>OKEM01000001.1_pt1 | contig 531258 bp, 434 predicted proteins | sample 1610791 | NCBI WGS metagenome assembly OKEM01 (sample SAMN04436686, study PRJEB24849) | human gut metagenome | biome: human gut; feature: NICU; material: stool | host: Homo sapiens | place: USA: Saint Louis, MO | collected 2010-07-27
GAAACATCTTCGGGTTGTGAGGTTAAGCGACTAAGCGTACACGGTGGATGCCCTGGCAGTCAGAGGCGATGAAGGACGTGCTAATCTGCGAAAAGCGTCGGTAAGGTGATATGAACCGTTATAACCGGCGATGTCCGAATGGGGAAACCCAGTGCAATTCGTTGCACTATCGTTAACTGAATACATAGGTTAACGAGGCGAACCGGGGGAACTGAAACATCTAAGTACCCCGAGGAAAAGAAATCAACCGAGATTCCCCCAGTAGCGGCGAGCGAACGGGGAGCAGCCCAGAGTCTGAATCAGCTTGTGTGTTAGTGGAACGGTCTGGAAAGTCCGACGGTACAGGGTGATAGTCCCGTACACCAAAATGCACAGGCTGTGAACTCGAAGAGTAGGGCGGGACACGTGGTATCCTGTCTGAATATGGGGGGACCATCCTCCAAGGCTAAATACTCCTGACTGACCGATAGTGAACCAGTACCGTGAGGGAAAGGCGAAAAGAACCCCGGCGAGGGGAGTGAAAAAGAACCTGAAACCGTGTACGTACAAGCAGTGGGAGCACCTTTATGGTGTGACTGCGTACCTTTTGTATAATGGGTCAGCGACTTATATTCTGTAGCAAGGTTAACCGTATAGGGGAGCCGCAGGGAAACCGAGTCTTAACTGGGCGTTAAGTTGCAGGGTATAGACCCGAAACCCGGTGATCTAGCCATGGGCAGGTTGAAGGTTGGGTAACACTAACTGGAGGACCGAACCGACTAATGTTGAAAAATTAGCGGATGACTTGTGGCTGGGGGTGAAAGGCCAATCAAACCGGGAGATAGCTGGTTCTCCCCGAAAGCTATTTAGGTAGCGCCTCGTGAACTCATCTTCGGGGGTAGAGCACTGTTTCGGCTAGGGGGTCATCCCGACTTACCAACCCGATGCAAACTACGAATACCGAAGAATGTTATCACGGGAGACACACGGCGGGTGCTAACGTCCGTCGTGAAGAGGGAAACAACCCAGACCGCCAGCTAAGGTCCCAAAGTCATGGTTAAGTGGGAAACGATGTGGGAAGGCACAGACAGCCAGGATGTTGGCTTAGAAGCAGCCATCATTTAAAGAAAGCGTAATAGCTCACTGGTCGAGTCGGCCTGCGCGGAAGATGTAACGGGGCTAAACCATGCACCGAAGCTGCGGCAGCGACACTATGTGTTGTTGGGTAGGGGAGCGTTCTGTAAGCCTGCGAAGGTGGCCTGTGAGGGTTGCTGGAGGTATCAGAAGTGCGAATGCTGACATAAGTAACGATAAAGCGGGTGAAAAGCCCGCTCGCCGGAAGACCAAGGGTTCCTGTCCAACGTTAATCGGGGCAGGGTGAGTCGACCCCTAAGGCGAGGCCGAAAGGCGTAGTCGATGGGAAACAGGTTAATATTCCTGTACTTGGTGTTACTGCGAAGGGGGGACGGAGAAGGCTATGTTAGCCGGGCGACGGTTGTCCCGGTTTAAGCATGTAGGCTGGTTATCCAGGCAAATCCGGATAATCAAGGCTGAGGTGTGATGACGAGGCACTACGGTGCTGAAGTAACAAATGCCCTGCTTCCAGGAAAAGCCTCTAAGCATCAGGTAACATCAAATCGTACCCCAAACCGACACAGGTGGTCAGGTAGAGAATACCAAGGCGCTTGAGAGAACTCGGGTGAAGGAACTAGGCAAAATGGTGCCGTAACTTCGGGAGAAGGCACGCTGGTGTGTAGGTGAAGTCCCTGCGGATGGAGCTGAGACCAGTCGAAGATACCAGCTGGCTGCAACTGTTTATTAAAAACACAGCACTGTGCAAACACGAAAGTGGACGTATACGGTGTGACGCCTGCCCGGTGCCGGAAGGTTAATTGATGGGGTTATCCGTAAGGAGAAGCTCTTGATCGAAGCCCCGGTAAACGGCGGCCGTAACTATAACGGTCCTAAGGTAGCGAAATTCCTTGTCGGGTAAGTTCCGACCTGCACGAATGGCGTAATGATGGCCAGGCTGTCTCCACCCGAGACTCAGTGAAATTGAACTCGCTGTGAAGATGCAGTGTACCCGCGGCAAGACGGAAAGACCCCGTGAACCTTTACTATAGCTTGACACTGAACATTGAGCCTTGATGTGTAGGATAGGTGGGAGGCTTTGAAGCGTGGACGCCAGTCTGCGTGGAGCCAACCTTGAAATACCACCCTTTAATGTTTGATGTTCTAACGTTGGCCCCTTATCGGGGTTGCGGACAGTGTCTGGTGGGTAGTTTGACTGGGGCGGTCTCCTCCCAAAGCGTAACGGAGGAGCACGAAGGTTAGCTAATCCTGGTCGGACATCAGGAGGTTAGTGCAATGGCATAAGCTAGCTTGACTGCGAGCGTGACGGCGCGAGCAGGTGCGAAAGCAGGTCATAGTGATCCGGTGGTTCTGAATGGAAGGGCCATCGCTCAACGGATAAAAGGTACTCCGGGGATAACAGGCTGATACCGCCCAAGAGTTCATATCGACGGCGGTGTTTGGCACCTCGATGTCGGCTCATCACATCCTGGGGCTGAAGTAGGTCCCAAGGGTATGGCTGTTCGCCATTTAAAGTGGTACGCGAGCTGGGTTTAGAACGTCGTGAGACAGTTCGGTCCCTATCTGCCGTGGGCGCTGGAGAATTGAGGGGGGCTGCTCCTAGTACGAGAGGACCGGAGTGGACGCATCACTGGTGTTCGGGTTGTCATGCCAATGGCACTGCCCGGTAGCTAAATGCGGAAGAGATAAGTGCTGAAAGCATCTAAGCACGAAACTTGCCCCGAGATGAGTTCTCCCTGAGACTTTAAGTCTCCTGAAGGAACGTTGAAGACGACGACGTTGATAGGCCGGGTGTGTAAGCGCAGCGATGCGTTGAGCTAACCGGTACTAATGAACCGTGAGGCTTAACCTTACAACGCCGAAGATGTTTTGGCGGTTTGAGAAGATTTTCAGCTGATACAGATTAGTCGATGCGTCCGCAGGGCGTGTTGATAAAACAGAATTTGCCTGGCGGCACTAGCGCGGTGGTCCCACCTGACCCCATGCCGAACTCAGAAGTGAAACGCCGTAGCGCCGATGGTAGTGTGGGGTCTCCCCATGTGAGAGTAGGGAACTGCCAGGCATCAAATAAAGCAGAAAGCTCAGTCGGAAGGCTGAGCTTTTTTGCGTTTGTTTCATCCGGGGAGGGTGCCGGCATGCCTCCCCGGTGGCGCTGCGCTTTACGGGGCTACGGGTCCGACATGGAGCCACGCCCCGGTAGCCCGGCCAGGGGTGCGCAGCACCGCCTCCGGCGAAAACCCCACCATATCCAGTTCATCATCTTCATTCAAAGCAACATAAAACCCCGTCGTGGCAATCCCTTCGCCATAATCCACTTTTTCCTTGCTCCTGCGCTGGCGTTGATCGCGAAAACCGTGCTTACGAAAAAAAATGTGAATGCAATCACATATAAAGATATAACAATTATATAACATTTAGTTTACTAACTAATTTGTCTGCGTGACGTGGTACGCCCGACAAGACAGATTGCAGTCTTTGCTGGAGCAATATAACAATGACAGAGAGTAGCATTACCGAACGGGCCGCGCCGGAGCTGGCTGACACCCGTCGTCGTATTTGGGCAATTGTTGGCGCTTCCTCGGGAAATCTGGTTGAGTGGTTTGATTTTTACGTCTACTCATTCTGCTCGCTCTATTTTGCCCATATCTTCTTTCCATCCGGAAATACCACCACTCAACTTTTACAAACGGCAGGCGTATTCGCCGCCGGATTTCTGATGCGTCCTATCGGTGGCTGGCTGTTTGGTCGGATCGCTGACCGCCGCGGACGTAAAACGTCCATGCTTATTTCGGTCTGCATGATGTGCTTTGGTTCACTGGTAATTGCCTGCCTGCCGGGCTATGCAGTCATCGGCACCTGGGCTCCGGCGTTGCTTCTGTTGGCCCGTCTGTTCCAGGGGCTGTCGGTCGGGGGAGAATATGGCACCAGCGCGACCTATATGAGTGAAGTGGCGATTGAAGGAAAGAAAGGCTTCTACGCCTCTTTCCAGTACGTCACGTTAATTGGCGGACAGCTACTGGCGGTATTAGTGGTCGTGGCGCTCCAGCAGGTGCTGAGCGACGAAGATCTGCATGCATGGGGATGGCGTATTCCTTTTGCTCTCGGGGCAGTACTGGCCATCGTCGCGCTGTGGCTGCGTCGCCAGCTGGACGAAACCTCAAAGCAGGAGACCCGGGCGCTGAAAGAGGCTGGCTCATTTAAAGGGTTGTGGCGTAATCGCCGGGCCTTCGTGATGGTGTTGGGCTTTACCGCCGCCGGATCGCTGACCTTTTATACCTTTACTACCTATATGCAAAAGTATCTGGTCAACACGGCGGGTATGACGGCCAGCACCGCCAGCGTGATCATGACTGCGGCGCTGTTCGTTTATATGCTGGTTCAACCGCTGTTCGGCGCTTTTTCGGATAAAGTAGGCCGCCGTACCTCCATGCTGTGCTTTGGCGTACTGGCGACATTATTTACCGTGCCTATCCTGAGCGCCTTGCAAAAAGTGAGCTCCCCCTATGCTGCCTTCGGCCTGGTGATCTGCGCCTTGCTGATTGTCAGTTTCTATACCTCGATCAGCGGCATCCTGAAGGCCGAGATGTTCCCGGCGCAGGTTCGTGCGCTTGGGGTAGGGCTTTCCTATGCCGTCGCGAATGCCCTGTTTGGCGGCTCGGCGGAGTATGTCGCGCTGTCGCTTAAATCGGCGGGGATAGAGCACGCTTTTTACTGGTACGTAACGGTGATGGCGGCCATCGCCTTCCTGGTCTCCCTGATGCTGCATCGCAAGGGCAAAGGCCTGCGTCTTTAGCCGCTACTGGTGCGCCAGTTGCCACACAGCGTAGCCGGTGGTCGCGCCGGCTACATCCCAGGCGAAATCCTTCCAGCTCCATCCGCTCCCTGCCGGGCGGCTGTCCCAAAGCTCTTTTGAGGCGCCGAGGCTGACAGAAAACATCAGGCCGATAGCGGCGCTGCGGTCCCGGCTGTAACCCTGATGTTGCGCATATTCATTGCCCGCGGCAGACAGCATCGCCGAGGCCAGAAAATGCTGGGCTTTGTCCTGACCGGACCATGCATCATTTGCCATGTGGCTGCAGCCCGTTAACATCAGCGAAGCAATCACGATTATCGTACGCATAGTGCTTCCAGAAAAAAGCCCCGTCGAGGCGGGGCTGATTGTCAGAGAATACGGCTGATCAGCCGGTCGATGCGGATCCGCCGTAGTCGGCGGATCAGTTTACGCACTTTCACCGGGTAGTCGGCAATACTTTGCAGATCCCGATAATGTTTCACCACCGTGGTGTGGGTGCGGATGAGCTTCAGCTCTTTCTCCCGCATGGCCCCCAACTGCTGCTTTGGATCGTGGATCAGAATGGCATTTTCCAGATCGAGTCGCCAGGCGCGCGGGTTAAGGTTGTTGCCGGTGAGCAGCATCCACTCATCATCAACCCACATGCCTTTCAGGTGGTAGCTGTTATCGTCATCCTTCCACAGGCGGACGATCAGCTGATCGGTATTCACATAATACTGCAGCCGGCTGAGGAAACGCCGCAGGTTGATTTCATACAGATAAGGAAGCGCGCCGATGATTTTAAACGGCTGATCTTCGGGAATATAGAAATCGTTAGCGGTTTTATCGCCGACAATAATCTCCACCTGTTTACCGTCGCGTAGCAGCTGGATGATATTTCTTACCAGCACGGCAGGAAGGTTGAAGTAGGGGGTGCAGATCGTTAACTTGTGCTCGGCACAGGGCATCAGGTGAAAGATAGTTTTGTTCAGCAGGCTGGATTTCCCCAGGCCTACCAGCGGGGTGACGGAGAGTTCTTCGTCACCGGCGGTGCCGACAAAATGGTAGCTGCGGTCGCGGAGCTCCTGACGGTACTGGCGAATGTCGTTTTTGATTTCCGGACTTTTTGGCCGATCCGGTCTGTCGAGACGATTCACACCGCGTCCCTGAACCAGATTATTGTCGACCCAGTCAAACATGACGTCCGCCATTTTGCCGTTTCGGATGCACTGATAGCGATCATAGCGGTACTTATCATGCTGATGCAGATAAACATCGTTCAGGCTGGCGCCGCTGTAGAGGACGCAGTCATCGATAATAAAGCCTTTGAAATGGAGAACGCCGAGCGCCTCCCGGGTGTTAATCGGCACGCCGTAAACGGGGATCTCTACGCCCGGATTTTCAGTGGCCATCCGGCAATACCAGTCGGCGTTGGTGTTGGAGGCGGCGGCGCCGATACGGCCACGTTGAGCGCGGTGCCAGTCCACGAGGACGCGAACATCCAGTTGCGGACGCTGACGCTTGGCGTCATACAGGGCCTGCAAAATTCCTTTTCCGCCATCATCTTGCTCCAGGTAGAGCGCAATAATGCATATACGCTGAGTGGCGTTGGCAATCCGGGTCAGTAACGCTTCCCTGAAATCCGCAGGGGCGTAAAAGAACTCTACATCATCAACTGACTGAGAAAGCTTAGGGAGTTGGGCAAGGTGTTGTTGATGTTTATTACGCTTAAATTTTGACAACATCACAGTGCGTTTCTTCTCTGTTTATTGAAGGGTCTTCTGTACCATGCAGACGACGTAAGCGGGCAATAATACCATTACTACCCGCTAATGTGGTCAACAATTGCGGTCAGCGTCGCGCGATTATCCCTGATTCAGGGGCAGCGACAGACTGACAATCCCATCTTCCAGCTGAATATCAACGGTGAATCCCAGCTTTCTGGCGAGGCCGATCATGCCTCGGTTATTCGGCATCGTAATCCCATTCAGCCGTTGCAGGCCATGGCTTTGCGTATAGGCGATCAGCTTTTCCAGCAGCCTTCGGCCCAGGCCTAACCCTTTCAAATCTGAACGGACCAGCACAGCAAACTCGGCATCAATATTATCAGGGTCGGAGATCGCCCGCGTCACGCCAAGGATCTCGCTCTGTTCCGCGGTGGTCCTGACGGCGACAAACGCCATTTCTCGATCGTAGTCGATCTGGGTCATATTGGCTAAGTCGTCATGGGTAAATTCGTTGATCTCACTAAAATAGCGATAATAGAGATCTTCTTTGGTGACCTGGGCGATAAACGCGAGCAGCTGCGGTTCATCTTCCGGCAGGATCGGCCGGAACAGACAGCGATCGCCATTTTTCATCACCACCCACTCCTCCAGCTGGTGCGGATAGGGACGAATAGCGAGACGGCTTTCACTGTCGCCGCTGAAGGGTGCAAGCCCAAGGGTAACATCCAGCGCCGTAAACTCGTTGCCGGAGGCGAGCAGGGGATGAATATCCAGGCGCTGGATCTCCGGGCAGTCGACTATCAGGTTCGAGACCTGAACCAGCAGCTGGCTTAAGCCCGCGATATCCAGCGGTCGCAATGCGCTGCGGCCGCGGATCTTCTTATTTTTGATCGCCTGGATCACCAGATAACGCGCCAGGTTCATATTCAGCGGCGGCAGCGCCACGGCGGCCTGGTCCTCGGCCCGCCACTCCACGCCGCCTTCGCCCAACATAATCAACGGGCCGAAGAGAGGATCGTGCTCAACCACCACTCTCAGCTCCTGGGCGCCGGCGCGATTGGCCATACTCTGCACCAGCAGGCCATGAATGCGCGCCCGGGGCCAGGCCAGCCTGACGCGATCGATCATCGCATCCGCTGCCTGCTGCACTTCTGCCGCGGTACGTAGATACAGCATGACCCCCTGTACTTCTGATTTGTGGGGAATATCCGGGGAACGCAGCTTCAACGCAACCGGATAGCCTATCTGCTCAGCGATATGCACCGCTTCCGCGCTGTCAGCGGCGATCCAGGTTGGCAGTGTGTGGATGCCGTAGGCCCGGAGCACCGGGCTGACCTCGTGGGTATCCAGCGTGGTGGCGCCGTCATCTATCGCTTGCTGGAGCAGAGCATGCGCTTCGCTGGTATTGGCGGTTAACGAGTCCGGCAGCACTGGAGTCTCGCGCAGCTGTTTCTGGTTACGGCGGTACTCGACCATATGCATAAAGGCGGTGATGGTCCCCTCCGGGGTACGGTAGGTGGGAAGGCCGGCATCGCTGAACAGCCGTCGCGCCTCCTGGGAAGAGAATTCGCCGCACCAGTTGGTCAGCACGGTGACATATTTGCCACGCGGATGGTGCTTCAGGGCGTCTATCAGCGCCAGGGCGCTCTCGGTGCCCGGCGCGGCGGCGCTGGGCGAGTGGATCACCAGCAGCGCGTCGTAGTCCTGACTGTTAAGCAGAATGTTCACCGCCCGCTGATAGTGTTCGCTGCTGGCGTCATCGCGTAGATCCAGTGGGTTGGCGATCTCAACGCCGCCCGGCAGCGCCTGGCGCAGAGCCTCGCGCGTCTCCTCGCTGAGGGTCGCCAGCTTACCGTTACGCAACCAAAGCTCATCCAGCGCCAGCGCCGCCGGCGCCGCGCCGTTGCTGACGATCATCAGTTTTTCACCGCGCAGCGGGCGCATATGGCTCAGGGTTTCTACGGCGGAGAAGAGCTCATGGGTATCCTGGACTCGCAGCAGACCAGCACGCTGGATGGCCGCGTCCCATGCCGGATCCATCCCTGAATTGACGTGCAATAGTTTCTGCGCCGCGGGACTACGGCCGCTTTTAATCACCAGGATCGGCTTGTTTCGCGAGGCGCTGCGCGCGGCGGAGACAAACCGGCGCGCGTCGCTGAGGTGCTCAAGGTAAAGCAAAATGGCGCTGGTTTTGCTGTCGCGGGCCAGAAAGTCCAACAGGTCATCGACATCTATATCCAGGCTATCGCCCAGCGCGATGAAGTAGGAAAACCCCATCTCGCGCTGTTGCGCCCAGTCAAGGATGGTGTTGGAGACGGCGGCCGACTGCGAGATAAAGGCCAGTTTACCGCGGTGGATCGCGACCGGCGAAAAGCTGGCGTTCAGGCCTTGCCACGGCGCCAGCAGTCCCAGGCTGTTTGGGCCGAGCAGGCGCATCTGGTAGCGCGCAGCGCATTCGAGCAGCGCCGGATACTGTTCCGGCTGCGAAGAGAGAATGATGCAGGTCTTGCAGCCTTTCTGCCCCAGGGCTTCGAGCAACTCGAGATTACGTCGCGCGTTGGTACAAAGCACCGCCAGATCCGGCGTAAACGGCAGCTTCTCGATGGTGGGCCACGCCAGCACCCCAAGCACCGCCTTCCAGGCGGGGGTCACCGGCAGTACCGGGCCATTGAAGCCGCCGGCTAGCAGGTTGCGCATCATGAGATAGCCAGCGCGCTGCGGCTTCATTGATGCGCCAATAACGGCGATGGATTTTGGTCGCAGCAGCGCTTCCAGGCCTCGTTGGCTCATACCGGTCTCCTTTCATCCCAGTGACCGAATGATTTTAAACGTTTTCCACCTGGCCCGCTGTGATACTGCCCTTATGCTGGGTTTTTCCCGCCAGGTAGCGGGTCCGAAAGCGGGTGAAGTGTTCGCCAAGCGCGGCGGCGGCCGGCGCATCGCCCGCCAGATCCAGCAGGGCGATAGCCACTTCCGCGGTACAATATTGTCCGTCGGCGTGCGCCTCGCGCAGATGGTAGGCTGAGATGCGCGACAGATCGACGGAGATTATCGGCAGCGCGTCCAGATAAGGGCTCTTACGGAACATTTTACGCGCTTCGGTCCAGGTGCCGTCGAGCATGATAAACAGCGGCGGTTTGCCAGACGGCGGCGCGCTCAGGACCTGGCGCTCCGGCCCGGCGTAGGAGGCGGGGAACACCACCATCGGCTGGTAATCGGGATGGGCGACCAGGTCAAGCAGCCCCTGCGGCGGCTCGGTTCTCGACCATTGATAAGCCTCGGTATTCGGCAGAATATCGGCGATGAGCCGACCGGTGTTGCTGGGCTTCATCGGTTCCGTATCAAACATCACCAGGCAAAAGCGGCTGGTGGACTGCGCCGGCGTTAACGTGGCGCACAGACACTGCTTGAGCGGCAGCAGACAGCGCTGGCAGCGGCGGATGCGATTACCGCGCGCAAGGAAAGGGCGGGTGGCTCGCGCGAGACGTTCGGCGCGCAGGCGAAGGACAGCGTTATCAGTCATGGGAGTCGCTAATGAAAAGCGCTATTGTCGCAGAGGCTAAAACGGGGCACAAGCGGTGCCCCGGAAGGATTACTGCTGTCCGGCTTCGTTCAGCCAGCTATCAAATGGCGCTTTTGGCACCGCGCCATTGAGCATGTCGATCACTTCGCCATTTTTGAACATCATAATGGTCGGGATGCTGCGGATACGAAACCGTGCGCTAAGCTCACGTTCCGCTTCGGTGTTAACTTTCACAAAGCGCATCTTCCCGCTACGCTCTTCCGCAACGTCTTCAAAGATCGGCGCGAAGCTACGGCAGGGACCGCACCATGGCGCCCAGAAATCAACAACGACCGGCAGATCGTCCTTTAAGAGTTTATCCAGCGTTGCCCCGGTCGCGTTGATGACGTCGCCGTCAAAAAGATCGTGACCGCAGCGTCCGCACTTTGCGCCATCCGCGCTACGATCGTCCGGGAGGCGGTTCAGAGCCTGACAACTGGCACAAACGGTATTCATAACTAACCTCTGGTTATGGGTTGCAACGTGGCACGTGGCCGATATGTTTCTGTGATGTTACATATTATCGATTAAGTGTTATTTAAGGACAATGCGTTTTGTTCGATGAGTGCAATAGAGGCCGGCTTTTAAACGAAATCATGGCGAAGCGATGACACATCGGGTAATCTGCGCGCTTCGCGCAGCGCAGGTGGAGAAAATTGATGAGCGACGAACTGAAAAATAAAAGCGGCAAGGTCAAAGTGATGTATGTCCGCAGTGATGATGATTCTGACAAACGCACCCATAACCCACGTACCGGGAAAGGGGGAGGTCGTCCAGGAAAATCTCGTGTTGACGGCCGCAGCCGCCCTGCGCGTGACGAACGAAACACCCGCGGTGACGATCGTAAACGCGATGACCGCAAGCGTGATGAGCGCAAGCGCGATGATTTTCATCGTGACGATGCGTCCCCGTGGCGTACCGTTTCCCGCGCCCCTGGCGATGAGACCCCGGTAAAAGAAGATCACGGCGGGATCAGCGGGAAGAGCTTTATCGATCCGGAAGTGCTGCGTCGCCAGCGCGCGGAAGAGACCCGCGTGTATGGTGAAAACGCCTGTCAGGCCCTGTTCCAGAGCCGCCCGGAAGCTATTGTCCGCGCCTGGTTTATTCAGAGCGTGACGCCGCGTTTTAAAGAGGCGCTGCGCTGGATGGCGGCTAACCGTAAAGCCTATCATGTGGTTGATGAAGCCGAGCTGGCGAAAGCCTCCGGGACCGATCACCACGGCGGCGTCTGCTTCCTGATCAAAAAACGCCACGGCACCTCTGTTGCCCAGTGGGTCGCGAAGGCCGCAGAAGAAGATTGCGTTCTGGCGCTGGAAGACGTGGGTAACCCGCACAACCTCGGGGCGATCATGCGCAGCTGCGCGCACTTCGGCGTGAAGGGCGTTGTGGTTCAGGATGCCGGCGTGCTGGAGTCCGGCGCGGCGATCCGTACGGCGGAAGGCGGTGCGGAACATGTTGAGCCGATCACCGGCGACAGCTTCATCGATACTCTTGATCAATTCCGTCAGGCGGGCTACGCGATTGTCTCGACCTCCAGCCATAATGGTACCCCGCTGTTTAAAGCCGAGCTGCCGAAGAAAATGGTGCTGGTGTTAGGCCAGGAGCGCGATGGCCTGTCGGATGCAGCGATCTCCAGCGCGGACCTCAGCGTCGCCATCGATGGTACCGGCAATGTCGAAAGCCTGAACGTCTCTGTGGCGACCGGCGTTCTGCTGGCGGAGTGGTGGCGTCAGAACAAGGCGTAATACCTGTCCCTGAATAAAAAAGCCAGCTGATGCTGGCTTTTTTTATGGCTGTCGATCACTCGCTTTCGGCGGGAAGGACCGGCATCCAGTCAATCGGTGCTTCGCCGCGCTCGGTCAGCCACTGATTGGTCTGCACGAAATGGTTGCTGCCAAAGAAGCCGCGATGTGCAGAGAGCGGTGACGGGTGCGGCGCCTTCAGTACGCAGTGGCGCTGGCGATCGATAATCGCGCCTTTCTTCTGTGCATGGGAGCCCCACAGTAGGAAGACCACCCCCTCGCAATGCTCATTGATTAACGCGATAACCTTATCGGTAAACGTCTCCCAGCCGAGACTGGCATGTGAGTGCGCCTGCCCGGCGCGGACGGTCAGGACCGTATTCAGCAGGAGCACTCCCTGGCGCGCCCAGCTTTCCAGGTAACCATGGGTAGGTCGGGTAAAGCCAGGGATAGTGGCCTCGAGCTCTTTGTACATATTTAGCAGCGAGGGCGGGATGGCGACGCCCGGGCGAACCGAGAACGCCAGACCGTGGGCTTGCCCCGGGCCGTGATAGGGGTCCTGGCCGAGAATGACGACTTTGACATCGCCCAGTTCGGTAAAGCGAAACGCATTGAAGACGTCTTTTTGCGGTGGATAGATGGTGATCCCGGATTGGCGCTCTTCGGCGACGGTCTTCAGAGTATTGAGAAAATAGGGTTGTTGCTTTTCATCCGCCAGCACGTCATGCCAGGTTAAAGGGGTGGTCATCTTGCTCTCCTGCAAAGGGTCATTGCTATAGCTTAACGGCTTCTTTCTACAGAACAAAATCGGCACGGCTCAACGCGGGCCTTCATGCAAAAAAAATTGAAAATTTACAAAATTATTTATAGCAGCGCATGGCGTAACTTGATGTAAAACAATAAAATCCTTGCATACCCACTTAGAGTGAGTGGTTTTTATTGATTTACATCAAAGAATGCCGAGGGTGCGGCTGATATATATACACTCATACAACAATGGTTTTACCAATTGGCCGCGAAGAGGCCAAAATCGAATAAACACTGCCTGGGAGGCATCAAATGATTACTGGTATCCAAATTACTAAAGCGGCAAACGACGACCTGCTGAACTCTTTCTGGCTGCTGGATAGTGAAAAAGGCGAAGCGCGCTGCCTGTGCGCCAAAGGTGGTTTTGCGGAAGATGACGTGGTGGCGGTCAGCAAACTGGGTGAAATCGAATACCGTGAAATCCCGGTAGACGTGAAACCAGAAGTTCGCGTGGAAGGCGGTCAGCACCTGAACGTTAACGTGCTGCGTCGTGAAACCCTGCTGGACGCGGTTGAACATCCGGAAAAATATCCGCAGCTGACCATTCGTGTTTCTGGCTACGCGGTGCGCTTCAACTCCCTGACGCCGGAACAGCAGCGCGACGTTATCGCTCGTACCTTTACCGAAAGCCTGTAAGGCTAACGCCAGATGTGAAAACGCCGGGATAACCCGGCGTTTTTTTTACTCTTCGTTGGGCGCTGATGGCGTCCCGGCTGCGCTTGGTTTCCGGCGCTTACCGATATTTTTCGTATCGCGGTGGCGCTTTTTCACCCGCGGCTTTTCTTTTTCTTTCTCTTTTTTCTCGGCGCGTTTCGCCAGCACTTTCTTCGATGGTTTACCGGTCAGCTTCTCGCTTGGCGCGCGGGTTTTTGGTCGCAATTCATCAATCACCCGAGCTTTCAGCGGTTCTTCAACGTAGCGGCCGATCTTGCCCAGCAACAGGTGGTCGTGCGCTTCAACCAGCGAAATCGCGGTGCCTTTCTTACCTGCACGCCCGGTACGACCGATACGGTGCAGATAGATGTCGGCGGTGCGCGGCATATCGAAGTTAAAGACGTGGCTGACGTCCGGAATATCGATACCGCGGGCGGCGACGTCGGTAGCGATCAGCACGTTTACGCGGCCATCGGTCAGACGCTTGATGGCTTCGTTACGCTTGGCCTGCACCATCTCGCCTTCCAGCCAGCAGGTGTTAATCCCGGCTTCACGCAGCCAGTTGGCCAGCTCATGCACGCGCTCGCGCTTGCGCACAAAGACGATAGCGCGGGTAGCTTCCGGCTGTTGCAGCAGATTCACCAGCAGTTTGGTTTTATGTTCGATATCGTCAGCGCGGTAGTACCATTGATGGATTTTCTTGCGCTCGCGAGTCGACGGGTTAGCGGAAACTTCAACCGGCTCCTCCAGAAGACGTTCGGCGAAGTCTTTGATCGCATCGCCTTCGAGCGTCGCGGAGAACAGCATAGTCTGCTTGCGCCAGCGGGTTTCACCGGCGATGGTTTCGATATCCTGCGCAAAGCCCATGTCCAGCATGCGGTCGGCTTCATCGAGGATTAGGGTCTCGACGGCGCGGCAGTCGAAGTTCTCTTCTTTTATATACTGCAGCAGGCGACCAGTGGTGGCGACCACGATGTCCTGGTTTTCGCTGAACACTTCCGCGTGGTTCATGTAGGCTACGCCGCCGGTAATGGTGGCGATATCCAGATGGGTATGCTTTGCCAGCTCGCGGGCGTGGTCAGCCACCTGCATCGCCAGCTCGCGGGTCGGCGTCAGGATAAGAATACGCGGCGGGCCGGATTTCTTACGCGGGAAATCGAGCAGGTGCTGCAACGCTGGCAGCAGATACGCCGCCGTTTTACCAGTGCCGGTCGGCGCTGAACCGAGGATGTCACGGCCATCGAGCGCAGGCGGAATAGCGGCGGCCTGAATGGCTGTCGGGCGAGTGAAACCTTTATCCTGGAGGGCCTCCAGCAGGTTTTCGTCGAGTTCAAGTTCGGAAAAAGTCGTTACAGTCATGTTCTACCTCTGAGTGGGCCGCCGATTATAGACGTTACTGACGTAATGTTCATCTGTTTGTAAGGCTATCTGTTCTCCGGTATTGTGCATAGCCTTACGTTCAGGAGTTTTTGTCGGCAAGGTTATTGAGGATGTCTCAGTCGAAGTTTGCGCTGCCGCGCAATGGTTTTACCTTCAAACAGTTTTTTGTCGCCCACGATCGTTGCGCGATGAAGGTGGGTACCGACGGCATTTTGCTCGGCGCATGGGCGCCGATTGCCGGGGTGAAGCATGTGCTGGATATTGGCGCGGGCAGCGGCCTGCTGGCGCTAATGCTCGCCCAGCGTACCGGCGATGATGTATGTGTCGATGCGGTTGAACTGGACGCAGAGGCCGCCGCCCAGGCGCAGGAAAATGCTCTCGCGTCGCCATGGGCTGCGCGGGTTGAGGTCTGTCAGGCCGATATTCATCAGTGGCAGCCGCCGCAGACCCGACGCTATCAACTGATAATCAGTAACCCGCCCTTCTTTGCGGAAGGGGTGCCTTGCGCCACCTCGCAGCGGGAGCAGGCGCGGTATACCACTACGCTCGATCACGCTTCTCTGTTGACCTGCGCCGCTGAACATATCACCGAAGAAGGCTTTTTTTGCGTGGTGCTGCCGGTAGATATCGGTAATGCGTTTATCGAACGGGCAACCGCGATGGGCTGGCACCTGCGACTGCGCACTGACGTGGCGGAGACCGAGCTGCGGCCGCCGCACCGGGTGCTGCTGGCTTTCTCCCCGACGGCGGGGGAGTGTTTCAGCGACAGGCTGGCGATTCGCGGGCCAGAGCAGCAGTATTCTGAAGGCTTTACCGCTCTGACCGAGGATTTTTATCTCTTTATGTGAGCCAGGGGCGACAGTATCGACGGGCCGCTGTTCGGCAGCGGCTGCGGATAGTCGAGGGTGTAATGCAGACCGCGGCTCTCTTTGCGCAACATCGCGCAGCGTACGATAAGCTCCGCCACCTGCACCAGATTGCGCAGCTCCAGCAGATTATTCGAGACGCGGAAGCGGGCGTAATACTCATCCAGCTCCTGCTGCAGCATGGTAATGCGCCGCAGGGCGCGCTCCAGCCTGCGGGTGGTGCGCACAATCCCCACGTAATCCCACATCAGCAGCCGCAGCTCGTGCCAGTTATGCTGGATAACCACCAGTTCATCCGGGATCTCCACCTGACTTTCATCCCACGCCGGCAGGGTGCTAACCTTCTGGGCCAGCGGCAGGCGTCGGGCAATATCTTCCGCGGCGGACCAGCCGTAAACCAGGCACTCCAGCAGCGAGTTCGAGGCCATACGGTTCGCGCCGTGCAGCCCGGTATAGCTGACTTCGCCGATAGCGTATAACCCATCGACGTCGGTGCGGCCATTATCATCCACCATCACGCCGCCGCAGGTGTAATGTGCGGCAGGGACGACCGGTACCGGATCTTTGGTTAAATCAATTCCCAGGCCGAGCAGCTTCTCGTAAATCATCGGGAAGTGCTGGCGAACAAACGCCTCGGGTTTATGGCTGATATCAAGGAACATACAGTCCACGCCAAGGCGCTTCATCTCATGATCGATGGCGCGGGCGACGATATCGCGTGGGGCCAGCTCGCCGCGCTCGTCAAAGTCCGGCATAAAGCGGGTACCGTCCGGGCGTTTAAGGTGGGCGCCTTCGCCGCGCAGCGCTTCGGTAAGCAGGAAGTTGCGCGCCTGCGGATGATACAGCGCGGTGGGGTGAAACTGATTAAATTCCAGATTTGCCACCCGGCAGCCCGCCCGCCAGGCCATCGCGATACCGTCTCCGGAAGAGACGTCGGGGTTAGTGGTGTATTGATAAACCTTGGCGGCTCCGCCGGTGGCGAGCACCACCGCCTTCGCGCTGCAGGTTTCCACGCGCTCTTTATTGCGGTTCCAGATCCACGCCCCGACCACCCGGCGCGTGCCTGGCAAGCCAATCTTATCCGATACGATCAAGTCGACGGCATTGCTGCGCTCAAGGATGCGGATATTGGGGTGGGCGAGGGCTTTATCGACCAACGTCGTCTCCACCGCTTTGCCGGTAGCGTCGGCGGCGTGGAGAATGCGCCGATGGCTGTGGCCCCCTTCGCGCGTGAGATGATAGCTCTCTTCGCCATTGGCCTGGACCTGAGTGTCAAACAATACGCCCTGATCGATAAGCCACTGGACGCATGATCTGGCATTGCTGGCGACGAAGGTGACCGCATGGCGATCGCATAACCCTGCGCCGGCAATCAGGGTATCTTCGACATGGGATTCAATACTGTCCGTCTCGTCGAAAACGGCGGCAATCCCGCCCTGGGCATAGAACGTAGAACCTTCGCTGATCGGCCCTTTACTCAGCACGGTCACCGAACTGTGCTCTGCCAGGCGCAGCGCAAGGGAGAGGCCGGCAGCGCCGCTGCCGATAATCAACACATCACAAGAGAAGTCAGGAGTGGTATTCATCGTCTTTGTTTAATTTACTAAACACATTTAGCTCACAATAGCACCAGCTCGTGAGGAATCGTACATTTTTTTTGGCGGGCGTTGTGACGGCTAAACAGCAGGCGAGCGGAAACGGTCTGGAGCACGGCGAAAATGAGACGCGTGGCAGGTTGATAGCATTGGATTTTATAGTGAAATAAACGCCGTGTTACGATACCCTTCAGACGGGCCTGCGCTTTTTCTTATTGACTAACCTATCGTTTAGCAACCAGGGCATATAATGATTGATAACGATCTGCCGCCGTTGCCAGACAAAAAACAAAAAGCGTAACGGAACTTTATTGTTTTCATACACTCCAACAGTCAGCTTGCTCATAATGCAGATTTTGGGTGGTGTTTTGAAGACGCATGGGAATTGGGTTTGGGGAGACATTACCTCGGATGAGCGAGCAGTTAACGGATCAGGTCCTTGTTGAACGGGTCCAGAAAGGAGATCAGAAAGCGTTTAATTTGCTGGTAGTGCGCTATCAGCATAAGGTCGCGAGCCTGGTTTCCCGCTATGTACCGCCGGGCGATATCGCTGACGTCGTTCAGGAAGCGTTCGTTAAGGCATGGCGTGCGCTGGACTCTTTCCGGGGAGATAGCGCTTTTTACACCTGGTTATACCGTATCGCCGTCAATACGGCGAAGAATTATCTGGTTGCTCAGGGACGCCGTCCGCCGTCCAGCGATGTTGACGCCAACGAGGCGGAAAACTTCGAAAGCGGCGGAGCGTTGAAAGAAATTTCGAACCCTGAGAACTTAATGTTGTCAGAAGAACTGAGACAAATAGTTTTTCGTACCATTGAATCGCTCCCGGAAGATTTACGCATGGCAATTACGTTACGGGAGCTGGATGGCCTGAGCTATGAAGAGATAGCCGCTATCATGGATTGTCCGGTTGGGACGGTGCGTTCGCGTATCTTCCGGGCGCGAGAAGCTATTGATAATAAAGTTCAACCGCTTATCAGGCGTTGACGATAGCGGAATACTGGAAAAGGGTATCAGGCATGCAGAAAGAAAAACTTTCGGCTTTAATGGATGGTGAAACGCTGGATAACGAACTGCTCAACGAGCTGAGTCGTTCTTCTGAGATGCAAAAAACCTGGGAGAGTTACCACCTTATCCGCGATACGCTGCGTGGCGATACCGCAGAGGTGCTGCAATTTGATATCTCCGCCCGGGTGATGGCCGCCATTGAAAATGAGCCCGTTCGTCAGACGGCGCCGCTTATTCCTGAATCTCAGCCCGCACCACACCAGTGGCGGCAGATGCCGTTCTGGAACAAAGTGCGTCCGTGGGCCAGCTCACTGACCCAGATGGGCGTTGCCGCCTGCGTATCGCTTGCGGTTATCGTCGGCGTCCAGCACTATAATGGGCAGTCTGATGCCGCTCAGCAGCCAGAGGCGCCGGTGTTCAATACGCTGCCAATGATGGGCAAAGCGAGCCCGGTAAGTCTTGGCGTACCGGCTGACGCATCAGCAGGTAGCGGCCAGCAGGCTCAGGTCCAGGAACAGCGCCGGCGGATTAACGCCATGCTGCAGGACTACGAACTGCAGCGCCGCCTGCACGCTGAGCAGCTTCAGTTTGGCCAGGCCCAGACTCAGCAGGCCGCAGTCCAGGTGCCGGGTTATCAAACTTTAGGAACGCAATCGCAGTAATGAAGCAACTTTGGTGTGCCATGTCGCTCATGGCAGGCAGTCTGTTGTTCTCTGTCAACGCCTCGGCTGATACATCGTCCGGGGCGTTGTTGCAGCAGATGAACCTGGCCAGCCAGTCCCTCAATTATGAGCTGTCTTTCGTCAGCATCAGCAAACAAGGCGTTGAGTCGCTGCGCTATCGTCACGCTCGACTGAACAATCAACCGCTGGCGCAGCTTCTGCAGCTGGACGGTCCGCGCCGGGAAGTGGTCCTGCGCGGTACGGAAATCAGCTATTTTGAACCCGGCCTCGATCCGTTCACCCTGAACGGCGACTATATCGTCGATTCGCTGCCGTCGTTGGTTTACAGCGATTTCAAACGTCTCAGCGCAGCCTATGATTTTATCTCCGTGGGCCGTACCCGTATCGCCGACCGCCTCTGCGACGTGATCCGCGTCGTGGCTCGCGACGGCACGCGCTATAGCTTTATCGCCTGGCTGGACGCTGAGACCAAGCTGCCGCTGCGCGTCGATTTGCTCGACCGCGACGGAGAAACGCTGGAGCAGTTCCGGGTCGTCTCTTTCAACGTTGGTGATAACGTTAGCGCCAGCATGGAGACGCTGGCAAAAGCGAATTTGCCGCCGCAGCTGTCGGTGCCTGAAGGGGGCGACAAAGCCAACTTCAACTGGGCGCCGACGTGGCTCCCTCAGGGCATGACTGAGGTTTCCAGCAGCCAGCGTCGTCTGCCCACCTTTGATGGTCCGGTAGAATCACGTCTCTATTCCGACGGCTTGTTCAGCTTCTCGATCAATATCAACCGCGCCACCGCGGCCAGCAGCGACCAGCTGTTGCGCACCGGCCGACGCACCGTCAGCACGACGGTACGCGATAACGCGGAGATCACCGTGGTGGGCGAACTGCCGCCGCAGACGGCGAAGCGTATCTCAGACAGCATTAAATTCAAGGCAGTACAATGATCAAAGAGTGGGCCACCGTGGTTTCCTGGCATAACGGCGTGGCGCAGGTGCACTGCGACGTTAAAGCCTCCTGCAGCAGTTGCGCCTCCCGCGCCGGCTGCGGCAGCCGGGTATTAAACAAGCTGGGGCCGCAGACCAGCCATACCATCAGCGTGCCCTGCGAGCAGCCGTTGACGGCGGGGCAAAAAGTGGAGCTGGGGATCGCCGAGAGCAGTCTGCTGGGTTCGGCGCTGTTGGTCTACATGGCGCCGCTGGTGGGGCTGTTTGTGATGGCGTCGATTTTCCAGGTGCTGTTTGCCAGCGATATCGCGTCACTTTGCGGCGCGCTGCTGGGCGGCGTCGGCGGGTTCCTGGTGGCGCGCGGTCTGTCGCCGCAGCTGGCAGCGCGCCAGTCGTGGCAGCCGGTGATCCTGAGCGTCGCGTTGCCGCCGGATCTGGTGCGTATCGAAACGCCTTCCTCCGACATGGGTCAGTGATTTCACTGGCCCTTATCTTTATTTACCCTTCCTGTTACAACGCCACAATTTCTGCGGTTATGCTGGATCTAACAGCATTTCCTGGTTTCAAGGATGTAGTGTAGAATGCGGCGTTTTCGGATTAAAAAACGTCAGGCACAGTACAGCGGCCTCATGATACTCGTAAGGCATAATTAACTCTAAATATGAAGAATATACGTAACTTTTCGATCATCGCTCACATCGACCACGGTAAGTCGACGCTGTCTGACCGTATCATCCAGATTTGCGGTGGCCTTTCTGATCGTGAAATGGAAGCCCAGGTTCTGGACTCCATGGATCTTGAGCGCGAACGCGGGATCACCATCAAGGCGCAGAGCGTCACCCTGGACTATAAGGCCAACGACGGTGAGACCTATCAGCTGAACTTTATCGACACCCCGGGCCACGTGGACTTCTCCTATGAAGTCTCCCGTTCCCTCGCCGCGTGCGAAGGCGCGCTGCTGGTGGTTGACGCCGGGCAGGGCGTAGAAGCCCAGACTCTGGCCAACTGCTACACCGCCATGGAGATGGACCTGGAGGTCGTTCCGGTACTCAACAAGATCGACCTGCCTGCGGCCGACCCTGAGCGCGTAGCGGACGAGATTGAAGATATCGTCGGGATCGATGCCCACGATGCGGTGCGCTGCTCGGCGAAAACCGGCGTCGGCGTGACCGACGTGCTGGAGCGTCTGGTGCGCGATATTCCGCCGCCGGAAGGCGATCCGGACGCGCCGCTGCAGGCGCTGATTATCGACTCCTGGTTCGATAACTACCTCGGCGTGGTGTCGCTGGTGCGGATTAAAAACGGCACCATGCGCAAGGGCGATAAGATCAAGGTCATGAGCACCGGCCAGGTCTATAACGCCGACCGTCTGGGCATCTTTACCCCGAAACAGGTTGACCGTACCGAGCTGAAATGCGGCGAGGTAGGCTGGCTGGTCTGCGCGATCAAAGACATCCTCGGCGCGCCGGTGGGCGATACCCTGACCGCCGCCCGCAACCCGGCAGACAAAGCGCTGCCTGGCTTTAAGAAGGTGAAACCGCAGGTGTATGCCGGCCTGTTCCCGGTGAGCTCCGATGATTATGAAGCTTTCCGCGACGCGCTGGGCAAACTGAGCCTCAACGACGCCTCTCTGTTCTACGAGCCGGAAAGTTCTACCGCGCTGGGCTTCGGCTTCCGCTGCGGCTTCCTCGGCCTGCTGCACATGGAGATCATTCAGGAGCGTCTGGAGCGTGAATACGATCTCGACCTGATCACCACCGCGCCGACGGTAGTTTACGAAGTGGAGACCACCTCCAAAGAAGTTATCTACGTCGACAGCCCGTCCAAGCTGCCGCCGCTGAATAATATTCAGGAGCTGCGCGAGCCGATCGCCGAGTGTCACATGCTGCTGCCGCAGGAGTTCCTCGGCAACGTGATCACTCTGTGCGTGGAGAAACGTGGTGTGCAGACCAACATGGTTTACCACGGTAAACAGGTGGCGCTGACCTACGAAATCCCGATGGCGGAAGTGGTGCTCGACTTCTTCGACCGTCTGAAGTCTACCTCCCGCGGCTATGCGTCGCTGGACTACAACTTCAAACGCTTCCAGGCGTCGAACATGGTACGCGTCGATGTGCTGATCAACGGCGAGCGCGTCGATGCGCTGGCGCTGATCACCCACAACGATAACGCGCCGTATCGCGGCCGCGAGCTGGTGGAAAAGATGAAAGATCTTATTCCGCGTCAGCAGTTCGACATCGCGATTCAGGCGGCCATCGGCAACCACATCATCGCGCGCTCTACCGTGAAACAGTTGCGTAAAAACGTGCTGGCGAAATGCTACGGCGGTGACGTCAGCCGTAAGAAAAAGCTGCTGCAGAAGCAGAAAGAAGGTAAGAAGCGTATGAAGCAGGTCGGTAACGTTGAACTGCCGCAGGAAGCGTTCCTCGCCATTCTGCACGTTGGTAAAGACGGCAAATAACCCTAAGGAGTTGGCATGGCGAACATGTTTGCCCTGATCCTGGTGATTGCAACCCTGGTGACGGGCGTTTTATGGTGCCTGGACAAGTTCATTTTTGCACCGAAACGTCGTGAGCGTCAGGCCGCTGCTCAGGCAGCGACCGGCGAGCAGCTGGACAAAAAGACGTTGAAGAAAGTCGGCCCGAAACCGGGCTGGCTGGAAACCGGCGCATCGGTTTTCCCGGTGCTGGCGATCGTTCTGGTGGTACGTTCATTCATTTATGAGCCGTTCCAGATCCCATCCGGTTCGATGATGCCGACTCTGCTGATTGGCGATTTCATCCTGGTGGAGAAATTTGCCTACGGCATTAAAGATCCTATCTACCAGAAAACGCTGATCGAGACGGGTCATCCGAAGCGCGGCGACATCGTGGTGTTTAAATATCCGGAAGACCCGCGACTGGACTACATCAAGCGCGCGGTGGGGCTACCGGGGGATAAGGTCACCTACGATCCGATTGCCAAGCAGGTCACTATTCAGCCGGGCTGTAGCTCCGGACAGGCCTGCGGCAACGCGCTGCCGGTGACTTACTCCAACGTGGAGCCGAGCGATTTCGTTCAGACCTTCTCCCGCAGCAACGGCGGCGAGGCGAGCAGCGGTTTCTGGCAGCTGCCGAAGGGCGAAACCAAAGCCGACGGCATTCGCCTCACCGAGCGTCAGGAGACGCTGGGCGACGTCACGCATCGTATTCTGATGGTGCCGATTGCTCAGGATCAGGCTGGCATGTATTACCATCAGAGCGGTCTGCCGCTGGCCACCTGGATTGTGCCGCCGGGTCAGTACTTCATGATGGGCGACAACCGGGATAACAGCGCCGACAGCCGTTACTGGGGCTTTGTGCCGGAAGCAAACCTGGTCGGAAAAGCCACCGCTATCTGGATGAGTTTTGAAAAGCAGGAAGGTGAATGGCCGACCGGTGTGCGGTTATCGCGCATTGGTGGAATTCATTAATTTCATCTGCTGAATTCACGCCGCTGCTGTTATCGCAGCGGCGTGAATTATTTAGTATTTAAATCCATTCAAACTAACGACATCCCGTGTCGTTGCGTATAGAATATCCCCCCGAAGTTTTTGGTTGTCGCTCTGCCGGGTGACACTGCACACGAAAGCGTATTGGTCTGTTTCAACTTCCTGTTTGAAGCGTATGCTCAGGTCGGTTTCGTGTGCTGCATCTTTGACGCATTCATTTATTGGTAACGCATGAACCCCATCGTAATTAATCGGCTTCAACGAAAGCTGGGCTACACTTTTCATCATCAGGAGCTGTTGCAACAGGCATTAACTCACCGCAGTGCCAGCAGCAAACATAATGAGCGCCTGGAATTTTTAGGCGACTCCATTTTAAGTTTCGTGATCGCTAACGCGCTGTATCATCGCTTTCCTCGCGTGGATGAAGGCGACATGAGCCGTATGCGCGCGACGCTGGTGCGCGGCAACACGCTGGCGGAAATCGCCCGCGAGTTTGAGCTGGGCGAATGCTTGCGCCTCGGGCCGGGCGAACTGAAAAGCGGCGGTTTCCGTCGCGAATCGATTCTCGCGGACACCGTTGAAGCGTTAATTGGCGGGGTTTTCCTCGACAGCGATATTCAGAACGTTGAACGCTTAATTCTCTCCTGGTACCAGACTCGTCTGGACGAAATCAGCCCGGGCGATAAGCAAAAGGATCCGAAGACGCGTCTGCAGGAGTATCTGCAGGGTCGTCATCTGCCGCTGCCGTCCTACCTGGTGGTCCAGGTGCGCGGCGAAGCGCACGATCAGGAATTTACTATCCACTGCCAGGTCAGTGGCCTGAGTGAACCGGTGGTTGGCACAGGTTCCAGCCGTCGTAAGGCGGAGCAGGCTGCCGCCGAACAGGCGCTGAAAAAGCTGGAGCTGGAATGAGCGAAGAAAAAAGTTATTGTGGGTTTGTCGCCATCGTGGGTCGTCCAAACGTTGGCAAATCCACGCTGTTGAATAAGCTGCTTGGGCAGAAGATCTCGATCACCTCCCGTAAAGCGCAGACCACCCGTCACCGCATCGTCGGCATCCATACCGAAGGGCCGTATCAGGCGATTTACGTCGATACTCCGGGCCTGCATATGGAAGAGAAGCGCGCCATTAACCGCCTGATGAACAAAGCGGCCAGCAGCTCGATTGGCGATGTTGAACTGGTCATCTTCGTGGTGGAAGGCACCCGCTGGACGCAGGACGACGAGATGGTGCTCAACAAGCTGCGCGACGCGAAAGCGCCGGTGATCCTCGCGGTCAACAAGGTAGATAACGTGCAGGAAAAAGCGGATCTGTTACCGCACCTGCAGTTCCTCGCCAGCCAGATGAACTTCCTTGATATCGTGCCGATGTCGGCGGAAACGGGGACCAACGTCGACACCATCGCGGCGATCGTGCGTAAGCATCTGCCGGAAGCGATCCATCACTTCCCGGAAGATTATATTACCGATCGTTCCCAGCGCTTTATGGCCTCCGAAATCATCCGTGAAAAACTGATGCGTTTCCTTGGCGCTGAGCTGCCGTACTCCGTCACCGTGGAAATCGAACGTTTTGTGACCAACGAGCGCGGCGGTTACGACATCAACGGCCTGATCCTCGTCGAGCGTGAAGGGCAGAAGAAGATGGTGATTGGCAACAAAGGCGCCAAAATCAAAACCATCGGTATCGAAGCGCGTAAGGACATGCAGGAGATGTTTGAAGCGCCGGTGCACCTCGAGCTGTGGGTTAAAGTGAAATCCGGCTGGGCCGATGACGAGCGCGCCCTGCGCAGTCTCGGTTATGTTGACGACCTCTGAGTTAACGCAACGTGGATGGATGGCAGCGCGCCTTTGTCCTGCATAGCCGACCGTGGAGCGAAACCAGCCTGATGCTGGACGTCTTCACGGAAGAATCCGGTCGCGTGCGCCTGGTTGCCAAGGGCGCACGCTCCAAACGCTCGAATCTTAAAGGCGCTTTACAGCCCTTTACCCCCTTGCTGGTTCGCTTCGGCGGCCGCGGCGAAGTCAAAACCCTGCGCAGCGCGGAAGCTGTCTCGCTGGCGCTGCCGCTCAGCGGCATCACCCTCTACAGCGGTCTTTACGTTAACGAGCTTATCTCCCGTGTGCTGGAGCACGAAACGCGCTTCTCCGAACTCTTTTTTGACTATTTGCACTGCATTCAGGCGCTCGCCGGGGCCAGCGGCTCGCCGGAGCCGGCGCTGCGGCGCTTTGAGCTGGCGCTGCTCGGGCACCTGGGCTATGGCGTGGATTTTCTCCACTGCGCCGGGAGCGGCGAGCCGGTGGACGACACCATGACCTACCGCTATCGCGAAGAAAAAGGCTTTATTGCCAGCCTGGTGATTGATAACAACACGTTTACCGGGCACCATTTGAAAGCGTTGGCGAGTCGCGAGTTTCCTGATGTTGATACGCTGCGCGCCGCGAAGCGCTTTACCCGTATCGCCCTGAAGCCCTATCTCGGCGGCAAACCGCTCAAGAGCCGGGAATTGTTTCGCCAGTTTATGCCCGCGCGAAAGGCGCGAGCGGATAATACGAAGAATGATTAACGAGGATTGTCATGGCTGAATTACTGTTAGGGGTCAATATTGACCATATCGCGACCTTGCGTAACGCCCGCGGCACCGCCTACCCGGATCCGGTTCAGGCGGCTTTCATTGCCGAACAGGCCGGCGCCGACGGCATTACCGTGCATCTGCGCGAAGACCGCCGCCATATCACCGATCGCGATGTGCGTATCCTGCGCCAGACGCTGCACACCCGCATGAATCTTGAAATGGCGGTCACCGAAGAGATGCTGACGATCGCCTGCGAAACCAAACCGCATTTCTGCTGCCTGGTGCCGGAGAAGCGCCAGGAAGTGACCACCGAAGGCGGGCTGGACGTCGCCGGCCAGCGCGACAAGATGCGTGATGCCTGTCAACGCCTGGCGGATGCCGGCATCCTGGTCTCCCTGTTTATCGATGCGGATGAAGCACAAATTAAAGCGGCAGCGGACGTTGGCGCGCCTTATATCGAAATCCATACCGGCTGCTATGCCGATGCTAAAACCGACGTCGAGCAGGCGAAGGAGCTGGAACGCATTGCCAAAGCGGCCGCCTACGCCGCCAGCCTCGGCCTGAAGGTTAATGCGGGTCACGGTCTGACCTATCACAACGTGAAAGCGATTGCCGCGCTGCCGGAAATGCATGAGCTGAATATCGGCCACGCGATTATTGGCCGCGCGGTGATGAGCGGCCTGAAAGAGGCGGTCGCGGAAATGAAGCGTCTGATGCTGGAAGCGCGCGGCTAATGGCCATTCTCGGGCTGGGTACTGACATCGTCGAGATCGCCCGCATCGAAGCGGTGATCGCCCGCAGCGGCGATCGCCTTGCCCGCCGGGTGCTGAGCGACCATGAATGGAGCATTTGGGAGCAGCACCAGCAGCCGGTGCGTTTTCTGGCGAAACGCTTTGCGGTCAAGGAAGCGGCGGCGAAAGCGCTGGGGACCGGTATCCGCAACGGGCTGGCCTTTAATCAGTTCGAAGTTTACAACGATGAGCTGGGCAAGCCGAAGCTGCGGCTATGGGGTGAGGCGCAACGGCTGGCGGAACGGTTGGGGGTGAGCCATATTCATGTCACGCTCGCCGATGAGCGCCATTACGCCTGCGCCACGGTGATTGTCGAAAGCTAAGCGCGACGGCGGTTAAATTTTATCCGCGTGGTGCATCAGGACGAATTTATCCCACAGCTGTTCTTCACTCTCGACGTGTGCCGGATCTTTCAGAATGGTATTTGGGATCGGGCACACCTTCTGGCAGGTGGGCGTGTCGTAATGGCCCACGCATTCGGTGCAGCGGTCGCTGTTAATTTCATAAATGCTGTCACCCATCGAAATGGCCTCATTGGGGCACTCCGGCTCGCACATATCGCAGTTGATGCATTTTTTGGTAATTAACAGCGCCATCAGGAAAATCTCAGAAACAACACAAACAGGGCGGGCATTATACGCCCATTTTCTGCTCAGACCAGCTTTTTCACCAGCGCTTCGCTATGGCGAATGCGCTCCGGCGCCCGCTCCAGATCCTGCTGCACCAGCCCCATAAACAGCAGGTCGGTGAGCATCATTTGCGCGCTGGTGGAGGAGATGGCCGCGCTGCGCGTCGCCTGCTCTTCGGCGATAGTATACAGGCAGTGGGTTGCCTGCTGCTGCAGGGCGTTAGGGCTAAAGCCGGTGATCGCCAGGATCTTACAGCCGACGCGCAGCGCTTCACTGGCCGCCATATTGATCTCCCGACGCTCGCCGGAGTAAGAGATCGCCAGCAGCAGATCGTCGCTGGACATGGCCTGCACCGTCGCCAGCAGGGCGTGCATATCCTGCTCCGAGACAGCGTTGACGCCGATCTTCATCAGCTTCCAGCTAAAGTTACGCGCCACCAGGCCGGACGCGCCAATCCCGGTGACGATCACCCGCCGGGCGTTGCGCAGCAGCGTGACGGCTTCCCGCAGCGTCTCTTCAGTGTTGACGTCCAGCGAGGCATGCATGGCGGCGACATTGTCTTTGATGAGTTTCTCGCCCACCAGACGCAGCGGGTCGTCACCGCGAATGTGGTTATGTACCGGGACGGAGTGCGGATCCGGGCTGCTGGCCAGCGCTTCACTCAGCGCCAGCTTCAGCGCCGGGAAGCCTTTGAACCCCAGTTTTTGGGCAAATTTAACCACGCTGGACTGACTCACCCCGGCTTCCGCCGCCAGCTGCTGCGAGCTGAGGTGCCGGGTGTCATCGGGTTGGCTCAGAATAAAATCGGCCAACTTTTTGTCGCTCGCCGCCAGGGTGGGATAGCGCTGACGAATACGCGTTAAACAGTTCATTGGAGCTCCGCTGGAGCCGTCCGGCTCGTGACTGAAAGAATTTTTATTCGATTATAAGGGGTATACCACGAATTAAAAATTCATAAGCCACAATTTTTCCTTCGCCTGCTAATTTAATTCTTCCTTAACGGCAGGGATGTTTTCCCTCTTCATGGCATAAGACTGTTAAGCTTACCCTAACGAGAAGCGAATCCTGAGAGAAGGGGGCAGTTTGCAGCACAGTGAACGGAGAGTGGTGTTTTTCGATCTGGACGGAACCTTGCATCAACAGGATATGTTCGGCAGTTTTCTGCGCTACCTGCTGCGCCATCTGCCGCTGAACCTGCTGCTGGTGGTGGCGATGGGGCCGGCGATCCTTGCCGGGCTGGCGGTGTGCGGGCGGGCGGCGCGCTGGCCGATGAGCCTCCTGCTATGGGCGTCAACCTTTGGCCGTCGCGAGGCGGTACTGAAGCGGCTGGAAGCGGAGTTTGTCGGCTGGTTTCGTCATCATGTGACAGCGTTTCCCGTGGTTCATGCGCGGCTGACGGCCTACCTGACCAGTACCGATGCCGACGTCTGGTTGATCACCGGCTCGCCGCAGTCGCTGGTGGAACAGGTTTATCGCGATACCCTCTGGCTGCCGCGGGTGAATCTGATAGCCAGCCGCACCGCGCGCCGCTGGGGCGGCTGGGTATTGACCCTGCGCTGCCTGGGCCATGAAAAGGTGGTGCAGCTGGAGAAAAAGATTGGCGCACCGCTGCAGCTGTATAGCGGCTATAGCGACAGCGAGCAGGATAACCCGTTGCTCGGCTTTTGCCAGCATCGCTGGCGGGTCACTCCGCAGGGAGAGCTGCAGCAGCTGGAGTAATAGTGTGTAATTGATAGCTCCCATGTATAATGCGCCCCGCTTTTTCTGCTGGAGTGGCCGCTGTGTCTGACCTCGAACTCAATGATGAATACTGGATGCGTCATGCCCTGACGCTGGCGAAGCGCGCCTGGGAAGAGGGTGAGGTGCCGGTGGGCGCGGTGCTGGTGCATAACAATCAGGTCATTGGCGAGGGTTGGAACCGACCGATAGGCCGTCACGACCCTACCGCCCATGCGGAAATTATGGCCTTACGCCAGGGCGGACTGGTGCTGCAAAACTACCGGCTGATCGACGCCACGCTGTACGTGACCCTCGAGCCCTGCGTGATGTGCGCGGGGGCGATGGTGCACAGCCGTATCGCCCGCCTGGTGTTTGGCGCCAGGGATGCCAAGACCGGTGCCGCCGGCTCGCTGATGGATGTTCTGCATCACCCGGGAATGAACCATCGGGTTGAGATTAGCGAAGGCGTGCTGGCGGAGTCCTGCTCTGCCATGCTGAGCGACTTCTTCCGCTGGCGGCGGGAAGAGAAAAAAGCGCTGAAGAAAGCCCGGGAGCAGAACGGGGAAAGTTAATACAGGTGGCCCGGGAGTTTCATCCGGGCATTATCCATCTGTTTATCGGCGCGAAACTTGAAAAAGGGCAGGGTGGTCTCCTGCGGCTGTTCGAGCTCATTGGGGAGCACGGCCGGGTAATCTTCCGCCAGGGCCAGCGTTTGCTGCTGCTGGCGCTCCTTCTCTGACAAATAGCCGACAAGGCTTATCTGATATTTGCGGATGTTTTCCACATAGGCGTAGGCCTCATGGCCGCGGGCATAGCCGTATTTTAGTTTGCTGTAATAGGGTTTCTGGCTCAGCAGCGGTAAACGCAGCTTAACGTCCGCCCAGCTGTTAGGATTGCCTTTCTGTTTGCGGGTGAGGGCCATGGCGTCCAGCATATGGGCATAGCCCATATTGTAAGCGGCCAGCGCAAACCAGATGCGTTCATCTTTCGGGATCGAATCCGGCACTTTATCCATCATATCCTGTAGATAGCGCATGCCGCCGTCGATACTCTGCGCCGCATCGGTCCGGTCAGTCAGCCCCAGACTTTGCGCCGTATTGCGCGTGAGCATCATCATGCCGCGCACGCCGGTAGGAGAGGTGGCCTGTGGATCCCAGTGGGATTCCTGCCAGGCGATGGCGGCCAGCAGGCGCCAGTCGATCTCGCGGGCGTACTTTTCAAACAGCGGCTGCACCTCCGGAAGAATGTTTTCCACCGCGCGCAGGAAGGTGCGGGTATCGACGTAATCAAAATCGTTGCCGTGGCCGAGGTACTTCTCCTCCAGGCGCGCCAGGGTGCCGTCTTCATTGATGTTGTTGAAGAAATCAAGCATCGCCGCCGACAGGGAATTATCATCGTCCCGGGCGCTGAACCAGGTGACCGGCTGTTCGTCGGTGATATCGAGGGCTACCGCCAGCTCCGGATGGACGCGCTGAAACAGGCTGACGGCCACCGAGTCGGCGATGGTGTAATCGAGTTTGCCGTCAATCACCGCCTGCATCAGCGCCGTGGTGCCGCGTTTTTCGTCCACGCGCCAGGCAAGATCCGGGTATTTCTCGGCTTTTAAGGTCTGCAGGTCGTTGATCGCCACGTGGCCCGGAGCGATGGCGAGCTGCTCGGCGGTCAGCGCCGCGAGGGTGCGCGGCCGGGTATTGCCGACGCGGTAGACCAGCTGTTGCGAAACAGAATAGTAAGTGGGGCCGGCCTGATAGTTTTTCACCCGCTCCTGGTTATAGACCAGCCCGGCAGCCAGCATATCGGCCTGACCGTCGTCGAGGTCGTCAAACAGCTGGCTGATGTTCTGCCGGACGGTTATCTTAAGCGTCACGCCGAGGTAGTCGGCAAACTGCTTCGCCAGTTCGTAGTCCAGGCCGAACGTTTTATTGTTCATGGTGGCAAAGGTCATCGGCGAGTTGATGGTGCTGATGCGCAGCTCGCCGCGAGCGATAATACCCGCCACCCGGTTCTCGGGTTTACCGGACCAGGGGATCGACGGCCACAGGGCAGCCGCCAGCAAAAGGGTGACAATGCCGATCAGCAGATAATTAATCTTTAATTTTTTCAGCGCGTTAATCTTCTGCAGCTTCAGGTTCCTCAGCAGGCGATGTCCGGAAAAAACGCAAGGTTGTCGTCGAATGAGCGGCATTCTGCTTAAGAATGCGCCAGTTGGCAACTTATTCGCGATAGGCGTCACATTCATTGATAAACAGCATCAATGATTTTATTTCTACGCAAACGGTTTCGTCGGGGCGCAGGATTCACTATAATGACGCCCGTTTCCCCCCTGGCTCACCCTGAAAGCTTCGAAGACGAGAGACTTATGATGGAAATTTTGCGTGGTTCACCTGCACTGTCGGCATTCCGTATTAATAAACTGCTGGCACGATTTCAGGCGGCCAACCTTCCGGTAAGCGCCATATACGCCGAGTATATTCATTTTGCCGATCTGAACGCCCCGCTGAGCGATGACGATCGCGAGCGCCTGGCGCGACTGCTTAAATATGGCCCGAGCTTAAACAGCCATACCCCGACCGGTAAATTACTGCTCGTGACCCCTCGCCCTGGCACCATCTCTCCCTGGTCTTCTAAAGCTACCGATATCGCCCATAACTGCGGCCTGGCTCAGGTTGTGCGTCTGGAGCGCGGCGTGGCGTATTATGTTGAAGCCTCGACCCTGAGCGAAGCGCAGTGGACCGCGGTGGCGGCGGAACTGCACGACCGCATGATGGAGAGCGTCTTCGACGCGCTGGAAGCGGGCGAAAAGCTGTTCGCTCACCATCAGCCGACGCCGGTGACCAGCGTTGACCTGCTGGGCGAAGGGCGTCAGGCGCTGATTGACGCCAACCTCCGTTTGGGTCTGGCGCTGGCAGATGACGAAATTGACTACCTGCAGGACGCGTTTACCCGTCTGGGACGCAATCCGAACGACATCGAGCTGTACATGTTCGCCCAGGCGAACTCAGAGCACTGTCGCCACAAGATTTTCAACGCCGACTGGATCATCGACGGCGAACAGCAGCCGAAGTCGCTGTTCAAAATGATCAAAAACACCTTCGAAAAAACGCCGGACTACGTCCTGTCGGCCTATAAAGACAACGCCGCGGTGATGGAAGGGTCTGAAGTGGGGCGCTATTTTGCCGACCACCAGACCGGGCGCTACGACTTCCATCAGGAGCCGGCGCACATTCTGATGAAGGTGGAAACCCATAACCACCCGACGGCCATCTCCCCATGGCCGGGCGCGGCAACCGGCTCCGGCGGCGAGATCCGCGATGAAGGCGCCACCGGCCGCGGCGCGAAGCCGAAAGCGGGTCTGGTGGGCTTCTCGGTTTCCAACCTGCGCATCCCGGGCTTCGAACAGCCGTGGGAAGAAGATTTCGGGAAACCGGATCGCATCGTCACCGCCCTGGACATCATGACCGAAGGCCCGCTGGGCGGCGCGGCGTTTAACAACGAATTTGGTCGTCCGGCGCTGAACGGCTACTTCCGCACCTATGAAGAGAAAGTCACCAGCCATAACGGCGAAGAGCTGCGCGGCTACCACAAACCGATCATGCTGGCCGGCGGTATCGGCAACATCCGCGGCGAGCACGTGCAGAAGGGCGAGATTACCGTCGGCGCGAAGCTGATCGTGCTGGGCGGCCCGGCGATGAACATCGGCCTCGGCGGCGGCGCGGCGTCTTCCATGGCCTCCGGTCAGTCCGATGCCGACCTCGATTTCGCCTCCGTCCAGCGTGACAACCCGGAAATGGAGCGTCGCTGTCAGGAGGTGATCGACCGCTGCTGGCAGCTGGGCGACGCCAACCCGATCCTGTTTATCCACGACGTCGGCGCCGGCGGTCTCTCCAACGCCATGCCGGAGCTGGTTAGCGACGGCGGCCGCGGCGGTAAATTCCAGCTGCGCGATATCCTGAGCGATGAGCCAGGCATGAGCCCGCTGGAGATCTGGTGTAACGAATCGCAGGAACGTTATGTCCTGGCGGTCGCCCCGGAGCAACTGCCGCTGTTCGACGAGCTGTGCCGCCGCGAGCGCGCGCCTTATGCGGTTATCGGCGAAGCCACCGCCGAGCAGCACCTGAGCCTGAGCGACAGCCACTTTAACGATCAGCCGATCGATCTGCCGCTGGACGTCCTGCTTGGTAAAACGCCGAAAATGACCCGCGACGTGCAGACTCTGAAAGCCCAGGGCAGCGCGCTGGATCGCCAACCGATCACCATCGCCGACGCGGTTAACCGCGTACTGCACCTGCCGACGGTGGCCGAGAAAACCTTCCTCGTGACCATCGGCGATCGCACCGTGACCGGCATGGTCGCTCGCGACCAGATGGTCGGCCCGTGGCAGATCCCGGTGGCCAACTGCGCGGTAACCACCGCCAGCCTCGACAGCTACTACGGCGAAGCGATGGCGATGGGCGAGCGCGCCCCGGTTGCTCTGCTGGACTTCGCCGCCTCCGGCCGTCTGGCGGTTGGCGAAGCGCTGACCAACATCGCCGCCACGCAGATTGGCGAGCTGAACCGCGTGAAGCTGTCGGCTAACTGGATGGCCGCTGCCGGCCACCCGGGCGAAGACGCTGGCCTGTATGAGGCGGTGAAAGCGGTGGGCGAAGAGCTGTGCCCGGCGCTGGGCCTGACCATTCCGGTCGGCAAAGACTCAATGTCGATGAAAACCCGCTGGCAGGAAGGCAGCGAGCAGCGTGAGATGACCTCTCCACTGTCGCTGGTGATCTCAGCCTTCGCCCGTGTCGAAGATGTTCGTCATACCGTCACGCCGCAGCTCTCGACGGAAGATAACGCCCTGCTGTTGATCGACCTCGGTAAAGGGCACAACGCGCTGGGCGCGACGGCGCTGGCGCAGGTCTATCGCCAGCTCGGCGACAAGCCGGCTGACGTGCGCGATGTCGCGCAGCTGAAAGGCTTCTGGGATGCGATGCAGGCCCTGGTGGCGCAGCGTAAACTGCTGGCCTACCACGACCGCTCCGACGGCGGCCTGCTGGTCACCCTGGCGGAAATGGCCTTTACCGGCCACTGCGGTGTGGAGGCGGATATCGCCGCGCTGGGCGACGACCGTCTGGCGGCGCTGTTCAACGAAGAGCTGGGGGCGGTGATCCAGGTCCGCGCCGCAGACCGTGAGGCGGTGGAAGCCATTCTGGCGGTTAACGGCCTGGCGGACTGCGTGCATTACCTCGGCAAAGCGGTCGAGGGCGATCGCTTCGTGCTGACCGCCAGCGGTCAGACGGTGTTTAGCGAAAGCCGCACCACCCTGCGCATGTGGTGGGCGGAAACCACCTGGCAGATGCAGCGTCTGCGCGACAACCCGGCCTGCGCCGATCAGGAGCACGAGGCGAAAGCCAACGACGCCGATCCGGGCCTTAATGTGAAGCTCTCGTTTGATATTAATGACGATGTCGCCGCACCGTACATTGCCACCGGCGCGCGTCCGAAAGTGGCCGTCCTGCGCGAGCAGGGTGTGAACTCTCACGTTGAAATGGCGGCGGCCTTCCATCGCGCTGGCTTTGACGCCATTGACGTGCATATGAGCGACCTGCTGGCGGGCCGCACCGGTCTCGGCGATTTCCATGCCCTGGTGGCCTGCGGCGGTTTCTCCTACGGCGACGTGCTGGGGGCAGGTGAAGGCTGGGCGAAGTCGATTCTGTTCAACGAGCGCGTGCGCGATGAGTTCGCGACCTTCTTCCATCGTCCGCAGACCCTGGCGCTCGGCGTGTGCAACGGCTGTCAGATGATGTCCAATCTGCGCGAGCTGATCCCGGGCAGCGACCTGTGGCCGCGCTTTGTGCGCAACCACTCTGACCGCTTTGAAGCGCGCTTCAGCCTGGTGGAAGTGACGCAAAGCCCGTCTCTGCTGCTGCAAGGCATGGTTGGCTCACAGATGCCGATTGCGGTCTCCCACGGCGAAGGTCAGGTGGAAGTGCGCGACAGCGCGCATCTGGCCCAGCTGGAGAGCAAAGGCCTGGTGGCGCTGCGCTTCGTGGATAACTTCGGCAAAGTGACCGAAACCTATCCGGCGAACCCGAACGGTTCCCCGAACGGTATCACCGCCGTGACCAGCGAAAGCGGGCGCGCGACCATCATGATGCCGCACCCGGAACGCGTCTTCCGCACCGTAAGCAACTCCTGGCACCCGGAAAACTGGGGCGAAGACAGCCCGTGGATGCGTATCTTCCGCAATGCGCGTAAACAGCTGGGTTAATTTTCCCGCAGCGTGTCACGCGAACGTATCAGCCCCCTGCTCAGGCAGGGGGCTTTTTTTATCTGTGACGGTCGGCACGCCAGGGTGTCGGGAATCACCGACAACCGGCATATTGCGGTGTCGTCAAAAGGCGACACTTAAGTTATTGATTTAAATGATGAGTAACCTGGGGCATATTTAGTGTCGCTAATCGGCGACATCATGGATGAAAAGTATACAGCGCTGGAATGGTTGGATTTTATGGTGAAAGTCATATATATCAACGTGTTAATAAAATGTTTTGAAAGATGGCATAGTTCATGCATAATATTAACCAGTGGCTCATTCACCTTCTTATGTCAGCCCCTTCGGGACGCGCTACATAAACTTCGAATGACGCACAAACAGGTGCCTGCCGTCCAACTCCTGATAACAGCCTGGCTTTATCAGACATCGGGCGAAACGTCGAGTAAGGCACCGCCTCATTTCTCAACAAAGCCAGGCCTTGCGCCTGGCTTTGTTGTTTCTGCGGCGCCGTGGCGACGGGTATCGCTTTTCTCCGCCGCGCTCCTCAGTTAGCATCGACCAGAGCTAATGATTGAGACCACACCCTTGAAGCGACTCTCTCTTTTTCCCCGTTCGCTGCGTCAGCTGGTGACGCTCTCCTTTGTGCTGATCCTGCTGCCGTTACTGGTGCTGGCCTGGCAGGCCTGGCAGAGCCTCAATGCCCTCAGCGCCCAGGCGGCGCATATCAACCGTACGACGCTGGTCGATGCCCGCCGCAGTGAGGCGATGATCAATGCCGCGCTGGAGATGGAACGCAGCTATCGCCAGTACTGCGTGCTGGACGATCCGACGCTGGCGCGCGTCTATCAAAACCAGCGGCAGCGCTACAGCCAGATGCTGGACGCGCACGCCGGCGTGTTGCCGGACGAAAAGCTCTGGCAGGCGCTGCGCCAGGATGTCAGCGATCTGGCGCAGCTGCAGTGTAACAACAGCGGCCCTGACGCCGAGGCAGCCGCCAGACTGGAAGTTTTCGCCAGTAATAACAGCGACATGGTCCAGGCGACCCGGGCGGTGGTCTATTCCCGCGGCCAGCAGCTGCAGCAGGAGATTGCCGAGCGCGGCCAGTTTTTCGGCTGGCAGGCGCTGGTGCTGTTTCTGCTGAGCCTGGCGCTGGTGCTGCTTTTCACCCGCATGATCATCGGCCCGGTGAAAGGTATCGAAAGAATGATCAATCAGCTGGGCGCAGGGAAGTCGCTGGACGACGCGGCATTGTTTACTGGCCCGCGCGAGCTGCGCTCGGTGGGCAAGCGCATCATCTGGCTCAGCGAGCGCCTGGCATGGCTGGAGTCGCAGCGGCATCAGTTTCTTCGCCATCTGTCGCATGAGCTTAAAACCCCGCTGGCCAGTATGCGTGAAGGCACCGAGCTGTTGGCCGACCGGGTCGCCGGACCGCTGACGCCGGAGCAGCAGGAGATCGTCGAGATCCTCGACAGCAGCAGCCGCAACCTGCAAAAGCTGATTGAACAGCTGCTGGACTACAACCGCAAACAGGCCGACGGCCCGGTAGCCCGGGAAGCAGTGGACCTGGTGGAGCTGGTGGAAAACGTCGTGGCGGCGCACAGTTTGCCTGCGCGGGCTAAACTGATGCATACCGAGCTGGCGCTGCGGGCGCGGCATTGTCTGGCGGAGCCTGCGTTATTGATAAGCGTAATGGATAATCTCTACTCCAATGCGGTGCACTATGGCGCTGAATCCGGTAACATTCGTATCCATAGCTACCGGCACGGAGAGCAGGTGCGTATTGATGTCGCCAACAGCGGCGAACCGATCCCGGCCGCGGAAAAGAATATGATTTTTGAGCCTTTTTACCAGGGAAGTCACCAGCGTAAGGGGGCCGTTAAAGGCAGTGGGCTGGGGTTAAGCATCGCCCGCGACTGTGTCCGTCAGATGCAAGGGGAACTCAGTCTGGTTGACGCCCCCGCCGGGCAGGTCTGTTTTCGCATTACGCTTCCCTCAGCGCCGGAATAATTCAACTAATGAATCGATATCGGGGAACTATGTCCCAATTCCTGGCCTGGCGCCGTTCCCTTAGCGGATGGCTGCTCTCAGGCATTGCTTGTCTGACGCTGGCGGGGTGTTCCGCCGGCTTCTCGCCGCATAGTGCGGAAGGTGCTGCCGCCCCCGGGCAGGCGCAGCACCAGGTGGCCGATTTTGTCGCCGTGGACTGCGCTGATATCTGGGCGCACAGCAGCGATGCCAGCGACAAAAACCCCCTCTACTGGCTGCGGGGCATTGACTGCGCCGATCGTCTCGCGCCGGTGCAGGCGCGAGCGGAGGCGAAACGCCATACCGACGACAGCTGGCAGGACGCATTCCGCCGCGGCATTCTGCTTGCCGATGCCAAAATTACCCCTGACGAGCGCCGCGAGCTGGTGGCGCGTCTCGACACCTTCAGCCCGCAAATCGCCGTTCAGGTCCGCCCGCTATATCAGCTCTGGCGCGACGGGCAGACCCGTCAGCTGCAGCTGGTGGAGGAGCGAGCCCGCTACGCGAAGCTTCAGCAGTCCAGCGATAGCGAGCTGGAGACGTTGCGCCAGCAGGAGCAGTCGCTGCGCCAGCAGCTGGAGCTGACCACCCGTAAGCTGGAGAATCTGACGGATATTGAACGCCAGCTCTCCAGCCGCAAGCCGGGCGGCAATTTCGGCAGCGAAAAAGTACCGGAGGTGATCCATGACGATCCGTAAACCGGCGCGTTTGCTGCTGGTGGATGACGATCCGGGGCTGCTGAAGCTGCTCGGCATGCGTCTGGTCAGCGAAGGCTATAGCGTGGTCACCGCCGAGAGCGGACCGGAAGCGCTGCGCGTGCTGGGACGTGAGAAAGTGGATCTGGTGATTAGCGATCTGCGGATGGATGAAATGGACGGCCTGCAGCTGTTCAGTGAGATCCAGAAGGGGCAGCCCGGCATGCCGGTGATCATTCTCACCGCCCATGGCTCGATCCCCGACGCGGTGGCGGCCACCCAGCAGGGCGTCTTCAGCTTCCTGACCAAGCCAGTTGATAAAGACGCCTTGTATAAAGCCATTGATGAGGCGCTGGAGCAGCGATCGCCAGCCACCGACGAAGCGTGGCGCCAGGCGATTGTCACCCGCAGCCCGCTGATGCTGCGCCTGCTCGAGCAGGCCGGGATGGTGGCGCAGTCCGACGTCAGCGTGCTGATTAACGGCCAGAGCGGGACCGGTAAGGAGATAGTCGCCCAGGCGATCCACAACGCCAGCCCGCGTCATGACAAGCCTTTCGTGGCGATTAACTGCGGCGCGCTGCCGGAACAGCTGCTCGAGTCCGAACTGTTCGGCCATGCTCGGGGCGCCTTTACCGGCGCGGTCAGCAACCGCGAAGGGTTATTCCAGGCCGCCGAAGGCGGCACGCTGTTTCTCGACGAGATCGGCGATATGCCTGTCGCCCTGCAGGTGAAGCTGCTCCGCGTCCTGCAGGAGCGTAAGGTTCGCCCGCTCGGCAGCAACCGCGATATCGAGATCAACGTGCGGATCATCTCCGCCACCCACCGCGACCTGCCGAAGGCGATGGCCCGCGGCGAGTTTCGCGAAGATCTGTTTTATCGCCTCAATGTGGTTAACCTGAAGATCCCGCCGCTCTCCGAACGCACGGAAGATATTCCGCTGTTGGCCAACCATCTGCTGCGTCAGTCCGCCGATCGCCATAAGCCGTTCGTGCGGGCATTTTCCAGCGATGCAATGAAGCGGCTGATGGCCGCCAAATGGCCGGGCAATGTGCGCCAGCTGGTGAACGTGATTGAGCAGTGCGTGGCCCTGACCTCGTCGCCGGTGATCGGCGATGCTCTGGTGGAACAGGCGCTGGAAGGCGAGAACACGGCGCTGCCGACCTTCGTGGAAGCGCGCAATCAGTTTGAGCTGAACTACCTGCGCAAGCTGCTGCAGATTACCAGGGGCAACGTCACCCACGCCGCGCGGATGGCTGGACGCAACCGCACCGAATTCTATAAGCTGCTGTCGCGCCATGAGCTCGACGCCAATGACTTTAAAGAGTAGCTCCGCAACATAGCGCAAGATATGATACGGTAAGCAACCGGTTACGCGACTAAGACAGGAACACCATGAAAAAGATTGATGCGATTATTAAACCTTTCAAACTGGATGACGTGCGTGAAGCGCTGGCCGAAGTCGGCATCACCGGGATGACGGTAACGGAAGTGAAAGGCTTTGGCCGCCAGAAAGGGCACACCGAACTCTACCGCGGCGCGGAATATATGGTGGATTTTCTGCCGAAAGTGAAAATTGAAATCGTGGTGACCGACGATATCGTCGATACCTGTGTGGATACCATCATCCGTACCGCGCAGACCGGTAAAATCGGTGACGGCAAGATCTTTGTCTTCGACGTGGCGCGGGTCATTCGTATCCGTACCGGCGAAGAAGACGACGCGGCGATTTAACGCTCGCCGCTCGCTGCAGTATTGCCGGGTGGCGCTGCGCTTACCCGGCCTACAAATCCCCGCGGCGTCGGGGCTTACAGCACCTTATGCGGGCCGAAGCATTCGTAATGAATGTGGTCTTTATTGACCCCTAATTCTACCAGCTGCTTCGCTGCAAACTGCATAAACGCTACCGGGCCGCAGAGATAATACTGCATCTGCGGGTCGCGAATAGTTTCCGCCACCGCCGCTAAATCCATCAAACCTTCGCTATCAAAACGTCCTGCCTGACGGTCAGCCTCGCTCGGGTTGCGATACCAGACGTGAGCGGTAAACGCCGGCAGCGCCGCGCCGAGCGCCTGCACCTCATCGGCAAAGGCGTGGACCTCGCCATTTTCCGCCGCATGGAACCAGTTCACCTGACCCTGATGATGGCTCTTCGCCAGCGCATCCAGCATCGCCAGCATCGGCGTTTGCCCGACGCCGCCTGAGATCAGGGTGACCGGCGTCTGCGGTTCGACGTTAAGGAAGAAGTCCCCGGCCGGCGCGGCCAGATAGACCACATCGCCTTCGCTGGCATGGTTATGCAGCCAGCTGGAAACCTGGCCGCCTTCCTCGCGTTTAACCGCGATGCGGTAGCCCTTACCGTCCGCTTTGCGGGTCAGTGAGTACTGGCGAATTTCCTGATATTCGAAGCCTTCCGGCTTCAGCCAGATGGCCAGATACTGGCCAGGCTGGTAATCGGCGACCGGCTGGCCGTCGACCGGCTCGAGCACAAAGCTGGTGATAAGCTGGCTGCGCGGGGTTTTCTTCACGATGCGGAACGCGCGAGTCCCTTCCCAGCCGCCGGTTTTACTGGCGTTTTGCTGATAGATCTCGGCTTCGCGGCCGATAAAGACGTTCGCCAGCACCCCGTAGGCTTTACCCCAGGCATCGAGCACTTCCTGGCCCGGACTGAACATTTCATCGAGGGTCGCCAGCAGATGACTGCCAACAATATTGTACTGCTCCGGTTTGATCTGGAAGCTGGTGTGTTTCTGGGCGATCTTTTCCACCGCCGGCAGCAGGGCAGGCAGGTTATCGATATTGCTGGCGTAGGCGGCAATGGCGTTGAACAGCGCTTCTCGCTGGTCGCCATTGCGCTGGTTGCTCATATTGAAGATCTCTTTGAGCTCCGGGTTATGCGCGAACATCCGATCGTAGAAATGGGCGGTTAACTTTGGTCCAGTCTCTACCAGCAGAGGGATGGTGGCTTTGACCGTAGCGATGGTTTGAGCGTCGAGCATAGTGTGCTTCCTTGGGTGTTATCTTAATGATGTATTTTAAATGCATCTTAAGGAAATAACCCTGCGTTGTAAATGGTTCTTTAACACTTTCCGCCGTTGCAGTTACAACATGAAGAATTTGCATCACAATCCTGAAAAGAAATCCGTTGATACTGAGAGAGGCGTTATTGCTCAAAGCCTTGTGTCATGCGGAGCCAAACGTTTGCGTAAAATCCTTTGTCAAGACCTGTTATCACAGAATGATTCGGTTATACTGTGGGCCGTTGTCCAATCGGACCGCCTTTTTAGGCCGAAATTTTATTGTTAGCTGAGTCAGGAGATGCGGATGTTAAAGCGTGAAATGAACATTGCCGATTATGATGCCGAACTGTGGCAGGCTATGGAGCAGGAAAAAGTACGTCAGGAAGAGCACATCGAACTGATCGCCTCCGAAAACTACACCAGCCCGCGCGTAATGCAGGCGCAGGGCTCTCAGCTGACCAACAAATACGCTGAAGGATATCCGGGCAAGCGTTACTACGGCGGCTGCGAATACGTCGACGTGGTTGAGCAACTGGCTATCGACCGCGCGAAAGAGCTGTTCGGCGCTGACTATGCTAACGTCCAGCCGCACTCCGGCTCCCAGGCTAACTTTGCCGTCTACACCGCGCTGCTGCAGCCGGGCGACACCGTGCTCGGTATGAACCTGGCGCAGGGCGGCCACCTGACTCACGGCTCCCCGGTTAACTTCTCCGGCAAACTGTACAACATCATCCCTTATGGTATTGATGAGTCCGGCAAAATTGACTACGACGACATGGCGAAGCAGGCTCAGGAACACAAACCGAAGATGATCATCGGTGGTTTCTCCGCTTACTCCGGTATCGTTGACTGGGCAAAAATGCGTGAAATTGCTGACAGCATCGGCGCTTACCTGTTCGTCGATATGGCGCACGTGGCAGGCCTGATTGCCGCTGGCGTATACCCGAACCCGGTTCCGCATGCTCACGTCGTGACCACCACCACCCACAAAACCCTGGCGGGTCCGCGCGGCGGCCTGATCCTGGCGAAAGGCGGTAGCGAAGAGCTGTATAAGAAGCTGAACTCTGCGGTATTCCCAAGCGCGCAGGGCGGCCCGCTGATGCACGTTATCGCGGCGAAAGCGGTGGCGCTGAAAGAAGCGATGGAGCCAGAGTTTAAAGTTTACCAGCAGCAGGTTGCGAAAAACGCCAAAGCAATGGTGGAAGTGTTCCTGAACCGCGGCTACAAAGTGGTGTCTGGCGGTACTGAGAACCACCTGTTCCTGCTGGACCTGGTGGATAAAAACCTGACCGGTAAAGAAGCTGACGCCGCCCTGGGCCGCGCCAACATCACCGTCAACAAAAACAGCGTGCCGAACGATCCGAAGAGCCCGTTCGTGACCTCCGGTATCCGCATCGGTTCTCCGGCTGTGACTCGTCGCGGCTTTAAAGAAGCGGAAGTCAAAGAGCTGGCTGGCTGGATGTGTGACGTGCTGGACAATATCAATGACGACGCGGTCATTGAGCGCGTGAAAGGTAAAGTGCTGGATATCTGCGCCCGCTTCCCGGTATATGCGTAAGCGTTAGCGTTGACATCAAAAAGGCCGCTTATGCGGCCTTTTTTGCATCTGCAGATTAGCGGCGGTCGAGGGAGATCGCCCCGGGGCCGGTTACCGCTAGCAGCAGGAAGGCGCCGGCGATGCTGACGTTTTTCCAGAAGTTAATCATGTTCGGCAATACCGCATCGCCAGTCATATCCCAGTAGTGATGGCCAATCACCGCCGTGCCGAGGGTGTAGAAGATAAAGATTACCGCCAGCGGGCGGGTGAAAAAGCCCAGCACAATTAAAATCGCGGCAGGCACTTCCATAATGACGGCGATAATCGCCGCCAGGGTCGGCATCGGCGCGCCGGAGGCGGCCATGTATTGCACCGTACCGCTAAAGCCCAGCAGTTTGGGGTAGCCAAAAAGTAGAAACAGAACCACCACGGCGATGCGGGCGATGAGCAGTAGCAGAGAGCGGGATGCGCCAAAATCAAAATAGCGGAGCGTGTTCATAATCAGCTCGTTATGAGAGACGTGTGATTTAAACGTAATACACAAAGTTGCCAGCCGCCATAGCAGGAAAATAATAATGTCGCGCTTCGTTTCATTAGGATTTCGCCGTATCGTTGGTCGCACTTTGATGCCCGGTTATCGGATTTTAGTTAATACAACCGGTGACGGAGTGGGGAGTGCTCCGTGATGCGCGTCACGATTTAAAGACAAATGTACTCAACTTCCATATAGAGAGTGAGACACAGGTTTACTCACGATGGGGTTTATCGCCAGACTATCGCCACCATTCGGGAGGAAATCATGGTCTTGCACTCCACGCGCTGGCTGGCGCTCAGTTACTTCACTTACTTTTTTAGCTACGGTATTTTTCTGCCCTTCTGGAGCGTCTGGCTGGCCGGCAACGGGCTGACCCCGGAAACCATCGGCATTTTGCTTGGCGCCGGTCTGGTGGCCCGTTTTCTCGGCAGCCTGCTGATTGCCCCGCGGGTGAGCGATCCCTCCCGGCTGATCGCCGCGCTGCGCGTGCTGGCGCTGTTAACCTTGCTCTTCGCGCTGGCCTTCTGGGCCGGCAGCCACGTGGCATGGCTGCTGGCGATTATCATCGGCTTCAACCTGTTCTTTTCACCGCTGGTGCCGCTGACGGATGCTCTGGCCAATACCTGGCAAAAGCAGATCACCATGGACTATGGACGGGTGCGGCTATGGGGCTCCATCGCCTTTGTGATTGGTTCGGCGCTGACCGGCAAGCTGGTGAGCCTGTTCGATTACCGGGCGATCCTGCTGATGCTAAGCCTGGGCGTCGCCTCGATGCTGCTCGGCATGTTGCTTAAGCCGTCGGTGATGCCTCAGGGGGCGTCGCGCCCGCAGCAGGGGGCCGGAATGGCGGCCTGGCTGACGCTGGTGCGCCAAAGCTGGCGCTTTCTCGCCTGCGTTTGTCTGCTGCAGGGGGCACACGCCGCCTACTATGGCTTTAGCGCCATCTACTGGCAGCAGGCCGGCTATTCGGCCTCGGCGGTCGGTTATCTGTGGTCGTTAGGCGTGGTGGCGGAAGTGGTGATCTTCGCGCTGAGTAAAAAGGTGTTCCGCCGCTTCAGCGCGCGGGATCTGCTGCTGCTCTCTGCCTTGTGCGGGCTGGTTCGCTGGACGCTGATGGGCTGGACCACAGCGCTGCCGGGGCTTATCCTCGCGCAGATCCTTCACTGCGGGACCTTTACGGTGTGTCATCTGGCGGCGATGCGCTATATCGCCGCCCGTCAGGGTAGCGAAGTGATCCGTCTGCAGGCCGTCTACTCCGCGGTGGCGATGGGCGGGAGTATCGCCATTATGACCGTCTTCGCCGGCTTCCTCTATCAGCACCTGCACCAGGGCGTGTTCTGGGTAATGGCGCTGCTGACCATCCCGGCGTTGGCTATTCGGCCAAAAACGGTGGCGGCCTAGTCCTCGAGCATCGCGCAGATGTGCTGCTGCTGGCGTTCGGTGAAGCAGTTCTCCGCGTGGATCAGCGGCGGTGAAAACAGCGGCAGCGCCGTCGCATAGGGAGTGACGATAAGCGTCACCCCTTTGGGCGCGCCTTCCTTCTGAAAGCGCTCTATGCTCTGGTATTTGATATTCAGCGGCAGCAGCGTCAGTTCGCGCAGCTGCTGCTCCAGGGCCGCTTCCATATCCGGATTATCATCGGTTAGCAGCAGAACCTGCTTCTCGTGCAGGTCGCTTTTCTGCATCAGCCAGGCGCCAAAGATCACCGCGATTAAGCTGGTCTCTTCCTCATTAAAACGGACGTGCCAGGCCTCCTCGAATTCGCTCAATGCCGCCTGGGTGGTGCGCAGTAAACGAGGATAGAGCCGGCTCACTTCCTCCGTGAGCGTGCTGTCGATGCCGATGGCAAACACGCTGCGGATCAATGCCTGCGACAAGTGAATATAAAGCTGGTCGCTCAGCCCCTGTTCGTCACTGAACGACCTGCCGGCGAGCATCTGGAAGCGGTGGATCAGGCCGGAAATAGCCAGCCGCAGGCGTCGATCCTGCGGGTGACCATCGCGAAGCGGATCGGGGGTTTTGAGCATCATAAACAGCAGCGAGAGGAAAAAAGGCTCTCCGACATGCGGCGGAGCGCCGACCCGGCGCTGCCAGTGGCGGACAATCTCCTGCGCCAGAGTGAACTCGGCGGCGGTCTGCGCCCAGCGTTGCTGTTCATCATTGAAGTCGGGTGAATAGCCCCGGTGATGCTCAAGCAGGCAGTACTGCAGGTACAGGCGCAGAAACTGGACGTCCCGGCAGTCGAACTGGCGATTGAGCGCTCGTGCGCAGCGGTTCACCAGCGCCTGCAGGTTGGTATCATCGTACAAGGTACGGGCGATGCCTTCCTGTTTAAGCTGCGTTTTCAGCGCCGGGGTAAAATGATGGTTAACGAACTGCGGGCACAGGCGCAGCCCCCGCCGCAGCGCATGCAGCAGGCATAAACGTTGGTCGAGCGCGGCGCCTTCAATCCGATAGCTGCCGTCCACCTGTGACCGAAGGGTCAGGCGGTGGTAACGCTGAATTTCGCGTCCGGTCTCCTCGATATCCTGCCGGGCCGTGGTCTCATCAACGAGGTTGATTCTGCCAAGCCGTTCAGTCGTTACCGACTGTCCGGGCAGATAAAACATCAGGAGCACCTGGCTACGGCGCTGTGGACTGGAAAGCGCAGATGGTGGTTCAATGACGGTCATCATCTGGTAAGTTCCAGTTAGGGTTTCCGCTAAGGATAGACAATGACGGCGGCGGGGGCAGGGAAGTGCGCCCGCTTTAGCTCAGGATTGCTGGCGAAGTTCACAGAATTTTTCACGTGAGGAACAGATGAACAGAGTGAAACAATGCACCAGCGCGGCGTTTTTCATGGTTTTATCATGGACAGCCGCTGCGCATCCGCATAGCTTCATCAGTTTGCAGAGCGAGCCGGTGGTCAAAGACGGCCTGCTGAGCGCCTTTAAAATGCGCTGGACAATGGATGAAATAACCTCCTCGGATCTGCTTTACGACGCCGGAAACGCTAAACCGGGTAGCGAAGTATGGAAAAAACTGGCGGCGGAGGTGATGGCCAACGTGCTCGGCCAGCACTATTTCAGCGAGCTGTGGCACAACGGCCAGCGGGTGAAATTTGACAATCGCCCCGACGGCTACGGTCTTGAGCGCGACGGTCTGCAGGCGGTACTGACCTTTACCCTGCCGCTGGCGACGCCGCAACCCGTTGCCGGGCAGACGTTTACCTTTTCCACTTTCGATCCGACCTACTATGTCGATATGTTTTATGACAAAGATAGCGATTTTTCCCTACCCGCCGCGCTGCAGGCCGTCTGTAAGGCAACGGTGATGACGCCAAAACCGAATGACAAAATGCTCTCATACGCCCAGTCGCTGGATAAAGCGGATGCGCCGCCTGAGGATATGGCGCTGGGCAGCTATTTTGCCCAGAAGGTGACGCTGACATGTCAGTAATTTTTACCCCTCGCGCGCGAACTTCGCGCTGGAAAGCGCTGTGGCCGCTGGCGCTGCTGCTGGCCGTGAGCGTAACGGGCGGCATCTGGCTGTGGCTGGCCTGGCCGCAGGTGCTGATGCAGAGCGCGGTCTGGCAGCGCGCGCTCAATCTGGAGCTCAGCCGCCTGCTGCAGGCGGTGGCGGAGAACCCGGCTGCGGCGGGGCTGTCGCTGCTTGGATTCAGCTTCGTTTACGGGGTGCTGCATGCCTTAGGGCCCGGCCACGGCAAAATTGTCATTACGACCTGGCTTGCCACCCATCCCTCAAAGCTGAAATCGAGTATTAACCTGACGCTGGCCGCCTCTTTGTTGCAGGGGCTGGTGGCTATCGCGCTGGTGGTGGTGGTGCTGGCGCTACTGCAGCTGCCGGCGCGCCAGCTGCATCTCAGCAGTTTCTGGCTGGAGAAGGGCAGCTATTTGCTGGTGGGCGCGTTAGGTCTGCTGCTCTGCTGGCGGGCGCTGAAAAAGCTGCGTCTGCTGCTGAGCCGGCCAACGTTTACCGCGTTCACCCCGCATCATGTTCATAACGAACACTGCGGCTGCGGGCATCAGCATCTCCCGGCCCCGGAGCAGCTGCAGGCCGGCGATGACTGGCGGGCTCGCACCGTGATTGTCCTGTAGATGGGCATGCGTCCCTGCTCGGGGGCGATCATGGTCCTGCTGTTCAGCAAAGTGATCGGGGTGTTCAACTGGGGGATGGCGGCGGCGCTGGCGATGGCGGCAGGGACCTCATTGACTATCACGGCGCTGGCGCTGCTGGTGCACAGTTTTCGCCAGCTGGCGGTGAAGCTGGGTCAGCATCAGGCGCCGCCGCTGTGGCGCCAGGTAGGCTGGCTGACGCTGGCGCTGGCCGGCGGCGTCATTTTGCTCGCGGCGGCAGGCGTGATGTGGTTCAGCGCCGTCCCGGCCGGCGGCGGGATCCGTCCGTTTTAGCAGGCGTCGGGCGCAAATCCGAAAGTGGGCGCCGGCGCTTGCCGCTGACGCGGCGATGCTCTAGTTTTCCGCTTTTCGGCGGATGACAAGGAGTCGCTATGGCCGCAAATATCGTTTCTCCCGCGCAGAGCGGGCGGTTCTATTATGGCTGCGCCGGCGCCGCCGGGCTGCTGGCGGGCCTGGCGATCGTCTTCTGGTTTCCAGCCCTGGCCAGCTGGTGGCCGTCCGATCTGGTGCGCGTCTACCACGCCATGCCGTATGTTATGCGATTCGGGGTGGCGAGTGTCGCGGATATCCCGCTGGTGGCCTACGCCACCCTGACGCTGTCAGGCTTCGTGCTGGCCTTTTGCCATCCCGGGCACAGTAAACTGCCCATCGTCGCCTGGGCTGTGCATAACCAACCCTCGCCGCGGGAGATGGTCGACTGGATCCTGCGCAGCTGGGCGTTGCAGTTGGGTTTTCTGGTGATCATTTTCTGGCGTTTCGCGTTTATGAGTAAGCTAAGCAGCGACAGGCTAATGCAGATTGCGGGCATCTGTAACGACGTTTGCTATCTGGCCACGCTGGTGCTGGCAGCAATACTGCTGCGCGACGGCTGGCGCGGCGTTAAAGGCGTTGCCGCACCGGCAGGCAATATTCGCATTCCGCTGATCGTTGCCCTGAGTTTTTATCTGCCGTTTCAGCTGGTATGGATTTTACTCAGTGCGCAGCAGTATGAGCTGCCGCTGTGGGGATGGCTGCTGCTGGTTCCGGCGATGGTGGGCGTGCTGCTCGCTCGCCTGGCGACGGTAGGAATAGCGCTGTGTTTCCGGTGCTGGCTGGGGCCGCAGGGCTGCCTGCGCTGGCGCGGACCGCTGGCTTTATTTAGCGGCCTGACGGTGCTCTGTATTGGCGGTAATGCGGTGATTCGCCAGATCCTGAGGATGCTGTCATGACATAAAAAAGGAAGCCGCGGCTTCCTTTTTGACATCAGTAAGAGATTAACGCTTCAGCGCATCGCTCAGCTGCTCGCGCATGTTCGCCAGCATCGCTTTTACCACGCGCGGGTTACCGGCAACGATGTTGCCCGTCAGCATATAGTTATGACCGCCGGTGAAGTCGCACACGATAGCGCCTGCTTCACGAGCGATCAGCTCGCCTGCGGCGAAATCCCATGGTTTCAGGGCGATTTCAAAGTAACCGTCAACGCGGCCGGCGGCAACGTAGGCCAGATCCAGTGCGGCGGAGCCGGTACGGCGGAAATCGGCGCATTCGGTGAACATGTTGCCGAGAATATTCATGTAAGTGGTGGCGTGCTGCTTCGCCTTGAACGGGAAGCCGGTCGCGATGATGGTGCCGTCGAGGTCGCGAGCGTTGCTGCCGCGCAGACGGTAGCCGTTCAGCTGCGCGCCCTGGCCGCGGGTCGCGGTGAACAGTTCGTTACGCATCGGATCGTAAACCACCGCGACTTCAGTACGGCCTTTGATGCGTACGGCGATGGAAACAGAGAAGTGCGGCAGACGTTTAACGAAGTTGGTGGTGCCATCCAGTGGATCGATAACCCATTGAACATCCTGCTCTTCACCAGCGTGTTCACCGCTTTCTTCGGTGATAATGGTGTGCTGCGGGTAAGATTTGCGAATGGTTTCGATAATAATCGCTTCGGCGGCTTTATCGACGTTGGTCACAAAATCATTGCTGCCTTTCTGGCTGGTTTCTACGGTGTCTGGCGTTTCGTAGTGTTTGGCAATTAAATTACCCGCCTTGCGCGCGGCGCGCACGGCGATGTTCAGCATCGGATGCATCGGTCTCTCTCACTGGATGTTAAAGAACGGGAAAAAACGGCGCATATAATAACAGCGAAATCTGCTTATGTCTCCGTTTTATGGTAGCATGCCCGAATAATCTTTAGCCGAAGAACCATAATGCTGCAAAATATTCGAATCGTACTGGTAGAAACTTCCCACACCGGCAATATGGGCTCCGTTGCCCGCGCGATGAAAACCATGGGCTTAACCAACCTGTGGCTGGTCAATCCGCTGGTGAAGCCTGATTCCCAGGCCATTGCGCTGGCCGCGGGTGCCAGCGACGTCATTGGCAACGCGCAGATCGTCGATACCCTTGATGAAGCGCTGGCGGGCTGTAGCCTGGTGGTTGGCACCAGCGCGCGCTCCCGCACGCTGCCGTGGCCGATGCTCGACCCGCGCGAATGCGGTCTGAAAAGCATCGCCGAAGGCCAGCATGCGCCGGTGGCGCTGGTGTTTGGCCGCGAGCGCGTTGGCCTGACTAACGATGAACTGCAGAAGTGTCACTACCATGTGGCCATCGCCGCCAATCCGGAGTACAGCTCGCTGAACCTGGCGATGGCGGTGCAGGTTATCGCCTATGAAGTGCGGATGGCCTGGCTGGCGGCGCAGGAGCAAGCGCAGCCGGCGGTTGAACATGAAGAGGCGCCGTACCCGCTGGTGGACGATCTGGAGCGATTCTACGACCATCTTGAGCAGACGCTACTGGCGACGGGCTTTATCCGCCCGAATCATCCGGGGCAGGTGATGAACAAGCTGCGTCGTCTGTTCACCCGCGCGCGTCCGGAAAGCCAGGAGCTGAACATCCTGCGCGGCATGCTGGCGTCTATTGAGCAGCAGAATAAAGGTAAGTAAGAGCGTTAACGCCGGATGGCGCTTCGCTTATCCGGCCTACGAATCTACATCTCTGTTGTAGCCCGGGCGAGGCCTTTGGCCGACCCCGGGAGCGGCTCGAAATTAATAACGGCACGGAAAGCCAAATACCTGACTAAAACAGTCAAGTAAATAGTTGACCAAATTACTCGGGAATGTCAGACTTGGCCCTGCTATGCAATACCCATATTAATAAAAAGCCCGGCCAGGGGCGAGTTTGAGGTTAAGTAAGACATGAGACTGACATCTAAAGGGCGTTATGCCGTGACCGCGATGCTTGACGTTGCGCTCAACTCTGAAACGGGCCCGGTGCCGTTGGCAGATATTTCAGAGCGTCAGGGAATTTCGCTTTCCTATCTGGAACAGCTGTTCTCTCGCCTGCGTAAAAATGGCCTGGTTTCCAGCGTTCGTGGCCCAGGCGGTGGTTATCTGTTAGGTAAAGATGCCGGCAGTATCGCCGTCGGCGAAGTCATCAGCGCCGTGGACGAATCCGTTGATGCCACCCGTTGCCAGGGCAAGGGCGGCTGTCAGGGCGGCGATAAATGCCTGACTCACGCGCTGTGGCGCGATCTGAGCGAGCGTCTGACCGGCTTCCTGAACAATATCACCCTCGGAGAACTGGTGAATAACCAGGAGATCCTCGATGTTTCCGGTCGTCAGCATCAGCACGAAACCCAGCGCAATGCGCGCACCCAGGACGCGATCGACGTTAAACTGCGCGCCTGAGTGACCCGTCCCGTTTCGGGCTGCGGCTGACAGGGCGAGGCAGCGCGAAACGGCGGGACAACGATTATAAAGAGCTTTCAGAATCAGGCCGGGATGCTCCGACATTCCGTGTACTCGGTCGTACATCAAGCCGGTTGCCTGATTCCTTGCATTGAGTGATGTACGGAGTTTAAGAGCAATGAAATTACCGATTTACCTCGATTACTCCGCAACCACGCCGGTGGACCCGCGTGTTGCCGAGAAAATGATGCAGTTCCTGACCATGGACGGGACCTTTGGTAACCCGGCCTCTCGTTCCCACCGTTTTGGCTGGCAGGCTGAAGAGGCGGTTGATATCGCCCGCAATCAGATTGCCGAGCTGGTCGGTGCCGACCCGCGCGAAATCGTCTTTACCTCTGGTGCGACTGAATCCGACAACCTGGCGATCAAGGGTGCTGCCAACTTTTATCAGAAAAAAGGCAAGCACATCATCACCAGCAAAACCGAGCATAAAGCGGTTCTGGATACCTGCCGTCAGCTGGAGCGCGAAGGCTTCGAAGTGACCTACCTGGCGCCGCAGAGCAACGGGATTATCGATCTGAAAGAGCTGGAAGCGGCGATGCGTGACGATACCATCCTGGTTTCCATCATGCATGTGAATAACGAAATCGGCGTGGTGCAGGATATCGCTACCATCGGCGAGATGTGTCGCGCCCGCGGTATCATTTACCACGTAGACGCCACCCAGAGCGTGGGCAAGCTGCCTATCGATCTCAGCCAGCTGAAAGTGGACCTGATGTCCTTCTCCGGTCACAAAATCTACGGTCCGAAAGGCATCGGCGCGCTATACGTGCGTCGTAAGCCGCGCATTCGTATCGAAGCGCAAATCCACGGCGGCGGCCACGAGCGCGGTATGCGTTCCGGTACTCTGCCTGTTCACCAGATCGTCGGCATGGGTGAAGCTTACCGTATCGCCAAAGAAGAGATGGAAAGCGAGATGGCGCGTCTGCGCACGCTGCGCAACCGTCTGTGGAACGGCGTGAAGGATATGGAAGAAGTGTACCTCAACGGCGACCTTGAGCAGGGCGCGCCGAACATTCTTAACGTCAGCTTCAACTATGTTGAAGGCGAGTCGCTGATTATGGCGCTGAAAGACCTGGCGGTTTCCTCCGGTTCAGCCTGTACTTCCGCGAGCCTTGAGCCATCCTACGTGCTGCGCGCGTTAGGCATGACTGATGAACTGGCGCACAGTTCTATTCGTTTCTCTTTAGGTCGTTTCACTACCGAAGAAGAGATTGACTACGCCATCAACCTGATTCGTAAATCCATTGGCCGTCTGCGCGAGCTTTCTCCACTGTGGGAAATGTTCAAACAGGGCGTGGATCTGAACAGTATTGAATGGTCACATCACTAATTCGGCACCAATAAGGAGAATTCATCATGGCATACAGCGAAAAAGTTATCGATCATTACGAGAACCCGCGCAACGTCGGCTCTTTTGACAACAGCGACGAGAACGTCGGCAGCGGCATGGTCGGCGCGCCGGCCTGCGGCGACGTGATGAAGTTGCAGATTAAAGTCAACAATGAAGGTATCATTGAAGACGCGCGCTTCAAGACCTACGGTTGTGGTTCCGCTATCGCTTCCAGCTCCCTGGTCACCGAGTGGGTGAAGGGTAAATCCCTGGACGAAGCGCAGGCGATCAAGAACACCGATATCGCCGATGAACTGGAACTGCCGCCGGTGAAAATTCACTGCTCTATTCTGGCGGAAGACGCGATTAAAGCCGCGATTGCGGATTACAAAAGCAAACGTGAAGCAAAATAATTAGTTGAGGTTTTGTTATGTCGATTACTCTTAGCGACAGTGCAGCAGCGCGAGTCAATGCCTTCCTGGCAAACCGCGGAAAAGGGTTTGGCCTGCGCCTGGGCGTGAGAACCTCCGGCTGCTCAGGTATGGCCTATGTACTGGAGTTTGTTGACGAGCCGGCGGCTGAAGACACCGTGTTTGAAGACAAAGGCGTGAAGGTCGTGATCGACGGCAAAAGTCTGCAATTCCTCGACGGCACGCAGCTGGACTTCGTCAAAGAAGGCCTTAACGAAGGGTTTAAGTTCACCAACCCGAACGTCAAAGATGAGTGCGGCTGCGGCGAAAGCTTTAACGTATAATCGGTACACCCCAACCCCACCGCGGTCACGCCGCGCGTGGGGTTTTCGTTTAGATGCATGACCCTGAGGTTACTATGGACTATTTCACCCTCTTCGGGTTACCAGCCAGCTATACCCTCTCGCTTGAACAACTGGCTGTCCGGTATCAGGATCTGCAGCGCCAGTACCATCCGGATAAATTTGCCAGCGCGCCCGCTGCGGAGCAGCTTGCGGCGGTTCAGTATTCCGCCACCATTAACCAGGCCTGGCAGACGCTGCGCCATCCCCTGACCCGCGCAGAATACCTCCTCTCGCTGCATGGCTTCGATCTGGCCAGCGAGCAGCATACCGTTCGCGATACCGCGTTCCTGATGGAACAGCTGGAACTGCGCGAAGAGTTGGATGAGATCGGCCAGGCGAAAGACGAAGCGCGGCTGGAAAGCTTTATCAAACGAGTGAAAGCGCTGTTTGATACCCGCCATCAGCTGATGGTTGACCAATTGCATAATGAGAGCTGGGAGGCGGCGGCGGACACGGTGCGTAAGCTCCGTTTCCTCGATAAACTGCGCAGCAGTGCTGAAGAACTCGAAGAAAAACTGCTCGATTTTTAATTTTCGGAAGCAATTATGGCCTTATTACAAATTAGTGAGCCCGGCCTGAGCGCCGCGCCGCACCAGCGTCGTCTGGCGGCCGGTATCGACCTGGGCACCACCAATTCTCTGGTGGCTACCGTGCGTAGCGGCCAGGCCGAGACTCTGCCCGATCATCAAGGCCGCTATCTGCTGCCGTCGGTGGTGAACTACCACGCATCGGGGCTGACCGTCGGCTATGACGCCCGGCTGAACGCCGCCCAGGATCCCGCCAACACCATCAGCTCCGTGAAACGGATGATGGGGCGCTCCCTCGCCGATATCCAACATCGCTATCCGCATCTGCCGTATCAGCTGCAGGCCAGTGAAAACGGCCTGCCGATGATCCAGACCGCCGGCGGCCTGCTGAACCCGATTCGCGTCTCCGCCGATATTCTGAAAGCGCTGGCTGCCCGGGCCACTGAAGCGCTGGCCGGCGAGCTCGACGGCGTGGTGATCACCGTTCCCGCTTATTTTGATGACGCCCAGCGTCAGGGGACCAAAGACGCGGCGCGTCTGGCGGGTCTGCACGTGCTGCGCCTGCTTAATGAACCGACCGCGGCGGCTATCGCCTATGGCCTTGATTCCGGCCAGGAAGGGGTGATTGCGGTCTACGATCTCGGCGGCGGCACCTTCGATATCTCTATTCTGCGCTTAAGCCGCGGGGTGTTTGAAGTGCTGGCTACCGGCGGCGACTCGGCCCTCGGCGGCGATGATTTCGATCATCTGCTGGCGGACTACCTGCGCGAGCAGGCAGGCTTCAGCGACCGTAGCGACAACCGCCTGCAGCGTGAGCTGCTGGATGCCGCCATCGCGGCGAAAATTGCCCTTAGCGATGCCGAGGTGGCGCACGTTGAGGTCGGCGGCTGGCAGGGCGATATCACTCGCAGCCAGTTTAACGATCTGATCGCCCCGCTGGTAAAACGCACGTTAATGGCCTGCCGCCGGGCGTTGAAAGACGCTGGCGTTGAGGCGCAAGAGGTGCTGGAAGTGGTGATGGTCGGCGGTTCGACCCGCGTGCCGCTGGTGCGCGAGCGCGTAGGCGAATTCTTCGGCCGCACTCCGCTGACCGCCATTGACCCGGACAAAGTCGTCGCCATTGGCGCGGCGATCCAGGCCGATATTCTGGTCGGCAACAAGCCGGACAGCGAACTGCTGCTGCTCGACGTTATCCCGCTGTCGTTAGGGCTGGAAACCATGGGCGGTCTGGTGGAGAAAGTGATCCCGCGTAATACCACCATTCCGGTGGCCCGCGCCCAGGAGTTCACCACCTTCAAAGATGGCCAGACGGCGATGTCCATTCATGTGATGCAGGGCGAGCGTGAGCTGGTGCAGGATTGCCGTTCGCTGGCGCGCTTTGCGCTGCGCGGTATCCCGGCGCTGCCGGCGGGCGGGGCGCATATTCGCGTCACCTTCCAGGTGGATGCCGATGGCCTGCTGAGCGTCACGGCGATGGAAAAATCGACCGGCGTGGAAGCCTCTATTCAGGTGAAACCGTCTTACGGTCTGACCGATGGCGAAATCGCCACCATGATTAAAGATTCGATGAGCTACGCCGAACAGGATATTCAGGCGCGCATGCTGGCTGAACAGAAAGTAGAAGCCGCACGCGTCCTGGAAAGCCTGACAAGCGCGCTGGCCGCCGACGCCGCGCTGTTAAGCGCCGCGGAGCGTCAGGCTATCGATGCTGCTGCGGAGCAGGTACGCGCCGCCGCGGCAGGCGACGACGCCGACGCCATTAAAGAAGCGATTAAAAATATCGACACACAAACCCAGGAATTCGCCGCCCGCCGTATGGATCAGTCGGTCCGTATCGCGCTGAAAGGCCAATCCGTGGACGAGGTTTAAAATGCCAAAAATTGTATTTCTGCCCCACCAGGACCTGTGTCCGGATGGCATCGTTGTGGAAGCTGAGACCGGTGAGACTATTCTGGATGCGGCGCTGCGTAGCGGCATCGAGATTGAACACGCTTGCGAAAAATCCTGTGCCTGCACCACCTGCCACTGCATCGTGCGTGAAGGCTTTGACTCGCTGGCGGAAAGTACCGAAGATGAAGACGATATGCTGGATAAAGCCTGGGGACTGGAGCCTGACAGCCGCCTGAGCTGCCAGGCGCGCGTCACCGACGAAGATCTGGTCGTTGAGATCCCGCGTTACACCATCAACCACGCACGCGAGCACTAATATGGCACTGAAATGGACCGACAGTCGTGAAATCGGCGAAGCGCTGTATGACGCTTACCCTGACCTCGACCCAAAAACCGTTCGCTTTACCGACATGCATCAGTGGATTTGCGATCTGGAAGAGTTTGATGATGATCCGAACGCATCCAATGAAAAAATTCTCGAGGCGATTCTGTTAGTCTGGTTAGACGAAGCCGAATAATTTTCGCGTCATGATTTATGCGGCGGTATAAAGTCGGATGAATCATCGAGCGAGAGAACGTTACGGGCTGCCATACGGTGGCCCGTTTGCTAAGAAGGATAATGATAATGACCGAAGCCATGAAGATTACGCTTTCCACTCAGCCAGCCGATGCGCGCTGGGGAGAGAAGGCGTCTTACAGCATTAATAATGATGGCATTGCCCTGCATCTCAACGGTAAAGACGACCTGGGCTTGATTCAGCGCGCGGCGCGTAAAATTGACGGCATGGGCATCAAGCATGTCGCGTTAAGCGGCGAAGGCTGGAACACCGACCGCGCGTGGGCGTTCTGGGCGGGCTATAAAGGCCCGAAAGGCACCCGAAAAGTTGAATGGCCGACCCTGGACGATGTGCAGAAAAGCGAGCTGGATAACCGTCTGACCATTATTGACTGGGTGCGCGACACCATCAATGCGCCGGCGGAAGAGCTGGGCCCGGAGCAGCTGGCGCAGCGCGCCGTCGACCTGCTGTGCAGCGTGGCGGGCGAAAAGATGAGCTATCGCATCACCAAAGGCGAAGATCTGCGTGAGCAGGGCTATCTCGGCCTGCACACCGTCGGCCGCGGCTCCGAGCGTCCGCCGGTTCTGCTGGCGCTGGACTATAACCCGACCGGCGATAAAGAAGCCCCGGTATACGCCTGTCTGGTAGGTAAAGGCATCACCTTTGATTCCGGCGGCTACAGCATCAAACAGAGCGCCTTTATGGATTCAATGAAGTCTGATATGGGCGGCGCGGCGACTGTCACCGGCGCTCTGGCTTTCGCCATTACCCGCGGGCTGAATAAGCGCGTGAAGCTCTATCTGTGCTGCGCCGACAACCTGATCAGCGGCAACGCTTTCAAACTGGGCGATATTATTCATTATCGCAACGGCAAAACCGTCGAAGTGATGAACACCGACGCCGAAGGTCGTCTGGTGCTGGCGGATGGCCTGATTGACGCTTCGGCGCAGAAGCCTGAGCTGATCGTCGATGCCGCCACCCTGACCGGCGCGGCGAAAACCGCCCTCGGCAACGACTACCACGCGCTGTTCAGCTTTGACGATGCGCTGGCGAATCGCCTGCTGGCGAGCGCCCAGGCGGAAAATGAAGCGTTCTGGCGTCTGCCGCTGGCCGAATTCCACCGTAATCAGCTACCGTCTAACTTCGCGGAACTGAACAATACCGGCAGCGCCGCCTATCCGGCCGGCGCCAGCACCGCGGCGGGCTTCCTGTCCCACTTCGTGGAAAACTACCACCAGGGCTGGCTGCATATCGACTGTTCGGCAACCTACCGCAAATCGGCCGTTGAGCAGTGGTCGGCGGGCGCGACGGGGCTTGGCGTACGTACTATCGCCAATCTGCTGACGGCTGAGTAATGGCCTTGCCGGGTAGCGCTACGCTTACCCGGCCTGGAAAATCCGCAGGCCCGTGCGGACGTCGCGCCGCCGGGCGATTTTTGAAGTAGCCAAACTATGTCCGAAACCAAAAACGAATTAGAAACCCTGCTGGAAAAAGCGGCTACCGAGCCCGCTCATCGTCCGGCATTTTTCAGCGCGCTGCTTGAGGCCACCGTCTGGGTACCGGGCAGCGCAGCCGATGGCGAGCAGATTGTCGAAGATAGCGCGCTGGATCTGCAGCACTGGGAAAAAGATGACGGCACGTCGGTCATTCCGTTCTTCACTTCGCTGGAGGCTCTGCAGCAGGCGGTGGAAGACGAACAGGCTTTCGTGATGATGCCGGCCCGCACGCTGATGGCGATGACTCTCGGCGAATCGCTGTTCCTCAACCCGAAGCTGCCGAGCGGTAAAGAATTCACCCCGCGGGAAATCAGCCATCTGCTCGGGGAAGAGGGCAGCCCGCTCAGCACCCAGACGGTGCTGGAGGGGGGCGAAGCGCTGCTGCTGTCTGAAGTCGCCGAGCCGCCGGCGCAGATGGTGGATTCGCTGACCACGCTGTTCAAAACGCTGAAAACCGTCAAGCGGGCGTTCCTGTGCTCGATCAAAGAGCACGCCGACGCGCCTGCTAATCTGCTTATCGGCATTGAAGCGGAAGGGGATATCGAGTCCATTATTCAGACCACCGGCAGCGTGGCCACCGATACCCTGCCCGGCGATGAGCCGATCGATATTTGCCAGGTGGTAGACGGCGAGAAGGGCATCAGCCACTTTATGATTGCCCATATCACGCCGTTCTATGAAAAGCGCTGGGGCAGCTTCCTGCGCGATTTCAAACAAAACCGCATTATCTGACAGCGGGGGCGGCAGCCCCCGGTTTCGCTATACTTTCAGCTCGATGCCAAAGCGGGTTGGTAAAGATTAATGCAGGGCGGCAACGATTCGCGGATAGGCTGACACCATGTGATAGAGCAGAAATCCCGCCACGCACAGCGTGACGATGCCGTTGAAGAGCGCCATATCCCCGCGCCAGGCACTGCACCTTTCCTCTCCCAACAGATAGCGTAGCGCTGCTACCAGCCCGGCGACCAGCATAAACGCCAGTAACACCCCCACCATCTGCGCGCTGACAATATACCAGCCCAGCGGCGTATTCACGCCCCGGGCGCTCATCAGCGCGATCTGCGCCGGCAAAATCGTCTGGAATCCGAGGGTGAGGAGCATCAGAAGGCGCAGATCCGCCAGCTGAGCATCGAATGTGCGGGCCAGACGTCGGGCGTCACGCAGCAGCAGCCCTCCTGACGTCACCGCCGCGGCAACGCTGATGTGCTGGAGAATAAAAATATATAACGCCAGGGTCCCGGATCCGACCCGGGACAAAAAGAACAGATTGCAAAAGACCATGACCAGCAGGCCAAATTTCGTCACCCAGGCACGGAGTACCTCGCCGGGCCAGCGGCGGCTTGACGCCGGGTTGTGCATCATCCATGCGGCAAGCGTCGATTTACCATAACCGGGCGCGAGCAGCACCATCAGAAAACCCAGCAGCGCCTGATGACCATAGGTGATCAGCGGGACGTCTGCCAAAGTGACGCCGATAAAGCGGGTATAGACGGAAACGGGCGCAGGAACCAGGCTTAACCATGTTCGGTTCCATTGCGGCCAAAAATAGAGGATCGCGCCGCCGACCAGCAGGCCAGCGATGCCTCCCAGCCAGGGAAGGCGCGGGGAATAAGCAGAATGTGGGTTGGAGACTAATGCCATTTTCACTCCTTGTGGTGACATCAGGTTAGGGATTAAGCGCTCCCTCCTGGAGCTGGCCCCGACGGCGCCCGTTAAGCGCGCTTTCGGCGGGAGATGGTGAATTAGTCAGGGCAACCTTCGAGCCTGGCGTAAAGATCCTCATGAAGATATTCCAGCTCCAGCAAGGCGCCATCGCGTGCCTGGTTGAGGGCTTGCTGATGCTGCCATTCGTCGTGGCTCTCCTCTCCACCGGCAAAAATCTCCTGCAGATATTCAATAAGTGACGATTCTGCCAGCCAAAGGTCATTCTCTTTACCCTCGAAGCGGACGACAGGATATTCACCCTGTTCATCACGCTCGGTGACATAGATAAATACCTGCTGATCCCCGGGATGGCAGAGGCGAATCAGGGCAGGAAGACGCGGATCGTCGTTCCAGACGGGCATCAGCTCTTCAATATCCAGCCCGATCATATCAAGGCCATTCATATAATAAGCATCTTCATCCAGCGAGTCGGAAAGCAGGACGCCATGTTCATCAATTGCGTCCAGAACCGATTCCAGCACCCGTTGACCGTGGGGGCTTGTCAGCTGGCAATCGTAAGCCAGCAGCGCTTTCAAACTTTCCGGAAGCGCCACGGTTTCGCTATTTTGCGGATCGCGGTATTTCCGTACTCGCAGGCGATCCACTTCCTCTACGGGCATCGGTTTTGGGGTGGGATTGCGGTTGTGCTTGTGTACGACATCCATGAGATCCGGTAATGAAAAAGCCATCATTCAATTTCCTTATATAGTGGGTGGCAGTAAAGCGAACACTGCAGGCGCAAGCCCTGCGGCAGCACAGAGTAACCGGTTTAGCGGCTGGCAGGAGAAAGAGGCGGGGAAAATCAGAAATTATTTAGTGGCCGCGGAACGGGGCGCCCGCGGCCATACGGCGTTTACTGAGCGGCAGGAGCCGGTTCAATCGGCAGATCGCTGCGCGCCCCCCATTCGCTCCATGAGCCGTCGTACAGGCAGACGCCGTTCACGCCAAGCGTGGTGAGCGCCAGCACCACCACCGCCGCCGTCACGCCGGAGCCGCAGCTGGCGATAATGGGCCGATCAAAATCGACGCCCTGACGCAAAAAGATGTCGTTCAGCTCGTCGACGGTCTTCAGCTCGCCGTTAATCACCAGATCCGTCCACGGCACGTTAAGCGCGCCGGGGATATGCCCGCGCCGCAGGCCCGGGCGCGGTTCGTCAGCCAGGCCGTTAAACCGGGCCGCCGGACGCGCATCGACAATCTGCGCCGACCCTTCATGGCTGACCAGCAGCACGTCGGTCAGGCGCTTAATTTGCTGAGGATCGAAGCGTACGTCGAATTCCCCTTCGGCCACCTCCGGCACCCCTTGTTCCAGCGGCAGTTCGTCGCGGCGCCAGCCCTCCAGTCCACCGGCCAGAATCGACACCTTCTCCACGCCAAAGGTGCGCAGCATCCACCAGGCGCGAGGCGCGGAAAACAGATTGCCTTCGTCATAAACCACGAGGTGCTTATCGCTGCAGACGCCCAGTTCGCGCATGGCGACGGCAAACGCCTCGGCGCGCGGCATCATATGCGGCAGCGGGCTGGTGTGATCGGACAGCGCCTCGATATCGAAAAACAGCGCGTTCGGCACATGGCCGGCGCGGTACTCCGCGGCCATATCGCGCAGGGCCTCCTGTCCGGCGGGCGCCATGCGGGCGTCGATAATCTGGATCTCCGGGTCATCAATATGTTCCGCCAGCCAGTCGGCGGCGACAAAAAACGAGGTGGACATAGGTGCCTCCGTTTTACTATTCATGACTGAATTGTCGGCGTTTTATCGGGTGCTGACAAGTTAAGGACGCCAGAGTGGGGACGACGTCACGGCACTTTTCTGATTAATCGGCAGAAACCCGCGTCATCACTGTTGAGAAGCGCCGCCTTAACGCATAATAAAAAGTGATAATTTGCATCAGGCCCACCGGCCGAGGGGTTAGAAGGATGAAACCATTTCGTTTAGCGGCGCTGTCACTGGCGCTCCTTACCGCATTTTCATTAACCGGGTGTGATGACAGCGGTGCACCGCAGGCTACGGCCCCGACGCCGGCCGCCGATAGCGGCCCTGGCGCGGCGGCAAAACCGGACAGCGCCCAGCTGGCGGCGCTGGCGGAAAAAAGTCAGGGCAAAGCGCTGACGCTGCTCGACGCCTCGGAGGTACAGCTGGATGGCGCCGCGACCCTGGTGCTAACCTTTTCCGTGCCGCTGCAGCCGGACCAGGATTTCTCCCGCAGCGTACACCTGGTGGATAAGAAGAGCGGTAAGGTAGATGGCGCCTGGGAGCTGGCGCCGAACCTCAAAGAGCTGCGTCTGCGTCACCTGGAGCCAAAGCGCGAGCTGATTGTCTCGGTCGACCCGACGCTGGTCGCCCTGAACAAGGCGACGCTCGATAAACCATTCGAGAAGACTCTGACCACCCGTGATATCGCGCCAAGCGTTGGGTTTGCCAGCCGCGGCTCGCTGCTGCCGGGCAACGTGATCGCCGGGCTGCCGGTGATGGCGCTGAACGTCGATAACGTCGACGTGAACTTCTTCCGCATTAAGCCGGAATCGCTCTCGGCCTTCGTCAGTCAGTGGGAATACCGCAATTCATTAAGCAACTGGGAATCCGACGAGCTGCTGAAGATGGCCGATCTGGTATACAGCGGCCGCTTTGACCTCAATCCGGCGCGCAATACCCGCGAAAAGCTGCTGCTGCCGCTGAGCGACATCAAGCCGCTCCAGCAGCCTGGCGTCTACGTGGCGGTCATGAACCCGGCGGGTCATTATAGCTACAGCAACGCGGCGACGCTGTTTACCCTTAGCGACATCGGCGTGTCGGCGCATCGTTACCATAACCGGCTGGACGTCTTTACCCAGAGCCTGGAAAACGGCGCCGCCCAGTCTGGTATCGACGTCCAACTGCTCAACGCCAAAGGGCAGACCCTGGCGCAGGCGAAAAGCGATAGCCAGGGCCACGTCACCCTGCAAACCGATAAAGAAGCCGCGCTGCTGCTGGCGCGCAAAGAGGGGCAGACCACGCTCCTTGACCTCAAACTGCCGGCGTTGGATCTGGCGGAGTTCTCCATTGCCGGCGCGCCTGGCTTCAGTAAACAGTTCTTTATGTTTGGCCCACGGGATCTCTATCGTCCGGGCGAAACGGTGATCCTCAATGCGCTGTTGCGCGATAGCGACGGCAAGCCGCTGGCGGAACAGCCGGTGAAGCTGGAGGTGGTCCAGCCGGATGGCCAGGTGATCCGCTCGGTGATGAGCAAGCCGGTTAACGGCCTGTACCAGTTTACTTATCCGCTCGACAGCGGCGCGGCCACCGGCATGTGGCACATTCGCGCCAGCACTGGCGACAATCAGCCCCGCGAATGGGATTTCCACGTCGAAGACTTCATGCCGGAACGCATGGCGCTGAAGCTGACGCCGCAGGCGGCGCCTGTCGCGCCGAATGCCGATGTCGCCTTTGGCGTCAGCGGCGCTTATCTCTACGGCGCGCCGGCCAGCGGCAACCAGCTGCAGGGCAAACTGTTCCTGCGCCCGCTGCGCGACGCCGTCGCCGCTCTGCCGGGCTTCCAGTTCGGCGATATCGCGGAAGAAAATCTCTCCCGCAGCCTTGATGAAGTCCAGCTGACGCTGGATGAAAACGGCCATGGTGAAGTGACGACCTCAAGCCAGTGGCAGGATAGCCATTCGCCGCTGCAGGTGGTGTTGCAGGCGAGCCTGCTGGAGTCCGGCGGGCGTCCGGTCACCCGTACGGTTATGCAGCCGATCTGGCCTGCCGAGGCGCTGCCGGGGATCCGCCCGCAATTTACCCTGAAGGACGTTTACGACTACCGCACTGACACCACGGTGAAGCAGCCGGTGGTGGATGAAAACAGCAACGCCGCGTTTGATATCGTCTATGCCGACGCCAAAGGCGAGAAAAAAGCCGTTTCCGGCCTGCAGGTACGGCTGATCCGCGAGCGCCGCGATTATTACTGGAACTGGTCCGACAGCGAAGGCTGGCAGTCGCAGTTCGATCAAAAAGATCTGCAGGAGGGCGAGGAGTCGCTGGATTTGCAGGCCGGCCAGATCGGTAAAGTGAGCTTTCCGGTAGAGTGGGGCTCCTATCGCCTGGAGGTGAGAGGACCGGACGATGTCGTCAGCAGCGTGCGCTTCTGGGCGGGCTACAGCTGGCAGGATAACAGCGAAGGCACCGGCGCAGCGCGCCCGGACCGGGTCACCATGAAGCTGGATAAACCGAGCTATAAGCCGGGTGACACCATCAGGCTGCACATTGCTGCCCCGGCGGCGGGTAAAGGCTACGCGATGGTGGAATCCAGCGAAGGGCCGCTGTGGTGGCAGGAGATTGACGTACCTGCCGAGGGGATGGACCTGTCGATCCCGGTGGATAAAGCCTGGAATCGCCACGACCTCTACCTCAGCACGCTGGTGGTTCGTCCTGGCGATAAATCCCGCTCGGCGACGCCGAAACGCGCGGTGGGCCTGCTGCATCTGCCGCTGGGCGATGAAAACCGTCGCCTGACGCTGGCGCTGGAGGCCCCGGATAAAATGCGCCCCAACCAGCCGCTGACGGTGAAAGTGAAAGCCAGCGTCAAAGAGGGCGAGGCGCCGAAACAGGTGAACGTTCTGCTCTCGGCGGTCGATAGCGGGGTGCTGAATATTACCGATTACGCCACCCCGGATCCGTGGAACGCCTTCTTTGGCCAGAAACGTTATGGGGCGGATATCTATGATATTTACGGCCAGGTCATTGAAGGACAGGGACGTGTGGCCAGCCTGCGCTTCGGCGGCGATGGCGACGAGTTAAAACGTGGCGGTAAACCGCCGGTTAACCATGTGACCATCATCGCCCAACAAGCGCAGCCGGTGGTGCTGAACGATCAGGGCGAAGGGACGGTGACGCTGCCGATCGGTGATTTTAACGGCGAACTGCGGGTGATGGCTCAGGCCTGGACGGCGAATGACTTTGGCAGCAGCGAAGATAAAGTGGTGGTGGCCGCCCCGGTCATCGCCGAGCTGAACACTCCGCGCTTCCTCGCCAGCGGCGACACTACGCGTCTGGCGCTGGATCTCAGCAACCTGACCGATAAACCGCAAACCCTGCAGGTGCATCTTGCCGCCAGCGGGCTGGTGTCCTTGACCGAGGGTCAACTGCCGCCGGTGCAGCTGGCGCCGGGGGCACGCAGCACGCTGTTTGTGCCGGTGAGCGCGCTGGCGGGCTTCGGCGATGGCCAGGTGAACGCCACGATCAGCGGCCTGAGCCTGCCGGGGGAAACCTTCGCCCCGCTGCAGAAACAGTGGAAAATCGGCGTTCGTCCGGCGTTCCCGGCGCAGACCGTCAACAGCGGCGCCGTGCTGCAGCCCGGCGAAAGCTGGCAGGCGCCAGCGGCACAATCGGCAGGTTTCGCCCCGCAGACGCTGCAGGGCCAGCTGCTGCTCAGCGGCAAGCCGCCGCTTAATCTCGCGCGTTATATCCGCGATCTGAAAGCCTATCCTTACGGCTGCCTTGAGCAGACCGCCAGCGGTCTGTTCCCGTCCCTGTATACCAGCGCGGCGCAGCTAAAGGCGCTGGGCATCAGCGGCGATAGCGACGAAAAACGCCGCGCGGCAATCGATGTCGGCATCTCGCGCCTGCTGCAGATGCAGCTGGAAAACGGCGGCTTTGCGCTATGGGATAAAGAGGGGCCGGAAGAGTACTGGCTGACCGCTTACGCCATGGATTTCCTCGTTCGCGCCGGCGAGCAGGGTTACAGCGTGCCGGTCAACGCTATCAATAAAGGCAATGAACGCCTGCTGCGCTACCTGCAGGAGCCGGGGCTGATGACCGTACGCTACAGCGACGACGCCCAGGCCAGCCGCTTTGCCGCTCAGGCCTATGCCGCGCTGGTGCTGGCGCGTCAGCAAAAAGCCCCCCTCGGCGCCTTGCGTGAAATCTGGAGCCGTCACGACCAGGCGCGATCCGGCTTGCCGCTGTTGCAGCTCGGCATCGCGCTGAAAACCATGGGTGATGCGCCGCGCGGCGACGCCGCGCTGAAGCTGGCGGTTGCCACCCCGCGTCAGGATGAGAAACGCTGGCTGGGCGATTACGGTAGCCCGCTTCGCGATGACGCCCTGAAGCTGGCGCTGCTGGAAGAGAATAAGCTGCTGCCGGAGGTGCAAAATCAGCTTTTGAGCACGCTGTCGGAAGAGGCCTATGGCCAGCGCTGGCTGTCGACCCAGGAAACCAATGCCCTGTTCCTTGCCGGACGGACGCTGGCCGACCTGCCGGGCAGCTGGCAGGCGCAAACCTCGCTGCAGGCGGAGCCGCTGACCGGCGACAAAGCGCAAACCCGCAACCTCGACGGCGATCGGCTGGCGGCACTGCAGGTGAGCAACACCGGCAGCCAGCCGCTGTGGCTGCGCCTCGACAGCAGCGGCTATCCGCAAAGCGCGCCGCAGCCGGGCGGTAACGTCCTGGGGATTGAACGAACTATTTTCGATACCCAGGGGCAGCAGAAATCGCTGTCATCACTGCGCAGCGGCGAACTGGTACTCGTCAAGCTGGAGGTGACCGCCAAACGCAACGTGCCTGACGCGCTGGTGGTTGATCTGTTGCCAGCCGGTCTGGAGCTGGAAAACCAGAATTTGGCCAACAGCAGCGCCAGCCTGCAGGAGAATGGCGAAGCGGTGCAAAACCTGCTTAACCAGATGCAGCAGGCGGATATTCAGCATATCGAGTTCCGCGATGACCGCTTCGTCGCCGCAGTCGCGGTCAATGAAGGTCAGCCGGTGACGCTGGTCTATCTGGCGCGAGCGGTGACGCCGGGCACTTATCAGGTCCCGCAGCCGCAGGTGGAATCGATGTATGTGCCGCAGTGGCGGGCGACCGGAGCGGCCAGCGGCCCGCTCACCGTGACGCCGTAAATGCGCGTATTGCCTCGGGTAAAACGCTGCTGGCGCGGGCTGGCGGCGTTTATTTTTCTGCTGTGGCTGGCGGTGCTGGCGGCCGATCGCCTGTGGCCGCTGCCGCTACGGGACGTTACGCCCGCCCGCGTGGTGGTGGCGGAAGACGGGACGCCGCTGTGGCGGTTTGCCGACGCGCAGGGCGTCTGGCGTTATCCGGTCACTCTCGCCGACGTGTCGCCGCGTTATCTTCAGGCGCTCATCCAGTATGAAGACCGCTGGTTCTGGCGCCATCCGGGGGTCAATCCCTTCGCTGTAGTGCGCGCCGCCTGGCAGGATCTCACCTCCGGGCGGGTCATTTCCGGCGGCAGCACGCTTACCATGCAGGTGGCGCGCCTGCTCGATCCCCACCCCCGCACTTTCGGCGGCAAGCTGCGCCAGCTATGGCGTGCGCTGCAGCTGGAGTGGCATCTGTCAAAAAGCGACATTCTGACCCTCTATTTGAACCGCGCGCCGTTTGGCGGCACCCTGCAGGGTATCGGCGCGGCCAGCTGGGCCTATCTCGGGAAGCCGCCTGCCAGGCTTAGCTACGGCGAGGCGGCGCTGCTGGCAGTGCTGCCCCAGGCGCCCAGCCGTTTACGTCCGGACCGCTGGCCGCAGCGGGCCCAGGCGGCGCGCGATAAAGTGCTTGCGCGTATGGTCAGTCAGGGCGTCTGGCCGGAGCAGGCGGTAAAGGAGGCGATGGAGGAGCCGGTGTGGCTGTTTCCGCGCCAGATGCCGCAGCTGGCGCCGCTCTTCGCCCGTCGGGCGCTGGCGAGCAGTGGCGATGAAAAGGTGGTGACGACCCTCGATGCCGGACTCCAGCGGCAGCTTGAGGATCTGGCGCTGAACTGGAAATCGCGCCTGCCGCCGCGCAGTTCGCTGGCGATGGTCGTGGTCGATCACACGGATATGAAAGTCCGCGGCTGGGTGGGTTCGGCGGATATTACGGACGACAGCCGCTTTGGCCACATTGATATGGCGTCGGCGGTCCGTTCGCCGGGGTCGGTGTTGAAACCCTTCATTTATGCGCTGGCGATGGATGAGGGGCTGATTCATCCGTCGTCGTTATTGCAGGATGTGCCGCGGCGCTTTAGCGATTATCGCCCCGGTAACTTTGACAGCGGCTTTCACGGCCCGGTGAGCGCCAGCGAGGCGCTGGTGCGCTCCCTGAATCTGCCGGCGGTCCAGGTGCTTGAAGCCTACGGGCCCAAACGTTTCGCGGCGAATTTGCGCAATGCCGGGTTGCCCCTGATGCTGCCCGCCGGCGCCGAGCCAAATCTGTCGTTGATCCTCGGCGGCGCCGGGGCGAGGCTGGAAGATATCGTCGCGGCATACAGCGCCTTTGCCCGCCACGGGAAGGCGGCGCGGCTGCGCATGAAGCCCGGAGACCCGCTGGTGGAAAGGGCGCTGCTATCCCCGGGGGCGGCGTGGATCGTCCGGCGCATCCTGGCCGGCGAAGCGCAACCGGTTCCCGATGCCTCACTCCCGCAAGTGGCGCCGCTGGCCTGGAAGACCGGCACCAGCTACGGGTATCGCGATGCATGGGCGGTGGGTCTCAATGCGCGTTATCTGATAGGCATCTGGACCGGGCGTCCGGACGGTACGCCGGTGGTGGGGCAGTTTGGTTTCGCCAGCGCGGTGCCGTTGCTCAATCAGGTCAATAATCTGCTGCTCGCCCGCCCGGCGATGAGCCGCGGCGGCCTGCCGGTCGATCCGCGCCCGGCAACGGTCAGCCGCGGGACGCTATGCTGGCCCGGCGGCCAGGCGCTGCCGGCGGGCGACAGCAACTGCCGTCGTCGCCTGGCCAGCTGGCTGCTGGAAGACAGCCAGCCGCCGACCCTGCTGCTGCCGGGGCAGGAGGGCGTGCGCGGGATCCGCTTCCCGGTGTGGCGTAATGAACACGGCGAACGGGTGGCGGCGGATTGTCCCGGGGCGCGCGAAACGGTGGTTGAGGTTTGGCCGCTGCCGCTGGAACCCTGGCTACCGCCGGGTGAGCGTCGCGCCGCGCGTCTGGGGCCGGCATCAAGGGCATGTCCGCCGCTGCAAACTCAGGATGTCGCACCGCTGGTGCTCTCCGGGGTCCGCGAGGGGGCGGTGATTAAACGTCTGCCGGGCGAGGCGCGGGTGATGTTGCCCCTGCAAACCAGCGGCGGGGAAGGGCGGCGCTGGTGGTTTATCAACGGCCAGCCGATAGATGCCGCCGGCGCGAGAACCACGCTAACCCTGGATAAGCCCGGCGAGTGGCAGCTGGTGGTGATGGATGAGGCAGGGCAAACGGCGGCCGCGCGTTTCACCCTGCAATAACCAGGGTAAATTTGTTGTTGGCGGTTTGTGTTTTCAATACTCATCTTATTTTAACAAAATGTTACCTTCATCCGTAGGCAGGGGCGGGGATGCTCATTATAATGCGCGCCAGGCCATACGATCGTATGTGCAACAACAGAACATTTAATTAGAGGTAATCATGGCTATTGAACGTACTTTTTCCATCATCAAACCAAACGCGGTGGCAAAAAACGTTATTGGCAGCATCTTTTCCCGCTTTGAAGCTGCAGGGTTCAAAATCGTCGGCACCAAAATGCTGCACCTGACCGTTGAGCAGGCTCGTGGTTTCTATGCTGAGCACGAAGGTCGCCCGTTCTTCGACGGTCTGGTTGAGTTCATGACCTCCGGCCCGATCGTGGTTTCCGTCCTGGAAGGCGAAAACGCGGTTCAGCGTCACCGTGATCTGCTGGGCGCGACCAACCCGGCAAACGCGCTGGCGGGTACCCTGCGCGCTGACTACGCTGACAGCTTCACCGAGAACGGCACCCACGGTTCCGACTCTGTAGAATCCGCTGCTCGCGAAATCGCGTTCTTCTTTGCTGAAGGCGAGGTTTGCCCGCGCACTCGCTAATCCTCGTCGTCTTTTCGACCGTCGCGGCGTTGGCTGCGCGCGTTCACCCCGGTCACATAGTTATCTATGCTCCCGGGGATTAATGAGAGGCTCCTGCCTCTCACCGGAGGCCAGCCTACGGCTGGTCAAATTCGTTCCCGACGAATTTGTCACTTGCTTGCCGCCTTGCGACAATCGAAAAGCCTTAGAGGATTGAGCAGTCAGTTACAGATTTTTTATCATTGCTTTGTGCAAACGTGGCAATGATGCGCCAGAATTTGTAGAATATAGCGCCCCTGGACGAGCTGTCGCTCTCCGGGGCGTTTCTTTTTCAACCCACCTGGGGCCATAACGTGTAATAACGAGGCCGGAAAACATTATGTCTGAACAAATTGTCACGCCTGATACCGCCGCTCTGACGGTGCCGAACAAAGATGCCAAAATCAACCTGCTGGATTTAAACCGTCAGCAGATGCGCGAGTTTTTCAAAAACATGGGCGAGAAGCCTTTCCGCGCCGATCAGGTGATGAAATGGATGTATCACTACTGCTGCGATGACTTTGATGAGATGACTGACATCAACAAAGTCCTGCGCAGTAAACTGAAAGAAGTGGCGGAGATCCGCGCCCCGGAAGTAGTTGAAGAACAACGCTCAACCGACGGGACCATCAAATGGGCGATTGCCGTTGGCGATCAGCGCGTCGAGACCGTCTATATCCCGGAAGAAGACCGCGCCACCCTGTGCGTCTCCTCCCAGGTAGGCTGCGCGCTGGAGTGTAAATTCTGCTCCACCGCCCAGCAGGGCTTTAACCGCAACCTGCGGGTTTCCGAAATTATCGGCCAGGTCTGGCGCGCGGCGAAAATCGTCGGCGCGGTGAAGACCACCGGCGTACGTCCGATCACCAACGTGGTGATGATGGGCATGGGCGAGCCGCTGCTGAACCTCAACAACGTCGTTCCGGCAATGGAAATCATGCTCGACGATTTCGGCTTTGGCCTCTCCAAACGTCGCGTCACCCTGTCGACTTCCGGCGTGGTGCCGGCGCTGGATAAACTCGGCGATATGATCGACGTCGCGCTGGCGATCTCCCTGCACGCGCCGAACGATACCATTCGTGACGAAATCGTCCCGATCAACAAAAAGTACAACATCGAGACCTTCCTCAACTCGGTGCGCGGCTATATTTCGAAGTCCAATGCCAACCAGGGCCGGGTGACCATCGAGTACGTGATGCTGGATCATGTCAACGACGGCACCGAGCACGCCCACGAACTGGCGGCGTTGCTGAAAGATACGCCGTGTAAGATCAACCTGATCCCATGGAACCCGTTCCCGGGCGCGCCGTATGGCCGCAGCTCCAACAGCCGCATCGACCGTTTCTCCAAAGTCCTGATGGAGTATGGCTTTACGACCATCGTGCGTAAAACGCGCGGCGACGATATCGACGCCGCCTGCGGTCAGCTGGCGGGCGATGTTATCGACCGTACCAAGCGCACGCTGCGTAAGCGGATGCAGGGCGAAGCGATTGACGTAAAAGCGGTCTGACAAATGATGGCCCGTGCAGCGCAGGCGGCACGGGCCATATTTATGACCTATAGCCAGGCGAAATACGCTGATTCGGTTAATAATTACGGTGCGTTTTTGTCGACTTTGAGGCAGTATGTAGCGGCACAACAACCGCTTAGCATTCAATTTTGATTCGTCTCTGTGATCGCGCGGCTGACAGTCCTATACTGTGAGGCTGACGTACCACAGATGTCTCGCGGCGCCGGCTTTTTCCCGCGCTGAACTTTAAATTTCACGTACCAGTAGTTGTAGCGAATGAATACTGAAGCCACTCAAGATCATCAAGAAGCAAACACCACGGGCGCGCGTCTGCGTCACGCCCGCGAACAACTCGGACTTAGCCAGCAAGCGGTGGCAGAACGCTTATGCCTGAAGGTGTCCACGGTTCGTGATATTGAAGACGATAAGGCGCCTGCCGACCTCGCTTCCACCTTCCTGCGCGGGTACATCCGCTCCTATGCTCGCCTCGTACATATTCCAGAAGACGAGCTGCTGCCGATGATGGCCAAGCAAGCGCCCATCCGTGCGGCGAAAGTCGCGCCAATGCAGAGCTTCTCTTTAGGTAAACGTCGCAAAAAACGCGACGGCTGGCTGATGAGCTTCACCTGGCTGGTGCTGTTTGTGGTTATCGGCCTGAGCGGCGCCTGGTGGTGGCAAGACCATAAGGCGCAGCAGGAAGAGATCTCCACCATGGCCGATCAGTCTTCCGCTGAGCTGAACAGCGGCGACACCAGTAGCCAGAGCGTGCCGCTGGATACCAGCGCCCCGGCAGCCCCGACCGCCGATAGCGCTGCGAACAGCGCGCCAACCGATACCGCCAGCGCCCCGACCACCAGCGCACCGGCTCAGACGCCAGCGGACAATAACGCCGTTGTCGCGCCTTCCCAGGCCAATGTCGATACCGCAGGCGCAGCCCCGACGGCGCCGGCTACCCCGGCCACGCCGTCGCCGACCAATCAGGCGAACGTGACGAACCCGGCGGCATCGGCGCAGGATCTGGTGATGAACTTTTCCGCCGACTGCTGGCTGGAAGTGAGCGATGCCACCGGCAAAAAATTGTTCAGCGGCCTGCAGCGTAAAGGCGGAAACCTGAACCTGAGCGGTCAGGCGCCGTATAAGCTGAAAATTGGCGCCCCGGCTGCGGTAGAGATCCTGTATCTGGGCAAGCCTGTCGATTTAAGTCGTTTTATCAGAACTAACCAGGTTGCGCGTCTGACCCTTAATGCCGAATCATCACCGGCGCAGTAACAGACGGGTAACGCGGGAGATTTTTCATGCATAACCAGGCTCCGATTCAACGTAGAAAATCTAAACGTATTTACGTTGGTAATGTGCCAATTGGCGATGGGGCTCCCATCGCCGTTCAGTCAATGACCAATACGCGCACCACTGATGTGGCTGCGACCGTAAATCAAATCAAAGCGTTAGAGCGCGTAGGCGCGGATATTGTCCGCGTCTCTGTTCCGACGATGGACGCCGCCGAGGCGTTCAAACTGATCAAACAGCAGGTCAACGTCCCGCTGGTCGCCGATATCCACTTTGACTACCGTATTGCGCTGAAAGTCGCAGAATATGGCGTCGACTGCCTGCGTATCAACCCAGGCAACATCGGCAACGAAGAGCGCATCCGCATGGTCGTAGATTGCGCACGGGATAAAAACATCCCGATCCGCATTGGCGTCAACGCCGGCTCGCTGGAAAAAGATCTGCAGGAAAAATATGGCGAGCCGACGCCGCAGGCGCTGCTCGAATCCGCTATGCGCCACGTTGATCATCTCGATCGCCTTAACTTCGATCAGTTTAAAGTCAGCGTTAAAGCCTCTGACGTCTTCCTGGCGGTAGAGTCTTATCGCCTGCTGGCGAAACAGATCGATCAGCCGCTGCACCTCGGGATCACCGAAGCGGGCGGTGCGCGCAGCGGCGCGGTGAAATCGGCGATCGGTCTTGGGCTGCTGTTGTCCGAAGGGATCGGCGATACGCTGCGCGTCTCGCTGGCGGCGGATCCAGTGGAGGAGATCAAGGTTGGCTTCGATATCCTCAAATCGCTGCGTATCCGTTCCCGCGGTATTAACTTCATCGCCTGCCCGACCTGTTCGCGTCAGGAGTTTGACGTTATCGGTACGGTGAACGCCCTGGAGCAACGTCTGGAAGATATCATCACCCCGATGGATGTTTCGATCATCGGCTGCGTGGTGAACGGCCCGGGCGAAGCGCTGGTTTCCACCCTCGGGGTGACCGGCGGCAACAAGAAAAGCGGCCTGTATGAAGACGGCGTGCGTAAAGATCGCCTGGACAACAACGACATGATCGACCAGCTTGAAGCGCGGATCCGCGCCAAAGCCTCGATGCTCGATGAAGCCCGTCGGATTGACGTTCAACAGCTTGAAGCAAAATAACGTGTTGGGAAGCGATACGCTTCCCGTGTATGATTGAACCTGCGGGCGCGAGGCGCCGGGGTTCATTTTTGTATATATAAAGAGAATAAACGTGGCAAAGAACATTCAAGCCATCCGTGGCATGAACGATTATCTGCCGGGCGAAACCGCTCTCTGGCAGCGCATTGAAGGCTCACTGAAGCAGGTGCTCGGTAGCTACGGTTACAGCGAAATCCGTTTGCCGATTGTAGAGCAGACCCCGTTATTCAAACGCGCGATCGGCGAAGTGACCGACGTGGTTGAAAAAGAGATGTACACCTTTGAGGACCGCAACGGCGACAGCCTGACGCTGCGTCCGGAAGGGACAGCGGGCTGCGTACGAGCCGGCATCGAACATGGTCTGCTGTACAATCAAGAACAGCGCCTGTGGTACGTCGGGCCGATGTTCCGCCACGAGCGTCCGCAGAAAGGCCGTTACCGCCAGTTCCATCAGATCGGCGCCGAAGTTTTCGGCCTGCAGGGGCCGGACATCGATGCGGAGCTGATCATGCTGACCGCGCGCTGGTGGCGTGAGCTGGGCATCTCCGATCACGTCAGCCTTGAGCTGAACTCCATCGGTTCGCTGGAAGCCCGCGCCAACTACCGCGACGCGCTGGTGGCTTATCTCGAGCAGTTTACCGATAAGCTTGATGAAGACAGCAAACGCCGGATGTATACCAACCCGCTGCGGGTGCTGGACTCCAAAAACCCGGACGTGCAGGCGCTGCTGAACGACGCGCCGGCGCTCGGCGATTATCTCGACGAAGAGTCGAAAGCCCACTTTGCCGGCCTGTGCGCGTTGCTTGACGATGCCGGGATCCGCTATACCGTCAACCAGCGCCTGGTGCGCGGTCTCGACTACTATAACCGCACTGTGTTTGAGTGGGTGACCACCAGTCTCGGTTCCCAGGGCACCGTCTGCGCCGGCGGCCGTTACGACGGTCTGGTTGAGCAGCTTGGCGGTCGTGCCACCCCGGGCGTGGGCTTCGCCATGGGTCTGGAACGTCTTGTTTTACTGGTCCAGGCAGTGAATCCGGAATTTAAAGCCGATCCTGTTGTCGATATATACCTGGTAGCCTCCGGAACCGATACTCAGTCCGCCGCCATGCGTCTGGCTGAGCAGGTTCGCGATGCGCTACCGGGCGTGAAACTGATGACCAACCACGGCGGCGGCAACTTTAAGAAGCAGTTCGCCCGCGCTGATAAGTGGGGCGCACGCGTCGCGCTGGTGCTGGGTGAGTCAGAGATCGCTGACGGAAACGTGGTAGTGAAGGATTTACGCTCAGGTGAGCAAACTACCGTAACGCAGGAGAGCGTTGCCGCGCATTTGCGCACACTTCTGGGTTAATCTCCCGGGAATTATTAGTCAGGAGAAGGACTGCGTGGAAACTTTTAACAACGAGAACGATCAGGTCGATGCGCTGAAGCGCTTCTTTGCCGAAAACGGCAAAGCGCTGGCGGTCGGGGTGATTTTAGGGATTGGCGCGCTGGTTGGCTGGCGCTACTGGACCTCCCATCAGCAGGATACCGCCAGAGACGCGTCGCTGGCTTACGAACAGGCGACTTCCGCGCTGAAATCAAATACGCCAGAAGTGCTGTCAGGGGCGGAGAAGTTCGCGGCTGACAATAAAAATACCTACGGCGCCTTCGCTTCTCTCGAGCTGGCACAGCATTTTGTTGAACAGAACGATCTGCCGAACGCCGAAAAGCAGCTTCAGCAGGGGCTGGCTGCCGCGTCTGATGATAATCTGAAATCGGTTATCAGTATGCGTCTTGCCCGCGTTCAACTGCAGATGAAGCAGGCTGATGCGGCGCTGAAAACCCTCGACAGCATTAAAGGTGAAGGCTGGACCGCTATTGTGGCTGATTTGCGCGGCGAAATTCTGTTGAGCAAAGGCGATAAGCAAGGGGCCCGTGCGGCGTGGGAAGCTGGCGTGAAAAGCGATGCTTCTCCTGCGCTCAGCGAAATGATGCGTATGAAAATGAATAATTTGTCCATCTGAGAGGGACTCGATGCAATTGCGTAAATTACTGTTGCCAGGGCTGCTTTCCGTTACCTTGCTGAGCGGGTGTTCGCTGTTTAATAGCGAAGAAGATGTGGTGAAAATGTCACCGCTGCCGACGGTAGAAAACCAGTTTACGCCGTCCACGTCCTGGAGCACCTCGGTTGGCGATGGTATCGGCGAATTTTACTCTAACCTTCATCCGGCCTTCGCCGACGGCGTGGTTTATGCCGCTGACCGTAAAGGCACCGTCAAAGCGCTGAACGCCGACGACGGTAAAGAGGTATGGTCGGTGAATCTGGCGGAGAAAGATGGCTGGTTCTCGCGTACCCCGGCGCTGCTTTCCGGCGGTGTGACCGTCTCGGGCGGCCATGTTTATATCGGCAGTGAAAAAGCGCAGCTGTATGCGCTGAATACCAGCGATGGTACCGTGGCCTGGCAAACCCGCGTCGCCGGCGAAGCGCTGTCGCGCCCGGTGGTGAGCGATGGCATGGTGCTGGTCCACACCAGTAACGGCCAGCTGCAGGCGCTGAATGAGACCGATGGCGCCGTGAAATGGACGGTGAACCTGGATATGCCTGCGCTCTCCCTGCGCGGCGAATCCGCTCCGGCCACCGCCTACGGCGCGGCGATCGTGGGCGGCGACAATGGCCGCGTCAGCGCGGTATTGATGCAGCAGGGGCAGATGATTTGGCAGCAGCGTATTTCCACGGCCACCGGGCCGACGGAAATCGACCGTCTGAGCGACGTCGACACCACGCCGATTATCGTCAACGGCGTTGTCTATGCGCTGGCTTACAACGGTAACCTGACCGCGCTGGATCTGCGTAGCGGCCAGATTATGTGGAAACGCGAGCTGGGTTCGGTGAATGATTTCATCGTCGATGGCAACCGTATCTATCTGGTTGACCAGAATGACCGCCTGCTGGCGCTGACTACCGATGGCGGCGTGACCCTGTGGACACAAAGCGATCTGCTGCACCGTTTGCTGACCGCGCCGGTGTTGTATAATGGCAATCTGGTGGTCGGCGATAGCGAAGGCTATATGCACTGGGTGAACCCGGAAGATGGCCATTTTGTGGCGCAGCAGAAAGTGGACAGCTCCGGCTTCCTGACCGACCCGGTTGTGGCCGATGGTCGACTGCTGATCCAGGCGAAAGACGGTACGCTGTACGCGATTACGCGTTAATTACCGCTGTCGTGAGTGATTAAGAAACGGCCCCTGGCAGACAGGGGCCGTTTTGACTTTTTTTAAAACGTCGTTATGACGATGTTGCTTAGTGATTGTATGAGGCATTTAACATGATACCTGTGGTCGCGCTTGTCGGGCGCCCTAACGTTGGAAAATCCACGCTCTTTAACCGCCTGACGCGCACTCGTGATGCGCTGGTTGCGGATTTCCCGGGGCTGACTCGTGACCGTAAGTACGGTCGGGCCGAAGTCGAAGGCCGCGAATTCATCTGTATCGATACCGGTGGTATTGATGGTACGGAAGAGGGCGTGGAAACCCGGATGGCGGAGCAGTCGCTGCTGGCAATCGAAGAGGCCGATGTGGTGCTGTTTATGGTCGATGCGCGCGCGGGCCTGATGCCGGCGGACATCGCGATCGCTAAACACCTGCGCTCTCGTGAAAAGCCCACCTTCCTGGTGGCTAACAAAACCGACGGCATCGACGTCGACCAGGCGATGGCGGACTTCTGGTCGCTTGGCCTGGGCGATATCTATCCTATTGCCGCTTCGCACGGCCGCGGCGTGACCAGCCTGCTGGAGCAGGCCCTGCTGCCATGGGTAGATGAGGTTAATCCGCAGGAAGAGGTGGATGAAGACGCCGAATACTGGGCAAAATTCGAAGCTGAGCAGAACGGTGAAGCGGAAGAAGAGCCGGAAGACGACTTCAATCCGCAGGATCTGCCGATCAAACTGGCGATTGTCGGACGTCCCAACGTCGGTAAATCGACGCTCACCAACCGCATCCTCGGCGAAGATCGCGTGGTAGTTTACGATATGCCGGGCACTACCCGCGACAGCATTTACATCCCGATGCAGCGTGACGAGCGCGAATACGTGCTCATCGATACCGCCGGGGTGCGCAAGCGCGGCAAAATTACTGACGTGGTGGAGAAATTCTCGGTCATCAAGACCCTGCAGGCGATTGAAGACGCCAACGTCGTGCTGCTGGTGATTGATGCCCGTGAAGGCATCTCCGATCAGGATCTGTCGCTGCTGGGCTTTATCCTCAACAGCGGTCGCTCCCTGGTGATCGTCGTCAACAAATGGGACGGTCTGAGCCAGGAAGTGAAGGAGCAGGTGAAAGAGACCCTCGACTATCGTCTGGGCTTTATCGACTTTGCCCGGGTGCACTTCATCTCCGCCCTGCACGGCAGCGGCGTCGGCAACCTGTTTGAATCGGTACGTGAAGCCTACGATAGCGCTACCCGCCGCGTAAGCACCGCGATGCTGACCCGGATCATGAACATGGCGGCGGAAGATCATCAGCCACCGCTGGTTCGCGGCCGACGCGTGAAGCTGAAATATGCCCATGCCGGGGGCTACAACCCACCTATCGTGGTGATCCACGGTAACCAGGTGAAGGATCTGCCGGATTCCTACAAGCGCTACCTGATGAACTATTTCCGTAAATCCCTGGACGTGATGGGCACGCCAATCCGTATCCAGTTCAAGGAAGGGGAAAACCCGTTCGCCAACAAGCGCAACACCCTGACGCCGAACCAGATGCGTAAACGTAAGCGCCTGATCAAGCACATCAAGAAAAGCAAATAATCATTAAACCCGCTTCGGCGGGTTTTTTGTGGCCGCCGCGCCGGTAAAAGTCAAAACTTTCCGCCATAATCCCGCGATACTTCGCCGGGAACAGACCGGCTCAAAAGTGGACTTATTATGCAGATTGGTTTTATCGGCCTTGGCGCGGTGGTAGAAACTGCCTATTTACCGGCGCTGCGCCGCCTGGGATACCGTATTGATAGCTGCCAGGGCTATGACCTGGACTGCAGCAGAGCGCTGCCGGGGATCCAGCGCCGCAATTCGCTGTCGGCGCTGCTGGCCGAACCCCTGGATACGCTCTTCATTACCACCTCATCTCTCCAGCACCTGCCCGTGCTGGAGAGGGCGTTAGCCAGCGCCATTCCCCGCATCGTGGTGGAGAAACCGATTGTGGCCAACCTTGAGCAGGCCGCCCGGCTGCGGGCGCTGCTGGCGCCGGCCAGGGAGGCCGGTCGCGTGCTGGCCCTCGACCACTGGATGGCGCGTGGGTTAGCGCTGAACGCTCTTGCTCCGCCGTGGCAGGCGGAAGAGGAGGCCAGCGGCCTGCCGCCGCCGCACCTTTCAGCGCAGGATATCGTCTGGATCGAAGGCTATTTGCTGGAGCCAAGCGGCTTTAACGCTGCCGGAGAACCGGTCGCGCTCAACTTTGCCACCGGCGAGCTGGATACCCGGCAGCTGCGTCATCCCGACGGCGTGATCCTCGATATCGGTACCCATGTCCTGGCGATGCTGCGTGAAACCCTGCTCGGCTGCGGAGGCGATGTGACGCTGGAGCTCGCCGTCCGGGCGGTGAAAGACCGTCTCGGCCGGGACATTGCTCATGGGGATATGGTCACCGCCGAGGGAGAGGCGCATCTGCAGGGACGTCTGGGCGATATCCCGCTGAATATCTGGCTTAACAAATATGCTGGTCCCGCGGGCGGGCAAAAGGGAATGCGGATAGGGCTGCGGGATGGGCGAATGCTCGCCCTCGATCGCGCCCCTGATGGCGAGGTGGCGACGCTACAGGACGGTGAGCGGATCCAGCGCTGGACCCGGCCCGGAGCGATCTATGCGCACTGTCTCGATGAGCAGATCCTTGGCGCGGAGAATGTGTTTACCCGGGCGACCGAAAGCGTGGCCGGGCTGACGCGGCGTCGGCTTGAGGAAGTGGAGTGGCTGCTCAGGTTGCAGCAGCAATTACGCGGCCCTCATTAAACCCGGAACATGGTAAAATAGATGCAGATAAACGTTGAAAGGAATGGTTATGGAACTTGATTGCCCTCTGTGCCACGCGCCGTTAGATGTCAAAGGCAGCAGCGCGCATTGCGCTCAGTGCGAAAGGGTATTTGCCCTTGAAGCGCGCTGCCCGGAATGCCACCAGCCGCTGGAGGTGCTGAAAGCGTGCGGCGCGGTGGATTACTTTTGCCAGCACGGGCACGGCCTGATCTCGAAAAAACGGGTGGAATTTATTCCGCTGGTTTAGGCGGCGATGGCTTTCTGGCCCGCGTTTTTTTCACCGGCGCAATCTGCCTCACTTCGCTTTCGACCCAGCCGTCTTTCAGGCGGGTGGTGAGCAGATCGCCGGTTTTGACCTGTTTTGTCTGCTTCAGTACCGTGCCGTCGCTCACCGAAGTGACGCTATAGCCGCGCGCCAGGGTGGCTAAGGGACTCACCGCCTCCAGATGGGTCACCGCGTGACCAAACCGTTCACGTCGCTCGCTGAGGCGGCCACGCATCGTTTCCGCCAGCCGGTATTCCAGCTGCTGGAGGCGCGATTGCGCCCGGTGGATGCGCGGCTGCGGGTTGTAGTGATTCAGGCGCTGAACAGTACGCTTTTGCCGCTGATCGGCGCGTTTCAACTGCGATTCCACGGCGATGCGCATCCGCTGGCGCAGGCGTTCCAGAGCGGTCTGCTGGCGGGCCAGCCGCAGCTGCGGGTGCTGCTGCTGCAGACGATGGAACAACTGGGTAAAACGGCGCTGGCGACTGGCGAGGAAATAGTCCATCGCCATCTCCAGCCGCTGCTGCCCGGCCTGCAGCTGGCGCAGCAGCTCCTGCTGATTGCGGCTGACGATCTCTGCGGCGGCAGAAGGGGTCGGCGCGCGCAGGTCGGCAACAAAATCAGCGATAGTGACGTCGGTTTCATGGCCAACGGCGCTGACGATAGGGATCTGGCTGGCGAAGATAGCTCGCGCCACCCGCTCATCGTTAAAACTCCACAGATCCTCCAGCGAACCGCCGCCGCGCCCGACAATCAGCACGTCACACTCCTGGCGCGCGTTGGCCAGCGCGATGGCGCGCACAATCTGCCCTGGGGCATCGTCACCCTGGACCGCGGTCGGGTAGACGATCACCGGCAGCCCGGGATCGCGGCGCCTGAGAACATGGAGAATATCGTGCAGCGCCGCACCGGTTTTCGAGGTGATGACGCCGACGCAGCGGGCGGGTGAGGGGAGCGCCTGCTTATGTTTTTGATCGAACAGTCCTTCCGCCGTTAACTGCGCTTTGAGCTGCTCATACTTCTGCTGTAATAACCCTTCGCCGGCGGGCTGCATGCTTTCGACGATAATCTGGTAGTCGCCGCGCGGCTCATACAGGGTGATGTTGGCGCGAACCAGCACCTGCTGCCCGTGCTGCGGGCGGAACGTGACCCGGCGGTTGCTGTTGCGGAACATCGCGCAGCGCACCTGGGCGTTATCGTCTTTTAAGGTGAAGTACCAGTGGCCGGAAGAAGGCTGGCTGAAGTTAGAGATCTCGCCGCTGATCCAAACCTGGCCCATTTCGCGCTCAAGCAGCAGACGCACCGTCTGATTGAGGCGGCTTACGGTAAAAATTGCGGGGGATTGAGAGGGTAACATGTGAGCAAGATCAAACTTTAAATCAGCAGGTTATTCAGTCGATAGTAACGCGCTCAGAGGGGATGGCAAGTATTATTTGCAAAAAAGGGTAGATGCAATCGGTTACGCTCTGTATAATGCCACGGCAATATTTATCCACCCTGGTCGAGATATTGCCCATGCTACGTATCGCTAAAGAAGCCCTGACGTTTGACGACGTCCTCCTCGTTCCCGCTCATTCTACCGTTCTGCCGAATACAGCCGATCTCAGCACTCAGCTGACGAAAACCATTCGTCTGAATATTCCTATGCTCTCCGCAGCCATGGATACCGTAACGGAAGCGCGTCTGGCTATTGCCCTGGCACAGGAAGGCGGCATCGGCTTTATTCACAAAAACATGTCCATCGAGCGCCAGGCGGAAGAAGTTCGCCGCGTGAAGAAACATGAGTCCGGCGTGGTCACTGACCCGCAGACCGTTCTGCCGACCACCACCCTGCGTGAAGTGAAAGAGCTGACCGAGCGTAACGGCTTCGCCGGCTACCCGGTGGTTACCGAAGAGAACGAGCTGGTCGGCATCATCACCGGCCGCGACGTGCGTTTCGTTACCGATCTGAACCAGCCGGTCAGCGTCTATATGACCCCGAAAGAGCGTCTGGTCACCGTGCGTGAAGGCGAAAGCCGTGAAGTGGTCTTCGCTAAGATGCACGAAAAACGCGTTGAGAAAGCGCTGGTTGTGGATGAGAGCTTCCACCTGCGCGGGATGATCACCGTAAAAGACTTCCAGAAAGCGGAACGTAAACCGAACGCCTGTAAAGATGAACAGGGTCGTCTGCGCGTAGGCGCTGCGGTTGGCGCCGGCGCGGGCAACGAAGAGCGCGTTGACGCGCTGGTGGCAGCGGGCGTTGACGTCCTGCTGATTGACTCCTCTCACGGCCACTCCGAAGGCGTTCTGCAACGTATTCGTGAAACACGTGCGAAATACCCAGACCTGCAGATCATCGGCGGCAACGTCGCCACTGGCGCAGGCGCGCGCGCGCTGGCGGAAGCCGGCTGCAGTGCGGTGAAAGTAGGCATCGGCCCGGGCTCCATCTGTACTACCCGTATCGTGACCGGCGTAGGCGTACCGCAGATCACCGCCGTTTCCGACGCGGTGGAAGCGCTGGAAGGCACCGGAATTCCGGTTATCGCCGACGGCGGTATCCGTTTCTCCGGCGACATCGCCAAAGCGATCGCGGCCGGTGCGGCGGCAGTGATGGTCGGCTCCATGCTGGCCGGTACCGAAGAATCCCCGGGTGAAATCGAACTCTATCAGGGGCGCTCTTACAAATCCTATCGCGGGATGGGTTCCCTCGGCGCGATGTCGAAAGGTTCCTCTGACCGCTACTTCCAGAGCGATAACGCCGCTGACAAACTGGTGCCGGAAGGTATCGAAGGCCGCGTGGCCTATAAAGGCCGCCTGAAAGAGATCATTCACCAGCAGATGGGCGGCCTGCGCTCCTGTATGGGGCTGACCGGCTGTGGTACCATTGACCTGCTGCGTACCAAAGCTGAATTCGTACGCATCAGCGGTGCGGGCATCCAGGAAAGCCACGTTCACGACGTGACCATCACCAAAGAGTCCCCGAACTACCGCCTGGGCTCCTGATTTCTTCGCCCGACCTAGCGTCGGGCGATTTATTTACTCTGTTTCACTTGCCTCGGAATTAGCGTCAATGACGGAAAACATTCATAAACATCGCATTCTCATTCTCGACTTCGGGTCACAGTATACTCAGCTGGTGGCGCGTCGCGTGCGTGAACTGGGCGTCTACTGTGAGCTGTGGGCATGGGATGTCACGGAAGCACAGATCCGCGAATTTAATCCAAGCGGCATCATTCTTTCCGGCGGCCCGGAAAGCACCACCGAAGAGAACAGCCCGCGCGCGCCGCAGTATGTGTTCGAAGCCGGCGTGCCGGTATTTGGCGTCTGCTACGGTATGCAGACCATGGCGATGCAGTTGGGCGGCCATGTAGAAGGCTCTAACGAGCGTGAGTTTGGCTACGCGCAGGTTGAAGTGGTTAACGACAGCGCGCTGGTGCGCGGTATCGAAGACTCCCTGACCGCGGACGGCAAACCGTTGCTGGACGTGTGGATGAGCCATGGCGACAAAGTCACCGCCATCCCGTCTGACTTCGTCACCGTCGCCAGCACCGACAACTGCCCGTTCGCCATTATGGCCAACGAAGAAAAACGCTTCTATGGCGTGCAGTTCCACCCGGAAGTGACCCACACCCGTCAGGGTATGCGTATGCTGGAGCGCTTCGTGCGCGACATCTGCCAGTGCGAAGCGCTGTGGACCCCGGCGAAAATCATCGACGACGCCGTTGAGCGTATTCGCCAGCAGGTTGGCGATGACAAAGTAATCCTCGGCCTCTCCGGCGGCGTGGACTCTTCGGTGACCGCGATGCTGCTGCACCGCGCCATCGGCAAAAACCTGACCTGCGTATTCGTGGATAACGGTCTCCTGCGTCTGAACGAAGCCCAGCAGGTGATGGAGATGTTTGGCGACCACTTTGGCCTGAACATCGTTCACGTGGAAGGCGAGCAGCGCTTCCTCGACGCGCTGGCAGGTGAAAGCGATCCGGAAGCGAAACGTAAGATCATCGGCCGCGTCTTCGTGGAAGTGTTCGACGAAGAAGCGCTGAAGCTGGACGACGTCAAATGGCTGGCGCAGGGCACCATCTATCCTGACGTTATCGAATCTGCCGCTTCCGCCACCGGTAAAGCGCACGTCATCAAATCTCACCACAACGTGGGCGGCCTGCCGAAAGAGATGAAGATGGGGCTGGTTGAGCCGCTGCGTGAGCTGTTCAAAGACGAAGTGCGCAAGATCGGTCTGGAGCTGGGTCTGCCGTACGATATGCTCTACCGTCATCCGTTCCCGGGCCCGGGCCTCGGCGTGCGCGTGCTGGGCGAAGTGAAGAAAGAGTACTGCGACCTGCTGCGTCGCGCGGACGCTATCTTCATCGAAGAGCTGCACAAAGCTGACCTGTACAACAAAGTGAGCCAGGCGTTCACTGTATTCCTGCCGGTTCGCTCCGTCGGCGTGATGGGCGATGGCCGTAAATACGACTGGGTGGTTTCCCTGCGTGCGGTGGAAACCATCGACTTCATGACCGCGCACTGGGCGCACCTGCCGTATGATTTCCTCGGCCGCGTCTCTAACCGCATTATCAATGAAGTGAACGGTATCTCCCGCGTGGTGTATGACATCAGCGGTAAGCCGCCAGCAACGATCGAGTGGGAATAATCCCCGGCGTTAGTTGAATAAAATGAAACCCTCTGTTGTTACAGAGGGTTTTTTAATTTATGCCCAGCCTCAATCCCGTCATCCCTCACCGCTATCCATCACTGGGTGGTTTCCTGTGTCCCCGGTGAATGTACCCGTTTATGGTTCCGGCAGATGTTCAGCCGGCCTATGTTTTGCCCCCGGGCAGAGGGCTGGACGCTTGCCCGGCTCTGTTTTACCCACCGAGCGCGCCATCGCCAGCGCCAGTCCGGCAACGATCAGCGTTAACCCGGTGGAAATCCACATTCCACCCACGATACCCAGCCGATGGTTCAGCCATGCATAGGTAAAGGGGGCGGCCGCCGCCATCAGTTGCCCGGGGATCAGCAGGAGACCCGTGCGGCTGGCGTAGCTTTCTGCGCTAAACAGCGCCAGCGGCAGCGTCGCTTTCACAATCGTCACCAGCCCATTTATCGCGCCATAGCCGAGCACAAACCCGGCTGCGCACCCGGCATACGCCGTGCTGCTGACACCAAGGAGAAAACAGAGCGGCATGGCGAGCGCGGTAAAACGCGTCAGCGCGAGCGGGGTGATGCGTCGACCGGCCAGCACTTCCCCCAGCCGGGCGCCTGTCTGGCCAAATCCCCACAGCATTCCGATGGCAACCGGCAGGCCAAAGTGGCTGATAAACTCCGGCAGATGGGTGGAGGTGCCGGTGGAGATGAAGGTGATCAGCGCAATAAAGAGCGCATAACGTATGCCGTTACGCCGATCGCCATCCGCTGTTGGGGCTTTCGCTTTCGTCGATGAGCCGAGCCGCTGACGAGGCAGCTGATAACTCAGCCATGCGCTCAGCAGGCCAAACAGCGCATAGACCCGCAGGGCATCCTGCCAGGACATCACGGAGAGTAAAGTCTCCCCCAGCGGCCAGAAGAGGGCAGAGGCCAGACCGCCGACGAGGGTGATTTGAGAGATGGTTTTCCGCGCCTGTTGGCCGTAAAGGTTCACTACCGCGGCGAACAGGGCATCATACAACGACAGCCGCATGCCGACGCCGGTCAGCAGCCAGGCGCCGTACCAGCCGACCAGCGAAGGGCTCCAGGCCATCATCGCGCAACTGGCGGCTATCAGTAAGGTTCCGCTGGTGACCACCAGTCGTCCGCCAAAGCGAGCCAGCAGCCCGGCGACCAGCGGGGAGACCGCGGCCATGATCAGCATCGCAAGCGTCAGGCCAAGATAGATCTGCGGCGAGCTCCATCCCTTGTCGGCGGCGATAGCTCCGGCAAAGGTGCCGGGCATATAAAAAGAGATACCCCAGTTGATCAGTTGCTGAGCGCCCGCGGTGAAGGCGAGGCGTTGGGGAATAGCCGGTGTTCCCATGGTTTTTCATTCCGTTAAGAGAGTTGTCCTGAGCATACCCGGCAGGCTATTGTTCTGGCAGAGCGGCCACCTTATGCGCGGTATAAGAGAAACTTTGCATGACAACACTGAACCTGGGAAACCTGGCGACCTTCCGGCTGGTCGTACAGCGCGGCAGCTTCTCAGCCGCCGCCGACGCGCTGGGGATCTCCCAGCCTGCCGTCAGCCTGCAGGTGCGTCAGCTGGAGCAATTTTTACAGACCCGACTGCTGGAGCGCACCGGGCGCGGGATCAAGGCGACGGCGGCGGGAATGGCGCTGCTGGCCCACAGCGAGCAGATCGATCGGGCGGTGAATAGCGCGGTGCAGTCGGTCAGTGCATTTAGTCAGGAAGTTAATGGCTCACTGACCCTGGGGACCGGCGCGACGGCCTGCATTCATCTTCTTCCGCCGCTGCTGCAGCATCTTCGTCAGCAGCACCCACTGCTGACGGTGGGGGTGACCACCGGCAACACGCTGGATGTCGTCCGGGCGGTGGAGGAAAACCGGCTCGATCTTGGGCTGGTCACGCTGCCCGTTCAGGGACGCAGTCTGGCGGTGACCGCCGTGGTGGACGAGGAGTTCGTGGTCATCCATCCCAGCCACGAGGCGGGGATCCCGGCGGTGTGTACCCCTGAGGAGCTGCAGGCGCTGCCGCTCGTTGCCTTCGAGGCGGGCAGCGGCACGCGGGATCTGATTGACCGCTGGTTCCGTTCGGCGGGCCTGGCGGTCACGCCGGTGATGCAGCTGGGGAGCATCGAGGCGATCAAACGCATGGTGCGGGCCGGGCTGGGCTACAGTATTGTGCCCCGCATGGCGGTAGAGCAGGCGGAGGATCGCTATGGCTTAACGGTACATTCTCTGGCCCCGTCGCTGTACCGTCAGCTGGCGGTTGTCATGCGTCAGGATAAAGTGATTACCAAAGGAATGGCGGAAATGCTGCGTCTGCTGCAGGCCGTGCGCTTATAAATCGTCAGCGGCAAAACATGCCTCGTCAGGGATAGTGCCTTGGAAACGGGCGTCTCTGCCTGCGGATAGAGGCGTATCCGGCATCAGGATCAACGGGTTACTCGCGGGCGGAGGGCTCGACGGTGAGCGTTGACTCCTGCGACGCTTTTTTATCCTGGTGATGATACCAGGCGCCGATGGAGGAGTAGACAAAGCGTCCAAAGAAGAAGAGAAAGCTGATAAGCAGTACGATACGGGTCATGCGACGGTTAAATCGATGTCGTTTACGCATACTGGGTGCCTGACTCACAAAAGGTTCCTTGAAGTATACCCGAAGATGGGCGATGGGGGTATTAAGGCACAGGAACGAGGTGGGGTCAATTGATGCAGATGTAAAAGTGCGGCAGTGAAAACATTAATTAATGTTATATAAGATAATCCTCGTATTTACATGCTCTCTTTATTAGCTGCGAAAAGCTGAAAAAATAAGTTTTATTAATGTTGGTGTCAGCATTTGTTGATTTACATCAACAGCCTCATTCTCTTCACCACTAAAATCAGCGGACGTTACCGTATCGTTATTACTTATGCGGTCAGCATGGGGTGGTTGGATGCCTGCCTGAATATGCCTCGCAGGAGCAGAGGCTCTCTGTAGAGCACCTATGAATTTATTAAAATACTATCAACAATATCGCGACAAATGGTGGGCCTTACCGCTTCTCCTGCCTGTGTTATTATTACCCCTTGCCAGAGGGATGAATACATATACCATGCTGAATGGGCACATGGTTTATCTTTATTATCTTCCCCTGGCGCTGGTGCTCAGCCTGATGATGTTTTTCGGCTGGGCGGCGATCCCCGGAATTATCGTTGGTCTGCTGCTAACGCTGGCCCGGGGCATGACGCCGGAGCAGGCCGTTGGCGTACTGTTCCATTTCCTGATCCCCTGCGTGCTTTGCTGGGGCGGATATCGCATCTTTGTTCCCCAACGGCAGCAGGTATCGCACGGTAACGTCAGGCTGATGCCGCATCGTCTGTTCTGGCAAATGCTGCTCCCTTCGGTCATTTTTCTGATTTTGTCGCAGATCGCCGAGTATCTGGGGCTACATCCGCGCACAACGGATATGACCGGCGTCTCGCCGTTTAGTTTACGGTCGTTAATCACCTTTCAGGCGCTGATGGTGGGGTGCCTGACCGGCGTACCGTTATGTTATTTACTACTGCGGGTAATTCGTAACCCTTTTTATTTGCGCGGGTATATTTCTCAGGTTCGCTTACAAATTGATCCAAAAATAAAGAAAATTGAAATCATCAGTTGGGCGGCGATATTAACCCTGTTGCTGGGGCTATTATTGATGCCGCTTAATGATACCAGCACCATATTTAGTACAAATTATACATTATCCTTATTGATGCCGGTGATGCTGTGGGGGGCGATGCGTTTTGGCTATCGCTTTATCTCGCTGATATGGACGCCGGTACTGATCGCCGTGATCCATTTTCATTACCGTTATTTACCTATTTATCCAAGTTATAACACTCAGCTGGCGATCACCTCGTCAAGCTACCTGGTGTTCTCGTTTATTGTCGCCTATACGGCGATGCTGGCAACACAGCAGCGGCTGATCTACGCCCGCGTCCGACAGATGGCCTTCCTCGACCCGGTAGTACATATGCCGAATCTGCGGGCGCTGAGCCGGGCGCTGAACGGCGCGAGCTGGTCGACGCTCTGTTTTTTGCGTATTCCTGAGCTTGAACTGCTGGGCCGCCACTACGGGGTGCTGTTGCGTATTCAGTATAAGCAAATGCTGGCGAATCACCTGCGTGCGCTGCTGGAGCCGAACGAAGCGGTATATCATCTTGCCGGTCACGATTTAGTGTTTCGTCTCAACAGCGAAGGGCACCAGGCGCGCATTCACTTAATTGAGCGCTCCTTGCGACAGTTCCGTTTTCACTGGGACGGGGTCCCCCTGCAGCCGCGGATCGGCATGAGCTATTGCAACGTCCGCTCGCCGGTGAAGCATCTGTATTTGCTGCTTGGCGAGCTGAACACGATTGCCGACATGTCGCTGGCCAGTGGCCATCCGGAGAATTTGCAGCGCCGCGGCGCCGGGCATGTCCAGCAGGATCTGAAAGACAAAGTGGCGATGATGAACCGCATCCTCAAGGCGCTGGAGCAAGACTATTTTGTCCTGATGGCGCAGCCTATCCAGGGCATTCGCGGCGACAATTACCATGAAGTGTTGTTGAGGATGAAAGGCGAGTCGGGCGAACTGACGGGGCCCAACGAGTTCCTGCCGGTGGCGCACGAGTTTGGGCTGTCCACGCGCGTGGATCAGTGGGTCATTGAGCATACCCTGGCCTTTATGGATGCCAACCGGCGGGCGCTGCCCGGTCTGCGGCTGGCGATCAACCTCTCTCCGGTCTCGTTGAGCCGCAGTCAGTTTCCCGAGGAGGTCGAAAACCTGCTGCAGGCCTACAACATTGAGCCATGGCAGATTATTTTCGAGCTGACCGAAAACTATGCGCTCAGCAACCCCGAGCTAGTTTGCCAGACATTAGAGCACCTGCGGGCACTGGGCTGCCGGGTAGCTATCGATGATTTTGGTACCGGCTACGCCAGCTATGCGCGGTTAAAAACGATGAACGTCGATATTCTTAAAATCGACGGCAGCTTTATTCGCAATCTGCTCGCCAGCAGTCTTGATTACCAGGTGGTGGATTCAATCTGTCGTCTGGCGCGGATGAAGAACATGCAGGTGGTGGCCGAATATGTTGAATCGCCGGAGATACGCCAGGCGGTCATCGCGCTGGGGATCGATTATATGCAGGGCTATGATATTGGCGTCCCGGTGCCTCTGACGCAGCTGGCGGAGGGGATGAGCGCCTGAAGCTGTAAAAAAGCCGGGCGCGATGGCCCGGCTCGCATGATATCCATAGAGGCGATCAGGCGTCTGGCTCTTCTTCCGCAATTTTCAGCAGCCACTCCGGCACACCTTCCCAGTACTGCTGCTCTTTTTCCAGATCCAGCAGCACCAGCGCATTCTGGCTAAACCAGTTGTGCGGGAAGGTCAGCGTCCAGTGGTGAGCTTCCGTCTGCAGCCGTAGCGTCGGCGGCGTGGTGGTGGCCTGACGCTGGTTGTTCAGCAGCACGCCGAGGCGCAGCAGCTGGATCAGCGGCAGAAACTGCTTTTTCCTGAACAGCGTAAAGCGCGGCAGATCGTCGAGTTTTATCGCTTTGCGATGATAGCGCACCAGGGTGGCCATCAGCATCTGCTGCTCCTGGTTGAAGCCCGGCAGGTCGCTGTTCTGCAGAATATAGGCCGAGTGGCGGTGCATGCCGCTGTGGTTAATATTCAGGCCCACCTCATGGAGCATCACCGCCCACTTCAACAGCGCCGCCAGGTGCGGATTGGCCAGCTTGGGATTCTGCTCTTGCCACTGCTCCAGCATAAGGGTGGTGGTTTCCAGCACCCGGCGCGCCTGTTCGCGATCGATGTTGTACTGATTCGCCAGACTCTGCGCCGTACGGCTACGAATATCCTGGTGGCGGAAGCGGCCTTCCATTTCGTACAGCACGCCTTCACGCAGCGCGCCATCAGACAGACGAAGCTCTTTAATGGCTAGCGCGTCAAATACGCCGCACAGAATGGCCAGCCCCGGGGCAAAGACCGCTTTACGATCTTCCGAGAGGCCGGGCAGGCTGAGCGCGTCGAAGTTTTTATGCTTCAGCAGTTCACTGACCAGCATTTCGAGGCGCTCCGGCGTAATAAACCCGTCCTTCTCGCCCATAGCCACCAGCACTTCCTGGGCGGCCTTAATGGTACCGGAGGCGCCCAGCGCCACGGTCCAGCCCTGAATACGGAACTGCCAGGCCAGGGTTTCCAGTTTTTGCACCGCCGCCAGGCGAGCGCGCTGGAAATTTTCTTTATTGATGGTCCCGCCGGGGAAGTAGGCCTGGGAGAAACTCACGCAGCCCATGCGACGGCTTTCCACCAGCCGGGGCTCAAAATCTTCACCGATGACCAGCTCGGTCGAACCGCCGCCGATATCAATCACCAGCTTACGGCCGCGCTCCGGCTGCGTGTGCTCCACGCCCATAAAAATCAGGCGCGCTTCTTCATTACCGGAGATGATCTCGATCGGGTAGGGGATCACTTTTTCCGCGCGTTTAAGAAACTCTGCCGCATTGGTCGCCTGGCGCAGCGTATGCGTCCCGACGATGCAGACGCTGGAAGGGGAGAACCCCTGCAGGCGTTCGGCAAACAGCGACAGGCAGTTCAGCCCGCGGGTCATGGCTTCTTCGCTCAACACCGAGTTTTCATCGAGGCCATCGGCCAGATGTACGCGCTGTTTCAGGCGTCCGATGATCTGCATGGCGCCGTCGACGACACGGGCGATCACCATATGAAAACTGTTCGAACCAAGGTCAACCGCAGCGAACTCCTGCGGCCGAGGGGTTTTTTCGTTTATTGGCATAGGTTAGTCGGGTTGTTCGAGTGATTTGAGATAATCGTAAATCGCCATCTGAGCGCGCACTTTACGGCGATTGCCGCGCGGCACATAGCGATTACTCAGTTCTTTATCAAGATAGCGCGCTTTTACCGTATCGTTGAACAAGATATCAAAAATATCCAGCACCCGCTGTTTCAGGCGCGGGTCGAGCAGCGGGGCGGCAACTTCGATGCGATAATCGATATTACGCGTCATCCAGTCGGCAGAGGAGAGCCAGACCTGCTTATCGCCACCGTTTTCAAAACAATAGACCCGGTCATGCTCGAGGAAGCGGTCCACAATGCTGATGACGCGAATATTTTCGCTGATGCCTTCCAGACCGGGGATCAGCGAGCACATGCCGCGGATTAACAGGTTGACCGGCACGCCGGAGCTGGAGGCGGCATACAGTCTGTCTACCAGTCCTTTATCCACCAGGTTGTTCAGCTTCAGGGTAATACCGGACGGTTGCCCGTTCTGCGCATTGGCGATCTCGCGGTCGATCATCTCATACAGCAGACGACGCGAGTTCTGCGGCGACACCAGCAGGTAATCGAAGCTGACCGGGCGGTAGGGGTTTTCAATAAAGTTAAACACCCGGCGAACTTCATTGGTAATGCGCGCATCGGCGGTTAACAGCGAATAGTCGGTATAGATCCGCGCGGTCTTCTCGTTGAAGTTACCGGTGCCGATGTGGGCGTAGCGCACGACCTCATCGCCTTCTTTACGCGAGATCAGGAACAGCTTGGCGTGGATTTTCAGGCCCGGCGCGGAGAAGATAACGTGGACGCCCGCTTCCGTCAGGCGTTTCGCCCAGTGAATGTTGGCCTCTTCGTCAAAACGCGCCTGCAGCTCCACCACTACGGTGACTTTTTTACCGTTGTGGGCGGCGTGGATCATCGCGTCGATGATGCGCGAATCCTTGGCCACGCGGTAGATGTTGATTTTGATCGCCAGTACGCTGGGGTCGAACGAGGCCTGACGCAGCAGCTCCAGCACATGCTCAAAAGTATGATAGGGGTAGTAGAGCAGCACATCGCGTTCGCGAATGGCGTCGAAGCCGTTGCGGAATTTATCAAACCACAGATGACGCAGGCGCGGCATAGGTTTATTGACCAGATTGGCCTTACCCACGTTCGGGAAGCCGATAAAGTCTTTGAAGTTGTGATAGCGGCCGCCCGGCAGCATTGAGTCATAGTTGGAGATGGAGAGCTTATCGCGCAGCATTTCGACCATCGCGTCCGGCATATCGCGCTGGTAGACGAAGCGAACCGGCTCGGCGGTCAGGCGCTGTTTCAGGCTGGAGGACATCAGCTCCATCAGGCTCGACTCCATCTCATGCACCAGATCGTACTCGGCGTCACGGGTCATTTTCATCGAGTAGGCGTTCAGCGCATCGTAATCAAAGAAGCCTTTAAAGATGTCGTCCAGGCAATAGCGCAGAATGTTATCCAGCAGGATCATTGGTTTACGGCGGCGAGGCGCTTCCGGCGGCAGGTTTACGAAGCGCGGGACCTTATCCGACGGAATTTCCAGCAGGGCATAGTTGATGTTCTCCCCGCGGATAATCTCCACCGCCAGATAGGTGTAATCATCTTTCAGGAACTGCACGAGGTCCGTTTCGCGGTTAATCAGGATCGGCGAGATATGCTGCCGCAAATACTGTTTAAAGTAGTTGCGCAGCCAGGCCTGCTGATTGACGGACAGCTGGCGCTCGTTGATCAGGAAGATCTGGTTGCGCGCCATCTCCAGCAGCAGTTCGTTATACAGACTATCGAATTCCTGATCGGCCTTCAGAACGCGGGCCTGGATTTTGCCTAACAGGTGGCGAGAATGGGCGGTACTGCCTTGTTCTTCACTGATAATAATCCGGCGCTTAAGCTCAGCGAAGCGCACTTTGTAAAACTCATCAAGGTTGTTGGAGTAGATCCCTAAGAAGCGCATGCGCTCAATCAGCGGGTTACTTTTGTCCGCCGCTTCCTGCAGCACGCGTTCGTTAAAAGATAACCAGCTGAGTTCTTTTTCGATGTATAGCTTTTCCTGGCCCATTACCGCTCACACTCCGTTTTACTCACAGGACGTAGACTATTATGACGAATTTTTCTGCATAGCGATTTACTGTGTCACAACTATATGACAGTAAGAAGAATTATTTCTGTGAGATGTTTGATTAATAAACAATTTTAATTAAAAAAAAGCCCCGCGATGGAGAAAGGCGGGGCTGTTGTTCATTCTTCAGCGGCATAGCCCTGGGGGGGAAGCTGTCGTTCATCCAGCCAGGCGTGGTTGCCCACCATGCGCAGACGCCCCTCGACGAACCAGCTGATCACCAGCGGATAAATGGCATGTTCCTGGGTCTGTACCCGCGCCGTGACCTCTTCCTCGCTGTCGCCAGCAAAGACCGGCACTTTGGCCTGCAGGATAACCGGACCGCCATCCAGCTCATCGGTGACGAAGTGCACCGAGGTCCCATGCTCCTCGTCACCGTTTTCCAGCACCTGGCGATGGGTATGCAGGCCAGGATACTTCGGCAGTAACGAAGGGTGGATGTTCAGCAGTCGTCCCTGATAGTGGCTGACAAAGGCCGGGCTAAGGATACGCATATAGCCCGCCAGCACCACCAGATCCGGGGCGTAGGCGTCAATTTCATGCATCAGCTGACGATCGAACGCTTCCCGGTCGGCAAACTGACTTTGCGCCAGCGCGTGGGCCGGGATCCCGGCCGCGCGCGCGCGCTCAAGGCCGAACGCATCGGCCTTGTTACTGAATACCGCACGCAGGGTGCCGTTTATCTGTTTCCGGCCACAGGCGTCGATGATCGCCTGCAAATTACTGCCGCTACCGGAAATCAGCACCACAATGTTTTTCATGCAATGACCACACGCTGTTCGGAATCGGAGGCTTTGATATACCCGATTTTCCACGCGTTTTCACCTTTCTCGTTCAGCAGGGCAATGGCCTTGTCTGCTTCTGCTGCCGGCAGGGCGATAACCATCCCCACGCCGCAGTTAAAGGTACGGTACATCTCATGCTGGCTGACGTTACCGGCGGTTTGCAGCCAGTTGAAAACGGACGGCCACTGCCAGGAAGACTCATCAATCACCGCCTGGGTGTTGTCCGGCAGTACGCGCGGGATGTTTTCCCAGAAGCCGCCGCCGGTCAGATGGGCGATGGCGTGGACGTCAACGCTGGCAATAAGGTCGAGAACCGATTTCACATAGATGCGGGTCGGCGCCAGCAAATGGTCGGCCAGCGGTTTGCCGTCAAGGTCGGTGGTCTGTGGGTCAACGCCGCTAACTTCAATAATCTTACGCACCAGCGAATAGCCGTTAGAGTGCGGGCCGCTGGAGGCCAGCGCCACCAGCACATCGCCGTCAGCGACTTTGCTGCCGTCGATGATTTCTGATTTTTCCACCACCCCGACGCAAAAACCCGCCACGTCGTAATCTTCGCCGTGGTACATCCCCGGCATCTCTGCGGTCTCACCGCCCACCAGCGCGCAACCGGACTGCAGGCAGCCTTCGGCGATGCCGTTGATGACGCTGGCTGCGGTATCGACGTCCAGTTTACCGGTGGCGTAGTAATCAAGGAAAAACAGCGGTTCAGCGCCCTGAACCACCAGGTCGTTCACGCACATGGCGACCAGGTCGATGCCGATGGTGTCGTGACGCTTCAGATCCATTGCCAGACGCAGCTTGGTACCGACGCCGTCGGTGCCGGAGACCAGTACCGGCTCGCGGTATTTCTGCGGCAGTGCGCACAGCGCGCCGAATCCGCCCAGTCCACCCATCACTTCCGGGCGACGGGTTTTCTTCACCACGCCCTTAATACGGTCGACGAGAGCGTTGCCTGCATCAATATCCACGCCGGCATCTTTATAGCTGAGAGAGGTTTTGTCGGTCACTGCGAAGTCTCCACGCGTTTGCGGTAAGCAAGAAAAATCGGCGCAATTCTAACAGGGAAAGCAAACGTTTGCGAGCCTGCTTTACAGTCGGCGTAAAACCGTTGGCGGATGGTCAAATTTGATACTGCTCACGAAAATGAAACCGGGTACAGCCTTGTGCTTGCCTCAGTGTCAGGTAATCCCCATCATATTACTGAAACCGGTTTCTGTGATTGATCGCCGTATGGATTACCGGTGATTTATGTTCGACAGGGGAGGGATGAATGAAGATTGCGGCATTTGATATCGGTGGCACCGCGTTAAAGATGGGCGTCATGACCCGCGACGGAAGGCTGCTGGAAACCGCGAAGCAGTCAATCAATGACAGCGATGGCGATCATATCTTACAGACCATGCTGTCGTGGCTGGCGGCCCACCCGTCATGCGAAGGCATTGCCATCAGCGCGCCGGGCTATGTCGATCCGCACAGCGGATTTATCACCATGGGCGGCGCTATCCGTCGCTTTGATAACTTCGCCATGAAATCATGGCTCGAGACGCGAACCGGGCTGCCGGTCTCGGTGGAAAACGACGCCAACTGCGTGCTGCTTGCCGAGCGCTGGCAGGGTAAAGCGGCGGAGATGGCCAATTTTCTGGTGCTCACTATCGGCACTGGCATCGGTGGAGCGATTTTTTGCCAACATCAGCTGATCCACGGGGCGCGTTTTCGCGCCGGCGAGTTCGGCTATATGCTTACCGATCGTCCCGGCGGACGCGATCCCCGTCGCTACTCGATGAATGAAAACTGCACCCTGCGGGTGCTGCGCTATCGCTATGCAGAACATATTGGCGCGCCGCTGGATAGCGTCACTGGCGAAATGATTTTTGACCGCTATGACGCCGGCGACCCGGTTTGCCAGCGTCTGGTCGCCGAGTTCTTCAATGGCCTGGGCCATGGCCTTTATAACCTCGTCAATATCTTCGATCCGCAGACCATTTTTATCGGCGGCGGCGTTGTGGAACGTCCTGGATTTCTGACGCTGCTGCGCCAGCATCTGGCCTGGTTCGGCATTGCCGACTATCTCGATACCGTCAGTCACGGCAACGATGCCGGCCTGATTGGCGCGGTTTACCATTTCAATCAGCACTATCGTTCGCCTGGCGACGATCGACCTTAGGGAGAGACTATGTCCGGATTTAAAGAAGGTTTTCTGTGGGGCGGCGCGGTGGCGGCGCATCAGTTAGAGGGCGGCTGGCAGGAGGGGGGCAAGGGGGTCAGCGTGGCGGATGTGATGACCGCCGGCGCCCACGGCGTGCCGCGGGAAATCACCGACGGCGTGGTGGCGGGAAAAAACTACCCGAACCATGAGGCGATCGATTTTTATCATCGCTACCCGCAGGACCTGGCGCTGTTTGCCGAAATGGGCTTCAAATGTTTCCGCACCTCGATTGCCTGGACGCGTATTTTCCCGCAGGGCGATGAACAGGAGCCGAACGAGGCTGGCCTGCAGTTTTATGACGATCTGTTCGACGAATGTCTGAAACACGGTATTGAACCGGTCATTACGCTGTCGCATTTTGAAATGCCCTATCACCTGGTCACCGAGTACGGCGGCTGGCGTAACCGCAAGCTGATCGACTTTTTCGTGCGCTTCGCCAGGGTCGTCTTCACCCGCTATCAGCATAAAGTGAAGTACTGGATGACCTTCAACGAGATCAACAACCAGGCTAACTACCATGAGGACTTTGCCCCTTTCACCAACTCCGGTCTGAAGTATTTACCGGGTGAAGATCGGGAACCGGTAATGTACCAGGCCGCACATTATGAGCTGGTGGCCAGCGCCCTGGCGGTGAAAGCGGCGCGCGAGATCAACCCTGCTCTGCAGATAGGCTGCATGATCGCCATGTGCCCTATCTATCCGCTGACCTGCGCGCCGGACGATATGATGATGGCGATGAACGCCATGCACCGTCGGTACTGGTTCACCGATGTCCACGTGCGCGGCCGCTATCCGCAGCATCTGCTCAACTATTTTGCCCGCCGCGGCTTTAGCCTGGACATCACCGAAGCCGATCGTCAGGCGTTAACCGAAGGCTGTGTCGACTACATCGGCTTTAGCTACTATATGTCCTTCGCCACCAAAGCCACCGAAGACAACCCCTTGCTCGATTATGATGAAACCACCAGCCTGGTCTCCAACCCGTACGTGAAAAAGTCGGACTGGGGCTGGCAGATTGACCCGGTCGGCCTGCGCTATTCTCTGAACTGGTTCTGGGATCACTATCAGCTACCGCTGTTTATTGTCGAAAACGGTTTTGGCGCGATCGATGTTCGTGAAGCGGACGGCAGCGTGGATGACCAGTACCGTATCGATTATCTCTCCGCGCATATAGCGGAGATGAAAAAGGCGGTGGTCGAGGATGGCGTCGATCTGATGGGTTATACCCCGTGGGGCTGTATCGATCTGGTTTCCGCCGGAACGGGGGAGATGAAAAAACGCTACGGCTTTATCTACGTGGATAAAGATAATGAAGGCAACGGCACGCTGGAGCGCAGTAAGAAGAAGTCGTTCGACTGGTATAAGAAGGTGATTGCCAGCAACGGGGAGCAGCTATAATTCCCCCGTGGCGCTGCGCTTATCGGGCCGGCGGGGTTTGCGGTCCGGGTAAGCGTTAGCGCCGCCCGGCAGAACCCCGCGCTAAAACCGGAGCCTCGCCTCCGGTTTTTTTGTCTCTAAATCACTTTGCTTGATATACGTCAAGCAAGATGGGTATGGCCTAATCCGAAAAAAGCGGTATAATCCCGCGATTTTTTTTGTGGCTGCCCCTCAGAGGAGAAAGAGAATGAAGATTGTGGAAGTCAAACACCCACTCGTCAAACACAAGCTGGGCCTGATGCGCGAGCACGACATCAGCACCAAACGCTTCCGTGAACTCGCCTCTGAAGTGGGCAGCTTACTGACTTATGAAGCCACCGCCGATCTGGCGACCGAGAAAGTGACCATCGAAGGCTGGAACGGCCCGGTGGAAGTTGAGCAGATCAAGGGCAAGAAAATTACCGTCGTGCCAATCCTGCGCGCAGGCCTCGGCATGATGGAAGGGGTACTTGAGCACGTGCCGAGCGCGCGTATCAGCGTGGTGGGTATTTATCGCAATGAAGAGACCCTCGAGCCGGTACCTTACTTCCAGAAGCTGGTGTCCAACATCGATGAGCGTATGGCGCTGGTGGTTGACCCGATGCTGGCCACCGGTGGGTCGATGATCGCCACTATCGATCTGCTGAAAAACGCCGGCTGCACCAGCATCAAGGTGCTGGTACTGGTGGCGGCGCCGGAAGGAATTGCCGCGCTGGAGAAAGCGCACCCGGACGTTGAGCTGTACACCGCCTCTGTCGATAAGGGACTGAACGAGCACGGGTACATCATTCCCGGTCTCGGCGATGCCGGCGACAAGATCTTTGGTACGAAATAATCGCATAACGATAAATAAGCCGACTTTGAGAGTCGGCTTTTTTTTGAATAAAACACACATAACTAACCATCTCAGAGGAAAACACTATGACGCGCCGTGCTATCGGGGTGAGTGAAAGACCGCCGCTTTTACAGACTATCCCGCTTAGTTTGCAGCACCTGTTTGCCATGTTTGGCGCAACGGTGCTGGTGCCAATCCTGTTCCACATCAACCCGGCCACCGTGCTGCTGTTCAACGGTATTGGTACGCTGCTGTACTTCTTTATCTGTAAAGGCAAAATTCCGGCGTATCTGGGATCGAGTTTCGCCTTTATCTCTCCGGTGCTGCTCCTGCTGCCGCTGGGCTATGAAGTGGCGCTTGGCGGTTTCATTATGTGCGGCGTGCTGTTCTGCCTCGTCTCCTTTATTGTCAAAAAAGCCGGTACCGGCTGGCTGGATGTGATGTTCCCCCCGGCGGCGATGGGGGCCATCGTGGCGGTTATCGGTCTGGAGCTGGCGGGCGTGGCGGCCAACATGGCCGGGCTGCTGCCGGCCGACGGCCAGTCGCCGGACAGTAAAACCATTATTATCTCGATGGTGACCCTGGCGGTGACGGTGTTTGGTTCGGTTTTGTTCCGCGGCTTCCTGGCGATTATCCCGATCCTGATTGGCGTTCTGGTGGGCTATGCGCTGTCGTTTGTGATGGGCGTGGTCGATACCACCCCGATCGCCGAAGCGCACTGGTTCGCGCTGCCAACCTTCTACACGCCGCGTTTTGAATGGTTCGCCATCTTCACCATTCTGCCCGCTGCGCTGGTGGTGATTGCCGAGCACGTCGGTCACCTGGTGGTGACGGCTAATATCGTCAAACGCGATCTGATCCGCGACCCGGGCCTGCATCGTTCGATGTTTGCCAATGGCCTGTCGACGATCGTTTCCGGCTTCTTCGGCTCGACGCCTAACACCACCTACGGGGAAAATATCGGCGTGATGGCGATTACCCGCGTCTACAGCACCTGGGTTATCGGCGGCGCGGCGATCATTGCGATTCTGCTCTCCTGCGTCGGCAAACTGGCGGCGGCGATCCAGATCATCCCGGTGCCGGTGATGGGCGGCGTGTCGCTGCTGCTGTACGGGGTAATCGGCGCCTCAGGGATCCGCGTACTGATTGAATCGAAGGTGGATTACAGCAAGGCGCAGAATCTGATTCTCACCTCCGTGATCCTGATCATCGGCGTCAGCGGTGCCAAAGTGCACATCGGCGCCGCTGAGCTGAAAGGGATGGCGCTGGCCACCATCGTCGGTATCGCGCTCAGCCTGATTTTCAAGCTTATCAGCGTCCTGCGTCCGGAAGAGGTGGTTCTCGACGCCGCGGATAGCGAAGAGGTTAAATAACGATCGTCTGGCCGGGCGGCGATCCCGCCCGGTTCTCTCCTGACCTAAATCTGTGATAAACTCTTCGGGTTTTTCTGTAAGCCTATGTTGAGGTCCATCTGAACGCACCGGCACAGCTCTCTTTGCCACTGTATCTTCCTGACGACGAAACCTTCGCGAGTTTCTGGCCGGGTGATAATCCTTCCCTACTTGCTGCCCTCCAGAACGTACTGCGCCAGGAACACAGCGGGTATATTTATATCTGGTCACGTGAAGGGGCGGGTCGCAGCCACCTGTTACACGCCGCCTGCGCCGAGCTTTCCCAGCGCGGGGATGCCGTGGGCTACGTGCCGCTGGATAAACGCACCTGGTTTGTGCCGGAGGTGCTGGAGGGGATGGAACAGCTGGCGCTGGTCTGCATCGATAACATCGAGTGCGTCGCCGGGGATGAGCCCTGGGAAATGGCCATCTTTAATCTCTACAACCGGATCCTGGAATCAGGTAAAACCCGTCTGCTGATCACCGGGGACCGGCCGCCGCGGCAACTGAATCTTGGTCTGCCGGATCTCGCCTCGCGGCTTGACTGGGGGCAGATCTATAAGCTGCAGCCGCTGTCGGATGAAGACAAGCTGCAGGCCCTGCAGCTGCGCGCCAGACTGCGCGGCTTCGAGATGCCGGAGGACGTTTGCCGCTTCCTGCTGAAGCGGCTGGATCGCGAAATGCGCTCGCTGTTTATGACCCTCGATCAGCTGGATCATGCCTCGATTACCGCTCAGCGCAAGCTGACGATCCCCTTCGTGAAAGAGATCCTTAAACTCTAGTCCGCCTGCGGAGTCAGTTCCTCCTCCGTCAGCCCGGTCAACCGGGCGACCAGATCGCGCGCCAGGCCACTGTGTAGCATAGCGGCGGCGATACGCTGCGCCTCTTCCTTCCGGCCTTCCTGACGGCCCTGCGCCAGGCCCTGCGCCAGGCCCCGCTCCAGGCCCTGTTGTTCCAGATATTCCGCAATTGTCATCAACGTCTCCTTGTGCTGCGGCGTACGTAACGCCAGCTCGCGAATGAACTTGATCGGCTCTCGCGCGTTGCCTGCCTGCACCAGATAGTGCATCAGGGCTTGTACCTGCGATTCCGTCGCCAGACCAGTCAATAATAATTCGCTCAGCTTGTCGAGGAGCTGCGCCAGATCGCGTTGTCGAATATGTTTTTGCAGTAACTCCAGCGTCGCCATGCGCTGATGGGTGGCAATGTCGTCATCCGGAATGACGGTAATGTCCGCCAGCGGAAACGCCCCGTGATAAAGGTGGCCGGCCAGCTCCGGAGCGACGAATTCATCGAGCCAGCGCAGCGAGAACGGGTAGGGGCTCACCAGACCGTGGTAGAAGAGAACAGGGATCACCAGCGGCAGCCGATCGTGGCCGGCATCAAGGTGGCGCTGCATGGCGGCGATGGCGTAGCGCATCAGACGAAAGGCCATATGCCGATCGGGCGTGCTCTGGTGTTCGATAAGCGCATAAATATAGCCGTCTCCCGCCGTGGTTTTCAGGGAATACAGAATGTCGGCGTAAAAGGGACGCAGATCGTCTTCGACAAAATGCCCGGACTCGAGATGCAGCGTACGCAGATCGCACACCTTAAGCAGCGTCTCGGGCAGGTACAGCCGCAGAAAATCGCGGGCGGTATCAGGATGGGAGAGATAGCTCTTAAATACGGCATCATGAGGCGTTGAGGTTGGTTTTTTCATGTTCATCCGTCCAGTGGATTGAGCGATAGATGAACAGTAGCACTGCAAGGCGGGCGGGAGGGATTGGCGTGGAAGATCTGGAATCGGCTACGTAAAAAAGCGCCGCGATAGCGCGGCGCGGGCGGGTTAGCTTACGATCTCGAGGACCTGCTCCGGCGGTCGGCCAATACGCGCCTGGCCGCGGCTAACGACAATGGGGCGTTCGATAAGCTTAGGATTGGCGACCATCGCCTGTATCAGCGCCGCGTCGCTGAGCGCCGGGTCGGCAAGATTGAGCGATTTATACAGATCCTCTTTCTGGCGCATGAGCTCGCGGGGGCTCTCCATATCCAGCAGCTGCAGCAGTTGACGCAGCGTCCCGGCATCCGGTGGCGTCTCAAGATAAAGCACCACCTCAGGATCGATGCCGTGGCTCTTCAACAGGCTCAGCGTTTCGCGGCTCTTCGAGCAGCGTGGGTTATGGTAAATTTTTACCGCGTCGGTCATGGGGTCTCCTTACATTTTTTGGTAGGGGCGGAAGCGGGCCTGTAGCTCACGTAGCTGGTCGATGCGGGCATCGTAGCGGGCCTGCTGCAGACTACCGAGTTTCACTTGCGAGCTGGCGCTGCTGAGCAGGGAAATCGCCTGTTCCAGCTGGCCGACCAGCGCCATGCTTTCTGCCCGCGCCGCCAGCTCCTGGTCGCGATTGCCCAGGGCGCCTTCCGCCTGAGCCAGCAGGTCCCAGCCGTTGCCATCCTCTTTATAGGTAAAGGTATAACGATTCAGGATGGTCGCCGCTTCCCCGGGCTGTCCGCCCTGCAGGAGGGCGTTGGCCAGGTTCAACTGCAGCACCGGATTGGTGCGCAGTTCACGAGCGTTTTTAAGACGGTTGATGGCGTCGCCGGTTTTCTTCTGCCCGAGGTCGATATCGGTGGCCAGATCGAGATACCAGGGATTTTGCGGATCGGCGCTGAGCAGCGGCTGCAGCGTTTTGCGCGCCTGGTCAAAGTTGTTGCTTTCCATCGCCAGCAGGGCGCGGCCATACTGCGCGGCATGCTGCTGGCGGATATTGCCTTTATCCCAGGCGTTGAGCAGATCGGTGCCTAGCTTATTGTCGCCGTTGGTGTACATTCCGAGAGTACGCGCCTTCGCCAGATAGAAGTCCGCTGAGGACTGCACGACAACCGGGCGCATCTGGTTGGCGCGGTTACGGGCATCGGCAAGCCGGCTTTCCGGCAGGGGGTGGGTGAGCAGCATTTCCGGCGGCCGCGTCGAGTAGCGCGACTCATCAAGCAGTTTACCCATAAACATCGGCATGGCCTGCGGGTCGAATCCCGAGCGTTGCAGAACCTGAATACCGATCCGGTCGGCCTCTTCTTCGTTCTGACGGGTGAAGCTGATCATGCCCTGTTGGGTGCCGGCCAGCGTCCCGGTCAGCGCCGCCATCCCGGCCTGCGGGCTGGCCATCGCCAGCAGAATTGAACCCAGCGCGCCGACCCAGGTCAGCGGCGCATTGCGCTTCTGATCTTCCATTGCGCGGGCAAGATGCCGCTGCGTAACGTGGGAAATTTCGTGCGCCATGACAGAGGCCAGTTCGCTCTCATTATCGGAATAGCGGAACAGGGCCGAGTGGAGGACCACATTGCCGCCGAAGAAGGCGAAGGCGTTGATTTGGTCGTTATTAATCAAGTAGAAGTGGAACGGGGTGCGCACCGAATTCGCATGCGAGACCAGACGCATGCCCAGCCCGTTGATGTATTGCACCAGCAGAGGGTCGTTGATCAGCGGCGCGCTGCCGCGCAGCTGGCGGACGTAGTAATCCCCCATCTGCATTTCCTGACCAATCGACAGCGTGCTTCCTGCGGAGGTCCCCATGTCCGGCAGGGTATCTGCGGAGTCAGCAAAAGCAGGGCCTAACGAACCCAGCGTCAGCGACGCGATCACGGTCGCCACCAGCGTTTTCTTCAACTGCCTGAACATAACCTCTGTCCTGTAATGTGGGTGTGCCAGTTTGACCGATTGTGCGACGCAATGTTCCCTGGCCGCATCCCAGCGAGTTTAGCTGGCGTTAGACACATTGAAAATAGGTTCTTCACGGCGGAGACGGGTTTGTCTGCTGCGCATCAAAAAGCGAAGTCTTTTTTGTGACATTTCGATACAATTCCTCCGTTTGTCGCCGCTTTGCGCTTCAGGGAAGGTTTTATGCTCGAGATGTTAATGCAGTGGTACCGCCGTCGATTCAGCGACCCTGAGGCGATAGCGCTGCTGGTTATTTTGCTTGCCGGTTTCGGCATCATGTTCTTTTTCAGCGGCCTGCTGGCCCCGTTACTGGTGGCTATCGTGCTGGCCTATTTGCTGGAGTGGCCGACCGTGCGCCTGGAGCGCATCGGTCTGTCGCGCACCTGGGCGACCTCGCTGGTGCTGATCCTCTTCGTGGGCATCCTGCTGTTGCTGGCCTTCGTGGTGCTGCCGGTGGCCTGGCAGCAGGGGATCTACCTTATCCGCGATATGCCGGGCATGCTCAACAAGCTCTCTGATTTTGCCGCCACGCTGCCGCGGCGCTATCCGGCGTTAATGGATGCCGGCATCATCGATGCGATGGCGGAAAATATGCGCACCCGGATGCTGACGGTGGGCGACTCAGTGGTCAAGTATTCTCTCGCCTCGCTGGTGGGGCTGCTTACGCTGGCGGTGTATCTGGTGCTGGTGCCGCTGATGGTCTTCTTCCTGCTGAAGGATAAAGAGCAGATGCTCAACGCGGTACGCCGCGTGCTGCCGCGCAACCGCGGCCTGGCCGGGCAGGTATGGAAGGAGATGAACCAGCAAATCACCAACTACATTCGCGGTAAGGTGCTGGAGATGATTGTCGTCAGCGTCGCCACCTGGATAGGCTTCATCCTTTTCGGCCTCAACTACTCGCTGCTGTTGGCGGTGCTGGTGGGCTTCTCGGTGCTGATCCCCTATATTGGTGCATTTGTGGTGACCATTCCGGTGGTGGGGGTGGCGCTGTTTCAGTTTGGCGCGGGCACCGAGTTCTGGAGTCTGTTCGCGGTCTATCTGATTATTCAGGGGCTTGACGGCAATCTGCTGGTCCCGGTGCTGTTCTCGGAAGCGGTGAATCTGCACCCGCTGGTGATTATCCTGTCGGTGGTGATCTTTGGCGGTTTGTGGGGGTTCTGGGGCGTCTTCTTCGCCATTCCGCTGGCCACGTTGATTAAAGCGGTGGTGCATGCCTGGCCGGATGGCCTGGTGGTCGACGACGACTAAGGCATTGAGGATAAAAAAAGACGCCGGGCGAGGTTCTCTCACCCGGCGTCTTGCTTTGCATCAGGCGTTTTCTTTCAGCCAGTTCAGCACCACGTCGTGGTGATTGCTGGTTTTGAAGTCATCAAAGACGTGTTCGATTTTGCCATCGGCATCGACGAGGAAGCTGATACGGTGGATCCCGTCGTAGGTTTTCCCCATAAAGGATTTTTCGCCCCAGACGCCAAACTGCTCGCAAACCTGATGGTTTTCATCAGACAGCAGCGTAAAGTTCAGCAGTTCTTTTTCGGCGAAGCGGGAGAGCTTTTCCGGTTTATCGGTGCTGATGCCCAGCACTTCCACACCGGCTTTCTTCAGGTCGTCCATGTTGTCGCGCAAGCCGCACGCCTGGACGGTGCAGCCCGGGGTCATGGCCTTCGGGTAAAAATAAACCAGGACACGCTGTCCCTGGAAGTCGGTTAAATTTACTTCCTCGCCGTCCTGGTCCGGTAAGCTAAATTTCGGTGCAAGATCACCGGCTTTCAGTGGGGTCATGGGTTAAACTCCATCCTGTTCATCATGCTGTGAATAATTAACGATGTTAATACTGCCTTGTGCGTTGAGTTCTGTACATAGGGCTTTGAACGCTTGTTCGATATTTGCTGCATTTTGCGTCGCAGGACTGTGGGCAGTTATCTGAATAAAAAGCTGCGCGGAATCACCGTCTCCCGGCTGCGTGCGGGAAACCAGTTCCGCGATATTCATATTCCATGTATCGCACAGGGCAGTGAAGCGCTCGATGATATGCGGTGAGTCCGGCACCTCAACCTGGACCCAGACGGTGTTTGGCATGGCCTGCGGGGGGCGCGCGGTGGTGCGTTTCATCACGATCAACAGCTCCAGCTCCGCGCCTTTCAGCGGCAGGGTTGATTCGATCAGGTTAATCGCATTCCACGACCCGGAAAGCAGCATGATAAACGTAAACTCATCACCGAGCATGGCCAGCCGGCTGTCTTCGATATTACAACCGCAGCTGCTGACGTGGCGAGTGATCGTATTCACGATGCCGGGACGGTCAGCCCCCAGGGCGGTAATAACCAGATAGTGTTGTAATGAGGCTGTCAAACCTGTTCTTCCTTTAAAAAGGTGAGGTAACATTAGGAAAGCATAAAAAAAACCGCCATACAACATCCCTGATGGCGTCGGGTCTCTTGCTTTTATTGCAGCTCCAAACGTAACATTGAGAATCTTGTCGCACTTCTGCTCTGAGGATGGCCCATGTTCACGGGAAGTATTGTAGCGCTTGTCACGCCGATGGATGAAAACGGTAATGTCTGCCGGACAAGCCTGAAAAAACTGATTGATTACCATGTCGCCAACGGAACCTCGGCGATCGTTTCGGTAGGGACTACCGGTGAATCCGCAACGCTGAGCCATGAAGAGCACGGCGACGTGGTGATGATGACGCTGGAACTGGCTGACGGGCGTATCCCGGTGATCGCTGGAACGGGAGCCAATGCAACCGCAGAGGCGATTAGCCTGACCAAGCGTTTTAACGACAGCGGCGTTGTCGGCTGCCTGACGGTCACTCCTTATTATAACCGTCCTACCCAGGAAGGCCTGTTCCAGCACTTTAAAGCTATCGCCGAACATACTGACCTGCCGCAAATTCTGTATAATGTGCCGTCCCGTACCGGTTGCGATATGCTGCCGGAAACCGTTGGCCGTCTGGCGCAAATTAAAAATATTGTCGGTATTAAGGAAGCAACAGGGAACTTAAGTCGCGTTCACCAGATCAAAGAGCTGGTTTCAGACGACTTTATTCTGCTCAGCGGTGACGATGCGACCGGTATGGACTTTATGCAGCTCGGCGGCGTGGGCGTGATTTCCGTCACCGCCAACGTGGCGGCGCGCGAAATGGCCGACATGTGCCGTCTGGCGCTGGCGGGTCAATTTGCCGAAGCCCGGGCGATTAACCAGCGTCTGATGCCATTGCATACAAAATTATTTGTCGAACCCAATCCTATCCCGGTGAAATGGGGATGCAAGGCGTTGGGTCTTGTGGCGACCGATACGCTGCGCTTGCCGATGACGCCTATCACCGACCAGGGTCGTGAAGCCGTTACCGCCGCGCTGAAGCATGCCGGTTTGCTGTAAAGTTTAGGGAGATTTGATGGCTTACTCAGTACAGAAGTCGCGCCTGGCGAAGGTTGCGGGTGTTTCGCTGGTTCTACTCCTCGCGGCCTGTAGTTCCGACTCGCGCTATAAGCGTCAGGTGAGCGGTGATGAGGCCTATTTACAGGCGTCACCGTTGAGCGAACTTCACGCGCCGGCGGGGATGATCCTGCCGATTCAGGTGGGTGATTACAACATTCCGGTGGCCAACAGCACCGGCGCGGTCGGCAAGGCGCTGGACATTCGCCCGCCGGCGCAGCCGTTGGCATTGGTTAGCGGCGCCCGCACCCAGTTCAACGGCGATACCGCGACGCTGATGGTCGAGAACGGCCGCAGCGGTTCGCTGTGGGCGCAGGTTACCAGCATTCTTCAGTCGAAGAACTACGTTATCGCCAAGCGCGATGATGCGAGCCAGACGCTGAACACCGACTGGGTTGAGTGGAACCGTCTTGATGAAGATCAGCAGTATCGCGGTCGTTATCAAATCTCCGTCAAACCGCAGGGCTATCAGCAAGCGGTGGTGGTCAAGCTGGTGAATCTGGAGCAGGCGGGTAAACCGGTTGCCGATCCGGCGTCACTGCAGCGCTACAGCACCGCCATGCTGAACGTCATTTCGGAAGGCCTGGACATGAACGCCACCAGCGCTCAGAACGCCGCCCAGCGCAGCGCGGGCGCGACCTTCGACGTGCAGAGCGCTGCCGACGATACGGGGCTGCCGATGCTCGTTGTTCGCGCGCCGTTTAACATGGTGTGGCAGCGTCTGCCAGGCGCCCTCGAGAAAGTGGGGATGAAAGTGACTGACAGCACGCGCTCTCAGGGCAGCATGGCGCTGACCTACAAGCCGCTGTCTGACAGCAGCTGGCAGGAGCTGGGCGCACGCGACCCGCAGCTGGCCTCCGGTGACTACAAACTTCAGGTCGGCGACCTCGATAACCGCAGTAGCCTGCAGTTCATCGACCCGAAAGGCCACACCCTGACGCAGTCGCAAAATGACGCCCTGGTAGCCGTATTCCAGGCCGCATTTAACAAGTAATCGAAAGGGCTGGAGCAATCCGGCCCTTTTAATATATAGTGACGCAAACGTGTGCGTATACACATCATCCTTCAAATTGCCTCTTTGTTGGCCGCCTTCGTTCACCCCAGTCACTTACTTTTGTAAGCTCCTGGGATTCGCTCAGTTGCCGCCTTGATGCACTTTGAATGATTTTGTGTATTGGTGGAAACGTATTTTTAGGCTCAATATCACTGGAGTAGTGAAAGATGAAAAAGCAAGCTGAGTTGTATCGTGGTAAGGCGAAGACAGTATACAGCACCGATAATCCGGACCTGCTGGTACTGGAATTCCGTAACGATACGTCAGCAGGTGATGGCGCGCGCATCGAGCAGTTCGATCGTAAAGGCATGGTGAATAACAAGTTCAACCACTTCATTATGAGCAAACTGGCGGAAGCGGGCATCCCTACCCAGATGGAAGCGCTGCTCTCCGATACCGAATGCCTGGTAAAAAAACTGGATATGGTGCCGGTGGAGTGCGTGGTGCGTAACCGTGCGGCAGGCTCGCTGGTAAAACGTTTAGGCATTGAAGAAGGTATCGAGCTGAATCCGCCGCTGTTCGATCTGTTCCTGAAAAACGATGCCATGCACGATCCGATGGTCAACGACTCCTATTGCGAAACCTTCGGCTGGGTGAGCAAAGAGAATCTGGCGCGGATGCGCGAGCTGACCTACAAAGCCAACGACGTGCTGAAAAAGCTGTTCGATGACGCCGGTCTGATTCTGGTGGACTTTAAGCTGGAGTTTGGTCTGTTCAAAGGCGAAGTGGTCCTGGGCGATGAGTTTTCGCCGGACGGCAGCCGGCTGTGGGACAAAAACACCCTCGATAAAATGGACAAAGACCGCTTCCGCCAGAGCCTTGGCGGCCTGATCGAAGCCTACGAAGAAGTGGCTCACCGCCTGGGCGTTAAGCTCGACTAACCCGCCCGCCGCCAGAAGATGGCCTCATCTTCTGGCGTCTCTTGCTGTTTCCTGTGGTAATCCTGCGCTGAACCGCCTACGATCTCTGCTATTGATACATAACAGGGAATGAGGTGCTTATGCGCTGGCAAGGGCGTCGCGAAAGCGACAATGTTGAAGATCGACGTGGACAATCAGGCTCGCCGTTTGGCGGCGGCGGGGGCGGCGGCTTCCGTCTGCCGAGCGGGAAGGGCGGCATTGTACTGCTGATTATTGTGCTGGTGGCGGGCTACTACGGCGTGGATTTGACCGGCATGTTGACCGGCGAACCGATGCCGCAGCAGCAGACCTCCACGCAGCGCTCCATCAGTCCGAAAGACGATGAAGCGGCGAAGTTTACTTCCGTCATTCTGGCCACCACCGAAGATACCTGGGGACCGATTTTTGAAAAGATGGGCCGCCAGTACCCTCAGCCAAAGCTGGTGCTCTACCGCGGCGCGACCCGTACCGGCTGCGGTACCGGCCAGTCGGTGATGGGGCCGTTCTACTGTCCTGCCGACAGTACGGTCTATATCGACCTGTCTTTCTACGATGAGATGAAAAATAAACTGGGCGCCGATGGCGATTTTGCCCAGGGGTACGTCATTGCCCATGAAGTGGGTCATCACGTACAAAAACTGCTGGGCATTGAGCCGAAGGTTCGCCAGCAACAGCAGCATGCCACCGAGGCCGAAGCCAACCGGCTGTCGGTTAAGATGGAGCTACAGGCAGACTGCTTCGCCGGCGTCTGGGGGCATAATATGCAGCAGCAGGATATTCTGGAAACCGGCGATCTGCAGGAGGCGTTAAACGCCGCCGAGGCCATCGGCGACGACCGTCTGCAGCAGCAGAGCCAGGGGCGGGTGGTACCGGACAGCTTTACCCACGGCACCTCGAAACAGCGCTACACCTGGTTCAAACGCGGTTTCGACAGCGGCGACCCGGCGCAGTGCAATACCTTCGGCAGCGCGCTGTAATCGCCCCTGATGATGGACGCGCTGCTTGACCTCACCGCGCAGATGGCGCGGGAGGGGATCCGTCGCCTGCTGGTGCTCAGCGGCGACGAGGCCTGGACGCTGCAGCAGGCGCAGGCGCTGCGGGAGAGGCTCGCCGGCGATGGCCTGTGGGTGGGCTCCGAGCCGGTTTCTGCCCCCGGCGTGGCACCTGGCGCCCTGAAGACGCTGCTGGGGCGGGAAGTGATGCACGCCTTTTTCGATGCCCGGCGCGGGTTTGATGTGGCCGCCCTGGCGGCCCTGAGCGGTACGCTGCGGGCGGGAAGCTGGCTGGTGCTGCTGACGCCCTCTTTCGCCGACTGGCCGTCCCGGGTGGATGAGGACTCCCTGCGCTGGAGCGATACGCCCGACCCGATCTCTACCCCCAACTTTGTTCTCCGCTGCTGTCGGCAGTTTATCGCCGACCCCGAGGTGCTGCTCTGGCGGCAGTCGGACTCGCCGCGGCTCCCGCTGGCCGTCCGGCGCCCTGACTGGCATCCCGCCGATGGTCACCCGCTGGCCGAACAGGCGGCGATCCTTGGGCAATTATTGCGTCTACCGCCTGGTATCGCAGCAGTGACGGCTGAACGAGGGCGAGGGAAATCCGCCCTCGCGGGCATGCTGCTGCGCCAGCTCGCGGGTGAGGCCATCGTTACCGCCCCGACCCGCAGCGCCGTCGACGTGCTGGCGAGCTTTGCCGGCGAGGCGTTTCGCTTTATGGCTCCTGATGCGTTGCTGTCGTCGAAGGAAAAGGCGTCCTGGCTGATTGTCGATGAGGCCGCGGCTATACCGGCTCCGCTTCTCCGGCAGCTGGTTAGCCGTTTTCCCCGCACGCTACTTACCACGACGGTGCAGGGTTATGAGGGCACCGGTCGCGGGTTCCTGCTGAAATTTTGCGCCAGCCTGCCCTATCTGCAATTGTTCAGCCTGAGCGCGCCGATCCGCTGGGCCGCAGGCTGCCCGCTGGAGTCGGCCATCAGCCAGCTGCTGATCTTCAGCGATGAGGCATTTCGCGACGCGCCGACGGGGGAGGTAGTCCTGGAGGCGGTCAATCAGTCCAGCTGGCAAACGCAGCCGGCGCTGCCGGAAGCGATGTACCAGCTGTTATCCGGGGCGCATTACCGCACTTCTCCTCTCGATCTGCGGCGCATGATGGACGCTCCAGGCCAGGCTTTCCGCTGCGCTCGCGCCGGCGGTGCGGTGGCGGGCGCCCTGTGGCTGGTGGCCGAAGGGGGACTTTCTCCCGAACTCAGCCGGGCGGTGTGGGCGGGTTTTCGCCGGCCGCGGGGGAACCTGGTCGCCCAGTCGCTGGCGGCGCATGGCGGCACTCCCCTGGCGGCGACGCTGCGCGGGCTGCGGGTCAGCCGGATCGCCGTCCACCCAGCCCGCCAGCGCGAAGGGCTGGGGCAACAGATGATCGCCGATATCGCCGCCGATGCCGCAGGTTATGATTATCTCTCCGTCAGCTTTGGCTATACCCCTGAGCTGTGGCGCTTCTGGCAACGCTGTGGGTTTATTCTCGTGCGGCTGGGCACCCATCGCGAGGCCAGCAGCGGGTGCTATACCGCGATGGCTCTGTTCCCGCTGACTGCAGCGGGGCATCAGCTCGCGCAACGGGAGGCACAGCGGCTACAGCGTGATGAATACTGGCTGCGCCCGTGGCGGCAAGCGTCCGCGCCGCTGCCGGCCGTTTCAGGGGCTATGCTTAGTGATGAGGACTGGCTGGAAGCGGCGAGCTTTGCTTTCGCCCATCGCCCGCTGGCCGCGGCGCTGGGTTGCCTCAATCGCCTGCTGTTGCAGGTCGACATCCCGTTGCCGGCCCTGCGCGGGCGTCTGCAGGGGGAAGAAGAGGCCGAACTCTGCGCCGCGCTGCAGCTAACAGGGCGTAAAGCCCTGCTGGCGAGATGGCGTCAGGAGGCCGCTGACGCCTTGCGCTTCCTCGATGCAGCGCGCGCCGAGGCGCTGCATCAGCAGGTGGCGAACCTGCAATTTTTTTAACTAACTCATTCAGTTAAATGGCATGGTCATATCTGGCGAGCGGCGTACACTGCCCGCATACACTAAGGAGACAGCCATGAAACACGATCATTTTATTGTTCAAAGCCCTGCGACGCCTGCGCAACAGCTGTTGCTGCTGTTTCATGGCGTGGGGGATAACCCGGTCTCCATGGGGCAAATTGGCAGCTGGTTCGCGCCGCAGTTTCCTGATGCGCTGATCGTGAGCATTGGCGGGGTGGAGCCTTGCGGTCCTGACGGTCGGCAGTGGTTTTCGGTGCAGGGAGTGACGGAAGAGAATCGTCAGCAGCGTATCGACGCCATTATGCCGACCTTTATTGAAATTGTGCGCTACTGGCAGGAAAAGAGCGGCATCAGCCCACTGGCCACCGCGCTGATCGGCTTCTCTCAGGGGGCGATCATGTCGCTGGAAAGCATCAAAGCAACGCCGGATCTGGCTTCGCGGGTGATCGCCTTTAATGGCCGCTACGCGACGCTGCCGGTTACCGCAACGACGGCCACCACCATTCACCTGATCCACGGTGGTGACGATCGGGTTATCGATCTGGCGTGGGCGGTGTCGGCACAGGAGGCGCTGTTGCAGGCGGGGGGCGACGTGACCTTAGATATTGTGGACGATCTGGGGCATGCCATTGACGATCGCAGCATGCAGTTCGCGATCGAGCGACTGCGCTACACCGTGCCGAAGCACTATTTTGATGAGGCGCTGAGCGGCAGTACGCCGAAAGGGGACGATATCATCGAAATGCTGTAACCCCGGCGGGCGGGGTTACAGGCGGGCGCTACCGCGATAACGGCAAACTTACGGTTTCTTCGACTGGTCGTGCTTCGGCCAGTCGTCGTCATCGTCCCATTTATCGTTAAAATCACGGTGCGGCGGCAGATCGGGTTTGTTGTTGAGGAATTTTTTGTGGTCAACGCGGTTTAGATCTTTAATCACGTTGATAATTACCCCCACCAAAAAGACCAGCACCAGAATCCACCAGTGTTTAATAAGCCATTCCATGCGCGCTTCCTCTTTACGTCAGTACGTCAGGCGACCAGCTGTTCCATTACGCGTTGATACATCCGCGCCAGCAGCTGCAGGTCGGCGGCGTTCACACATTCATTAATTTTGTGAATCGTGGCGTTCACGGGGCCCAGCTCAACCACCTGCGCCCCCATGCGCGCGATAAACCGTCCGTCTGAGGTGCCGCCGTTGGTTAACAGCTGCGGTTTGATCTCATTATAGTGCTCAATGGCATTGACGACCGCATCCACCAGCTTGCCCCGTCCGGTAAGGAACGGCTGTCCGGAGAGCCACCACTCCACGCTGTAACGCAGCTGGTATTTTTCCAGCAGGGCGACCACCCGGGCTTTGATCGTCTCGTCAGTCAGTTCCGTACTGAAGCGGAAGTTGAACTGGACGAACATATCGCCAGGGATCACGTTGTTGCTGCCGGTACCGGACTGCACGTTGGCAATCTGCATGCTGGTCGGCGGGAAGTATTCATTGCCTTTATCCCACTCGATATTGACCAGCTCCGCCAGCATCGGCGCGGCGCGATGGACGGGGTTATCGGCAAGGTGCGGATAGGCGACATGGCCCTGTACGCCGTGAATGGTCAGGTTGCAGGTCAGCGAGCCGCGGCGGCCGTTTTTCACCACATCGCCGACCACTTCGGTACTGGAGGGTTCGCCGACCAGACAGTAGTCCAGACGCTCGTTACGCGCCATCAGCGTCTCCACCACTTTGACGGTGCCGTTTTTCGCGCTGGCCTCTTCATCAGAGGTGATCAAAAACGCCAGTCGGCCCCGGTGGTTCGGGTACTGCGCGACAAAACGCTCCGCGGCAACCACCATCGCCGCCAGCGAGCCTTTCATATCCGCCGCCCCGCGGCCAAACAGCATCCCGTCGCGGATGGTGGGTTCGAACGGGGGGTTGATCCAGCGGTCGGCGTCGCCTGCCGGGACCACGTCGGTGTGGCCGGCGAAGGCCAGCGTCTCGCCGTGGCCGCGCCAGGCCCAGAAGTTCTGCGTATCGCCGAAATCCATCGGTTCAACGGTAAAGCCGATCGCACGCAGGCGTTCAATCATTAACGCCTGGCATCCCGCATCATCGGGGCTAAGGGAAGGGCGGCGAATAAGCTGCTGAGCCAGCTCAATGACCGGGCAAGACATAGACTATACCTCGTTAAACTGCTGATAACTTGCTTCACTAAAACCCAGCAGCATAGGACGACCGGGCGCGCAGAGCAATGGGCGTTTGATGATCGCCGGCATTTCCAGCATCAATGCGGCGGCGGCATCGGCATTATCGATGCTGTTGCGCAGCGATTCGTCCAGTTTGCGCCAGGTGGTGCCGCGGGTGTTCAGCAGCGCCTGCCAGCCCAGTTCGGCAATAAAGGTATCCAGTTGCGCGCGGTCGAGGCCATCGGCGCGGTAGTCATGGAAGCGATAGTCAATCTGATGTGCTTCCAGCCAGCGGCGGGCTTTTTTAATGGTATCGCAGTTTTTAATTCCGTACATGGTGAGCATAGATAAACCTTTAACATTCAATTAAGCGGTTAACTCAGATATTTCCGAATATATAAGCCTTGTTGAAATAATACGTGATTCAGATGAATAAATATAACCTTTTACCGGGTATCTCATGCAATGCGTTAGGGTGATTAAAATTCGCCCAGCCGCGGGCATGATGTGAGGGCATTAACAATATTACGAAAATGTTGCTTGATGGTGCTCTGTATCACATAATTTTTACATACGAGACGGCATAGTGGCGGCAACCAGAGGTTTTATCTCTGTCAGCGGTCCACAAGACAATCAGAGCAATAGGGGAGCACAACTTCCCATCAGCAATGAAGTTATATAGAATCGACCATAATAATAAGAGAGGCTATTATGATTGAACATGAACTGGGGAACTGGAAAGATTTTATTGAAGGCATGCTTCGTAAATAAATTTCCGCAATGTGAGCAGGGGAATAACGCGACGTAAATAAGCGCGTCATGGTTCTGAACACATAAAGAAGGCGACCATCCAGGTCGCCTTTTCTGTTATTACGGCTCGCCGCCATCGCCCGACGGTTTATTGCGGACGCTCCTTCAGCGGAAAGCGGCGACGGACCAGCACAAAGAACAGCGGTACGAAAAAGATGGCCAGCACGGTGGCGGAGATCATCCCGCCCATCACCCCGGTGCCGACCGCATGCTGGCTGCCGGAGCCGGCGCCGGTACTGGTGGCCATCGGCAGCACGCCGAAGATAAACGCCAGCGAGGTCATCAGGATAGGGCGCAGGCGCTGACGGCAGGCCGACAGCGTGGCGCTGAGCAGATCCTGGCCTTTCTCGTTAAGCTCATTGGCGAACTCGACGATCAGAATGGCGTTTTTCGCCGACAGGCCGATCACCGTCAACAGGCCCACCTGAAAGTAAACGTCATTCTCCAGGCCGCGCATCCAGGTCGCCAGCAGAGCGCCAATCACCCCGAGCGGAACCACCAGCATCACCGAGAACGGCACCGACCAGCTCTCGTACAGCGCCGCCAGGCACAGGAACACCACCAGCAGGGAAATCGCGTACAGGGCCGGCGCCTGAGCGCCGGAGAGGCGTTCCTGATAGGACATGGCGGTCCATTCGAGGCCAAAGCCGGTCGGCAGCTGCGCGGCCAGCTTCTCCATCATGTCCATCGCGGTACCGGTACTGATGCCCGGCGCCGCTTCACCGACGATCTCCACCGCCGAGTAGCCATTGTAGCGCTCCAGGCGCGGCGAACCGGTCTCCCAGCGCGAGGTGGCGAAGGCCGAGAACGGCACCATCGTGCCGCTGCTGTTGCGGACGTACCAGAGATTGATATCGTCAGGCAGCATCCGATATTTCGCCGCCGCCTGGACGTAGACTTTCTTCACCCTCCCGCGATCCATAAAGTCGTTGACGTAGCTCGACCCCCAGGCGGTTTGCAGCGTATCGTTGATGTCGTCAATGGAGACGCCCAGCGCCTGAGCTTTACGCTGATCGATATCGACCTGCAGCTGCGGGCTGTCGTCGAGCCCGTTATGCCGGACGCGGGTCAACAGCGGGTTTTTAGCCGCCAGCTCAAGCAGCGTATCGCGCGCCGCCATCAGCGCATCGTGCCCCTTACCGGCGTGATCTTCCAGCTCCATGTCGAAGCCTGCCGAACTGCCGAGGCCGCTGATTGCCGGCGGGCTGCTGGCGATGACCCGGGCTTCGTTGATCTGATTAAACGCTTTGGTGGCGCGTTCAATAATGGCAAAGGAGGAGCCGGTTTGCGGATCGCGCTGGTCCCAGTCTTTGAGGCGCACAAACATGCGGGCTACGTTCTGCCCGTTGCCGCCGGGGCCGGAGCCAACGGTAGCGAACACTGACTCGACGTTCTGCTTCTCGTTATTGAGGAAGTAATCTTCCGCTTTCTGTACCACTTTCAGCGTCTGCTGTTGGGTGCTGCCGCTCGGCAACTGTACCGAGGTGGTGAACATCCCCCGATCCTCCAGCGGCAGGAACGAAGTGGGCAGATGCAGGAACAGGAATACCATCCCGCCGAGCAGGACGATGTAGATCAGCATCCAGCGCAGCGAGCGGTGAAGGATCTTGCCGACGAAAGTTTCATAGCGGCTGGCGCTGCGGTTAAAGGTGCGGTTGAACCAGCCGAAGAAGCCTTTTCGCTCATGGGATTCACCTGGTTTAATCGGCTTGAGCAGGGTAGCGCAAAGGGCCGGGGTGAGGATCATGGCCACCAGCACCGAGAGGACCATCGCCGCGACGATAGTAATAGAGAACTGGCGATAGATAGCGCCGGTGGTGCCGCCGAAGAAGGCCATCGGCACAAACACCGCCGACAGCACCATCGCGATCCCCACCAGCGCGCCCTGAATTTGTCCCATCGATTTGCGGGTGGCTTCCCGCGGCGACAGGCCTTCCTCGCTCATGATGCGCTCAACGTTCTCCACCACCACGATGGCGTCATCCACCAGCAGGCCGATCGCCAGCACCATCGCGAACATCGTCAGGGTGTTGATGCTGTAACCACAGGCATAGAGCACCGCGAAGGTGCCCATCAGCACCACCGGTACGGCGATGGTCGGGATCAGAGTGGCGCGGAAGTTCTGCAGGAAAAGATACATCACGAGGAAAACCAGCAGGATCGCCTCCAGCAGGGTTTTCACCACGTCGGTAATAGAAGCCTTCACGAAGGAGGTGGTCTCGTAGGCGACTTTATATTCCAGCCCGTGCGGGAAATACTGCGAGAGCTCATTGAGGCGAGCGATCACGCGCTCCGCGGTGGCCATTTCGTTGGCGCCGGAGGCGAGCTTAATTCCCAGGCCAGAGGCGGCCTGACGGTTGTAGCGGCTAAGATAGTCATACTTCTCCGCCCCCATCTCCACGGTAGCGACATCGCCGAGGGTCACCTCTGAGCCATCCTGATTGACGCGCAGGGTGATATTGCGGAACTGTTCCGGGGTTTGCAGCAGAGATTGCGCGTTGATGGTGGCGTTCAGCGCCTGCTTATCCACGGAAGGCGTGCCGCCGAGCTGGCCGACGGCAATCTGGGCGTTCTGCGAACTGATAGCGTCGGTAACATCCTTGGTGGTCAGCTGGAAGCTATTGAGCTTTGCCGGATCGAGCCAGATGCGCATTGAGTATTGCGAGCCGTAGGCGTCGATATCCCCCACGCCGTTGACGCGACTGAGCGGGTCCTGAATGTTACTGGCGACGTAGTCGGCGATATCCTGTTTATCCATACTGCCGTCGGTGGAGACGAAGGCGAGGGTCAGGATATTGGTATCGCCGGTCTTGCGTACCGTAACCCCCTGGTTTTGCACCGCCTGCGGCAGTTTACGCATCGCCGACTGCAGCTGGTTTTGCACCTGCTGTACCGCTTCGTCCGGGTCGGTACCGGCGGTAAAACTGAGGGTGATGGTCGCCTGGCCGGTGGCGCTGCTCTGGGATGACATATACATCAGGTTATCGAGGCCGGTCATATTCTGTTCGATAACCTGGGTGACGGTATTCTCCAGGGTTTGTGCGGAGGCGCCAGGATAGTTGGCTGTGACCCGTACATTCGGCGGGGCCAGATCGGGATACTGTTCAACTGGCAGCGACAAAATGGCAAGGGTGCCCGTCAGGCATAACAGGATTGCCAGCACCCACGCAAAAATGGGGCGATCGATAAAGAAATTCGCCATCAGAATGAAAACCTCATATGCACATGTTCTTGTTATTGCACAGCCTGTGCCACTTTAGCGCCAGCGCCTCCGGCAATCGTGGAGAAATTAAGGAGATAGTGTAATTTATCATGTTGCTTTTGCCGTATCGTAAAGAAACATCGACCTTTCGTGCCGCCAGGTCGGCCACACCGCTTCGCCCGCCGCACCCGGGGACGCATTATCCCTTGCCGGTGTGAAACCTGATTTCATATAAGTCAAAAAAATTGATCCAAAACGGATTCTTTCCAGAAAAAGGGTATCCTGGGCAAATGAACATTGTTCCGGCCTCGTCTTGTCGGGTAATAAATAGGCATGCGCATTAAGGGGTTATTCACCAATAAGACAAAAGGAAGCCATGAACCACTTTATATTGAGCGATAGCCGAAAATGTATCGGTTGCCAGGCCTGCGAAGTGGCCTGCGTAATGGCGCATAACGAGGAGCAACATGCGCTGACCCCGCAGCGCTTTTTGCCACGTATCACCGTGATTAAAGCAGAGGGGCAGCGTAACGCCATCACCTGCCGCCACTGCGAAGACGCCCCCTGCCTCCGCAGCTGCCCCAACGGCGCCATCGCCCAGACTGGCGACAGCGTTCAGGTCTGTCAGGAGAAATGCATTGGCTGTAAATCCTGCATGGTGGCCTGCCCGTTCGGGGTGATGGAGGTGGTGGTGACGCCGCAGGCCGCAGGCCAGGTGAAAGCCAGCGCGCAGAAATGCGATCTGTGCGCGGGCCGCGAGGCGGGACCGGCCTGTGTGGAAAACTGTCCGGCGCAGGCGCTGACCCTCGCCGACGATGAGACATTGACCACGATGGCCAGGCAGCGGCGTCTGCGTTCGGCCTGCCAGGAGGCGCAGCCGTGGCAGCGCGGCGCGGCCCCCGCCAGACAGCCCGACGCCGGCGAGAAGGTCAGGCAGATGGCGATGACGCCGCCGCGCGGAGAGCCGGATAAGCTGCCGGCGGAGGTGCGCAAGAACAACTTTGAGGAGATCTATCAGCCGTTCAGCCCGACCCAGGCCCGGCAGCAGGCCGCCCGCTGCCTGAAATGTGGAGAACACAGCATCTGTGAATGGACCTGCCCGCTACATAACACTATTCCGCAGTGGGTCGAGCTGGTGAAGGCAGGGGATATCGCCGCCGCGGTCGCCCTGTCCCATCAGACCAACTGTCTGCCGGAGATCACCGGCCGCGTCTGCCCCCAGGACCGGCTGTGTGAGGGCGCCTGCACCCTGCGCGAGGAAAGCGGTGCGGTCACCATCGGCAATATTGAGCGATTTATATCCGACCAGGCGCTGGCCAGTGGCTGGCGTCCGGACCTCTCGCAGATTAAGCTGAACGGTAAACGGGTGGCGATTATCGGCGCCGGGCCGGCCGGTCTGGCCTGCGCCGATGTGCTGGTGCGCCACGGCGTGCAGCCGGTGGTCTTTGACCGTCATCCGGAGATCGGCGGTCTGCTGACCTTCGGCATTCCGGCGTTCAAGCTGGATAAGTCGCTGCTGACCCGGCGGCGGGCGATTTTCAGCGAGATGGGCGTCCGCTTTGAGCTCAACTGCGAGGTGGGGAAAGATATCCCTCTGGCGACGCTGCTGGCCGAGTATGACGCAGTGTTCGTCGGCGCCGGAACCTATCGCTCCATGAAGGCCGGCCTGCCGAATGAAGAGGCCCCCGGGGTCTACGATGCGCTGCCGTTTCTTATCGCCAACACCAAACAGGTGATGGGGCTGGCGGAATCGGCGCAGGAGCCTTATGTCAACACCGCCGGGCTGAACGTGGTGGTGCTGGGGGGCGGCGATACGGCAATGGACTGCGTGCGTACCGCGCTGCGCCATGGCGCCCGCCAGGTGACCTGCGCCTATCGGCGGGATGAAGCCAACATGCCGGGCTCGAAAAAAGAGGTCAAAAACGCCCGCGAAGAGGGAGCGCTTTTTGAGTTTAACGTCCAGCCGGTGACGCTTGAGCTGGACGAGAACGGGCGGGTGAACGGGGTTCGCTTTTTGCGCACCGAGCTGGGTGCTCCGGACGCCGGGGGAAGACGCCGCCCGACGCCGATCCCCGGCAGCGAGTTTGTTATGCCGGCAGATGCGGTGATCATGGCCTTTGGCTTCCACCCGCACCGCATGCCCTGGCTGGAAGCGGCGGGGGTGGCACTGGACAGCCAGGGGCGTATTAAAGCCGGAGTGGAGAGCCGTTACCGTTATCAGACCAGCCAGGAGAAGATTTTTGCCGGCGGCGATGCCGTGCGCGGCGCCGACCTGGTGGTGACGGCGATGGCGGAAGGCCGTCACGCGGCGCAGGGGATCCTTGACTACCTGGGGCTGAAAACGACGCCGCTTCACTGACGACAAACCCGGCTCCGCAGCGTAGTATGAGGGCGTCCTTTTACGCTGTGGGGTCGGTATGTCACTCAATATTCACGTCATTAAAGATAAAATCCTCTCTGAGAACTGGTTCGTACTACGCAACATGACCTATGAGCTGACGCGGGCGGACGGCAGCGTCGTGCGCCACAAGCGCGAGGTCTACGATCGCGGCAATGGCGCCACCGTGCTGCTCTATAACCGCCATAAGCAGACGGTGGTCCTGGTGCGTCAGTTTCGGGTCGCCACCTGGGTCAATGGCAATCATGACGGCATGCTGATTGAAACCTGCGCCGGGCTGCTGGACAACGACGAGCCGGAGGCCTGCATTCGTAAAGAGGCAGTGGAAGAGACCGGCTATGAAGTGGGCGAGGTGCGAAAGCTGTTTGAGCTGTTTATGTCGCCAGGGGGCGTCACCGAAGTGGTGCATTTCTTTATCGCTGAGTACAGCGACGCGCAGCGAACGACCAGCGGCGGCGGGGTGGATGACGAAGCCATCGAGGTGCTGGAGCTGCCCTTTAGCCAGGCGCTGCAGATGGTCGCTGACGGGGAGATCCGCGACGGGAAAGCGGTCATTCTGCTGCAGTATTTGCAAACCTCTGGCCTGATGTCGGGGAACTCTGACAAATCCGATTGAGTCAGCGGCTGCCGTTGTCCAGGATAGGCGCCGTGGTTGGGTTTATCTGGGGTCGGGCGGTTCATGCTTTTTCGCATCATTTTTTTCCTCTTTCTGGCGGTGCTGCCTTGCTCACAGGCATGGTCGGCACCGGCGCAGCAGCGCTTCAACGACTGGCAGGTCACCTGTAATAACCAAAACTTCTGCGTCACCCGCAACGTGGGGCTGCATTATGGTCTGGTGATGACCCTCAGCCGCAGCGCCGGGGCGGCTACTGATGCCAGCCTGCGTATCGAACTGGGCGGCACCGGCAATCCGGTGGCGACGCTCGCGCCGATAGCGCCGCGCCTGCTGCTGGATGGTAAACCGCTGTCCCTGACCGACAAGCGCTGGCGCATTGAAGATAAACTCATTAAAACTGACGACAGCGTGACGATCGATGCGTTCCTCCAGCGGGTACAGGAGGGAAAAACCCTCTCGTTGGCCAACGGCCTGCAGACTATCTCCCTGCAGGGGCTGAAAGCGGCCCTGTTTTTTATCGACGCCCAGCAAAAGCGGGTGGGCAGCGAAACGGCCTGGGTTGGCAAAGGGGAGGAGCCGCCGCTCAGCGTACCGCCGGCGCCGGCGCTGCGCGCGGTGGCGAGCGCAGACATGGCGCAGTCGCCGCTGGGGCGTGATGAGCTCAACGATCTGATGGACTATGGCAATGAGCGGATGAGCAACAGTAACTGCTCCCTCGATCCGTTCCGCCGCGAAATTCGCGTCACTTCCCTGACGGATGACAAAGTGCTGCTAATGACCAGCTGCGAATCCGGGGCGTACAACACCGTCTGGCTGGCCTGGCTGGTCTCCCGCCAGCGCCCGTATGTCGCCCGCCAGGTGCGGCTAACGCTGCCATTTCAGCCGCCGGGCGAGGCGCCGCGGGAGATAGAGCTAATTAACGCCAGCTATGATGACCGCCGCCATGAGCTGGTGACCCTGGACAAGGGGCGCGCGTCTGGCGATTGCGGGATCCAGACCCGCTGGCGTTTTGACGGCCAGCGGTTCAGCCTCTCCCGCTACGCGCAGCAGCCGACGTGCGACAACTGGCAGGGGCCAGACGCCTGGCCCACGTTGTGGATCACCCGTTAAGCACCTGTTCGGCGGTGGCGACGATATGGTCGACCGTAAAGCCAAAGAACGGGAACAGCTGCTCCGCCGGGGCGGATTCACCGTAGCCGGTCATGCCGACAATCTTGCCTTTTAAGCCGACATATTTATACCAGTAGTCCGCTATCCCGGCCTCGACCGCCACCCGGGCGCTGACGTCCGACGGCAGCACCGACTCGCGCCAGGCCTCGTCCTGAGCGTCAAATACATCGGTGGAGGGGAGCGAAACCACTCGCACATTCACCCCGTTGGCCAACAATTTTTCCGCCGCCAGGACGGTGATCTCCACTTCCGAGCCGGTGGCGATGAGGATCAGGTCGGGTTTGCCTCCGGCATCCTTCAGCACGTAGCCGCCCCGGGCGATATCCTGCACCTGTTGCGGGGTGCGCGGCATCTGCGCCAGGTTTTGTCGCGACAGGATCAGCGCCGTCGGTCCGCCCTGACGCGCGATGGCCGCCTGCCAGGCGACAGCGGTCTCCACCTGGTCGCATGGGCGCCAGGTGCTGAAGTTGGGCGTCAGCCGCAGACTGGCCAGCTGTTCCACCGCCTGGTGGGTCGGACCGTCTTCCCCCAGACCGATGGAGTCATGGGTATAGACCATGATCTGCCGGGCCTTCATCAGCGCCGCCATGCGCGCGGCGTTGCGGGCGTATTCCACAAACATCAGGAAGGTCGAGGTATAGGGGATGAATCCCCCGTGTAGGGCGATGCCGTTGGCCACCGCGGTCATGCCGAATTCGCGCACGCCGTAGTGAATATAGTTGCCCGCGGCATCCTCTTTAATCGATGTCGAGCCAGACCAGATGGTCAGGTTACTCGGCGCCAGATCCGCCGAACCGCCCAGCAGCTCCGGGAGGTGCGGGCCATACGCGTTCAGCGCGTTCTGCGAGGCTTTACGGCTGGCGATCTTCGCCGGCTCGGCCTGCAGCTTCGCCACGTAGTCGCGGGCGGTCGCGGCAAAATCCTCCGGCAGGGCGCCATCCATGCGGCGGGTCAGCTCAGCGGCCAGCTCCGGGAACTGCTGCCGGTAGGCGGCGAATTTCTCGTTCCAGGCGTGCTCGGCTTTTTCGCCGCGTGGACGCGCATCCCAGCCCTGATAGATCTCTTTCGGGATCTCAAAGGGGGGATGTTTCCAGCCCAGCTGCTGGCGGGCCAGGGCCACCTCTTTTTCACCCAGCGCCGCGCCGTGCGACTCCTCTGAGCCGGCTTTGTTGGGCGAACCGAAGCCGATGATGGTCCGACAGATGATCAGCGACGGCTTATCTTTCACCGCCTGCGCTTCCGTAATGGCCTGTTTGATGGCCTGAGGATCGTGGCCGTCAATGTCGCCGATCACGTGCCAGTGGTAGGCGCGGAAACGTTCTGCCGTATCATCGGTAAACCAGCCGTCGGTTTTGCCGTCGATGGAGATGCCGTTGTGGTCGTAAAAACCGATCAGCTTGCCCAGTCCGAGCGTGCCTGCCAGCGAACAGGCCTCATGGGAGATCCCCTCCATCAGACAACCATCGCCCATGAAAACCCAGGTGTGATGGTCGATAATCTCATGACCGGGGCGGTTAAACTGCGCCGCCAGGGTGCGTTCGGCGATGGCCATACCGACGGCGTTCGCCAGCCCCTGGCCCAGCGGGCCGGTGGTGGTCTCCACCCCGGGGGTATAGCCATGCTCCGGGTGACCCGGCGTTTTAGAGTGCAGCTGGCGGAACTGCTTCAGCTCTGACAGCGGCAGATCGTAGCCGGACAGGTGCAGCAGACTGTAGAGCAGCATCGACGCGTGGCCGTTGGACAGAATAAAACGGTCGCGGTCCACCCAGCCAGGGTTCTGCGGATTGTGCTTGAGAAAATCGTTCCACAGCACTTCGGCAATGTCTGCCATCCCCATTGGCGCACCGGGGTGGCCGGAATTGGCTTTCTGCACCGCGTCCATGCTCAGGGCGCGGATGGCGTTGGCAAGCTCTCTTCGGGACATAGTTTTCTCCGTGAGACTAAAGTGACAGTTTGGCGGCAAGCAGATCTTCCAGTTTGCGTTGATCGACGGCGAACAGGCGGATACCCTCCGCCAGCTTTTCGACCGCCATCGGATCCTGATTATGTTCCCAGCGAAACTCCGCCTCGCTGAGCGGCACCGGGCGCGGCAGGATCTGGCTGGCAGGGATCAGTTTGCGCACCACCGGGGCGTCGCTGGCCTGCAGCTCTTTTAACAGGGGCGGGGCGATGGTCAGCCGGTCGCAGCCGACCAGGGCGAGGATCTGCTCGGTGCGGCGGAAGCTGGCGCCCATCACGATGGTGTTGTATTTATGCTGTTTGAAGTAGTCATAGATATTGCGCACGGATTTCACCCCGGGATCTTCCTCAACCACGTAAGGATCCAGCGGTTTGCGCGCCTGATACCAGTCATAAATACGTCCGACGAAAGGGGAGATCAGATAGACCCCGGCCTCGGCGCAGGCCCGGGCCTGGGCGAAGGAAAACAGCAGCGTCAGGTTGCAGTGGATCCCCTCTTTTTCCAGGGTCTCGGCGGCGCGGATCCCCTCCCAGGTGGAGGCCAGCTTGATCAGGATCCGCGACTTATCAATGCCCATCTCCTGATACAGCGCCACCAGATGGCGCGCTTTCTCGATGCTCTTCTCCCGGTTGAAGGAGAGCCGGGCGTCCACCTCGGTGGAGACCCGGCCAGGAATGCTTTTGAGGATCTCCGCGCCAAAATTGACCGCCAGCTTATCGCAGGCGTGAGTCACCTGCGCTTCACGGCCGCCTCCTTGCTTTTTCGCCCAGGCGATCGCGTCGTCAATGAGTCCGCTATAGGACGCCAGGCCGGCGGCCTTCAGCAGCAGGGAGGGGTTAGTGGTGGCATCTTCCGGATGGTAGTGGCGGATGGATTCGATGTCGCCGCTGTCGGCGACCACGGTGGTGAACTGCTTGATACTGTCTAGCTGATTCATAGATAAGTCCTCCTGGAACAAGGTGTTACATGAGTGCTTGCCGGTATGCGGTATAAATATTGATGAGGTACATAACCAAAAAGCATAGCAGACGGGGCTATTATTGGCGGCGAATCCGGGTAACATAACCGCTATAAATTGATAACAACCAGATCATAGCGATGGCCAGAGTTTGGCGGTGTTCAAAGTTTATCGCCCCGCCAGGAGGGATACTGTCTGCCACTGAAAGGTGAACGACAGGATGGTCATCACGCTTTTTCCCTACGAACGATACGTGAAAGAAAGGAATATAAAATGGATGAGCAGTTAAAACAGAGCGCCCTCGACTTCCACGAATTTCCGGTTCCCGGAAAAATCCAGGTCTCGCCGACCAAACCTCTCGCCACCCAGCGCGATCTGGCGCTGGCCTACTCGCCGGGCGTCGCGGCCCCCTGTCTGGAAATTGAAAAAGATCCGCTGGCGGCCTACAAATATACCGCCCGCGGCAACCTGGTGGCGGTGGTCTCCAACGGCACCGCGGTGCTGGGACTCGGTAACATCGGCGCGCTGGCCGGCAAGCCGGTGATGGAGGGCAAAGGCGTCCTGTTTAAGAAATTCGCCGGCATCGATGTGTTTGATATCGAAGTCGATGAGCTGGACCCGGATAAATTCATTAACGTCGTCGCCGCCCTCGAGCCGACCTTCGGCGGTATCAACCTCGAAGATATTAAAGCGCCTGAGTGTTTCTACATTGAGCAGCAGCTGCGCGAGCGGATGAATATTCCGGTTTTCCACGACGATCAGCACGGCACGGCGATCATCAGCACCGCGGCGATCCTCAACGGCCTGCGCGTCGTTGAGAAGAATCTGTCCGACGTGCGGATGGTGGTCTCCGGCGCCGGGGCGGCGGCAATTGCCTGCATGAACCTGCTGGTGGCGCTGGGGATGCAAAAGCACAACATCGTGGTCTGCGATTCGAAAGGCGTTATCTATAAGGATCGTGAGCCGAACATGGCGGAAACCAAAGCGGCCTATGCAGTGGAAGACGACGGCAAACGCACCCTCGATGATGTGATCGACGGCGCGGACATTTTCCTCGGCTGCTCCGGTCCGAAAGTGCTGACCCCGGAGATGGTGAAGAAGATGGCGCGCGCGCCGCTGATCCTCGCCCTGGCCAATCCGGAGCCGGAAATTCTGCCGCCGCTGGCGAAGCAGGTCCGCGATGATGCCATCATCTGCACCGGCCGCTCCGACTATCCTAACCAGGTCAACAACGTGCTCTGCTTCCCGTTCATCTTCCGCGGCGCGCTGGACGTCGGCGCGACGGCGATCAACGAAGAGATGAAGCTGGCGGCGGTGCATGCCATTGCCGAGCTGGCCCACGCTGAGCAGAGCGAAGTGGTGGCCTCCGCCTACGGCGATCAGGATTTAAGCTTTGGCCCGGACTACATCATTCCGAAACCGTTCGACCCGCGGCTGATCGTCAAGATCGCCCCCGCGGTGGCGAAGGCGGCGATGGACTCCGGCGTGGCGACGCGCCCGATCGCTGATTTTGACGCCTATATCGAGAAGCTGAGCGAGTTCGTCTATAAGACCAACCTGTTTATGAAGCCTATCTTCTCTCAGGCGCGCAAAGAGCCGAAGCGTGTGGTGCTGGCGGAAGGGGAGGAGACCCGGGTGCTGCACGCCACCCAGGAGCTGGTGTCGCTGGGGCTGGCCAAACCGATTCTGGTGGGCCGCCCAAGCGTGATTGAAATGCGCATCCAGAAGCTGGGCCTGCAGATCAAGGCCGGCGTTGACTTCGAGATCGTCAATAATGAATCCGACCCGCGGTTTAAAGAGTACTGGAGCGAGTACTATCAGCTGATGAAGCGCCGCGGCATTACCCAGGAGCAGGCGCAGCGGGCGGTGATTAGCAACACCACAGTGATTGGCGCCATCATGGTTCACCGTGGCGAAGCGGATGCGATGATCTGCGGGACTATCGGCGAATATCATGACCACTACCGCGTGGTGCAGCCGCTGTTCGGCTATCGCGACGGCGTCAGCACCGCCGGGGCGATGAATGCGCTGCTGCTGCCGAGCGGTAACACTTTTATCGCCGATACCTATGTCAATCACGATCCCTCGCCGGAAGAGCTGGCAGAGATCACCCTGATGGCGGCGGAAAGCGTGCGTCGCTTTGGTATTGAGCCGCGGGTGGCGTTGCTGTCGCACTCCAACTTTGGCTCTGCCGACTGCCCGTCAGCCAGCAAGATGCGTAAAACCCTGGAGCTGGTGAAGGCCCGCGCCCCGGAGCTGATGATCGATGGTGAAATGCATGGCGACGCCGCGCTGGTGGAAAGCATCCGCAACGATCGCATGCCGGACAGCCCGCTGAAAGGGTCGGCCAATATTCTGGTGATGCCGAATATGGAAGCCGCCCGGATCAGCTATAACCTGCTGCGCGTCTCCAGTTCGGAAGGGGTAACCGTCGGGCCGGTGCTGATGGGAGTCGCGAAGCCGGTGCATATTCTGACGCCGATCGCCTCCGTGCGTCGCATCGTGAATATGGTGGCGCTGGCGGTTGTCGAAGCGCAAACCGAACCGCTGTAAACGTCATAAAAAAGCCCCGGTACTCCGGGGCTTTTGGTCTGAATTGGCTTCGTTTAGATCCAAGCTTTCACTTTAATAAACTCGCTCAGCGCCGCTTCGGGGCTGCCGGCCTCCGGCTGGTAATCATATTCCCAGCGTACCAGCGGCGGCATCGACATCAGAATCGATTCCGTCCTACCGCCGGTCTGCAGACCGAACAGGGTGCCGCGGTCCCAGACCAGATTGAATTCAACGTAGCGGCCGCGGCGATAGAGCTGAAAATGGCGCTCGCGCTCGCCGTACGGCGTGGCTTTCCGGCGTTCGACGATGGGTAAATAGGCATCAGCATAGCCGTTCCCGACCGCCTGCATAAAGGCGAAGCAGTGGTCAAAATCCGGGGTGTTCAGGTCGTCAAAGAACAGACCGCCGATGCCGCGCTGCTCCTGGCGGTGCTTGAGATAGAAGTACTCATCGCACCATTTTTTATAGCGCGGATAGACTTCCTCGCCGAACGGCAGACACAGATCGCGGGCGGTACGATGCCAGTGGACGGCATCCTCTTCAAAGCCATAGTAAGGGGTTAAATCAAAGCCGCCGCCGAACCACCACACCGGGTCGGCGCCGGGCTTCTCGGCAATAAAGAACCGCACGTTGGCATGGCTGGTGGGCACATAGGGGTTCAGCGGATGAACCACCAGCGAGACGCCCATGGCTTCAAAGCTGCGTCCGGCCAGCTCCGGGCGGTGGGCCGTGGCGGAGGCAGGCATGGCGTCGCCATGGACGTGGGAGAAGTTGACCCCGGCCTGTTCGAACACATTGCCCTCGCGCAGCACCCGGCTGCGTCCGCCGCCGCCGCCTTCCCGCTGCCAGGCGTCTTCAATAAACGGCGCGCCATCTACGGCGCTCAGCTGCTGACAGAGGCTGTCCTGCAGCTGGAGCAGAAAAGTTTTAACCTGCGCGGCATCGGGTTTCATTAACGTCTCTTCGAATGGGCTTTCTGGTTATCGAACCAGTGGAAATAGCTGATAATGCCGTTGGCAATCGCGGTGGCGATTTTCTGCCGGAAGGCGGTGGTGCCGAGCAGTTTCTCCTCGTTCGGGTTAGTAATGAACGAGGTTTCCACCAGCACGGACGGTATGGACGGCGACTTCAGCACCACGAACGCCGCCTGTTCGGTATTGCGGCTGTGTAGCTTATGCACCGGCTTGATCTTTTTGAGGATATGCGAGCCCAGCGTCAGGCTGTTTTTAATGGTGTCGGTCTGCACCAGATCGAACAGCACCTGCTGCAGCAGATGGTCTTTATCCGTCGCTTTCTTACCGGCGACCTCGTCGGCGCGGTTTTCGCGATCGGAGAGGTATTTCGCCATGGCGCTACTCGCCCCGCGGTTTGACAGGGCGAACACTGAGGCGCCGGCGGCGCTCGGGTTGGTGAAGCCGTCGGCGTGGATCGACATAAACAGATCGGCGCCATGCTGATGGGCAATCTCCACGCGGTCATACAGCGGGATAAAGGTATCGCCGGTGCGGGTCAAGCGGGCGTCAATGCCGTTGCTGCGCAAGATGCTGCGCACGTTCTTAGCGATCGCCAGTACCACATGCTTCTCTTTCGAGCCATTATGGCCGATAGCCCCGGTGTCGATGCCGCCGTGGCCCGGGTCGAGCATCACAATGCGGCGGGCGCCGGCCTTTTTGGCGGCGGGTTTGCTGTGTCCATTTGATGTTTTCAGTGGCTGCTCTTTTGCGCTGACCTGTGCAGTGACGCCGCTCAGCGTCATGGCAGCCAGCCCGGCTTTCAGCACCTGACGGCGCGAAGCAAGTATTTTTAAGGGTTTAAAAGTGCTCATTCGGCCTGAATTGTAAACAAGTGATGTCCAATGTTATATCGTATCGCGTTTGCCGTTACGACCATTCAAAATAAGAATTGTTTTACTTTTCATTTCAATACATGACAAAGTCATATTATGCCATTTTTTGTCGCTGATTTCGCCTGATATTGGCTATCAGTCATATTCGCGCCATAATCACTGTTTTTAACCGTCAATGGTGGGGAATACCATGGAGATTCGCGTTTTTCGCCAGCAGGATTTCGAAGAGGTTGTGACGCTGTGGGAGCGTTGCGATCTGCTGCGTCCCTGGAACGATCCGGAGATGGATATTGAGCGCAAGCTGAATCACGATGTCAGCCTGTTCCTGGTGGCGGAAGTGAACGGCGAAGTCGTCGGTACGGTGATGGGCGGATATGACGGCCATCGCGGGTCGGCCTACTATCTGGGGGTCCATCCGGAATATCGCGGCCGGGGTATCGCGAACGCGTTGCTCAACCGTCTGGAGAAAAAGCTGATTGCTCGCGGCTGCCCGAAAATCAATATTATGGTCCGCGAGGACAACGACGTGGTGCAGGGGATGTATGAGCGGCTGGGCTATGAGTACGCCGACGTTCTGACCCTGGGCAAACGCCTGATTGAAGATGAAGAATACTGAGTTTATCCCCGCCGATTTTGATGCCCATGGCCGTCTGCGCCTGCCTTTTCTTTTCTGGTGCGTACTGTTGTTACAGGCCCGCACGTGGGTGCTGTTCTTGATGGCCGGCGCGTCGCGCCAGCAGGGCGACGCGATTCTGAATCTGTTCTATCCCGATCACGACCGCTTCTGGCTCGGTTTACTTCCCGGCGTGCCGGCGGTGCTGGCCTTTCTGCTTAGCGGCTATCGTCAGCGCCTGCCGCGCCTGTGGCGGGCGATGCGCTGGCTGCTGGTGCTATCGCAAGTGCTGCTGTTGCTCTGGCAGCCGATGCTATGGCTGAGCGGCGAATCGCCCTCATCGCTGACCATTGCGCTGCTGGTCGCGGATGGCTATGCCCTGTGGTGGCTGGCAACCAGCCGTCGCCTCGGCGCCTGTTTTCGCCAGACTAGCTTTTAATGGCACTTTTTACCGATCGTGAACTCCAACATGCGTTGAATGACTCAGAAAGGATTGTGAAATGAAATCGCTACGTGTAATGCTCTGCGCGCTTCCGCTGGCGCTCACCGGCTGCTCAACGATGAGCGCGGTCAACTGGTCGGCGGCCTATCCGTGGAACTGGTTTGGTTCTTCCACCGAGGTGACCGAGCAGGGGGTGGGTAAACTGACGGCGTCCACGCCGCTCAACGAACAGGCCATTAGCGATGCCCTGGGGGGCGACTATCGTTTGCGCAGCGGAATGAAGACCGATAAGGGCAATATCGTCCACTACTTTGAAGCGCTGAAAGACAACAGCGTGGCGCTGACCATCAATGGCGACAACGGCGCCATCAGCCGGATTGACGTGCGTGATGCCGAAATCAAAACCGCCAGCGGCGTGAAAATCGGCACACCGTTCAGCGATCTGTACAGCAAAGCCTTCGGCAACTGCCAGAAAGGCAGCAATGACAACGGGGCGGTCGTCGAGTGTCAGGCCGAGGGGAGCCAGCATATCAGTTACGCCTTCACCGGCCACTGGAGCGGCCCGGACGAACTGATGCCCTCCGACGATACGCTGAAAAACTGGAAGGTCAGCAAAATTATCTGGCGTCGCTAAATTGATCTGAAGAGACACGACGGCCCTGAAAAACGGTTACAATGGCGCGTTAGCAACGCGACAGCGTTGTGGTTGCATCATTTCAGGAGGAGCGATGTCTCAGGTTCAGAGCGGCATTTTGCCGGAACATTGCCGCGCGGCGATTTGGATTGAAGCCAATGTCAAAGGGGACGTTAACGCCCTGCGCGAAGCGAGCAAAATTTTTGTCGATAAAGTGGCCACCTTTCAGGCTAAATTCCCTGACGCCAAACTCGGTGCCGTGGTGGCGTTCGGCAATAACGTCTGGCGTCAGCTGAGCGGCGGCGAAGGGGCGGAAGAGTTAAAAGATTTTCCGGTCTACGGCAAAGGGCTGGCGCCGTCCACCCAGTATGACCTGCTGATTCATATTTTATCCGCCCGCCATGAAGTGAACTTCTCGGTAGCGCAGGCCGCGCTGGCCGCCTTTGGCGACGCTATCGAGGTGAAAGAAGAGATCCACGGCTTCCGCTGGGTGGAAGAGCGTGACCTCAGCGGCTTCGTCGACGGCACCGAAAACCCGGCGGGGGAAGAAACCCGGCGTGAAGTGGCGGTGATCAAAGACGGCGTGGACGCGGGCGGCAGCTACGTGTTCGTCCAGCGCTGGGAGCATAATCTCAAACAGCTGAACCGCATGAGCGTGCCGGATCAGGAGATGATGATCGGCCGCACCAAGGAAGCCAATGAAGAGATCGATGGCGACGAACGTCCGGTCACGTCGCACCTGAGCCGCGTTGACTTAAAAGAAGATGGCAAAGGGCTGAAAATTGTTCGCCAGAGCCTGCCGTATGGCACCGCCAGCGGTACCCATGGCCTCTATTTTTGCGCTTACTGCGCGCGTCTGTACAACATCGAGCAGCAGCTGCTGAGCATGTTCGGCGATACCGACGGCAAACGCGATGCGATGCTGCGCTTCACCAAACCAGTGACCGGCGGCTATTACTTCGCGCCCTCCCTGGAGCGAATTCAGGCGCTGTAATTTGTCCCCTCACCCTAACCCTCTGCCCAAAGGGGAGAGGGGACGGTACGGTGCGGTTATGGAATCTGCGTGTGGACTCTCTTTCTCCCTCTCGCTGAGGGAGAGGGAACCGTTCGGTGCGGTTATGGAATCTGCGTGCGGACTCTCTTTCTCCCTCTCCCTCAGGGAGAGGGGCGGGGTGAGGGCATTGGCGACTCAAGCGCTTCAAGTATCCGCTCCATCACCGCCTCTTCATACTCTTCAAACTCATTATTCCAGAAGCGTAAAACCCGCCATCCCTGACTCTGTAGCCAGCGGGTACGGCGAACATCGTAGACGCGCCTCTCATCGTGTTGACCGCCGTCGAGTTCAATCGCCAGCCGTGTTGCGCAGCAGGCAAAATAGAGAATATAGGGGCCAACGGGATGCTGGCGGCGAAACTTATAGCAAGCAAAACGGCGGTTGCGCAGTAAGTACCATAGTCGACGTTCTGTTGGCGTTAAGCTACGTCTGAGCTGACGAGCAAATATCTGTGTGTTTTTCATATAAACACAGTGCGCGCCTGGCTGCCGTTTGTCACAATGACACGTCTAATCTGCGAGCCGCTTTCAGCTAAGCTTTGCCAGGTGCTTATTCCCTTTTCGACTTCCAAATCGCCAAACGGTATATAAAACCGTTACTCCTTTCGTACCCGTTATAAATATGATGATCATCAGTAAATGATCATTTTTGATAAGGGTGCGCAATGGCCGTTAAATCACTGAAAAAAGGATATCTGGCGCTGGCGGCTTCCCTGCTGCTGGTGGCGCAGGCGCAGGCGACGGAGCTGCTGAACAGCTCCTATGATGTCTCCCGCGAGCTGTTTGCCGCCCTTAACCCGCCTTTTGAGCAGCAGTGGGCGAAGGACAATGGCGGGGACACGCTGACGATTAAGCAGTCGCATGCCGGTTCATCCAAGCAGGCGCTGGCTATTTTGCAGGGCCTGAAGGCGGACGTGGTCACCTACAACCAGGTGACGGACGTGCAGATCCTGCATGACAAAGGCAACCTGATCCCGGCCGACTGGCAAAGCCGCCTGCCAAACAACAGCTCGCCGTTCTATTCGACGATGGGCTTCCTGGTGCGCAAAGGCAACCCGAAAAACATTCATGACTGGAACGACCTGGTCCGCTCTGACGTTAAGCTGATCTTCCCGAACCCGAAAACCTCGGGCAACGCGCGGTACACCTACCTGGCGGCCTGGGGCGCGGCGGATAAAGCCGACGGTGGCGATAAAGCCAAAACCGAACAGTTTATGACCCAGTTCCTGAAGAACGTCGAAGTCTTCGACACCGGCGGACGCGGGGCGACCACTACCTTCGCCGAGCGCGGCCTGGGCGATGTGCTGATCAGTTTCGAGTCGGAAGTGAACAATATTCGCAAGCAGTATGAGGCGCAGGGATTTGAAGTGGTGATCCCGAAAACCAACATTCTGGCGGAGTTCCCGGTGGCCTGGGTGGATAAAAACGTCAAAGCCAACGGCACGGAAAAGGCGGCGAAAGCCTATCTGAACTGGCTCTACAGCCCGCAGGCGCAGACCATCATTACCGACTACTACTATCGGGTAAACAACCCGAAAGTGATGGATTCGCTGAAGGATAAATTCCCGCAGACCGAACTGTTCCGCGTGGAGGACAAGTTTGGCTCCTGGCCTGAGGTGATGAAAACCCACTTCGCCAGCGGCGGCGAACTGGACAAACTGCTGGCGGCGGGGCGTAAGTAATGTTTGCTGTGTCGTCCAAGCGCGTGCTGCCGGGCTTTACCCTGAGCCTCGGCACCAGCCTGCTGTTTGTCTGTCTGATTCTGTTATTACCGCTCAGCGCGCTGGTGATGCAGCTGGCGCAGATGAGCTGGGCGCAGTACTGGGATGTGATCACCAACCCGCAGGTGGTGGCGGCCTATAAGGTGACGCTGCTGTCGGCGTTCGTGGCCTCGATTTTTAACGGCGTCTTCGGTCTGCTGATGGCGTGGATCCTTACCCGCTATCGTTTTCCGGGCCGCACGCTGCTGGATGCCTTAATGGACCTGCCGTTTGCGCTGCCGACGGCGGTAGCCGGCCTGACCCTGGCCTCGCTGTTTTCGGTAAACGGCATTTACGGGGAATGGCTGGCGAAGTTCGATATTAAAGTGACCTATACCTGGCTCGGTATCGCCGTGGCGATGGCTTTCACCAGCATCCCGTTCGTGGTGCGTACCGTGCAGCCGGTGCTGGAAGAGCTGGGACCGGAATATGAAGAGGCAGCGGAAACGCTGGGCGCCACGCGCTGGCAGAGTTTTCGCAAGGTGGTCCTGCCGGAGCTGTCGCCGGCGCTGCTGGCGGGCATCGCCTTGTCGTTTACCCGCAGCCTCGGCGAATTCGGCGCGGTGATTTTTATCGCCGGCAACATCGCGTGGAAGACGGAAGTGACGTCGCTGATGATCTTTATTCGTCTGCAGGAGTTTGACTATCCGGCGGCGAGCGCCATCGCCTCAGTGATCCTGGCCGCCTCGCTGCTGCTGTTGTTTTCCATCAATACCCTGCAGAGTCGCTTTGGTCGACGCGTGGTAGGTCACTAATGGCGGAAGTTACTCAATTGAAACGCTACGACGCGCCCCGCATCAACTGGGGCAAATGGTTTCTGATTGGCGTCGGGATGCTGGTTTCCGCCTTCATCCTTGTGGTGCCGATGCTCTACATCTTCATTCAGGCCTTCAGCAAAGGGTTAATGCCGGTGCTGGAAAACCTGGCGAACCCGGACATGCTGCACGCCATCTGGCTGACGGTGATGATCGCCTTGATTACCGTGCCGGTGAACCTGGTGTTCGGGACCTTGCTGGCCTGGCTGGTCACACGCTTTACGTTCCCGGGACGCCAGCTGCTGTTGACGATGCTGGATATCCCGTTCGCCGTCTCGCCAGTGGTCGCGGGTCTGGTTTATCTGCTGTTCTACGGCTCTAACGGTCCGCTGGGCGGCTGGCTTGATGCACATAATCTGCAAATCATGTTCGCCTGGCCGGGCATGGTGCTGGCGACGATCTTTGTCACCTGTCCGTTTGTGGTGCGTGAGCTGGTGCCGGTGATGATGAGTCAGGGCAGCCATGAAGATGAGGCGGCGGTATTGCTGGGGGCTTCCGGATGGCAGATGTTCCGCCGGGTGACGTTGCCCAATATTCGCTGGGCGCTGCTGTACGGCGTGGTGTTGACCAACGCCCGCGCCATCGGCGAATTCGGCGCGGTATCGGTGGTCTCCGGTTCGATCCGCGGAGAAACGCTGTCGCTGCCGCTGCAAATTGAATTACTGGAGCAGGATTACAACACCGTCGGCTCGTTTACCGCCGCGGCCCTGCTGACGTTAATGGCTATTCTGACCCTGTTTTTAAAGAGTATGTTGCAATGGCGTCTGGCCAACCAGGAAAAACGCGCGCAACAGGAGGGAAATCATGAGCATTGAGATTGCCAATATTAAGAAATCGTTTGGTCGCACCCAGGTGCTGAATGATATCTCGCTGGATATCCCTTCCGGACAAATGGTCGCGCTGCTGGGGCCTTCCGGCTCCGGGAAAACTACCCTGCTGCGGATTATCGCCGGGCTGGAGCATCAGACCAGCGGTCATATCCGCTTCCACGGCACCGACGTCAGCCGGATGCACGCCCGCGACCGTAAAGTGGGCTTCGTCTTCCAGCACTATGCGCTGTTCCGCCATATGACGGTGTTCGATAACATCGCTTTTGGCCTGACCGTGCTGCCGCGCCGTGAACGACCCAATGCGGCGGCGATTAAAGCCAAAGTGACCAAACTGCTGGAGATGGTGCAGCTGGCTCACCTGGCGGATCGCTATCCGGCGCAGCTGTCCGGTGGTCAGAAGCAGCGCGTGGCGCTGGCGCGCGCCCTGGCGGTAGAGCCGCAAATTCTGCTGCTGGATGAACCTTTCGGCGCGCTGGATGCGCAGGTGCGTAAAGAGCTGCGCCGCTGGCTGCGTCAGCTGCATGAAGAGCTAAAATTTACCAGCGTGTTCGTCACCCACGATCAGGAAGAGGCGATGGAAGTTGCCGACCGGGTGGTGGTGATGAGCCAGGGCAACATCGAACAAGCCGATGCGCCTGAACGCGTGTGGCGTGAGCCGTCCACCCGCTTCGTGCTGGAGTTCATGGGGGAAGTGAATCGTCTGCAGGGGGTTATCCGCGGCGGACAGTTCCACGTTGGCGCCCACCGCTGGCCGTTAGGCTATACCCCGGCATACCAGGGGCCGGTGGATCTGTTCCTGCGTCCGTGGGAAGTGGACATCAGCCGCCGAACCAGCCTGGATTCGCCGCTGCCGGTGCAGGTCCTGGAGGCCAGTCCGAAAGGACACTACACCCAATTAGTCGTCCAGCCTCTGGGGTGGTATGACGAACCGCTGAGCGTGGTGTTAACGGGCGATGAGGCGCCGTCCCGCGGCGAACGGCTGTTCGTCGGGCTGCAAAATGCGCGCCTGTACAACGGTACCGAGCGTATCGAGCCGCGCGGCGAGCTTGCTCTGGCGCAGTCGGCCTGATAGCTTAAATCCATGTGCTTTTGCCGGGTGAGGCTGTGCTTACCCGGTCTGAAATTATCACGCGTCTGGTAGGCCGGGTAAGCGAAGCGCCGCCCGGCTTTTTTATTGAGTAAACATCGTGAATACACTCGAACACACCATCGGCAATACCCCTCTGGTCAAACTTCAGCGTCTGGGGCCGGACAACGGCAGCGAAATCTGGGTCAAACTCGAAGGCAATAATCCGGCCGGTTCGGTGAAAGATCGCGCTGCGCTGTCGATGATCGTCGAAGCGGAAAAGCGCGGCGAAATTCAGCCCGGCGACGTGCTGATCGAAGCGACCAGCGGCAACACCGGTATCGCGCTGGCGATGATCGCCGCGCTGAAAGGCTTCCGGATGAAGCTGCTGATGCCCGACAACATGAGCCAGGAGCGCCGGGCCGCGATGCGCGCCTACGGCGCCGAGCTGATCCTGGTCACCAAAGAGCAGGGGATGGAAGGGGCTCGCGACCTGGCCCTCGAGATGGCTCAGCGCGGGGAGGGCAAACTGCTCGATCAGTTTAACAACCCGGACAACCCCTACGCCCACTACACCACCACCGGGCCGGAAATCTGGCAGCAGACCGCAGGGCGTATCACCCACTTTGTCTCCAGTATGGGGACCACCGGCACCATTACCGGCGTGTCACGATTTCTGCGCGAACAGAGTAAACTGGTGACCATTGTCGGCCTGCAGCCGGAGGAGGGCAGCAGTATTCCCGGGATCCGCCGCTGGCCGGCAGAGTATATGCCGGGGATCTTTAACGCTTCGCTGGTGGATGCGGTGCTGGATATTCATCAGCAGGATGCCGAGAACACCATGCGTCAGCTGGCGGTGCGGGAAGGCATTTTCTGCGGCGTCAGCTCTGGCGGCGCGGTAGCCGGGGCGTTACGTATCGCCCGCGAAAATCCAGGCGCGGTGGTGGTGGCGATCGTCTGCGATCGCGGCGATCGCTACCTCTCCACCGGCGTGTTCGGCGAGGAACACTTTAGCCAGGGAGCGGGTATTTAATCATCGAGCAGGTCGGTGCCGTAGGAGTTATCGACCGTGCACAACCAGCGCTCCCCCTGCTTCTGAAAGACATAGGTTGCGCGTCGCGTAACCTGTGTTATTCCCTGTGCCGTCGGGATATCCAGCCGGGTCTCCATAATCACCAGCGCATTGCCGCCGCCCTCAATGACCTCCATTTTCCCCTGGGTCACTATCAGCCGGTGCTGGAAATAGTCGGCAATGGCGATAAACGCTTTGCGGATATTCTCTTTCCCTCTGACCACCATGCCCGGTTTGACGACCAGCGCTGCGTCTTCCGCGTAATAGCCCATCAGGGTATCGTAATCTTCCTGCGAGATAGCGCGGTCGCAGGCTTCGATGACTGCTTTTAGGGTCAGGTCAATGTGATGCATCTCTGGTGCTCCTTATTGTGAGCGATGTGTCCGCCACCTTGAGCGTTTCATCCGTTTCGACGATCCGGGCATGCAGGTAAGACTACGCCTGTTTTCGTTTATTTTTACAGTAACTTGTCGGCAGTAGCTACCACTCCCCGATGCGTTCGACGCACTACCTGCGTCAGGGAGCGTCTAAGACCTGGGCTATATCGGCCGCCAGGCGGGCAATCTCATCGTCATTCAGGCGGCCCAGCGACAGGCGTAGCCCGTGGGAGGGCGTACGAATGCCAAACACCTCCCCCTCGCGGACCAGCCAGCCGGCGCGGGCCAGGCGTAAGGCGTAGGGCTGGCTCGCCGTTGGCAGCGGCAGCCAGAAATTAAGGCCGTCGCCAGGCGTAGCATGGCTGTAGCCGTGCCGGGCCAGCGCTGCCGCCAGTTTCTCATTCTGCTGGCGATAGTGACGGCGGGTTTCCGTCATCGAGGCGATAAACGCCTCATCGGTGAGACAGGCCAGCGTCAGATCCTGCAGCAGATGACTGACCCACTGGCTGCCGGCGTTAAGCCGCAGGCGCAGCGCCGAGGAGGTGTCGATATCGCTGGCGATAAAGGCCAGCCGCAGGTCTGGCCCGAGGGTTTTTGACATCGAACGCACCACCGCCCAGCGCTGGGTGCTCGCGGGCAGAGGAGAAAACCAGGGCGTAGCCGACAGCAGGGCAAAATGGTCATCGACGATCGCCAGCACCTGCGGATAACGGACCAGCACCTCCCGCAGGGCATGCGCCCGGGTTTCCGTCAGGCTACAGCCGGTAGGATTGTGCGCGCGCGGGGTTAAGATCACCGCCCGCGCGCCGTTGCGTAACGCCTCCTCCAGCCCGACAGGATCCATCCCCTCGGCATCCACCGCCACCGGGCAGGGGGTCAAGCCAGCGTAACGCACCATATTGATGCTGCTAAGAAAACAAGGATCTTCAACCACCACGCCGTCGCCGGGGAGCAGCAAGGCGCAGAGCAGACGCTCCAGCGCGTCAATCGCCCCGCTGGCGAGGTTCAGGGCAAAGGGAACGGTTATCTCCCCGGCAAACCATGCCTCAGCCCATTCGCCAAGCTGCGGCTCGATGGGGGCATCGCCATACAGGTGGGGCGTGCGGGCAATTTGGCCCAGATAGCGTGCTAAATCAGGCAGTCTGGCGGGGTCCGGATTGCCGCTGGAGAGATCGTTCAGCGGCGTCGTGGGGTCACCGCCCTCCAGCGCCGGCAGCGGATCCCGTGCTTTGATGGCCGTGCCGTTTCGTCCCTGGCTCACGGCCAGACCAGATGTCACCAGCCGTTTATAGGCGGCGGCGACGGTATTGCGATTCACCGCCAACTGGCTGGCGAGCTCGCGTACCGGCGGCAGAACCTCTCCGGGCTGCAAGCCACCGCTCTGCACCAGATGGCGGATATGATCGAAGATATCGCTGGCGGTTTTTCCGGCAAACATTATTGACCTATGACAAAATGAAATTTAGCATAGGACGAATCATAATCAGAGCGTGACCCGCTGTCCAGCGAGGGGAGAAAAGATGGGCCAGCAAGATGACATACAATCAGTGCTCTTTCACGACAAAAGCCGGGCGTCGGAAGTCGATATCGTCGCCGTGCAGTCGCAGGTAGTTTACGGCAGCGTCGGCAACAGCATCGCGGTACCGGCGATTAAACAGCACGGTTTGCGCGTGCTGGCGGTGCCGACGGTGCTGTTCAGCAATACGCCCCATTATGAGACGTTCTATGGCGGCATTATCCCGGAGGAGTGGTTTGTCGGGTACCTGCAGGCGCTTGAGGAGCGCGACGCGTTGCGCGAACTGCGTGCGGTGACCACCGGCTATATGGGCAACGCCGTGCAAATTGAACGCCTGGCGCAGTGGTTGACGCGGGTCCGCGACCGCCATCCCGATCTCTGTATTCTGGTGGATCCGGTGATTGGCGATGTCGACAGCGGCATCTACGTCAAGGCCGAGATCCCGGAAGCCTATCGTCAGCACCTGCTGCCGCTGGCGCAAGGGATCACCCCTAATCTGTTTGAGCTGGAGACGCTGAGCGGCCGGCGCTGTCGCAATCAGCAGGAGGCGGTCGCCGCGGCTCGAAGCCTGCTGTCGGACAGTCTCAAGTGGGTGGTGATCACCAGCGCGCCAGGAGAGGCCGCTTCGACAATCAATGTGCTGGTGGTGACGGCCGATGCAGTGCAGGTGGTGGTTCACCCGCGGGTGGAGACGGACTTGAAGGGTACCGGCGATCTGTTTTGCGCTGAGCTGGTGAGCGGGTTGCTTTCGGGCCTGGCGCTGGGGGCAGCGACGGAAGCAGCCGCCCAGCGCGTGCTGGAGGTGATGAACTGGACTGCCGCGCAGGGGTGTGACGAACTGATCCTGCCGCCGCTGGAGCAACAGAGATGAAAAGCTATCGGTTAGTGATCCGTCAGCAGGGACGCATTGTTGGTCATTTTGATACCACAGGGGAGGCGGCGCTGGAGGATGCCTGCGTGGCGCGGTCGCTGTTCGGCCTGGCCGGAGGATATCAGTGCGAACTGCTGGTCTCTGACGGCGAGCGGCGCATTCTGGAGAGCACCCCGGAAGGATTGCGTCTCTTATCTCGCGAAAAATGCTATCAGCCGGTGACCCACGCGATATAAAAAAATGGCGCCTTTCGGCGCCATTTCTATGCAGCAATCATTACTTCTTGATGCGGATTACCGGGGTTTCACCCACGGTCACGCTACCGGACAGTTTGATCAGCTCTTTGATCTCGTCCATGTTGGAGATAACCACCGGAGTCAGGGTAGACTTGGCTTTCTCTTCCAGCAGCGGCAGATCGAATTCGATAACCGGGTCGCCGACTTTCACGCGCTGGCCTTCTTCAGCGATACGCTTGAAGCCTTCGCCTTTCAGTTCAACGGTATCAATACCGAAGTGAACGAACAGCTCGATGCCGCTATCAGATTCAATAGAGAACGCATGGTTGGTTTCGAAAATTTTACCAATGGTACCGTCTACCGGCGCGACCATTTTGTTGCCGGTCGGTTTGATGGCAATCCCATCGCCCACAATTTTTTCCGCAAAAACCACATCCGGCACGTCTTCAATGTTGACGATCTCACCGGAGAGGGGAGCAACAATCTCAATAGTTCCGGTGTCTTTCTTGTCATCAGAAACCAGAGATTTCAATTTATCAAACAAACCCATGATCTTCTCCTAAGCAGTAATTTGGGCCGCGCATCTCGTGGATTAGCAGATTGTTTTTTCTTCAATGAACTTGTTAACCAGCGTCATTAACTCGTCCGTTGTCGGTTGAGCAAGAGCCTGCTCTGCTAATACTTTCGCATCTTCGAAGTTCGTGTTACGAATAATCTTCTTGATGCGCGGGATGGAAATGGCGCTCATAGAGAATTCGTCCAGCCCCATACCCAGCAACAGAAGTGTAGCACGTTCATCGCCCGCAAGCTCACCGCACATGCCAGTCCATTTACCTTCAGCGTGAGAAGCATCAATAACTTGCTTAATCAGATTCAGTACAGACGGTGACATCGGCTGGTAAAGATGTGAAATCATATCATTACCACGGTCAACTGCCAGAGTATATTGCGTTAAATCATTGGTGCCGATACTAAAGAAATCAACTTCTTTGGCCAGATGACGAGCAATGGTCGCCGCAGCCGGTGTTTCCACCATCACGCCGATCTCAATGGATTCGTCAAATGCTTTACCTTCGTCACGCAGTTCCTGTTTGTAGATTTCGATCTCTTTCTTCAGCGCACGCACTTCTTCAACAGAGATGATCATCGGGAACATAATGCGCAGCTTACCGAAAGCGGAGGCACGCAGGATGGCGCGAACCTGATCGCGGAGGATCTCTTTACGATCCATGGCGATACGCACGGCACGCCAGCCGAGGAACGGGTTCTCTTCTTTCGGGAAGTTCATGTACGGCAGCTCTTTGTCGCCGCCGATGTCCATGGTACGCACGATAACGGCCTGAGAGCCACAGGCTTCAGCCACCGCTTTATAAGCCGCAAACTGCTCTTCTTCGGTTGGCAGCGCGTCGCGATCCATGAACAGGAATTCAGTACGATACAGGCCTACGCCTTCGGCGCCGTTGCGCTCAGCACCTTCGACGTCGCGAACGGTACCAATGTTGGCGCACACTTCAACCTGATGGCCGTCGAGAGTAATCGCCGGCAGATCTTTCAGTTTCGCCAGTTCGGCTTTTTCTTCCGCAACCTGAGCCTGCAGATTACGCAGCGCTTCAATTTGCTCGTTAGACGGGTTGATCAGAACCTGGTTGTTCACCGCGTCGAGAATCAGATAGTCGCCGTTTTTCACCTGCGCCGTGATGCTGCCGGTGCCCACGATGGCCGGCAGTTCCAGGGAACGCGCCATGATGGAGGTGTGGGAGGTACGGCCGCCCGCGTCGGTGATGAAACCCAGCACTTTTTTCAGGTTCAGCTGTGCGGTTTCAGACGGGGTCAGATCGGCGGCGACGAGGATGACTTCATCCTGAATCGCGCTCAGATCGATGATAGCCAGACCAAGGATGTTGCGCAGCAGGCGCTTACCGATATCACGTACGTCAGCCGCACGTTCTTTCAGGTATTCATCGTCCAGCTCTTCCAGGGCAGTGGCCTGACCGTCGATAACTTCATTGGCTGCCGCGTCGGCAGTCATGTGCTTATCTTTAATCAGGGCTATGATTTCCTGCTCAAGCTCCTCATCTTCCAGCAGCATAATATGCCCTTCGAAGATGGCTTCTTTTTCTTCACCGAAAGTTTCACCAGCTTTGGTTTTGATGACCTCCAGCTGGGCGGAGGCCTTGGCGCGGCCGCTCAGGAAACGTTCGACTTCCTGATCAACCTTATCGGCAGAAATTTTCTTCCGGTCGATGACAATTTCATCTTCCTTCAGCAGCAGTGCTTTGCCGAAGGCGATACCCGGGGATGCTAAAATGCCTGAAATCATAACCCTACCTTACTTGTGACTGATATGAAAAAGAACCCGTGAACTTACTCGAGTTCAGCCATCAGTTTAACCAGATGCTCAACAGCTTTCTGCTCATCTTCGCCTTCCGCGGAGAGGGTCACTACGGTGCCCTGGGTCAGGCCCAGAGTCTGCAGTTTGAACAGGCTTTTGGCGCTGGCGCTTTTGCCGTTGGAGGTTACAGTGATCTCAGAAGTGAAGCCTTTAGCTTCTTTAACAAACTGAGCAGCAGGGCGGGTGTGCAGACCGTTCGGAGCGGTAATGGTAACTTCTTGCTGGAACATTATATTTCCCCAACTTATAGGTTTAGTGTTGTGGACCTAAAGTCTAGTCTAACGACTCGACTTTAGCCTGTATTGTTAGCGCCGGCGTTACGTTTCCGGCCTTGGCGTCGGCAGCGCCTGGCGCTGCGAAGACCTGCGGGCCATTGACGTCTAGCACGTCATTAAACATTATGCCGCGAAAGGAAGACTTGAACCAAATCATAAAATCGATTCAGCTGGCGGAAATCCTCTTCTGAATAATTTCGCGCATCAAAATAAATGTGCTGGTTAAATACCAGACCCTACGAGGTGAATCAATGCCAGGAGGGGTAAAACTTTGACGTATGCCACAAAAAAGCACCTGAAAAGGTGCTTTTTTACACATTATTTACAAGCTGGCACTACTGTTGCAGTTCTTTCTCGGTGAAGAGATCGGCAAACAGCGCGGTGCTTAAATAACGCTCACCCGAGGAAGGCAGGATAACCACAATATTCTTATTGGTAAAGGCCTCATCTTCCTGCAGCTTCAGCGCCGCGGCAACGGCGGCCCCGGAAGAGATACCCGCCAGGATGCCTTCTTCTTCCATCAGGCGGCGTGCGGTGGAGATCGCTTCATCATTGGTGATGCCGATTACTTTGTCCACCAGCTTCAGATCCAGGTTGCCAGGAATGAAGCCGGCGCCGATGCCCTGAATTTTGTGCGGGCCCGGCTTGAGCTCTTCACCCGCCAGCGCCTGGGAGATGACCGGCGAATCGGTCGGTTCAACCGCGACGGTGATCAGATCTTTTTTGCCCTTGGTGTTTTTAATGTAGCGGCTGACGCCGGTCAGCGTACCGCCGGTACCGACGCCGGAGATGAAGACATCCACCTGACCGTCGGTGTCTTCCCAGATTTCCGGACCGGTGGTCTTTTCGTGGATTTCCGGGTTAGCCGGGTTGCTGAACTGCTGCAGCAGCAGGAATTTTTCCGGGTTGCTGGCGACAATCTCTTCCGCTTTCTGAATGGCGCCTTTCATGCCTTTGGCGCCTTCGGTCAGCACCAGGTTGGCGCCCAGCGCTTTCAGAAGCTTACGACGCTCAATGCTCATGGTTTCCGGCATGGTTAGCGTTAGCTTGTAGCCGCGTGCCGCCGCCACGTAGGCGAGGGCGATACCGGTGTTGCCGCTGGTCGGTTCGACCAGTTCCACGCCAGGTTTCAGCACGCCGCGCTTTTCAGCATCCCAGATCATATTGGCGCCGATACGGCATTTTACGCTAAAGCTCGGGTTACGAGATTCTACCTTTGCCAGGATACGGCCGTTACCAATGCGGTTCAGTCGTACCAGCGGCGTATGACCGATAGTCAGGGAGTTGTCTTCAAAAATCTTACTCATGGCCCGTCCTTAACTGTATGAAATTTGGGGGTACGGCATCAGCATACCCGCTTAAAGAATATGCGGAAGTAAGGATTTAGCATATCTATATGCGTAAGGGAAATAATGATGTGCAAGAAGGAATAAGCGGAGATATAAGGAGCGGCGCTCGCCGCTCCCGGGGGGAGGTGTGACGACTACTTCCAGCTGGCGTGTCTGTCGCGATAGCAATCGACCCACATGGCGGTGGCGCCGCAGATAGCCACCGGGAGGATCACCAGGTTTAACACCGGGATCATGGTGAACAGGCTGGTGAGCGCGCCAAACTGCATATTCATCACCTTGCGGCTGCGCAGCGCTTCGCGCATGGTCCTGAAGGGGACCTTGTGGTTATCGAAGGGGTAATCGCAGTATTGAATCGCCAGCATCCATGCGCTGAACAGGAACCAGAGTACCGGAGCCACCGTCTGGCCAACGCCGGGTATAAAGTAGAGCAGCAACAGCACGATGGCGCGGGGCAGGTACCATGCCAGCTTCTGCCACTCACGCTTCATGATGCGTGGAATATCCTTCATGATGCCAAAGACGCCGACGTCCGGCGGGGTGGCGCCAGTCAGACGCGCTTCCAGCTGTTCCGCCAGCAGGCCGCTGAACGGGGCGGCAATCCAGTTGGCAATAGTAGAAAAGAAGTAGCCAAACACCAGCAGGATCGACAGCACCACCACCGGCCACAGCAGGTAGTTCAGCCACTGCAGCCAGTCAGGTACATGGCTCATCAGCGAAGGGATCCAGCTGTCGAGACGGGTAAACAGCCACCAGAAAGCACCGCCCATCAGCAGCACGTTAACCAGTAAAGGCAGGAAGACATAACGACGTATGCCCGGCAGCCCGATGAGTTTCCAGCCCTGCGAAAAATAGTGTACGCCGCTACGCGGGGTCGGTGCGGATGATGAAACCATAGCCAGGCATTGCTCCTTTTTTAACATCCAGTGTGAATGCTCGCTTATTTTATCGGGTCGTCAGACAATAACCAGTTAGGAAATGTTCGAAAAAACAGCAAAAAGCACGATTTAGTTCATCTTTATGTGGTGAAAGCGACCGACGCACTTGCACTTGAGGTAATCGGCAAATACTCTTAGTGAGTAAATGTTTGCCGTGGTGGCAAGGTGTTAGAACAACAGAGAATATAATGATGCAGGATTTGCGTCTGATATTAATCATTGTTGGCGCGATCGCCATAATCGCTTTACTGGTACATGGTTTCTGGACCAGCCGTAAAGAACGTTCTTCGATGTTTCGCGATCGCCCACTGAAACGTATGAAGTCGCGCGACGATGAGTCGGAAAACGACGACTTTGATGATAATGTTGAAGGCGTAGGTGAAGTCCGCGTTCATCCGGTGACTCACGCTCCGCACGGCGCGCATGGGGAGCATGAAGCCCCTCGTCAGGCGCCGCAGCACCAGTACCAGCCGCCTTACGAGCGCCAGATGCAGCAGCCTGTGCGTCCTGAGGAACCGGTTCGTCAGGCGCCGCCGCCGCGCCAGGCCCCGGTACAACCGCAGGGACAACCGTCTGCGCCGCATGCGGCTCCACAGCCGGGCTGGCAACAGCCGCAACCCGCGCAGCCGCCCGTGCAACCGCAACACCAGCCGCAGCCTGTTGTGCAACAGCCTGTCGCGCCGCAGCCGGTGACCCCGACCGTCGCCCAGCCGCAGCCGGCCGCTCCGCAGCAGCCTGCGCCACAGCCTGTTGCCGCGCCGCAGCCCGCGGTGGCTGAACCGCAGCCGACAGAGCCGCAGCAGCCTGCAGCGCCGCAGCCGAAAGAGCGTAAAGAGACGGTCATCGTGATGAACGTCGCCGCGCACCATGGCGCGCAGCTTAACGGCGAGGTGCTTATCAATAGCATCCAGCAGGCCGGCTTCAAGTTTGGTGAAATGAATATTTTCCACCGCCATCTGAGCCCGGACGGCAGCGGCCCGGTGCTGTTCAGCCTGGCCAACATGGTGAAGCCGGGGACCTTCAATCCGGACAGCATGGCGGATATGATGACCCCTGGGGTGACTATCTTTATGCAGGTCCCTTCCTACGGTGATGAACTGCAGAACTTCAAGCTGATGCTGCAGTCTGCGCAGTATATCGCCGATGAAGTGGGCGGCGTGGTGCTTGACGATCAGCGTCGCATGATGACGCCGCAAAAACTGCGTGAATACCAGGATCGTATTCGCGAAGTGAAAGACGCGAACGCCTGACGTCCCGCGTTATCTCAACTCCTTCTCAACCCCCGCCTGTCGGGGGTTTTTTATCATTGATGGTGTGATATGGAACCGATCGAACAACAACTGACTGAACTGCGAACCACGCTTCGCCATCATGAATACCTGTACCACGTTATGGACGCGCCGGAAGTGCCCGATGCGGAGTATGACCGGCTGATGCGCGAGCTGCGCGAGCTGGAGAGCCAGCATCCGGAGCTGATTACCCCGGATTCGCCGACTCAGCGCGTGGGGGCGGCGCCACTGACCGCCTTCAGCCAGATCCGCCATGAAGTGCCGATGCTGTCGCTGGACAACGTGTTTGACGAAGAGAGCTTTCTGGCCTTCAACAAGCGGGTGCAGGATCGCCTGAAAAGCACTGACCCGCTCATCTACTGCTGCGAGCTGAAGCTCGACGGTCTCGCGGTGAGCATTCTCTACGAAAACGGCGTGCTGGTGCAGGCGGCGACCCGCGGCGACGGCACCACCGGCGAGGATATTACCTCTAACGTGCGAACCATCCGCACCATCCCGCTCAGGCTGCATGGCGATAATATCCCCGCACGCCTGGAGGTGCGCGGGGAAGTGTTCCTCCCGCAGGCTGGGTTCGAAAAAATCAATGAAGAAGCTCGCCGCACCGGCGGAAAAGTGTTTGCTAACCCGCGCAATGCGGCGGCGGGCTCGTTGCGCCAGCTGGACCCGCGCATCACCGCGAAGCGACCGCTTACTTTCTTCTGCTACGGCGTTGGGGTGCTGGAGGGCGGTGAGCTGCCGGCCAGCCACTCGGCCCGTTTACAGCAGTTCAAAGCATGGGGATTACCGGTGAGCGATCGCGTCACTCTTTGCCATACCCCCGAGGAAGTGCTCACTTACTATCGTAAAGTCGAGGAAGATCGTCCCCATCTGGGCTTTGACATTGATGGCGTGGTGATCAAAGTCGATTCGCTGGCGCTGCAGGAACAGCTGGGTTTCGTCGCCCGCGCGCCGCGCTGGGCCGTGGCCTTTAAGTTCCCGGCCCAGGAGCAGATGACTTTCGTCCGGGACGTGGAGTTCCAGGTGGGTCGCACCGGGGCGATTACGCCGGTGGCGCGCCTGGAGCCGGTCCATGTCGCCGGCGTGCTGGTGAGTAATGCCACTTTGCATAACGCCGATGAGATTGAACGCTTAGGCTTGAAAATCGGCGACAAGGTGGTGATTCGCCGGGCAGGCGACGTGATCCCTCAGGTGGTCAACGTGGTGCTTTCCGAACGTCCGGCAGATGCCCGGGATGTTGAATTCCCGACCCACTGCCCGGTCTGTCAGTCCGACGTTGAGCGAGTGGAAGGCGAGGCGGTAGCCCGCTGTACCGGCGGCCTGATCTGCGGCGCGCAGCGCAAAGAGTCGCTCAAGCACTTTGTCTCCCGTCGCGCGCTGGACGTTGACGGCATGGGCGATAAGATCATCGACCAGCTGGTGGAGAAAGAGTACGTCCATACCCCGGCGGATCTGTTCCGGCTGACCGCAGGGAAACTGACCGGGCTGGATCGGATGGGGCCGAAGTCCGCGCAAAACGTGGTCAACGCTCTCGAGAAAGCCAAAGAAACAACCTTCGCGCGTTTCCTCTACGCCTTGGGCATTCGCGAGGTAGGAGAAGCCACGGCGGCAGGCCTGGCGGCGCATTTTGGCACCCTCGAAGCCCTGGAGCAGGCTTCCATTGAGGAGCTGCAGAAGGTCCCTGATGTCGGCATCGTCGTCGCCACCCATACTTTCAACTTCTTTGCCGAAGAGAGCAACCGCGATGTCATCGCGCAGCTGCTGGCGGAAGGGGTTCACTGGCCGGCGCCGGTGGTGGTGAAGGCGGAAGAGATTGACAGCCCGTTTGCAGGCAAAACCGTCGTCCTGACCGGCAGCCTCAGTCAGTTGTCGCGGGATGATGCCAAAGCGCGTCTGGTGGCGCTGGGGGCGAAGGTGGCGGGCAGCGTGTCGAAGAAAACCGATCTGGTGATTGCAGGCGAAGCGGCGGGTTCTAAGCTGGCGAAAGCGCAGGAGCTCGGCATCGAGGTGATTGACGAAGCCGAAATGATGCGCCTGTTGGGAGAATAACGTGGATAAAGCGCAGCTGGTCGAGATCGCCAATACCGAGATGCCGTTCGGTAAATACAAGGGGCGTCGTTTAATCGATGTCCCGGAGGAGTATTTATTGTGGTTCGCGCGCAAGGATCAATTCCCTGCCGGCCATCTCGGCGAGCTGATGGCGCTGACCCTGCTGATTAAAAGCGAGGGGCTGAGCGATCTGGTCCAGCCCCTGAAGAAAGCGCGTTAGGCTTTGGCGGCGTTAGTCTTTTCCTGAGCGAGACGCGCATCGGTTTGCCGCTTATAGCGCCGCGCCAGCACCGCGCAGACCATCAGCTGGATTTGATGGAAGATCATCAGCGGCAGCACCATGATGCCGAGGATGGAGGTCGGGAAGAGAATATTGGCCATCGGGATGCCGTTGGCCAGGCTCTTTTTCGAACCGCAGAAGACGATGGTAATTTCATCAGCTTTGTTAAAGCCGCAGCGGCGGGCGACGAACACGTTGACCGCGATGACGATGGCCAGCAGCACCAGGCTGACTACCACGATAAACAGCAGCGATCCCAGGCCCACTTTATGCCAGATCCCGTTCACCACCGCCTCGCTAAAGGCGGAGTAGACCACCAGCAGAATCGAGGTCTGGTCGGTCTTACCAATCCACTTCTTATGCTTCGCCACCCAGTTGCCGATCCACGGCCGCGATAAATGGCCGAGCACGAAAGGCAACAGCAGCTGCAGCATGATCTTTCCTACCTGCTCGAGGCTACCGCCTGCGCCGTGAAGGTTCATCAGGACCCCCACCAGCAGTGGTGAAACAAAGATGCCCAACAGGCTGGAGGCGGAAGCTGAGCAGACCGCCGCCGCGACGTTGCCTCCGGCCAGCGAGGTGAAGGCGATGGCGGATTGCACGGTGGCCGGCAGAATGCACAAATAAATAAAGCCGCTGTAGAGCATTGGATCGACCTTCACCGGCGCCCACCAGGCAAACAGAACCCCCAGCACCGGGAAGAGGATAAAGGTGCTGCACATCACCCACAGATGCAAACGCCAGTGGCTGCCGCCGGCGATAATTGCCTCCCGGGAGAGTTTGGCGCCATGCATAAAGAACAGGAGGGCGATGGCGGCGGTGGTGAGATGTTCAAAGAAGGGGACGAAAGCGCCACGGGCCGGGAAGAATGAGGCCAACAGGACAACGGTGACCAGGGTTGCCGTAAACGGATCGAGAATGCGGAAAAGTTTCATAAACGCTCCTGAAAAGAGATGCGCTATTGTGCTTTTTTTGATTTGAGAAATAAAATTGATTTATTGCATCTATTCATGAATTAAAAAGATGAATTACTCTCTGCGTCAGTTAAAAGTATTCGTTACCGTTGCCCGCGCCAGGAGCTTTAGCCGGGCGGGGGAGATGATTGGCTTAAGCCAGTCGGCCGTCAGCCACAGCGTCAAGGAGCTGGAGCATCAGACCGGAGTCCGTCTTCTTGACCGTACCACCCGGGAGGTGGTCCTCACCGAGGCGGGTCAGCAGCTGGCAGGCAGGCTGGAGCGTTTGCTCGATGAGCTTGCGGTGACGCTGCGCGATGCCGGTCGGGTAGGCCAGCAGCTGAGTGGCACCGTTAAGGTCGCCGCCAGCCAGACGATTTCCGCCCACCTTATTCCGCAGTGTATTGCTCACAGTAATCGACGTTATCCTGATATCGATTTTGTGCTGCACGACCGGCCCCAGCAGTGGGTCCTGGAGAGTATTCGCCAGGGAGAAGTGGATTTTGGCATCGTGATTGATCCGGGCCCGGCGGCCGATCTGCAGTGCGAGGTGGTCCTGGCGGAACCTTTTTTGCTGCTCTGCCGGGAGGATCATCCTTTTGCCAGCCTGACTGAAGTGCCGTGGCAGGCGCTACAGAATGAGAGACTGATCCTGCAGGACTATGCTTCCGGCAGCCGTCCGCTGATTGATGCGGCGCTCAGCAGGCTGGCTGTCCGGGCGAACATTGTGCAGGAGATTGGCCATCCGGCAACGCTGTTTCCGATGGTGGAGTCGGGAATTGGCATCAGCGTACTGCCGGCGCTGGCGCTGCCGTTACCGCAGGGAAGCCATCTGGCGGTGAAGCGACTGACTCCGGTAATGGAGCGGCAGCTGATGCTGGCATGCCGGAAAAACCGCTCGCTGTCGACCGCCGCCCAGGCGTTATGGGAAATCGTGCGAGAAGAAGGGGGCAATCTCACCGCCGCCAGGGTTGAAGATCCGCTGTATCAGCGTTGATCGCGTTTTATCGCCACGGGGAAGCTCGTGGCCGGGGCTGTGTTCCACGCATAGCAAAAAGGCGCCTTTAGGGCGCCTTTTTACATTGGTGGGTCGTGCAGGATTCGAACCTGCGACCAATTGATTAAAAGTCAACTGCTCTACCAACTGAGCTAACGACCCGAAGTGGTGGGTGATGACGGGATCGAACCGCCGACCCCCTCCTTGTAAGGGAGGTGCTCTCCCAGCTGAGCTAATCACCCACTTCTCAATTTTCTGTTCTACACGGCGGAGACTACGTTAAGTAGTGGTGGGTGATGACGGGATCGAACCGCCGACCCCCTCCTTGTAAGGGAGGTGCTCTCCCAGCTGAGCTAATCACCCACTTCTCAATTTTCTGTTCTACACGGCGGAGACTACGTTAAGTAGTGGTGGGTGATGACGGGATCGAACCGCCGACCCCCTCCTTGTAAGGGAGGTGCTCTCCCAGCTGAGCTAATCACCCCCGCTGTGTGGAGTCGCATTATAGGGAGAGTTGAAAATGAGTCAACGCCTTTTCTAAAGAATTCGTTCGTTCGTCGTAAAATTAAACAAAGCGATCGTAAAACCGGCGTCATAGCATGATTTATAAACAAAAATGGCAAACCGCGACGTTCCGACGGGAACAACATTGAGGAATCAGCCCACGGTGTTAGAATATTGACCCATAATTTCCACCGGACATTGCCGTCTATCGGCATCTTTATTAAACGTAAGGCCAATTCATGAAAATCAAAACTCGCTTCGCGCCAAGCCCAACCGGCTATCTGCACGTTGGCGGTGCGCGTACTGCTCTCTATTCCTGGCTTTTTGCCCGTAACCACGGCGGTGAGTTTGTACTGCGTATTGAAGACACCGATCTCGAACGCTCCACCCCGGAAGCAATTGAAGCCATCATGGATGGCATGAACTGGCTGAATCTGCAATGGGACGAAGGTCCCTATTACCAGACCAAACGTTTCGATCGTTATAACAACGTGATCGATGAGATGCTCGAAGCCGGTACCGCTTATAAATGCTATTGCTCGAAAGAGCGTCTGGAAGCGTTGCGCGAAGAGCAGATGGCGAACGGTGAGAAGCCGCGTTACGATGGCCGCTGCCGCCATAGCCACGAGCATCATGCCGACGATGAGCCGTGCGTGGTGCGTTTCGCCAACCCGCAGGAAGGGTCAGTTATTTTTGACGATCAGATCCGCGGACCTATCGAGTTCAGCAACCAGGAGCTGGACGATCTGATCATTCGCCGTACCGATGGTTCCCCGACCTACAACTTCTGCGTCGTCGTGGATGACTGGGACATGGCGATCACCCACGTGATCCGTGGTGAAGATCATATCAATAACACGCCGCGCCAGATCAACATCCTTAAAGCGCTGAACGCGCCGGTGCCGGTATACGCGCACGTATCGATGATCAACGGCGACGATGGCAAGAAACTCTCCAAGCGCCACGGGGCGGTCAGCGTGATGCAGTATCGCGACGATGGCTACCTGCCGGAAGCGTTGCTTAACTATCTGGTGCGTCTGGGTTGGTCCCATGGCGATCAGGAGATCTTCACCCGCGAAGAGATGATCGAGTTCTTCTCGCTGGGGGCGGTCAGCAAATCCGCCAGTGCGTTCAACACCGACAAGCTGCTGTGGCTGAACCATCATTACATCAATACGCTGCCGGCGGAGTATGTGGCGACCCATCTGCAGTGGCATATCGAGCAGGAAAATATCGATACCCGCAACGGTCCGCAGCTGGCCGAGTTGGTGAAGCTGCTGGGCGAGCGTTGCAAAACGCTGAAAGAGATTGCCCAGAGCTGCCGCTACTTCTATGAAGAGTTCGCTGAGTTCGACGCCGACGCGGCGAAGAAACATTTGCGTCCGGTAGCGCGTCAGCCGCTGGAGGTCGTCCGCGACAAGCTGGCGGCGATTAGCGACTGGACGGCGGAAAACGTCCACCACGCGATTCAGGCAACCGCTGATGAGCTGGAAGTGGGCATGGGTAAAGTCGGTATGCCGCTGCGCGTGGCCGTTACCGGTGCTGGGCAGTCTCCTGCGCTTGACGTAACCGTCCATGCAATCGGCAAGTCCCGTAGCGTAGAGCGTATCAATAAAGCGCTGGCTTTTATCGCTGAGCGCGAAGGCCAGGCGTCCTGACGGGGACGTAGATGATATAACGGCAGGATATACTCCTGCCGTTTTTTTTGTCTGTTACGCCGGGCTGGCGATGCCGAGGCGGGCAAGAAAACCGCTAATCCCTTCCCGGGCCAGCAGGTCGCGGAGCTGCAGCTGTTCTGCCGGAGTCATCAGTTGCAGGGTTTCTGTGATTTGCCGCCAGATCGCGTCCGCCTCATTGACCAGGTAAGCGCCTGGCGATTCCGCGAGATGATTGTCGCTAAACAGATGGCGTCTGGCGGGAATGTTAGTCAAAAACTCACGCACCGGTTGGTCGATGACCACCAGTCGCGCTCGTCCCCCTTTAACGCCGGGTATCGCTTCTGTGCGCCATTTCTTCTCCCGAACCCAGCGATTGATCGTTTGTCTGGCCAGCCCCAGGCAGTCGGCAAGCTCTGCGGGCGTCATTTTATCTTTTAGTTTCATCATGGTTTACCGATCGCGGATCCCTAACCGAAGCAGTAACCCGGTGATCCCCTCGCGCAGCAACAGCGACATAAGCTGCTTCTGCTCGCTGGGGGTGAGTTCTTTACAGAGGGTTAGCAGCAGCGATTCCAGATCGCTGTCGTGGGGAGAATAGGTGCCGGGCGTCTCCGCCACGCGCTGGGCGCTGCGGATAAACTCCCTGACTTGCTCATTGACATGGACCAGGCGCGCCTTGCCGCCCTGGACGCCAGGCCGCGGAGAGGTCTGCCAGCCTTCTTTCCGCACCCACTTATTGATAGTTTGCCGACTGTAGCCGGTCAGATGGGCGATTTCTTCAGGTGTCATTCGTTCCTTGAGCATACTATTTCCTGAGTAAATGTATGGGAATTAGCTGTCCATGTTATAGCATCCTTTTACTGGAAAAGGTGACCTGTTTAACTTCTGGCTGCGATAAGGCTCGCAATGTCAGCAGGTTGCCTGCTTTTTCAGCGATTGAATCGAGAAGGATAATTTTGCCGTTGACACCTGAGCGAGGAATTCATATTATGCCGCCCGTCAACACGACACGCTTTACGTTACGGGGCTATAGCTCAGCTGGGAGAGCGCTTGCATGGCATGCAAGAGGTCAGCGGTTCGATCCCGCTTAGCTCCACCAAATTCTGCACCCAGCGGATTTGGTTCGTAAAGAGGTCCTGTGGGGCTATAGCTCAGCTGGGAGAGCGCTTGCATGGCATGCAAGAGGTCAGCGGTTCGATCCCGCTTAGCTCCACCAAAATTCAGAACCCTCGCTTCGGCGGGGGTTTTTGTTTTTATCTATTTTCATGTAAAGCATTTTCTGCTTAAGTCAGTTAATCTCCAGCAATTAAAATCGAAAGTAATTTCAGACTTTTTCCTGATAAATCACCTTGCCTGCCCTAAATAAGCAACATAACATTTCCCCCATTAAACGTAATGAGGTTGCCGGAGTTTTAATTAACAATAATGGTTGATAAAATTAACATTAATATCAAAAAAACTCTGTTGGCCTTTATCGTCTGTTTAGTCGCTATTCCGCTGGCTCGTTTTATTTCACCGCAAACGGTTATTGATGGCAATCTTATTTATATTGCCTGGCTGCCCATTAGCGTGATGTTTTCTGTTATTTTTATCTTTGGCCGCTATGCGATTGCGCCATTAATCCTCGCATTTGCCATCACCAATTGCTTTCTTATTAAATTAACGCTACCGCAGGCGCTTATCTTACTCTTTTGTCAGCTGTTTGCGGTGTTCTTCTCCTGCGCTATTCTAAGACTGATGGTGGGTAAGCGCTGGCGCTGTGGCCCGACGGCAAAACATATGGGAGCGCGGATCTTCTGGGGCGGCTTCTTCGCGCCGGTGCTGCTGAAACTCACCATGTACCTTGCCGGGCAATATTTTGCTTTTCCCTTATCTATTACCAGCTATTTTGGCAGTATGCCATTGATTTATACCGTAATAGATATTCAAAGTTTAATCAGCGCGGCATTAATTTTTACCACTTTTTTATATTATCCAATGCGGATGATTATCAATCCACGCTACGCCCGGCGTTTCTGGCGGCAGGAATGTTTACCGTGGCTGGCAGCAAAATATCGTTCCTTTACGCTATATTGGTTTATTGCGCTGGCGGTGATATTAACGCTATTGTGTGCGCCGTATCAGTCTGAATTTATTGCCGGTTATTTAGTTCCGGTGATTTTTATCGTCTACTTTATCGGGATTAGCCGAATTGGTCATGCGCTGCTGCGTATTTCATGGTCGGTCTCGGCTTTTTTACTGGTGGTGTATAACAAAAACTTTCTCCAGGGCGTCCAAAGCGAGTATTCATTATCCTTTGTGCTCTCAGTGCTGATCTCCTTTACTATCTGTTTGTTTTATATGGCAGACACCTATGCCCGTAGCGACCGCAATAAACGCCGCTGGCGTAGTCAGGCGGAAGAAGATCCGCTGACTGGCTTGCCTAACCTGCGCGCGCTGGAGAGCCATTTACAGAGCTGCCCGCAGCAGGTTATCTGCAGCCTGCGTATTCATAATCTCGACTTTCTCAGCAGGCATTATGGCCTGATGATGGGGGTGGACTGTAAACGGCAGATAATTCGGGCGCTGCAACCGCTGCTGGGGGCGACGGATAAAGTTTTCCAGGTGCCGGGCAGCGAACTGATCCTCGTGCTTGACGGACCGGAGCCTTCGTCCCGTTTGCATCATATGGTCGCGGTTCTCAATCACAAAAAATTCAGCTGGCACAATCAGCCGCTGGATCTGGAGTTTGGCGCGGCCTGGGGCCGCGACGACGGTCAGCGCGAGGGACTTCACCAGATGCTGGGTCAGCTAAGCTGGCTTTCCGAACAGGCGGGTAGCGAACGTCGGGTGCTGGCCCTGGATGAGGAGCAGGAGCTGGTGGTGGATCAAACCACCGAACAGGTGCGCCTCCTCATGCGCGTCAAGCAGGTGCTTAAAGAGCGGGCGCTGATGCTCTATGCGCAGCCGATTCATAACAGGGAAGGGGAGGGATATCATGAGATCCTCACCCGCATGCGCTGTGGCGATAGCGTCATTATGCCCGATCAGTTTATCCCGTTGATTGTGCAGTTTAACCTCAGCCAACGTTTCGACATGCTGGTGCTTGAGACCTTGTTCAGCGTGCTTCATCAGCATCCTGGCCAGCGATTCTCGGTCAATCTGCTGCCTGCAACTCTGATGCAAAAGGACAGTGCCGTGCAGATTATCGCGCTGTTTCAACGCTATGCGGTCTCACCAGACCTTATCACTATTGAAGTCACTGAAGAGCAGGCCTTCTCCAATGCCGACATCAGCCAGCAAAATCTTGAAGCGCTGCGCGCGTTTGGCTGCGCCATCGCCATTGATGACTTTGGCACCGGGTATGCGAACTATGAACGGCTGAAGCATCTGCAGGCCGATATCATCAAGATTGACGGCTGCTTCGTTCGCGACATCCTCACTGACCCGCTGGACGCCATTATGGTGAAATCGATTGTCGAGATGGCGCGGGCGAAACAGATGAGCGTGGTGGCGGAATATGTCGAAAGCGAACCGCAAAAAGCGCGCTTGCTGGAGCTGGGGGTGAATTATCTGCAGGGCTACCTGGTGGGCAAGCCCCAGCCGCTGGGCGAATGACGAGTAAAAAAAAGCCGGGCATTGCCCGGCTCAGAGGACTGGCGCCTGTTACAGAACCAGAGCCGCAATTGAAGCAGACAGTACGCTGACCAGCGTGGAGCCGTAAACCAGCTTCAGACCGAAGCGTGAAACCACGTTGCCCTGTTCTTCGTTCAGACCTTTAATCGCCCCGGCGATGATGCCGATAGACGAGAAGTTGGCGAAGGAGACCAGGAAGATAGAGATAATGCCTTCCGCACGCGGGGAGAGCGTCGAGGCGATTTTCTGCAGATCCATCATGGCGACGAATTCATTGGAGACCAGCTTGGTGGCCATAATACTACCCACCTGCAGCGCTTCGCTTGCCGGCACACCCATCACCCAGGCGACCGGGTAGAAGATATAGCCAAGGATCCCCTGGAAGGAGATGCTGTAGCCGAACCAGCCGGTCACGGTGGCGAACAGGGCGTTCAGCGCGGAGATCAGCGCGATGAAGCCGATCAGCATCGCCGCCACGATAATCGCAACTTTAAAGCCCGCCAGAATGTATTCGCCCAGCATCTCGAAGAAGCTTTGACCTTCGTGCAGATTGGACATCTGCAGATTTTCTTCACTCTCTTCCACGCGGTACGGGTTAATCAATGACAGCACGATAAAGGTGCTGAACATGTTGAGCACCAGCGCCGCGACGACGTACTTCGGCTGCAGCATGGTCATATACGCGCCGACGATGGACATCGATACGGTGGACATCGCGGTCGCCGCCATGGTGTACATACGGTTGCGCGACATTTTGCCGAGAATATCTTTATAGGCAATAAAGTTTTCCGACTGGCCGAGGATCAGCGAGCTGACGGCGTTGAAGGACTCCAGTTTGCCCATGCCGTTGATTTTCGACAGCACGGTACCGATGGCGCGGATAACAATCGGCAGGATGCGAATATGCTGCAAAATACCGATCAAAGCGGAAATGAAGACGATAGGGCACAGAACCTTAAGGAAGAAGAAGGCCAGACCTTTATCGTTCATACCGCCGAACACGAAGTTTGTCCCTTCGTTGGCAAAGCCGAGAAGTTTTTCAAACATCTCGGAGAAGCCTTTCACAAAACCCAGACCAATATCGGAGTTCAGGAAGAACCAGGCCAGCAGGACTTCAATGACAAGCAGTTGAACAACATAACGAATACGGATCTTTTTACGGTCATGACTGACCAACAGGGCCAGTATAGCCACCACAACGATCGCGAGGACAAAATGCAAGACGCGGTCCATAGTTGCTCCAAATATGAGGCAGGTTAAATTTCCGTGCACATTCTATGCAACGGCTTTAAAGAAAACGAGATCAATTGCACACTATTGCAAGGAACTGTGACCAATGGCAAAAATAGTGATCAAACATCCACTTTTGTTATGTTACGTAAAGGTTTTAAAAGTTGCATTCTTGTACTACTCTTAATATTTGGCGCGATCGGGTTTTCTGACGCCCTTTTCCATATCCGGCCAGCAATTGTTCCCTCCTATCACAGCAATTATTATCTCCATTCTAAATGAACTTGATAATCATTCGCATTTTGATAGCATGAAACATAGCAAAGGCTATATTTCCAGAGGCAGAAGATGACTAGCAGTCGCGTTGAGAATAGCAGTAGTCGCGCCGCGCGCAAGGTGAAGCTCGCCTTAATGGGGCCCGCTTTCGTCGCTGCCATTGGCTATATCGATCCGGGTAATTTCGCCACGAATATTCAGGCTGGCGCCAGCTTTGGCTATCAGCTGCTGTGGGTCGTAGTATGGGCCAACCTGATGGCGATGCTGATCCAGGTGCTCTCTGCCAAACTGGGCATTGCCACCGGTAAAAACCTGGCCGAGCAGATCCGCGACCATTACCCGCGCCCGGTCGTGTGGTTTTACTGGGTACAGGCGGAAATCATCGCCATGGCCACCGATCTGGCCGAATTTATCGGCGCTGCGATTGGCTTTAAGCTGGTGCTGGGCGTATCGCTTCTGCAAGGGGCGGTGCTGACCGGGGTGGCGACCTTCCTGATCCTGATGCTGCAGCGGCGCGGGCAAAAACCGCTGGAGAAGGTGATTGGCGGCTTGCTGCTGTTTGTTGCCGTCGCCTATGTCGTTGAATTGATCTTTTCCCAGCCCGCGCTGGCTCCCCTGACCAAAGGGCTGGCGATCCCTACGCTGCCCAACGGCGAGGCGGTATTCTTAGCCGCCGGGGTGCTGGGGGCCACTATTATGCCGCACGTGATCTACTTACACTCCTCGCTTACCCAGCATCTGCACGGCGGGACGCGAAAAGAACGCTATAACGCGACCCGCTGGGATGTGGCGATCGCCATGACCATTGCGGGGTTCGTTAACCTGGCGATGATGGCGACCGCCGCGGCGGCATTCCACTTCAACGGCCATACCGGCGTCGCCGATCTCGATCAGGCTTACAGAACGCTGGAGCCACTCCTGAGCCACGCGGCGGCGACCATCTTTGGCCTCAGCCTGGTCGCTGCAGGTTTATCCTCGACGGTGGTGGGGACTCTCGCAGGCCAGGTGGTCATGCAGGGCTTCATCCGCTTTCATATTCCGCTGTGGTTTCGCCGGGCGGTCACCATGCTGCCGTCGTTTGTCGTCATTCTGCTGGGACTGGATCCAACGCGTATTCTGGTGATGAGTCAGGTGTTGCTCAGCTTTGGTATTGCGCTTGCCCTGGTGCCGCTGCTGATATTTACCAGCAATGCAAAGCTAATGGGAGACCTGGTGAATACCCGTTGGGTGAGAGGCATCGGCTGGGCGATAGTCGCCATCGTGGTGAGCCTGAACGGCTGGTTAATTGTGGGATCGCTGCTCGGGGTGGATTGATGACTTCCTGCTGCGGAATAAAGCAAAGGGGAGCCGATGGGCTCCCCTTTTCGTCTGTTAGTGATGGCCATGTCCATGACCGTGACCGCGTCCGCCGGGACCTCGTCCCCAGCCGCCGCGATGGTCGTCGCGGTCGCTCCAGCCCGCGCGATAGCCGCGCTCCCAGGCTTTATCTCTGCCTTTGTCCCAGCCGCGGTGCCAGCCGTTGTCATGACGATGCCAACGGTTATCACGCCATTCATAGTGACGACGCCAGTAATCACGGTCGCGCCAGCCGCCACCGTCCCAGTAGTTACCGTAATTGTCACGATCGCCTATTTGTAATTTTACCGATGGCAGCAGGGTGATTTCACCAGCGTTAGCGACTAGTGGCGCTGCGGCCAGCAGTACTGCTGCCAGAATCAGTGACCTGAACATACTCTTCTCCTTCACGATCGGGGCCGTAAGCGGCCTGTTAACCTGATATTACGGGCCGGTAAAGACCCGTCGCATCGGACGAACTCCGAAAGCGCAGAAAAGAGCACTTTTTGCTAAAGTAACATTTGCTTTACAGCGCCAGGATGGCATCAATCGCCGCGCACTCCCCGGCGCTGAAATGACGGTTTTTCAGCATCCCAACCGCATCATCCAGCTGGGCGGTTTTGCTGGCGCCGATCAGCACGGAGGTGACTTTCTCCTCGCGCAGCACCCAGGCCAGCGCCATCTGCGACAGCTTCTGCCCGCGGGCTTCCGCCAGCGTATTCAGCTGACGAATTTTTTCTAATTTGGCGCGGGTCAGCTGCTCCGGCTGCAGAAAACGACTGCTGCTGGCGGCGCGTGAGTCTGCCGGAATGCCGTTAAGATAGCGGTCGGTGAGCTGCCCGCCGGCCAGCGGTGAAAACGCTATACTTCCCACCCCTTCGGTCTGCAAAAAATCCAGTAATCCCTCTTCCACACCGCGTTCAAACATGGAGTAGCGAGGCTGGTGAATGACGCAGGGGGTGCCGAGGTCGTTAAGGATTTTCACCGCTTCTCGCGCCAGGGCGAGCGGATAGTTAGAGAGGCCGACGTACAACGCTTTACCCTGGCGGACAAGATGATCGAGCGCGCGCATCGTTTCCGTCAGCGGTGTCTCCGGGTCCGGGCGGTGATGATAAAAAATATCGACATACTCCAGCCCCATGCGCCGCAGGCTCTGGTTCAGACTGGCCACCAGGTATTTGCGTGAACCCCAGTCGCCGTAAGGGCCGTCCCACATGGTGTAACCCGCTTTGGTGGAGATGATCAACTCATCGTGATAGGGCAGGAGGGCCTCTTTAAGGATGCGGCCAAAATTGCTCTCCGCCGATCCCGGCGGCGGCCCATAATTATTGGCCAGGTCGAAATGGGTAATGCCGAGATCAAACGCGTGCAGGAGCATCTGCCGGCTGGTTTCCACCCGCGTTTCATCGCCAAAGTTATGCCACAGACCGAGAGAAATCGCCGGGAGCTGAAGGCCGCTGCGCCCGCAGCGACGATAGGCCATCGTTTGATATCGCGTGGTGCTTGCCTGGTAAACCATTCTTCCTCCGCAGATAAAACAGGGTGTGTATACGTTTACACTAATCAATGTTTTGCGTGGAGTACACCGCTTTTTGGGCGTAACTATTGCTTTACACCGGCTTTATCGTCCCCCTTCTGGACAGGCGGATCGCTTATTCAATACTCAAATTACACCTGCACCAAAATGAGGATAATGGACATGCAACCGACCTACACTATTGGGGATTATCTGCTGGATCGCCTCGTTGACTGCGGTATTGACCGCTTGTTCGGCGTACCAGGAGATTACAACTTACAGTTTCTCGATCGCGTCATCGCGCACAGCGCCTTGGGGTGGGTCGGCTGCGCCAACGAGCTGAATGCGGCCTATGCTGCTGACGGTTACGCACGGATTAAGGGGGCCGGCGCGTTATTAACAACCTACGGCGTCGGCGAACTAAGCGCCCTGAACGGCGTGGCGGGAAGCTATGCGGAGCATATTCCGGTATTACATATCGTCGGTGCGCCCTCCACTGGCGCTCAGCAGCGCGGCGAACTGCTGCATCACACCCTGGGTGACGGCGATTTCCGCCATTTTGCGCGAATGAGCGAGCAGATCACCTGTAGCCAGGCGCTGCTGACCGCTGGCAACGCCTGCCATGAGATCGACCGTGTTCTGCGCGATATGCTGACGCATCATCGACCTGGCTATCTGATGTTGCCGGCCGATGTCGCCAGAGCGGCAGCGATTGCCCCAGCGCAGCGCTTGCTGGTGGAGGCCGCTCCGGCGGATCAAAACCAGCTCGCCGGATTCTGCGAACATGCCAGCCGCCTGCTGCGGGGCAGTCGACGCATTTCCCTGCTGGCGGACTTCCTCGCGCAACGCTATGGCCTGCAGAACACGCTCCGGGAGTGGGTAGCGAAAACCCCCGTCGCCCACGCCACCATGCTCATGGGCAAGGGGCTGTTCGATGAGCAGCAGAGAGGTTTTGTCGGCACCTACAGCGGCATCGCCAGCGCGCCGCAGACCCGGGTGGCTATCGAAAACGCCGACACCATCATCTGCATTGGGACGCGCTTCACCGACACTATCACCGCAGGATTCACCCAGCATCTGGCGCGGGAGAAGACGATAGAGATCCAGCCTTTCGCGGTCAGGGTGGGCGATCACTGGTTCAGCGGCGTGCCGATGGATCAAGCCCTGGCTGCGCTGATGTCCCTTTCCGCACCGCTGGCGGCGGAGTGGGCGGCGCCTCAGGTCGTGGCGCCGGAAGTGGAAGAGGAGGGCGAAGGCGAGTTAACCCAGAAGAATTTCTGGTCGACAGTGCAGGATGCGCTGCGCCCCGGCGATATTATCCTCGCCGATCAGGGGACGGCGACATTTGGCATCGCGGCGCTTAAGCTCCCCTCTGAGGCATCGCTGATCGTCCAGCCGCTGTGGGGATCGATTGGTTTTACCCTCCCGGCCGCCTATGGCGCGCAAACCGCGGCGGCAGAGCGGCGGGTGGTGCTGATCGTCGGCGATGGCGCCGCCCAGCTGACGATTCAGGAAATGGGCTCTATGCTGCGCGATAAACAAAAGCCGCTTATTCTGCTGCTTAATAACGAAGGGTATACCGTAGAACGGGCGATTCACGGTCCGGAGCAGCGCTACAATGATATTGCCCTGTGGGACTGGCGGCGCCTGCCGGAAGCCTTCGCCCCGGACGTTGCCTCGCGCTGCTGGCGGGTTACGCACACTGCTGAGCTACGGGAGGCGATGGCGGAGAGTATCACCTCCGATACTCTCACCCTGGTGGAAGTGATGCTGCCGAAAATGGATATCCCCGATTTCCTGCGCGCGGTGACGCAGGCGCTGGAGGAACGAAACAGCCGCGTTTAGTCGGTATGGTGTCTGGCAATCATTAAGGGCCTCCCGGCCAGCAGCAGCCAGGCCGGGAGCATCACAATGCACAGCAGCGGCAGCAGCGTGGTGTCCGGAACCACCACAGCGGCCATAAACAGGCTCAGCCAGCCGTCACGGGTGACGACCAGCACCATGCCGAGGATCGCGCAGGAGACGGTAATTGCCGCCGGCACGGCGTCCACGTGGGCATGGAGCATCAGCCCCAGCGCCACGCCGACGAAGACCGCGGGGAAAATCCGCCCGCCGCGAAAGCCGCAGGCCGAGGCGAGAACCAGCGCAGCCAGTTTGACCAGCGCAATAAGCAGATAATCCGAGGCGGTCAGCGTCTGGCTGAAGGCCAACTGCTGCATCTCATCCAGCCCCTTAAACAGCGTTAAATGTCCGCCAATGGTTCCAAGGATCCCTAACAGCAAGCCGCCGAGGCCCAGCGTCAGGATTGGGTTTTTCAGGCGATGCATCAGCGTGTGCAGGCGCGGCAGACACCAGACGGCGACCATACCGACAGCGATAGCGATCAGGGCGACGATCATGCCGCTGACGATATCGACGAAGTGCATCTGGCTATAGTGCGCGATCGGCAGCGTGAAGTGGGGGTGGAAAAACAGCCCGGTCGTCAGCGCGCCCGCGGCGGCGGCAAGCATCGGGGCAAACAGACGATCCCACAGCGGCGACTCGTTGCTGCTATTCAGGGTTTGCGAAAAAATCAGCGCGGCGGCCACCGGGGTGCCGAAGAGGGCGCCGATGGTGCCTGAGGCCGCGAGAATGGTCCAGTCCAGAGAGCTGACCCGGGGGAACAGTCGGGAGCCGACGGCGACGGCCAGCGCAATATTCACCACCATAATTGGATGCTCCGGGCCCAGGCTGACGCCGCCGGCGAGGCCAAGGATCAGCGCCGCCAGCAGCCCGGGCAGCGCGCCGGTGGCAATAGGCGCGCCGATTAACGACTCGGTCGCCGGGTCCGGCCCGGCGTGCCCCGGGCTGTAACGGACGACCAGGCCCACCGCGATCCCCGTCGCCGTGAGAATGGCGATGATCCACAGCGGGTTGTCGGCGCTCACCCCAAACTGCACAGGCAGATTGCTCCACAGGATGCGCTGCAGCAACGCGGCAACTTTCATCGCGCCGATCAGGATCAAACTGGAGGCGATGCCAATCAGGATAGCTGGCACCGACAGGATCAGCATTGTTCTGGCGCGAGGATGGAGCATGAAAATGTCCTTGTTAAAGTTCAGGAGCACTACTTTGCCTTTGTCGACGGGGACCGTCGATGCAAATGGTGCTGAAACGATAAAGTTAAGGCGGCGTCTGATACCCGTGGCCTCGTTAATAGGCTACTTTGCATTGATTACAAACTAAATGTGACCTGTGTCGCTAAACAAGGGGCGTCCGCGAGTTGGACGTTGTTGTTAAGCCGCCATGAATTTACAGTGTGCCAAAAGATTTATTTTGACTTTAGCGGAGCCGTAACGGAATGACAAAATTTGCTTTAGTAGGAGATGTCGGGGGGACCAACGCCCGCCTGGCGCTGTGTGATCTGGCGAGCGGAGAGATCTCTCGTGCAAAGACCTATTCCGGGCTCGATTACCCCAGTCTGGAGGCGGTGGTGCGCGTCTATCTCGAGGAGCATCAGGTGACCGTCAGCGAAGGCTGTATCGCCATCGCTTGCCCGATCACCGGCGACTGGGTGGCGATGACCAACCATACCTGGGCCTTCTCCATCGCTGAGATGAAGCGCAACCTTGGCTTTGCGCACCTGGAGATTATTAACGATTTCACCGCCGTTTCAATGGCCATCCCGATGCTGAAAGCTGAGCACCTGATTCAGTTCGGCGGCAGCGCGCCGGTAGCTGGCAAACCGATCGCCGTTTATGGCGCCGGAACCGGGCTGGGCGTAGCCCATCTGGTGCACGTTGATAAGCGCTGGGTCAGCCTGCCTGGCGAAGGCGGCCATGTCGATTTTGCGCCGAACAGTGAAGAAGAGGGCATTATTCTGGAAGAGCTGCGCGCTGAACTGGGGCACGTCTCCGCAGAACGCGTGCTCTCGGGGCCTGGTCTGGTCAACCTCTATCGCGCGATAGTCAAATCGGATGGTCGACTGCCGGAGAACCTGCAGCCGCGTGAGGTCACCGAGCGGGCGCTGGCGGATAGCTGCACCGACTGTCGCCGGGCGCTGTCGCTGTTCTGCGTCATTATGGGGCGCTTCGGTGGAAACCTGGCGCTGACCCTGGGGACGTTTGGCGGCGTGTATATCGCCGGCGGCATCGTGCCGCGCTTCCTGGAGTTCTTTAAAGCCTCCGGCTTCCGCGGCGGTTTTGAGGACAAAGGCCGATTTAAAGCCTATGTCCAGGATATCCCGGTTTACCTGATCGTGCATGACAACCCAGGCCTGCTGGGCTCCGGCGCGCATCTGCGTCAGACGCTGGGTCAGGTGCTGTAAGCGCATTCCTCCCGGGCTACCGCCGTAGCCCGGCAAGGCGGGGCTCCCCGTCGTCTACAGATTCATCAGCTGGCGAAACTCTTTCACTTTACTGCGACTAACCGGAACCTGAAACTCCAGGTCGCGCAGGCGTAGCACGTAGGTATTGTTAAACCATGGCTCAATTTCACGAATTTTGCTGAGATTCACACAGTACGAGCGGTGACAGCGAAAGAAATGTGCGGTGGGCAGTTTGCTGCAGAATTCGGTAATGTTCATCGGCATGACGAAAGACTCCCGGCGAGTGTAGACGAAGGTCATCTTCTCGTGCGCCTCTGCATAATAGATATCATGGATACTGGTGACGATGATCCGCTCATCTTTTATCAGATTGATGGTGTCGTTTTCCCGAGGCGTCGCGCTGGCTAGCCCGGAGGCGGCGTTATTTTGCTGCTGCCAGGCGGCGGTCAGCTTCTGCAGCATATTGATGATGCGCGACTCCTGGTAGGGCTTCAGAATGTAGTCAAACGCCTCCAGCTCAAAGGCTTCCACGGCGTGTTCTTTCCACGCGGTGATAAAAACGATAAAAGGCTTATGGGCGAACTGGCTGATGTTCTGCGCCAGCAGAACGCCGTCCAGCGACGGAATATTGATATCGAGAAAGATGGCGTCGACCTTGTTGTGCTGGAGAAATTTCAGCACGTCCAGACCGTCGTCAAAGCTGCCGACGATCTCCATCTGGCTGTGGGTGTTGATAAGCCAGGAGAGCTCCTGTTGGGCCAGAAACTCATCCTCCACAATGATAACTTTCATCTTTTCTCCGCTCATGACAACAGAGACTCCGTCAGCGCCTGCGGCGTAGAGTGATTGGGGACATAAAAGGCGATTTCCGTTCCTGGCGTCAGGGTGCGGATATGCAGCCCCTCGCCGTAGAGCAGTTTCACCCGATGATGAACGTTGAGCAGGCCGATTTTGTTACCTGGCATTTCATCGGCTTCCACGCGGGCGACCACGGCGGGATCGATGCCGTTGCCGGTGTCGCGAACGCTGATGCGAACCCGATTGCCGCACTCATTGATGCCGATCGTCACCACCCCTTTCCCTTTACACGGCTGAATGCCGTGCACAATGGCATTTTCCACCAGGGGCTGGATAAGCAGGCTCGGGATCACGCAGCTGACGTCGTCGTCAATATCATAGATGACCGTCAGTTTGTCGCCGAATCGCGCCTGTTCAATGGCGATGTAATCTTTGATCTGATACAGCTCTCGTTTGATATCGATCTGCTCATCGTCTTTTAATTCGATGTTATAGCGCAGATAGCGCGACAGATTAAAAATGAGCTGGCGCGCGGTGTCCGGATTAAGGCGAATCGAGGAGGAGATCGCGTTCAGGGCATTGAATAAAAAGTGCGGGTTAATCTTGCTTTGCAGAGCGCGCAGCTCCGCTTTGTTGGCCATCTCCCGCAGCTGTTCGGCGCGGGAAACCTCCAGCTGGGTGGAGATGATTTGTGACAGGCCTATCGCCATCTCCTGCAGCGTCGAGGTGATGCGATGGGCGTGGCAGTAATAGATTTTTAGCGTGCCGGTGACCACCCCCTTTTCCCACAGCGGGATGACCATTAAGGAGTGGATCTCCGGCGTGCGGTGGGCTTCGTCATTGTTTTTTATAATGATCTTTCCATAACGAATGGCCTGTCGGGTGGTGGGGCTGATGACATCGTCATGGTGTTGATAGTTGGCTTCACCGACGCCCACGTAGGCCAGCACGTGTTCCGTATTGGTGATTGCCACCGCGTCGGCGGTAATGTCGCGGCGGATGATGTCGCAAACCTGGCGCAGAGAATCGCTGTTGACCTGACGGAACAGCGGCAGGGTTTTGTTGGCAATGTCGAGCGCCAGTTTCGCCTGCCGCGCGGCGCTGGCCTCCTTTTCCCCTTCCACGCTCTGCACCAGCAGCACGATAAAACCGATGCAGACGCTGCCGAGGATCATCGGGATACCAATTTTCGAGACGATATCCAGGCCGAGGCTCAGAGAGGGCGCCCAGACTATCACCAGGATCATGGTCAGGGTCTCGCAGACCATGCCGGCCAGAATGCCGATTTTCCAGCGTTGATCGCGGGCCACCTTGCGGTTAATCAACCCCGACAGCAGACCGGCGATGATGCTGGTGATAAAGCAGGGTACGGCGGTCACGCCGTCAATATCAATCAGATAGCGGTGCACACCGGCAATCACCCCGACAATGGCTCCCACCCATGGGCCAAACAGGATCCCGCCGGACATCACGGCGATGATACGCACGTTTACCAGCGATCCTTCCACCGGCACACCGGACCAGGTACTGAAGAGCGCGAACAGCGAGAAGATGGCGGTGACAGCCAGCAGCTCTTTCGGCGTATGCGCTGATTTATGCAGCAGTTCGCGGAACAGGCGCAGGCGAATAAGGAAAAACAGGCAAATAAGCATCAGGGCCGCACGATCATAGACCGCCAGCATCATAGTAAAGATTTCGTGCATGGGTGCGCCGCGTCAGTGGCCAGAAAAGGACATGATAAAAAACCTGACGACAGAAGACCAGCCGCAGAAAAATAATGAGGAAAAGGCACACTTTTAAAAGGGGATTAAATCATGGCAAGGCGACAAACCGCTAGACAGCAGGGGAAACGATAAATACCCGTGATAGAAAAGATATCAATATGTTACCACTTGCATACAAAACGGTATTCATCCCGCGGCGTACTGCCGTATTTAGCGCAGACGATACCCGTTTTTAACGCCAGTGATTATTTTTCGTCAGGGCACTCGACAACGTGTTTTTTTTCAGGTTATTTTCTAAACGAGCCGCAACAGCGGCAGCGTCGCTCGGACGGTCCGGGCGCTAACGTTAATCAGAGGAACCTATGGCTGAATCCAGTCCTGAACGCCGTTTTACGCGTATCGATCGTCTCCCCCCGTACGTTTTTAATATTACTGCCGAACTGAAAATGGCTGCGCGCCGGCGCGGCGAAGATATTATCGATTTCAGTATGGGCAATCCCGATGGCGCGACGCCGCCGCATATCGTGGAAAAACTCTGCACCGTCGCGCAGCGGCCTGACACCCATGGTTACTCTACCTCCCGGGGGATCCCACGCCTGCGTCGCGCTATTTCGCGCTGGTATGAAGAACGCTATAACGTCGATATCGATCCGGAATCGGAAGCGATTGTCACCATTGGTTCGAAAGAGGGGCTGGCGCACCTGATGCTGGCGACGCTGGATCATGGCGACACCGTGCTGGTGCCGAACCCCAGCTATCCGATCCATATCTACGGCGCGGTGATTGCCGGGGCGCAGGTGCGCTCGGTGCCGTTGGTGGAAGGGGTGGATTTCTTTAACGAACTGGAACGCGCCATCCGCGAGAGCTATCCGAAGCCGAAGATGATGATCCTTGGCTTTCCCTCGAATCCGACCGCGCAGTGCGTCGAGCTGGATTTCTTTGAAAAGGTTGTCGCCCTGGCGAAGCAGTATGACATCCTGGTCGTCCACGATCTGGCCTATGCCGATATCGTGTATGACGGCTGGAAAGCGCCCTCCATTATGCAGGTGCCCGGCGCGCGCGATGTCGCCGTCGAGTTCTTTACCCTGTCGAAAAGCTATAACATGGCCGGCTGGCGAATTGGCTTTATGGTCGGCAATAAGACCCTGGTGAACGCGCTCGCCCGCATCAAAAGCTACCATGACTACGGCACGTTTACGCCGCTGCAGGTGGCGGCGATCGCGGCCCTGGAGGGCGATCAGCAATGCGTGCGGGATATCGCGGAACAGTATAAGCGCCGCCGCGATGTGCTGGTGAAAGGGCTCCACGAGGCCGGCTGGATGGTTGAGTGTCCGAAGGCGTCCATGTACGTCTGGGCGAAAATTCCGGAACCTTATGCCGACATGGGCTCGCTGGAGTTTGCGAAAAAGCTGCTTAACGAAGCGAAGGTTTGCGTCTCTCCTGGGATTGGCTTTGGCGATTATGGCGATACCCATGTCCGCTTTGCGCTGATCGAGAACCGGGACCGGACGCGTCAGGCGATCCGCGGCATCAAGGCGATGTTCCGCGCGGATGGCTTACTGCCCGCCGCGAGCTAGCGCTTCGGCGAATACGCTATAACAAAAACGGGAGCCTGTGGGCTCCCGTTTTTTTGACACCGCTGCAGTCTAGATCATCAGGGCAAAAGTACCGGCCCAAACGATGACCATAAAAGAGAGACCCATAAAGAAGTATTTCACGACTCATCACTCCACGCGCTTATACGACGTTCAAATGAATTAATTGTTCTGTTTTTCAAGGGCTGTCGCCGGTGAAATCTCACCCTGCGGCAGCTCGCAATTCTGTGCGTTTAATGCTCCAGATGGCGCTAATGTACGCCTAAAAAATCAGGGAAACAAGGGGCATTTTTTTATTAATTTTTAGTTACTTACGAGTGTCGTGATTCGGCGACACATTAATTTCGCCCGGTAATAAATTTAGCGCCAGCGACGCTACCAAAACGGGTTTCTCGTTAGTGAGATTAGCGGGGCTAGTCAGGCTTGGCGCGCGGCATTCAGGTTGCCACGCGCCGCCGGTTTAATGCAGATCAGAGGCGCGCTGTCGCCACTCGGCCGGGTAGTGCGCTGGGATAAAGCGCAGCGTGAGCGCCATGAGTAACAGGACACAAAGCGCATGCCAGGACCAGTCAAGGGTGTAGTTCCCGCTCAGGCTACGCAGCAGGCCGGAAAGCCAGGGCGACAGGCCGGCGATGATAAATCCGATACCTTGCATAAAGGCTACCAGCCGGCCGGCCACCGTCGGTTGCCCGGCGTGATCGAGGGCCAGCACCAGGCACAGGGGAAACGCGCCGCCCAGACCCACGCCGCAGGCGAGGGCCCAAAGCGCTGGGAAGTGCTGCGGCAGCCAGATGAAGCCGCAGAACCCAATCAGCTGTAGCGCCAGAGCAAGCAGCAGAAGCTGGCGCCGGTCATCCTGGCGAGCCAGCGCCGGCAGCAGCAGCGCGCCCGCGGTTTGCCCAACCGTCAGCAGCGCCAGCAGCGAGCCGCTGTACTGGGCGCTGTCGCCAAGCTGCATATAGTAGGGCGGCAGCCAGGCGATTAGACTGGCGTAGCCGGCGTTGATCAGTCCGAAATAGAGTCCCAGCGTCCAGGCGCGGCGCTGGCCAATAATCGCCACCCGGGGCGCGGCGCTGGTCTGATGCGGGGCGCGGGGCAGGTGCCGACAAATCGCCAGCCAGCTGAACAGGGCGAGGAGGGCGGGGAGCGCCCACCAGGCCAGCGCATCCCGCCATGCTGTGCTATGCGACGCCAGCCATGGCGTAAACGCGGCGCCTAACCCGCCACCGCCCATTAGCGCCGCTGACCATAGCCCCATCACCAGCGGCGTCCGGCGGGCGAACAAGCGCTTAATTACCGCCGGGATGGCAGCCTGGATTATGCCGATGCCAACGCCTCCGGCCAGGGCGCTGGTGAGCAGTAGGCCGCTATTCGGAGCGATTTCCCGCAGCAGGGCGCCCGCCGCGATAATCAGCAGGCTTAGCGCAATGCTACGGTTTTGACCGACATAACGATCGACCGAACCGGCGGCCAGCGCCAGCACGCCCATCGCTATCACCGGCAGGGCGGTCAGTAGCGCGGCCAGGGTATAGTTCATCCCGCTGGCGGCGCGGATCTCCGGAAGCAAAGGGCCGATGGAGGTGAGCAGCGGTCGCATATTTATGCCGATCAGCACCAGGATCCCCAGCGTCAGATTCTGTCGCAATACGGCTTTCATGGCTGCTGTTCCGCCCACCGCTGATAAACTGCCAGCCCCTCCGGCTGCGGGCGATGATGGATCGGCAACGTCTGCTGCGCCAGCGGCTGCTGCAACTGCTGATAAATCGCGGCGGTAGATAGCTGGAAAGGTTCTCCGTCCTGATTGCTGTTGGCGAAAAACACTTCCCGCACGCCGGTTAAATAGAGGGCGCTAAGACACATCGGGCAAGGTTGTCCGCTGGCGTAGATAACGCATTCGCGCAGAACCTCGCTCCCCAGCCTGGCGGCAATATCGCGGACGGCATTCAGTTCGGCATGCGCCGTTGGGTCGCCGCTTAGATGAAAGGTATTGACGGCTTCGGCGACAACCTCGTCATGGCGCACCAGCACGGCGCCAAAGGGACGACCGCCGTGGCTGATGTTGTGGTTTGCCAGCGTTAGGGCGCGCTGGAGATAGCGATCGTGAGCGGACATAGTCACTCCTGCATAAGATGATGTTCAGGGAAAAAAAGGCAACGGGTCGTGCGTAGAGGGTACGTAACTTGTTTCATAAGTTAAAAGACTTATTTATGATTAACCCTAGTTGAATTACTTATAGGTAAGCGGATGCTCCTGCGCCATCTTTCCTACTTTATCGCCGTGGCAGAACACCGTGGCTTTACTCGCGCCGCCGCGGCGCTGCACGTCTCCCAGCCTGCGCTGTCACAGCAGATCCGCCAGCTTGAAGCCATGCTGGAGGTTCAGCTTTTCGACCGTTCTGGCCGTTATACCCGGTTAACCGATGCCGGAGAGATCTGGCTGGAGTATGCTCGCCGGGCGTTACGCGATCTTGAGGAAGGGCGGCGCGCTCTGCATGACGCTGAGGATCTACAGCGTGGCAAACTCCGCATTGCCATGACGCCGACCTTCACCACCTATATGCTGGGACCGCTGGTGGAAAACTACTATCGACGCTACCCCGGAGTGAAATTGCTGATTCAGGAGATGAACCAGGAGCGCATGGAAACGATGTTGCTGCAGGATGAACTGGATGTCGGCATTGCCTTTGACGAAAGCCGTTCCCGGGATATTGTCGTTCATCCGCTGCTGACGGAAACCCTCGCGTTGGTGGTGAGCCGCAGTCATCCTCTGGCCAGAGAGAATGCGCTCCGGCTGCAGGCGCTCGACGCGCAGCCGCTGATTTTACTGAGCAGCGAGTTTGCCACCCGGGAGCAGATCGATCGTTATTGCCGTCGTCATCGGCTCGAACCTGACGTGCGGATGGAGGCCAACTCTATCGGCGCCGTTATGTCGGTCATTCGGCGCACGCCCCTTGCGACACTGCTGCCGGCGGCGATCGCCGGGCAGTTTGATGATGTAGTGGCTATTGAGCTCGAACCTGCGCTGCTGCAGCGAACGGCCTGTTTGCTACAGCGCAGGGATGCATGGCAGAGCGCCGCGGCACGCGAATTTATCGCCCTGGCGCGGGAGATTGCGCTAACGCTTGAGCAGGAAAACCGCCTGCCTCCTGCCTGACGGCCTGCGTCGCTCGGCGGCGAGCCTGGACTAACGGTGGGTTGCGCTGCTGAAGTCGGCCTCATCGGGCAGGACATCCTCTCTCAGCATGACTTCCTCCTTAAGCCTTTCCAGCACGTGATGAAAGAGCTGGGTCTTGTCTGGCTCAGCCATCTTCTGCAATTTCACATTAAATAAAGTATGGGACTGAATTAGATCGTGGATAAATTCCAGCAGTACCTCACTTTGCGGAAGGGAGGTTAATTCCTGATGGATATAACCGGTTTGTTGCCGTAGCGGATTTTTTGTGACATCCATCGGTCGGGCGCTAATGCTATGGGCAAATATTTTCTCAATTGCCTGACTGGTAATATAGAGCCGGTTCAATGACAGGGTGGGGTTTTCTGCCTCCTGCGGAATGAAGTGACAATATACAAACGGTTTCTCAGGCAGCATCATGCTGAGCCTGTTTTCATGATGAATATCGTCAGGCGCCTCCAGTAACGCCATTAAATTCCGGCTGTGCGGATGCCAGAGACCTGACGCAGTGACCTTGACGTTGAACTGCGTGACGGTATTCCCGCGCAGGGTTTCCATGACGGGAATATCGCCATCAAGCCGCAGAATGCTATGGACATGAGAGTGTGGCGACCAGAAGGTTTCCATCGTCTCCGATGAATTGAGTGGATTAAATGTGCTGGTTACTTCTTTTTCCTGATGAGAAAGGACGGCGAGTTTTAATGTTCCCCGCGTCGGGTTAAGCTTCAGGCATAGATTGATCGCGCCGATATCATGCCAGTGAAGAATGTCTTCAATTTCGCAGTTTAATAATTTTTGCGCCCGGGGGAGAGAGCAATACTCCATTGGCGGTAAATTATTTAATTTCCAGATATTCCGTTCTGTTATATTCATAAGTTTTTTTGTTGCTAAAAAAATAGCGGTTAGTATTGGGCGTAATCATCTAACAGCCACGTTTTATTGCCTGGGCTCCCTGACCTGATTAATGAAAAGCATTCACGTTGAGAATATTATATCGATAAGTTGATTATTCTTATTGTTACGTCAGATATTAACTTGACTGCGTAATCCTATCATTTGTTTCGCTCGAGAAAAATAGTTTGCTTAGCGCCTGAATACAACACTTTTTTGTTATTTTTTATTAATGACTCCGACGAGGGAGAACACAGCATGAGGAAAATGCGGCTCTCGAGATAAATGCCATGACGACAGGGATAACGCAAACGGACGCTCTCGGCATCCGTTTGCGGCGGCCATGCTTATCGGCTGACAGAGGGATAGCGATCCCCCGGCTGCGCGATGGCATACCAGGCCATCATCTCCGCGGTTCCCGGCTGCCCTTCGGCTGGCGCCCAGTCCATGGTGTCGATTTCAGCAAGCGGCTGATAAGCGCCTTGTTTGACTTCAAATACCATTCCTCCTGCGTCAAGTGAGAGCACCGTATGCCAGGTGCCGGGCTCCATTTCCAGGGCCGTGCAGGTTTCACCCAGCACCACCCGGTTAGTAATCACGCCATGGTCATCAAAATTTAGCACCACAAAGCGGCCTTTCAGCGGCAGCAAAAGTTCAAAAGTATGTCGGTGCCGGTGCGGGCGGATATAGGTGCCGGGTTCCATAGCGATAGCCAGGCGCTGCACCGGATCGCTCAGCTCAGGGTGAAAATTGCGATGGGCACGTAAGCGCGGGGAAGTGGCTGCCGCTTCGCTCTGCTGCTGCATATCGCTAAGGGTGATCTGTTTCATACCAACGCCTGGCTCCTTTGTTGTCCAGAGAGTGTTGAATCGGCAGGGCGGCAGGTTGACGCCCAGGCCACGCGATATTGTACGCAGAAAGCGTGTTGCTGTCGGTTAATTGTCGAGGCTATCGAGTACAGGAGGACTTCTGCCAGGCAACCACACAATTCCTTCCTGCTTTTTTTGCCTGGTACAGGGCGTCGTCGGCGCGGTTAAGTAATTCAGTCTCTACCGTTTTAGGATCCTCCGTAGTGGCAAGGCCGATACTGATCGTGACGCTCTCGGGGAGTTTAACCCTGCTGCTGACGTCGCCTGGGGAGATAATAGCCTGGCGAATCCGCTCGGCGATGAGTTGCGCCTGCTGTTGGCCGACGTCAGGCAGTAATAGTGCAAATTCCTCGCCGCCTGTTCTGGCCACAATATCATCTCTTCGAACCTGATCCTGAAGAACCCAGGCTACATACTGAATAACAAGATCTCCCTGAAAGTGGCCATATTTGTCATTTATGCGTTTGAAATGATCGATGTCGCATAACAAGATAGACAATGGTTTTTGCACAGAGACCCGTTGCATTTTTTTTGTCAGCGCAAGGTAAAAATAGCGACGGTTGTACAGCTGCGTCAGATAATCACGAATCGAGTTCTGATAGGCATTCTCATATTTATTGTTGGATAATTGATATAGCTTAAACGCATTAAGGAAAATAATAATAATAAAGATCAGAGTGCCCAGCGTTTCGAAAAGCCTCGCTTTATACCATGTGTTTTCGCTAGCGACATCTGCGGTTGTTAAGAAAGAGAAGGTTAAGATATAAACGAAGCAGTAAAAATAGATTCCTGTCCAGAATATATTTCTGAAGCGGGTTAATGCAATCGTCGTGAAAAAGAGGAGCGTCCACATGTAAACCATTATATTACTGGCTAAGCGTATCGTTGGTTCATACAAGTGCATTGAGGAAAATCCAACAATCAGGACGATAGCTAAAGTAAGGCTTATGCAGGCAAAGGTAATAATAATGTGATTATGGGAGGCCAGCAGGCGATGCGAACGAAATCTGGATACTAATGCCGCGGTGGTGATTTGGGTGAGTGTTAAGGCGTTGCGGTAAAAGTAATATCGCAGAAATTCATTGTATGAGATTGAGTCGTTGAGATTGCAATAAAACAGTTTGCTGTAATTTTGTAACGCAAGAATCATCATTATTGCAGAGCCAATAAAGGCACAGGCTACTGGTATGAGAAACAGACAGCGTTTATCACTTAAGTATTTTAAAGCGATAGTTATTGATATTAAAAAGTAAAATATCAGTATAATAAGGGTCATGCCGTAAAACAACAACGGCGCCGGGGTCGTTATCGTGTTAATGTAGGTTGTGGTAAAATTAATTAAGCAAAATAGCGCCAGTATAGATACTATAAAAAACAACGGTGTCCGGAGCGTTGATGAGGCTGAAGGCCTGTTCATTAGGTCATACCTGTCAGGGTAAGAAAACTATGTTGTTATGATCGTGAATATCAATATTGTGAATGACGGTGAGGAGTGAGCAGTATGCTTTTCGTGCGGTTGCTGCTGACGATATCATTACGTTTTACAACTCTTCTTTTCCTGTGAGTCTTTCATTTTATTTGTAAAATGATCACTGGTGTTTTCCTCTTTTTAAAAAGAGGAATGGCGCAACGGGTTTTATATCTATAAATAAATCACTTTGTGCGTTAACAGGGAGGGGCATTGATGATCAGGTCGGTACTAGCTTGAGTGAACTATCTACCGGAGCTGCAGAAAAATCATCAAAAATCGCCGTGGATCCGTCATAAAACAGGAGGGGCGTGGTGTCCCCTGCAGGAATCGAACCTGCAACTAGCCCTTAGGAGGGGCTCGTTATATCCATTTAACTAAGGGGACAAGGCGGCACGAGTATAGCGTTTTTCGCCCGCCTGAGTAAGTGCCATACCGTCTGACTGCTTAAACCCTCGCCATTCTGAGCGCTTTTTTTATGCCCGGTCGGCGTTTTTGGCTTTTCCGGCGGCCTGCGCGCGGGCTTCTGCTTTTCGCTTGTTGCTCATGTCGTTACGGATCTGCGCATGGCTCAACAGCGCGAAGATGAAGGTTCCGCCGCAGATATTTCCCGCCAGCGTCGGCAGGGCGAACGGCCAGATGAAGTCGCTCCAGGGAAGGCTTCCGTTAAATACCAGATAGAGGATCTCTACCGAGCCCACCACGATATGGGTGGTATCCGCCAGGGCGATAAGCCAGGTCATCAGAATGATCACCACGATCTTGGCGGCGCCGGCAAGGGGAAACATCCAGACCATGGTGGCGACCAGCCAGCCGGAAATAATCGCATTGGCGAACATCTCCGTCGGGCTGTTTTTCATCACATCTTCGGCGATGCTGACGAAGGCCTGGCGGGTCGGCTCATCAAAAACAGGCATATAATTGAAGGCCCATGCGGCCACCGCGGTGCCGATGAGATTGCCCGCCAGTACCACCGACCATAGCCGCATCAGCAAACCGACGTTTCCGGGGGTGGGATTGTGCATCACCGGCAGTACGGCGGTGACCGTGTTTTCCGTGAACAGCTGCTGGCGGGCCATAATCACGATAATAAAGCCGAAGGTATACCCGAGGTTCTCGAGTAAAAATCCGCCAGGGATCCCCTCCAGCTTGACGTGAAAAATCCCTTTCGCCAGCAGGGAGGCGCCCATCGACAGACCGGCCGCAATCGCCGACCACAGCAGGGCCAGCGCATCGCGCTCCATCTCTTTTTCCCCTTCCTGGCGAATATGTTCATGGATCGCCATCGCCCGAGAGGGAAGGCGATCTTCGTCAACTTCTATCTCTTCACCGCGCTGTTTTTCTTCACTTTCGACCTCGCGTTCGTCATCCGCAGGCTTTAATTTGTTATCGTCTGGTTCATCCATTTCACGGCCCTCGCTGACAAGTTATCTAGTTAAAGCGTAGCGGCTTTCCCTGGCGACTGGCTGGGGATACTCTTAAATCGCAAAAATGGTTACGCCAGATTTTTATCGCTCCGCTAGAATAGGAGCCCCGCGATCTCGTTATTCCCAGGCTATGATCAAATCAACAACTTGGGTGATATAGACATCGTTCAACGTGCTGTTACAATCGCTCACATCTTTACGGGCGGAAACGTTGTCTTTCCGTCATGGATGGCAACTCGCGATAGCCATAAAAACCAGGGAGACATCTATGAATTATCGCCTGTCGGCGCTTGCGCTTGGCGCCACATTGCTGGTGGGATGTGCCAGTTCCAGCTCTGGCGATCAGCCGCAGGGGCGCTCAGACCCGTTAGAAGGGTTTAACCGCACGATGTTCAATTTCAACTTTAACGTTGTTGATCCTTACGTGCTTCGTCCCGTCGCGGTGGCATGGCGTGACTATGTTCCGCAGCCGGCGCGCAATGGCTTAAGTAACTTCACCAGCAACCTGGAAGAGCCGGCGGTGATGGTGAACTCCTTCCTGCAGGGCGACCCCTATAAAGGGATGGTCCACTTTACCCGCTTCTTCCTGAACACCATCCTCGGGATGGGGGGGCTGATCGATGTCGCCGGGATGGCTAATCCGCAGCTGCAGCGCGTTGAACCGCATCGTTTCGGCAGCACGCTTGGCCACTATGGCGTCGGCTATGGTCCGTATGTGCAACTGCCATTCTACGGCAGCTTTACCCTGCGCGACGAAGGCGGCGATATGGCCGATGGCCTCTATCCGGTGCTCTCCTGGCTGACCTGGCCGATGTCGATCGGCAAATGGGCGGTGGAAGGCATTGAAACACGCGCTCAGCTGCTGGATTCCGACGGCCTGCTGCGCCAGTCTTCCGATCCTTACATTATGGTGCGTGAAGCTTACTTCCAGCGTCATGACTTTATCGCCAACGGCGGTAAGCTGACCCCGGCGGACAATCCGAACGCCCAGGCCATTCAGGATGAACTGAAAGATATCGATTCACAGTAATCGGCAAAGAAAAAAAGGGTGAACATGATGTTCACCCTTTTTTGTTGTGTGCCGCTTATCAGAAGCGGTAGTTGAAGTTGGCGCCGTACAGCCAGGCGGTCCCTTCGGAGCGGAAGGTATACGGGCCTTCCTTGATTTCAACATGCTGCCCGTGCATATAGGAAATCCCGACGTCAACCGACGCATCCTTGTTGAACGCGTAGGTGGTACCCGCGCTCAGCCACAGGCGATCCTGATCCGGAATGGAAATGGAGCGATTGTTGGCTGGTACCGGGCTGTCATCGAAGGCGATACCGGTGCGGAAGGTCCAGTTATCGTCATAATAATAGGTGGTCCCCAACGCAAGTCGGTAGGCGTCCTTAAAGCCTTCCTCTTTATAGAACAGCGTCTGGCCGTTGCTGCCGGTGGCTTTCAGCTCCTGGAACTGACTCCAGCTGGTATAGGTCAGACTGTAGTGGACCGCCCACTGCGGCGCTACGCGGTTATAACCCGACAGCTCCCACATTTCCGGCAGGTTAAGGGTCAGTGAACCGTCGGTGGTTTGGCCATTAGTACCTGCTGGCAGACCGAAGTTGCCGAGGATCTGGTTATAGGCTGCCGGCAGGCTGCTGCGGTAGTTACCGTCGAAGTCGATCTTGACCTCGGAACGGTAGGTGAAACCGTAGCGGTTATTTTTATCCAGCTCGTAGAGGATACCGGCGTTCCAGCCAAAGCCCCAGGCGTTGCCGTTAAGATGGGCGATCTGCGTGTCGGCCGGGATCTTCGCTACCTGGCCCGCCAGCGCCGGCGGCAGCGCGCCCGAGCCAGCGACAATCTGCCCCAGATCGCCAGCATAGCGCTCGATCTTCGCCTTAGCGTAGACCGCGTCAAAGCCTAAGCCGAAGCTCCAGTTGCTGTCGAGACGGTAGGCGCCGCTCAGGTTAAAGTTCGCGGTGGTCAGGTCGGTTTTCCCGCCCATGCTGCCGGCGGCATAGTCATCGTTGTATTCGGTTGCCAGGCCGTAGTTGGAGGTGATGGACGCCCCCCAACCAAACTGATCGTTAATCGGCGCGACAAAGTGGAAGTTAGGTACCCACGCCGTCGGGGCGATATTGTCCGCATTCAGGCTTTTGCCGGTGGGTGAAGTCCCGGAGACATTGACGCCCGGGTCGACAAAAACGGCGCCCGCCGACATGGTCGGACGGTCAAACATCATAATTAATGCCGGGTTACGACTGGCATTGCCTGCATCGTCTGCGATAGCCCCTTCACCGGAATAGGCCCGACCCAGCCCTGATGAAGAGAATTCGTTGAGCTGGAAGCCTGCTGACCAGGCCTGGGTGGAAACAAGTGCGACAGCCACTGCAAGGGCAGATTGGGTAAAGCGGGTTTTCTGGCTCATGCCCATAACCTCATTGAGTTATTTTTTTTTAAACTATGTTACATGCCGTAACAGAAGCGCGGAAGTGTAGGGTCTGCGGTACAACAGAGAAATCAGACCAGTGCGCTGAGTATAGGTCTGACCAGATGAGTTGTTGCAAGTTTGTTTATGAAGTTTTTCAATTGTGATAACAGAAACGCGATCCAGCTGGCAAAATTGTCGGGGGAAAGGAGAGAGAGAAAAGGTGATTTTTGTTTTAGATCATTTTTAAGTGTGATTTCTGTCACTTAACGCCGCGATGGCGATTATCGGCTGGAGGCAGACCAGGGAGCGGGCGTAAAATAGGCACATAAATTGTCTGGCACCGCAGGTGCATATCCAGAGGAAATCTACGATGAGTAAATGTAGCGCTGATGAAACCCCGGTTTGCTGCTGTATGGATGTTGGGACCATTGTCGACAACACCGACTGCACCGCCTCATACAGCCGCGTATTCGCCAACCGTGCGGAAGCAGAGCAAATGCTCGCCGCGCTGAGCGAAAAAGCCCGCAGTGTGGAATCTGAACCATGCAAGATTAATCCCGTCTTCGCCGACGTTGACGGCGGCGTACAGCTGGATATCGATTTTGTGTTTAGCTGTGAGGCCGAATCCCTGATCTTCCAGTTGGGTCTGCGTTAATCCCTCCGCTTAACGCCCCGAGAAAGGGGCGTTATCTTTTCCGTTCAATGTGTTTTGGCTCGCAATTTTTCGCTTCCCCGATTGGCTTAATGTAAAAAATTAGTTAACAATGCTATCAGGTCAGACCACTTGTTTGTCTTGGTTAACAGGGGAGAGTTATGAGTCAGGCATTACCGCTTATCACCCGTCAGGGCGATCGCATTGCCATTGTCACAGGGTTACGCACGCCGTTTGCGCGTCAGGCGACGGCATTTCATGGCATTCCCGCCGTTGATTTAGGAAAAATGGTGGTTGGCGAAATGCTGGCGCGCAGCGACATTCCTGCGCAAGCCATTGAGCAACTAGTCTTCGGTCAGGTCGTGCAGATGCCTGAGGCGCCGAATATCGCCCGGGAAATTGTGCTCGGTACCGGAATGAGCGTGCACACCGACGCTTACAGCGTCAGTCGCGCCTGCGCCACCAGCTTCCAGGCCGTGGCGAATGTCGCCGAAAGCCTGATGGCCGGCACCATCCGCGCCGGTATCGCCGGCGGTGCCGACTCCTCCTCTGTGTTGCCTATCGGCGTCAGCAAAACGCTGGCCCGCGCGCTGGTAGATGCGAACAAAGCCCGCACGCTGAGCCAGAAACTGAAGCTGTTTTCCCGCCTGCGGCCGCGCGACCTGCTGCCGGTTCCCCCGGCGGTTGCTGAATATTCAACCGGCTTACGGATGGGCGATACCGCCGAGCAGATGGCGAAAAGCTGGGGGATCACCCGGGAACAACAGGATGCGCTGGCACATCGTTCACACCAGCTGGCAGCGAAAGCCTGGGAGGAGGGCAAACTGTCCGCAGAGGTGATGACCGCCTATGCTTCTCCCTTCCGCGAACCGCTGGAGCAGGATAACAATATCCGTAAAAATTCAACCCTCGCGGATTACCAAAAGTTACGTCCGGCCTTCGACCGTAAACATGGCACCGTTACCGCCGCCAACAGCACGCCGCTGACGGATGGCGCGGCGGCGGTGATCCTGATGACCGAGTCGCGGGCCAAAGAGCTGGGTCTGACGCCGTTGGGTTATCTGCGCAGCTATGCCTTTACCGCCATCGATGTCTGGCAGGATATGCTGCTGGGGCCCGCATGGTCCACGCCGCTGGCGCTGGAGCGCGCTGGCCTGACGCTGGCGGATCTCACGCTTATCGATATGCACGAAGCTTTCGCCGCGCAGACGCTGGCCAATCTCCAGTGTCTGGCAAGCGACCGCTTTTCCCGTGAGGTGCTGGGCCGCGCGCAGGCCACCGGTGAGGTGGATGAGAGTAAATTTAACGTCCTCGGCGGCTCTATCGCCTACGGTCACCCCTTTGCCGCCACCGGCGCGCGGATGATCACCCAGACGCTGCATGAGCTGCGGCGACGGGGAGGGGGATTTGGTCTGGTGACGGCCTGCGCGGCAGGCGGTCTGGGCGCGGCGATGATTGTGGAGGCTGAATAATGGATACTGTTTCCGCTTTTAAACTTGAGGTCCGTGCGGACAAAATCGCGGTGATCACCATTGATGCTCCGGGTGAAAAAATGAATACCCTGAAGGCCGAGTTCGGCAATCAGGTGCGGGGACTGATACGCCAGATACGCGACGATAAGTCGGTGCGCGGCGTGGTATTTATCTCCGCCAAAGCCGATAACTTTATCGCCGGCGCAGACATCAACATGATTGCCCGCTGCCGCAGCGCGCAGGAGGCGGAAGCGCTGGCGCGCCAGGGGCAGCAGATTATGGCCGAAATCCATGGCTTGTCGATTCCGGTCATTGCCGCCATCCATGGCGCCTGTCTGGGCGGCGGACTGGAGCTGGCGCTGGCCTGCCATGGCCGCATCTGTAGCGATGACGAAAAAACCCGACTCGGGTTGCCGGAGGTACAGCTTGGTCTGCTGCCGGGTTCCGGTGGGACGCAGCGTTTACCGCGGCTAATCGGCGTCAGCACGGCGCTGGATATGATGCTCACCGGCAGGCAATTACGGCCGCGCCAGGCGCTGAAGGCCGGTCTGGTGGACGAGGTGGTGCCGGAGACAATTTTACTGCAGGCGGCGGTGGAGCTGGCGCTGAAGGGACGTCCGACCAGCCGCGAGGTGCCGGTTCGCGAACGCGTGCTGGCGGGCCCCCTCGGTCGCCATCTGTTATTTCAGTACGTCGGCAAGCAAACGCAGCGCAAGACCCAGGGCAACTACCCGGCGGTGAAGCGAATTTTGCAGGTCGTCGAGAATGGTCTGGCCCACGGCTGCAGCAGCGGTTACGCCGAAGAGGCCCGCGCGTTTGGCGAACTGGCGATGACCCCGCAGTCGCAGGCGCTGCGATCGATCTTCTTTGCCAGTACCGATCTGAAAAAAGACCGTGGCGCCGAGGCGGAACCCGCTCCGCTGAAAAGCGTTGCAGTCCTGGGCGGCGGCCTGATGGGCGGGGGGATCGCCTATGTGACCGCCTGTAAAGGCGGACTGCCGGTGCGAATTAAAGATATTCAGCCGAGCGGGATCAACCACGCCTTAAAGTACAGCTGGGATCTGCTGAACAAACAGGTTCGCCAGCGCCGACTGCGCCCCAGCGAGCGCGATCGTCAGATGGCGCTGATCACAGGCACTACCGACTATCAGGGCTTTGCCCATCGCGACGTGGTGATTGAGGCGGTATTCGAAGACCTGGCGCTGAAACAGCGGATGGTCAGTGAAGTGGAGCAAAACGGCGGGCCGCAGACTATCTTTGCCTCGAATACGTCGTCGTTACCGATAGGCGATATAGCCGCCCATGCCAGCCACCCTGAGCGGGTGGTCGGCCTGCACTTTTTCAGTCCGGTGGAGAAAATGCCGCTGGTTGAGGTGATCCCGCATAAGGGAACCGATCCGCAGACCATTGCCACGGTGGTGCAACTGGCTAAACGTCAGGGGAAAACGCCGATCGTCGTGGCGGACAAAGCGGGCTTCTATGTGAACCGCATTCTCGCGCCGTATATAAATGAAGCGATGCGTCTGCTGGTGGAGGGAGAACCGGTTGAGGTGATTGATAAGGCCCTGGTGAAATTCGGTTTTCCGGTGGGACCGGTTCAACTGCTGGATGAGGTGGGTATCGATACCGGCACCAAAATTATTCCCGTACTGGAGAATGCCTTTGGAGAACGTTTTAGCCCGCCTGCAAACATCATTGACGCGATTTTGAAGGACGATCGCAAAGGTAGAAAAAATAATCGTGGTTTCTATCTTTATGAGATAAAAGGGCGTAAAAGCAAAAAACGGCCCGACCCGGCAGTCTATCCGCTGCTGGGCATCGACCGCCCGCAGTCGCGGTTGTCCGCGCAGCAGGTGGCTGAGCGCTGTGTGATGCTGATGCTTAACGAGGCGGCGCGCTGCTTTGATGAGCAGATCATCCGTAGCGCGCGCGATGGTGATATCGGCGCCGTATTTGGTATAGGGTTTCCGCCATTTCTTGGCGGCCCGTTCCGGTATATGGATACTATCGGCGCGGGTGAAGTTGCCGCGATCCTGCAGCGCCTGGCCGCCCAGTACGGCCCACGTTTTACACCCTGTGACACTTTGTTACGCATGGCCGAACAGGGGACCACCTTTTGGCCAGCGGATGAACGGCTGACCTAAGTTGTGGTCAAAGAAGGTAAATCCGGCTGCGGATGACGCTGTTGATTGGCTGTTTTGTAAACAATCATTGACTATACTTACGCCATTGAGGTAAAAAACAGCGTTTCATTCGTTGAATGGATCAGGCACAATGCCCGGCCACCGGGTTGCCTGCGTATTGTCTTCGCAGGCTAAACTTCGGTGCTTCTGGTTAACAAAAGCGGTGCAATATGCAAGTTTTTATTATGCGTCACGGCGACGCTGCCCTCGATGCAGCCAGCGACTCGGTTCGTCCATTAACCGTATGCGGTTGTGATGAGTCTCGTCAGATGGCAACCTGGCTGAAAGGTCAAAAAGTGGATATTGAGCGCGTTCTTGTCAGTCCCTATCTGCGTGCGGAACAGACGCTGGATATTGTTGGGGAGTGCATGAACCTGCCGAAACATGTCGACGTGATGCCGGAACTCACGCCGTGCGGCGATGTAGGTATGGTGAGCGCCTATCTGCAGGCGCTGGCAAATGAAGGCGTGGCGACGGCGCTGGTCGTCTCCCACCTGCCGCTGGTGGGGTACCTCGTCTCAGAGCTGTGCCCGGGGGAAACGCCCCCGATGTTCACCACCTCGGCTATCGCCTGCGTCAATCTGGACGCCGACGGCAAGGGTGAATACCTCTGGCAGAAAAGCCCCTGCAACCTCAAAATGGCCAACGCCATCTGACGGCCCCGGAGCTCGCCGTCAAGGCAGCTCCGGTGGTTGCCACTCCTCGACCTCAATCAGAATCAGCAGTGCGGCGTCACCGCCGTACTCTTTTGGCGCCTGATGAAAAGCCATGATGTGTGGATGCTGCGCCAGCCACAGCGGGGTTTGCTGTTTGAGAATGTGCTTGCCGTGCCCGTGCATCACGCAGGCGCAAAACACATGCTCGCGGCGGCAGGCGGCAATCAGCGCGCCCAGTTCCTGTTTGGCCTGCTGCTGGGTGAGCCCATGCAAATCGAGAAACAGTTCCGGCGAATAATCCCCACGGCGCAGCTTTTTCAGCTCAAAATGGCTGACGTCGGCGCGGACATATTTCGTCGAGCCTTCGGTATTCAGTAGCGGCTGAAACTCATCGGAAAAATAGTGGCTGTTGTCGGCCTGTTCCTGCAACAGACGCTTAGGGGCAACCTCGGTGATTTTCTTGCGCTGCGGGCGGTGCACGATGGTGTCCTGTTTGATCTGCCGCGTGCCAGTCATCAGCTGACGGAACAGCGCCTGATCCTCCTCGCTAAGCGATGTCTTCTTTTTCATTGTCCGCTCTCATTAATACTTTGCGCTAGTTTACCCGACTCAATATCCCTTCGGGCAAGGAAAACCTGTTTTTTCCCCCGCCACCCCACGCAAGAATGCTGATTTATCGCCGTCTTCATGGCACACTAGCCGCCGAATTTATAGCAGAGTGTGCCCTGGAGGATGTCGTGGATAAAATTTTTGTTGATGAGGCAGTCAATGAGCTGCATACCATTCAGGACATGCTGCGCTGGGCGGTAAGCCGTTTCAGCGCTGCTAATATCTGGTACGGTCACGGGACTGACAACCCGTGGGACGAGGCGGTACAGCTGGTGCTGCCTTCGCTGTATCTGCCGCTGGATATCCCGGAAGATATGCGCACTGCGCGCCTGACCTCCAGCGAGAAACACCGCATTGTAGAGCGGGTGATTCGCCGCGTGAACGAGCGTATTCCCGTCGCCTATCTGACCAACAAAGCGTGGTTCTGCGGCCATGAGTTTTACGTTGATGAGCGGGTGCTGGTGCCGCGCTCCCCGATCGGCGAACTGATCAATAACCAGTTTGCCGGTCTAATTAACCATAAGCCGCAGCATATCCTTGATATGTGCACCGGCAGCGGCTGCATCGCCATCGCCTGCGCCTATGCCTTCCCGGAAGCCGAAGTCGACGCCGTGGATATCTCCCCGGACGCGCTGGCCGTCGCCGAGCACAACGTGGAATCCCATGGCCTGATCCATCACGTGACCCCGATCCGTTCCGACCTGTTTCGCGATCTGCCGAAGCTACAGTACGATCTGATCGTCACTAATCCGCCGTATGTCGATGAAGAGGACATGGCCGACCTGCCGGAAGAGTATGAGCATGAGCCGGTACTGGGTCTGGCCTCCGGAAGCGATGGCCTGAAGCTGACGCGCCGCATCCTCGGCAATGCGCCGGATTATCTCAGCGACGACGGCATTCTGATTTGTGAAGTCGGTAACAGCATGGTACATCTGATGGAGCAGTATCCGGACGTGCCGTTTACCTGGCTTGAGTTTGATAACGGCGGCGACGGCGTCTTTATGCTGACCAAACAACAGCTGATTGACGCTCGCGCGCACTTCGGTATTTATAAAGACTAAAAAAAACAACACGCCAACATAACGACAAATAATGGAGCCGTGATGGCAGGAAATACAATTGGACAACTCTTTCGCGTCACCACCTTCGGCGAGTCGCACGGCCTGGCGCTTGGCTGCATCGTTGATGGTGTGCCGCCGGGCATTCCGCTGACCGAAGCCGATCTGCAGCACGACCTCGATCGTCGTCGCCCGGGCACCTCGCGTTACACCACGCAGCGTCGCGAGCCGGATCAGGTCAAAATCCTCTCCGGCGTCTTCGAAGGCGTCACCACCGGGACCAGTATCGGGCTGCTGATTGAGAACACCGATCAGCGTTCGCAGGATTACGGCGCGATCAAAGATCTGTTTCGTCCTGGCCATGCGGATTACACCTACGAACAAAAGTATGGTCTACGCGACTATCGTGGCGGCGGTCGCTCCTCCGCCCGCGAAACCGCGATGCGCGTGGCGGCCGGGGCGATTGCCAAAAAATTCCTCGCCGCGAAGTTCGGCATCGTCATTCGCGGTTGCCTGACGCAGATGGGCGACATTCCGCTGGCCATTAAGGACTGGGAACAGGTTGAACAGAATCCCTTCTTCTGCCCGGATCCGGAGAAAATCGACGCTCTCGATGAACTGATGCGCGGTCTGAAAAAAGAGGGCGACTCCATTGGCGCCAAAGTTACCGTCGTCGCCGACGGCGTACCGCCGGGCCTTGGCGAGCCGGTCTTTGACCGCCTTGACGCCGATATCGCCCATGCGCTGATGAGCATCAACGCCGTGAAAGGCGTGGAGATTGGCGACGGTTTCGAGGTGGTGAAGCTGCGCGGCAGCGAAAACCGCGATGAGATCACCAAAGCCGGATTCCAGAGCAACCACGCCGGCGGCATTCTTGGCGGCATCAGCAGCGGTCAGCAGATCGTTGCCAACATCGCGCTGAAGCCGACCTCCAGTATTACCGTTCCCGGTCATACCATTAACCGCTTTGGCGAAGAGGTGGAGATGATCACCAAAGGGCGTCACGATCCGTGCGTCGGCATTCGCGCCGTACCGATCGCTGAGGCCATGCTGGCGATCGTTTTAATGGATCATTTTATGCGTCAGCGCGCGCAGAATGGCGACGTGACGACGACAATTCCACGCTGGTAACCATGAAAAACACCGTTATCGCCCTGTTGGCGCTGCTGGCCAGCGCCGGCAGCCTGGCCGCCACGCCATGGCAGAAGATATCCCAGCCAATCGGCGGCAGCGCGCAGTCGATTGGCACGTTCTCCAATGGCTGTATCGTTGGCGCCGAGGCGCTGCCGCTGAACGCTGTCGGCTATCAGGTGATGCGTACCGATCAGCGGCGCTACTTCGGTCATCCGGATCTGATTCAGTTTATTCAGCGCCTGAGCAATCAGGTGCACAATAAAGGCATGGGGACCGTGCTGATTGGCGACATGGGGATGCCGGCAGGCGGCCGTTTTAACGGCGGCCACGCCAGCCATCAGACGGGCCTCGATGTCGATATCTTCCTCCAGCTGCCGCAGACGCGCTGGACATCGTCCCAGCTGCTGAAGCCGCAGGCCCTGGATCTGGTCGCCAGCGATGGCAAACGCGTGGTACCGTCGCTGTGGAGTCCGCAAATCAGCCAGCTGATCAAGCTGGCGGCGGAAGATAGCGAGGTGACCCGCATCTTCGTCAACCCGGCGATTAAACAGCAGCTGTGCCTGGACGCGGGAAGCGACCGCCAGTGGCTGCGCAAAGTTCGTCCCTGGTTCCAGCATCGCGCCCATATGCACGTCCGTCTGCGCTGCCCGGCAGGCAGCCTGGAGTGCGAAGATCAGGCGCCACCGCCGGCCGGCGATGGCTGCGGAGCGGAGCTGCAGAGCTGGTTCGAGCCACCTAAACCCGGGTCTACCCCACCTGTGAAGAAGACGCCGCCGCCGTTGCCGCCTTCCTGCCAGGCGCTACTGGATGAGCATGTGCTGTAATGGATAGTTTTATCGAGTTGTTTTCCGTATCGCCGCTGGTGCTGGTGGTGCTTTTTTTTGTCGCCATCCTGGCCGGTTTTATTGATTCACTGGCCGGGGGCGGGGGCTTACTGACCGTGCCGGCGCTTATGGCGGCAGGCATGCCGCCGGCCCAGGCGCTGGCGACCAATAAGCTGCAGGCCTGCGGCGGATCGCTGTCGGCGACCCTCTACTTTGTCCGGCGCAAGGTGGTCAATCTCGCCGATCAGAAGCTGAATATTCTGATGACCTTTATCGGTTCAACCGCCGGCGCGCTGCTGGTCCAGCACGTGCAGTCCGATATTCTTAAGCAGATCCTGCCGTTGCTGGTGATCGGCATCGGTCTCTATTTTCTGCTGATGCCGAAACTGGGCGAAGCGGACCGGCAGCGTCGGCTCTACGGTCTGCCGTTTGCGCTGGTCGCTGGCGGCAGCGTCGGGTTTTACGACGGTTTTTTCGGCCCCGGCGCCGGTTCGTTTTATGCGCTGGCGTTTGTCACCCTCGCCGGGTTTAACCTGGCGAAGTCGACGGCCCACGCCAAACTGCTCAACGCCACCTCGAACGTCGGCGGCCTGCTGCTGTTTATTATCGGCGGGAAGGTTATCTGGGCCACCGGCTTTGTGATGATGGCCGGACAGTTTATTGGCGCCCGCGCCGGCTCCCGGCTGGTGCTGAGTAAAGGGCAATCGCTGATCCGACCGATGATCGTTATCGTCTCGGCGGTGATGAGCGCGAAGCTTCTCTACGACAGCCACGGGGCGGAGATTTTGCAGTGGTTGGGAATTCATTAATGCAACAGCAACACCATTATCAGCAGCTGATCGATCTCTTCGATAGCTGCTTTGCCGCAGATTTTAATACTCGCCTGGTGAAAGGCGACGATGAGCCGATCTACCTTCCGGCAGACGATGGCACGCCATATCACCGTATCGTCTTCGCGCACGGTTTTTTTGCCAGCGCCCTGCACGAGATCTCCCACTGGTGTATCGCCGGCAAGGCTCGCCGCGAACAGGTGGATTTTGGCTACTGGTACTGCCCGGACGGTCGCGATGCAATGACCCAAAGCCAGTTTGAGGACGTCGAGGTGAAACCGCAGGCCCTGGAGTGGCTGTTCTGCGTGGCGGCGGGATTTCCGTTTAACGTCAGCTGTGACAATCTGGAAGGTGACGTCGAACCCGATCGCATCGCCTTTCAGCGCCGGGTACATGCCCAGGTGATGACTCTGCTTGAACAAGGGATCCCCGAACGTCCGGCGCGTCTTATTCGCGCACTACAACACTATTATCAAACGCCGCCATTGACGGCAGAACACTTTCCGTGGCCGGAAGACCTGCACTAAGGCCACACATTACATGACAAGAGGTAAGACGATGATCGCGGAGTTTGAATCACGCATTCTGGCGCTGATTGACAACATGGTAGACCACGCCAGTGATGATGAACTGTTTGCCGGCGGTTATCTGCGCGGCCACCTGACGCTGGCGGTGGCAGAGCTGGAAGGTGAGGGCGAGCATTCAGCTGAAGCGGTACACAGCAAAGTCAGCCATAGCCTGGAGAAAGCCATCGGCGCTGGCGAGCTGTCGCCGCCGGACCAAATTCTGGTTCAGGGCATGTGGGAAAACCTGTATCTGCAGGCAAAAAATCAGGCCTGAGCCATGTTGTAGCCCGGGTCAGGCGTCAGCCGTACCCGGGAAATTGCCTGCCCTCATGGTTTTATTTCACCGCTTTTCCCTTCAGCAGTTTTCTCACCCATAGCCGATTCGGATTCAGCGCCGCCAGGGTGTCGCTATCCAGCGGCAGTGGTTCAGCGCTCATCTGCGCCGCCAGTATCTCAGCGCTTAACGGCGCGGTGCAAATGCCTCGCGATCCGAGGGCGCCAAGCATAAACAGGTTATGAAAGACCGGCGCGCTACCGGCGCTATCCTGCCGTTCGTGGAGGTTGGCGTATTGCGTCAATGTCGCCGCATAGTCCGGGACGTTGCCGACCATCGGCAGATGATCGCGGGTGGCGCAGCGCACGCCGCAGCGGGCGTCACTGGCGCTGATATCCACGTCCTGCGGCCACTCCGCGCCCGGGAAGCAGTCGATCAGCCGTTGCCGGTTGTGCTGCTGATCTTCTTCGCTGAAGGTGGTGTCGGTTTTGCCGCGATGGTAGCTGGCGCCAATACAATGCTGCTGGTTTTGCGGATTCTGCGGCGTCAGGTAGCCGTCGTAGCACAGCACCTGGCGCAAGGCGGAAAGCCGCGGGGTGGTGGGTATATGGCTGACCTGGCCACCTACGGGGTAGACGGGCAACGGCGCGGTTTGCGCAAAATCCGCGATGCGGTGGCCGTTGGCCAGCACGACCGCCTGATGATAGCGCTGGTGGTTGAGCAGCCAGCCATCGCCTTCCGCGCTCAGCGTCTCGACCTGATAACCATAATGCACGTGCAGACCGCGAGTTGCCGCCAGCGCCAGCAGTTCGGCGGTGAGCTGCTGTGGACATAGCCAACCGCCGGCCGGATAGGTTATGCCGCCGCAGCCGGTCTCGACGCCGGTCAGCTCCGCGGCCTGATCCGCCGTCACCGCGCAGGCGATATCAGGGGGCAACTCCAGGGCCAGCATCTGGGCGATTTTGTGCGCGCTTTTTTCATCCCAGCCAAGCTGGGTGACCCCGCACCATTGATGATCGAACAGCACCGGCAGCGCGTCGTAGGTGCGGCGGGCGAAGGTAAAGGCGGCGGGGAAAAAGCGCGCCAGCGCCGGATCGTGCTGGCTTAACAGCGGGTAGAGCGCGCCCTGGCGATTACCGGAGGCGCCCTGCGCCGGGGCGTCGTCCGCGCAGTAGAGGGTCACCTGCCAGCCGCGACGCAGCAGCGCCAGGGAGAGCAGGGCGCTGGCGATACCGCCGCCGACGATGGCCGCTTCGCGAGCCTCGCTGCCGCGGCGGGCGAACCAGGGCGCGCGCGCCGGAAAGGCCAGCGTTTGCGCCATCTCGCCGGTCAGCATCTCCCGTTTGCGGCCGAAGCCCTTGGTTTTACGCAGGGTAAATCCGGCTTCCTGCAGGCCGCGGCGGACAAAACCGGCGGAGGTAAAAGTGGCCAGCGTTCCGCCGGGACGCGCCAGGCGCGCCATGGCATTGAACAGATCCTGGGTCCACATGTCGGGATTTTTCGCCGGGGCAAAGCCGTCGAGAAACCAGGCGTCCACCTGCTGATTCAGCGAATCATCCAGCTCTCTGGTCAGCTCGTTGATATCGCCAAACCACAGATCGAGCGTCACCCGTCCGCCGTCGAGCAGCAGACGATGGCACCCGGCGAAGGCCGAAGGCCATTGCGCCTGCAGCTGTTCTGCCCATGGGGCCAGCTCTGGCCAGCGCTGGTGCGCCAGGCGGAGATCTTCCGCCTTCAGCGGATATTTCTCAAAACTGATGAAATGTAACCTTTGCAGGGTAACGTCCGGGTTATCGCGAACAAAAACGTCAAACGCCTGCCAGAGAGTGAGGAAATTGAGCCCGGTGCCGAAGCCGCTCTCCGCGACGATCAACAGCGGGCGAGGGTGGCTGGAGAAGCGCTCCGGCAGGCGATTTCCGCCGAGAAAGACGTAGCGCGTCTCTTCCAGACCGTTGTCATTGGAAAAGTAAACATCGTCGAAATCTCGGGAAACAGGTGTACCCTCAGCATTGAATTCCAGGTTGGCGGGTTGTATAGCGTTTTGTTTCACGTAAGTTACTCGAATCACAAGGCGTAGCGCGATCTTAGCGATGTGTGCCTGAGGGCGCAAATTTATACACAAAATGTCTGATCGGACTTGTTCGGCGTACAAGTGTACGCTATCGTGCGACACGAAACTTAAAATAGTGAGACTTACAGAGGTATTTAATGAAACGTGCAGTGATTACTGGCTTGGGCATCGTTTCCAGCATCGGTAATAACCAGCAGGAAGTCCTGGCATCTCTGCGTGAAGGACGTTCAGGGATCACTTTCTCTCAGGAGCTTAAAGATTCAGGGATGCGCAGCCACGTATGGGGCAACGTCAAACTGGATACCACTGGCCTCATTGACCGCAAAGTAGTGCGCTTCATGAGCGACGCCTCCATCTATGCTTACCTGTCCATGGAACAGGCCGTTGCCGACGCAGGTCTGGCGCCGGAAGCATACCAGAATAACCCGCGTGTCGGCCTGATCGCAGGCTCCGGCGGCGGCTCCCCGAAATTCCAGGTCTTCGGCGCTGATGCCATGCGTAGCCCGCGTGGTCTGAAAGCCGTGGGTCCGTATGTGGTCACCAAAGCGATGGCTTCCGGCGTTTCTGCCTGCCTCGCCACGCCGTTTAAAATCCACGGCGTTAACTACTCCATCAGCTCCGCCTGCGCCACTTCCGCACACTGCATCGGTAATGCGGTAGAGCAGATTCAGCTGGGCAAACAGGATATCGTCTTTGCCGGCGGCGGCGAAGAGCTGTGCTGGGAAATGGCCTGCGAGTTTGACGCCATGGGCGCGCTGTCCACCAAATACAACGACACTCCAGAAAAAGCCTCCCGCACCTATGACGCCAACCGTGACGGCTTCGTTATCGCCGGCGGCGGCGGTATGGTCGTGGTGGAAGAGCTGGAACATGCTCTGGCGCGCGGCGCGCACATCTATGCCGAAATCGTCGGCTATGGCGCAACCTCCGATGGCGCAGACATGGTAGCTCCATCGGGTGAAGGCGCAGTGCGCTGTATGCAGATGGCGATGCACGGCGTGGATACCCCGATCGACTACCTGAACTCTCACGGCACCTCCACGCCGGTCGGCGACGTGAAAGAGCTGGGCGCGATCCGCGAAGTGTTCGGCGATAACAGCCCGGCTATCTCGGCGACCAAAGCGATGACCGGCCACTCGCTGGGCGCGGCGGGCGTACAGGAAGCTATCTACTCCCTGCTGATGCTGGAGCACGGCTTTATCGCGCCGAGCATCAACGTCGAAGAGCTGGACGAGCAGGCAGCCGGCCTGAACATCGTCACCAAACCGACTGACGCTAAGCTGACCACCGTGATGTCCAACAGCTTCGGCTTCGGCGGCACCAACGCCACGCTGGTGATGCGTAAATACAACGCCTAATCAGCACGCGATGCACTGAGGGGAGCCACCGGCTCCCCTTTTTTGTCATCTTGACAGGGTAAGGTCCCGCAGGCACACTGCTGGCGAATCCATTAGTCTCTCCACTAATGCGTAAGCGTTTAACGTCAACCAACGCGCCTTAACCCTGATAGTCAGGTGGAGGGGGCGTGTCGCTTTGCTCGCCTTACTCTGCGAATCTGGAGTAATGCATGTCCGCAGTCACTGAAACAACATCTCATTCTTCCGCGAATTTTTCGCTTTTTCGCATTACATTCGCCGTCTTTTTGACCTATATGACCGTCGGTTTGCCGCTGCCGGTGATCCCGCTATTTGTCCATCAGGAGCTGGGATTTGGTAACACTGTGGTCGGCGTGGCGGTGGGGATCCAGTTCCTCGCCACCGTTCTTACCCGCGGCTACGCCGGGCGTCTGGCAGACCAGTACGGCGCCAAACGTTCCGTCCTGCAGGGGATGCTGGCCTGCGCCCTGGCCGGTGCGGCCTGGCTGGCCGCTGCGCTGCTGCCGCTGCCGGTGTTCGCGAAGCTGGGCCTGTTGCTGCTGGGCCGCCTGATTCTCGGGTTTGGCGAAAGCCAGCTGCTGACCGGCAACCTGAGCTGGGGGATGGGACTGGTGGGTCCGGCCCGCTCCGGCAAAGTGATGTCATGGAACGGTATGGCGATGTACGGTTCGCTGGCGGTGGGCGCCCCGCTGGGATTGTTAATATATAGCCATTTTGGCGTGGTGGTCCTCGCCTGCGTCACCATGGCACTGCCGCTCGTCGCCTGGCTCATCAACGGGACGGTGCGCAAAGTGGCGGCGCACGGAGGCGAGCGGCCTTCACTGTGGAGCGTCATCGGCATGATCTGGCGGCCGGGGATTGGTCTGGGCCTGCAGGGCGTCGGCTTTGCGGTGATCGGCACCTTCGTCTCCCTCTATTTTGCCAGCCATCACTGGCCGATGGCCGGCTTTACCCTGACGGCGTTTGGCGGCGCTTTTGTGCTGATGCGGGTGCTGTTCGGCTGGATGCCGGATCGGTTTGGCGGCGTTAAAGTGGCGATGGTCTCGCTGCTGATAGAGGCGGTCGGTCTGACGCTGCTGGGGCTGGCGTCGGGCGTCTGGGTAGCGCTGGCCGGCGCGGCGCTGACCGGATGCGGCTGTTCGCTTATTTTCCCGTCGCTTGGCGTGGAGGTGGTGAAGCGCGTCCCGGCGCAGGTGCGCGGCACTGCGCTCGGCGGCTATGCGGCCTTTCAGGATATCTCTTATGGCCTGACCGGGCCGCTGACCGGTCTACTGGCCACTTCGCTGGGCTACTCGTCGGTATTTCTTGCCGGCGCCCTCTGCGCGGCGCTGGGGATCCTCGTCACCCTCATCTCATTTCGCCGCTAGGTTGTTGTCCGGCCTGAAACCGCTGTAGTCAACACCGTGGCGTTTGGCATGAAAGGGAGCCGTGAACGCCACCTGTGCCTGCTGGGCTACAGCAGGAGCCACAGCACCAGGAGCAGGACAACCGCGCCCAGCGCCAGCTGCCAGGGCTTAGCGGCCCATGTCCGCCTGGTCACGGGCTCCTCCTGCGGGATCGCCAGCGTCTCCTGGGCGCGGGCTACCCGCAGCACAAACACCTTGTTCAACAGCGCCAGGATCTGCGCCGGGCTCAGCGTGGTCTGCGGCGTAACCTGCCAGTTGCGACGGGCAAAGTCGACAATCTTCTGCCACTCTGCGGCCTCCAGCGGCTGCTTGAGCGCTCCCTGCAGCGAGGTCAGCGTCGGCGCGGTTTGCGCGCTGAGGGTCTGCCGCGCCTGTAGCCAGTAGGAAAGCGGCGTGAAGTGCGTCGCCGGGATCAGCTCCCCGGACTTGACGCCGCAAAGTTCCAGCATGGACTGCCAAATCAGCTTGCTTGGTTCGCCAGTGGCGGCCGCCAGCTTCGTCACCAGCTGATTGAGCGTGTTGTGCTCGGCTGGCAACAGCGGGCGGAGGGTCGGCGGGCGCTGCTGCGGCTGCGGGATAGACAGCTGACCACGCTGCAGCAGATGCAGAATGTGCTCCAGTTGCGTCTGGCTGAGGGCATGCAGCGCCGTTTGCCCATAATGCTGACGAATATAATCGCTCACCGCCTGGCGGTTATTGCCCTGGCCGAGCAGATCGCTGAGCTGCGCCAGGGTCTGGCGATGATGATGATTGTCCTGCGCGGCGGCTAAGCGCTGGTTGAGACTGGCCTCTGCGGCGCTGAAATGGCGGGCCAGCAGGGGCGTGTCGCCTTTTAGTCCGAGATCATGTTTGACGCAGGCCCACACTTCCGCATTCTGCTGCGAGGTCAGCGCCACCAGGCGCGTGATCAATCGCTCCAGGACGGTGCGTTGCTGCATGGAAAGCGAAGGTTCGCCGGTGGCGGCAGTGCCTGATGGGCCTCGCCCAGGAGGACGGTCTGGCATATCTGCAAGGGGGTGCGTCATGATTCATCCTTTCGATATCGCGGTACTGGAACCAGGTGATGAGTATGCCTGGCGGCCAGATTATGGCACACTTCCCCGGTTAACTCTCGTTCTCAGACAGGTACTGAACTGTGAAAATCCTCGTTGATGAAAATATGCCCTATGCCCGTGAGCTTTTTAGCCGTTTAGGCGACGTGCAGGCGATCCCGGGCCGCCCGGTTCCGGCCGATGCCCTGACCGATGCGGATGCCTTAATGGTGCGCTCGGTCACCCGGGTCAATGAAGCATTGCTTGCCGGCAAGGCCATCAAGTTCGTCGGCACCGCTACCGCAGGCACCGATCATGTCGATCAGGCGTGGCTGCAGCAGGCGGGGATTGGTTTCTCCGCGGCGCCCGGCTGCAACGCTATCGCGGTGGTGGAGTATGTCTTTTCAGCGCTGCTGATGCTGGCCGAACGTGACGGCTTCGCGCTGCGCGATCGCACCGTCGGGATCGTCGGCGTCGGTAACGTCGGCGGGCGGCTGCAAAAGCGCCTGGAGGCGTTGGGTATCAAAACCCTGCTTTGCGATCCCCCGCGTGCCGACCGCGGCGACGAAGGCGACTTCCGCTCCCTCGACGATCTGGTCCAGCAAGCTGATGTCATCACCTTCCATACCCCGCTGTATAAAGAAGGGCAATATAAAACCCTGCATCTGGCGGATGAGGCGCTGATTAGCCGCCTGAAGCCCGGAACGATTTTGATCAACGCCTGCCGCGGGCCGGTGGTGGATAACGCTGCGTTGCTGAAACGACTGGAAGCCGGTCAGTCCCTGAGCGTGGTGCTGGACGTTTGGGAGCCGGAGCCGGATCTCAACGTAGAGCTTCTTAAGCGAGTGGATATCGGTACGGCGCATATCGCCGGCTATACCCTTGAAGGGAAGGCGCGCGGGACGACGCAGGTGTTCGAAGCCTATAGCGCCTTTATCGGCCATCCGCAGCAGGTGGCGCTGGATACCTTGTTGCCGGCCCCGGAGTTTGGCCGCATCACCCTGCATGGCCCGCTCGATCAGCCGACGCTGAAAAGACTGGTTCATTTGGTGTATGATGTGCGCCGCGATGATGCGCCGCTGCGGAAGGTGGCGGGCGTCGCCGGTGAATTCGACAAGCTGCGTAAAAATTATCAGGAACGTCGCGAATGGTCTTCGCTGTACGTGCAGTGCAGCGATGAGCAGGCGGCGGCCCTGTTGCGCCAGCTCGGTTTTAACGCCGTGCATCATCCTGTTCGTTAATGTCTTCTTAATGCCCCTGCCGGATACTCCGGCAGGGCCGCTTTATTTCTGGAGTAAACCACCATGTCTGAAGGCTGGAATATTGCCGTACTGGGCGCAACGGGCGCCGTAGGCGAAGCTCTGCTCGAAACTCTTGCTGAACGCCAGTTCCCGGTGGGGGAGATCTTTGCTCTGGCGCGCAATGAAAGCGCGGGCGAACATCTGCGTTTTGGTGGCAAGTCGGTGATCGTCAAGGACGCCGCCGAGTTTGACTGGACCCAGGCCCAGCTGGCTTTCTTTGCCGCAGGCGCAGAAGCCAGTGCGGCGTATGTCGAAGATGCGACAAACGCCGGGTGTCTGGTTATCGATCTCAGCGGCCTGTTTGCGCTGGAGCCGGACGTACCGCTGGTGGTGCCGGACGTGAACCCGTTTGTGTTAGGCGATTACCGCAACCGCAATCTGATTGCGGTGCCCAACAGTCTGACCAGCCAGCTGCTGACGGCGCTCAAGCCGCTTATCGATCAGGGTGGACTGTCGCGCATTAGCGTCACTAACCTGCTCTCCGCCTCAGGGCAGGGGAAAAAAGCGGTGGATGCGCTGGCAGGGCAGAGCGCCAAGCTGTTGAACGGCATCCCCATCGATGAAGACGATTTCTTTGGCCGCCAGCTGGCGTTCAACATGCTGCCGCTGCTGCCGGATCGTGAAGGTAGCGTGCGCGAAGAGCGCCGTATCGTCGATGAAGCGCGCAAAATTCTGCAGGATGACGGGCTGATGATCTCCGCCAGCGTCGTCCAGTCGCCGGTCTTCTACGGCCATGCGCAGATGGTGAACTTTGAAGCGATGCGTCCGCTGGCGGCGGAAGAGGCGCGTGACGCCTTTACCCGCGGCGAGGAGATCGAACTGTCTGAAGAGGGCGAATTCCCCACTCAGGTTGGCGACGCCTCCGGTAACGCCCGTCTCTCCATCGGCTGCGTGCATAATGACTACGGCATGCCGGAGCAGGTCCAGTTCTGGTCGGTGGCGGATAACGTCCGCTTCGGCGGCGCGCTGATGGCGGTGAAGATCGCCGAGAAGCTGATTGAGGAGTACCTGTACTGATGTCTGAGATGGAGCAACAGCCGGTCTCTAAAATCGCGCTGGGCATCGAGTACGACGGTAGCAAATATTACGGCTGGCAGCGGCAAAACGAAGTGCGCAGCGTGCAGGAGAAGCTGGAAAAGGCGCTCTCGCAGGTGGCGAACGAACCGATTACCGTCTTTTGCGCCGGCCGCACCGACGCCGGTGTCCATGGCACCGGCCAGGTGGTGCATTTCGAAACCCGGGCGCAGCGTAAAGATGCCGCCTGGACGCTGGGGGTAAATGCGAATTTACCTGGTGACATCGCGGTGCGTTGGGTCAAACATGTACCGGCGGATTTTCATGCCCGGTTCAGCGCCACGGCGCGCCGCTATCGTTACGTCATCTATAATCATCGCCTGCGTCCGGCGGTATTGAGTCATGGCGTCACGCATTTTCACCAGCCGCTCGACGCCGCGCGCATGCAGCGCGCCGCGCAGTGTCTGCTGGGGGAGAATGACTTTACCTCGTTTCGCGCAGTGCAGTGCCAGTCGCGAACCCCGTGGCGCAACGTGATGCACATTAACGTTACCCGCTACGGCGCTTATGTGGTGGTGGATATCAAAGCGAATGCCTTTGTACATCATATGGTCAGGAATATTGTGGGCAGCCTGATGGAAATCGGCGCCGGAAACCAGCCGGAGAGCTGGATGGCAGAACTGCTGGCAGCAAAAGACAGGACGCTCGCTGCGGCAACGGCAAAAGCGGAAGGGTTGTATCTGGTGTCGGTGGATTACCCGGCCCATTATGATTTACCGGTGCTGCCAATGGGCCCGCTGTTTCTGGCGGACTAATAGGGTCATTAAGGGTAAAGACAAACATGGACTTGATTCATTTTTTAATTGATTTCATCCTGCATATTGATGTGCACCTGGCCGAGCTGGTCGCCCAGTACGGCGTCTGGGTTTATGCCATTCTGTTTTTGATTCTGTTCTGCGAAACCGGGCTGGTGGTGACGCCGTTTCTGCCGGGAGATTCCCTGCTGTTCGTCGCGGGCGCGCTCTCGGCCCTGCCCACCAACGATCTTAATGTCCATCTGATGGTATTGCTGATGGTTATCGCGGCTATCGTCGGCGATGCGGTCAACTACACCATTGGCCGGCTGTTCGGCGAAAAGCTGTTCAGCAATCCGAACTCGAAGATTTTCCGTCGCAGCTATCTGGATAAAACCCATAGCTTCTACGAACGTCACGGCGGAAAAACCATTATCCTCGCGCGCTTTGTGCCGATAGTCCGAACCTTCGCGCCGTTTGTGGCGGGAATGGGGCATATGTCCTATCGTCATTTTGCGGCCTATAACGTCGTCGGGGCGCTGCTGTGGGTGCTGCTGTTCACCTACGCCGGCTATCTGTTTGGCGATCTGCCGGTGGTGCAGGAGAACCTGAAGCTGCTGATCGTGGCGATCATCGTGCTTTCCGTCCTGCCGGGCGTGATTGAGATTATTCGCCATAAGCGGGCGGCGGCGAAGCAGGCGAAGTAGTTTAGCCTGTGTTGCGCGTGACGGTGCAGAGCGTCACGCGCAGCGGTTTGACCACTTTTTTATCCCATGTTCCGGGATGATATGATTTAATGTGCAACATTCATGGTCTGTAAGAGGCAAAAATGGCATTATGCGCCCCTTACGACAAAACTGGCATCGACCAGGTTCAGGCAGAAAGGTTATCAATGAGCTGGATTGAACGAATTAAAAGCAACATCACTCCCACCCGCAAGGCGAGCATTCCTGAGGGTGTATGGACCAAGTGCGACAGCTGCGGTCAGGTACTCTACCGCGCCGAGCTGGAGCGCAACCTGGAGGTTTGTCCTAAGTGCGATCACCATATGCGCATGTCGGCGCGTAATCGCCTGCATAGCCTGTTGGATGAAGGTTCTCTGGTGGAACTGGGAAGCGAACTTGAGCCAAAAGATGTGCTGAAGTTCCGCGATTCAAAAAAATACAAAGACCGCCTGGCGTCCGCTCAAAAAGAGACGGGCGAGAAAGACGCGCTGGTGGTAATGAAAGGTACGCTCTACGCGATGCCGGTTGTGGCCGCCGCCTTTGAGTTCTCCTTTATGGGGGGATCGATGGGTTCCGTCGTTGGCGCACGCTTTGTGCGCGCGGTGGAGCAGGCGCTGGAAGATAACTGCCCGCTGATCTGCTTCTCCGCCTCCGGTGGCGCCCGTATGCAGGAAGCGCTGATGTCGCTGATGCAGATGGCGAAAACCTCCGCGGCGCTGGCGAAAATGCAGGAGCGCGGATTACCGTACATCTCTGTGCTGACCGACCCGACCATGGGCGGCGTATCGGCGAGCTTTGCGATGCTGGGTGACCTGAACATTGCCGAGCCGAAAGCGCTGATCGGCTTTGCCGGTCCTCGCGTCATTGAGCAGACCGTACGTGAGAAGCTGCCGCCGGGATTCCAGCGCAGTGAGTTCCTGATTGAAAAAGGGGCGATCGATATGATCGTTCGCCGTCCGGAAATGCGTCTCAAGCTGGCCAGCATTCTGGCGAAGCTGATGAACCTGCCGGCGCCGGTTGCCGCTTCGGAAACGCCTCATGAAGGCGTGGTGGTGCCGCCGGCACCGGATCAGGAACCCGAGGCCTGATAAAGCAGAGGGCAGGGCCTGGCGGCGCTGCCCTTTTTTATTCATACGCGTTAACCGTCAATTCTTGCGGGCATCATGGAAAAAGATCCTATTCCTCAGGCCACGTCGCCCCTGGCTACGTGGCTTTCTTATCTGGAACATCTGCACAGTAAAACCATCGACCTGGGGCTGGCGCGCGTCAGCGAGGTCGCGCGGCAGATGGATATCGTCAAACCGGCGCCGTTCGTCTTTACGGTCGCGGGCACCAATGGCAAAGGCACCACCTGCCGCACGCTGGAAACCGTCCTGATGGCGGCCGGCTATAAAGTGGGGGTCTACAGCTCTCCGCATCTGGTGCGTTACACCGAACGCGTGCGCATTCAGGGAGCGGAACTGCCGGAGGCGGCGCATACGGCCTCGTTTGCGGAGATTGAAGCGGCGCGGGGCGACATCTCGCTGACCTACTTTGAGTACGGCACGCTCTCTGCGCTATGGTTGTTTAAGCAGGCGCAGCTGGACGTGGTGATCCTGGAGGTGGGGCTCGGCGGCCGTCTCGACGCCACTAATATCGTGGATGCCGATGTCGCCGTGGTTACCAGCATCGCTCTCGATCATACCGACTGGCTGGGACCGGATCGCGAAAGTATCGGCCGGGAGAAAGCCGGTATCTTCCGTGACGGAAAACCGGCGGTAGTAGGGGAGCCGGATATGCCGCACACCATTGCTGAAGTGGCGAGCGAGAAGGGCGCCCTGCTCCAGCGCCGCGGCGTCGACTGGCGCTATGAGGTGGAAGGCGAGACATGGTCTTTCCGCGACGCGGGCGGGGCGTTAAGCCGCCTGCCTCTGCCTCAGGTGCCGTTGCCGAACGCCGCCACGGCCGTGGCGGCGCTGCGCGCCAGCGGACTTGCCGTGGATGACGCTATCCTGCGCGCGGGGATCCGCGACGCGATGCTGCCGGGACGCTTTCAGATAATCAGCGACGCCCCGCGGGTGATCCTCGATGTGGCGCATAACCCGCACGCGGCGGCTTATCTCGCCGGGCGTCTCAAAACGTTAGCGAAAACGGGACGCGTGCTGGCGGTTATTGGTATGCTGCATGATAAGGACATTGCCGGCACGTTGGCCAATCTGGCCCCGGAAGTCGACGCCTGGTACTGCGCGCCGCTGGAAGGGCCGCGCGGGGCGACGGCGGAGCAGCTGGTGGAACATTTGCGTGGCGGCACAGTCTATAGCAGCGTGGCGCAGGCGTGGCATGCGGCCATGGCTGACGCTAAAGTGGAAGATACCGTGCTGGTGTGTGGTTCGTTTCACACGGTCGCACAGGTTATGGAAGAGATAGACGCGGGGAGAATCGGTGGCGAGTAAGTTTCAGAACCGTTTAGTCGGGACAATCGTGCTGGTAGCGCTGGGGGTGATTATCCTGCCAGGGCTGCTGGACGGGCAGAAAAAGCATTACCAGGATGAGTTTGCCGCGATCCCGCTGGTGCCGAAACCGGGCGATCGTGATGAACCGGATATGCTTCCGGCGGCGACTCAGGCGCTGCCTTCGCAGCCGCCGGAAGGGGCGGCGGAAGAGGTGCGGGCGGGCGATGCCGCCGCGCCATCGTTAGATCCGTCGCGTATCCCGGTGAACAGCAACAGCTTCGATGACGTTCAGGAGCCGGTAGTGGCCGCGAAACCCCAGCCTAAACCTCAGCCGAAGCCGCAGCCGCAACAGCAGGCCGCGACGCCAACGCCACCGCCTGCTAAGCCACAGCAGCAACAACCGCAGCAGCAGGCGGCCCTGCCGGCGCCGACCGGCAAAGCCTATGTGGTTCAGCTGGGCGCGTTGAAGAACGCCGATAAGGTGAACGAGATCGTTGGTAAACTGCGGGCGTCGGGCTTCAAAGTGTATACGTCGCCTTCGACGCCGGTACAGGGTAAAATTACCCGTATCCTCGTCGGGCCGGATGCGTCAAAAGACAAGCTCAAGGGCCAGCTGGGCGATCTGCAACAGATCTCCGGGCTCAGCGGGGTAGTGATGGGCTTCACCCCGAACTGATTGTTTTTTCCGCGATGCGGAAAGAACGCGGCGGGGCTAAACGCCCCGTAAACCCTGTCTCAGCCGCCCTGAAGAGGCGAAAGACAGTCTGGCGTTGAATGTTTTTTCAGCGCCATTTTTATTTCTGTAGGGCAAGGAAATCCCTACGCAAACGTTTTCTTTTTCTGTTAGAATGCGCCCCGAACTGGACGACAGGGCGTAAAATCGTGGGACGTATATGGTCTGGATTGATTACGCCATTATGGCGGTGCTGGGTCTTTCTTGCCTGGTCAGCCTGATCCGCGGCTTCGTTCGCGAAGCTTTATCGTTAGTCACGTGGGGTTGCGCGTTTTATGTCGCCAGCCACTACTACGCTGATCTGTCTGTCTGGTTTACGGGCTTTGAGGATGAACGGGTTCGAAATGGGATTGCTATTGCGGCGCTGTTTATCGTGACGCTCATCGTTGGCGCTATCGTGAACTATGTGATAGGCCAGCTGGTGGAGAAGACCGGTTTGTCAGGTACCGACAGGGTATTGGGGATCTGCTTCGGCGCGCTACGTGGGGTGCTGATCATCGCCGCTATTCTGTTCTTCCTTGACACCTTTACCGGGATGGCGAAGAGCGATGACTGGCATCAGTCGCAGTTTATTCCCTATTTTACCCCCGTCATCAGATGGTTTTTTGAATACCTGCAAAGCTCGTCAAGTTTCTTGCCTAAAGTATAGACTTTAGGTCGTTGCTGAACGAGGAAAAGACGTATGTGCGGTATTGTCGGTATCGCCGGTGTTATGCCGGTTAACCAGTCGATTTATGATGCGCTAACGGTGCTCCAGCACCGTGGACAGGATGCCGCTGGCATCATCACCATTGATGCCAACAACTGCTTCCGGTTGCGTAAGGCTAACGGGCTGGTAAGCGACGTATTCGAAGCCCGCCATATGCAGCGTATGCAGGGCAATATGGGGATTGGCCACGTGCGTTACCCCACGGCGGGCAGCTCCAGCGCCTCCGAAGCGCAGCCGTTTTACGTCAACTCGCCGTATGGCATCACGTTGGCGCATAACGGCAACCTGACCAACGCCCATGAGCTGCGTAAAAAGCTGTTTGAAGAAAAACGCCGCCACATCAATACCACCTCAGATTCCGAAATCCTCCTCAATATTTTCGCCAGTGAGCTGGATAACTTCCGTCACTACCCACTGGAAGCGGATAACATCTTTGCCGCGATTGCGGCGACCAACCGCTTGATCCGCGGCGCGTACGCGTGCGTGGCGATGATCATCGGTCATGGCATGGTGGCCTTCCGCGACCCGAACGGCATTCGTCCGCTGGTGTTGGGCAAACGTGACGTAGGCGATGGCCGCACCGAGTATATGGTGGCCTCGGAAAGCGTGGCGCTTGACACCCTTGGCTTTGAATTCCTGCGCGATGTGGCGCCGGGCGAAGCGGTTTATATTACCGAGAAGGGCCAGCTGTTTACCCGTCAGTGCGCCGATAACCCGGTCAGCAACCCGTGCCTGTTCGAGTACGTCTATTTTGCCCGTCCGGACTCGTTTATCGACAAAATTTCCGTCTACAGCGCCCGCGTTAATATGGGAACCAAGCTGGGCGAGAAGATTGCCCGCGAGTGGGAAGATCTGGATATTGACGTCGTTATCCCGATCCCGGAGACCTCCTGCGATATCGCGCTGGAGATCGCCCGCATCCTCGACAAGCCTTATCGACAGGGCTTCGTGAAGAACCGCTACGTCGGCCGCACATTTATCATGCCGGGCCAGCAGCTGCGTCGTAAGTCTGTGCGCCGCAAGCTCAACGCCAACCGTGCGGAGTTCCGCGATAAGAACGTGCTGCTGGTGGACGATTCCATCGTTCGCGGCACCACCTCGGAGCAGATCATCGAGATGGCGCGCGAAGCAGGGGCGAAAAAAGTGTATCTGGCCTCAGCCGCGCCGGAAATTCGTTTCCCGAACGTGTACGGTATCGATATGCCGACCGCCAACGAACTTATCGCTCATGGCCGCGAAGTGGATGAGATCCGCCAGATCATCGGCGCCGATGGCCTGATTTTCCAGGATCTCAACGATCTGATCGAGGCGGTGCGCGCGGAAAATCCGGATATTCAGCAGTTTGAATGTTCTGTGTTCAACGGCGTGTACGTCACCCGGGATGTCGACCAGCAGTACCTCGACTACCTCGATTCCCTGCGTAACGATGATGCCAAAGCGGTTCAGCTGCAGAACGAAGTCGAAAACCTCGAGATGCACAACGAGGGTTAAGCCGTTCACGCGTCGCGGGCCTGCCGTTCCTGATGGACGGCGGGCCTTTTTTTCGCCCGGCAACGGTGCGTCAATGGTTGCGCCAACGGCTATAATCCGGCAAAGTCTGCGGCATGACGCGCAAGGGGTAACAGAACGTGAAACGACTGATTATTGGCATTTCCGGCGCCAGCGGCGCCATCTATGGCGTGCGGATGCTGCAGGTGCTGCGGGATGTGCCGGATATTGAAACCCATCTGATCCTCAGTCAGGCGGCGCGCCAGACGCTGGCGATGGAGACCGACTTTACCGTGCGTGAAGTGCAGGCGCTGGCTGATGTGGTGCATGATGCCCGCGACATCGCCGCCAGTATCTCCTCCGGCTCGTTTAAAACCGCCGGGATGGTGATTTTACCCTGCTCAATGAAAACGCTCTCGGGTATTGTCCATAGCTACACGGATGGTCTGCTGACGCGGGCGGCGGATGTGGTGCTGAAGGAGCGTCGTCCGCTGGTGCTCTGCGTGCGGGAGACTCCGTTCCATCTTGGCCATCTGCGACTGCTGGTGCAGGCTGCGGAGCTGGGGGCGGTGATTATGCCGCCGGTGCCGGCCTTCTACCATCGGCCGCAAAGCCTGGATGATGTTATCAACCAGACCGTCAACCGGGTACTCGATCAGTTCGACATTAGCCTGGAACAAGACTTATTTACGCGCTGGCAAGGGTCACAGGATTGCACCAACCAGGTGCGATAAATGTACGCTTGCGCTGCGCTGGTGCAAATTTGTCGTCCCGATCAAATCCTCGACATTTATTTCGTCTTTTTGCGCTCAGGCGCTGCGGTTTCGCCAGTAATGCTGGTATCTTCCCTTTTAAGACAATCCTGCAACTTTATTTTAACAAATTTAACCCTGTTCCCGGCACGCACCGGGAAGATGGCACAAAAACTGCAGGATTGATCGGCAATCACCATAACAAGCAACGCACCACATCACGACACTTAAGGGTACTGTATGAAGAAGACGATTCTGGCTCTCTCTTTACTCGTGGGAATGAGCAGCACGGCCAGTGTGTTTGCTGCTCTGCCGCAGAGCATTCGCATTGGCACTGACGCGACCTATGCGCCCTTTTCGTCGAAAGACGCGAAAGGGGACTTTGTTGGCTTTGATATCGATTTAGGCAATGAACTGTGCTCCCGTATTAAGGTGAAATGTACCTGGGTCGGCAGTGATTTTGACTCCCTGATCCCCTCCCTCAAGGCGAAGAAAATTGACGCCATCATCTCCTCGCTTTCCATCACCGAGAAGCGCCAGCAAGAGATCGCCTTCTCTGACAAGCTTTATGCCGCCGACTCCCGGCTGATCGCGGCCAAAGGCTCGCCGATCCAGCCGACGCTGGAGGCGCTGAAAGGTAAGCACGTCGGCGTGCTGCAGGGCTCCACGCAGGAAGCCTATGCTAACGATCGCTGGCGCAGCCAGGGCGTTGACGTGGTGGCATATCAGAACCAGGACCTGATCTATTCCGACCTCTCCGCTGGTCGTCTGGATGCGGCGCTGCAGGATGAAGTCGCCGCCAGCGAAGGCTTCCTGAAGCAGCCTGCCGGGAAAGATTTCGCCTTTGCCGGCCCGTCCGTTAAAGACAAAAAGTACTTTGGCGACGGCACCGGTATCGGCCTGCGTAAGGACGACGCCGAGCTGAAAGCCGCGTTTGATAAAGCGCTGGGCGAGATGCGCAAAGACGGCACCTACGACAAAATGGCGAAGAAATACTTCGATTTTAACGTCTACGGCGACTAAGACTGCCGCAGGCCCGCGCTATCGGGTGGGCCTGCCGCCATGCTCGTGTAAAAGCCCTGAAAAGGTGCATCGTCAGACGCTGTGGATCATTTTAGTGCAAAGGCAGGCGCTTTTGTGGCTAAAAAATGCATAGTTAAGCGTTTGTGATGCAAAAAAATGGCCTTTCTGGTGCATAAATCTTTGCCCTCAAGGGGCGAATAATGGCACGATAACTGGTGTTAATAGTTCTAATAAACCCGTTAGAATGACAGTCTGTCGAGGATAGTTATGAAAAAACTGGCGTTGTCTCTCTCTTTAGCGCTGGCCCTTTCCAGCGTTTCCACGGTCTTTGCCGCTATTCCGCAAAAAATTCGTATCGGTACCGATCCGACTTATGCTCCCTTCGAATCGAAGAATGCGCAGGGGGAATTGGTGGGTTTTGATATCGATCTGGCAAAAGAGCTGTGTAAGCGTATTAATACCCAATGTACCTTTGTGGAAAACCCGCTGGATGCGCTGATCCCCTCTTTAAAAGCGAAGAAAATCGACGCGATTATGTCGTCGCTGTCGATTACCGAAAAGCGTCAGCAGGAAATCGCTTTCACCGACAAACTGTATGCGGCTGATTCGCGTCTGGTGGTGAAAAAGGGCAGCCCGGTAACGCCGGATCTTGCCACCCTGAAGGGTAAGCGCGTGGGCGTGCTGCAGGGTACGACGCAGGAAACTTACGGTAATGAGCACTGGGCGCCGAAAGGTATCGAAATTGTCTCCTATCAGGGGCAGGACAATATCTATTCCGACCTGACCGCCGGCCGTATTGACGCCGCTTTCCAGGATGAGGTCGCGGCCAGCGAAGGGTTCCTGAAACAGCCTATCGGTAAAGATTATCAGTTTGGCGGTCCGTCGATTAAGGACGAAAAGCTGTTCGGCGTCGGCACCGGTATGGGGCTGCGTAAGGAAGACAACGAACTGCGCGAAGCGCTGAATAAAGCGTTTGCAGAGATGCGTAAGGACGGCACCTACGACAAGCTGGCGAAAAAATATTTCGATTTTAACGTATACGGCGAATAATTCTCACGCCTCACCATTGCGCGTCCGATTCACGCGCAATGGTGGATGACAGACAGGGTAGGCAGCATGCTGTATGGGTTTTCACAGGTTATTTTGCAGGGTGCGCTTGTCACCCTGGAGCTTGCGCTCAGCTCGGTCGTTCTCGCCGTCCTGATTGGGCTGGCGGGCGCTGGCGCAAAGCTATCGAGCAATCGTCCTCTGGCGCTGGTATTTGAAGGCTATACCACACTGATCCGCGGCGTCCCCGACCTGGTGCTGATGCTGTTGATTTTCTACGGCCTGCAGATTGCGCTTAACAGCGTTACCGACGCGCTGGGCATGGCGCAGTTTGATATTGACCCGATGATCGCCGGGATTATTACCCTTGGCTTTATATATGGCGCCTATTTTACGGAAACCTTCCGCGGCGCCTACCTGGCGGTGCCGAAGGGGCATATCGAAGCGGCCACCGCCTTTGGCTTCAGCGGCGGGCAGACGTTCCGGCGCATCCTGTTCCCGGCGATGATGCGCTACGCGCTGCCGGGGATCGGCAACAACTGGCAGGTTATCCTCAAGGCGACGGCGCTGGTCTCGCTGCTGGGGCTGGAGGATGTGGTCAAAGCCACGCAGCTGGCGGGCAAAAGCACCTGGCAGCCGTTCTACTTCGCCATCGTCTGCGGCCTGATTTATCTGGTATTTACCACCCTTTCTAATGGCGTACTGCTGCTGCTCGAACGCCGCTATACCGTTGGCGTCAAGAGGGCTGACCTGTGATTGAAATTATTCAGGAATATTGGAAATCCCTGCTGTGGACCGACGGCTATCGCTTTACCGGCGTGGCGATTACCTTATGGTTGCTGATCTCTTCGGTGGTCATGGGGGGCATCCTGGCGGTCTTTCTGGCAATCGGCCGCGTTTCGAGCAATAAGTTCATCCAGTTTCCCATCTGGCTGTTTACTTACATATTTCGCGGCACGCCGCTGTATGTGCAGCTGTTGGTCTTTTACTCCGGTATGTACACCCTGGAAATCGTCAAAGGCACTGAACTGCTGAACGCCTTTTTCCGCAGCGGGCTAAACTGTACGGTGCTGGCGCTGACCCTGAACACCTGCGCTTATACCACCGAAATTTTCGCCGGCGCGATCCGCTCGGTACCGGCGGGTGAAATTGAAGCGGCGCGGGCCTACGGCTTCTCTTCGGTCAAACTGTACCGCTGCATCATCCTGCCTTCCGCGCTGCGGATTGCGCTGCCGGCCTACAGTAACGAAGTGATCCTGATGCTGCACTCGACGGCGCTGGCGTTTACCGCTACGGTGCCGGATCTGCTGAAAATCGCCCGCGATATCAACTCGGCCACCTATCAGCCGTTCACCGCCTTTGGCATCGCCGCGGTGCTCTATTTAATTATCTCGTATGTGCTGATTAGCTTGTTCCGCAAAGCGGAAAAGCGTTGGTTGCAGCATATCAAACCTTCTTCGACGCATTGAGAACGCCATGTCCGACAATAAATTAAACGTTATCGATCTGCATAAACGCTATGGGGAACACGAGGTGCTGAAGGGCGTCTCGCTGCAGGCGAAAGCCGGGGACGTTATCAGTATCATCGGTTCATCGGGTTCCGGGAAAAGTACCTTTTTACGCTGTATTAACTTCCTTGAAAAACCGAGCGAAGGCACGATCGTCGTCAGCGGCCAGAATATTGGCCTGGTACGGGATAAAGACGGTCAGCTGAAGGTGGCCGACAAGAACCAGCTGCGCCTGCTGCGCACCCGGTTGACCATGGTGTTTCAGCATTTCAATCTGTGGAGCCATATGACGGTGCTGGAGAACGTCATGGAGGCGCCGATTCAGGTGCTGGGCTTAAGCAAACAGGAAGCGCGCGAACGGGCGGTAAAATACCTGGCCAAGGTCGGGATAGACGAACGTCAGCAGGCGAAATACCCGGTGCATCTTTCCGGCGGCCAGCAGCAGCGTGTCTCTATTGCCCGCGCGCTGGCGATGGAGCCGGAAGTGCTGCTGTTCGATGAGCCGACCTCCGCGCTGGATCCGGAGCTGGTGGGCGAAGTGTTACGCATCATGCAGCAGTTGGCGGAAGAGGGGAAAACCATGGTGGTGGTGACCCACGAAATGGGCTTTGCCCGCCACGTCTCTTCGCATGTCATTTTCCTGCATCAGGGAAAAATCGAAGAGGAAGGGCATCCGGTCGCGCTGTTCGGCGCGCCGAAAAGCCCGCGCCTGCAGCAGTTTCTGAAAGGTTCGCTGAAATAAACGGCTTACCCGGCGTCTGCGGGCGCCGGGTGGGATTCACGCTCCAGCCGGTAAATCCAGTCATCGTAATCGACGCCGTTCAGATGATAGGCTTTCTCCAGCACCTGCGTGCGCACAAAGCCTTGCTTCTCCAGCAGGCGCGATGATCCACGATTCTCTCCCAACACCCAGGCATTGATGGCCTGTACCCCCAGCGTGCTGAAACCATAATCGCAGATCGCCCGCAGCGCTTCGCTGGCATAGCCTTTTCCCTGAGCCTCGGGCAGCAGCGCATAGCCGACGTCGGCCTCGTGCGGATTTTTAGGGCTGATGCGAAGCCCAATATCGCCCAGCGCATCGCCGCGCTTATTACGCAGAACATACACGCCGGGATCGGCGCAGCGACTGGCGAACACGCTGCGCAACGCCTCCTCGCTTAACACTTCGCCCATAAAACGCATCACCTGCGGATCCTGGCGCAGGCGCAGAAAAAAGGGCCAGTCATCGGTAACAAAGCGGGTAAGCGAAAGGCGAGGCGTGGTGATGGTCGTCATAAAGCAGTCAATTCGAAGAAGGAAAGGCCTACCTTAGCACTTTGCTTCGCCAGGTAACACCGGCGAACCGGCCGGCTGGCGATGAACTCAGGCGCTTCAGGGCGCTGGCTGTCCGGGATATGGCGATGCTGCAGCGCCAGGCTGAGGCCATCCAGGCGTGGAGCATGAGCCAGCAGAATGGAATCAGGGGAGCCAATGCTCCCCTGTGTCAGCCATTAACTCAGCACATCCTTTAGCGCTTCGTCGAGATCGTACCAGCGGAAGGCGAAGCCGGTGGCTTCCAGTCGCTTAGGCAGCGCGCGCTGGCCGCCGAGCACCAGCACAGCGGATTCGCCCATCAGCAGGCGGATGGCGGCGGCGGGAACGCGGAAAATCGCCGGTCGATTGAGCGCATGCCCCAGCGCGTGGGCGAACTGCTCGTTATGCACGGGATAGGGCGAAACCATATTGAATGGGCCGCGCAGATCGTTATCCAGCAGCCACAGAATGCCGTTAACCATATCGTCGATATGGATCCAGGCCAGGTACTGTCTGCCGCTGCCGATAGGCCCACCGAGGCCGAGCTTAAAGGCCGGGGTCATTTTGCCAAGAATACCGCCCCGCGGCGCCAGTACCACGCCGGTGCGCAGCAAACAGACGCGGGTGCGCTCGCTTTGCGCTTCGCAGGCAATTTGCTCCCAGCGGGCGCAGAGCTTATGGGTAAACTCATTGTGCGGCGGCTCTTCTTCAGTCACCACCACTTCGCCGAGGTCGCCGTAATAGCCGGTGGCTGACCCGCTGATCAGCACGGAGGGAGGGGTGTCGCTGGCGTGGATCAAGCCCACCAGCCGCTGAGTGAGATCCCAGCGACTATGGCATAAGCGCTGTTTCTGCTCGGCGGTCCAGCGTTTATCGGCGATGGGCTCGCCCGCCAGATTGATGACGGCATCGATGTCATTGAGGTGGTGATGGCCCTCGAAATCGCGCCACAGCGTGACGCGCGGATCGAGACGGGCGCGGGCGGTATCCGGATGTCGGGTGGAGACCGTGACGCTATGCCCAAGCTCCAGCAGTCTGGGTATCAGATGTCGGCCAATCAGGCCGGTACCACCAGTAAGCAGGATCTTCATACCACCTCCCTGACATGGTTAGCGCCGCCAGCTCATGGTCATGGATACCGAGTCGGCATAGCGCAGCGCGTGAAGTTTATCGATCTCCACTTCAGCATATGTGACCCAGTGATGTTCGCATGCGATATTCAGCACATCCTGAGTTAATTTTTCCAGCAGCGAGAAACGACCATTCTCAAGATGGCTAATGATGCGTTTGGTAATGGTGCGGTAGTTCAACGCATCATTAATGTCCTCGCTGTCGCGCGCTTTATCGGCAGGGTAGTGAATGGCCACATTCACTACCACGTCCTGGCGGTTGGCGATCTCTTCCTCTTTAATACCAATAAAAGTACGCAGGCGCAGGTTCTTAATACGAATAATGGCGTCTGGTTGAGACATTGCAGGCTTCCTCCGTGGTTTAAGTCCTGCAATCATACAACAAAGCGCGACGGGCGAGCAGGGGGTTAATAAGGCTGAATTTTTAGCATCGCTTCCACCGTCGCCGGCCGCTGCTTAATGCGCTCATACCAGTTATGCACCGCCGGATAGTTCGCCAGATCGATCCGCTGGCGGACATGGCAGTTCACCCAGGGCCAGGCGGCGATGTCGGCGATGCTGTAGTGGTCCCCGCCCAGCCACGGGCTGGATCCCAGGCGATGATTCAGTACCCCATAGAGTCGCTGGGTTTCCACCTGAAAACGCTCAATCGCGTAGGGCACGGTTTGCGGCGCTGAGTGGGAAAAATGCTGATTTTGCCCCAGCATCGGCCCCAGGCCGCCGACCTGCCAGAACAACCACTGCAGGGTGGTATAGCGCGCCCGCAGCTCCCCGCTCAGCAGCTTGCCGCTTTTTTCCGCCAGATAGAGCAGGATGGCGCCGGACTCGAAGACGCTCAACGGCGCGCCGCCGTCGGCAGGCATGTGGTCGACGATAGCTGGAATTTTGTTATTCGGCGAAATCGCCAGAAACTGCGGATGAAACTGCTCCCCTTTGCCAATATCGACCCGAATTAGCCGATAGGCCAGCTGCGCCTCTTCGAGAAACAGGGTGATTTTGTGGCCGTTTGGGGTGGGTGCATAGTAGAGATCGATCATAATATTTCCCGCCGTCGTGGGTCGCAAACTGATCGAGTATAGGTGAAGCTGCGCGACCCGGGAAAAAATCCGCGAGCGGGGCGCCAGCCACGCAGCGGACGAGCAGTGACATCGCCGGTAAGACAGGCTATGTTGGTTTATTGCCCTGTCTACCAACCCTGAGGAAGTTATGAGCCAGCCTGTGATTACCCTGTGGTCCGATGCCGATTTTTTCTCACCGTACGTGATGTCTGTTTATGTCGCGCTGCAGGAAAAGAGCCTGCCTTTTAGCCTTAAAACCATCGACCTGGGCAGCGGCGAACATCTGCAGGACGGCTGGACGGGCTATACCGCCACCCGTCGCGTACCGCTGCTGGAGGTTGACGATTTCGCGCTGAGCGAGTCTTCGGCGATTACCGAATATCTGGATGAGCGTTTCGCGCCGCCTGAGTGGGAGCGCCTTTATCCACACGATCTGCAAAAGCGGGCCCGCGCCCGGCAGATCCAGGCCTGGCTACGCAGCGATCTGGTGCCCATTCGTGAAGAGCGATCCACCGCCGTGGTGTTTGGCGGGGTGAAAATGCCGGCGCTCAGCGAGGCAGGCAAGCGGTCGGCGGAAAAACTGTTTGCCACCGCTACCACGCTGCTGGCCCACGGCGGGCAAAATTTATTCGGCGAATGGTCTATTGCCGATGCCGACCTGGCGCTGATGCTCAATCGTCTGGTTCTCAATGGCGATGAGATGCCGGAGGCGCTGGCGGATTATGCGACTTTCCAGTGGCAGCGGGCCTCAATCCAGCGTTACGCGGCGCTTTCCGCCAAACGCGGAGGCTGATAACCCGCCGCGCTTCCGCTATCATAGAGGCATCGTAACCAGTGGAGATGGAACCTATGAAGCTGATGTTTGCCTCCGATATTCATGGTTCGCTACCTGCGACGGAACGCGTGCTTGAGCGGTTCGCGCAAAGTGGCGCCAGGTGGCTGATCATCCTCGGCGATGTGCTTAATCACGGGCCACGCAACGCGCTGCCGGAAGGCTATGCGCCGGCGGAGGTGGCCGAGCGGCTGAACAGCGTGGCGGAGCGCATCATTGCGGTTCGCGGTAACTGCGACAGCGAAGTGGATCAAATGCTGCTTCGTTTTCCCATGACCGCGCCCTGGCAGCAGGTGCTTGGCGAAGGCTACCGCCTGTTTCTGACCCACGGTCATCTTTATAGCCCGGACAATTTGCCGCCACTTGCCGCTGGCGATGTCCTGGCGTATGGCCATACTCATATTCCGGTTGCTGAAAAACGCGGGGCGTTCTCTCTGTTTAATCCAGGCTCAGTGAGTATCCCGAAAGGGGGATATTCCGCCAGCTATGGGCTACTGGATGAGGGGCGTCTGCAGGTTTTAGCACTCAATGATAATCAGGTTATTGCAGAGGTCGCAATTTACCCGTAATTTAGCCCTCAATCATAAAGACGCGCCGCAAGAGCGCTTTTAAAGTAAGGTTTCCTGATGGCGGAACAGAATCATTTGGCAAGCACAGAATGGGTCGATATTGTTAATGAAAACAATGAGGTGATAGCACAGTCCAGCCGCGAGCAGATGCGCGCGCAGTGCCTGCGCCACCGGGCGACCTATATCGTCGTTCACGACGGAATGGGGAAAATTCTGGTGCAGCGACGCACCGAGACAAAAGACTTTCATCCGGGCATGCTGGATGCCACCGCCGGCGGCGTCGTGCAGGCTGATGAGCAGTTGCTGGAGTCGGCCCGTCGCGAGGCGGAAGAGGAGTTAGGCATCGCCGGGGTGCCGTTTGCCGATCACGGCCAGTTCTACTACGAAGATAAATTCTGCCGCGTCTGGGGAAGCCTGTTCAGCTGCGTCTCCCACGGGCCGTTTGCCCTGCAGGAAGAGGAGGTGAGCGAGGTGTGCTGGTTAACGCCGGAAGAGATCACCGCCCGCTGCGATGAGTTCACGCCCGACTCGCTGAAAGCGCTGGCGCTGTGGATGACCCGTAACGCCGGCAACGAGTATGATGACGCGGAAGAGAGCGAGCGCGAATAAACGCGCTAACGCGTGGCAGCAACTGCTGTTCGCCTCCTGACAAAAAAGGCAGCCATCTGGCTGCCTTTTGCTTTCTCTCAGCGGGCGATTACTTCTGCTGCTGAGCTGACTGGATCGCGGTCAGTGCGATGGTGTAGACGATATCGTCAACCAGCGCGCCACGAGACAGATCGTTGACCGGCTTGCGCATACCCTGCAGCATCGGCCCGATGGAGATCAGGTCGGCAGAGCGCTGTACCGCTTTGTAAGTGGTGTTACCGGTGTTCAGATCCGGGAAGATGAACACGGTCGCGCGGCCAGCTACCGGCGAGTTCGGCGCTTTGGATTTCGCGACGTCAGCCATCACCGCGGCGTCATACTGCAGCGGGCCGTCGATCATCAGGTCAGGACGTTTTTCCTGCGCCAGACGGGTCGCTTCGCGGACTTTTTCTACATCGCTACCCGCGCCGGAAGTACCGGTGGAGTAGGAGAGCATCGCCACGCGCGGTTCGATGCCGAAGGCAATCGCGGAGTCAGCGGACTGAATCGCGATTTCCGCCAGCTGCTCTGCGGTCGGATCCGGGTTGATCGCGCAGTCGCCGTAAACATAAACTTGTTCCGGCAGCAGCATGAAGAACACGGAAGAGACCAGCGAGCTGCCCGGTGCGGTTTTGATCAGCTGCAGCGGCGGACGAATGGTGTTGGCGGTGGTGTGTACCGCGCCGGACACCAGGCCATCGACTTCGTCTTGTTCCAGCATCAGGGTGCCGAGAACCACGTTATCTTCCAGCTGCTCGCGGGCGACGGCTTCGGTCATGCCCTTGTTCTTACGCAGTTCGACCAGGCGAGCCACGTAGCTTTCGCGCACCACTTCCGGGTCGACGATTTCGATACCGGCGCCCAGCTCAACGCCCTGCGCTGCTGCAACGCGGTTAATCTCATCCGGGTTGCCCAGCAGCACACAGGTGGCGATCCCGCGTTCGGCGCAGATGGCTGCGGCTTTCACGGTACGCGGCTCGTCGCCTTCCGGCAGAACGACGCGTTTGCCGGCTTTGCGCGCCAGCTCGGTCAGCTGGTAGCGGAAGGCTGGCGGAGAGAGACGACGGCTGCGCTCGGAGGTCGCGGTCAGCGATTCGATCCAGTCGGCGTTGATGTAGTTGGCAACGTATTCCTGAACTTTCTCAATGCGCTCGTGATCGTCAACCGGCACTTCGAGGTTGAAGCTCTGCAGGCTCAGGGAGGTCTGCCAGGTGTTGGTGTTGACCATAAACACCGGCAGGCCGGTGGCGAAGGCGCGTTCGCACAGCTTGCTGATGCGCGCGTCCATTTCATAGCCGCCGGTCAGCAGGATGGCGCCGATTTCCACGCCGTTCATCGCTGCCAGGCAGGCGGCAACCAGCACGTCAGGACGATCTGCGGAAGTAACCAGCAGCGAACCTGCGCGGAAGTGCTCCAGCATGTGCGGGATGCTGCGCGCGCAGAAGGTCACGGATTTCACGCGGCGGGTGTTGATATCGCCTTCGTTGATGATGGTCGCATTCAGGTGATGGGCCATGTCGATCGCGCGGGTGGCGATCAGATCGAAGCTCCACGGTACGGCGCCCAGCACCGGCAGCGCGCTGCCTTTTTGCAGCTGAGCCGGGTCGATCTTCACGACTTTCGCTTTGGATGAGTCGTCGAAAATTTCCGACAGATCAGGACGGGTACGGCCCTGCTCGTCGACCGGCGCGTTCAGTTTGTTGATGATAACGCCGGTGATGCTGGTGTTTTTCGCGCCGCCAAAGCTGTTGCGGGTCAGTTCAATACGCTCGTTCAGCTGTTCTGGCGTATCGGTACCTTGCGACATGACGAAGACGATTTCCGCGTTCAGGGTTTTGGCGATTTCAAAGTTCAGCGCCTGAGCGAACTGATGCTTACGGGTCGGCACCAGGCCTTCCACCAGCACCACTTCCGCGTCCTGGGTGTTCGCGTGATAGTTGGCGATGATCTCTTCCATCAGCACATCTTTCTGATTGCTGGAGAGCAGAGATTCAACGTGGTTCATCTTCAGCGGTTCAGCAGCGGTGGTGGTGGAGGAGCTGGCGCGAACGATGGTGGTGGTCTGGTCCGGGGCATCGCCGCCGGAGCGCGGCTGGGCGATAGGTTTAAAGACGCTCAGACGAACGCCTTTGCGTTCCATAGCGCGGATCACACCGAGGCTGACGCTGGTCAGACCTACGCTGGTACCGGTAGGAATTAACATGATAGTACGGGACACGGTATATCCTCTTTCGTTACCGCCAGTATCAGGCGGGATACAAAACAGCACCACCAGCGACCCGTCATACTCCACGTTGCACGTGCGTTGGCTCTACTTGCTCACCCCGGTCGCGTATGCGCCGGGGATCTGCTGTGTCGCCGCCTTCCTGCAGCGCGAAGTATTGCGGGTCAGGGCTGGCGGTGTGGAATTATGCGGTCAGACGGCTGGCGTCTTGCGCGATGACCAGCTCTTCGTTGGTCGGGATAACCACGGCAGGACGGGTGCCTTCTTTGTTGATGAAGCCAGACTTGCCGAAGCGGGCAGCCAGGTTACGCTCATGGTCAACTTCGAAGCCCAGTACGCCCAGTTTGCCCAGCGACAGCTCACGCACCATCGCGGCGTTTTCACCGATGCCACCGGTGAAGACCACGGCGTCGAGACGGCCGTCCATCAGCGCGGTGTAGGAGCCGATGTATTTCGCCAGGCGGTGGCAGTAGACGTCCATCGCGCGTTTAGCGTCGGCTTTTTCCTGGTAGTTGTCTTCTACGTAGCGGCAGTCGCTGGTGACTTCGGTCAGGCCCAGCAGGCCGGACTCTTTGGTCAGCATTTTGTTGATGGCGTCAACGCTCATGCCCAGGGTGTCGTGCAGATGGAAGATGATTGCCGGATCGATATCGCCGGAGCGGGTACCCATCACCAGGCCTTCCAGCGGGGTCAGACCCATGGAGGTGTCAACGCATTTGCCGTTACGAATAGCGGAAACCGAACCACCGTTGCCAAGGTGGCAGGTGATGATGTTCAGCTCTTCAACCGGCTTGTTCAGGATCTTAGCGGCTTCCTGAGTCACGTAGAAGTGGCTGGTGCCGTGTGCGCCGTAACGACGAACGCCGTGCTCTTTGTACAGGCTGTACGGCAGGGCGTAGAGATAGGATTCTTCCGGCATGGTCTGGTGGAACGCCGTATCGAATACTGCCACGTTTTTGTCTTTCAGGTGCGGGAAGGATTTCAGCGCTTCAGCGATGCCGATCAGATGTGCCGGGTTGTGCAGCGGTGCGAAGGACGCCGCGTCTTTAATGCCCTGAATCACGGACTCGTCGATGACGACGGAGCTGGTGTATTTTTCACCGCCGTGGACGATACGGTGGCCAATTGCGGTCAGCTGAGCAGACAGTTCTGGTTTTTGTGCCAGAATAGTGTTAACGATAAAGTTCAGTGCTTCGCTGTGCGCGGCGCCCGCGCCTAATTCGGCTTCTTGTTTGCCGCCGTCAATTTTCCATTTGATACGGGCTTCTGGCAGGTGGAAGCATTCCGCTAAACCGGACAGGTATTCGTCGCCGTTAACGGCGTCAAGGATAGCAAATTTCAGAGAGGAGCTACCGCAGTTCAGAACCAGTACTAACTTACTCGACATGGAAGTACCTTTTTATGATACGTGGCTAAAAAAACGTCAGTGTGTCATTAGCGTAGCGCAGGATGACCTCGACATTTATGATTAACATCATGCCTTGTTCTGTTTTCAGGCACGATGAGATAAGTACATTTGATTTTATGCCATTTTGCATAATTTTCAGCCAATGGCAGAATATGCGATAATTTGACTAGCCTGGCAAAAGAGTCTATCCGCCCTTTCAGGCGGGCACAGGATACCTGATTGCGGCATCCTTTGCCAAAATCTTTTGAACGATGTCATGCATAGTTGGTGTTTTGCACGAATTTTTTAAGTTTTATATGTAAAGTTGAGGTAAAGCCATGTCGACCCCTGAGAAACGCCCCGTTAGCTTCTTTAGCTTGTTCAACCGCGGGCAGCACTACGCGAAGACCTGGCCTCTCGACAAGCGCCTCGCGCCGGTATTTATTGAAAACCGCATCATTCGTGCCACCCGCTACGCCATCCGCATCATGCCGCCGATCGCCATTTTCACCCTCTGCTGGCAGATAGCGCTGGGCGGCCAGCTGGGGCCCGCCGTGGCCACCGCGCTGTTTGCACTGAGCCTGCCGATGCAGGGGTTATGGTGGTTGGGTAAACGTTCAGTGACGCCGCTGCCGCCTTCCATTCTTAACTGGTTCTACGAAGTACGCGGCAAACTGCAGGAGGCGGGGCAGGCGCTGGCGCCTGTCGAAGGCAAGCCCGATTATCAGGCGTTGGCTGACACGCTTAAGCGCGCCTTCAAACAACTCGATAAAACTTTCCTTGATGATTTGTAATTCACTACGGAAAACGCATATAAAAGAAGGCGCATGATTTATGCGCCTTCTTTATTTCACGCCCTACCGTGCTACAGGAGTCACAACATGGAAATGACCAATGCGCAGCGTCTGATTTTATCCAATCAGTACAAGATGATGACGATGCTCGACCCGGACAATGCGGAGCGCTACCGTCGTCTGCAAACCATCATTGAGCGTGGGTATGGGCTGCAGATGCGTGAACTGGACCGCGAGTTCGGCCAGCTGACGGAAGAAACCTGCCGTACCGTAATCGACATCATGGAGATGTACCACGCGCTACACGTCTCCTGGACCAACCTGAAAGATGCGGCGGGTATCGACGAGCGTCGGGTCACCTTCCTCGGATTTGATGCCGCCACCGAAGCGCGTTTTCTCGGCTACGTGCGCTTTATGGTCAACGTTGAAGGCCGTTACAGCCACTTTGACGCCGGCACCCATGGCTTTAACTCGCAGACCCCGATGTGGGAGAAATATCAGCGGATGCTGAGCGTCTGGCACGCCTGCCCACGCCAGTATCATCTGAGCAGTAACGAAATTAACCAAATCATCAATGCCTGAGGGAGGTGCCCGTGCAGTGTAAAGGTTTCCTGTTCGATTTAGACGGGACGCTGGTGGATTCCTTGCCGGTGGTGGAGCGTTCATGGTGCAAATGGGGGGATCGTTTCGCCATTGACCATGATGAAATTCTCAGTTTTATTCACGGCAAGCAGGCCATTACCTCCATTCGCCATTTTATGCCGGGTCGCAGCGAGGAGGATATCCAGGCCGAATTCCGTTATCTCGAGCAGATGGAAGCCACTGATATCGAAGGCATCGTCGCCCTACCGGGGGCGTTAGCCCTGCTGAATACGCTCAATGAGGCCGGGATCCCATGGGCGATTGTCACCTCCGGCTCGATTCCGGTTGCCCATGCGCGTCACCGCGCGGCGGGCCTGCCGATGCCGGAGGTATTTGTCACCGCTGAGCAGGTGAAGCACGGCAAGCCGGCGCCGGACGCCTATCTGCTGGGCGCCGAGCGGCTGGGTCTGCCTGCCGGGGAGTGCGCGGTGGTGGAAGATGCGCCGGCGGGGCTCCTCTCCGGACTGGCGGCCGGCTGTCGCACTATCGCGGTCAACGTGCCCGCCGATGCCCCCCGTCGGGATGAAGCCGACCTCGTGCTGAGCAGCCTGGAAGATCTGGTGGTTGAACGCCAGACTGACGGCGTGGTAAATGTGCGTCTTAAAGCGTAAACCCATGATTTCGCCCCGCGTCGTCGGGGCTTTTTTATGCCACTATGTCGACTCCCACTTGTGACAAGGAAACGTTGTGAACGGTGAATTGATTTGGGTTTTATCCCTCCTGGCCATAGCGGTTGTGCTGTTTGCTACCGGTAAGGTGCGCATGGATGCTATCGCCCTGATGGTCATTGTCGCCTTTGTCCTCAGCGGCACGCTGACGCTGACTGAAGCTTTTTCCGGGTTCAGCGATCCTAACGTGATCCTGATTGCCGCCCTGTTTATTATCGGCGACGGCCTGGTGCGTACCGGGGTGGCCACCAAGATGGGCGCCTGGCTGGTTAGCGTGGCAGGCAACAGCGAAACCAAAATGCTGATCTACCTGATGCTCACCGTCGCCGGGTTGGGCGCGTTTATGAGCTCCACCGGCGTGGTCGCCATTTTCATTCCGGTGGTCCTTAGCGTCTCGGCGCGGATGAATACCTCACCCTCGCGGCTGATGATGCCGCTGAGCTTCGCCGGGCTTATCAGCGGGATGATGACCCTGGTGGCGACACCGCCCAACCTGGTGGTCAACAGTGAACTGCTGCGCGAAGGACTGCACGGCTTCAGTTTTTTCAGCGTCACGCCGATTGGCCTGGTGGTGCTGATCCTGGGCATCGTCTATATGCTGGCGGTGCGCTTTATGCTGAAGACGGATAATGGCGATTCCGCGCGCGATGGGCGAAAAAGAAGTACCTTTCGCGATTTGATCCGCGAATATCACCTCACCGGCCGCGCTCGCCGGCTGGCGATCCGACCCGGTTCACCGATGATCGGTCAGCGACTGGATGATTTAAAGCTGCGTGAGCGCTACTGTGCCAACGTCATCGGCGTTGAGCGCTGGCGGCGGTTCCGTCGGGTGATTGTTAACGTCAATGGGGTCTCGGAATTTCGCGCCCGCGACGTCCTGCTGATCGATATGTCTGCCTCCGATGTCGACTTGCGCCAGTTCTGCGGCGAGCAAATGCTCGAGCCGATGGTGCTGCGCGGGGAGTATTTTGCCGATCAGGCGCTGGATGTGGGGATGGCGGAGGTGGCGCTGATCCCGGATTCAGAGATGATAGGCAAAACGGTGCGTGAGATAGCCTTCCGCACCCGGTTTGGTCTCAATATCGTCGGCATGAAGCGCGATGGCAAGGCGATGGATGGTTCCGTGGTCGATGAGCCTCTGCAGCTCGGCGATATTCTGCTGGTGGTCGGCAACTGGCGGCAAATTGCCCTGCTGGCGAAGCGCGGCCGGGATTTCGTGGTGCTCAATATGCCGGTTGAGGTCGATGACGCTTCGCCGGCCCACAGCCAGGCTCCGCACGCGATTTTCTGTCTGGTGCTGATGGTGGCCCTGATGCTGACGGATGAAATCCCCAACCCCATCGCCGCGATCATCGCCTGTCTGCTGATGGGCAAATTCCGCTGTATCAACGCCGAAAGCGCCTACAAGGCGATCCACTGGCCGAGCATCATTCTGATTGTCGGGATGATGCCGTTCGCCCTGGCGTTGCAGAAAACCGGTGGGGTGGATCTGGTGGTTAAGGGACTAATGGACGTCGCCGGAGGCGAGGGGCCTTATCTGATGCTCGGCTGCCTGTTTGTGATGTGCGCGGCGATAGGCCTGTTTATCTCTAACACGGCCACCGCGGTGCTGATGGCGCCTATTGCCCTGGCGGCGGCGAAGTCGATGGGTGTGTCGCCTTATCCCTTTGCCATGGTGGTGGCGATGGCGGCTTCGGCGGCGTTTATGACCCCGGTCTCTTCGCCGGTTAATACTCTGGTGCTTGGCCCGGGTAAGTACTCATTTAGCGATTTTGTCAAAATCGGCGTGCCCTTTACCGTGCTGGTGATGGTGGTCTGCGTTCTGCTGATCCCGGTGCTCTTCCCGTTTTAAGATATGCAGGCCGGGTAGGGGGCGACCGCTGCCCGGCCTGAAAAATTACAGCGGCGAATCCTGGCTGATTTCATCCAGCGACAGCTGGAAGCTCGGGACAAACACCTGCATAAAGTAATCCATCTCCGCGCTGCGCCGCGACGCCAGCGTTTTTTCCAGACGGCCTTTGGCCAGCAGAAATTCGTTGTTGCCCGCCGACAGCTCTTCGAGGCATTTCAGGTAGGCGCAGAGGGCGTCAGCCTGTTTGACGATCGACTGCTCTTCCTCACTGTAATGATGCTCGTCAATCAGCGGTTCGAAAATATCGCGCAGCTCGTCAGGCACCATATCCACTAGCTTCTGCTGGGCGATTTTCTCAATCGCCTTATATTCCTGGGCAATCTGTGAATTAAAATATTTCACCGGGGTAGGGAGATCACCGGTTAAAACCTCGGAGGCGTCGTGGTACATCGCCAGCAGGGCGATACGCTCTGGGTTGACCTGGCCGCCAAATTTGCGGTTTTTAATCGCCGCCAGCGCGTGGGCGACCATCGCCACCTGCAGGCTGTGCTCGGAGACATTTTCGGTGCGCACGTTGCGCATCAGCGGCCAGCGGTTAATCAGTTTCAGACGGGAGAGGTGGGCAAAGAAATGACTCTGACTCATAGGAACCCTTAATCAGTGACAACATCGGGTTCCATTGTGCGCAGGGATCGCCGCCGGATGCAAATGCCGGCGGCAGCACGACTAAAGCTGATGGTAGCCGGAGAGGAAGCGGCCAAAGCGGGAGATCGCCATCTCCAGGTCGTCTTCGCGAGGCAGGGTCACAATACGCACGTGATCCGGCCACGGCCAGTTAAAGGCAGTACCCTGCACCAGCAGCACTTTCTCCTGCAGCAGGAAATCGAGCACCATTTTCTGGTCGTCGTGAATATTGAAGCGTTTGGCGTCAATTTTCGGGAACATGTACAGCGCGCCTTTTGGCTTCATGCAGGAGACGCCCGGAATATCGTTGATCAGCTCCCAGGCGCGGTTGCGTTGTTCATACAGACGCCCGCCGGGAATGATGAATTCGCTGATACTCTGGTAGCCGCCCAGCGCGGTCTGGATAGCATGCTGGGCCGGCACGTTGGCGCACAGACGCATCGAGGCCAGCATTTCCAGTCCTTCGATATAGCCTTTCGCGTGTTTTTTCGGGCCATTCAGCACCATCCAGCCCTGACGGAAGCCGGCGACGCGGTATGTTTTCGACAGTCCGTTGAAGGTCACCGTCAGCAGATCCGGCGCCAGAGCGGCAATCGAGTGATGCTGGGCTTCGTCGTAGAGGATCTTGTCGTAGATCTCATCGGCGAAAATAATCAGGTTGTGCTGGCGGGCGATCTCCACGATCTCCTGCAGCAGCTCTTTGGAATAGACCGCGCCGGTGGGGTTGTTGGGGTTGATGATCACGATCCCGCGGGTGCGAGGCGTGATTTTGGCGCGGATATCGTCAAGATCCGGAAACCAGTCAGAGGATTCGTCACACAGATAGTGCACCGCTTTACCACTGGAAAGAGACACCGCTGCCGTCCACAGCGGGTAGTCCGGAGCGGGAACCAGCATCTCATCGCCACTGTTTAACAACGCCTGCATCGCCTGCACAATCAGCTCGGACACGCCGTTGCCGATGTAAATATCTTCCACGGTGACATCGCGCATTCCCCGCGCCTGGTAATGCTGCATGATAGCTTTACGCGCCGAGTACAATCCTTTCGAATCGCAGTATCCCTGGGCGGTAGGCAGATTGCGGATGACGTCGACGAGGATCTCATCAGGGGCCTCGAAGCCGAAGGGCGCCGGGTTGCCGATGTTCAGTTTCAGAACCTTATTGCCTTCTTCTTCAAGACGTTTCGCTTCTTTCAGAACCGGTCCGCGGATGTCATAACAGACGTTCTCTAACTTGCTGGATTTTTCGATGGGGGACATGAATCTTGACCTTTTAGCTGTTATCGCCACTCCCTGCCGTGGAAGTCAGCACGGAACAATGTACTCCGCCTCCCCGCTGTTTTGAAGGCTTTGCAGGAGAAGATTTTGCTAATGCAGGATTTTAAGCGTAATTGATTTATCTGTTGGTTGCTGGTTTTTCCTATGGTTTATGCCTTTTCATGGCATTTTTTCGGTCGTCTATGTTGATGTAGTGCCTTTTTTACCATCATTTATCTGGTTTGTTGGTTAGGTAAACGGGGCGCTGGAGAATGGGTGACCGCTAGAAAACGCTATTCTTAATCTCATAGCGGTTGATTTGTAATTTTGATGTTAAATAATTTTAATAAAAAACTGCGCGCAAGCGCATTATTATTATTTTTGACAGGTAATAATCTGAGGTTTGTTAATTTATATAAAATGCTGAAAAAAAATTTAAAATTATCTCAGTTAATCCTTATTAAGGCTTATAAAAAGGATGGGAATCGGTTAGAATATCGCCGTTAATATCAGTGGTAGTCGGCATGAATTATGGCTGAATTGACATTTAATATATTGTTATTACAGGATTTTATTGTTCGTTGTTCGCCAAAAAGAAGTCCGGCGAAAGAGAGGCTTTCTCACCACTACTGCGCGATTTTCCGGGGCGACGTAAGACGCCTGGCTGGCCGTGGTAATAAATAATAATGAGAAATACGAACAATATATTACTCCGGTGTTCTGCGCATTTGCTCAGACGAGTACTTTGGCATGTAATAACGTTCGTCCAGTTGTTTATCCGCCATCAGACGGTGAGCACGAGGCTCAGGGAATAGCCGGAAACCTGGCGTAAAGCATCAACAAGGCAGGTCAGCGTTAGCCACCTGTAAGTGAAGAAAGATGATTAATACAACACGTCCGATACTCAACCTCGATCTCGATCTGCTGCGCACCTTTGTAGCAGTCGCTGATTTGAACACCTTCGCTGCCGCCGCCGCCGCAGTGTGTCGTACCCAGTCCGCGGTCAGCCAGCAAATGCAACGCCTGGAGCAACTGGTTGGCAAGGAGCTTTTCGCTCGTCACGGACGCAATAAACTGCTGACCGAGCAGGGCATCCAGCTGCTGGGCTATGCCCGCAAAATCCTGCGCTTTAACGATGAAGCCTGCATGTCGCTGATGTATGGCAGCCTGCAGGGGGGACTGACCATCGGCGCGTCGGAAGAAACCGCTGATACTATCCTGCCGTTTCTGTTAAACCGCATCGGCTGCTTCTATCCCAGAATGACGCTGGAGATTAAAGTCCATCCCCATGCCGTCATCATGGCGATGCTGAGCGCGGGAGAGGTCGATCTGGCATTAACCACCCATCAGCTTCCCGGTTTTACCGCTTTCACGCTGAGAACGTCGCCTACCCTCTGGTACTGTGCAGCGGACTACGTGCTGGCGAAAGGGGAATCGATCCCCCTCATCTTGCTCGAAGAGCCTGGCCCGTTCCGTGAGGACATCATCGCCGCGCTGGAGGCTGCCCGCGTCTCCTGGCATCTGGCCCACAGCGCCTCGTCGCTCTCCGGGGTGAAAGCGGCGGTGAAAGCCGGGCTGGGGGTCACCGCGCGTCCGGTCGAAATGATGAGCCCGGATTTGCGCGTGGCCGGCATCAGCGATGGCCTACCGGTCCTGCCGGATACCCGGTACGTCGTTAGCTGCAATCCGCAGACGGTGGGCGAACTACCGCAGGCGATTTTTCAATCTCTGAGCCAGGAGAGCGATCCCTGGCGCGCCGGGCCGGCACTTACTCCGGAAGAGGGTGGAAGCACCTTCATTTTGTGAGGTTATTTTGCTAACAAAGATCACAAAAACTGGTAACAGAATGTAAGTGCCCAAAAAGAGCCTCAAGGGTGGGTTTCCCGTCTGGTGGCTCTTTTTTTTGCACTATTATTGATGTTTTGAATCTTTTTTTTATTTCTTTGCAATAAAATCAGCATATTGGCGTGACCTGGCGCTCACCTTGCCGACTTTTCCCAGCACTTTCAACACTTCCTGCTAATGTTAAAAAACCGGATGGATTGTTGCCGATTTCCTGGGGTAATTAACAAAACCGTGTCGCAGATCAAGAAAATACCCCTCTTTGGGGGGAGGAATCGAGGCTAAATCCTGTCAAAATAGCAGGGATTTTTGATTTACGACGGAAACGGACACGATTCAACAACACTAAAACCGAACAGTATGCAAGGTTATTTCGCATAAAAGGGCATTTAATGTTAATGAAAAGATTCCAATGTAAATTAATGTTATGAAAACTTTTGTTAAAGTTGACAAAAGGTTAAAGAAAGGGGTAAAAAGCCACGGCATCTGGGCTTCTCACATCTTCCAGGGACGCTTTTTTGCACGGTTATTTTTTATTCCTCCCGTGAAACGCTGTGGCGTTCATCTGCCAGTAAGAGCAGAGGGTTTTGGCGCTACACTTTTTTGGTTAAGCAATGCGTATGTCAACATCCACTGAAGTCATCGCTCATCACTGGGCATTCGCTATATTTCTCATCATCGCTATCGGCCTGTGCTGCCTGATGCTCGTCGGCGGCTGGTACCTTGGCGGTCGCGCGCGCGCGCGTAGCAAAAACACGCCGTTTGAATCGGGGATCGACTCCGTTGGTTCGGCCCGCTTACGTCTTTCTGCGAAGTTTTATCTGGTTGCCATGTTCTTCGTTATCTTCGACGTGGAAGCCCTGTATCTCTACGCATGGTCGACCTCCATCCGCGAGAGCGGTTGGGTCGGCTTTGTGGAAGCCGCAATTTTCATTTTAGTGCTACTGGCTGGTCTGGTTTATCTCGTTCGCATCGGCGCACTGGACTGGACGCCTGCGCGTTCCCGTCGCACGCTGGTTAACCCGGAAACAGACAGTCCCACTAACCGTCATATGCAGTAAAAGCGAGGCAATAAGATGGATTATACGCTCACCCGCATAGATCCTAACGGTGAGAACGACCGTTACCCCCTGCAGAAACAGGAGATCGTTACCGACCCCCTGGAGCAGGAAGTCAACAAAAGCGTGTATATGGGGAAACTCGAACACGCGCTGCATGACATGGTGAACTGGGGCCGTAAGAACTCAATTTGGCCGTATAACTTCGGCCTTTCTTGCTGTTATGTGGAAATGGTGACGTCATTCACTGCGGTGCATGACGTTGCGCGCTTTGGGGCCGAAGTTCTGCGCGCCTCTCCGCGTCAGGCGGACCTGATGGTGGTCGCCGGAACCTGCTTCACCAAAATGGCGCCGGTGATTCAGCGTCTCTATGATCAGATGCTGGAGCCGAAGTGGGTGATTTCCATGGGCGCCTGCGCGAACTCCGGCGGCATGTACGACATCTATTCCGTCGTCCAGGGCGTGGATAAATTCATCCCGGTCGATGTGTACATCCCGGGCTGCCCGCCGCGTCCGGAGGCCTATATGCAGGCGCTGATGCTGCTGCAGGAGTCCATTGGTAAAGAACGTCGTCCGCTCTCATGGGTGGTTGGCGATCAGGGCGTCTATCGCGCCAATATGCAGTCGGAACGCGAGCGTAAACGCGGCGAACGTATTGCAGTGACCAATCTGCGGACGCCGGACGAGATTTAATTTGCGCCTGCGGGCGGGAGAATCACTTCGCAAATCAATCTACAACAGCGCGAAGTCTCGCCCGGCAGTCACCACGGACCTTTTGCAATGGTGAACAATATGACCGATTTAACCGCGCATGACGCCGCACCAGCCTGGCAAACCCGCGATCACCTTGATGACCCGGTGATCGGCGAACTGCGCAACCGCTTTGGGCCGGATGCCTTTACCGTTCAGCCAACCCGCACCGGCGTACCGGTGGTATGGGTCAAGCGCGAGCAGCTGCTTGAGGTGGGTGATTTCCTGAAGAAATTGCCGAAGCCTTACGTGATGCTGTTTGACCTGCACGGTATGGACGAACGTCTGCGCACGCACCGCGATGGCCTGCCCGCCGCGGATTTTTCCGTTTTCTATCACCTGATTTCCATCGACCGCAACCGCGACATCATGCTCAAGGTGGCGCTGTCTGAAAACGATCTGCATCTGCCAACCTTCACCAAACTGTTCCCCAACGCCAACTGGTATGAGCGTGAAACCTGGGAAATGTTTGGTATTACCTTCGATGGCCACCCAAATCTGCGTCGCATCATGATGCCGCCGACCTGGGAAGGCCACCCGCTGCGTAAAGACTACCCGGCGCGCGCCACCGAATTCGATCCGTTTGAGCTGACCAAAGCCAAACAGGATCTGGAGATGGAAGCGCTGACTTTCAAACCGGAAGAGTGGGGCATGAAACGCGGCACCGACAACGAGGACTTCATGTTCCTCAACCTCGGTCCGAACCACCCGTCCGCGCACGGTGCCTTCCGCATTATTCTGCAGCTGGATGGCGAAGAGATCGTCGACTGCGTGCCGGATATCGGTTACCACCACCGCGGCGCCGAGAAGATGGGCGAGCGCCAGTCCTGGCACAGCTACATCCCGTACACCGACCGTATCGAATACCTTGGCGGCTGCGTCAACGAGATGCCGTACGTGCTGGCCGTAGAAAAACTGGCCGGGATCACCGTGCCGGATCGCGTCAACGTGATCCGCGTGATGCTCTCCGAACTGTTCCGCATCAACAGCCACCTGCTGTATATCTCAACCTTTATTCAGGACGTCGGCGCGATGACGCCGGTCTTCTTCGCCTTTACCGATCGGCAGAAAATCTACGATCTGGTGGAAGCGATCACCGGTTTCCGTATGCACCCGGCGTGGTTCCGCATCGGCGGCGTCGCGCACGATCTGCCGCGCGGTTGGGATCGTCTGCTGCGTGAGTTCCTCGAGTGGATGCCGAAGCGTCTGGACTCCTATGAAAAAGCCGCCCTGCGCAACACCATTCTGAAGGGCCGTTCCGTCGGCGTGGCAGCCTATACCGCCAAAGAGGCGCTGGAGTGGGGCACCACCGGCGCAGGCCTGCGCGCCACAGGTATCGGCTTCGACGTGCGTAAATGGCGTCCTTATTCTGGCTACGAAAATTTCGACTTCGAAGTCCCGACCGGCGGTGGCGTTTCTGACTGCTACACCCGCGTGATGCTGAAAGTCGAAGAGCTGCGCCAGAGCCTGCGCATTCTTCAGCAGTGCCTCGACAATATGCCGGAAGGGCCGTTCAAAGCGGATCACCCGCTGACCACGCCGCCGCCGAAAGAGCGCACGCTGCAGCATATCGAAACCCTGATCACCCACTTCCTGCAGGTATCGTGGGGCCCGGTCATGCCGGCCAACGAATCCTTCCAGATGATTGAGGCGACCAAGGGGATTAACAGTTACTACCTGACCAGCGACGGCAGCACCATGAGCTACCGTACCCGCGTCCGCACGCCGAGCTTTGCGCACCTGCAGCAGATCCCGTCGGCGATCCGCGGCAGCCTGGTATCCGACCTGATCGTCTATCTGGGTAGTATCGATTTTGTTATGTCAGACGTGGACCGCTAATTATGCACGAGAATCAACAACCACAAACCGAGGCTTTTGAGCTGAGTGCGGCAGAGCGTGAGGCTATTGAGCACGAGAAGCACCACTACGAAGACCCGCGTGCGGCGTCCATCGAAGCGCTGAAAATCGTTCAGAAACAGCGCGGCTGGGTGCCGGATGGCGCGATCTACGCCATTGCCGATGTGCTGGGCATCCCGGCCAGCGACGTCGAAGGCGTGGCGACGTTCTACAGCCAAATTTTCCGCCAGCCGGTTGGCCGTCACGTGATCCGCTATTGCGACAGCGTGGTGTGTCACATTACCGGCTATCAGGGGATTCAGGCCGCCATCGAGAAGAAGCTGAACATCAAGCCAGGGCAGACCACCTTTGATGGCCGCTTTACCCTGCTGCCGACCTGCTGCCTGGGCAACTGCGACAAGGGACCGACCATGATGATTGATGAGGACACTCACAGCCATCTGACGCCGGAGGCAATACCTGACCTGCTGGAGCAGTACAAATGAAAACCGTAATTCGTACTGCGGAAACGCATCCGCTCACCTGGCGCCTGCGCGACGACAAGCAGCCGGTCTGGCTGGACGAGTATCGCAGCAAAAATGGCTATGAAGGGGCGCGAAAAGCGCTGACCGGCATGGCGCCGGACGAGATCGTCACGGCGGTAAAAGACGCTGGCCTGAAAGGGCGCGGCGGCGCGGGCTTCTCCACCGGTCTGAAGTGGAGCCTGATGCCGAAAGACGAATCCATGAACATCCGTTACCTGCTGTGTAACGCCGATGAGATGGAGCCGGGCACCTATAAAGACCGCCTGCTGATGGAGCAGCTCCCGCACCTGCTGGTGGAAGGCATGCTGATCTCCGCCTTTGCGCTGAAGGCTTATCGCGGCTACATCTTCCTGCGCGGAGAGTATATCGAAGCGGCCCAGCATCTGCGCCGCGCGATTGCCGAAGCCACCGAGGCGGGCCTGCTGGGGAAAAATATCCTCGGCACTGGTTTTGACTTCGAGCTGTTTGTCCACACCGGGGCAGGACGCTATATCTGCGGCGAAGAGACGGCGCTGATCAACTCCCTGGAAGGCCGCCGCGCTAACCCGCGCTCCAAGCCGCCGTTCCCGGCGAGCTCCGGCGTGTGGGGTAAGCCGACCTGCGTCAACAACGTGGAAACCCTGTGCAACGTGCCGGCGATTCTGGCTAACGGCGTCGAGTGGTACCAGAACATCTCCACCAGTAAAGATGCCGGCACCAAGCTGATGGGCTTCTCCGGCCGCGTGAAGAACCCGGGTGTCTGGGAGCTGCCGTTCGGCACCACGGCCCGCGAGATCCTTGAAGATTACGCCGGCGGTATGCGCGATGGCCTGAAGTTTAAAGCCTGGCAGCCGGGTGGGGCAGGGACCGACTTCCTCACCGAAGCGCACCTCGATCTGCCGATGGAGTTCGAAAGCATTGGTAAAGCGGGCAGCCGTCTGGGCACCTCGCTGGCGATGGCCGTTGACCACGAGATCAACATGGTCTCGCTGGTGCGCAACCTCGAAGAGTTCTTTGCCCGCGAGTCCTGTGGCTGGTGTACGCCGTGCCGCGATGGTCTGCCGTGGAGCGTGAAGATCCTGCGCGCCCTGGAGCGCGGCGAAGGTCAGCCTGGCGATATCGAAACGCTTGAGCAACTGTGTCGATTCCTGGGCCCAGGGAAAACCTTCTGCGCGCACGCGCCGGGCGCGGTTGAGCCGCTGCAGAGCGCGATTAAATATTTCCGCGAAGAATTCGAGGCTGGCATTAAGCAGCAGTTCAGCAATACCCATGCAATCAACGGGATTCAGCCGAACCTGCTTAAGACGCGCTGGTAATCTAAAGGTTTTTTTATTTTTGGAAGCACGCTAATGGCTACGATTCATGTAGACGGCAAAGAATACGAGGTCAACGGAGCGGACAACCTGCTGGAGGCTTGTCTCTCTCTTGGGCTTGATATTCCCTACTTTTGCTGGCATCCGGCGCTAGGGAGCGTCGGTGCTTGCCGCCAGTGTGCGGTGAAGCAATATCAGAACGCGGAAGACACGCGTGGTCGCCTGGTGATGTCCTGTATGACTCCGGCATCCGACGGCACCTTTATTTCTATCGACGACGGCGAAGCGAAGCAGTTCCGCGAAAGCGTGGTGGAGTGGCTGATGACCAACCACCCGCACGACTGCCCGGTCTGCGAAGAGGGCGGCAACTGCCACCTGCAGGATATGACGGTGATGACCGGCCATAGCTTCCGCCGCTATCGTTTTACCAAGCGTACCCACCGCAACCAGGATCTGGGGCCGTTTATTTCTCACGAAATGAACCGCTGCATCGCCTGCTACCGCTGCGTGCGCTACTACAAAGATTATGCCGACGGCACCGATCTGGGCGTCTATGGCGCCCACGACAACGTCTACTTCGGCCGCCCGGAAGATGGCACCCTGGAAAGCGAATTCTCCGGCAACCTGGTGGAAGTCTGCCCGACCGGCGTCTTCACCGATAAAACGCACTCCGAGCGTTATAACCGTAAGTGGGACATGCAGTTTGCGCCGAGCATCTGCCAGCAGTGTTCCATTGGCTGCAACATCAGCCCGGGCGAACGCTATGGCGAGCTGCGTCGTATCGAAAACCGCTATAACGGGACCGTTAACCGCTACTTCCTCTGCGACCGCGGTCGTTTCGGCTATGGCTATGTGAACCTGAAAGACCGTCCGCGTCAGCCGGTTCAGCGCCGCGGCGACGATCTGATTACCCTCAACGCCGAGCAGGCGATGCAGGGCGCGGCGGATATTCTGCGCCAGTCGAAGAAAGTGATCGGCATCGGCTCCCCGCGCGCCAGCATTGAAAGCAACTTCGCGCTGCGCGAGCTGGTGGGCGCCGACAACTTCTATACCGGCATCGCCAAAGGCGAACAAGCGCGCCTGCAGATGATGCTGAAAGTGCTGCGCGAAGGTGGGATCCACACCCCAAGCCTGCGCGATATCGAATCCTACGACGCGGTACTGGTGCTGGGCGAAGACATTACCCAGACCGGCGCGCGCGTCGCGCTGGCGGTGCGTCAGGCGGTGAAAGGGAAAGCACGCGAAATGGCGGCGGCACAGAAAGTGGCCGACTGGCAGATTGCGGCGATCCTCAACATCGGCCAGCGCGCCAAGCACCCGCTATTCGTCACCAACATCGATGACACCCGCCTGGATGACATCGCCGCGTGGACCTACCGCGCGCCGGTAGAAGATCAGGCGCGTCTCGGCTTCGCCATCGCCCATGCGCTGGACGACAGCGCGCCGGCGGTTGACGGCCTGAGCCGCGAACTGCAGGGTAAAGTCGATGTCATCGTCCAGGCGCTGGCCGGGGCGAAAAAACCACTGATTATTTCCGGGACCAACGCCGGCAGCATGGAGATCATCCAGGCCGCTGCTAACGTGGCGAAAGCTCTGAAAGGCCGTGGCGCCGACGTCGGCGTGACCATGGTTGCCCGCGCGGTGAACAGCGTCGGTCTGGGTATGATCGGCGGCGGCTCGCTCGAGGAGGCGCTCGACGAACTGGAAAGCGGCGCCGCAGACGCAGTTATCGTGCTGGAAAACGACCTTCACCGTCATGCTTCCGCCGCCCGCGTCGACGCAGCGCTCTCCAAAGCGCCGCTGGTGATGGTGGTTGACCATCAGCGCACGGCGATTATGGACAAAGCGCACCTGGTGCTCTCCGCAGCAAGCTTTGCGGAAAGCGACGGTACCGTGGTGAACAACGAAGGCCGCGCCCAGCGTTTCTTCCAGGTCTACGACCCGGCCTACTACGACGCGAAAACCGTGATGCTGGAAAGCTGGCGCTGGCTGCATTCTCTGCACAGCACCGTTAACAACCGTCAGGTTGACTGGACGCAGCTGGACCACGTTATCGATGCCGCGATTGCCGCACTGCCGCAGCTGGCGGGCATAAAAGATGCCGCGCCGGATGCGACCTTCCGCATTCGTGGGCAGAAGCTGGCGCGTGAACCGCACCGCTACAGCGGCCGCACGGCGATGCGCGCTAACATCAGCGTCCACGAGCCGCGTCAGCCGCAGGATAAAGACACGATGTTCGCCTTCTCCATGGAAGGGAACAACCAGCCGTCTGCCCCGCGTTCGCAGATCCCGTTCGCCTGGGCGCCGGGCTGGAACTCCCCGCAGGCATGGAACAAGTTCCAGGATGAAGTGGGCGGGAAACTGCGCCATGGCGATCCGGGCGTCCGCCTGTTTGAAGCTTCCGCCAGCGGGCTGGAATACTTCACGGCGGTGCCGGCCAGCTTCCAGGCGGAAGAGGGGAAATGGCGTATCGCACCTTATTATCACCTGTTTGGCAGCGATGAGTTGTCACAGCGCGCGCCGGTGTTCCAGAGCCGGATGCCTGAGCCGTACATCAAGCTGAACCCGGCGGATGCCGCGAAGCTTGGCGTCAACGCCGGGGCGATGCTCTCCTTTAGCGTGGAAGGCCAGACCCTGCGTCTGCCGCTGGTTATCTCTGAAGGTCTGACCGCAGGACAGGTTGGCTTACCGATGGGCATGCCGGGCATTGCGCCGGTACTGACCGGATCGCGTATTGATTCACTGCAGGAGGCGAAAGCATGAGCTGGTTAACGCCGGATCTTATCGACATTCTGTTAAGCATCCTGAAGGCCGTGGTCATTCTGCTGGTGGTGGTCACCTGCGGCGCGTTCATGAGCTTCGGCGAGCGTCGTCTGCTCGGTCTGTTCCAGAACCGCTACGGGCCAAACCGGGTGGGCTGGGGTGGTTCGCTGCAGCTGGTCGCCGACATGATCAAGATGTTCTTTAAAGAGGACTGGATCCCGCGCTTTTCCGATCGCGTGATCTTTACTCTGGCGCCGGTTATCGCCTTTACCTCGCTGCTGCTGGCCTTCGCTATCGTGCCGGTCAGCCCGACGTGGGTGGTGGCTGACCTGAACATCGGGATCCTGTTCTTCCTGATGATGGCAGGCCTGGCGGTTTACGCGGTGCTGTTCGCCGGTTGGTCGAGCAACAACAAATACTCCCTGCTGGGGGCGATGCGTGCTTCCGCGCAGACCCTAAGCTACGAAGTGTTCCTCGGCCTCTCCCTGATGGGCGTGGTGGCGCAGGCGGGGTCATTCAACATGACCGATATCGTCAACAACCAGGCGCATCTGTGGAACGTTATCCCGCAGTTCTTCGGCTTCGTGACGTTCGCCATCGCCGGCGTGGCGGTGTGTCACCGTCACCCGTTCGACCAGCCGGAAGCGGAGCAGGAGCTGGCCGATGGTTACCACATTGAATACTCCGGCATGAAGTTCGGTCTGTTCTTCGTGGGTGAATACATCGGTATCGTCACCGTTTCAGCGCTGATCGTCACGCTGTTCTTCGGCGGCTGGAATGGCCCGTGGTTACCTCCTTTCATCTGGTTCGCGCTGAAAACCGCGTTCTTCATGATGATGTTCATTTTGATCCGCGCATCATTACCGCGTCCGCGCTATGACCAGGTAATGTCCTTTGGCTGGAAGGTATGCCTGCCGTTAACGCTGGTCAACTTGTTGGTAACGGCGGCTGTCATTCTCTGGCAGGCGCAATAAGGGGTGAATTGAACATGACCTTAAAAGAATTATTGGTGGGGTTCGGCACCCAGGTCCGGAGTATCTGGATGATTGGCCTGCATGCCTTCGCCAAACGTGAAACCCGGATGTACCCGGAAGAGCCGGTCTATTTGCCGCCGCGTTATCGCGGCCGCATCGTGCTGACGCGCGATCCGGACGGTGCAGAGCGCTGCGTCGCCTGTAACCTGTGTGCGGTAGCTTGCCCGGTGGGCTGTATTTCGCTGCAGAAAGCAGAGACGGTAGACGGCCGCTGGTACCCTGAGTTCTTCCGCATCAACTTCTCACGCTGCATCTTCTGCGGTCTGTGCGAAGAAGCGTGCCCGACCACGGCGATCCAGTTGACCCCTGACTTCGAGCTGGGTGAATACAAACGTCAGGATCTGGTGTACGAAAAAGAGGATCTGCTGATTTCCGGTCCGGGCAAATACCCGGAATATAACTTCTACCGGATGGCGGGTATGGCAATCGACGGCAAAGATAAGGGCGAAGCGGAAAACGAAGCTAAGCCGATCGACGTCAAGAGCCTGTTACCGTAAGGAGAGGGCAATGGAATTCGCTTTTTATATCTGTGGCCTGATCGCCATCCTCGCAACCTTGCGGGTCGTCACCCACACCAATCCGGTGCATGCGCTGTTGTACCTGATCATTTCGCTGTTAGCGATTGCCGGGGTGTTCTTCTCGCTGGGCGCGTACTTCGCCGGGGCGCTGGAGATTATCGTCTACGCTGGGGCCATTATGGTGCTGTTCGTCTTCGTGGTGATGATGCTCAACCTGGGCGGCAGCGAAATCGAACAGGAACGCAAATGGCTGCAGCCGGGGATCTGGATTGGCCCGGCCATCCTCTCCGCAGTGCTGCTGGTGGTTATCGTTTACGCCATTCTGGGGATTAACGACCAGGGTATCGACGGCGCGGCAATCAACGCTAAAGAAGTGGGTATTGCGCTGTTTGGGCCGTACGTCCTGGCGGTGGAGCTGGCCTCCATGCTGCTGCTGGCGGGCCTGGTGGTCGCCTTCCACATCGGTCGCGAAGAGCGCGCCGGCGAGGTGCTGAGCAACCGCGTGAACGACAGCGACAAAAGAAAAACGGAGGAACACGCATGATCCCCTTAACACATGGACTGATCCTCGCGGCCATCCTGTTTGTGCTTGGTCTGACGGGGCTGGTGATCCGCCGCAATCTGCTGTTTATGTTGATCAGCCTGGAAATCATGATTAACGCCGCCGCGCTGGCCTTTGTGGTGGCGGGCAGCTACTGGGGCCAGGCAGATGGTCAGATTATGTATATCCTCGCCATCAGCCTTGCGGCTGCGGAAGCGAGTATCGGTCTGGCGCTGCTGCTGCAGCTCCATCGTCGCCGCCAGAACCTGAACATCGATTCAGTAAGTGAGTTGCGTGGATGAACATGCTTGCCTTAACCATTCTTTTGCCATTGATTGGCTTTGTGCTGCTGGCCTTCTCCCGCGGGCGCTGGTCGGAAAACCTTTCCGCCACCGTTGGCATGGGCTCGGTAGGCCTGGCGGCGCTGGTCACCGCCTATGTCGGCGTCGACTTTTTCGCTAACGGCAAACAGGCGGTCAGCGTGCCGCTGTGGACCTGGATGTCGGTAGGGGATTTCAACATCGGCTTCAACCTGGTGCTGGACGGCCTGTCGCTGACCATGCTCTCCGTGGTGACCGGCGTCGGCTTCCTGATCCACATGTTCGCCTCCTGGTATATGCGCGGTGAAGAGGGCTACTCCCGCTTCTTCGCCTACACCAACCTGTTTATCGCCAGCATGGTGGTTCTGGTACTGGCCGACAACCTGCTGCTGATGTACCTGGGTTGGGAAGGGGTGGGTCTTTGCTCTTACCTGCTGATCGGCTTCTACTACACCGATCCGAAGAACGGCGCCGCAGCGATGAAAGCGTTTGTGGTGACCCGCGTCGGCGACGTGTTCCTCGCCTTCGCGCTGTTCATCCTCTACAACGAACTGGGTACCCTCAACTTCCGCGAAATGGTTGAGCTGGCGCCGCAGCACTTTGCTAACGGCAGCACCACGCTGCAGTGGGCGACGCTGATGCTGCTCGGCGGCGCGGTCGGTAAATCCGCCCAGCTGCCGCTGCAAACGTGGCTTGCCGATGCGATGGCGGGTCCGACGCCGGTTTCCGCGCTGATCCACGCCGCGACCATGGTCACCGCGGGCGTCTACCTGATCGCCCGTACCCACGGTCTGTTCCTGATGACGCCGGAAGTGCTGCATCTGGTCGGGATCGTCGGGGCGGTTACCTTGGTGCTGGCGGGCTTCGCCGCGCTGGTGCAGACCGACATTAAACGCGTTCTCGCTTACTCCACCATGAGCCAGATTGGCTACATGTTCCTCGCGCTGGGCGTGCAGGCATGGGACGCGGCGATTTTCCATCTGATGACTCACGCGTTCTTTAAAGCGCTGCTGTTCCTGTCGTCTGGTTCGGTGATTCTCGCCTGCCATCACGAACAGAACATCTTCAAGATGGGCGGCCTGCGCAAATCTATTCCGCTGGTGTACGTCTGCTTCCTGGTGGGGGGCGCGGCGCTGTCCGCTCTGCCGCTCATTACCGCAGGCTTCTTCAGTAAGGATGAGATTCTGGCGGGGGCGATGGCCAACGGCCATATCAACCTGATGGTGGCGGGCCTGGTCGGCGCCTTTATGACCTCGCTGTACACCTTCCGCATGATTTTCATTGTGTTCCACGGTAAAGAGCAAATTCACGCGCACGCAGGGAAGGGGATCACCCATCATCTGCCGCTGATTGTGCTGCTGGTGCTGTCCACCTTCGTTGGCGCGCTGATCGTGCCGCCGCTGGAAGGCGTCTTACCGCAGACCACTGAACTGGCACACGGCAGCGTGATGACGCTGGAGATTGCCTCCGGGATCATCGCTATTGCCGGCATCCTGATCGCCGCATGGCTGTGGCTGGGCAAACGCACCCTGGTGACCTCTATCGCCAACAGCGCGCCTGGCCGCTTCTTCGGTACCTGGTGGTTCCATGCCTGGGGCTTCGACTGGTTATACGACAAAGTATTCGTTAAGCCATTCCTCGGCATTGCCTGGCTGCTGAAGAGCGATCCGCTGAACTCGTTGATGAACATCCCGGCGCTCCTCTCCCGCTTCGCAGGTAAAGGCCTGCTGGTGAGCGAGAACGGCTATCTGCGCTGGTATGTGGCGTCAATGAGCATTGGCGCGGTGGTGGTGCTGGCGCTGCTGATGGTATTGCGTTGAGTTTGAGAACCTTTGTGTTGCCCGGCGGCGCGGTGCTTGCCGGGCCTACGGGAGCGTAGGTCGGGTTAGCATTAGCTCCACCTGACAAAACAAGCCTCAAACCGAAGTGAATTTTCTGTGAGAATTCGTTGAAAATCAGGTCGTAAAGGACAGGCGTTATCGGCGAAGTCAAAGTGGACGCCGCCTGCGCGGAGCAATCGGAGCGTACTAAAGTACGTGAGGATTGTGAGCACAGCCGGAGTTCGTTATGACGAGTAAGATAGCCTGAACCGGACTTAAATAAGGAATAAAAATCACCATGTTATTGCCTTGGTTGATATTAATCCCCTTTATCGGCGGCTTCCTGTGCTGGCAGACCGAACGCTTTGGCGTGAAAGTGCCGCGCTGGATCGCGCTGATTACCATGGGACTGACGCTGGTGCTTGGCCTGCAGCTGTGGATGCAGGGCGGCTATTCTCTGACGCAATCCGCGGGTATTCCGCAGTGGCAGTCTGAGTTCGTGCTGCCGTGGATCCCACGCTTCGGCATTAGCATTCATCTGGCGATCGACGGCCTGTCGCTGCTGATGGTAGTGCTGACCGGCCTGCTCGGCGTGCTGGCGGTGCTCTGTTCCTGGCGCGAAATCGAAAAATACCAGGGCTTCTTCCACCTCAACCTGATGTGGATCCTGGGCGGCGTCATCGGCGTGTTCCTCGCCATCGACATGTTCCTGTTCTTCTTCTTCTGGGAAATGATGTTGGTGCCGATGTACTTCCTGATCGCGCTGTGGGGCCACAAAGCCTCTGATGGTAAAACGCGTATCACGGCGGCCACCAAGTTCTTCATCTATACCCAGGCGAGCGGCCTGGTGATGCTGATTGCCATTCTGGCGCTGGCATTCGTCCACTTCAACGCCACCGGCGTGTGGACTTTCAACTATGAAGAGCTACTGAAAACCCCGATGTCCCACGGCGTGGAATATCTGCTGATGCTCGGCTTCTTCATCGCCTTCGCGGTGAAAATGCCAGTGGTGCCGCTGCACGGCTGGCTGCCGGACGCCCACTCCCAGGCGCCGACCGCCGGTTCCGTCGACCTTGCGGGGATCCTGCTGAAAACTGCGGCCTACGGTCTGCTGCGCTTTGCGCTGCCGCTGTTCCCGAACGCCTCCGCCGAGTTTGCGCCTATCGCCATGTGGCTGGGCGTGATCGGGATCTTCTACGGCGCGTGGATGGCCTTTGCCCAGACTGATATCAAACGTCTCATCGCCTACACCTCCGTGTCCCACATGGGCTTCGTGCTGATTGCTATCTACACCGGCAGCCAGCTGGCGTATCAGGGGGCGGTGATCCAGATGATTGCTCACGGTCTCTCCGCGGCGGGTCTGTTTATTCTCTGCGGCCAGCTGTACGAACGTCTACATACCCGTGACATGCGTCAGATGGGCGGTCTGTGGAGCAAAATCAAATGGCTGCCGGCGATGTCGATGTTCTTCGCCGTCGCCACCCTGGGGATGCCGGGCACCGGTAACTTCGTCGGCGAATTTATGATCCTGTTCGGCAGCTATAAAGTGGTGCCGGTGATCACCGTGATCTCGACCTTTGGTCTGGTATTCGCGTCCGTTTACTCGCTGTCGATGCTGCATCGCGCTTACTTCGGTAAAGCGAAAAGCGAAATCGCGGCGAAAGCGCTGCCGGGGATGTCCCTGCGTGAACTGTCTATCATCCTGCTGCTGGTGGTGCTGCTGGTGCTGTTGGGCTTCTTCCCACAGCCGATCCTCGACACCTCGCATGCTGCGATGAGCAACATTCAGCAGTGGTTTGTTAATTCTGTTTCTACTACAAGGCCGTAATTCGCCATGACAATAACTCCACAACAACTGATCGCACTGCTACCGCTGCTGATCGTCGGCTTGACGGTGGTGGTTGTGATGCTCTCCATTGCGTGGCGACGCAATCATTTTCTCAATGCCACGCTGTCGGTTCTCGGGCTTAATGCCGCGCTGGTCTCGCTCTGGTTCGTCGGCCAGAATGGGGCAATGGACGTCACGCCGCTGATCCGCGTTGACGGCTACGCGATGCTCTACACTGGGCTGGTGCTGCTGGCGAGTCTCGCCACCTGTACTTTCGCCTATCCGTGGCTTGAGGGTTACAAGGACAACAAAGAAGAGTTCTACCTGCTGGTGCTGATCGCCGCCCTGGGCGGCATTCTGCTGGCCGGTGCGAATCATCTGGCGGCGCTGTTCCTCGGCATTGAGTTAATCTCGCTGCCGCTGTTCGGCCTGGTCGGCTACGCCTTCCGCCAGAAGCGTTCGCTGGAAGCGAGCATCAAATACACCATCCTCTCCGCGGCAGCCTCCTCTTTCCTGCTGTTCGGTATGGCGCTGGTGTATGCGAACTCCGGCAACCTGTCCTTCCTTGCGCTGGGCAAGAGCCTGGCGGACAACACGCTGCACGAGCCGCTGCTGCTGGCGGGTCTCGGCCTGATGATCGTCGGTCTTGGCTTTAAGCTGTCGCTGGTGCCGTTCCACCTGTGGACGCCGGACGTTTACCAGGGGGCGCCTGCGCCGGTCTCCACCTTCCTGGCGACCGCCAGCAAGATCGCCATCTTCGGCGTGGTGATGCGTCTGTTCCTGTACATGCCGGTGGGCAACAGCGAAGCGGTGCGCGTGGTGCTGGGGCTGATCGCCTTCGCCTCTATCATCTTCGGTAACCTGATGGCGCTGAGCCAGACCAATATCAAACGTCTGCTCGGTTACTCTTCTATCTCCCACCTCGGCTATCTGCTGGTGGCGCTGATCGCCCTGCAAAGCGGCGAAATGTCGATGGAAGCCGTTGGCGTCTACCTGGCCGGCTACCTGTTCAGCAGCCTCGGCGCGTTCGGCGTGGTCAGCCTGATGTCCAGCCCATACCGTGGCCCGGACGCGGACTCGCTGTTCTCCTACCGCGGTCTGTTCTGGCACCGTCCGATCCTGTCGGCGGTGATGACGGTGATGATGCTCTCCCTGGCCGGTATCCCAATGACTCTTGGCTTTATCGGTAAGTTCTACGTGCTGGCCGTCGGTGTTCACGCCCATCTGTGGTGGCTGGTTGCTGCGGTAGTTGTCGGCTCGGCGATCGGTCTCTACTACTACCTGCGCGTGGCGGTGAGCCTGTACCTGAGCGCGCCGGAGCAGCTGAACCGTGATGCGCCGTCGAACTGGCAGTACAGCGCTGGCGGTATCGTGGTGCTGATCTCTGCCCTGCTGGTGCTGGTGCTCGGTATCTGGCCGCAGCCGCTGATTAGCATCGTGCAGCTGGCGACGCCGCTGATGTAAGTGGATTGACTCAATAAAAAAACCGCCGGAATGGCGGTTTTTTTATGCCCGGAATGTTACGCCACCGTGTAAACCATAAAGTCTTCCGCCAGCAGGGTGTCCTGGAAAATCTCCCGGCATTCCGCCAGCATCCGCAGGCAGCCCTTGGCATCGTAGCGTGAGCTAAAGTGGGTGGCGATAAGCGTGCCGACGCCTGCCTCTTTAGCCAGCGTCGCGGTCTGCTGACTGGAGGAGTGGCCGCGACTATTGGCTTTCTCCGCCATCGCCTGCTCCAGGGTGGTCTCGTGGACCATCACATCCGCCCCGCGCGCCATCTCCAGCGCCTGCGGGCAGGGGGCGGTATCGCCAAAGATGGCCAGCGTTTTACCCGGCGTGGCGGGCCCCAGGTAGCGGCTGCCGTCGATCACCCGGCCATCCGCCAGCGTCACCTGTTCACCGCGCTTAAGGCGGTGAAACAGCGGCCCGGGAGGCACGCCGTCGGCAATCAGCTGGGCGGCGTCGAGGGCGCCGGGCTTGTCGTGTTGCTCAATGCGATACCCGTAGCACTCCACCGGATGGCTAAGCGGGAACGCGGTGACCCGATAGCCCTCTTCGTCGAACACCAGACCGGGGCCGACTTCGATGATGGTCAGAGGATAGTCGGTCCACGAGCCGCTGAGGCGCAGCGCGGTGTCAATGAATTCTTTTATTCCTGTTGGTCCGTAGACCGTCAGCGGCAGCGAATTCCCCTGCATCGAGCGGCTGCACAGCAGCCCGGGCAGGCCGAACAGATGGTCGCCGTGCAAATGGGTAATAAAGATCTTATTCAGTTTGCCAGGATGATGGGGCGTATGCAGAAACTGATGCTGGGTCCCTTCGCCGCAGTCAAACAACCACATTTCGGCGCGGGTTGGCTGTTGCAAATTGAGTATTATCGACGTCATATTACGCGTGCGGGTCGGCACCCCGGCGGATGTCCCCAAAAAAGTTAATTCCATCGTCCAGTGTCCTCAGGGCGAGTCGCAAAACATCAGTATATCAATAAGGAGCAGCAGATGATGACCTGGCAGGATCTCCATCATAGTGAACTCACCGTTCCCCAGCTGTATGCGCTGCTGAAGCTGCGCAGCGAAGTCTTTGTCGTGGAGCAGCAGTGCGCTTATCAGGATGTCGACGGCGATGATTTGGTTGGGGAAAATCGCCATCTTCTCGGCTGGCGCGATGGCGAACTGGTGGCTTATGCGCGGATCCTTAAAAGCGAAGAGATGTACGATCCGGTGGTGATTGGCCGGGTTATCGTCAGCCCCGCCGCGCGCGGCGAAAAGCTTGGCCATCAGCTGATGGCGCAGGCGCTGGCCAGCTGTCAGCGGCACTGGCCGCAAAAGTCGATTTACCTTGGGGCGCAGGCGCACCTGCAAGCTTTTTACGCCCACTTCGGTTTTACGCCGGTGACTGAGGTCTATGATGAGGATGGCATTCCGCACATCGGCATGGCGCGGGAAAGCCGCGCTGTTTGACCCCTCAACACTCATATTCCAACCCTGTTCCGGGCCGGCGAGCAGGTGAGATAAAACCCGCTCCCTCGTCATGGGTACTGCTATTCCGCCGTCGAACCCCTTATAATGTGGGGTTTTACTACCGTGGAGGTTTGCGTGCTGTCTGTTTCCACTGCGCTGGCCCGTTTACGTGACGGCCTGAGTGAGCCCTTTCCTGACTCACCCGGCACGCGAATTATCGATATTGCCTTTCCGCTGAATGATGCCTTCGATCCGCTGCTATGGTGCGGCCAGCAGCCGCAGTGGCCGCAGTTCTACTGGCAGCAGCGCAATGGCGACGAGGAGATGGCGGCGCTGGGGGCGGTAAAAAGCTTTCCCTCGCTCGACGCGGCGAACCGCTTTTTACACCAGGCCGGACGGCAGGATCTGCGCATCTGCGGCCTGAATGCGTTTGCCCCGCAGCAAGGCCGGCTGGTGCTGCCGCGTCTGGAATGGCGTCGGTGCGGCGGCAGGGCCGTGATGCGGCTGGTGCTGCACAGCGACCTCTCCCTGCGCGACGATGCCATGACGGCGCGTGATTTTCTCGCCAGCCTGACCACCGCCCAGGCGACCCCTGGCGGCGTACCGCCGCTGTTGTGCGAGCGCCACTCCTCCGATTATCCCCTGTGGCAGGCAATGATAGACCTGGCGACGCAGGCCATCGCCGCCGGCGACATGGATAAAGTGGTGCTGGCGCGGGCAACCGACCTGCAGTTTGCCGCCCCGCTGGATGCCGTGAGCATCATGGCCGCCAGCCGCAGCCGCAATCTTAACTGTTTTCATTTCCTGATGGCGTTCAATGCCCGTCAGGCGTTTTTCGGCTCCACGCCGGAGCGGCTGTGGCGCCGGCGCGGCGCGCTGCTGCGCACCGAAGCGCTGGCGGGCACCGTCGCTAATCATCAGGATGACGCGAAGGCGCAGCAGCTGGCCGACTGGTTGATGAAAGACGACAAAAATCAGCGGGAAAACATGCTGGTGGTGGAGGATATCTGCCAGCGCCTGCAGAGTGAGGCCTCGACGCTGGACGTTCTGCCGCCGCAGGTGGTGAGGTTGCGCAAGGTACAGCATCTTCGACGCTGCATCTGGACCGAGCTGGCGGAGCCTGACGACAGCCGCTGTCTGCTGCAGCTGCAGCCTACCGCCGCGGTGGCCGGCCTGCCGCGGCGGGCGGCGCTGGCATTCATTCAGCGCCATGAACCTTTTTCCCGTGAATGGTACGCCGGTTCCGCCGGGTATCTGTCGCTGGCGCAAAGCGAGTTTTGCGTGGCGCTGCGTTCGGCGAAAGTGGACAACGACACCCTGCGACTGTATGCCGGGGCGGGGATCGTCAGCGGCTCCGATGCGCTGCAGGAGTGGCAGGAGATTGACAACAAAGCGGCCGGGCTGCGCTCGCTACTCTGTCCATAAGCGGGAATGACGATGCATATCAAAACGCCGTCACTTTGGCTTATCTATACTTAGCATCAATATTTGATACCGGACAATTTCATGTCAGTAAGCGCATTTAACCGACGCTGGGCGGCAGTGATCCTGGAAGCTTTAACGCGCCACGGCGTGCAGCATATCTGCATCGCGCCGGGCTCGCGCTCGACACCCTTAACCCTGGCGGCGGCGGAAAACCGCGCCTTTATCCATCATACCCATTTTGACGAACGCGGCCTCGGCCACCTGGCGCTCGGTCTGGCGAAAGCCAGCCGCCAGCCGGTGGCGGTCATTGTGACCTCCGGGACCGCCACCGCGAATCTCTATCCGGCGCTGATTGAGGCGGGTCTCACCGGGGAAAAGCTGATTCTCCTGACCGCCGACCGTCCGCCGGAGCTGATCGACTGCGGCGCCAATCAGGCGATTCGTCAGCCGGGGATGTTCGCCTCCCATCCGTCGCAGACGATTTCTCTGCCGCGTCCCTCGCAGGATATTTCCGCCCGCTGGCTGGTCTCGACCATCGACCAGGCGCTGGGCGAGCTGCACGCCGGCGGGGTGCATATCAACTGCCCGTTCGCCGAACCGTTGTATGGCGATATGGATGATACCGGCGTGGAGTGGCAGCAGCAGCTCGGCAGCTGGTGGCAGAGCGATAAGCCCTGGTTACGTCAGGCGCTGCAGAGGGAAAGTGAGAAACAGCGCGACTGGTTCTTCTGGCGGCAAAAGCGCGGCGTGGTCGTGGCGGGCAGAATGAGCGCTGCCGAAGGGAAAAAAGTGGCCGAGTGGGCCCAAACCCTCGGCTGGCCGCTGATCGGCGATGTCCTGTCGCAGACCGGGCAGCCGCTGCCGTGCGCTGACCTGTGGCTGGGTAATGGCAAAGCGGTGAGCGAGCTGGCGCAGGCGCAGATCGTGGTTCAGCTCGGCAGCAGCCTGACCGGCAAGCGGGTTCTGCAGTGGCAGGCCACCTGCGAGCCTGATGAATACTGGCTGGTGGATAATCTGGCCGGTCGTCTCGATCCGGCACAGCACCGCGGCCGCCGTCTGCTCGCCAGCGTTGACCGCTGGCTTGAGCTGCACCCGGCGGAGAAACGCCAGCCGTGGGCGACGGCCATTCCTGAACTGGCCCGTCAGGCGTGGGAGGCGGCGGTCGCCAGCAACGAACCCTTTGGCGAAGCGCAGCTGGCGCAGCGAATTCGCCGCTATCTGCCGGAACAGGGGCAACTGTTTGTCGGCAACAGCCTGGTGGTGCGCCTGATCGACGCCCTGGCGCAGCTGCCGGCCGGCTACCCGGTTTACAGCAACCGCGGCGCCAGCGGCATTGATGGCTTGATCGCCACCGCCGCCGGCGTGCAGCGCGCCAGCGCCAGGCCAACCCTGGCCATCGTCGGCGATCTTTCGGCGCTGTACGATCTCAACTCGCTGGCCCTACTGCGCCAGGCGTCGGCGCCGCTGGTGCTGATCGTGGTGAACAACAACGGCGGGCAGATTTTCTCCATGTTGCCGACGCCGCAGGACGAGCGGCGTCAGTTCTACTTAATGCCGCAGGATGTTGATTTCAGCCACGCGGCGGCGATGTTCGGCCTGGCCTATCATCGCCCGGCTGACTGGCAGGCGCTGGATGAGGCGCTGGCCGGCGCCTGGCGCAGGGCAGGGGCGACGGTGATTGAGCTGGCGGTCAATGAGACCGACGGCACACAGACCCTCCAGCAGCTGCTGGCGCAGGTAAGCCGCCTGTGACTCTCAGCGCGGCTGTCGAACATGGCCAGCCGGGTTATCCCTGGCTGGTCTTTCTGCACGGTTTTTCCGGCGACCGCAACGAGTGGCGGGAAGTGGGCGACGCGTTTCGCGCCTGGACGCGGCTGTATCTCGATCTGCCGGGCCACGGCGGCTCCGCGAATATCGCAGTGCAGGACTTTGCCGGGGTCAATATTCTGCTGCAGGCTACGCTTAATAGTTACAACATACTTAACTACTGGCTGATCGGCTACTCGCTGGGGGGCCGGGTGGCGATGAACTTCGCCTGCCAGCCGCGCGCGGGTCTGCGCGGCCTGATCGTCGAAGGCGGCCATCCTGGCCTGAAGGATGCCGAAGCGCGGCGGGCGCGGCGCAGCAACGACAGCGCCTGGGCGGACCGTTTTCGCCATGAGCCGTTGGCGCAGGTCTTTGCCGACTGGTATCAGCAGCCGGTCTTCGCTTCACTGAACGCCGGGCAGCGCGCGGCGCTGGTCGCCTTACGCAGCCGGAACAACGGCGCGACGCTGGCGGCGATGTTGCAGGCAACCTCCCTTGCCGGGCAGGCCGATCTGCGCGCATCCCTGCAGGCGCGCGATTTCCCCTTTCATTACCTGTGCGGCGAGCACGACGCGAAGTTTCACGCCATCGCTCAGGCGCTCGCGGCGGATCTCCATCTTATTCACCATGCCGGACACAACGCGCACCGGGACAACCCGGCGGCGGTGATTGCCTGTCTGGCGCAGATTTTGGCAAGTTAACTGAAGGACATTCTATGATCTCTCTTGATGAAGCAATGCTCTATGCCCCTGTTGAATGGCACGATTGTTCCGAAGGCTATACCGATATTCGCTACCACAAATCGGCCGACGGCATTGCCAAAATCACTATCAACCGCCCGCAGGTGCGCAACGCCTTCCGCCCGCTGACCGTCAAAGAAATGATCCAGGCACTGGCGGATGCCCGTTATGACGACAATATCGGGGTGATTGTCCTGACCGGCGAAGGTGAGAAAGCCTTTTGCGCGGGCGGCGATCAGAAAGTTCGCGGTGATTACGGCGGCTATCAGGATGACTCCGGCGTACATCATCTCAACGTACTCGATTTTCAGCGCCAGATCCGCACCTGCCCGAAACCGGTGGTGGCGATGGTGGCCGGCTACTCTATCGGCGGCGGCCACGTGTTGCACATGATGTGCGATCTGACCATCGCGGCGGAAAACGCCATCTTCGGTCAGACCGGGCCGAAAGTCGGCTCCTTCGACGGCGGCTGGGGCGCCTCCTATATGGCGCGCATCGTCGGGCAGAAAAAAGCGCGGGAAATCTGGTTCCTCTGCCGTCAGTATGACGCCCAGCAGGCGCTGGATATGGGGCTGGTGAACACCGTGGTGCCGCTGGCGGATCTGGAAAAAGAGACGGTGCGTTGGTGTCGGGAAATGCTGCAGAACAGTCCAATGGCGCTGCGCTGCCTGAAAGCGGCGCTGAACGCCGACTGCGACGGCCAGGCCGGTCTGCAGGAGCTGGCCGGCAACGCCACCATGCTGTTCTACATGACGGAAGAGGGGCAGGAAGGCCGCAATGCCTTCAACCAGAAACGTCAGCCGGACTTCAGCAAATTTAAACGGAATCCCTAATGCGCGTATCGCAGGTTTACCGCTGGCAGATACCGATGGACGCGGGCGTGGTGCTGCGCGAACGGCGGTTAAAAACCCGCGACGGGCTGTTCATCCACCTGCGGGAGGGTGAACGGGAGGGCTGGGGGGAAATATCTCCCCTGCCGGGATTCAGCGCAGAGTCCCTGGAGGAGGCGCAGGCGGCGCTATTGGCGTGGGCGCAGGCCTGGCGCGACGGCGCGGAGCCGGCGCTTCCTGCGCTGCCCTCTGTCGCGTTTGGCATCAGCTGCGCGCAGGCGGAGCTCAGCGGCGAGCTGCCGCTGGCCGCGGATTATCGCGCAGCGCCGCTCTGCTCCGGCGATCCGGATGAGCTGTTCGCCAGGCTGGCGGCGATGCCCGGCGAGAAAGTCGCTAAGGTGAAAGTGGGTCTCTGGGAGGCGGTCCGCGACGGCATGGTGGTTAATCTGCTGCTGGAAGCCATCCCCGACCTGCAGCTGCGTCTGGATGCCAACCGGGCCTGGACGCCGCTGAAAGCGCAGCAGTTTGCGAAATACGTCAATCCGGCGTATCGCCAGCGCATTGCGTTTATTGAGGAGCCCTGTAAAACGCGGGAGGACTCGCGGGCCTTTAGCCGCGAAGCCGGGATCGCTATCGCCTGGGATGAAAGCCTTCGCGAGGCGGATTTTCGCTTCGTCGCCGAGCCGGGCGTGCGCGCGGTGGTGATTAAGCCGACGCTAACCGGCAGTTTACACCAGGTTCAGCAGCAGGTCGCCGCGGCCCATGCGCTGGGGCTGAGCGCGGTGATCAGCTCGTCAATCGAGTCCAGCCTCGGGTTAACCCAGCTGGCGCGGGTTGCCGCCTGGCTGACGCCGCAGACCATCCCCGGACTGGACACCCTGTCGCTGATGGGCGCCCAGCTGGTGCGGCCGTGGCCGGAAAGCACCCTGCCGATGATCAACATGGATACGCTGGAGCCGCTGCTGTGACCTTTCACGACTGGCCCTGGCGCCACTGGCGCCAGCGGCGCGGAGAGGCGCAGGCGCTGCGCCTGAATGACCAGCCGCTGACCTGGCGCGACCTGTGCGCCCACGTTGACGCGCTGGCGGCCGGCTTTGCCGCGCAGGGCGTAACGGAAGGTCACGGGGTGGCGCTGCAGGCTTTTAACCAGCCGGCGACGCTGCTGGCCTGGCTGGCGCTGCTGCAGTGCGGCGCGCGGGTGCTGCCGCTGAATCCGCAGCTGCCCGCAGCGTTGCTGCAGGAACTGCTGCCAGCGTTGACCGTCCAGCATCAGCTGGTGCTTAACGGCGATGCGCTGCCGGGGGATTTACCGGCGTTAACCCTGCAGGCGGCAGCGGGAACCCATGCTGTGCCGTGGCGCGGGGATCGTTTCGCTTCAATGACGCTGACTTCGGGGTCGACCGGTCTGCCGAAGGCGGCAGTGCATGATGCCAGCGCCCATCTGGCCAGCGCCGCCGGCGTGCTGGCGCTGATGCCGTTTGCCGCAGAAGATGACTGGCTGCTGTCGCTGCCGCTGTTTCATGTCTCCGGACAGGGGATTATGTGGCGCTGGCTGCTGGCCGGCGCGCGGCTGACGGTGCGCGATAAACAGCCGCTGGCGCAGATGCTGCAGGGCTGCACCCACGCTTCGCTGGTGCCGACTCAGCTGTGGCGCCTGCTGAATGACGGTGCTGCGCTCTCCCTCAAGGCGGTGCTGCTTGGCGGCGCGGCGATCCCGGTCGAGTTGACCGAGCGGGCGCGGGGGCAGGGGGTACGCACCTACTGCGGCTATGGCCTGACCGAGTTCGCTTCCACCGTCTGCGCCAAAGAGGCCGACGGCGCGGCGGATGTGGGCGCGCCGTTGCCGGGGCGGGAGATGAAAATCGTTGCCGGCGAGGTCTGGCTGCGGGCGGCGAGTATGGCCGCAGGCTACTGGCGCGACGGTCAATTGTTGCCATTGACCAACGACGAAGGGTGGTTTGCCACCCGCGATCGCGGCGAGATCATCAATGGACGGCTCACTCTCCTCGGGCGCCTGGATAATCTCTTTTTCAGCGGTGGGGAAGGGATCCAGCCTGAGGAGGTGGAACGGATCATCGTGGCGCATCCGCAGATACAACAGGCGTTTGTCGTGCCGCTGGACGATGCGGAATATGGCCAGCGTCCGGTCGCGGTGGTGGAATGCGATGACGGCTGCGAGATGAGCGTGCTGGCGGCATGGAGCGCGGAGCGGCTGGCGCGTTTCCAGCAGCCGGTGCGTTGGCTGCGGCTGCCGGAAACGTTAAAGAACGGTGGGATTAAGATCTCGCGCCGGGCGCTGCGCGAATGGGTCAATTCGCCGGCTTAGCCGATATTGGCTTCGGCGCGACGCTGGCGCTGTTTACGCCGCAGACGCAGCAGCGGCGGCACCACCAGCACGGCGATGGCCAGCACCAGCAGCGTTTTGGTCACTCCACTTTGCCACAGGATCGCCAGGTTGCCGTTGCTGATGGACAGCGCGCGACGCAGGTTCTGCTCCAGCATCTCCCCCAGCACGAAGCCAAGGATCAGCGGCGACATCGGGAAGTGCATTTTGCGCATGATGTAGCCAAGCACGCCAAGCCCCACCATCAGCAACAGGTCAAAAGTGGTGCTGTGTACCGCGTAAACGCCGACGGCGGAGACCGCGGCGATGGCCGGGACCAGAAACCACAGCGGAATGGTCAGCATACGGGTGAACAGGCCGATCAACGGAATGTTCATGATAAGCAGCATCACGTTAGCGATCAGCAGGGCGGCAATCAGCCCCCAGACGATATCCGGCTGTTCGGTGAACATCGCCGGGCCGGGCGTAATGTTATACAGCGTCAGCGCGCCCATCATCACCGCGGTGGTGCCGGACCCTGGCACGCCGAGCGTCAGCATGGGAATAAAGGAACCGCAGGCGGAGGCGTTATTGGCCGCTTCCGGCGCCGCCACGCCGCGAATATCTCCCTTGCCGAAGTTATCGCTGTTACCGCTGAGTTTTTTCTCCGTCATGTAGGTAATGGCGCTGGCGATGGTCGCCCCGGCGCCGGGCAGAATACCGACGAAGAAACCCACCACCGAGGAGCGCAGCGTCGCGCCGACGCACTGTGCGGCCTCTTTGGTGTTAAACAGCATCCGTCCGGTTTTCCGCACCAGGGTTTGTCCGCCGCTGGTGCTCTCCAGCATCAGCAGGATCTCCGAAACCGAGAACAAGCCGATCACCACCACAATAAACTGCACGCCGTCGGAGAGATGGACGCTGTCGAAGGTGAAGCGGTAAACCCCGGTATTGGCGTCTACTCCCACCGTCGCCAGACCCAGGCCGATTAACGCCGCGAGGAACGACTTCAGCGGGTTCTGCGCCATCATGCTGCCAAGACAGGCGATGGCGAAGACCATCAGCGCGAAGTATTCCGCTGGACCGAACGCCAGCGACCACTGGGCGAGCAGCGGCGCGAACAAAATAATGCCGCCGATGGCGATCAGTGAGCCAAAGAAGGAACTGACGGCGGAAATCGACAGCGCAACGCCGCCGCGACCCTGCTGGGCCATCGGATAGCCGTCGAGGGCGGTCATAATGGCGGCGGCATCGCCGGGCACGTTCAACAGAATCGATGAGATTCGCCCGCCGTATTCGCAACCGATATAGACCGTCGCCAGCAGGATCAGCGCCGATTCCGCGGGCAGGTGAAGGGCGAAAGCCAGCGGCAGCAGGATCGCCACGCCGTTGATAGGGCCCAGCCCCGGCAGCAGGCCGACGATCGTCCCGACAAAGCAGCCGATCAGGGCGATCAGCAGGTTCTCCGGCGTCATGGCGACGGCGAAGCCCTGCGAGAGATAGATCCAGGTATCCATAAACGCCTCCGTTAATTAAACCAGATGCCGAGGGGCAGGGTGACATCGAGCAGGGTGTCGAAGGCGTACCATAACGACACGCCCATCGCGACGCCGGCAATGCCCGCCGCCGGCAGCGTCGCGCCGAACAGCAGACCAATGATCGCCGTCAGCAGCGCGGTGGCCAACGGAAAACCGAGCCATTCAAACCCCCAGGCGTACACCACCAGCACCACGACCATGGTCAGCAGACGCTGCAGCACATGCCGTCCCGGCCACTCGACGGCGTCCGGGCGACGCAACAGCATTAACGCCGAGCACAGCAGCATCAGGCCGATGATCCCGAGCGGGAAGGGGCGCGGGCCGACGGGTTCATAGGAGTATTCGCTATGGATCTGCCTGGCGATAAACAGACCGCCAGTACATAACAACAGCCATACTCCGGCAAAAATACGATCGCTCATGAGCGCCTCCGCGGTTTATTTTGCCAGGCCAAAGGCTTTCGCCTGTTCGCGGTAGTCGCTGACCTGCTGCTTAACGTAGGTATCGAGCGCCTTGCCGTTCATATTGAATTCAAACAGGCCGCGCAGTTCACGTTGCTTTTTGAACGCTTCGGTTTGCTGCAGTTTAGTGAATTCATCGACCCACCACTGGTACTCGGCGTCGCTGACTTTCGGGCCCATAAAGAAGCCGCGAATAATCGGCCAGACCAGGTCGTAGCCCTGCTCTTTTGCAGTGGGGACATCGGCGAGCGCCCCCGGCAGCCGTTCACTGGAGAAGACCGCCAGCACGCGGATTTTATTACCCTGCAGATAGGGCACCATCTCGCTGAGATCGCCGGAGACTGCCTGCACATGGTTACCGAGCAGCGCGGTCACCGGCTCGCCGCCGCCCTCAAAGGCGACATAGCGCATTTTATGCGGGTCGACGTTGGCTTTTTGCGCCAGCAGCGCCGCTTTCATCCAGTCCTGACTGCCGATAGAGGCCCCGGCGCCAATCACGATACTGGAGGGGTTTTTCTCCATCGCGGTCATAAACGATTTCAGATCTTTCCATGGCGAATCGGCGCGCACGGCGATCATGCCGTAGTCGGTGCCGACGCTCGCCAGCCAGCGCACGTCATCGACGCTGTAACGGCCGAATTTACCCTGCGACAGGTTTAGCAGCGAGCCGCCGGAGAAGGCGACGACGGTCCCCGGCTCTGCCGGGCGCTGGGCGACAATGGCGTTGTAGGCCACCGCGCCCACGCCGCCGGGCATATAAGTGACGCGCATCGGTTTTTCGATGGCGCCGGTTTCCATCAGGCTCACCTGAATCAGCTTACAGGTCAGGTCAAAGCCGCCGCCCGGTTTAGCAGGCGCGATACATTCGGTGCGGGACGGGGCCTCCGCGGCGAAGGCGGATGTGGTACAGAGGCACAGCGCGATGGCGCTCAGATGACGGAGAAATGGCGTTTTCATAGGCTTCCTCAGCAGGTACAGGGCAGGTTTTTTTGATTATGTGAACCGACATATAGCGATTCGGTTGCATGATTGTTAAAACAGTTACCTTTCATTTCCCTTTCAATGCGGCAGCAACGTTACAGGATGTGATATGCGTCTCTTATTAGCCGAGGATAACCGTGAGCTGGCTCACTGGCTGGAAAAAGCGCTGGTGCAGGGCGGTTTTGCCGTGGATTGCGTCGCTGACGGGCGTGCGGCCGACCATCTGCTGCAAAGCGAGCAATATGCGCTGGCGGTGCTGGATATCGGTATGCCGGGGTACGATGGCCTTGAAGTGGTCCAGCGGCTGCGCAAGCGCGGGCAGACTCTGCCGGTGCTGTTGCTGACCGCCCGCAGCGCGGTAGCGGACCGGGTGAAAGGTTTAAATGCCGGCGCGGATGACTATTTACCCAAGCCCTTTGAGCTGGAAGAGCTTGACGCCCGCCTGCGGGCGCTGCTCCGGCGCAGCGAAGGGCAGGTGCATGAGGTGCAGCAGCTTGGTGAGCTGGCGTATTGTGACGAAGGCTATTTTTTTCTCCGTGGCCAGATGCTGTCTTTGACGCCGCGCGAGCTGGCGTTATTGAAGGTGCTGATGTTTCGCCGCACCCGCCCGGTTTCGCGCCAGCAGTTATTCGAACAGGTGTTCAGTCTCAGCGACGACGTCAGTCCGGAAAGCATCGAACTCTATATTCACCGTCTGCGCAAGAAACTTCAGGCGAGCAATGTGCGTATAACCACCCTGCGCGGGTTAGGCTATCTGCTTGAGTGCGAGCGCCATGAGATGGGGTAAGCCGCAATCGCTCTATGCCCAACTGTTGCTGTTTCTCGGCCTGCCGCTGGTCCTGCTGTGGGGACTCTCCGCGTTTAATAGCTACGTCAGCGCGCTGCAGGCGGCGACGCAAGCTTACGATCGTACCCTGCTGTCGTCAGCGCGGACGGTGGCCGAGCGGTTGGTGGTGCGCGGAGGACAACTGGAGGTGAATGTGCCCTGGGTGGTGCTGGACAGCTTCGAGCTCAACATGAACGATCGCCTCTATTACAAGGTGCTTGACCCGCAGGGGAAGGTCATTTCCGGCTATGACGATCTGCCCGCGATGCCGCCCTCCACCTCGCGAACTCAGCTCTATCCGGCGCTGGCATGGTTTTATCATACCGAATATCGCGGTCAGGCAATTCGCGTGGCGCGCCTGCTGCAGCCCATCAACGAAGGGGGGATCGTGGGCATGGCGGAGATCTATATTGCCGAAACGCTGCAGTCCCGCCGCTGGCTGGCTGGACAGTTACTCTTTTCATCCTGGGTGTCGCAGGGGTTACTGGTCCTGTTGACGCTGGTGCTGGCAGCCTGGCTGCTGCGCCGCGTGCTGCGGCCCATGCGCCAGCTCTCCGCGCTGATGGTGCGCCGTGAACCCGGCCTGCTGACGCCGCTGCCGGAGCTGCTGCCCTGGTCAGAAACGCGGCTGCTGATTGTCGCGTTCAACCGCTATATCGACCGCCTGCGGGTGATGATCTCCCGTCAGGAGCGCTTCAGCGCCGATGCTTCCCATCAGCTGAAAACGCCGCTGGCGGTGCTGAAAACGCAGGCTTCGGTTGCGCTGGCCAGCGACGATCCGCAACTGTGGCGCGAAAGCCTGCAGGCGATGCGCGCCACGCTGGACGATACGGTCTTGTTAACGGAGCGGTTGCTGCAGCTGGCGACGGTAAAACAGCGGGAGCAGGCGTTTGCGGTGATTAACTTGCCGGAAATTGTGCGCAACAGCTGCTTTTCGCGTATTGCGCAAGCGCGGAGCAAACATATCGATCTTGGCTATGAGGGCGAGCAGTCGGCGGTACAGGTGGCAGGCGATAGCGTTCTGCTGGGGGAACTGTGCGCTAACCTGCTCGACAATGCCATTCGCTATACCCCGGAATATGGTACGGTCACGCTTAGCCTGCATCGCGACGGCGACGCCGTGCTGCTCAGCGTGGAAGACAGCGGCCCGGGAATTGACGACCAGCAGGTACACCAGGCGCTGATGCCGTTTCGCCGCCTCGATAACGCGGGCGCGATACCCGGCGCCGGGCTGGGGCTGGCGCTGGTAAACGATATCGCGCGTCTGCATCGTAGCCACCTGCAGCTTTCGCGCAGCGAAAGCCTGGGCGGACTGAAGGCGACGCTGCGCCTGCCGACCGTGGCGTCAGAGTAGCCCCTTCATGCTCAGGGTCAGGCGGGTGGCGGCGTTGAGATCGTAGTTTTTAAGCTCATCCGCTTTCACCCAGGCGTAATCGTCAAACTCCTCGTTGATCGTCACGTCACGATTGGCGCTGACGCAGTCGAAGATCAGATAGATCATATAGATCGCTTCCTGGCGCCCGTCGGGGTAAGTTTTAACGCGGGTATCATCGCGGAAGCTCCACGGCGCAATATGGGTAAGGATGAGTTTTTCGCCGAGCTCTTCGCGGATTTCCCGGCGCAGCGCCTCTTCAAGACGTTCCCCCGGCTCCACGCCGCCGCCGGATAAGGCCCATTGTCCGGGAAAAACGCCGCGGTCGGCAGCCATCTTGCACAACAGGTAATGGCCATCATTTTGGATTAGCGGGCAAACAATCGTCCTTTGACGCATGATCTTTCTCCTTCGCAATAAGTCGGGCCGGGTATCGAGGAAACAGTTTGCGAGGCGCCTCGGCAAACCGCAAGGGAAATACGGCGCTGGCTTTACAGAGTGATAAGTTAAGCGAAAATTATCGTATGGAGAGCCACCATGGAAAGGACCACCCATTCCCCACATGACGCCGTGTTTAAACACCTACTGTCGCATCGGGCGACGGCGCGGGATTTTCTGGACATTCACCTTCCTGAACATTTGCGAGAATTATGCAATCTGCAAACGCTGCAGTTGGAGTCCGGAAGTTTTATCGATGAAGACCTGCGCGCCAGCCATTCCGATATTCTTTACTCGCTGCAAACCCAGGCGGGGGACGGATATATCTATCTGCTTATCGAACATCAAAGCTCTGCGGACCGTCATATGGCATTTCGCCTGATGCGTTATGCGATAGCAGCGATGCAGCGCCATCTGGATAAAGGACATACGCAACTGCCATTGGTGATCCCGCTGCTTTTTTATCATGGGCAAGTCTCGCCCTGGCCGTATCCCATGTGCTGGCTGGAAGGATTTGCTCATCCGCAAACCGCGCGGCAAGTATACAATCAGGATTTTCACTTAATCGATATCACGGTGATTCCTGACGATACAATAATGCAGCACCGACGGGTCGCGATGCTTGAGTTGCTGCAAAAGCATATCCGGCAACGCGATATGATGGAACTGCAGGAGCAACTAGCCAGCCTGTTGGCGCTGGGATACACTAGCCGCAGACAGCTCAGGACGCTGCTTCACTATTTATTGCAGGCAGGAAATGCCGCCGATCCGGTCGCCTTTTTACGTAATCTTGCGCAAAATGTCCCCAGGCGGCTGCATAAGGAGACGCTAATGAACATTGCCCAGTTTCTGGAACAACGCGGCCATCAGCAGGGCCTTGAGCAGGGCCTGCAGCAAGGTCTTGAACAGGGAGAACAATTGGCTGCGCAACGTATTGCCCAGGCGATGCTGGAAAACGGGCTTGATCTGGCGCTGGTGGCGAAGCTGACGGGGCTTGCGCCGGAGCGCCTGGCCCTGCTCGCCCATTAATTTTTCTGCTTCCTTCAAACAGTCTGCGCGACGGCGATTGCGCTGGTAAATATAGATTTATTTAATCAATACAACCTAATTAAATATAATTCCACTGAATTTGAATGCGGTGAAATTTACTTTCTTTCGCAAATGCGCGGCGTTATTGCTGTAAAAAGACGCAACTGGTTACACTCTTGTGAAAAATCATTTCGCCAGGTCATTGATTCCTGACGAGTGCGCAGTAGAATTTTCGGGTTTTTCGGGACTTCTTTGATTTTAATTTTCTGGATAGAGTAAATAATGAAAAAAAGCATTTTTATGGCGCTGGCTGGCGTCATGCTGGTTTCTTCGGCGGCCCATGCGATCAGCGTTACCGGCGAAGCAGGCGAGCATTACACCAACCTTGGGGTCGGCTTCGGCACCGAGTCCACCGGTCTGGCTGTTTCGGGTAACTGGTTGCACAGCGATAACGACGGCGACGCCGCGGGTTTAGGCCTGGGTCTGAATATTCCGCTGGGGCCGTTCCTCGCGACCGTGGGCGGTAAAGGGGTATACACCAACCCGAAACAGGGTGATGAAGGCTATGCGGCCGCGGTCGGCGGCGGCCTGCAGTGGAAAATCGGCGACAGCTTCCGTCTGTATGGCGACTACTACTATTCTCCAGATTCCCTCTCCAGCGGTATTGACAGCTATCAGGAAGCCAACGTCGGCGCCAGCTGGACCATTATGCGTCCGCTCAGCATCCAGGCGGGCTATCGCTATCTGAACCTGGCGGGTAAAGATGGCAACCGCGATAACACCATCGCCGACGGCCCGTACATCGGCGCCAGCGCCAGCTTCTAATCTCCTCCGGCGCGGTCTCTTCTTGCCGCGCCAGATTTTCCTCCTCGTCAGCCTCCCGCTTTGCGTTATAGTATTTGCCACCTGGCAGGCAAGGAGTGAGCAATGTTGAATGTGGAAATGCTGTCCACTGGCGATGAAGTGTTGCATGGTCAAATCGTTGACACCAATGCAGCATGGCTGGCGGATTTCTTTTTTAATCAGGGTTTACCGTTAACGCGCCGTCATACCGTCGGCGACGATCTCGATGCGCTGGTGGCGATTCTGCGCGAACGCAGCGAACAGGCGGATGTGCTGATCGTCAATGGCGGCCTCGGCCCCACCAGCGACGACCTGAGCGCGCTGGCCGCGGCCACCGCGAAAGGCGAAGGGCTTATTTTGCATCCGGAGTGGCTGGATACCATGACCCGCTTCTTTGCCGAACGTGGGCGGCCGATGGCGGAAAGCAACCGTAAGCAGGCGGAAATCCCCGCCAGCGCCGAGATGATCAATAACCCGGTGGGCACGGCCTGTGGCTTTGCCATCCAGCTCAATCGCTGCCTGATGTTTTTCACCCCCGGCGTACCCTCTGAATTTAAAGTGATGGTCGAGCAGGAGATTTTACCGCGTCTGCGCCAGCGCTTTACGCTGCCGGAGCCGCCGGTATGCCTGCGTCTGACCACCTTTGGCCGCTCGGAGAGCGAGCTGGCGCAAAGCCTCAATCCGCTGACGTTACCGCCTGGCGTCGTGATGGGCTACCGCTCGTCGATGCCGATCATTGAGCTGAAGCTGACCGGACCGGCTGAGCAGCGTGACGCCATGCTGGCTCTGTGGCCGGAAGTGCGTAAAGTGGCTGGCGACAGCCTGATTTTCGAAGGCACAGAAGGGTTACCGGCGCAGATTGCGCGCTGCCTGCAGGAGCGGCAGCTGAGCCTGACGCTCAGCGAGCAGTTTACCGGCGGTCTGCTGGCGCTCCAGCTGTCCCGCGCCGGCGCGCCGCTGCTGGCCAGCGAAGTGGTCCCGGCGCAGGAGGAGACGCTGGCGCAGGCGGCCCGCTGGGCGGCCGAGCGGCGCATAAACCATTTTGCCGGCCTGGCCCTGGCGGTGAGCGGCCAGGAGAACGATCATCTTAACGTGGCCCTGGCCACCCCGGACGGCACCTTCGCGCTGCGGGTGAAGTTCAGCGTCACCCGCCACAGCCTGGCGGTACGTCAGGAAGTCTGCGCCATGATGGCATTAAACCTGCTGCGTCGCTGGCTGAATGGCCAACCGCTGGCCAGCGAACATGGCTGGATTAACGTGGTGGATTCCCTCTCGCTGTAAGTCGTTTCCCGGCGCACGGGCTTCTCCCTGGCGCCGGTTGTCCAGCCTGTTGTACTCTCCTGAAAAAATTCTGTGCGTTAAGTCGCAATTTTCCGCTGCGAACGGTCCAGCATACGGGAAAGCGATTGCCCCGCGATGTCGCTCACACTTTACCGCCCGGACAACCGCAACACTGATTCCAGTATTCAGGATTGGAGTCCAGTATGTTGGAATCAACGAAAGTCCCGGCGCTGACCCGCGCGATTGAGATCCTCAATTTAATTGGCCGCATCGGACCCTGCAGCGCGGCGACGATAATAGCGGAGCTGGGGATCCCGAAAAGCACGGTTTATCTGCTGCTGGGCGAGCTGAAAAAGCAGCGCTTCATCAGTATGGATAATCAGGATAACTACTGCCTGTGGACCAAACTGGTGGAGCTGGCCGGGCAGGCGCTAAGCAAAATGGACCTGCGCGAGCTGGCGCGGCCACGCCTGACCCGGCTGATGGATGAGTGCGGCCTGCTCTGCCATCTGGGCATTATCGATCACGGTAACGCCTACTACATTCTGAAAATTGAATCACCCGCCACCATTAGCGTGCGTTCGCACGAAGGAAAGAGCCTGTCGCTTTACCGCTCCGGGATCGGCAAATGTTTGCTGGCCTGGCAGCCCGCCGGGGTTCAGGCATCCATTATCGATGAACTGCAGTGGGAGCGGGCTACGCCAACGACCATCAGCAATGCTCAACAGCTGCGGGAGGAGCTGCGGCGGATCCGCGCCCGGGGCTGGAGCTTTGATAATGGCGAGGACTACCCGGATGTGCGCTGCGTGGCCGCCCCGGTTTTTAACGCCAATAACGACCTGACCGCCGCCATCTCGGTGGTGGGCACCCGTCTGCAAATCAATGAAGACAATCGCGATTATCTGGCCGGTAAGGCGATTGCCTGCGCGAAAGATATTTCACGACTGCTGGGGTGGAAAAGCCCCTTCGAACAACTCGCCTCATCATAAGGAGAACACCATGACCCTACCGAAAATTAAACACGTCCGTGCCTGGTTTACCGGCGGCGCCACGGCAGAGCAGGGCGCCGGCGGCGGCGATTACCACGATCAGGGGGCTAACCACTGGATTGACGATCATATCGCTACCCCGATGAGCAAATATAAACAGTATGAGCAGTCCCGCCAGTCGTTTGGCATCAACGTGCTGGGCACGCTGATTGTGGAAGTGGAGGCTGACAAGGGGCAGACCGGCTTTGCCGTGTCGACGGCCGGAGAGATGGGCTGCTTTATCGTGGAGAAACATCTCAACCGCTTTATCGAAGGCAAATGCGTCAGCGATATCAAACTGATCCATGACCAGATGCTCAACGCTACCCTTTACTACGCGGGATCCGGCGGTCTGGTGATGAACACTATCTCCTGTGTCGACCTCGCGCTGTGGGATCTGTTCGGGAAAGTGGTTGGCCTGCCGGTCTACAAACTGCTGGGCGGAGCGGTGCGTGACGAAATCCAGTTCTATGCTACCGGCGCTCGTCCGGATCTGGCGCAGGAGATGGGCTTTATCGGCGGCAAAATGCCCACCCACTGGGGGCCGCACGATGGCGACGCCGGGATCCGCAAAGACGTCGCCATGGTGGCGGACATGCGCGAAAAATGCGGCCCGGATTTCTGGTTAATGCTGGACTGCTGGATGAGCCAGGACGTTAACTATGCCACCAAACTTGCCCATGCCTGCGTCCCTTACAACCTCAAGTGGATCGAAGAGTGCCTGCCGCCGCAGCAGTATGAAGGCTATCGCGAGCTGAAGCGCCAGGCGCCGGCCGGGATGATGGTGACCAGCGGCGAGCACCACGGCACCCTGCAGTCCTTCCGCACCCTGTCGGAGACCGGAATCGATATTATGCAGCCCGACGTCGGCTGGTGCGGCGGCTTAACCACGCTGGTGGAGATAGCGGCTATTGCTAAAGCGCGCGGGCAGCTGGTGGTGCCGCACGGCTCGTCGGTGTACTCACATCATGCGGTGATCACCTTCACCAACACGCCGTTCAGCGAGTTTCTGATGACCAGTCCGGACTGCGCCACGCTGCGTCCGCAGTTCGACCCGATCCTGCTCGGCGAGCCGGTGCCTGAGAGGGGGCGCATTCATAAATCGGTACTGGATAAACCCGGTTTTGGCGTCGAACTCAATCGCGACTGCAACCTGAAACGTCCTTATCAACACTGATCCCCCGGGCCGCCCGGCGGCCCACGCCTGAGGATATTATGATGAGCAACACTCTGCTGGAGAGCGTGGTGAAGAAAAACCGCGCCCGCTTAATCCCCTTTATGCTGGCGCTGTACGTGCTGGCGTTTCTTGACCGTTCGAATATCGGTTTCGCCAAAGAGACCTACCAGCTGGATACGGGCCTCAGCAACGAAGCCTATGCGCTGGGGGCGGGGATTTTCTTTGTGGTCTATGCCTTTCTCGGGGTACCGGCCAACCTGCTGATGCGCAAATTCGGCGCCAGAAAATGGATCGGCTGCACCACGCTGCTGTGGGGCGTGCTGTCGGCGGCGATGGCGTGGGCGGATACGGAAGCGAAATTCCTGCTGGTACGCACCCTGCTGGGCGCGGCGGAGGCGGGCTTCTTCCCCGGCATGATCTACCTCACTTCACAGTGGTTTCCCCAGCAAAACCGCGCCAGCATTATGGGGCTTTTTTATATGGGGGCGCCGCTGGCGCTGACGCTCGGTTCGCCTTTATCCGGCGCACTGCTGGAGATGCATGGGTTTATGGGCCATCCCGGCTGGTTCTGGATGTTTGTGATTGAAGGCCTGCTTGCTGTCGCCGCGGGAGCGTTCACCTTCTTCTGGCTGGACGATTCGCCGCAGCATGCCCGCTTCCTGAGCGCTGCGGAGAAACAGGCGCTGATCGGCGAGCTGGCGCGAGAGGAGGAGAAAAAGGTCACCTCGCGCCTGTCCGATGCGCTGCGTAACGGGCGGGTCTGGCAGCTGGCGCTGATTTACATGACCATTCAGGTGGCGGTCTATGGCCTGATTTTCTTCCTGCCTACTCAGGTCGCCGCGCTGTTGGGCACCAAAGTCGGCTTCATTGCGTCGGTGGTGACGGCTATCCCATGGGTGGCGGCGCTGTTCGGCACCTGGCTTATCCCTCGCTACTCCGATCGCACCGGCGAGCGGCGCAATATTGCCGCGCTGACGCTGCTGGCGGCAGCGGTCGGGATTGCGGTTTCCGGGCTGGTGGCGCCGGTGCTGGCTATCATCGCGCTGTGCGTGGCGGCGGTTGGGGTGATTGCCGTGCAGCCGGTCTTCTGGACGATGCCGACGCAGCTGCTCTCCGGCACGGCGCTGGCCGCCGGGATTGGCTTCGTTAACCTGTTTGGCGCCATCGGCGGCTTTCTGGCGCCAATCGTTCGCGTGCAGGCCGAAACGCTGTTCGCCAGCAGCGCCGCCGGACTGTTAACCCTGGCCGGTGTGGCCATCGTCGGGGTGATCATCATCTTCTCATTAAGCCTCACCCGCGCGGTTCCTCAGCGCGGCAGCGTACAGCATTGATTAAAGGAATCGCTATGAACGCACTATTATCTAACCCCTTCAAACGTGGATTATTACGCGGTGAGACGCAAATTGGCCTGTGGCTGAGCTCGACCTCCTCCTATATGGCGGAGATCGCTGCAACTTCGGGATACGACTGGCTGCTGATCGACGGCGAGCATGCCCCGAACACCATTCAGGACCTTTATCATCAGCTCCAGGCCATCGCTCCCTATGCCAGTCAGCCGGTGATCCGACCGGTGGAGGGCAGCCGCAGCCTGATAAAACAGGTGCTGGATATTGGCGCCAGAACGTTGCTGGTGCCGATGGTCGATACCGCCGAGCAGGCGCGGGAAGTCGTCTCGGCAACCCGTTATCCTCCCGTCGGTAGCCGCGGCGTGGGCGCCGGCGTGGCCCGGGCGGCACGCTGGGGCAGAGTGGAGAATTATATGGCGGAGGCGAATGACGAGCTCTGTCTGCTGATTCAGGTAGAGAGCCGAACCGCGCTGGAAAATCTGGACGCTATCCTCGAGGTGGAGGGCATTGACGGGGTGTTTATCGGTCCGGCGGATCTCTCCGCTTCGCTGGGGCACCCGGACGATGCCGGCCATCCTGACGTGCAGCGGGTGATTGAGCAGAGCATCCGGCGCATTCGCGCGGCGGGAAAAGCGGCCGGATTTCTGGCGGTCGACCCGGCGATGGCGGAAAAATGTCTCGCCTGGGGGGCCAATTTCGTCGCCGTCGGGGTCGATACCATGCTCTACACCGAGGCGCTGGACCGCCGGCTGGCGATGTTTAAATCCGCCAGCGCTCAGCCGCAGGGGAAAGCGAGCTATTGACGGCGCAGGCTGGCGCCGGACTCAGGCGAGCGCCTGCGCCAGCACCGCTAGCGGATGTTCGCAGCGTTTGCTGGTGGACATTTCTATCTGCCATTTGCAGGTCTCGCAGTCGGTGACGACGATGTCGGCTCCGCTCTCCTCAATCTGACGGAACAGCGGGGCGCCGATAGCCTGGGATACCGCGTAATTCTCAGTCTTAAACCCGTAGGTGCCGGCGATGCCGCAGCACTGGGAATCCAGCACCTCCAGCTGCAGGCCGGGGATCAGCCGCAGCAGTTCGAGGGTATACAGCGACCAGCCCATTTTCTCCATATGGCACGGGGTGTGATAGACCACCTTCAGCGGCAGCCGGCGCAGCGGCAGCGTTTTGCCACTATCCAGTTGTTTCCAGATCCAGCGAGTGGCCAGTTCCACTCGGTCGCGGAGGTCGCTGTTGTCAACATCCAGGAGGTGAGGGTATTCATCGCGCAGGGTAAAGGTGCAGGTCGAAGAGGTGGCAATGATCGGCAGCGCGTTTTCCCGCATCGCGGCGACGTTGCTCAGCGCCTGCTTACGTGCTTTGTCAAAAAAGCCGTTGGCGATCAGCGGCACGCCGCAGCATTTTTCCCTTGATAACAACTGCACGCCGGTGCCCAGCGCATTGACGACGCGAATCAGGTCCTTGCCCAGCTGCGGGTGGTTATAGTTGACGTAGCAACCATGAAAGAAGGCCACCTGCTCAGGGTACTGCGTCTGGTGGGCCGCGAGCTGGCGGTAAGCGCGGCGGAAGGTACCGAAGCCATATTTCGGCAGCGTGCGGCGATGATCGATATGGAGCGCTGCGTCGAGCAGGCGGCGTACCGGTTTTAAGCCGGTGGTGGCATTAACCAGTGGGGCAAAGGGGGTGGAAAGGGTGCCCATCAGGTCGGTATGGCTGAGGATGGCGTCGCGCAGGGTCGGCTTTTGCTGGCCGTACTGTGCCCGGGCGCGTTGAATGATATCGCCAATTTTCACATCCGACGGGCAGGCCACCTCACAGCGCTTGCAGTTGATGCAGTACTTGAGCGCCTCATCGTAAAGCGCGCCATCCTTCAGGCGGAGGCGTTCGCCATCCGGCCCCGCCTGTTTCGGCCCGGGATAACGCGGATTGACCCGGCTTACCGGACAGGTGGTGGTACAGACCGTGCACTTAATGCAGCTTTCAAAACGGGTATCGTTCATGGCCGGCCTCCGGCAAGAGCGTGGATCTGTCTGGCGGCGTGCAGCGCGGTGACGGCACAGACCCCGCCGCCGCAGCCGAGCTGAATGGCATCGAACCCGCCGAGCAGCGAACCGATGGCGAACAGATTGCTGAACGGCTGCCCGCCCAGCAGGGGACGCAGCAGGGCATCGGTTTTCACCCCGAAGCGCTGCCACGGCTGGGAGGCAAAGAAGTCCCGCTGGTACCAGTCGTCGCGCGGCAGGGTCTGTTGCAGATCGAGACCAAGAATGGGTTCGCGCACGCTCTCCCGCGTGGCGACAAGACCGTTACTGAAAAAGCTGCCGCTGGCCAGCACGGTAAAACGCGGACGCAGCGCAATATCGCCGTGATTTCGCGTCCAGACGGCCTCGACGGCGCCCTGTCGATGGCTGATGTTCACCACTTCATCGCCGGCAAGCCAGGTGCCGCCGCCGCGAATAAACTGCCGCTGCAGCAGACTGTGCAGGCGCATCCCGGGAACCGAAGGCGGCAGCGTCGGCAGCAGACGCAGCGGGCAGGGCAGGCGCGCCTGCAGCCAGTGGTACAGGCGATCGTCGGCGAGACCAAAGCAGGCGGGCATGATCAGCAGCTCATGCTGCTGCGCCAGGGGCAGCAGCGCCGCGTGCAGGGCAGGCCAGTGGTTTTCATCGTCGAGGAGGCGGGCGATATTGGCGGCGCGAAATTCGGTGGGGTTGTCACGCAACACATCCAGCAGCGGTAACTCGATTTCCGCCGCCACGGCGGTAACGCCGGTTTGCCCGAGCGCGGCGGCGGCGAGATGCGGCTGAAAATCGGCAAAGCCGCTGATCCCCACCAGGCAGACCCCTTGTCGGGGGAGTGGCGCGACAGGCACCTCCTGCGGCGATAGCCACGCCGCGCGCAGCGTCCCCAGCGGCGTTACTCGCCGGTGCGGGTGGTGCGCGTCGCCCTGCATCACCGCCCCGCAGGTGGTCAGCAGGGCTTCAGTCTGTTTAGCGTATTCGAGCACCGCCCCGGCACCGAGCCGGGAATAAGGGTGCTCAGGAAGCAGTTCAGCGAGCTGCTGCAGACCTTGCGCGAGGTCAGTGACGTTATCGCCGTTCGGCAGCGCCGAGAGCAGATCTAACGACGCGGAGGAAAAATGCAGCGCGCTTTGCCCGCGGCTGATGATAACGCTGCGCAGGCCGGACTGATTCAGCGTCAGGCCGCACAGCAGACCGGCCAGTCCGCCGCCGATAATCGCGCAGTCAAATTTCATCCTGATGCTCCTGTGGCAGTCCGCACAGGCCGAGGTAGACCCAGCGGGTGAATTCGCTTTCGCGCAGCGCGTCGCCCCAGGCGATGGGCTGCACGCCCTTCCAGCGTTCATTGAGAAACGCCGACAGCTGGGCCAACGACTGCGCGGGGGTGGTGACGTTAAAGCGCTGCAGCAGCCCGGCGGCGCGGCAGGCGCAGAGTTCCCCCTGGCAGGTCCCCATGCCAATCCGGGTACGGCGGCGCAGGTCGAGCAGGGTGTTGACCGCCAGATTTTCCACCGCGTATTTCACTTCACCAGCGGTGACGGCTTCGCATTCGCAGACCAGGCTACGGTGCTGGCGGCTGTCGCCAAGCCAGGCCGGAGTGCGATCGCCATGGCGGTAGACGGCAGAGCCGCGCAGCGGGCCAGGCAGGGAGATAATTTTTCGCAGGGTGCTTTCCGTCGGCTCCTGTGAGCCGGGCAGCGGGCTCTCGGCCGTGGTACAGGGGGTGGTGTTGCCCAGCTTACGACAGACGGCGTCGGTGGCCCACTCGGCCATCAGGCGATAGGTCATCAGCTTGCCGCCGGTGATGGTAATGAAGCCTTCCATGCCGTCACGCTGAGCATGGTCGAGCAGGACGATGCCGCGGCTGACGCTGCGTCCGCTGGGATCGTTGTCGCTGGCCACCAGCGGGCGGACGCCGGAGTAGGCGCGGAGGATCCGGGTGCGGCCCATGACCGGCGCCAGCTTTTCGCCTTCGCGCAGCAGGGTATCGACTTCCGCGGTCGTGACCCGGTTGTCGTCAATTTCGTCATAAGGAATATGCATCGAGGTGGTGCCGATCAGCGAGATGGTATCCCCGGGCACCAGAATATCGGCATCGGCCGGCTTACGGCAGCGGTTGATCACCAGGTTGTTAATCCGGTGGTCGAGGATCAACAGCGATCCCTTCGCCGGGAACATGGTGATGCGCAGGTCGGCATATTCCGCAATGCGCTGCCCCCAGATCCCGGCGGCATTAACCACTACCCCGGCGTACAGCGTGCGGGCCTGGTGAAGCTGACTGTCGTATACCTGGACGCCGCAGACGCGATCGCCCTGGCGCAGCAGGCCAGTGACTTCGCAGCCGGTGAGGATCTGCGCGCCGTGTTCGCGGGCGTCGAGCATATTGGCCGCGGTGAGGCGAAACGGGTCAATGGTGCCGTCCGGAACCTGCACCGCCCCCAGCAGCGCCGGGTTGACGGCGGGCTCGCGGCGCAGCGCCTCCTGCGCAGAGAGCGGCGTGGCCTCTATGCCAGCCTGCTGGCAGGCGGCGATAAAGGTCTGCTGATATGCCAGATCGTCTTCAGGCAGGGTTATGAACAGACCGCCGGCTGGTTCGATACAGTGACGGGCGATACGGCGCAGGATGCGGTTCTCACTGATGCATTCGCGGGCGGATTCGTTGTCAGTCACCGCATAGCGGGCGCCGCTGTGCAGCAGCCCATGATTACGGCCGGTGGCCCCGGTGGCGATATCATGACGCTCAATGAGCAGTGTGCGTAATCCGCGCCGGGCGCAATCGCGGGCGATACCGGCGCCGGTTGCTCCGCCGCCGATGATAATAACCTCGCTATCCAGACGTCCCGTCATCTTCAGCTCCTTTGCTTTCGTTTAACACCATTTAGCCACAGTCTATAAGGTTATTGTTTGATTTCGAGCATATTCGCGCGTTATTTGAGCGTGTTATGTGATTTCGTGCTCACATTGGAACCTTTTGTCATATTTCTGTAACAAATTGTGCGATGTTTCACAGTATCAGCTCTACGTATTGCCTACCATCGCGGCCAGATTCGAAGTTAGTGATTAATCTGGGATTGTTGTCGTGACGTTAGTAAAAAACAGCAAGGGCCACGGAGGCTGATATGTTAAGTATTTTTAAACCCGCCGCGCATAAAGCGCGTTTGCCAGCCGCGGAGATCGACCCGCTCTATCGTCGGTTACGCTGGCAGATTTTTATCGGCATCTTCTTTGGTTATGCCGCTTACTATCTGGTTCGTAAGAACTTTGCCCTGGCGATGCCCTATCTTATCGAGCAGGGTTTCTCCCGCGGCGACCTCGGTTTCGCCCTTTCCGGCATCTCCATTGCCTACGGATTTTCGAAATTCATCATGGGATCGGTCTCTGACCGTTCGAATCCGCGCATTTTCCTGCCGGCGGGGCTGATCCTCGCCGCGCTGGTGATGCTGGTGATGGGCTTCGTACCGTGGGCCACCTCGAGCATCATGATCATGTTCGTGCTGCTGTTCCTCTGCGGCTGGTTCCAGGGGATGGGCTGGCCGCCGTGCGGCCGTACCATGGTCCACTGGTGGTCGCAGAAAGAGCGTGGCGGAATTGTTTCAGTGTGGAACTGCGCGCATAACGTCGGCGGCGGGATCCCGCCGCTGTTGTTCCTGTTGGGTATGGCCTGGTTTAACGACTGGCACGCGGCGCTCTATATGCCGGCGTTCGCCGCTATCCTGCTGGCGATTTTCGCCTTTGCGATGATGCGCGATACTCCGCAATCCTGCGGCCTGCCGCCAATCGAAGAATATAAAAATGACTACCCGGACGATTACAGCGAAGAGCATGAACAAGAGCTGACGGCGAAGCAGATCTTTATGCAGTACATTCTGCCGAACAAGCTGCTGTGGTACATCGCGGTCGCCAACGTCTTCGTTTATCTGCTGCGCTACGGCATTCTCGACTGGTCGCCGACCTACCTGAAAGAGGTGAAGCACTTCGCGCTGGATAAATCCTCCTGGGCCTACTTCCTGTACGAGTACGCGGGGATCCCGGGCACCCTGCTGTGCGGCTGGATGTCGGATAAGGTGTTTAAAGGCAACCGCGGCGCCACCGGCGTGTTCTTTATGACCCTGGTGACCATCGCTACCATCGTGTACTGGCTGAACCCGGCGGGTAACCCGGGCGTGGATATGGCCTGTATGATTATTATCGGCTTCCTGATCTACGGCCCGGTGATGCTGATTGGTCTGCATGCGCTGGAGCTGGCGCCGAAGAAAGCTGCCGGCACCGCGGCAGGCTTCACCGGTCTGTTCGGTTATCTCGGCGGCTCCGTGGCCGCGAGCGCCATCGTCGGCTACACCGTCGATTTCTTCGGCTGGGACGGCGGCTTTATGGTAATGATCGGCGGCAGTGTGCTGGCGGTCGTCCTGCTGGTTATCGTGATGCTCGGTGAACGCCGTCATCATCAACAGCTGAAACAAGCCTAAGGAGCGGCGATGAACATGAAACTCACCACGCTAATGAGCGGCATGATGTTGGCCAGTTCGGCGCTGTGCTTCAGCGCGACAGCGGCGGATAAAATGGTTATCGCCCACCGGGGCGCCAGCGGTTATCTGCCCGAACATACCCTGCCGGCGAAAGCGATGGCCTACGCGCAGGGGGCGGATTACCTTGAGCAAGACCTGGTGATGACCAAAGACGACCGGCTGGTGGTGTTGCACGACCATTATCTCGACCGGGTGACCGACGTCGCTCAGCGCTTCCCGCAGCGGGCGCGTCAAGATGGCCGTTTCTACGCCATCGACTTTACCCTGGCCGAGATTAAGTCGCTGAAGTTTACCGAAGGCTTTGAGCCGAAAGATGGCAAGAACGTGCAAACCTACCCCGGGCGTTTCCCGATGGGCAAATCCGATTTCCGCATTCATACCTTTGAAGAGGAGATTGAGTTTGTCCAGGGGCTGAATCATTCCACCGGCAAAAACATCGGTATTTACCCGGAAATCAAAGCGCCGTGGTTCCACCATCAGGAAGGCAAAGATATTGCTGCCAGCACCCTGAAAGTGCTGAAAGAATATGGCTATACCAGCAAGCAGGATAAGGTCTATCTGCAGTGCTTTGACGCCAACGAGCTGAAGCGCATTAAAAATGAGCTGGAGCCGAAGATGGGCATGGATCTTAATCTGGTGCAGCTCATCGCCTATACCGACTGGAATGAAACCCAGCAGAAACAGGCCGATGGCCAATGGGTGAACTACAGCTATGACTGGATGTTCAAGCCGGGGGCCATGGCGCAGATTGCACAATACGCCGACGGCATTGGTCCGGATTACCATATGCTGGTGGCGGAAGGCTCAAAGCCGGGGGCGGTGAAGTTGACGGCGATGGTGAAAGAGGCGCACGCCAGCCATCTGCAGGTGCATCCGTACACCGTGCGCGCGGATCAGTTGCCGGAGTACGCGACTAACGTTAATCAGCTCTATGACCTGCTGTATAACCAGGCGGGCGTCGACGGCTTGTTTACCGATTTCCCGGATAAAGCGGTGCAGTTCCTGGACGCGAAACGCTAAAAAGCCGGGTGGCGGTTGCGCCTTACCCGGCGTACGAACTGCGGTTTTGTTGACACGGTTCTCGGCGTGCAACGATTTCGACCCGGGAATAACGTTTGTTCTATGATATTTCCTGGAAGATTGCGCTCCCGATATTTCTTCTGCGTTATGCCTTTCATAGCGCAGGGAGTGCACAGGGGGAGGCCAGTCGCCGCCTCCCCCTGTACCCCCGGGCTCCGGCCAGCAAAATCGCCGCTGCGCGGTCCCTTCGACTTATCCCTGCAGGCTTCGGGTCGGGCCGAGGCAGCGTCCATGCAAAACACGGCCCTCAGCCCGCATCCATGCGGGCTGCCCCGGCCTTCCGGGAACGTCTCAGCGATTTTGAGGCCGTCAACACCGTCAGTTTCAGCAGCCCAGGGCGGCAGTACGTAAACGGCCGGTCCTGGAACAGTAGCTCAGGTAAGTGTAGCGCCACCTGACAAGACTACATCTCGATCTCAATATCGCCTTTCGCCCGGCAGCAGCAGGGCAAAATCTCGCCCGGCTGGATAAAGGCCAGCGGCTCGGTCAGCCAGTCAACCTGGCCGGAGACCAGACGGGTGCGGCAGGAGCCGCAATAGCCTGCGCGGCATTGATACTCGACGTCGATATTATGCGATTCAAGAGCAGCCAACAGGGAAGGGTGTTCATCCTGACACTCAAGGCGAGTGTCAGAGATTTTCAAGAAGATCCGCTTCATTACAGCTGGAAGTTGCTCAGATCGTCGGCATCGACTTCAGAGTCGATCTGGCCGACCAGGTAAGAGCTGACCTCTACTTCCTGCGGCGCCACCTGAACGTTGTCGGAGACCAGCCAGGTGTTGATCCACGGGATCGGGTTGGAGCGGGTCTGGAACGGCAGATCAAGGCCCACCGCCTGCATGCGGATATTGGTGATGTACTCGACGTACTGGCAGAGAATATCTTTGTTCAGGCCAATCATCGAGCCGTCGCGGAACAGGTAGTCCGCCCACTCTTTCTCCTGCTGGGCCGCCAGCACGAACAGATCATAGCACTCCTGTTTGCACTCTTCGGCGATTTCCGCCATTTCCGGATCGTCGCTGCCGGAGCGCAGCAGGTTCAGCATATGCTGAGTGCCGGTCAGGTGCAGCGCTTCATCGCGGGCGATCAGGCGGATAATTTTGGCGTTGCCTTCCATCAGTTTGCGCTCGGCGAAAGCGAAGGAGCAGGCGAAGCTGACGTAGAAGCGGATCGCTTCCAGGGCGTTAACGCTCATCAGGCACAGATAGAGTTTCTTTTTCAGCTCGCGCAGATTGACGGTCACGGTCTTGCCGTTGACGGTGTGGGTGCCTTCTCCCAGCAGGTGCCAGTAGCTGGTCATCTCGATCAGCGAATCGTAATAGTGGGAGATCCCCTCGGCACGCTTCTGGATCTGCTCGTTGGTGACGATATCGTCGAACACGGTCGCCGGATCGTTGACGATGTTGCGGATGATATGGGTGTACGAGCGCGAGTGAATGGTCTCAGAGAAGGCCCAGGTTTCCACCCAGGTCTCCAGCTCCGGGATGGAGATCAGCGGCAGCAGAGCGACGTTCGGGCTGCGGCCCTGGATGGAGTCGAGCAGCGTCTGGTACTTCAGGTTGCTGATGAAAATGTGTTTTTCATGTTCCGGCAGCGCCTGGTAGTCGATGCGATCGCGGGAAACGTCAACCTCTTCCGGGCGCCAGAAGAAGGAGAGCTGCTTTTCAATCAGCTTTTCAAAGATGTCGTATTTTTGCTGATCGTAGCGGGCCACGTTAACCGGCTGGCCAAAAAACATTGGCTCAAGCAGCTGATCGTTTTTCGTCTGTGAAAAAGTGGTGTATGCCATTGAAGTGAGTCCTGTTGAACTGTATTGCCCGGCGGGAATGGGTTGGCCGGGCCTACAAAATCGTAGGCCGGGTAAGCATAGCGCCACCCGGCAAAAATACCTTAGATCTTACAAGCGCCGCTTTCGCAGCCGTCGTCCTGAATGGACGGGGCCAGGTCATCCTGAGCGTCTTCAGCGCCATCACGGGTGTTGTGATAGTACAGCGTTTTGACGCCGAATTTATAGGCGTTGAGCAGGTCTTTCAGCAACTGCTGCATCGGCACTTTTCCGGACGGGAAGCGCGTCGGATCGTAGTTGGTATTCGCAGAGATCGACTGGTCGATAAACTTCTGCATGATACCCACCAGCTGCAGGTAGCCGTCGTTGTTCGGCATTTCCCACAGCAGCTCGTAGGCGTTCTGCAGGTTTTCGTAATCCGGCACCACCTGGCGCAGGATCCCATCCTTCGAGGCTTTGATACTCACGTGACCGCGCGGCGGCTCGATGCCATTGGTGGCGTTGGAGATCTGCGACGAGGTCTCGGACGGCATTAGCGCGGAGAGCGTAGAGTTGCGCAGGCCGTGGGTTTTAATGGACTCGCGAAGCGCTTCCCAGTCGTAGTGCAGGGATTCGCTGACGATGCTGTCCAGGTCTTTTTTGTAGGTATCGATCGGCAGAATACCCTGCGCATAGGTGGTTTCGTTGAACCACGGGCAGGCGCCCTGTTCGATAGCCAGCTCGTTGGAGGCCTTCAGCAGGTAGTACTGAATCGCTTCGAACGTTTTGTGGGTCAGGTTGTTGGCGCTGCCGTCGGAGTAGCGTTTGCCATGCTTCGCCAGATAGTAAGCGAAGTTGATCACGCCGATGCCCAGCGTACGGCGGCCCATTGCGCCGCGTTTGGCGGCCGGGATGGGGTAATCCTGATAGTCGAGCAGCGCGTCCAGGGCACGCACCGCCAGCACCGCCAGCTCTTCCAGCTCGTCGAGGCTGTCGATAGCCCCGAGGTTGAAGGCCGACAGGGTGCACAGCGCGATTTCACCGTTTTCGTCGTTGACGTCTTCCAGCGGTTTAGTCGGCAGAGCGATCTCCAGGCACAGGTTAGACTGGCGCACCGGGGCGACCACCGGATCGAACGGGCTGTGGGTGTTGCAGTGGTCGACGTTCTGGATGTAGATGCGGCCGGTGGAGGCGCGCTCCTGCATCATCAGCGAGAACAGCTCAACCGCTTTAATGCGCTGCTTGCGAATGCTGTCGTCCTGCTCGTACTGGGTGTACAGGCGCTCAAACTCGTCCTGATCGGCGAAGAAGGCGTCATACAGGCCCGGGACGTCGGAAGGGCTGAACAGGGTAATGTCGCCGCCCTTCAGCAGACGGGTGTACATCAGCTTATTGATCTGCACCCCGTAGTCCATGTGACGAACGCGGTTGGCGTCGGTACCGCGGTTGTTTTTCAGCACCAACAGGCTTTCCACTTCCAGATGCCACATTGGGTAGAAGAGGGTCGCCGCGCCGCCGCGAACGCCGCCCTGCGAGCAGGATTTCACCGCGGTCTGGAAATGTTTGTAGAACGGAATGCAGCCGGTGTGGAAGGCTTCGCCGCCGCGGATCGGGCTGCCCAGCGCGCGAATGCGGCCGGCGTTGATGCCGATGCCGGCGCGCTGGGAAACGTATTTCACAATCGCGCTGGAGGTGGCATTGATGGAATCCAGGCTGTCGCCGCACTCGATCAGCACGCAGGAGCTGAACTGACGGGTCGGGGTACGCACGCCGGACATGATCGGCGTCGGCAGCGAGATTTTAAAGGTCGACACCGCGTCGTAGAAACGCTTGATGTAGTCCAGACGCGTTTCGCGCGGGTAGTTAGAGAACAGGCAGGCAGCCACCAGAATATAAAGGAACTGCGCGCTCTCATAAATTTCGCCGGTGACGCGGTTCTGTACCAGATACTTGCCTTCCAGCTGCTTCACGGCAGCATAGGAGAAGTTCATGTCGCGCCAGTGGTCGAGGAAACCGTCCATCTGCTGGAACTCTTCTTCCGTGTAGTCTTCCAGCAGATGATGATCGTATTTACCCTTCTCGACCATCTTCACCACGTGATCGTAAAGCGCCGGCGGCTCAAACTGGCCGAAGGCTTTTTTACGCAAGTGGAAGATCGCCAGACGCGCGGCGAGGTACTGGTAATCCGGAGCCTCGCGGGAGATCAGGTCCGCAGCGGCTTTAATAATGGTTTCGTGGATGTCCGCGGTTTTAATGCCGTCATAGAACTGGATATGCGAGCGCAGCTCTACCTGGGAAATCGAAACGTTATTCAGTCCTTCTGCCGCCCAATCCAGTACGCGATGGATTTTGTCGAGATTGATGCGCTCGGTGGTCCCGTCGCGCTTTGTCACCAGCAGACTCTGATTCATGTGGATTTTACCTGTCCGTGAAAGAAAATATCCCCCGTTTATCCACAGAAGGCCGTTGTGACTAACTCTGTGGATAAATACTATATGTAGGGGGTTGTCGATAAAAGGAACGCTATATGGTGAGTATTTTAGTAAGGAATCTTTTGAGTACAAGGGTTGATTTTGACGTTAAATTGAGGTTGCGGAAGGGTAATAATCCGCAAGTCCACGTCGCATAAGGCCTGGAGAAGAAGTCAATAAAACAGAAAAAAAAATGAAAATTTGATCGAGTGCTGATTTCTTCATCGGAAGAAATAATCACGCGGCTTGATGCCGCGCAATCATCATAAGCGCAGCTGCTGACGTCACGCTTTTTTGGCGCTGGTATGCAACATATAGTTAACATCAACCCCCGGCGCCAACTTGAAGGTGTTGGTCAACGGATTGTAATGCAGACCGATGATATGCTGCTCTTTCAGAGTAGTCTGATCTACCCAGCCCAGCAGTTCGGCCGGCTTGATAAACTTTTTCACATCATGGGTGCCTTTGGGCACCATCTTCATGACATATTCCGCGCCGACCACCGCCATCAGCCACGCTTTACCGTTGCGGTTGATGGTGGAGAAGAAGACCTGACCGCCAGGCTTCACCAGCCGCGCGCAGGCGTGGACTACCGACTGTGGATCAGGGACGTGCTCCAGCATCTCCATGCAGGTGACGACATCGTATTGCTGCGCGTGCTTCGCGGCATGTTCCTCAACCGTTTCCTGAACATATTCCACCTGAATACCGCTCTCCAGGGCGTGCAGTTTCGCCACCTGCAGCGGCTCTGCGCCCATGTCCAGTCCGGTGACCGTCGCGCCTTCGCGCGCCATACTCTCGGCGAGGATGCCGCCGCCGCAGCCGACATCGAGGACTTTTTTACCGAACAGGCCGCCTGAGCGTTCGGCGATATAGCCCAGCCGCAGGGGATTAATGCGGTGGAGCGGTTTGAACTCGCCCTCCAGATCCCACCAGCGCGAGGCGACGGCTTCGAATTTGGCGATTTCAGCATGATCGACGTTAGGGGCTACCGACGTTTTTTCGGCATTCATGGGCGCTTTTACTCCTTTTCTGTTCAGACCTGGGAGTATATCAGCAGCGCGCCATGAATAAACCGTATTGCTTTACCTCTCTTAGCGCGGCTGTGTTATAATTTGCGACCTTTGAATCCGGGATACAGTAGAGGGATAGCGGTTAGATGAGCGACCTTGCGAGAGAAATTACACCGGTCAACATTGAGGAAGAGCTTAAGAACTCTTATCTGGATTATGCGATGTCGGTCATTGTTGGCCGTGCGCTGCCGGATGTCCGAGATGGCCTGAAGCCGGTACACCGTCGCGTACTTTACGCCATGAACGTATTGGGCAATGACTGGAACAAAGCCTATAAAAAATCAGCCCGTGTCGTTGGTGACGTAATCGGTAAATACCACCCGCACGGCGACTCCGCGGTATACGACACCATCGTCCGTATGGCGCAGCCGTTCTCGCTGCGTTACATGCTGGTGGACGGCCAGGGTAACTTTGGTTCCATCGACGGCGACTCCGCCGCGGCGATGCGTTATACCGAAATTCGTCTGGCGAAAATCGCTCATGAGCTGATGGCCGATCTTGAAAAAGAGACGGTCGATTTCGTTGACAACTATGACGGTACGGAGCGTATTCCGGACGTCATGCCGACCAAAATTCCTAACCTGCTGGTAAACGGCGCCTCCGGGATCGCCGTCGGGATGGCCACCAACATACCGCCGCACAACCTGACGGAAGTGATCAACGGCTGTCTGGCCTATGTCGACGATGAAGACATCAGCATTGAAGGGCTGATGGCACATATTCCTGGCCCAGATTTCCCGACCGCCGCCATTATCAACGGCCGTCGCGGCATTGAAGAGGCCTACCGCACCGGTCGCGGTAAAGTCTACATCCGCGCGCGCGCGGAAGTGGAAGTGGACGCCAAATCCGGCCGCGAAACCATCATCGTGCATGAAATTCCGTATCAGGTGAACAAAGCGCGCCTGATTGAGAAAATCGCCGAGCTGGTAAAAGAAAAACGCGTGGAAGGCATCAGCGCGCTGCGTGATGAGTCTGATAAAGACGGGATGCGCATCGTGATTGAAGTGAAGCGCGACGCGGTAGGGGAAGTGGTGCTCAACAACCTCTATTCCCAGACCCAGCTGCAGGTCTCCTTCGGTATCAACATGGTTGCGCTGCACCATGGCCAGCCGAAGATCATGAACCTGAAAGACATCATCGCCGCCTTCGTGCGCCACCGCCGCGAAGTGGTGACCCGTCGTACGATTTTCGAACTGCGCAAAGCGCGCGACCGGGCGCATATCCTCGAAGCGCTGGCCGTGGCGCTGGCCAACATCGACCCGATTATCGAACTGATCCGTCGCGCGCCGACCCCGGCTGAAGCGAAAGCGGCGCTGGTTGCCCAGGCGTGGGATCTCGGTAATGTCGCGGCGATGCTGGAACGTGCCGGTGATGACGCCGCGCGTCCGGAATGGCTGGAGCCAGAGTTCGGCGTGCGCGAGGGTAAATACTACCTGACCGAGCAGCAGGCTCAGGCGATTCTGGATCTGCGTCTGCAGAAACTGACCGGCCTTGAGCATGAAAAACTGCTCGACGAATATAAAGAGCTGCTGGAACAGATCGCGGAACTGCTGCATATCCTCGGCAGCGCCGACCGTCTGATGGAAGTGATTCGCGAAGAGCTGGAGCTGATCCGCGACCAGTTCGGCGACGAACGTCGTACCGAAATCACCGCCAACAGCGCTGATATCAACATCGAAGATCTGATCAACCAGGAAGACGTGGTGGTCACCCTGTCGCATCAGGGCTATGTGAAGTATCAGCCGTTGACCGACTACGAAGCACAGCGTCGTGGCGGTAAAGGCAAATCGGCAGCGCGCATTAAAGAAGAAGACTTTATTGACCGCCTGCTGGTGGCCAACACCCATGACACTATCCTCTGCTTCTCAAGCCGCGGTCGTCTGTACTGGATGAAGGTCTATCAGCTGCCGGAAGCCAGCCGCGGCGCGCGCGGTCGTCCGATCGTCAACCTGCTGCCGCTGGAAGCCGATGAGCGTATCACCGCTATCCTGCCGGTCCGCGAGTACGAAGAGGGCGTTAACGTCTTTATGGCCACCGCCAGCGGTACCGTGAAGAAAACCGCGCTGACCGAGTTCAGCCGTCCGCGTTCCGCTGGCATCATCGCGGTGAACCTGAACGAAGGCGATGAGCTGATCGGCGTCGATCTGACCTCTGGTCAGGACGAAGTGATGCTGTTCTCCGCGGCCGGCAAGGTCGTGCGCTTCAAAGAGGATGCCGTTCGCGCCATGGGCCGTACCGCCACCGGCGTACGCGGCATTAAGCTGGCGGAAAACGACAGCGTCGTCTCGCTGATTATTCCGCGCGGCGAAGGCGCGATCCTGACGGTGACGCAAAACGGTTACGGTAAACGTACCGCCGCGGCTGAGTATCCGACCAAGTCGCGTGCCACCCAGGGCGTTATCTCGATCAAAGTCACCGAGCGTAACGGTTCCGTGGTCGGCGCCGTACAGGTGGATGATTGCGATCAGATCATGATGATCACCGACGCCGGGACGCTGGTGCGTACCCGCGTTTCCGAAGTGAGCATCGTGGGCCGTAACACCCAGGGCGTGATCCTCATCCGCACCGCGGAAGATGAAAACGTGGTGGGTCTGCAGCGCGTCGCTGAGCCGGTAGACGACGAAGAACTGGACGCCATCGACGGTAGCGCGGCGGAAGGCGATGATGATATCGCCCCGGAAGCGGATACCGATGACGACATCGCCGAAGACGAAGAGTAATCGTCCCAGGTAAATGTTCTGAAAGGGCCGGGTATTCTCCCGGCCCTTTTTGCATTAACATTGCGGCAAAGCCGGTTTACCGCTACTTTAACCCCATTCTGTTGAGTCCCTGACGGCCGAGCATCGCCACATTGAAATATCTTGCCTCTTTCCACACAACCCTGAAGGTTTCACGTTATCTGTTCAGAGCGCTGGCGGTATTGCTGTGGCTGCTGATTGCGTTTGTCTCTGTGTTTTATATCGTCAACGCGCTACACGAGCGGGAAGCCGAGATCCATCAGGAGCTCAATCTCAATGCCGATCAGGCCCAGCGCTACATTCAGCGTACGGCGGACGTGATTAAAGAGCTGAAGTATGTCGCCGGTAACCGGCTGTCGGCAGGGGATGCGGTAGCGCAAGGGCAAAGCGGCGATATTGCGATCCCCAGCTTTGAACCCCTGTATCCTGACTCCGACTGCAGCGCGATGAGTAGCGCCTGGCGTAATTCGCTCCAATCGCTGGCGTGGTTTATGCGCTACTGGCGGGATAATTTTACCGCCGCCTACGACCTTAACCGCATCTTTCTCATCGGCAGCGATAATCTCTGTATGGCCAACTTTGGCCTGCGGGACGTGCCGATTGAGCGCGATCAGGCGCTGAAAGTCCTGCATCAACGCATTGAGCAATACCGCAATGCGCCGCAAAACGAGCGCGGCAACAACCTGTTCTGGATAAGCCAGGGCGTGCGCCCCGGGGTGGGCTACTTTTACGCCCTGACGCCGATCTATATGGCCAATCGCCTGCAGGCGATGCTCGGCGTGGAGCAGACCATCCGTATGGAAAGCTTCTTTACGCCGGGCAGCCTGCCGATGAGCGTGACGATCTTCGACGATAACGGCCAGCCGCTGATCTCGCTGGCCGGCGCGGAAGGCAAAGTCCAGAGCGAAGCGAAGTGGATGCAGGAGCGAATGTGGTTTGGCTACAGCACGGGTTTCCGCGAGCTGGTGCTGAAGAAAAGCCTCGCGCCGTCCTCCCTGAGCATCGTCTATTCCGTCTCGGTAGACCAGGTGCTGGAGCGGATCCGCATGCTGATCATCAACGCCATCGTTCTCAATATCCTCAGCGGCGCGATGCTGTTTGCGCTGGCGCGGATGTATGAGCGGCGCATTTTTATCCCGGCGGAAAATGACGCTCAACGGCTGGAAGAGCATGAGCAGTTCAACCGCAAAATCGTGGCCTCCGCCCCGGTGGGGATCTGTATTCTGCGCACCCTCGACGGGACCAACATTCTCAGTAACGAGCTGGCGCACAACTATCTGAACATGCTGACCCACGAGGACCGCCAGCGGCTGACGCAGATTATCTGCGGCCAGCAGGTCAACTTTGTCGATGTGCTGACCAGCAACCATACCAACCTGCAGATTAGCTTTGTCCACTCGCGCTATCGCAATGAAAACGTGGCGATTTGCGTGCTGGTGGACGTTTCCGCCCGCGTGAAGATGGAGGAGTCGCTGCAGGAGATGGCCCAGGCGGCGGAGCAGGCCAGCCAGTCGAAATCGATGTTCCTTGCCACCGTCAGCCATGAGCTGCGTACCCCGCTGTATGGCATCATCGGTAACCTCGATCTGCTGCAGACTAAAGCCTTGCCGAAAGGCGTCGATCGCCTGGTGACGGCGATGAACAACTCCTCGAGCCTGCTGCTGAAAATCATCAGCGATATTCTCGATTTCTCCAAAATCGAGTCCGAGCAGTTGAAGATCGAGCCGCGGGAATTTTCCCCGCGCGAGGTCATGAACCATATCTCCGCCAACTATCTGCCGCTGGTGGTGCGCAAGCAGCTGGGTCTGTACTGCTTTATCGAACCGGACGTTCCGGAACAGATGTCAGGCGACCCGATGCGTCTGCAGCAGGTGATCTCAAACCTGCTGAGCAATGCGATCAAGTTCACCGACACCGGCTGCATTATCCTCCACGTTCAGTGCGCGGGAGATTATCTGCAGATTAGCGTCCGCGACACCGGGGAGGGGATCCCGGCGAAAGAGGTATTGCGCCTCTTCGACCCTTTCTTCCAGGTGGGGACCGGCGTGCAGCGCAACTTCCAGGGCACCGGCCTTGGCCTGGCGATCTGCGAAAAACTGATCAGCATGATGGATGGCGATATCGCCGTGGAAACGGAGCCGGGAATGGGCAGCCGCTTTACCATCCGCATCCCGCTGTATGGCGTGCAGAACACACCGCAGGTGACGGCGGACGGTTTCGCTGGCAAGACCTGCTGGCTGGCCATCCACAACACCTCGTTGGCGATGTTCGTCACCTCGCTGCTCAGCTATCACGGCCTGACGGTACGCCGCCATGCCGGAGAAACCCCGGACGCCGAGGATGTCTTACTCACTGACGATGAAGCGCTGAGCGGCTGGCAGGGAAGGGCGATGGTCATCTTTTGCCGTCGTCATATCGGTATTCCGCAGGAGCGGGCCGCCGGCGAGTGGCTGCATAGCGTGACGACGCCGCATGAACTGCTGCCGCTGTTGGGACGTATTTTCCACGTCGCGCTGGCCAGTGCGGAGAATAGCCGGGCGCTGATGGCGCCGGAGGTGCAGGTCGGCAATAACGACGACATGATGATTCTCGTGGTCGACGATCATCCGATCAACCGCCGCCTGCTGGCGGATCAGCTGGGATCGCTCGGCTACCAGTGCGTGACCGCCAACGACGGGGTCGACGCGCTCAACGTCCTCAGCAAGCAGCACATCGATATTGTGCTCAGCGACGTCAACATGCCTAATATGGATGGTTATCGCCTGACGCAGCGCATTCGTCAGCTTGGCCTGACGCTGCCAGTGATTGGCGTAACGGCCAATGCCCTGGCGGAAGAGAAGCAGCGCTGTCTGGAATCGGGGATGGACAGCTGTCTGTCCAAGCCGGTGACGCTTGACGTGCTGAAGCAAACGCTGACGGTATATGCGGCGCGGGTACGTAAAGGGCGGGAATAATTGGGAGCTCCGTCTCGCCGGGGCGAGACGGAGAGCGCGTCGGGATTACTCTTTGTCCGTCGAGCTCAGCGAGACGGAGGAGAGGTAGTTCAGCAGGGCGATGTCGTTTTCGACGCCCAGCTTCATCATCGCCGACTTTTTCTGGCTACTGATGGTTTTGATGCTGCGGTTAAGCTTTTTGGCGATCTCGGTCACCAGGAAGCCTTCGGCGAACAGACGCAGCACTTCGCTCTCTTTCGGCGACAGGCGTTTATCGCCATAGCCGCTGGCGCTGATTTTTTCCAGCAGACGAGAGACGCTTTCCGGGGTGAATTTCTTCCCTTTCTGCAGCGCGGCCAGCGCTTTAGGCAGATCGGTCGGCGCCCCCTGCTTGAGGACGATCCCTTCGATATCCAGATCCAGCACCGCGCTGAGGATCGCCGGGTTATTGTTCATGGTCAGAACAATGATCGACAGATCCGGGAAGTGGCGCTTGATGTATTTGATCAGCGTGATCCCGTCGCCGTATTTATCACCGGGCATGGACAGATCGGTAATCAGCACATGGGCGTCCAGCTTCGGAAGATTGTTGATAAGGGCCGTGGAGTCTTCAAACTCGCCAACGACGTTCACCCACTCAATTTGCTCAAGTGACTTACGAATACCGAACAGTACGATCGGATGGTCATCGGCAATAATTACGTTCATAGTGTTCATGTATAAGGCTACCTTCTACAGCAAGCTCTTGACGTAAGCGTCAATGTCGCTGATATATTTTTCTATGCCTTGCGCATCCTTTTCGCGAATCAGATGCTCAAGCGTTTCACATAACTGCTTGCCGGGTATCAGATTAAGCATAGCAAATGCCCCTTTGAGGCGGTGGGCGGTTTGCGCCAGAGCAGCAAAATCACCCGCTTCGTTTTCAGTATACAATCTCTGAACATCATCCGGTACCGTATCGGCAAACAGTGCGTAATAGCCGCTGGCATGGAGTTCGGCGTTACTCTCGTTTCCTGAGGTGGCGGGCTGAACCGCCTCCTCCGCCAGCTGCTGCTCAATAAGCTGCAGGATAGCCTCCTGCATCGCCGTGCTAATATTAAAGTTGACCCGCAGTTGGCCCGGGCCGATTTTGCGTATCCCAACCTCATCATCGCTTAAAAGCAAGCCCGAAGCAGTAAGATTAGACGGATTATCCGTTAAATACAGATCGAACGCTTGACTTGTCGCTCGATCGTCCGGCGTGATGCAGGACGCCCCCCAGCTCTCCAGCTGGCGGGTGACAATCCGCCGTACTTCGCTGGAGGTCACATCCAGCAGGACGATAACGTCATCCAGCAGATGTTCTCCCGCCTCTGGCGCCTCTTCGCTGGCCGGCATTTTCAGATGCAGGCTATAGCGGGTCCCCAGCGACTCCCGCGCTTTGATGGTCAACTGCCCGCCCAGCTTGCGCGTCATACGGTCACATAACCAGAAGGTAAGGGCGTTCGCTTTGCCGTACAGATCGCTCTGAGTCTCATTGAGATACGGGAAGTGCATATTGTCGCTCTCGTTTGCCGAGACCCCGTTGCCAGTATCCAGTATGCGGAAGGTCAGGCGATCGCTGGCCGACTCTTCCTGGCAGACGTCGAGGGTGATCTTGCCGATAGGCGTGGTGGTGATGGAATACTGGATCAGCAGTACCAGCGTGCGCCGCAGGGCTTCACGGTCGCCATAGCGTTGCTCGCCGGCAGGCAGCGCGTTATTGATAAGCAACTGCAGACCCTTGCGCTTCATCGCCGGCAGCACCTCCGGTACAACGTCGTCGATCAGCTCCTGCACCGAGAACAGCGACTGGCTGGTTTTCCAGGCATCGCTTTCCAGCAGGTTGGCGAGCTGAATATCATCGATCAGTTTGACCAGCTCATCGGCATGCTGCGCCAGCGTCCGGCTCTCCGCGCCGTCGAACGCCGCTGCCTCAGCCGCCAGGTTAAGGGCTGGCTGCTTCAGGGCGCTGCCGATATGCCGCATAAAGGTCGTCCGGCCCTGCTGGTTTTTCTCATACAAGCGCTGGGCCTGTTTGAGCTTTTTATTGACCAGCACTTCGCGGTCCTGGTCTCGGATAATCAGGATCTGCGTGCGAGGCGCGACCTGGCTGCGATACTGGCGGATCTCATACTGTTCGTTGTTGACGGTGGCCTGGATCACCCCCTGATGCTGGTCCGCCATGTTAGTGATGTTCTGCAGATTCAGGTGCGGAAGCAGATGGTCGGCAATCGGGTTGCTGATCACCGTTCGGTTGGCTTCCTGATCGTGGACCAGCAGCCCCAGCGGCAGCAAAGAAACAATTTCTTCATTAAGGGCGCGCAGTAAACGCAGTTCGCTATTGGCGGCGGAGGGGAGCCCGGCGCCCGAGGTGCTGCTGCGACCTTTATAATTCCGGAAGGTCGTGAAACCGAACAGCGCCAGCGCCAGCAGGCCAATGTTAAGCAGCAGCGGCAGAAGAATGTTTTGCAGGGATTCCAGCAGCATGGTGCTCATCGGTACCGTCCACACTAACTGCATACCGGTGGTGCTGATGTCGGTGGCGATGTCAATCTGCATGCCGTTGAAGGTGATCCCGATATGATCGCTAGCCTCTTTCTCGGGGCTGGCGGCCACATTTTGCGTGGGATCAGGCTCGATACGAAAGCTATCCAGCGCCATGCCCGGCGGGATCAGATCGTTAATCGGCAGGTCGAAGGCGACCACCGTTGCCAGGTGTCCTGGCTGATTGAAGGTAGTACGTAACGTGAAGTAGTGCGCGTTCTGCCAGGCAAGATGGCGCAGCGGCGAGAAGGTCTCGCGCTCATCAAGGGTATTGGCCTGCAGCAGCATTTCCGCGCGCCGGGATTCCACCACGCTGCTGATCGTTGACTCTTTAAAGCTTGAGGAGAGGTCCTTCAACGGCAGGGTGGAGATAAGGATCAGGCTATTGTCCAGCCCATTGAGATAGTACATCGACCACGGAATGGTCTCCGCGCCCCACAAAATATCGAGATAATCGGACATTTTCTGCGTCATCTCGAGGGTCGAACTGTCGTGGGAGCCAAAGATCAGGGCTTCGGTTTTACGCCGGGGCTTCTCCAGATAGTACACGTCCTGCTTTAAACGCGTCTCCTGCAGACCGCCGCTGGCGGTGTTGGCGGAGGTGGCGGCGATATTGTCGTAGATCTGCCAGGTGGCATAGCGCCAGGTATCAATGCGTTGGTGCAGGGCATGGGAGACATCAACTACCTGATAGCTCTTCTCTTTCAGCCAGGCATTGACGGCGCTTTGAATCATCACCCCCATCGTCGCCAGCAGGACAATAACCATCAAAATGAAGAAGCGGCTGATGTTGCCGGGGATCAGAGAGAATTTTTTCGGGGTCATCTTGTGGCTGAACGACTCATCATTGTTTGTAAACAGGATGTAGCGCCAGAGTAACTGGCAACAAAGCAGATGCTGCAGGCAGTATAAAGGCTAATGGCGTAAATCCATACTACAGATTGGTGCCAGCGGCGCGATACCGCCCAGGAATTATCTTAGAAACGAAGCGTAAATGAAACCGCGTCCGCAAGACTGACCAGTGACGATATTGACAGAAGCAAAAGCCAGGAATCGCACGAAATAACAAGACATTGGCAGAATAAGCGCAAAAGACGGCCTAATTGATTGATTAATAGTCGTTAGGGAATCATTGGCTGTAGCACAGATAAATTAAAGTTGTGTAAAGAAGGGTAAAAAAAACCGGATGCGAGGCATCCGGTTGAAATAGGGGTAAACAGACATTCAGAACTGAATGACGGTAATAAATAAAGTTAATGATGATAGCGACTGTTATTTTAGTCACCGATGATCATTTTGTTTTACCATTCAGTGCTATAGGCTTAGTTTTGTATATCCTGTTGATTTTAAATAGATAAATAATTTTTTTGATTATTAGTGCGTATTTCCCTGGCCATTTTGGGGTAAAAAAAAGTTCCGCCATATTTACAAATTGAAACATCTTGTGGGAACTTTGAAACATCTTAGAAGTTTTAGTATCATATTCTTGTTGGATTATTCTGCATTTTGCAGCACAATGAAATAGCCGACTGATTAGAAGGGTAATCAGTAAGCAGTGGCATAATAAAAGGCATATAACAAACAGAGGGTTAATAACATGAAAGTTAAAGTACTGTCCCTCCTGGTACCGGCTCTGCTGGTAGCAGGCGCAGCAAATGCGGCTGAAATTTATAACAAAGACGGCAACAAATTAGACCTGTACGGTAAAATTGACGGTCTGCACTACTTCTCTGACGACAAGAGCGTCGACGGCGACCAGACCTACATGCGTGTAGGCGTGAAAGGCGAAACTCAGATCAACGACCAGCTGACCGGTTACGGCCAGTGGGAATACAACGTTCAGGCGAACAACACTGAAAGCTCCAGCGATCAGGCATGGACTCGTCTGGCATTCGCCGGTCTGAAATTTGGCGACGCGGGCTCTTTCGACTACGGTCGTAACTACGGCGTAGTATACGACGTAACGTCCTGGACCGACGTTCTGCCGGAATTCGGCGGCGACACCTACGGTTCTGACAACTTCCTGCAGTCCCGTGCTAACGGCGTTGCAACCTACCGTAACTCTGACTTCTTCGGTCTGGTTGACGGCCTGAACTTTGCTCTGCAGTACCAGGGTAAAAACGGCAGCGTCAGCGGCGAAGGCGCGACCAACAACGGTCGTGGCGCTCAGAAACAGAACGGCGACGGCTTCGGTACCTCTGTAACTTATGACATCTTTGATGGCATCAGCGCTGGTTTCGCGTACTCTCACTCTAAACGTACCGACGATCAGAACAACCTGGTTCTGGGTAACGGCGACAACGCTGAAACCTACACCGGCGGTCTGAAATACGACGCGAACAACATCTACCTGGCCACTCAGTACACCCAGACCTACAACGCGACCCGCGCTGGTTCTCTGGGCTTTGCTAACAAAGCGCAGAACTTCGAAGTGGTTGCTCAGTACCAGTTCGACTTCGGTCTGCGTCCGTCCGTGGCTTACCTGCAGTCTAAAGGTAAGGATCTGGAAGGCTACGGCGACCAGGACATCCTGAAATATGTTGACGTGGGCGCGACCTACTACTTCAACAAAAACATGTCCACCTATGTTGATTACAAAATCAACCTGCTGGACGACAACAGCTTCACCCGCAACGCCGGTGTTTCTACCGACGACGTGGTTGCACTGGGCCTGGTTTACCAGTTCTAAGTCGCAAGATGCATAACAAAAAGGCGCCTCCGGCGCCTTTTTTTATGTCTGGTTTAACCTCGCTGGTATACTCTTGTCGCCCTGGTAAGAGGAGCCTCGATTAATGGATATGACTTTCTTTCGCGCCGCGCTGTTGGGCGCCTGCGTACTGTTCTCTGGCTGCGATTCAGCCACCACTCCCGCGACACCCGCATCAACGGCCACCGTGCTGGATGGCAAAACAATGGGCACCTTCTGGCGGGTCAGCGTTATCGGCGTGGATGAGGCAAAGGCGCAGGCGCTGCGCGCCAAGGTTCAGGCCCAGCTGGACGCCGACGATCGCCTGCTGTCGACCTGGAAAAACGACTCGGCGCTGATGCGTTTCAACCACGCGACGGATACCCGGCCCTGGCCGGTGAGCGAAGCGATGGCGGATATCGTCACCCTGTCGCTGCGGATTGGCGCCAAAACGCACGGCGCGATGGATATTACCGTAGGGCCGCTGGTCAACCTGTGGGGCTTTGGCCCGGATAAACAGCCGGTCGCCACTCCGGATGCGCAGGCGATCGCCGCGGCGAAAGCGCGCACCGGCCTGCAGCATCTGCAGGTTATCAATCAGAGCGGCAGGCAGTTCCTGCAAAAAGATATTCCCGATCTGTTTGTCGACCTCTCCACCGTGGGGGAAGGCTATGCCGCCGACCACCTCGCGCGCTTGATGGAGCAGGAAGGGATCTCCCGCTATCTGGTGTCGGTGGGCGGGGCGCTGGTGAGCCGCGGGATGAACGGCGAAGGTAAGCCCTGGCGGGTGGCGATCCAGAAACCGACCGACCAGGAAAACGCCGTTCAGGCGATTGTCGACATCAATGGTCACGGCATCAGCACCTCCGGCAGCTATCGCAACTACTATGAACTCGATGGCAAACGTATCTCGCACGTCATCGATCCGCAGACCGGGCAGCCGATAACCCATAAGCTGGTCTCCGTGACCGTCATTGCGCCAACGGCGCTGGAGGCGGACGGCTGGGATACCGGGCTGATGGTGCTGGGGCCGGAAAAAGCGCAGCAGGTGGTGCGCGAGCAGGGCCTGGCGGTCTACATGATCGTCAAAGAGGGGGAGGGCTTTAAAACCTGGATGTCGCCGCAGTTCCGTACCTTCCTCGTCGGCGAAAAAAATTAAAAAGCAAGATTGCGGGTTTTTTGCTGCGGGCTTTACCGCAGACTGAGGATACACTTACAGCAGGAGACCCGTGATGAAACCGATAGTTGCCGATACCGATGACCGCCGCTGGCAGGCGGTATGCGAGCGTGATACCCGGGCCGATGGTCAGTTCGTCTTTGCGGTACTGACCACCGGCGTCTGCTGCCGTCCCTCCTGCCGCTCGCGGCGCGCGCGGCGGGAAAACGTGCGCTTTTTTGCCGACGTCGCTGCTGCCGTGGCGGCGGGATTCCGCCCCTGCAAACGCTGCCAGCCGGATAAAGACTATCCGCAGCAGCAAAGGATCGACAAGGTGGCGCAGGCCTGTCGGCTGCTGGAGCAGGAGGCGCCCCTGACCCTCGAGGCGCTGGCGCGCGAGCTGGCGGTCAGCCCGTTTCATTTCCACCGTTTATTCAAATCCGTCACCGGCATGACCCCGAAAGCCTGGCAGCAGGCGTGGCGCGCGCGACGCCTGCGGGAGGCGCTGGAGCAGGGGAAACCGGTGACCCGCGCCGCGCTGGCGGCCGGCTTTCCCGACAGCAGCAGCTATTATCGCCAGGCCGATGCCGCATTAGGGATGACCGCCAGCCAGTTTCGTCGCGGCGGCGCCGCCACCGTGGTGACCTGGACGACGGGCGACTGCGCGCTGGGCCGCTGCCTGGTGGCGCAAAGTGAACGCGGCGTCTGCGCTGTGCTGCCGGGTGATAACGATGCTGCATTGCTCGACGACCTGCGCCAGCGCTTTCCCCACGCCGAGCTGCGTCAGGGCGACCCTGAGTTTCGTCGTCAGATGGCGGAGATTTTCGCCCACCTCGACGACAGCCGGCGGCCGGTGTCGCTGCCGCTGGATCTGCGGGGCACCGCGTTCCAGCTGCAGGTCTGGCAGGCGCTGCGGCAGATCCCGGCGGGGGAGACCCGCAGCTACCGCCAGGTGGCCGAGCATATTGGCCAGCCGCGGGCGGTAAGAGCCGTGGCCGGCGCCTGCGCGGCGAATTCACTGGCGGTGATCGTTCCCTGCCATCGGGTGGTGCGTGAAGATGGCGCACTATCCGGTTATCGCTGGGGAACGGCGCGAAAAGCGCAGCTGCTGGCGCGCGAGGCGCAACGAGAGGAGGAGTAATGCTCGATCTGTTTAGCGATACCCCACCGTGGCAGGAGCCACTGGCCCCCGGCGCGGTGGTGCTTCGCCGCTTTGCCCGCGAGCGTGCCCCAGGGCTGCTGCAGGCGATTGCCGACGTCGCCCGCCAGTCGCCGTTTCGCCAGATGGTCACGCCGGGCGGGTACACCATGTCGGTCGCGATGACCAACTGCGGCCGGCTGGGCTGGACCACCGATCGCCACGGCTACCTCTACGCCCCGGTCGATCCGGTCACCCGTCACACCTGGCCGCTGATGCCGGCCGTGTTCCATGAACTGGCGCTGGCGGCAGCCGCGGCCGGCGGCTATCCGGGCTTTTCCCCCGACGCCTGTCTGATTAACCGCTACCAGCCCGGCGCAAAGCTGTCGTTGCATCAGGATAAAGATGAACAGGATCTGCGGGCGCCGATCGTCTCGGTCTCCCTGGGCCTGCCGGCCATCTTTCAGTTTGGCGGGTTGCAGCGCAGCGACCCGCTGCGGCGGCTGTTGCTGGAGCATGGCGATGTGGTGGTCTGGGGCGGGGAGTCGCGCCTGTTTTATCATGGCGTTCAGCCGCTGAAAGCGGGCCATCATCCCGAGACCGGCGACTGTCGATATAACCTCACCTTTCGGCAGGCGGGCCGTCCCGGCGATTAAAATAAGAATTATTCTTGATGTCACCGGCGAGCCGTTTAAACTGCTGGCTGTTTTGCTTTTCCGGATAGCCTGTTATGGAACTTCTTTCTCTCGTCTGGCGCCAGTATCGCTGGCCGTTTCTGGGCGTTATTGCCCTTAGCCTGCTCAGCGCCGCGCTGGGTATCGGCTTAATCGCTTTTATTAACATGCGCCTGATCGCCACTGTCGATACCTCGCTGCGGGTGCTGCCGGAATTTCTTGGCCTGCTGGGGCTGTTAATGGCGGTGACCCTGGGTTCGCAGCTGGCGCTGACCACCCTCGGCCACCATTTTGTTTATCGCCTGCGCGGCGAGTTTGTGAAACGCATCCTCGATACCCAGATTGAACAGGTGGAGAAGATCGGCAGCGCGTCGCTGCTTGCCGGGCTGACCAGCGATATCCGCAATATTACCATCGCCTTTGTACGCCTCCCTGAGCTGGTGCAGGGGATCATTCTCACCTTCGGCTCCGCCGCTTATCTGGCCTGGCTGTCAGGAAAAATGATGTTGGTGACGGCCCTGTGGATGGCGCTCACCATCTGGGGCGGCTTTGTGCTGGTGTCGCGGGTGTACAAACATATGGCCAGCCTGCGCGAAACGGAAGATAAGCTCTATCACGACTACCAGACGGTGCTGGAAGGGCGCAAAGAGCTGACCCTCAACCGGGAGCGCGCGGAGTATGTGTTTAATCAGCTCTATCTCCCGGACGCCCGCGACTACCGGCACCACATCGTTCGTGCCGATACCTTCCATCTCAGCGCGGTCAACTGGTCGAATATTATGATGCTTGGCGCCATCGGGCTGGTGTTCTGGATGGCCAACAGCCTCGGCTGGGCCGATACCGCCGTGGCGGCGACCTACTCCCTGACGCTGCTGTTTTTGCGCACGCCGCTGCTCTCTGCCGTCGGCGCGCTGCCCACGCTGCTTAGCGCCCAGGTGGCGTTCAACAAGCTGCGCCAGTTCTCGCTCGCCCCTTACCGGGCGGATTTCCCCCGGCCGCAGCCGCAGGCTGACTGGCAGACGCTGGAGCTGCGCGATGCCACTTTCCATTATCCGGACCATCGCTTTGCGGTAGGGCCGCTTAATCTGACGCTAAAACGCGGCGAACTGGTGTTTCTGATCGGCGGCAACGGCAGCGGCAAATCAACCCTGGCGATGCTCCTGACCGGCCTGTATCAGCCGGTTTCCGGTCAGATTCTGGTGGATGGCCAGCCGCTGGCGGCGGATAAACCGGAGGCGTACCGCAAACTGTTCTCCGCGGTGTTTACTGACGTCTGGTTGTTCGACCGTCTGCTCGGGCCGCAGGGCGAGGAGGCCGATCCGGCGCTGGTGGCAACGTGGCTGGAGCGTCTGCAAATGGCCCACAAGCTGCAGCTGGAAAACGGTAAGATCGGCGACCTGCGGCTGTCGAAAGGGCAGAAGAAGCGCGTGGCGCTCCTGCTGGCGCTGGCCGAGTCCCGGGATATCATTCTGCTGGATGAATGGGCGGCGGATCAGGATCCGCATTTCCGCCGCGAGTTCTACCAGGTCCTGCTGCCGCTGATGAAGCAGATGGGGAAAACCGTGTTTGCCATCAGCCATGACGATCACTACTTCCAGCACGCCGATCGCCTGCTGGAGATGCGTGCCGGGCAGCTGTCCGAGCTCACTGGCGAAGAGCGGGCGCAGGCCTCCCGCGATGCGGTGGCCCGCACGGCCTGATTCACGCTGCGCGCCCGGGGAAAGCCGGGCGCCGCTGAAATTTTCAGCGTCTACAGTGCTGACGGTTATTATTTCCCCCTCCTCGCGCTATGCTTAAGGCTTCCGGCCCGCAGGCCGGCTCACTATTCTCAAAAGGATTGCCTGACCGATGTCCGTTTTGCATAAAAAAAGCGCCCGCTTGCGTGACGAAGAGCGCGCCCGTCTGATTTGGCTCTTGAGCACCGATAAAGCGGTGACCTCCGCGCTGCTGGGCAAACTGACGCTGGCCGAACGTTACGATGAAGGGACGCTGGCCGATGACCTGGCTGAAGTGGAAATGCTGGTCTCGCATCTGCCGCCGCCGGATCTCGCCGATGCGCTGGAAGCGCTCCCCTATGACGCCCGCACCGCGCTGTGGTGCCTGGTGCCCGACGATAAACGCGGCGAAGTGCTGCTGGAAGCTTCAGAAAACGTCTGGGGCGACCTCATCGATAAGATGAGCGACCACGAGCTGCTGCAGGCGATGCAGCCGCTGGATATCGATGAACAGGTTTACCTGCTGCAGCATCTGCCGCGCAATCTGACCGGACGGTTGCTGGCGACCCTGCCGGCTGAGAAGCGCGCCCGTATTCGCCAGATTATGCGCTATGCCGACAACAGCGTCGGGTCGATCATGGAGTTTGAGGTCATTACGGTGCGGCCGGAGGCCACCCTGGCGGCGGTCCAGCGCTATCTGCGGCGTCTCGGGAAAATGCCGGAGAACACCGATAAACTGTTCGTCACCACCCGCAATAAGCTGCTGCTCGGCGAGCTGGAGCTGCAGACCATTCTGCTCAACGATGCGCAGAAGCGGGTGGGGGAGGTGATGGAGGGCGATCCGGTCACCTTTCAGCCGCATGAAGAAGCGGAGAAGGTGGCGCGCACCTTCGAGCGTGATGACTTGCTCAGCGCCGCCGTTATCGATGCCGATGGCAAACTGATCGGCCGTCTGACCATCGATGAGATCGTCGATGTGGTCTATGAAGAGACCGACAACGATCTGCGGCGGATGGGCGGCCTGAGCGATGAAGAAGATGTCTTCGCCCCGGTCAGCAAAGCGGTGAAAACGCGCTGGGCGTGGCTGGCGGTGAACCTGTGTACGGCGTTTATCGCTTCCAGGGTCATCGACGGCTTCGAACATACCATTTCACAGCTGGTGGCGCTGGCCTCGCTGATGCCGATCGTCGCCGGGATCGGCGGCAATACCGGCAACCAGACGATCACCATGATCGTTCGGGCGATGGCGCTGCAGCAGATCCAGCCCGGCAGCTTTACCTTTCTGATCCTGCGTGAAATGGGCGTTGCACTGATTAATGGCCTGGTGTGGGGCGGGATCATGGGGGCCATCACCTGGTGGCTGTATGACGATCCGCAGCTTGGCGGGGTGATGACGCTGGCCATGATGCTCAACCTGCTGATGGCGGCGATGATGGGCGTGATAATCCCGATGGTCATGGTGAAGCTGGGGCGTGACCCGGCGGTCGGCTCCAGCGTAATGATCACCGCTATCACCGACACCGGCGGCTTCTTTATTTTTCTGGGTCTGGCGACGCTGTTTCTGATGTAGCCTGCGCTTTTGCCCGCAGGCGGCGGGGGATGATCGCCATCGCGACGATCCCCGCCAGCACGCCAATCGCCAGATTGCTGGTTCCCACCGTCGCGGCGACGGTCATCAGCATCACCAGCGTTTCCGGCCACGGATTGCGCGCCAGCTCGCCCGGGAGAATGCTGTGCCAGCTAAAGGTCTTCACCGCCACGATCACCATCACCCCGGCCAGGACCGCCATCGGGATCTTCGCCATCACCTGGCTGAGCGCTGTCACCAGCAGGAGCAGCACCAGGCCGGCGATAACCGTTGAGAGACGGCTACGGGCTTTGCCCATTTCCACGTTAACGATAGTCTGGCCGATCATCGCGCAGCCCGCGATACCGCCATAACAGCCGGCGAGGATGTTGGCGATCCCCAGCCCGGCGCTCTCCCGCGATTTATTCGACGGCGTATGGGTCAGGTCATCCACCAGCTTAGCCGTCAGCAGAGACTCCATGAGGCCGACAAAGGCGATGCTGAGGGCGCACGGCCAGATTATCTGCAGGGTGGTCAGGTTCAGGGGAACGGTCAGGGCGGTGAACCCCGGCAGGCCGCCGCTCATTGACCCTTCATCACCCACGGTCGGCAGCAGCTGGCCGGTGGTCGCGGTATAGAGAGTGAGCGCGACGATGGCGATCAGCGGCGCCGGGATAGTCTTAATAAAGCGCGGCGCCCACAGAACGATAAGCAGCGTCAGGACGAACAGGCCGACGATCAGCGGCTGGCGGCTCCAGAAGTGCGGCACCTGGGCGAAGAAAATCAGGATCCCGAGGGCGTTGACGAACCCGGTCATCACCGCCGGGGGAATAAAGCGCATCAGGCGCGCCATGCCGCACAGACCAAACAAAATTTGAATCATACCCGCCAGAATGACGGCTGGCAGAATGTAACCCACGCCGTGCTGATGCACCATCGGGCCAATGACCAGCGCCACTGATCCCGCGGCGGCGGTGACCATCGCCGGGCGTCCGCCGAGTATCGACATCGCCAGACAGAGCACGACGGAAGCAATCAGGCTCACCTGCGGGTCAACGCCGGCAATAACCGAAAACGAAATCACTTCAGGAATTAACGCCAGGGCGGTGAGCACGCCGGCCAGGACTTCGCGCGTCAGCAGCGACGGAGAACGAAGGATTGGACGCAGGTTGCCGGAAGCGGCGGGGTCTGAAACTGGGGGCATAAAAAAAGTTCGCAGATTATAAAAAAAGGAGGAGCGGTGTCAGGCCCTGCTTCCGTGCGGTCTGTCACAAAACCAGGGATGATAGCGCGGAATCTGCCAGGGCACCAGTACAAAAAGTGATTTGGTGTATACATTTATTAAACATTTTTATAACGGATCTCAAAACAGAACTTAAAATTTAAACAATATTTAAATTTTTGAGCTTCGGTGGTAACGTGAGGGGTGACAATCGTATCACCTGCGCTAAATAAAACAGCGAGTAAAGTAAGGCTCAAATCCGATGAATAAAAAGATGGCCGTACCACGCTCACAGGCGGTTGGTCCCAACAGCACTCGGACCAACACCCGCCATGAGCAAGAGACGGATGTATTGTTGATTGGCGGCGGCATTATGAGCGCCACACTGGGAACCTGGCTGCAGGAGCTTGAGCCAGACTGGTCTATTACCATGGTTGAGCAGATGTCCAGCGTGGCGGAAGAGAGCTCAAACGGGTGGAACAATGCGGGTACCGGCCACGCGGCGCTGATGGAGCTGAACTATACGCCGCAGACCGCCAACGGCATCAATATCGACAAAGCGGTCGACATCAACGAAGCCTTCCACATCTCGCGTCAGTTCTGGGCGCATCAGGTGACGCGCGGCGTCCTGAACAAACCAAAATCATTCATTAACAGCGTGCCGCACATGAGCTTTGTGTGGGGCGAAGATAACGTCAACTTCCTGCGCGCACGTTATGCGGCGCTGCAGCAGAGCGAACTGTTCCGCGGCATTCGTTATTCTGAAGACCATCAGCAGATCAAAGCCTGGGCGCCGCTGGTGATGGAAGGCCGCGACCCGCTGCAAAAGGTGGCCGCCACCCGTACGGAAATGGGAACCGACGTCAACTATGGCGAAATCACCCGCCAGCTGATCGCCAGCCTGCAAAAGCATGATAATTTCTCCCTGCAGTTGGGCACCGTGGTGCGTCGCTTCAAGCGCAACGCCGACAAGAGCTGGACGGTGACCCTCGCGGATGCCGACAACCGTCGTCAGAAGCGGGTTATTAAAGCCAAATTTATCTTTATCGGCGCCGGCGGCGCGGCGCTGACCCTGCTGCAGGAAACCGGCATTCCGCAGGCCAAAGAGTATGCCGGCTTCCCGGTCGGCGGCCAGTTCCTGGTCTGCGAAAATCCGGAGGTAGTAAACCACCATCTGGCGAAGGTTTACGGCCAGGCCGAAGTGGGCGCGCCGCCGATGTCGGTGCCGCACATCGATACCCGTATTATCGACGGTAAACGCGTGGTGCTGTTCGGGCCGTTCGCGACCTTCTCGACCCGCTTCCTGAAGAACGGTTCGCTGTGGGATCTGCTGGCCTCGACCAATACCTCGAATATCCTGCCGATGCTCAACGTCGGCCTGGACAACTTCGATCTGGTGAAATACCTGATTAGCCAGGTGATGCAGAAAGATAAAGATCGTCTGGCCGCGCTGTGCGAATACTATCCGGAAGCGCGGAAAGAGGACTGGCGGTTGTGGCAGGCCGGTCAGCGTGTGCAGATCATCAAGCGCGATGCGAAGAAGGGCGGGGTACTGCGCCTGGGCACCGAAGTGGTCAGCGATGACGAAGGCACCGTCGCGGCGCTGCTCGGCGCATCGCCAGGCGCCTCCACCGCGGCGCCTATCATGCTGCAGCTGATGGAAAAAGTGTTTAAAGACAAAGTGAATTCGCCGGAATGGCAGGCCAGGCTGAAGGCGATCATCCCGACCTACGGTATTCGCCTTGATGGCAACCCGGCGGAGATTGAGAAAGCGCTGGCGTGGACCAGTGAAGTCCTGGAGCTGAAATATGAGCCGGCCACGGCGGCGGATGAAGCTCCGCAGGCGGAGCTGAAGCCGTTGAGCGGCGGCAAGCCGATGGCGGACATCGCGCTCTGACAAAAACGGCAGCCTGCGGGCTGCCGTTGTTTTATTGCTGATTTAATTGCGCGCCTTAGCGGATCTCGGCGTTGCCGATAGTCTCGTCGGCGCGCCAGATGCGATATTTTACATCGACATTAGTCGGCGTGTAGATGACGATCGGCAGCTTGCTGTTGTAGCGCAGCATAGCGTCATCGCCGAGGCCGGCAGTAACAAATTTCTTCGTTTTCTTGCCGTCCGGGCAGGCCATCATGGTGGATACCGGGCCGCTCAGCTTATCAAAGACATAGTAGTCATAACCCCAGCCTTCCAGGGTTTTGCTTTCCAGCTGCCCGCCAAAACGATGGTGGTTACAGTCGACTTCCAGCGTCTGGCCGATCATCAGCTCAACCTTCAACGCCGACTCATCCTGCTGCTGCGGTAGCTGAATAACCTGACGCTTCATGCCTTTTTCCGCTTTCGGGAACGGCGCGACTTTTTCCAGCGGCTGGTCTGCGGCCAGGGCGCCGGCAGACATGCAGGCGGCGGTGAGCAGAGAAACGGCTAGCGTAGTGATTTTTTTCACGGTTGATCATCCTTTATTTTCGTTCCTGACAGGGATAGCCTATCATCACTTAGCTGAATGTTAAGATTTATTTACCATTTTTTGCAAAGTGAACAGTGTTATCTACTGGCAAAAGGGCAGCGTTCAGAGCGCAACAGAGGCGCTGGCGGGCCGCCAGACGCCTGCCGGAGAAGCTATTCAGTACGGCTATTTTTCGCCTCCTCAATAAACTCTTCATCGATTTCATCGGTGTTGCCAGCATGTTCCCGTCCCGACAGCAAATTCCAGCAGGCGATAAACAAGGCGGCGATCAGTGGCCCGATCACGAATCCATTGATACCGTAGATCTCCATGCCGCCTAAAGTGGCGATCAGGATCAGGTAGTCCGGCATCTTGGTATCCTTGCCCACCAGCAGCGGACGCAGAATATTGTCCACCAGACCAATCACAACGACAAAGAAGCCCACGATAAAGGCGCCCTGCCACAACTGGCCGGTGGCGAAGAGGTAAATCGCCGCCGGCACCCAGATAATGGCCGAGCCCACCGCCGGGATAAGCGACAGGAACGCCATCAGCGCCCCCCAGAGAATGCTGCCGTCCAGACCGGCGATCCAGAAGGCTAAGCCGCCCAGCGCCCCCTGCGCCAGCGCCACGGCGACGGTGCCTTTTACCGTGGCGCGGGCCACTGCGGCGAACTTAGCGAACAGGTGCTGCTTCACATAGCTGGATAACGGCAGAGATTCGAGGATCAACAGCACCAGGTAAGGTCCATCCTTCAGCAGGAAAAACAGTAGGTACAGCATGATGCCGAAGCTGACGGTAAAGCCAAAGGTCCCTTTGCCAATCAGAAACGCGCTGCCGGCCAGATACTGGCCACCTTTCAGGGCGACATCGGAGAGCTGCTGCTGGATCTGCTGCGCGCTATCAAGGTTATGTTCTGCCAGGAAGCTTCTGGCCCAGCCGGGGAGGTGGGCAATCAGGCTGGCGACCACCGTCGGGAACTGGGTATCGTTATGCTGCAGTTTGCTGTACACCACGTTCAGCTCGTAGGCCAGTGACGACAGGATAATCGCCAGCGGCGTAAACACGATAAGGCAGATAATGACGATGGTCATCAGCGCCGCGAGGCCATTACGCTCGCCGAGGCGGGTGCGAATTTTGTTTTTGACCGGATTAAAAATCACCGCGAGGATCGCGGCCCAGAGAATGGCGGAATAGTAGGGTGAGAGAACATCAAAAAAGGCCAGGGTTACAATGAAGACGATAAGGATGAAAAATCCTTTGGTAAGTCCATTAACTCTCATGTCATCCGCTCCTGCTTATGAGTCATACGGTCGAATAATAGATGCTACGACGTAATTTACCATCAGGATAGTCGTACTCTATACGCTGTGGCGCGGAAAGGGCACAAATTCAACGAGGTGGGGGACGGGCGTAAAAGAGAGACATAAAAAAACCAGCCTTAAAAGGCTGGTTTCTCTGGGATTTTTGGTCGGCACGAGAGGATTTGAACCTCCGACCCCCGACACCCCATGACGGTGCGCTACCAGGCTGCGCTACGTGCCGACGCGTGGGGAACAATATTACCCGTTCCCCAGGCGAATGCAAGCGGGTCGCGCGCGATTGATTCATAATTAATCAATCAGTTAGCGATAAAGCGTTTTTCGTCGGTCAGGACCTGCAGCAACAGGCTGAGCTGCGGTTTCTGATCTTTGATTTTCTCGCCGTCGCGGCTCCAGGTGGTGTAGGTGCCGTTATGGTTGAGGACCACGGTGATGGTCGGGGTGGTAATGGCCAGCGTATCGCCGTTGGCCGCGGTGACCCAGTTCCGACGCCGCGCGGCGCTGAACAGATCTTCACCCTGCGAATACTCATTGGCCGGCGTCGAAACGTGAAGCAGGCGCTGCATCAGCGTGGTCATCACATCTTTGTTATCGGTCAGGGTGGCAATTTCCTGGGCCGGCGTGCCCGGCCAGTGAATAACCAGCGGCACCTGCAGCTGCTCGCGCGACCAGTCGAATGAGTCGTGTTTGACGTTAAGCGGCTTGCCGTGGCCGCCGGTGATAATCACCACCGTATTATCGAGCTTGCCGGCTTCGCGCAGCGCGTTCAGCACCCGATCGATCTGGGCATCAACGTCGCCTGCCGCCTTGCTATAACGGCGGACAAAGTTCTGCTGCTGCGTGTCGTCGAGAGTGGTGCCATTCAGCGAGATCCACGAGAACCAGCGATTCTCATCCTGCGCGTAACGGTCCAGCCAACTGATCCACTGATTGGCGGTCTGTTCGTCGCTCTGGGTCTTCGCGCTCGGCAGCGAGAAGTCGGAGAGCAGCGCCTGGCGATACAGCGGGCTGCTAAACCCATCGGAAGAGAACAGCCCCAGCTGGTAGCCCTGCTGGTTGAGGGCGGTGATCAGCGCTGCGGGAATACGCGCCGAGAGGACACCGTCCATATAGGCTGGCGAAATGCCGTAGAACAGGCCAAACAGGCCGCTGTCGGCGGTATTGCCCGAGCTCATATGCTGGGTAAAGTTGACGTTTTCTTTGGCAAACGCCGCCAGCGCCGGCATCGTCTTTTCAAACCGCGAGTAGTTCAGGTTGTCGACGGTGATCAGCAACACGTTATAGCCCGCGCCGAGGTCGCGGTAGCGCAGGTTACTGAGCGGATACTGGACCGATACCGCCTCCGGCGCCCCTTGTTCCACCAGGCGACGCTGATAATCCTGGGCGTCGAGCAGGCCATGTTTCTCAAGGAAACGACGGGCGGTCATCGGATAGGAAAGCGGTAGATTCGCTCGCTGCATGGTGATCGGGCGATAGAAGTTGGCATCCGCCCAGATATAGACCAGGTGGCTGCTGACGAACGACAAAAAGAAGAACCAGGCCACCGGGCGGGCGTAATGGCGGCGGCGCGTCAGGCTGCGCAGCTTTTGCCAGCTCCAGGTGGCGAAGAGCATTTCAATCAAAAAGATGACCGGGACGCTGATAAACATCAGCTGCCAGTCGCGCGCCATCTCATTCTGGTCAGGGTTGATGACCAGCTCCCAGACCACCGGATTTAAATGAAGATGGAAGCGGGTAAAGACCTCGCTGTCTATCAGCAACAGCGTCATCCCGGCGGTGGCAAGGATCACCGACAGGAAGCGCATCAGGCGCTGCGAGACCACGATAAAGGTCAACGGAAAGAGGATCAGCACATAGCTGGTAAACACCAGGAAGCTGAAGTGCCCGACGAGACTGACGTACGAAAAGAGTCGTCCGGCAAGCGTCGTCGGCCAGTCGGCGACAAAAAGGTAGCGGCTGCCGAGCACCATGGCCAACAACATGTTGAACAGGGCGAACCAGTGCCCCCAGCTAACCATCTGGGAGACTTTTTCTCGGTAGGGCTGACGTAGAGTCACCATATACTGTTGCTGTTATCCTTAATGCGCTGGATCGTCGTTAATCGAAGATTGCAAAGCCTGCGCGAAAGAACGGGCGATGGCCTGACGCTGCGCCGGCGCGACGCTACTGTTGATCAGGTTGGTCACCATATTGCCTAACACCATCAGTGAAAGGTCAACCGGGGCTTTGTGTGATTCCAGGACGTTCGTCAGCTCGCTGAGCAACTGTTCGACCTGTTGATCGCTATAGCGGGAAATTTGCGGCATAAACTCAAAATCTGTTTGTTCGTGAAAGGGCAACATATTACCGTAGCAGCAGCTTTTTTTCCGCATTTTTTCGCCGCGGCGCAAAAGCGCACCGATTGTCAGTCATGACGTCGAAATGTGTGGCGCCAGTTGCGTCGGCTACCCGGCGGTGGTTGAATACCGCCCGGTCTAAAAGGAGAGTTTAACATGAGTCTGGATATCGACCAGATTGCCCTGCATCAGTTAATCAAACGTGATGAACAAAATCTGGAGCTGGTGCTGCGCGAGTCACTGCTGGAGCCGAACGCGACGGTCGTCGAGATGATGGCTGAACTGCACCGGGTTTATAGCGCCAAAAGCAAAGCCTATGGGCTGTTCAATGAAGAGAGCGAACTGGCGCAGGCGCTGCGCCTGCAGCGTCAGGGCGAAGAGGAGTTTCTGGCGTTCAGCCGCGCGGCGACCGGCCGCCTACGCGATGAGCTGGCGAAATACCCGTTCGCCGAAGGGGGCATTGTCCTCTTCTGCCAGTATCGTTACCTGGCGGTCGAGTATCTGCTGGTGGCGGTGCTCAATAACCTGAGCAGTATGCGCGTCAACGAAGAGCTGGATATCCGCTCGACCCATTATCTGGATATTAACCATGCCGATATCGTCGCGCGCATCGATCTGACCGAGTGGGAAACCAACCCGGAGTCGACCCGCTACTTAACCTTCCTGAAAGGGCGGGTGGGGCGCAAAGTGGCCGATTTCTTTATGGATTTCCTCGGGGCCAGCGAAGGCCTCAACGCCAAAGCGCAGAACCGCGGCCTACTGCAGGCGGTGGACGACTTCGCCGCCGACGCGCAGCTTGATAAATCCGAGCGACAGAATGTGCGTCAGCAGGTCTATGCGTACTGCAACGAACAGCTGCAGGCCGGGGAAGAGATTGAGCTGGAATCGCTGTCCAAAGAGCTGGCCGGCGTCAGCGAAAAGAGCTTCCAGGAATTCACCGCCGAACAGGGTTACGAACTGGAAGAGAGCTTCCCGGCGGATCGCAGCACCTTACGCCAGCTGACCAAGTTTGCCGGCAGCGGCGGCGGTTTAACCATTAACTTCGACGCGATGCTGCTGGGCGAACGCGTATTCTGGGATCCCGCCACCGATACTCTGACCATTAAGGGCACCCCGCCGAACCTGCGCGACCAGCTGCAGCGCCGGACCTCCGGCGGCAACTAAGCGCCGCGCCCCGTTCAGCGCGACCGCTGAACGGGGACGATCTCCACGCCGCGCTGCACCAGCTGCTGGCGCAGCGCGGCGTCGGGATCCCCATCGACGATAAGCGTACTGGCGAGGTTCAGCTCGCCGATGGCAAAGGCCGACGCGGCGTTGAGCTTTTCCCGGGAGGCCATCACCACGGTTTCCGCGGCCCTGGCCGCCAGCGCGCGCTTGATGCCTGCCTCTTCATAATCACCGGTGGTAAAACCCGCTCGCGGGTGGACGCCGGTCACCCCCATAAAGAACACATCGGCGTTGATCCGCGCCATTCCTTCCAGCGTTTCGGGGCCGACGGCGACAACTGAATGCTTAAACACTTTGCCGCCAAGCAGGATCACCTCGATTCGCGGGTGATCGACCAGCGCCACGGCGATGCCGGGGCTGTGGGTGACCACCGTGCAGCTGAGGTCGGCGGGTAAGAAGCCGATCATCGCCGCGGTGGTGGTGCCGCCATCGACAATCACCACCTGTCCAGGCTGGATCAGGGCGGCGGCGGCGCGCGCTACCGCCTGCTTGGAGGCGATTTGCACGCTTTTGCGTGTTTCAATAGGGGCGATGGCAGCGGAGACCGGCAGCGCCCCGCCGTGGACCCGCTGCAGTTTTCCTTCCGCCGCCAGCTCGCGCAGGTCGCGGCGAATGGAGTCCTCTGAGACGTTAAACCGCTGGCTCAGCTCCCCGGACATCACCTGTTTTTCCTCCGCAAGAATCTGCAGGATTTGCTGTTTTCGTTGACTGGCGAGCATGAGTTTTCCTTCACGAGTGATCTTGTTTGTGCACGATTATGCATGTTATGGTGCCTGCTGTCATCTTAAAGGGGATATAACATGCAAACTCATGCACCGCACGTCCGCCACATTCGCGAGACGCTGCTCTCTGATAACTGGTACACGCTGAAAAAATATACCTTTGAACTGCAGCGCCGGGACGGACGCTGGCAGGAGCAGAGCCGCGAGGCCTACGATCGCGGCAACGGCGCGGTCATTTTACTCTACAACCGGGAAAAGCGGACGGTGGTCCTGACTCGTCAGTTCCGTTTTCCGGTGTTTACTCACGGTCACGACGGATATCTCATTGAAGCGGCGGCCGGGCTGTTGGATAACGCCTCGCCGGAGACGAGGATCGTTGCCGAAGCGGAAGAGGAGACCGGCTTTCGGGTGACGCGCATCGAGCCCGTCTTCACCGTCTTTATGAGCCCCGGATCTGTCACCGAAAAACTCTACTTTTTTATCGCCGAATATCAGGCCGATGACCGGCAGGGAGAGGGCGGCGGGCTGGCGGCGGAAGGTGAGGACATTGAAGTGCTGGAGTGGCCGCTGGCGCGGGCGCTGCAGGCCATTCGCGATGGCGAGATCATGGATGCCAAAACCATTATCCTGCTGCAGCACCTGGCGCTGAATGCCGACACGATCCTCGCCGGCTGAGCGGCAAGGAGCGGGGGGGGTTAACGCAGCTCGCGGGCAATGGCGCTGTACATCAGCGCCGCTTCCAGCGGCTGGGCGTTAAAGGAGGGTTCCGCCTGCGGCCAGGTCGACCACTGGACGATCACCAGGTGTTCCGCGCGGTTCACCATGATCACCTGGCCGTAGATACCCAGCGCCCACAGCGAGTCCTTCAGCCCTTCCTGCGGCGTCGGCTGGACGTTTTGCGCATTCGCCGGAATGGCGTTATTCCACCACTGATAGCCGTAGATACCTTCCGGATGCGCCGCCGAGACCGAGTTCAGCGCTGTGGTCCAGCTTGCGGCCTGATCGAACCAGCCCGCAGGCACCAGCTGTTTGCCGTTGCTTAACCGACCATCGCGGGCGACGAATTCGCCGAAGCGGCCCCAGTCTTCGAGGGTGGCGTTAAAGCCGTGGGCGCCGACATCGTGCTTCCCTTGCTGATAAGCATGCCATACGCCGTCGTGGGCCATCCCGACGGGCTGCCACAGCGACTGCTCAAGCCAGGCGGCCAGCGACATGCCGGTGGCGCGCTCCAGGATATCGCCCAACAGCCAGGCGCCGCCGGAAGAGTAGGACCACTGCTCCCCCGCCGGATGCTGGCGCGCCAGGCCGGTGACGATCTTGCGCACGCAGGCATAGGCGCCGGGCTGCGCCTCGCACTGGGTCAGGCGGGCGAAGTGCGACTGCGGGTCGGTGTAGTCTTCATTCCATTCCACACCGCTGGTGTGCTGAATTAACTGCTTCAGCGTCACGCCGTCCCAGGCGGTGCCTTTCAGTTCGGGCTCATAAACGGTAATCAGATCATCGAGGGAGTGGATCTTACCCTGCTGAATGGCGATACCCACCAGCGTCGAGACCACCGATTTTCCCACCGAGCGTGAGGTCCACAGGGTGGTATCGGTGTTGCCGTCGCCAAGATATTTCCAGGCGACTTTGCCGTCTTTCAGCACCAGCATACCGCTGACGTTCTCGCGCTTCAGGTAATCCTGCAGGGTCCAGGTATGGCCGTTAAGGGTATAGCGGGCATCGGTCAATTGTTTTTCAGCGCGTTCCAGCGGCACTGAGGCGCCGTGGCGGAAGACATCCCCGGCATAGTTGCGATAGTCATTGCGAAAGCCAATCACGCGTGAAGTCTGATCCCAGCTGAGCATGTCTTTGGCCGCGGGTAGCGTTTGATCGTAAGGCGTTGGGCAGACATCCAGCGTCAGGCCGCCGCAGTTTTGCGCCATTGCCGCCGCCGGCAGCGCCGCCAGGATTAACGCCAGGGCCAGTGGTTTTCTTATCATCTTCCTTTCCTCGTTTGCCATAGATTCGCTGCGCAGTATATAAATCGGCGCGCGCCGGCTAAAATCAGCACAGGGGGGATTTTCCCCCGTAAGGGAGAGAAGGATGAAAACCCTGCAATATTCTTTCGCGCAGATTGAAGCATTCGCCACCATCGCCGAGACCGGCAGCCTGTCGCGGGCGGCCATTCGGTTAGGTAAAGACCGAACCACGCTGCGCGATCTGCTGGACTATCTGGAAGACGCGCTGGGTTACCATCTGTTCAGCCGGGAAGGGCGTACCCTGACCTTAACCGACGAAGGCGAGCAGCTTTTTCGTCAGGCGCATCTGCTGTTGCGCCAGGCGCAGGCTTTCGAGTCTTTTGCGCAAACGCTGCCGCAAACCACCGGACAGGCGCTGCGTCTGGTGTACGATCCCTTTATCCCACGTGATTTTCTCTGCGCGCTGGCCGATACGCTGGCCCGGCGGCAGATCCGCCTGAGCTGCTGGAGCGCCTCGCGGCGCGAAGCCGAGCAGGCGCTGAGCGATGGCGTGGCGGATATGGCGCTGTGCCAGGCTAACAACCGCACGCTGGGGAGCGAAATGGAGTGGCGGGCGCTCGGCACCGTGGATCTGCGTTTCTACGCGGCGGACAGCCTGTTCCACGACGCTCCGCGGCCGCTGACGCTATTGAATCTTTCGTTGACGCCGCAGTTAGTGATGCACCGGCGCAGTGACGATCAGATTGCCCGCCGGCTGCAGATCTCCGGCCATACGCTGTATATGAACGAAATTACTCTGCTGCGCCATGCGCTGGAGCAGGGGAGGGGCTGGGGGTTTTTACCGGACCATTTGCGGCCAGGCGAGTGGCAGGGAGTCAGTGAAATCGCGACGGAGGTCGGCAGTCAGGGGCTGAACGTCACCATGGTGATGCTCTGGCTGCCCGGAATGAATAAGCACCGGATGCTTAGCGACATCGTGGACAAGGCGCCGGAGCTTTGGCGGCGCGGATAACAAAACGCCCCGGAGCCGAAGACCCCGGGGCGCTTGCCATACAACTTGCTATCGGCGATTACGCGCGAACGAAGTCGATGTGAGTCAGTTTCGGCTTGAACGCGTGGCGCTGAACAGCCTGAACTTTGACTTTTTCTTCTTTGCCATCAACCACGACGGTCAGAACTTCGCCGTAAAACTCAGCTTTGTCCTGCATGTTCCAAACTTTGTCGTGGTCCAGTTCGATAGCAACCGGAGCAGCTTCGCCACCGTAGATGATTGCCGGGAACTTGTTAGCTGCGCGCAGGCGGCGGCTCGCACCCTTACCCTGCTCTTTACGTACTTCTGCGTTGATAGTAAACATTGATGTCTCTCTATATATAAAGCCTGCTACAGGCGACCCAGCAACAGGTGGATTATCTGCTTTGCGAATGCAAAAGCGGGCGGCATTATAGCCGCCAAACGACACCCGGGCAATCAAAACCTCAGCTTTCGGGTGATTAACGCAGCTCGTTGGCGCGGCGAAAACGCCCCTGATAATCGAACACTTTTTCCCGCACCTGCCAGTACTGGCCTTTCATGCGGGCGACGACAAAGTCCGGATGGCGCAGCAGCGCCTGCTGGGCCACGATATCCGCCGGCGTTATCCAGCGCAGCGGCACCCCCGGCGTGCGGGTATGCGGGCGAATAAACAACTGCTCAAAGGCGGTACGCTGGGCGGGCGTCTGCAGACGGAAGCGCTCACTGACGTCGGCGCCGTCTTCATCGTAGTAGGTGATTTTCAGCCACGGGCCTTTCTCGTCGCCGCCGTGCTGCAGGGCCATGCCGCTGCAGCGTAGCACCAGCGCGTCCTTCAGCTTCAGCGCCGCCTTCAGCATATCGTCCGGGTCAACCAGAATGGTGTCGCACTCCCGGCAGCGGCGGGCGGCGATATCGTTTTCCGCGTTGCACTGCGGACAGTTTTTGAAGCGAAAGCGGAAGTCGCACTGTTCGCGGTGGCCGTCGTTATCTTCGAACCACCCCTGGCAGCGGCGGCCAAAATGCTCAATCAAGGTGCCGTCGGCGGTGGTTTTGCCCCAGAAGGTATTGGCGAAGCCGCAGGCCGGGCAGAAGACCTGCACCGGCACGTTGTCGCTTTTACCCTTCGGCGTTCCCACTTCCGGGGCGTACAGGTCGTGCGGGTTGCCGGCGTAGTCGAGGATCAGGCAGTCGGTTTTTCCCGGCGCCAGGCGCAGGCCGCGGCCAACGATCTGTTGGTAAAGACTCACCGACTCGGTGGGGCGGAGGATGGCGATCAGGTCGACGTGCGGGGCGTCGAAGCCGGTGGTCAGCACCGCGACGTTCACCAGATAGCGATACTCCTGCGCTTTAAACGCCTCGATGATGCGATCCCGTTCCGGACCCGGGGTTTCCCCGGTGATCAGCGCCGCCTGGCCTGCCGGCAGCAGGCCGGTCACTTCCCGGGCGTGCTCCACGGTGGCGGCGAAGATCATCACCCCTTTGCGGCTTTCGGCGAACTCCACGATCTGGCTGACGATATGTGGGGTGATACGCTGCTGTTTTTTCAGCTCATGGTTAAGATCGGCTTCGCTGAACAGGCCGTTGCTTTGCGCCTGCAGGCGACTGAAATCGTACTGCACCACCGGCATATCGAGGCGCTCCGGCGGCGTCAGGTAGCCGTGTTTAATCATATAGCGCAGCGGTAGCTCATAGATGCAGTCGCGGAACAGGGCCTTTTCATCGCCGCGCACCATCCCGTGGTAGTGGAACTGATAGATCCAGCCCTTGCCAAGGCGGAACGGAGTGGCCGTCAGGCCGAGCAGCCGGATCTGCGGATTGACCTGCCGCAGGTGACCGATGATCTGCTGATACTGGCTGTCGTCATCATCGCTGATGCGGTGGCATTCATCGACGATGAGTAGCGAAAATTCGCTGCGAAACTGGTCGAGATTGCGCGCCACCGACTGTACGCTGCCGAACACCACTTTGCCGTGGCTCTCTTTTCGCTGCAGACCGGCGGCAAAGATATCCGCCTCAAGGCCAAGGGCGCAGTATTTGGCATGATTCTGCGCCACCAGCTCTTTGACGTGGGCCAGCACCAGCACGCGGCCGCGGGCCAGGCGGGCAAGCTCGGCGATCACCAGGCTTTTGCCCGCGCCGGTGGGCAGGACAATCGCCGCCGGCTCGGTATGGCGACGGAACCAGGCGAGGGTGGCATCGACGGCTTCTTGTTGGTAAGGACGTAATGTAAAAGTCATGAATTCACGGGGCTAATTAACTCGCGAATAGTATGCCATGAATCTTTTCCCTTGAGTGGTGTTAAGAGCCCGTTATACTAGCCAGTGAAATTCTTCTTTTTCGGGCGATTTGCCCGCTCCAGCACTTTGACAGGCTAAAAAAATCTCATGCGACTTGATAAGTTTATCGCTCAGCAGCTTGGCGTCAGCCGGGCTATTGCCGGGCGTGAAATCCGCGGCAGCCGCGTTACCGTGGACGGCGACATTGTAAAAGATGCTTCCTTTAAGCTTCAGCCGGAGCACGAGGTGGAGTATGACGGGAACACGCTGACCCAGCAGAACGGCCCGCGCTATTTTATGCTCAACAAGCCGCAAGGGTACGTCTGTTCCACCGACGATCCCGATCATCCGACTATCCTTTATTTCCTCGACGAGCCGGTGGCGCATAAGCTGCACGCCGCCGGACGGCTGGATATCGACACCACCGGACTGGTGCTGATGACCGATGACGGCCAGTGGTCGCACCGCATTACCTCGCCACGCCACCATTGTGAAAAAACCTATCTGGTGGCGCTGGAAAGCCCGCTGGCGGAAGGGACCGCGGAGCTGTTCGCCAAAGGGGTCCAGCTGCATAACGAAAAAGATCTCACCAAACCGGCGGTGCTGGAAGTGATCACTCCGACCGAAGTGCGCCTCACCATCAGCGAAGGCCGCTACCATCAGGTGAAACGCATGTTCGCCGCCGTGGGCAACCACGTGGTTGGCCTGCATCGGGAACGCATCGGCGACATCCAGCTGGATGAATCGCTGGCGCCGGGTGAATATCGTCCGCTGACGGAAGCGGAAATCGCCAGCGTGGGCGCCCCGCAGCCACGGAGTAAAACGTGACGCTGAAGCAGAATTCTTCACTGGGGATTGTGTTTATCCTTGGCCTGCTGGCCATGCTGATGCCGCTGTCGATCGATATGTACCTCCCGGCCCTGCCGGTGATCGCTGCCCAGTACCACGTGCCGGACGGCAGCGCGCAGATGACCCTCAGCACCTATATCCTCGGCTTTGCGTTGGGTCAGCTGCTGTACGGTCCGATGGCTGACAGCCTCGGCCGCAAGCCGGTGATCCTCGGCGGAACGCTGGTCTTCGCGGCGGCGGCGGTGGCCTGCGCCCTGTCGCAGACCATCGAGATGCTGATCGCCATGCGCTTCTTCCACGGTCTGGCGGCCGCGGCGGCCAGCGTGGTGATTAACGCCCTGATGCGCGACATCTATCCGAAAGATGAGTTTTCGCGGATGATGTCGTTTGTCATGCTGGTGACGACCATTGCGCCGCTGGTGGCGCCGATGGTCGGCGGGGCGGTGCTGGTCTGGTTCAGCTGGCATGCCATTTTCTGGATCCTCGCCCTGGTGGCCCTGCTGGCGTCGCTGATGATCGGCCTGTTTATCCGCGAAACGCTACCGGCTGAAAGGCGTCAGCCGTTCCACCTGCGCACCACGCTGGGTAACTTTGCCACCCTGTTCCGCCATAAGCGGGTCCTGAGCTATATGCTGGCGAGCGGCTTTAGCTTCGCGGGCATGTTCTCTTTCCTTAGCGCCGGGCCTTTCGTCTATATCAATATTAACCACGTCGCGCCTCAGCACTTTGGCTACTATTTTGCGCTGAACATTGTCTTTTTGTTCCTGATGACCATGTTCAACAGCCGGTTTGTGCGGCGGGTAGGGGCGTTGCGCATGTTCCGCGCCGGGCTGTGGATCCAGTTTGCCATGGCGGTATGGATGGTGGTTTGCGCGCTGCTCGACGTCGGTTTCTGGTCGCTGGTGATCGGCGTGGCGGCCTTCGTTGGCTGCGTATCGATGGTGTCGTCTAACGCTATGGCGGTGATCCTCGATGAGTTTCCGCATATGGCGGGCACCGCTTCGTCGCTGGCGGGGACTTTCCGCTTTGGTATCGGGGCGATTATCGGCGCGCTACTGTCGATGGCGACCTTTACCACCGCCTGGCCGATGCTGATCTCTATCGCCTTCTGCGCCACCAGCTCTATTTTCTTCTCGCTTTACGCTTCCCGCCGGCGAAAAATCGCACGCTAGGTCACATTTTCAGGGGCGAAATCGCCCCTTTCTTGATGCATGTCAACCGCCATGGGCTTCAGGGTTCTGTGATTTGTTTCCTTTATGTAAAATCAATTAGTGTAAAAAGTCGCATTGTTGCGATAAAAAAGTTGTTTTGGATCACAGAAACGGGTACATATAGCGCCAATCGGCTTGCCGGGTTAAAAAATAACACGCTGGAATATAAGCGCTTAACCCTGGTCCGACGCGGCTGTAAACGTTTTCTGCGTCTGAGCAGGACTATTTGTCAACAGTGTGTTAATATTGATGTAAATTTATTGTGAAGCCTTTTGCTTCCGGGGAAACCACGTGAATACACAACAACTCTCTATCGTACACCGTCTGCCGCAGAGCTATCGCTGGCTGGCCGGTTTTGCGGGTTCCAGAGTTGAACCGATTCCGCAAAACGGCGCGCAGAACGAAAACAGTCTCGTCGCCCTGAAACTGCTGAGTCCGGACGGTGAAAAAGCCTGGCCGGTGATGCATAAGCTCAGCCAGGCGTTAAGCGACATCGAAGTCGACTGTTCCGTTCTTGAGTGCGAAGGCGAACCCTGCCTGTTCGTTAATCTGCAGGATGAGTTTGCCGCCACCTGTCGTCTGAAAAATTTTGGCGTGGCGATCGCCGAGCCCTTCTCCGGCAATAACCCTTTCTGACCGTCAGCTTAGCGCCAGCAGCTGGCGGGTATACTCATGCCGGGGCGCGCTGAAGACGGACTGGCACTCGCCCTGTTCAACCACCACTCCCTGCCGCAGCACCATCACCTGGTGACACAGCGCGCGCACCACGCCTAAATCATGGCTGATAAAAATATAGGCCAGCTGATGCTTCAGCTGTAATGCTTTCAACAGATTCAGGATCTGCGCCTGAACGGTTTTATCCAGCGAGGAAGTCGGCTCGTCGAGGACGATCAGCTGCGGCTTGACGATTAACGCTCTGGCGATGGCGATACGCTGGCGCTGGCCGCCGGAGAATGCCGCCGGGTAGCGCTGGCGGCTGGCCGGATCGAGCCCGACCTCCTGCATGGCAAGGATCACCGCCTGTTCGCGTTCGACTGCCGTCAGCGTCGGCTGATGGACGCGCAATCCTTCTTCAATAATCTGCTGCGCCGTCAGGCGCGGATTGAGCGACGAGTTCGGATCCTGAAAAACCACCTGCATTTGTCGGCGCAGCGGCAGCAGCTGTCGACGGTTACGCCCCTGAATCGGCTGACCGGTAAAGGTTATCCTGCCCTCGGATGAGATCAGGCGCAGCAGCGCCAGACCGGTGGTGCTTTTCCCCGATCCCGATTCGCCCACCAGCCCCAGCGTCTCGCCGGCGCGTAGCTGAAAACTGAGGCTGTTGACCACCCGATGGCGATCGACAACCCGGCGCAGGATCCCTTTGCGAACAGGAAATGCCACGTTTAAATCGTCCACCTGCAGCAGCACCGGGGCATCGACGGCCAACGGCACCGGCTCACCGTCCGGTTCGCTATCCAGCAGGCGTTGGGTGTAGGGATGAGCCGGCGCGCTGAACAGCGCCCGACAGTGATTGTGCTCCACGCAGCGGCCGTTCTGCATTACCGCCACCCGGTCAGCCAGCTGGCGGACGATGCTCAGGTTATGGGTAATAAACAGCATCCCCATGTTCAGCTCCCGCTTCAGCTCGCGCAGCAGCTGCAGAATTTGCGCCTGCACTGACACATCGAGGGCGGTGGTCGGCTCGTCGGCGATCAGCAGCTCAGGGCGCGTCAGCAGCGCCATGGCGATCATCACCCGCTGGCGCTCGCCGCCGGAGAGCTGGTGCGGATAGTCCGCCAGCCGCCGCGGCGCCTGACGGATCCCGACGCGCTCCAGGCAGTCGAGGATCTCCCCGCGCGCCGCCTCTTTGCGCATTCCCCGGTGTAACGACAGCACCTCGTAGAGCTGTTTTTCCAGGGTGTGCAGGGGATTGAGCGACACCATCGGCTCCTGAAAGATCATCGCGATCCGGTTGCCGCGTACGCCGCGCAGGGTCGCCTCATCAGCATGCAGCAGCGACTGGCCATGAAAACGGATATCGCCGCTGGGGTAGCTTGCCGGCGGGGTAGGGAGCAGCCGCAGCACCGACAGGGCGGAGATGCTCTTACCGGAGCCGGATTCTCCCACCAGGGCCAGCGTTTCGCCGACCGCCACTTCGAGCGACAGATTATGCACGACGGTCTGCGTCTCGCCCTGCTGGCGAAAGGCGATAGAGAGATTGTCGATAGCTAACAGCGGGTGGGTCATATTACACCGCCTTACTGGGGTCAAAGGCGTCGCGAACCGCTTCACCGATGAAAATCAGCAGCGTCAGCAGCATGGCGACGGAAAGAAACGCGGCAATACCCAGCCAGGGCGCCTGCAGGTTGTTTTTGCCCTGCAGGAGCAGCTCGCCGAGTGAGGGCGAGCCAAGCGGCAGGCCGAAGCCGAGAAAATCCAGCGACGTCAGGGTGGTAATAGAGCTGCAGAGAATAAAAGGCAGGAAGGTGAGGGTCGCCACCATCGCGTTGGGCAGCATATGCCGCAGGATGATCTGCCGGTCGCTGACCCCTAACGCCTGCGCCGCCCGGATGTAGTCGTAGTTGCGGGTGCGGAGAAATTCAGCGCGCACCACGCCCACCAGTGTCATCCAGCCAAACAGGACGGTGATCGCCAACAGCCACCAGAAGCCCGGCTGCACGACGCTGGAGAGCAGAATGATCAGAAACAGCGTCGGCATGCCGGACCAGACTTCGATAAAACGCTGCCCCCAGAGGTCGATTTTACCGCCGTAATAACCCTGGATCGCCCCGGCCAGCACCCCCAGCACGCTGGAGAACAGCGTCAGCAGCAGGCCAAAGAGTACCGAGATGCGCGTCCCATAGAGGATCCGCGCCAGCACATCGCCGCCGTTGGCGTCGGTGCCGAGCCAGTTGCTGGCCGAGGGCGGCGAGGGAAAAGGAACCGTGCTGGCAAAATTGATCGTCGTCGCGCCGAAGCGCACCGGCGGCCAAAGCGCCCAGCCGTGGCTGGCCAGCTGGTGCTGCAGCCACGGATCCTGATAGTCAGCGGCGGTGGCGAATGCGCCGCCGAAGGTCTGCTCGGTGTAGTTTTTTAATACCGGGACGTACAGCTGGCCCCGGTACTGCACCAGCAGCGGCCGATCGTTGGCCAGCAGCTCAGCCCCCAGGCTGCAGAGGAAGAGAATTAAAAACAGCCACAGCGACCAGTAACCGCGACGGTTGTGGCGAAAGCGCGCCCAGCGGGCCTGATTAACGGGACTGAAGAACGACATTAGCGGCCCTCAAAATCAATACGCGGGTCGACCAGCGTATAGCTGATATCGCTGACGATATTAAGCAGCAGGCCGATCAGGGTGAAAATATAGAGCGTCCCGAACATCACCGGATAGTCGCGGGAGACCGTCGCTTCATAGCCCAGCAGCCCCAGACCATTCAACGAGAACATCACTTCGATCAGCAGCGAGCCGGTAAAGAACATACTGATAAAGGTGGCCGGGAAACCAGCGATCACCAGCAGCATGGCGTTGCGGAACACGTGTCCCCAGAGGATCTGTTTCTCCCCGACGCCTTTGGCGCGGGCGGTAACCACATACTGTTTGCGGATCTCGTCGAGGAAGCTGTTTTTGGTCAGCATGGTCAGGGCGGCGAAGCCGCCGATCACCGTCGCCAGCACCGGCAGGGTGATGTGCCACAGATAGTCGAGGATCTTTTCATACCACGGCAGGGTGTCGAAGTTTGGCGAGACCAGACCGCGCAGCGGGAAAAGGTCGAAATAGCTGCCGCCGGCAAAAATCACGATCAGCAGGATGGCGAACAGAAAGGCGGGGATCGCATAGCCAATGATAATCAGCGTACTGCTCCAGAGGTCAAAGCGGCTGCCGTTGCTGACGGCTTTGCGGATGCCCAGCGGAATGGAGACCAGATAGATGATCAGCGTGCTCCACAGCCCGAGGCTCACCGAGACCGGCAGGCTGTCTTTAATCAGCTGCAGCACGGAGGCGCTGCGAAACAGGCTGTCGCCAAAATCAAAGCGCAGATAATCGCCCAGCATCTTCAGGTAGCGCTCGTGCAGCGGTTTGTCGAAGCCGTAGCGGTGGGTGATCTCGGCGATGACTTCCGGATCGAGGCCGCGCCCGCCGCGATAGTGCCCCTCGCTGATATTGCCGGCGCCGGTGCGGGCATGGCTGGCGCCCATCCCGCCGTCGCCGGCGCCTGGCATTCCGCCGTGCTGACCAAATTCGATGGCGGCGATGGCCTGGTCGACCGGGCCGCCGGGGGCGATCTGCACAATAAAAAAGTTAATGGTGATGATGGCCCACAGGGTGGGGATCACTAACAGCAAACGGCGGATCAGGTAACTGCCCATGGTATGTCCTTAGCGTCTGTCCGCGGGGAGGGTGGCCGCTTTGTTCGCGTCATACCACCAGGTATCAAGGCCGGACGAATAAATGGGGCGGGTTTTCGGGAACGAGAATTTATTCCACCACGCGGTGCGGTCCTGCGCCATATACCACATCGGCAACATATAGTGATTCCAGGTAAGGACGCGGTCCAGCGCCCGGCCGAGCGGGATCAGCTTCTGCTTATTACCCTGCCACTGCAGGATCTGCGCAATCAGTTTATCTACCACCGGACTCTGCACCCCCGGCGCGTTGTAGCTGGAGTGAATATAGTCTGACGCCCAGGAGATTTGCAGGTCGGTCCCCGGCCAGGGCATGGCACGCCACAGGCTTGGCATCATGTCGTAATCGCGGCTGCGGCGGCGGTTGCTGTACTGCGAGTTATCCACCTGACGAATATCCATGACGATCCCCAGGCGCTGCAGGTTGTGCTGGAACGGCAGCACCCAGCGGTCATTGCTTCCGGCCGGCATCAGCAGCTCAAAGCGCAGCGGCTTACCGGTGGCGGCGTTAACCCGGCGCTGGTTCTTCACCGTCCAGCCTGCCGCGTTGAGCAGGGCGTCGGCTTTGAGTAAGTTGGCGCGGTCAAAGCCATCGCCGCGGGAGACCGGCGGCTGGTAAACCTGGCTGAAGAGCTCGGGGGGCAGTTCGTTTTTCATCGGCGTCAGCAGGGCCAGTTCGGCCGCGTCGGGCAGGCTGCGGGCGGCATATTCGGTGTTCTGGAAATAGCTATTGGCGCGCTGATAGGCGCTGTAGAACAGCGCTTTGTTCATCCATTCAAAATCAAACGCCAGGGTAATGGCCTCCCGCACCCGGCGATCGGCGAATACCGGGCGCTGGATATTGAACGCCAGCCACTGGGTATCCTGCGCCGAGGTGTTGGCATACTCCTCTTTGATGATATAGCCGCGGCTGAAGTTGCGGCCAACGTAGCGGGTAGCCCAGTTTTTGGCGACTGTCTCTTCCCGGCGGTCAACGGCCCCGGCTTTAAAGGCTTCAAAAGCGACGTTGTCGTCAAGATAATAGTCATAGCGCAGCGTATCGAAGTTCCAGCGACCGCGGTTGACCGGCAGGTCGGCCGCCCAGTAGTCGGCGACCCGGGAATAGGTAATATACTGTCCCATCCGCCAGGCGCTGATGCGATAGGGTCCGCTGGCCAGCGGCGGCTTTGACAGCGGGTCGCTAAGTTTGTGATGGCGCCAGAACGCCTCGGGCATCACCGGTAGGCTCAGCAGGCTCAGCATATTCTCTTTACCGGGCTGGCCGAGGTCGATACGCACAGTCAACGGCGCGATGGCCTTCACGGTGGTGCCTTTATAAAAGAGGCGGAACTGCGGCACCCCTTCGGTCATAAACTTCTTGAAGGTAAAAGCGACATCCTGGGCGGTGATTGGCGTGCCGTCGTGAAAACGGGCGCGGGGGTTGAGAGCGATCTCCATCCATGAATAGTCCCCGGCGTAGCGCGCCCGCTCGGCAATCAGCGGATAATAGCTCCCGGGCTCATCATCCGAAGTGGTGAACAGGGGATCGTAGAGCGCCTCAGTTCGTACCGCGGGATTGCCGCGCAGCGCGTAGCGGTTGAAGTTGTCGAAGGTGCCGATTGCCGCCAGGGTGAGGGTACCGCCTTTCGGCGCCTGTGGATTGACATAATCAAAATGGCTGAAACCGGCGGCGTATTTGGGCTCGCCGATAATCGCGAAGGCGACGCTTTCCTGAATGGATTGCGCGTTAGCGCTCAGGCTAAACAGAGCAAGCAGAAGCAGAAAAAGTCGCGCATACATAGGCGGCAGAATACCCTGTCATAGCCGGCCCCCGTGGCCGACTTCTGTTCCCGCATCATAAGTGAGACTTAACGCGTTGTGAAATAATTCGCGGGTTCATCGTGCGCGGCCATCAGCGCCGCCAGCGACAGCGGCCGGCTGATCCAGTACCCCTGCAGGAAATGAACCCCCTGAGCGCGGAGCCACTCCGCCTGCTCCTGGGTCTCCACCCCTTCGGCGATGGTCATTAATTTCAGCCGGCGGCTGAGGGTCAGCACCGCATCCAGCACCGGCGAGGTAACAGTTTCGGTGCCAATCGCCTGCACAAAGCCGCGATCGATCTTCAGATAGTCGAAGTTATAGCGCTCAAGATAGATCAGCGCGCTATGCCCGGTGCCAAAATCATCAATCGCGATTTCGAATCCCTGGCGGTGGAGCCAGGCGAAGTTAGCCATCGATTTTTCTTTATCAATCATCGCCCGCTCGGTCACCTCCAGCACCACGTGAAAATGGCCGGCGGGCAGGGCGGCGGTGAAGCGCAGCATATCGTCGCGGAAGCTGTCGGCCTGCAGATGCGCAGGGGAAATATTCAGCCCCAGCTTGACGCCGCGCGGCAGAATACGCTGCAGCGCCGGCGCGTCGCGGGCGATCAGCGCCAGCAGGTGATCGGTCAGCGGCACGATCATCTGCTGGGTTTCCGCGAGGTTAATAAAGATGTCAGGCGGGATTTCGCCCACCACCGGATGGCGCCAGCGCATCAGAACCTCCACGCCCATGATCCGCAAGGTCTGAGCATTCACCACCGGCTGATAGACGATGTAGAACTGGTTGTTTTTGATCCCCAGGAGAATGGATTTTCGCGGATCGGATTTGATCGTCAGCACGTAATAGCAGAGCAGCCCCGCCAGCAGGCCGCACACCACCCCGAGCAGCAGAGCAAACTGCGTATTTTCCGCCAGCCAGCTGTTGGCATACAGGTAGACCTTCAGCGGTAAACCCTCGATCTGTGTCTGGCGGATCGGCGCGTCATGCAGCGTTTGCGGATCCACCAGCCGGTTACTGAAGGTGGAGATGGCGGTGTGATCGATGGCCAGCGCAATGCCGCTGAAATCATTCTGCCGTGCAGAATAGAGGATATACGGTGTGAGATTGGCGTTAATCGACACGAAAATGCCGCTGTTTTTATCACCAGGTTTTCCTACCCACAACGCCAGCGCCGCGCTCTTCGGCATCATCGGCGTGCCCGGCAAAATGGCCATATCAAGGGGTTTGCGGATATCAATGGCCGGGATCAGCTGGGTGAGGGGGGTATCCATGGCGCCGGTTGCCGAGGAGCAAAAGGCCACGCCGTTTTTGACCAGCAGAAAGGCGCGGACGTTAGGGCTGAAAGCGGCATGGGAGGTGAGCCCGGAGTCAATATTCTCGCAGGGCTGGTCCACCAGCGGCTGCAGGCCGTCGATGGTCTGCCGCAGGTCGTGAAAGTAGCTCTTCAGATAGGTATTAACGTTGTTGATAATGGCGTCGAAACGCTCCGCCCGGTTATGGTAAATCACCATAAACTGAATGCTGCCGGCCAGTAGCGCGACGATAACTCCCACGCACAAGCTGGTTATCCAGGTTTTACGCTGGGGCGAAAAGTAGCGAGTCAGCATAGCTATAGTCTTTCCGTGTTATTGATGCGCAGCAACGGGTTGTCAGTCGTCGTTTTTCTCATTCCCACTTAAAAGACATAGCTTATTTTGCGTCGTTCAGAATCAGGTGGCAAAAAAAAACACTGCCGGGGCAGTGTTTTTTATCCCGCTTCCAGCCAAGGGATAACCGGCGGCGGTAGAGGACAGTTTACGAGCGGCTCAGGACTCGACGCGCTTCGTTGTAGCGCTTTTTCCAGTATGGCTCATCCATGCTGGAGATAGTCACCCCGCTGCTGGTAGAGGCGTGAACAAACTGGTTGTTGCCGAGGTAGATCCCTACATGGCGGCCGGTAGAACCGGCACGGAACAGAACCAGATCGCCGGTACGCAGCTGGGTACGGGAAATCGATTTTCCGGTTTCCTGCTGTTCAGAAGTTGAACGCGGCAGTTCCAGACCAAATTGTTCGCGGAAGGTGCGCTGCACGAACGCCGAGCAGTCGATACCTTTGCGGGTGCTGCCGCCGAGGCGGTAACGCACGCCTTTCCAGCTGGCATACTGATCCATTAAACGGGACTTCACGTCCAGGTTACGGACCATCGTTTCAAATTCATCCTGAGAGGCTTGCAGTGATGATAAATCGCCACTACCCACAGCATGCGTCTCAGAATGCATATTCCTGGCGGTACTTGTTGAACTACACGCGGAAAGCAGAACCGCTACTGCAATCGCGGGGGCTACCCGCAAGATGTATCTCAAAATCGGCTGAGATTTGACCATGCTGTTTATTTTCCCTTGTTGTCCTTAACGACAATGTCGTTATAAAAAATGCCAAACGTGTTAGAGCCTAAATACCCATCCGCAATGAGACAATTCCTTAAGCTTAAATTTGTGCAGTCACGCACAATTTTATTCACGCCTTGAATTAATGTTGCGGAAAAGGCAAAACGAGAACGAGATTACCCTATCAAACGCCGCATGGCGAGCGGTTTTGCGCGATTTCTTATAAGTATTTTGGTGACAAAAAGTGAATCATCGGGAAAGGCCAAAATAGCGACAATATCGGGCAAAAAACAGACAATTCCTTCATTTGTCACGGGATTAATGTGACAAGAAGATGAACGTGATGTAGAAAAAAAGGACAATTGAAAAAAAGGGACCCAAAAGGTCCCCTTATAGATAATGAGTCTGGCGACTGCCGGAGACATTATTTGGCTGATATTCCACCGGGTAAGTAGCGATCGAAAAAGGCGATCAGTTTATCGCTCAGGGGAGTCATCAATACCCAGGGCGCGCCAATCAGCACGGCGGTCAGCGAGCCGACGGCAATATCGCTGAACCAGTGGGCGCCAATCATCACCCGCGGGAAAGCAAAGACCACAAATATCACCAGCGCCACAGCCAGCGCGCGGCGACCAAAATAGCGCCACATAAAGCTCGCGAAGATCAGCAGCATCATCCCATGATCGCCGGGGAAGCTGTCCTTGGAAGCATCCTTAGTGGGGAAGTTAACGACGTCGCTGACGCGGGTCACATCGCTGAAAAACAGCGACGGGCTGGCGCGCTGAACCGGCATCAGGTGCTGCGCCAGCTGGTTGATGATCACCGCCGCCAGCAGCATCACCAGGCCCATAATGGCGATCTGACGACGGCCTGCCGCCGGCGCCTTGAGCCAGTAGCTAAGCATCAGGCACCCCATCGCCAGCAGCGAGCAGGCGTCGAAGGCGCGATTGTTGATGATCGCCAGCAGCCAGGCGTAAGCGCGGCTGACGCTGACGCCATGGTTAAAGAAATGGAAGATCGCGGAGTCAACAGGCGCCCACGCGCCGTGGTTGGCTGGCAGATACCAGGAGCAAAATAGCGCCACACCCGCGATGTTTAGCAGCAAGATTAAAGGAATTCGGTTTTTCATCATAGCCATTGCGATTTTGTGACAGTCGGCGGCAACCTTAGCCGCCTTAACTTAAACGAAGCCTCAACAATGAGGTCTGGAGCGCATTCCAGTCGGCTTCATTAGCGGAGATAAGCTCGATGCGGCTATCGGGCGGGGCGACGCTGAGGGTCTCGATATGCAGATCCTCACCCTGGCGGTTGATCCGCACCGCCCCTTCGGCAATGCGCAGCACACCTTTGACGCGCGCCACCGGCGCCAGCCGGGCCCACTCCAGCAGGGCGATGGTGTCAAAGACCGTTTCCGCGTCGAAGATCCAACCGCAGGCCTGATAGCCCTGGCCGCTGTTAAGGTGGCGGCGCCAGCGCTGGTGTTCCGCCAGGCTAAGGGCGGCGAGACCGGCTGTTGGAGGATGGCGATGGGCGTGCTCCGCGCTCGCCGGCAGTGGGGCGGTGTTGCGCCGGGGTTCATCAAGCAGGGCGAGGTCGATATTCCCCTGGATCGCCGACACCTGGCGGCGCTCGCCACCCCAGCGTTGCCACCAGTCGGCAAACGCCTGAGCGCTTTCGGGCGTTTCCCGATCGCTTTTATTGGCCACGATGATATCCGCCGCCGCCAGCTGGTCGCGAAAGTTGTCGTTGTTGACCGCTTTCTCGTCCAGTAACTGACGCGGATCGAGGATGCACAGGGTCGCGCGCAGATCGATCCAGGGTTCATACACCGCCGCGGTGAGAATATCGAGGATCTGCTTTGGATGGCCAAGTCCGGTAGGTTCGATCAACAGACGATCGGGTTTCCCCTTGCGCAGCAGGGTGTTCAGCCCGACCTGCATTGGCAGGCCATTGACACAGCACATGCAGCCGCCGGGGATCTCTTTGAGCAGGGCGCCGCTGTCGGCCAGCAGCGCGCCGTCTATCCCGACTTCGCCAAACTCGTTAACCAGTACGGCCCATTTTTCATCCGCAGGCTTCTGCGCCAGCAGATGAAGAATCGAGGTCGTCTTACCGCTGCCGAGAAAGCCGGTGATCAAATTGGTTCTGGTCACTCTTTTCTCCAGGATAAATGTAATGTTGTAACAGTTATGCCTATCCTGACGAAAAAAGAGGGAAAAGAGAAGTCCTGAGGCGGACAGAAGGGAATTCTGTCCGCATAAGCGCAAATATTGTTAAGAATCGAGCGCGCGGGCAACTGCCTCGCGGGCGCCGTGCATCGCCAGCTGCTGCCAGGCGGCGCGGATCCCGGCGACAAACAGGGCGTTGCGCGGCAGGTCGCGGCCAAATATTTCCTCCAGACCCAGCAGGGCGTCAACACGCTGCTGCTCATCGCTCTGCGCCACCCGCTGCTGGATCTTGTCTACCAGCGGATCGCGCACGTCGATGGTCTGACCAGCATCATCCGTGCCGCTGACGTAGCGCATCCAGCCGGCCACGCCGAGGGCCAGCAGCGGCCAGCGGCTGCCGCGCTCAAGATGCACGCGAATACCGTCGAGCATGCGCTGGGGTAGCTTCTGGCTGCCGTCCATGGCGATTTGCCAGGTACGGTGTTTGAGCGCCGGGTTGCTGAAGCGCGCGATTAAGCTGTCGGCATAGGCCGCCAGGTCGACGCCGGTAATGGTCAGCGTCGGGGCCTGTTCGTCGAGCATCAGCTGGCGGGCGGCGCGGCGGAAGACCTCATCCTGCATGCAGTCGCTAACGTGCGCATGACCTGCCAGATAGCCAAGCCAGGCGAGGAAAGAGTGGCTGCCGTTGAGCATCCGCAGCTTCATCTGCTCCCAGGGCAGCACGTCGTCGGTCATCTGCACGCCTGCCGTCTCCCAGGCGGGGCGCCCGGCGACAAAGTGGTCTTCGACTACCCACTGAATGAAGGGTTCGCAGCTGATGGCGCAGGGATCTTCCACTCCCAGCACGGCGGCGATTTCTGCCAGCGACTCGGCGGTGGCGGCGGGAACAATGCGATCCACCATGGTGCCCGGGAAGCTAACGTTGTCGGCGATCCAGCTCGCCAGCGCCGGACTGCGTTTTTCCGCCATGCCGAGGACGGCATTTTTCACCACGTGGCCGTTATCGGGAATGTTATCGCAGGAGAGCACGGTAAAGGGCGGCAGGCCGCGTTCCCGGCGGCGGGCCAGCGCTTCAACTAAAATACCGGGAGCCGACTGCGGGAGCGTCGGATTTTCCAGATCGTGAACGATGCGCGGATGCGTCGGATCCAGCTTGCCGGTCGCCGGATCGATGCAATAGCCTTTTTCCGTGATGGTCAGCGAGACAATCGCCACCTGCGGCTCGCAGAATTTCTCGATAATCGCCGCCAGCGAATCGAGCCTGGCGTTCAGGCATTCGTGCACTGCGCCGATAATAATGGGCTGATTACCGTCGGCGCCTTTTTCCAGTACGGTAAACAGGTGGTCCTGTTCGCGCAGCTGGCCCATCAGCGTATCGCCGCTGAACAGACTGATTTCGCAGATCCCCCAGTCGCCGCCGATGTTATTCAGCACGCGATCGGTCAGCAGCGCCTGGTGCGCGCGATGAAACGCGCCAAAGCCGAAATGGACAATACGCGAGCGGAGCTGGCTGCGATCGTACTGAGGACGTTGCACGTTTTCCGGTAGCGTAGCGGTTGCAATTGTTGTCATTCTTTACACACCTGTTTAACTGCTTATTAACATTGCCAGTCTAAAGTTATATGACAGGAAATTAAATTGGTAAGCCGAAATTATCCGCTGACTGTGAGCTGGATCAATCAATGCGCCGGCACTGTTTGCAGCCTGCTGAGAAACATGTATGGTAGTCGTCATGAGTGTCGCCATTATTGGTATAACAACTTTTGTGAGGGCATAGCGATGGAGCAAACCTGGCGGTGGTATGGGCCGAACGATCCGGTATCGCTTGATGATGTACGGCAGGCAGGAGCGACCGGGGTCGTCACTGCGCTGCACCATATTGCAAACGGTCAGGTCTGGCCGGTCGACGAGATTAAAGAGCGTCAGGCGCTGTTAGCGGCGAAAGGGCTGACCTGGTCGGTGGTCGAAAGCATTCCGGTGCACGAGGATATTAAAACCCACAGCGGGCAGTATGCGACCTGGATTGCCAACTATCAGCAGAGCATCCGCAACCTCGCGGCCTGCGGCATCGATACCGTATGCTACAACTTTATGCCGATCCTCGACTGGACGCGCACCGATCTGGAATATGAGCTGCCGGATGGCTCCCGGGCGCTGCGTTTCGATCAGATCGCCTTCGCCGCCTTTGAACTGCATATCCTCAAACGCCCGGGGGCGGAAGCGGATTACAGCGAAGAAGAGCAGCGCCAGGCCGAGGCGTATTACAAGGCGATGAGCGAAGCGGACATTGAGAAACTAACCCGCAATATCATCGCCGGCCTGCCGGGAGCGGAAGAGGGTTACACCCTCGACCAGTTCCGCGCGCGTCTGGCGGAATATGACCACATCGATAAAGCGCAGCTGCGCGAAAATATGGCCTATTTCCTGCGGGCCATCGTGCCGGTGTGCGAAGAGGTGGGGATCCGTCTGGCTGTGCATCCGGACGATCCGCCGCGGCCGATCCTTGGCCTGCCGCGTATCGTCTCGACCATTGAAGATATGCAGTGGCTGAAAGAGACAGTGGACAGCATTAATAATGGCTTTACCATGTGCACCGGATCCTATGGCGTCCGCGCCGATAACGATCTGGTGAAGATGGTGGAGACCTTTGGCGATCGCATTCACTTTACCCATCTGCGCTCCACCTGCCGTGAAGCGAACCCGAAAACCTTCCACGAGGCGGCGCACCTTAGCGGCGACGTTAATATGGTGGCGGTGGTGGATGCGATTCTGCGTGAAGAGCAGCGGCGTAAGCAGGCCGGCGATCTGCGCCCGATCCCCTTCCGTCCGGATCATGGTCATCAGATGCTCGACGATCTGCGCAAGAAAACCAACCCAGGCTATTCGGCGATTGGCCGTCTCAAGGGGATGGCGGAAGTACGCGGCGTGGAGCTGGCGCTGAAGATGACCAAATACCCTGAACTGCTGTAATCGCGGCAATGGGGATAATAAAAAGGACAGCCAGCGGCTGTCCTTTTTTATGTCAACTCGTCACGGAAGATTAATCCGCGCGGCCCATATAGCGGCACTCTTCGATATGAATGCGGATTTTCTCACCGGTGGTCAGGTATTCCGGCACCTGAATCACCAGGCCAGTGCTCATGGTGGCGGGCTTGGTGCGGGAGCTGGCGGATGCCCCTTTAATCCCCGGCGCGGTTTCGATAATTTCCAGGTCCACGGTCTGCGGCAGCTCAAGCGCCAGCAGCTGCCCATCCCAGGTCAGCACCTGCATATCCGGCATGCCGCCTTCCGGAATAAACTGCAGCTCTTCTTCGATCTGCTCTTTCGTGAAGGTGTAAGGGGTGTAGTCTTCTTTATCCATGAACACGTATTCGTTGCCATCGACATAAGAGAAGTCAACGAAACGGCGGGTCAGGGTCACGGTATCGACGATATCGTCGCCTTTGAAGCGCTCTTCTACTTTCAGGCCGGTACGCACATCGGAGAAGCGCATTTTATACAGTGTCGCAGCACCGCGGGCGCTGGGTGACTGAATATCGATATTTTTCACAATCAGCAGCTTGCCGTTGTAATTCAGCACCATACCTTTTTTAATTTCATTCGCTCTTGGCATTGCAGTAATCCTGTCACTTAACGAGTCAAAAATATCGCGTAAAACTACTCGCGCCCGGGCGTTCAGGCAAGTGGAATTCGCGAGTTTTGCTATCTTCTGGCAAAACGTTTAGGCTGTGGCGCAAAATGAGCGTTCGGGAGCTGGGTTGTGGAATGTCGTACTGATTGTGGCGCATGTTGCATCGCCCCCTCTATATCATCGCCGATCCCCGGTATGCCGCAGGGCAAGCCGGCCAACACTCGCTGTATTCAGCTCTCCGAGCACAATCTGTGCCTCATTTTCGGTTCCCCACTGCGCCCGAAGGTGTGCGCCAGCCTGCAGCCCTCGCCGGAGATGTGCTTGACTCATCGTGATGAAGCCATTACCTGGCTGCTGGCGCTTGAGCTGGCCACCGCGCCCTGAGCTTAAAGCAGCAAATGAGACAGGTTTTTGATATGGACGCTGAGGCCGTCCAGCAGCGCCTGGACGCGCAGCGGAAGAATGTCCCGTCGCTGGTAGATAAGCCAGGCCTGCAGATCGATACAGCGCTCCTTTTTCAGACAGGGAACCAACTGTCCTGCCGCCAGCTCGGTGGCGAGTGAATAGTAGGGCGCATAAACGATCCCCATCCCCAGCTTCGCCAGCTCCACCGCCGGCAGCGTGTTATCGCACACGAATCCCCCCTTTACCGTGAGATTAAGCGGTTTGCCGTTTTTGCTTTTGAAGGTCCAGATATTGTCGCTGCCGCCCAGCATACGCAGGGTGATGCACTCATGATCCACCAGCGCCTCCGGTTCGGCGATAGGGTGTTGCGCGAGGTAATCCGGGGAGGCGAAGACGCCGGTACGAAAGCGGGTAAACGGGCGGGCGATGAGGTTTTCATTCTGTGGCTTAAAGGGGCTTATCAGCAGATCGCAGTCGCTATTGAAAATGGCGCCGTATTTCTGTTCCCGCTCGCTGGCGTTGCGGGTGACCAGATTGATCTGCAGCTCCGGCAGCATTTTTCTTAGCGCTGGCAGAATATAGCGCCCGAGAAACTGGTGGATGCCGATGGGCGCTCCAAGGGTGACAACGCCCTGCAGTGTGTTCTTATAACGGTCGGCGAGGTTGATAAGCTGCTCATGCTGCGCAAGAACGGCGCTGCTGGCGTGAATAAACTGCTCGCCGAACTCGGTACGCACCAGTTCCCTGGCGGTGCGCAGAAAAATAGCCAGACCGACTTTCCGCTCCACGCTGGTCAGCGTCCGTGAGACGTTAGACTGGGGCATATTCAGGCGCTGGGCTGCCCGGCTTACGCTGGCGGTTTCGGCGATGGCGCAGAGGATCCTCAGCTCGTCCATTTTAAAGTCTTTCAACATCTTATCGCTGCCTGATATTAATAGTATATCAAAAATGATATACCAGTTTGGCTGAATTGCCATGTGATTTATTGATCCGCTGAACGTATGATGGCCTTTGCGTTGAACAGTCGTTTATTTAAGGAAATCTGTGCGTTTTATTGCTTCTTTTGTGGTTCTCGACGTGATTAAAAATAACGATCTTCCCGCTGGCTTACTGAGTGTATATGCACCATGCTGCTTAATTATTTTGCTTTGTTTGTATTAATACTGGTATTTCTCATATTGTTTTATGGAGTTATTATTATCCACGATATTCCCTATCACATCGCGCAAAAACGCCAGCATCCCCATCAGGACGCGATTCATGTAGCAGGCTGGATAAGCCTGTTTACCCTGCATGCTATCTGGCCTTTTCTGTGGATCTGGGCCACGTTGTACCGGCCTGATCGTGGCTGGGGGATGGCCTCACAGACCGAAGGACATCAGCAGCGAGTGGAGCTGGAGAAACGCATTGCGTTACTTGAAGCGGCATTAAAAAACAGCCAGCAGGCGTCGGTGGAGAATAGCGAGAAATAATATGGATCTGTTAATTATCCTTTGCTATGTCGCCATTGCCTGGGGCGTGTTTAAAATATTTCGCATTCCAGTAAATAAATGGACGATCCCCACCGCTATATTAGGCGGAATAGTGATCGTCGGTGCGCTAATATTAACGATGAACTATAACCACCCCTATACGATGCGAGCGCAAAAAATTGTCGTCTCCATTCCGATGGTGCCGCAGGTATCAGGCGAGGTGGTGGAGGTGACCAGTAAAACCAATGTGTTAATGAAGAAGGGCGAACTGCTGTTTCGCATCGACGATACCCGCTACCGCGCACGGCTGAACAAGCTGAAAGCCGATCTGGCGGCCGAGGAGGCCACGCTGCGGGCGAAGCAGGCAACCATTGACGATGCCAGCGCCAGAGTACAGCAGGCGCAGGCGGAGTACGACCGGGTCACCCGCGACTACCAGCGCTATGCCCAGGGAGCGGCCATGCCGGTGAATCCTTTTTCGGAACAGGATGTGACTCATGCCAGGCAGCAGGTGCAGATCCAGTCGGCGGTACTGCAGGCGGCGAAAGCGCAATTACAAAACGCCCGAGAGCAGGTATCCGGACGCTACCACGGGCTGGATGCCAATATTGCCAGCCTGAAATCGCAGATCCTTGAAGCGGAGTATAATCTGGCGCAAACCGTGATTCGCGCGCCGAGCGACGGCTACGTCACCCAGCTTCTGGCGCGGCCGGGGATGACCGCGGTGCGTCTGCCCTTCAAGCCGGTGCTGGTATTTATTCCCCAGCAAAAGCGCCAGGTGGTGGCGGTATTCCGCCAGAATTCGGTCCTGCGTCTGACGGCCGGGGATAGCGCGGAGGTGGTGTTTAACGGTCTGCCGGGCAGCGTCTACAGCGGTAAGGTATCGCGGGTGTTGCCGACCGTCCCGGACGGCAGCTACCAGGCCAGCGGCGCGCTGCAAGGACTGAACGCCGGGGCAGGGAAAGAGGGCATTTACGTGCTGATCGACCTCGATCCCCATCCGGAAGTGGAACATTTACCGGACGGGGTCAGCGCCCAGGCGGCGGTGTATACCGATTATTTTGCCCATGTGTCGATTATGCGCAAAGTGCTGCTGCGCATGACCAGCTGGCTGCATTATCTCTATCTGGATCATTAATCCCCATTGCCCGGCTCCGGCCGGGCAACCTTATCTAGACGTCCCTGATCCGCCACAGGCAGGCCTGCGTGGCGATCCCCATGACCAGCGCAATCCAGAACACCGCATGATAGCTCCAGATCTCTGCCACCACGCCCGCCAGTGAGCCGGCGATGATCCAACCGACGCGGGTGGTATTGGTGTAGAGGGTGGTGGCAGCGCCTGCCTGCCCGGGCATCAAATCCTGGAAATAAAGCATGCCAATCCCGGCGAGGATCCCAATATAGATGGCGTTCAGCACCTGCATCGCCAGCAGCAGCCCCGGCGTATGCACCGTCAGCATACCCACATAAAACAGCACCCCAGCCACCGCGGAGAGGCGCATCAGAAAGCGTTTACCGAAGCGCCGGGCATAGTAACCGGCAATCAGCATGGTGGGGATTTCCAGCCCGGCGGCGGTACCCATCATCAGGCCGGCCAGCTTCTCCGGCAGATGCAGCTCGTTAATGATAAACAGCGGCATATTAATGATGTACAGGCTGTTCGTGCCCCACATCAGCGTGCAGATGCTGAACAGCAACAGCGCATCGCGGCGGTGCGTGCGCGGGGCTTCCAGCCGGCCGGTCGCCACCGCCTTCGCTTTGCGCATGCTGGGCAAGAACAGCCAGACCATAATCCCGCAGACGATAAACGCCGCCGCGGCGCTGAGGTACATCGCGGTAAAGCCAAACCCCATCGCCAGCGCATAGGCCAGCGGGGGACCAATCACCCATGCCAGGGAAACCTGGGCGCGCAAAATGGAGCTGAACATCACCGCTTCGCGGCCGGTTTTGTCGGCATGCTCGCGCGCGAGGGCGAACATCTGTGGGTTGGCGGTCGAACCAAAGCTGCTGAGGAAGACGCCGACGAACAGCAAAATGAAGTAGTTCCGGTTCCAGGCAAACAGCACGCAGGCCAGCACTCCCAGCAGGCAGCAGACGACAATCAGCTGCTTGCGGTCGCCCTGACGGTCAGAACGTCCGGCGAGGAACTGACTGACCAGAATGCCTATGACGGCGCTGCCGGTAAAAAAGAAACCCACCATCGCCGGGCGGACGTGTACTTCATTGGTCAGAAACAGGCTCAGGGTCGGCGTCTGCAACGCCCCGGCAATGCCCGTCAGAAAGGCGACGATCAGGAAGGCGGAAGAGGTGACATCGAACCCGCGTCGGGGAAGGGCGGCGCTTCGGTTTTCCATGTGTTTGGTTTTCTGTAGTTTCAGGAGACGGCGCGGAGTTTACGCCTGCTGGCTGAAAATAAACAGTAGTATGGCACGAATAATTAAAAAGGTGTTTCAAAATACAAGGTTCAGCAAAAAGCTGACGCTTACCCCAGCCAGGCGCCAGGGCTTCAGCAAAAGTGTGCAGTACCTCTAAGTTCTGCAATCAAGTCGCTGACGTACCTTGCGCATTGAGCAAGAAAGGTACAAAATTCTTGAAACGTTTCAGCGTCATTCGACATATCGTTCACCGTCAGATGGCGCCTTTTTTCTCAAGTTAGCTGAAACGATTCAATTCAGCAGGAGAGGAGAACCATGTTCCAGTTATCTGTGCAGGATATTCATCCCGGCCAGCAGGCCGGTAATAAAGAAGAGGCCATCCGGCAGGTCGCCGCCGCGCTGGTCAGCGCCGGCAACGTGGCCGATGGCTACGTGAACGGCATGCTGGCCCGCGAGCAGCAGACCTCGACCTTCCTCGGCAACGGGATCGCGATCCCGCACGGCACGACGGATACGCGTGATCAGGTGCTGAAGACCGGCGTTCAGGTGTTTCAGTTCCCGCAGGGCGTCACCTGGGGCGAAGGGCAGACCGCCTATGTGGCGATCGGGATTGCCGCCAGCTCAGATGAACACCTCGGCCTGCTGCGTCAGCTGACCCACGTGCTGAGCGATGACGCCGTCGCCGCCCAGCTGCAGTCCGCCACCACCGCGGAAGAGCTGCGTGCGCTGCTGATGGGAGAGAAACAGAGCGAAGCGCTGAAGCTGGACAACGAGACCCTCAGTCTCGACGTCGCGGCCAGCGATCTGCTGACCCTGCAGGCGCTGAACGCCGCGCGTCTGAAAGAAGCAGGCGCGGTGGATTCCGCCTTCGTTAGCCACGTCATTAACGATACGCCGCTGAACCTCGGTCAGGGCATCTGGCTGAACGACAGCGCTGAAGGCAATCTGCGCAGCGCCGTGGCGGTCAGCCGCGCCGCCACCGCCTTCACCCGCGACGATCAGCCGGTTTCCCTGCTGGTCACGGTGGCGATGACCGACGAGCAGCCTACCGCGGTGCTGAACCGCCTGAGCAAGCTGCTGCTGGACAAGAAAGCTGACCATCTGCTGAAAGCCGACGCCGCCACCGTGCTGGCGCTGCTGACCAGCGACGACGCGATTGCCGAAGATGTGCTGAGCGCCGAATTTGTGGTGCGCAATGAGCATGGCCTGCATGCCCGTCCGGGCACCATGCTGGTCAACACCATTAAACAATTTTCCAGCGACGTCACCGTCACTAACCTCGACGGTTCCGGCAAGCCGGCCAACGGTCGTAGCCTGATGAAGGTCGTGGCGCTGGGTGTGAAAAAAGGTCACCGTCTGCGCTTTACCGCGCAGGGTGAAGATGCGCAACAAGCGCTGGATGCGATTGGCGAAGCGATCGCCGCAGGCCTTGGGGAGGGCGCATAAATGAGCAGACGTGTAGCAACCATTACTTTAAACCCGGCGTACGATCTGGTGGGCTTCACCCCGGAGATCGAGCGCGGTGAAGTGAACCTGGTGCGTACCACCGGCCTGCACGCCGCCGGGAAAGGCATCAACGTGGCGAAAGTGCTGAAAGATCTTGGCATTGACGTCACCGTCGGCGGCTTCCTGGGGAAAGACAACCAGGATGGCTTTCAGCAGCTGTTCAGCGAGCTGGGGATCGCCAACCGTTTCCAGGTGGTGCAGGGCCGGACCCGCATCAACGTTAAGCTGACGGAAAAAGATGGCGAAGTGACCGATTTCAACTTCTCCGGCTTCGAAGTGACCCCGGGCGACTGGGAACGCTTCGTCAACGACTCCCTGAGCTGGCTCGGGCAGTTCGATATGGTCTGCGTCAGCGGCAGTCTGCCGTCCGGCGTCAGCCCGGAGGCCTTTACCGACTGGATGACCCGTTTGCGCAGCCAGTGCCCGTGCATCATTTTCGACAGCAGCCGCGAAGCGCTGGTTGCCGGACTGAAAGCGGCGCCGTGGCTGGTGAAACCGAACCGTCGCGAGCTGGAAATCTGGGCTGGCCGTAAGCTGCCGGAGATGAAAGACGTTATCGACGCCGCCCATGCGCTGCGCGAGCAGGGGATCGCTCACGTAGTGATTTCCCTGGGCGAAGAGGGCGCGCTGTGGGTGAACGCCTCCGGCGAGTGGATTGCCAAACCGCCTTCAGTCGAAGTGGTCAGCACCGTTGGCGCCGGCGATTCGATGGTCGGCGGCCTGATTTACGGCCTGCTGATGCGTGAATCCAGCGAACATACCCTGCGCCTGGCGACCGCTGTCGCTGCCCTGGCCGTCAGCCAGAGCAATGTAGGGATCACCGACCGTACCCAGTTGGCCGCGATGATGGCGCGCGTCGACTTACAACCCTTTAATTGACAGCAGGAGAGGCATAATGAAAACGCTGCTGATTATTGATGCCGGACTCGGACAGGCGCGCGCCTATATGGCGAAAACCCTGCTGGGCGCCGCCGCGCCAAAAGCGCACCTTGAACTGATTGATAACCCCAACGACGCCGAACTGGTGATTGTTCTCGGGTCGGCGCTGCCCACTGACAGCGCGCTGAACGGCAAACAGGTTTTCCTCGGCGATATTAATCGCGCCGTGGCGCACCCGGAGCTGTTCCTGAGCGAAGCCAAGGGCCATGCGACGCCGTACGCGGCGCCTGCCGCCGCGGCAGTCCCGGCGGCCACCAGCGGACCGAAACGTATTGTCGCGGTCACCGCCTGTCCGACCGGCGTTGCCCATACCTTTATGGCCGCTGAAGCCATTGAAACCGAAGCGAAAAAACGCGGCTGGTGGGTGAAAGTGGAAACTCGCGGCTCCGTCGGCGCGGGCAATGCTATCACCCCGGAAGAGGTGGCCGAGGCGGATCTGGTGATCGTCGCCGCCGATATCGAAGTCGACCTGGCGAAATTTGCCGGCAAGCCGATGTATCGCACTACCACCGGTCTGGCGCTGAAGAAAACCGCCCAGGAGCTGGACAAAGCGGTGGTGGAAGCCAAACCGTACCAGCCTTCCGGGAAACCTCAGGCTGCTGGCGAAGGTAAAAAAGAGTCGGCGGGCGCCTACCGCCACCTGCTGACTGGCGTCTCCTACATGCTGCCGATGGTGGTGGCGGGCGGCCTGTGTATCGCGCTCTCCTTTGCCTTCGGGATCAAAGCGTTTGAAGTAAAAGACACCCTGGCGGCGGCGCTGATGCAAATCGGCGGCGGCTCGGCCTTCGCGCTGATGGTGCCGGTGCTGGCGGGCTTTATCGCCTTCTCTATTGCCGACCGTCCGGGTCTGACCCCGGGTCTTATCGGCGGTATGCTGGCGGTCAGCGGCGGCTCCGGCTTTATCGGCGGGATCATCGCCGGTTTCCTTGCCGGTTACGTGGCGAAAGCCATCAGCACTAAGCTGAAACTGCCGCAGAGTATGGAAGCGCTGAAGCCAATCCTGATCATTCCGCTGGTTTCCAGCCTGATCGTGGGCCTGGCGATGATCTACCTGATCGGTAAACCGGTCGCCGGTATCCTCGCCTGGCTGACCCACTGGCTGCAAACCATGGGCACCGCCAACGCGGTTCTGCTGGGCGCGATCCTCGGCGCGATGATGTGTACCGACATGGGCGGCCCGGTGAACAAAGCGGCCTATGCCTTCGGCGTTGGCCTGCTGAGTACCCAGACTTACGCGCCGATGGCGGCGATCATGGCGGCCGGTATGGTGCCTCCGCTGGCGATGGGTGTCGCGACGCTGGTTGCCCGCAATAAGTTCGACAAAGGGCAGCGGGAAGGGGGCAAAGCCGCGCTGGTTCTCGGCCTGTGCTTTATCTCTGAAGGGGCGATTCCTTTTGCCGCACGTGACCCGATGCGCGTGCTGCCTTGCTGTATCGTCGGCGGCGCGGTAACCGGCGCTATCTCGATGGCAATTGGCGCAAAACTGATGGCGCCGCACGGCGGGCTGTTTGTTCTGCTGATCCCGGGGGCGATTACGCCAGTGCTGGGCTACCTGCTGGCGATTGTCGCCGGGACGCTGGTGGCGGGCCTCTCCTACGCGGTGCTGAAACGCCCGGAAGCGCAGGTAGCGGAAGTCGAAAAAGCGGCATAATCTCTCCGCAATAAAAAAGGGCCGACTGTTCGGCCCTTTTTTTATGTCTCTGTTTACGCCACTTCGGCGATCTGCTGCGCCCGCAGCCAGGCTATCTCTTCCGCCCAGATATCCGGGTTGATGGTTTCCAGAATCAGCGGAATGCCGTCGAAGCGGCTGTCCTGCATGATCCAGCTGAAGCAGTCGTGGCCGATGTTGCCTTCCCCCAGACTATGGTGACGGTCAACCCGGCTGCCAAAGGCGCTCTTGGCATCGTTGAGGTGCATGCCGCGCAGATACTGAAAGCCGACGATACGGTCGAAGTCGGCAAAGGTCTTCTCGCAGGCTTCGGCGCTCCGCAGGTCGTAGCCGGCGGCGAAGGCGTGGCAGGTATCGATGCAGACGCCGACGCGGGTTTTATCTTCCACGCCATCGATGATGGCCGCGAGATGCTCGAACTTAAAGCCGAGGTTGCTGCCCTGGCCGGCGGTGTTTTCGATCACGGCGGTGACGCCTTCGGTCTTGGCCAGCGCGATATTGATCGATTCGGCGATGCGCGCCAGGCACTCCTCCTCCGGGATCTGCTGCAGATGGCTGCCGGGGTGGAAGTTGAGCAGCGTCAGCCCCAGCTGCTGGCAGCGGGTCATCTCATCGATGAAGGCATCACGGGATTTTTCCAGCGCTTCTTCCACCGGATGGCCGAGGTTAATCAGGTAGCTGTCGTGCGGCAGGATCTGCCCGGGGCCAAAGTGATACTTTTCACAGGCGGCTTTGAATTCGGCGATGGTCTCGTCGCTGAGCGGCGCGGCGCGCCACTGGCGCTGGTTTTTGGTGAAGAGGGCGAAGGCGGTTGCTTCGATTTCGGCGGCGCGAATGGCGGCATTGGCCAGTCCACCTGAGGCGCTCACGTGCGCTCCTACGTATTTCATAAAAAAACTCCAGTTAAAGCCGCTGGGGGGTGGGTAATGATAGCGGCTTAACTGGAGAAAGATGTAGTGCTTTATGCCATCAGGCTGTGGATCGCGACGTTAATGGCCCCGCCGCCAACAATCAACCAGACGAACAGCATCAGCGCCATCAGCAGCGGTTTCGCCCCGGCTTTTTTCAGCGCGCTGACGTGAGTGGTCACCCCAAGAGCGGCCATGGCCATCGCCAGCAGGACGGTATCCAGCGTCACCAGCATATCCACTACCGCTTTCGGCAGCAGATGGAAGGAGTTAAACACTGCCACCAGGATGAACATAATGGCAAACCACGGAATGGTGATTTTGCTTTTCTCGCCGTTACCCGCCGGGGTCAGCTGTTTAACACGCGCCGCCAGGAACAGCAGGAACGGGGCCAGCATCATCACGCGCAGCATTTTAGCGATAACCGCGGCATTCTCCGCATCCGGGCTGACCGCATGGCCGGCGGCGACGACCTGCGCCACTTCATGCATGGTGGAACCCATATAGATGCCGTAGGTCTCCGGGGTAAACCAGTGCGCCAGCAGCGGGTACATCGCCGGGTAGAGGAAGATGGCGATGGTACCAAAGATCACCACCGTGGCGACGGCGACGGTCACTTTACTGGCTTCGGCTTTGACCACCGGCTCGCTGGCGAGCACAGCCGCCGCGCCGCAGATGCTGCTGCCGGCGCCGATCAGCCAGCTGGTGTGCTTATCGAGCCCAAACACTTTCTGGCCCAGGAAGCAGGCGATGAAAAAGGTGCTGGAGAGCGTCAGAACGTCAATCAAAATACCGCTCACGCCGACGTCGGCAATCTGGGCGAACGTCAGGCGGAAGCCGTAGAGGATGATCCCCAGGCGCAGCAAATGCTGTTTGGCGAAGATCACCCCGCCGTCGCAGGGTTGCCAGATTTTCGGATAGACCGTATTACCGACGACCATCCCGAACAGGATAGCGAGAGTCAGGGCGCTGAAGCCCGCCCCGGCGATGGCCGGAAAGCTACCGGCCCACAGGGCGGCGCCGGTCAGGGCGGCGGTCAGCGCCAGGCCTGGGACAAAATGCCACAGGGAACGATGTTTGGTGGGTAAAGTGAGTGCTGTCATAACCTTCTCCTTTGTCTGCCTAAAGGTTACGCCGCGCGGGATTAAATATAAAATTGATTATATGTTTATAATCAATCGTAATAAGTGGTTAATGACCGCTTCGCCGGTGACAATGGGGCAGGGGAGTGTGGCGCGGAGGCGAGCTGTTCTTGTCAGCAAGACGATGATTTTGTGACGTAAGGGGATTTTCCTTCCATCAGCCGCCTCGATTTGTGTCACCATAGTAAGAAAGGTTATTCAGACTGGATTACTCAACGGGTGGGTTATGCATATTACGCTGCGGCAGCTGGAAGTGTTCGCCGAAGTCCACAAGAGTGGGTCGACCACTCAGGCGTCACAGATGCTGGCGCTTTCGCAATCTGCGGTCAGCGCCGCGCTGACCGATCTGGAAGGGCAGCTCGGCGTACAGCTGTTCGACCGCGTCGGCAAGCGGCTGGTGGTCAATGAGCATGGACGGCTGCTCTATCCGCGCGCCCTGGCGCTGCTGGAGCGGGCCCTGGAGATCGAGCAGCTGTTTCGCGGCGACAACGGGGCGATTCGGGTCTACGCCAGCAGCACCATCGGCAACTATATTATGCCGGAGATCATCGCCCGCTATCGCCATGACTTCCCGGATCTACCGGTTGAGCTGAGCGTGGGCAACAGCCTGGACGTGATCAACGCCGTTGCCGACCTGCGGGTGGATTTCGGTCTGATCGAGGGGCCGTGTCATGCCGCCGATATTATTGCCGAGCCGTGGCTGGAAGATGAGCTGGTGGTGTTTGCCGCGCCTGACTCGCCGCTGCTGGCGGGGGAGGTGACCCTGCAGCAACTGGCCGAGGCGCCGTGGATCCTGCGCGAGCATGGATCCGGCACCCGGGAGATTGTCGATTACGTTCTGCTGTCGCATCTGCCGGCGTTTCATCTGGGGATGGAGCTCGGCAACTCGGAGGCGATCAAACACGCGGTACGCCATGGGCTGGGGATCAGCTGCTTATCGCGGCGGGTGATTGCCGAACAGCTGGCCTCCGGCACGCTGGCGGAGCTGAAAGTGCCGCTGCCCCGGCTGACGCGCACGCTATGGCGGATCCACCACCGGCAGAAGCATATTTCTAAAGCATTACAACGTTTTCTGCAGTATTGCCAGGTGTAGCGATCCGGCTTTATCGCCTGATAATGGTGGGGGGAATTTGCTGGCAATTCCGCAGGTTAGTGCTTTACTAATAATTTGCGGTCGATCATGAAGCTCTCTTATAACTTTGCATTTGTACCGGATGGAACCCCGATCGTCTGCTACAATCGCGCCTCATTTTTTGGATGGATAGCATTATCACATGGTTTCGGAAACTAAAACCACAGAAGCGCCCACGCTACGTCGTGAACTGAAGGCGCGCCACTTGACCATGATCGCCATCGGCGGTTCCATCGGTACGGGTCTTTTTGTTGCCTCTGGCGCAACGATTTCGCAAGCAGGTCCCGGCGGGGCGCTGCTGTCTTATATTCTGATCGGTCTGATGGTCTATTTCCTGATGACCAGCCTGGGCGAACTGGCGGCGTTTATGCCGGTGTCCGGTTCCTTCGCCACCTACGGGCAGAATTATGTTGAAGAGGGCTTTGGCTTCGCGCTGGGCTGGAACTACTGGTACAACTGGGCGGTAACGATCGCCGTTGATCTGGTGGCCTCGCAGCTGGTGATGAGCTACTGGTTCCCTGACACCCCGGGCTGGATTTGGAGCGCCTTGTTCCTCGGCATTATGTTCCTGCTGAACTGGATCTCGGTGCGCGGCTTTGGCGAGGCGGAATACTGGTTCTCGCTGATCAAAGTGGCCACCGTCATTATCTTTATCATCGTCGGCGTGATGATGATTGTCGGCATCTTCAAAGGGGCGCAGCCTGCCGGCTGGAGCAACTGGGGGATCGCGGATGCGCCGTTTGCCGGCGGCTTCTCGGCGATGATCGGCGTGGCGATGATTGTCGGCTTCTCCTTCCAGGGCACCGAGCTTATCGGTATTGCCGCCGGTGAGTCTGAGAACCCGGAGAAGAACATTCCGCGCGCGGTGCGCCAGGTCTTCTGGCGTATCCTGCTGTTTTACGTCTTCGCGATCCTGATTATCAGCCTGATCATTCCATATACCGATCCGAGCCTGCTGCGCAACGACGTTAAAGATATCTCCGTCAGCCCGTTCACGCTGGTCTTCCAGCACGCCGGTCTGCTGTCGGCGGCGGCGATCATGAACGCCGTTATCCTGACGGCCGTTCTGTCGGCGGGTAACTCGGGGATGTACGCCTCTACGCGTATGCTGTATACCCTGGCCTGCGACGGCAAAGCGCCGCGCATCTTCTCGAAGCTGTCGCGTGGCGGCGTGCCGCGCAACGCCCTGTACGCGACCACCGTTATCGCGGCGCTGTGCTTCCTGACTTCGATGTTCGGTAACCAGACGGTGTACCTGTGGCTGCTGAACACCTCCGGGATGACGGGCTTTATCGCCTGGCTGGGGATTGCCATCAGCCACTACCGTTTCCGTCGCGGCTACGTCCTGCAGGGTAACGATCTCAATAACCTGCCGTATCGTTCCGGGTTCTTCCCGCTGGGGCCGATCTTCGCCTTCGTGCTGTGCCTCATCATCACCCTGGGACAGAACTATGAAGCGTTCCTCAAGGACACCATTGACTGGGGCGGTGTGGCGGCGACCTACATCGGTATTCCGCTGTTCCTCGTCATCTGGTTTGGCTACAAACTGGCGAAAGGCACCCGCTTCGTTCGTTACAGCGATATGACCTTCCCGGACCGCTTTAAGCGTTAATCCCGGCGGTGATACAGCATAAGCCCTCTGATACAGAGGGCTTTTTTTATGTCCGCGCAGTTACAGCCTGACACAATTCTTCATAATTATATTGATAATAGAAATCATTATCCTTATCATTTCCGACCATTACGGATGAAGCCACTCCCCCGTCTCTGCCATGTGTACAGACTGACATCGGGCGACCAGCCACATCGACAAGAAAACAGCGAGTCTACCGCCGACAGAGCGGCAGGCCGCCAGCGCGTGTGAGCAGCACCTTTTTTGTTTGTTTGGTTGTACACCTCATGGAGATTTGGAATGTTCAGGTTAAACCCTTTTATCCGGGCGGGATTGTCTGCGTCCGTCGTATCGTTGGCGTTTCCGGCCCTGGCCGACGTGAATGAAGAAACGCTGGTGGTGACCGCCTCGGCGACTGAACAGAGCGTCAAAGACGCGCCGGCGAGCATCAGCGTCATCACTCAGCAGGATTTGCAGCGCAAGCCGGTCCAGAACCTGAAAGACGTACTGCGCGATGTGCCCGGGGTCCAGCTCACCAACGAAGGGGATAACCGCAAAGGCGTCAGCATCCGCGGTCTGAGCAGCAGCTATACCCTGATCCTGGTTGACGGCAAGCGCGTCAACTCGCGGAACGCCGTCTTCCGCCACAACGACTTCGACCTTAACTGGATCCCGGTGGATGCCATCGAACGTATCGAAGTGGTGCGCGGCCCGATGTCTTCCCTGTACGGCTCCGATGCGCTCGGCGGCGTGGTCAACATTATTACCAAAAAAATCGGCCAGAAATGGACCGGGACGCTGAGTGCTGATACCACCATCCAGGAGCACCGCGACCGCGGGGATACCTGGAACGGCCAGTTCTTCACCAGCGGCCCGCTGATCGACGGCGTGCTCGGGATGAAGGCCTACGGCAGCCTGGCGAAACGCGCCAAGGACGATCCGCAGTCCTCCAGCAATGCCACCGGCGAAACGCCGCGCATCGAGGGCTTCACCAGCCGCGATGGCAATGTTGAATTCGCCTGGACGCCGAACGACAGCCACGATTTCACCGCGGGCTATGGCTTTGACCGCCAGGATCGCGACTCCGATTCCCTTGACCGCAACCGCCTTGAGCGTGAGAACTACTCCCTGAGCCATAACGGCCGCTGGGATATGGGCAACAGCGAGCTCAAGTTCTACGGCGAAAAGGTGGATAACAAAAATCCGGGGCAGAACGGGACCATCACTTCGGAAAGCAATGCCATCGACGGCAAGTACGTTCTGCCGCTGGACATGATTAACCAGCTGGTGACCTTCGGCGGCGAATGGCGCCACGACAAGCTGAAAGATCCGGTCAACCTGAGCAGCGGCGGTCAGTCAACGTCGGCCAGCCAGTACGCCCTGTTTATTGAAGACGAATGGCGCATCATCGAGCCGCTGGCGCTGACCACCGGCATTCGTATGGACGACCATCAGACCTATGGCGATCACTGGAGCCCGCGCGCCTATCTGGTGTATAACGCCACCGATACCGTCACCGTCAAAGGCGGCTGGGCGACGGCGTTTAAAGCCCCGTCCCTGCTGCAGCTTAATCCCGACTGGACCACCAACTCCTGCCGCGGCTCGTGCAGCATCGTTGGTAACCCGGATCTAAAACCGGAAACCAGCGAAAGCTTCGAGCTCGGTCTCTACTACCGCGGGGAAGAGGGCTGGCTTGAAAATGTCGAAGGCAGCATCACCACCTTCCAGAATAATGTCGACGACATGATCGATGTTCTGCGCACCTCCAGCGCCAGCGAAGCGCCGGGCTACCCGAACTTTGTCGGCTGGAAAACCGTCAACGGCAAGCGCGTGCCGATCTTCCGCTATTTCAACGTCAACAAAGCGCGCATCAAAGGGGTGGAGACCGAGGTGAAGATCCCGTTTGGCGATGAGTGGAAGCTGACGGTGAACTACACCTACAACGATGGTCGCGATCTGAGCAACGGCGGCGACAAACCGCTGCAGACGCTGCCGTTCCATACCGCCAACGGCACGCTCGACTGGAAACCGCTGGATGACTGGTCCTTCTACGTGACGGCCAACTATACTGGCCAGCAGCGCGCGGTGAGCGCCACCGGCAAAACGCCGGGCGGCTATACCCTGTTTGACGTCGGCGCGGCGTGGCAGGTCACCAAGAATGTGAAACTGCGCTCCGGGGTGCAGAACGTGGGCGATAAAGATCTTAGCCGGGACGACTACAGCTATACCGAAGAGGGCCGTCGCTACTTTATGGCGGTGGATTATCGCTTCTGATTGCCGGCGCTAAAACGCGTCCTGTAGGCCTGAACATGCGCCGCGAAGCAGCTTCGCGGCGCATTTGCGTTTAGCCAAAGAGATGCTGCGCATGGAAGCGCAGATGGTCTTCAATAAACGAGGCAATGAAGTAGTAGCTGTGGTCGTAACCGGGCTGGATGCGCAGCGTTAACGGCCAGGCCTTCTGCCGCGCGACCTCCGCCAGTACCGCCGGCTGCAACTGTCCGGCAAGGAATGGATCGCTGTCGCCCTGATCGATAAGCGTTGGCACAGCGTCCGCCGGCTGGCTGGCCTGCATCAGGGCGCAGCTGTCCCAGGCGTGCCATGTCGATTCATCGGCGCCGAGATAGGCGGTAAACGCTTTCTTACCCCACGGCACCTGGGAGGGATTGACGATCGGCGCGAAGGCGGAGACGCTGACGTAGCGGCCGGGATTGTTGAGCGCCATGATAAGCGCGCCGTGACCGCCCATCGAGTGGCCGCTGATGGCGCAGCGGTCGCCGATGCTAAACTCGCTGCGGATAATCGCGGGCAGTTCGTCGCGCAGGTAATCGTACATTCGGTAGTGCGCCGCCCAGGGCGCCTGGGTGGCGTTCAGGTAGAAGCCGGCGCCTTGCCCCAGATCGTAACTGTCGTCGTTGGCCACCTCATCACCGCGCGGGCTGGTATCCGGCATCACCAGCGCGATGCCCAGCTCGGCGGCAATGCGCTGCGCGCCCGCCTTGGTGGTAAAGTTTTCATCGTTACAGGTCAGCCCGGACAGCCAGTACAGCACCGGCGGCGGCGTTTCGCGCTCAGGCGGTAAAAAAATGCTGAACGTCATGGCGCAGTTCAGGACAGGGGAGTGATGACGCCAGCGTTGTTGCCGGCCGTCAAAACAGCGATGCTCTTCAAGCAGTTCCATGCAAGGCTCCTCGGAAGGGGTGTGCGCGTAAACGTTCATAATACAGATATTTCATTAGCCAGTGAGCAACTTTCACTTTCTCCTTTTGAGAACTTACTGCATCATTAATGCAACTTATAGCCAACATGCCGGTGTAGCGATGGCGCTTATGGATGCGTACAGCGGTTGGATCATTCCGGATTCGGCGGTAGGGATTTGGCGCCGCGCCTGAGGCGAGACTTCGCGCCTTAATAAAAGGCAGCGCCAATTTCAATAATTATCGTTACGGCTACTGGATTCTGTGCGCCGCCTCACGCACAATGAATACAAACTTTGCCCCCAGAAAAAGCAAAGAGCGCCACACCTGCAGGAGAAACCCAAATGTCATCACTGAGTAAAGAAGCCGTCCTCGTTCATGAAGCGCTGGTCGCTCGTGGGCTGGAGACGCCGATGCGTGCGCCAGTACAAGAAATTGATAACGAAACACGCAAGCGTTTGATTACCGGTCATATGACCGAGATTATGCAACTGCTGAATCTGGATCTGAGTGATGACAGTCTGATGGAGACCCCGCATCGCATCGCCAAAATGTATGTCGATGAGATCTTCTCCGGACTGGATTATTCTCGCTTCCCGAAAATCACCGTCATTGAAAACAAAATGAAGGTCGATGAAATGGTCACTGTACGCGATATCACCCTGACCAGCACCTGTGAACACCATTTCGTCACCATCGATGGTAAAGCGACGGTAGCCTATATCCCGAAAGATTCGGTGATCGGCCTGTCGAAAATCAACCGTATCGTGCAGTTTTTCGCCCAGCGTCCGCAGGTCCAGGAGCGTCTGACGCAGCAGATCCTGATTGCGCTGCAGACGCTGCTCGGCACCAGCAACGTGGCGGTATCCATTGACGCGGTGCATTACTGCGTGAAAGCGCGCGGCATCCGCGACGCGACCAGCGCCACTACCACCACCTCCCTCGGTGGCCTGTTCAAATCCAGCCAGAATACCCGCCAGGAATTCCTGCGCGCAGTACGTCACCACAGCTAAAACGGAGCAGGGTACATGGAGAGAAATGTCACGCTGGACTTTGTCCGCGGCGTCGCCATCCTCGGTATCCTGCTTCTCAATATCAGCGCCTTCGGCTTGCCGAAGGCCGCTTACCTCAATCCGGCCTGGTCAGGAAGCGCGATCCTCAGCGATACCTGGACCTGGGCGCTTCTCGACCTGCTGGCGCAGGTGAAATTTCTCACCCTGTTCGCGCTGCTGTTTGGCGCCGGTCTGCAGCTTCTGCTCCCCCGCGGAAAACGCTGGATCCAGTCGCGCCTGACCCTGCTGGCGCTGCTTGGTTTCATTCACGGTCTTTTCTTCTGGGATGGCGATATTCTGCTGGCCTACGCCCTGGTGGGGCTGGTGAGCTGGCGCATGGTGCGCGAGGCGCAGCATGTCAAATCGCTGTTCAACACCGGGGTGGTGCTCTACCTCACCGGCATTGCGGTGCTGGTCCTGCTGGGGATGATCTCCGGACCCGCAGCCAATCGCTCCTGGGTCCCGGACGCGGCCAATCTGCAGTATGAGCAGTACTGGAAGCTACACGGCGGCATGGAGGCGGTCAGCAACCGGGCGGATATGCTGTCGGACAATCTGCTGGCGCTCGGCGCGCAGTATGGCTGGCAGCTGGCGGGGATGATGCTGATAGGCGCGGCGCTGATGCGCAGCGGCTGGCTGAAAGGGCAGTTCAGCCAGCGTCACTATCGGCGCACCGGCGTGCTGCTGGTGGCGGCCGGGATGGCGGTGAATGTGCCGGCCATCGTCGCCCAGTGGTATCTGGCCTGGGACTATCGCTGGTGCGCGTTTTTACTGCAGGCGCCGCGTGAACTGAGCGCCCCGCTGCAGGCTATCGGCTATGCCTCGCTGGCCTGGGGCTACTGGCCGCAGCTCTGCCGTTTCCGCCTGGTGGGGGCTATCGCCTGCGTTGGACGCATGGCGCTGACCAACTATTTGCTGCAGACCCTGATCTGCACCACCCTGTTTTATCATCTCGGGCTGTTTATGCGCTTCGATCGTCTGCAGCTGCTGGCCTTTGTTCCCCCCATCTGGGCCGTAAACCTCCTTCTGTCATCACTCTGGCTGCGCCGCTTCCGCCAGGGGCCGGTGGAATGGCTGTGGCGTCAGTTAACCCTGCGTGCGTCAGGGACATCATTGAAAGACACATCCAGATAACGATCTCGATCACAATCATTAACAAAACGGATGTAAACGTTTCCAGCCGTGTGACCTCACTCACGTAGCGGACCGCGGGTCGCTGCCAGAATAGCCTCCTTGCTGAGCACAGGAGGTGAATGTGACGTGCTGTAATTCTCTTAAGGTCGCTGAGTATGATCACCATTCGTGATGTCGCCCGCCAGGCGGGCGTATCCGTGGCCACCGTGTCGCGGGTGCTAAACAACAGCGCGCTGGTGAGTCCGGATACGCGCGACGTCGTGATGAAAGCGGTGACCCAGCTGGGCTACCGGCCAAACGCCAATGCCCAGGCGCTGGCCACCCAGGTCAGCGATACCATCGGCGTGGTGGTGATGGACGTCTCCGATGCCTTCTTCGGCGCGCTGGTGAAAGCGGTGGATACCGTCGCCCAGCAGCATCAGAAGTATGTGCTGATCGGCAACAGCTATCACGAGGCGGAAAAAGAGCGCCACGCCATCGAGGTGCTGATCCGCCAGCGCTGCTCGGCGCTGATCGTCCATTCGAAAGCGCTCAGCGATGCTGAACTAAGCGACTTTATGCAACATATCCCGGGGATGGTGCTGATCAACCGCATCGTGCCGGGCTTTGCCCATCGCTGCGTGGGTCTCGACAACGTCAGCGGCGCGCTAATGGCTACCCGCATGCTGCTCAATCACGGCCACCAGCGCATCGGCTATCTCTCCTCAAATCACGGCATTGAAGACGACGATATGCGCCGGGAAGGGTGGAGCAAAGCGCTGCAGGAGCAGGGCATCATCGCCCCGGACAGCTGGGTCGGGTCCGGCTCCCCGGACATGCAGGGCGGCGAAGCGGCGATGGTCGAACTGCTGGGGCGGAATCTCGGCCTCACCGCCGTGTTCGCCTATAACGACAGCATGGCGGCCGGCGCGCTGACAACGCTAAAGGATAACGGCATTGTCGTGCCGCAGCATCTGTCGCTGATTGGCTTTGATGATATTCCTATTTCCCGTTACACCGATCCTCAACTGACCACCGTGCGCTATCCGGTGATGTCGATGGCGAAGCTGGCCACCGAGCTGGCGCTGCTGGGGGCGGCCGGCAAGCTGGATCGCGAGGCGACGCACTGCTTTATGCCGACCCTGGTGCGCCGTCACTCCGTTGCCCAGCGGCAAACTGTGGGGCCGATCACTAACTGAAGCGGCAGCGGGATGTAACCGCTTTCAATTTGTGAGTAAATTCACAGTATATTAACATTCGCCTGATTATGATGGCAGCGTTTACCAGTCTGAACCACAAGGTGATGGGAAATCCTCACTTTTACTATTAGGAACAAGGCGTTAAACGAGTATTAGAGTCGTATTTTCCTGGAGCGTTACCCGACACGGAAGACCGAATTTTCGTCGTGAAATGCGTTGTGCGGTAACACTAATGCAACAAGTCCCGCCCGCACTTTTCACAAAAATGACCCTGCATAATAAAACCGGAGATTCCATGAATAAGAAGGTGTTTACCCTCTCTGCTGTAATGGCTGGTCTGTTATTTGGCGCCGCAGCACACGCAGCAGATACCCGTATCGGCGTGACGATTTATAAATATGACGACAACTTTATGTCGGTGGTGCGTAAGGCGATTGAAAAAGATGGCAAATCCGCGCCTGACGTCCAGTTGCTGATGAATGACTCGCAGAACGACCAGTCGAAACAAAACGATCAGATTGACGTGCTGCTGGCGAAAGGCGTGAAAGCCCTGGCGATCAACCTGGTTGACCCGGCGGCAGCGGGAACGGTCATCGAAAAAGCGCGCGGGCAGAATATTCCGGTGGTGTTCTTCAACAAAGAGCCTTCCCGTAAAGCGCTGGATAGTTATGACAAGGCTTACTACGTCGGTACCGACTCGAAAGAGTCCGGGATTATTCAGGGCGATCTGATCGCCAAGCACTGGAAAGCAAACCCGAACTGGGATCTGAATAAAGACGGCCAGATCCAGTACGTCCTGCTGAAAGGCGAGCCGGGCCATCCGGATGCGGAAGCGCGTACCACCTACGTTATCAAAGAGCTGAACGATAAAGGTCTGAAGACCCAGCAGCTGCAGATGGACACCGCTATGTGGGATACCGCCCAGGCGAAAGACAAAATGGACGCCTGGCTCTCCGGCCCGAATGCGAACAAGATTGAAGTGGTGATCGCCAACAATGACGCCATGGCGATGGGTGCGGTTGAAGCGCTGAAAGCGCACAACAAGAGCAGCATTCCGGTGTTCGGCGTTGACGCCCTGCCGGAAGCCCTGGCGCTGGTGAAATCCGGCGCGATGGCCGGTACCGTGCTGAACGATGCTAACAACCAGGCGAAAGCGACCTTCGAGCTGGCGAAAAACCTTGCCGACGGAAAAGAGGCGGCGGCAGGCACCAACTGGAAAATTGACAACAAGATTGTTCGCGTCCCCTACGTGGGGGTCGATAAAGACAACCTGAGCCAGTTTACCGGCAAATAATCGTGATGTGAGTTGCGGGCGTGGGTTATCCACGCTCGATTATTCCTGATACAGAACCAGACTCCTGCTGGCGTTATTGCGCCGGACGGGGCGTGCATGAACGCAGCCAGGTATAACTATGGTCAGCAATAATAGCGAACGGTCAGGCGAATATTTGTTGGAGATGACCAACATCAACAAATCGTTTCCTGGCGTCAAGGCTCTTGATAATGTCAACCTGAAGGTTCGTCCGCACTCCATTCATGCGTTAATGGGTGAGAACGGCGCCGGAAAATCGACATTATTAAAATGCCTTTTTGGGATCTATCAAAAAGATTCCGGCAGCATTCTTTTTCAGGGAAAAGAGATCGATTTCCATTCGGCGAAAGAAGCCCTGGAAAACGGTATCTCGATGGTGCATCAGGAATTAAACCTGGTCTTACAGCGTTCGGTCATGGACAACATGTGGCTCGGCCGCTATCCCACCAAAGGCATGTTTGTCGATCAGGACAAAATGTACCGGGATACCAAGGCTATTTTTGATGAGCTGGATATTGATATCGATCCGCGCGCCCGCGTCGGGACTTTATCGGTATCTCAGATGCAGATGATTGAGATCGCGAAGGCGTTTTCCTATGACGCCAAAATCGTCATCATGGACGAGCCGACGTCATCGCTGACGGAGAAAGAGGTCAACCATCTGTTCAAGATCATCCGCAAGCTGAAAGATCGCGGCTGCGGTATCGTCTATATCTCGCACAAAATGGAAGAGATTTTCCAGCTGTGCGATGAAATTACCATCCTGCGCGACGGCCAGTGGATCGCTACCCAGCCGCTGGAAGGGCTGGATATGGACAAGATCATCGCCATGATGGTCGGGCGTTCGCTCAATCAGCGCTTCCCGGATCGTGAAAACACCCCGGGGGAAGTCATCCTCCAGGTGCGCAATCTCACCTCCCTGCGCCAGCCCTCCATTCGCGATGTCTCCTTCGACCTGCATAAGGGCGAAATTCTCGGTATCGCCGGTCTGGTGGGCGCGAAGCGTACCGACATCGTGGAGACCCTGTTCGGGATCCGTGAGAAGGCCAGCGGCACCATTACCCTGCACGGGAAGAAGATCAACAACCACAGCGCCAATGAGGCGATTAACCACGGTTTTGCGCTGGTAACCGAGGAGCGGCGCTCCACCGGAATTTACGCCTATCTGGACATCGGTTTTAACTCGCTGATCTCCAATATTAAGAAATATAAAAACAGCGTCGGCTTGCTGGATAACTCGCGGATGAAGAGCGATACCCAATGGGTGATTGACTCCATGCGCGTTAAAACCCCCGGCCAGCATACGCAGATTGGTTCGCTTTCCGGTGGTAACCAGCAAAAGGTCATTATTGGCCGCTGGCTGCTGACCCAGCCGGAGATCCTGATGCTGGACGAGCCGACGCGCGGTATCGACGTCGGCGCCAAATTCGAGATCTATCAGCTGATTGCCGAGCTGGCTAAAAAAGATAAAGGGATCATTATTATTTCTTCCGAAATGCCGGAACTGCTGGGGATTACCGACCGCATTCTGGTAATGAGCAACGGCCTGGTCGCGGGCATTGTTGAGACTAAAACCACCACGCAAAACGAAATACTGCGTCTTGCGTCATTGCACCTTTAAGATCAGGGGCTTCACATGAGTGCGTTAAATAAAAAGAGTTTTCTCACTTACCTGAAAGAGGGTGGGATATATGTCGTCCTTCTGGTCCTGTTGGCCATTATTATTTTCCAGGATCCGACATTTTTAAGTCTGCTCAACCTGAGTAATATTCTGACCCAGTCCTCGGTGCGTATTATTATTGCCCTCGGCGTGGCCGGACTGATCGTCACGCAGGGCACGGACCTCTCCGCCGGCCGTCAGGTGGGACTGGCGGCGGTGATTGCCGCGACCATGCTGCAGGCGGTGGATAATGCCAACAAGGTGTTCCCGGATATGGCGACCATGCCGATCCCACTGGTCATCCTGCTGGTATGCGCCATCGGGGCGGTCATCGGGCTGATTAACGGGATCGTCATTGCCTATCTGAACGTAACGCCGTTTATTACCACCCTCGGGACCATGATCATCGTCTACGGCATTAACTCGCTGTACTACGATTTCGTGGGCGCGTCGCCGATCTCCGGCTTCGACAGTCACTTCTCCCATTTCGCGCAGGGGTTTGTGGCGCTGGGCTCGTTCCGCCTGTCCTACATTACCTTCTACGCGCTGATTGCCGTCTTCTTTGTCTGGATCCTGTGGAACAAGACGCGCTTTGGCAAAAACATTTTCGCTATCGGCGGTAACCCGGAAGCGGCGAAAGTCTCCGGGGTTAACGTGGCGTTGAACCTGCTGATGATCTATGCCCTCTCCGGGGTGTTCTACGCCTTCGGCGGCCTGCTGGAAGCCGGTCGTATCGGCTCGGCGACCAATAACCTCGGCTTTATGTACGAACTGGACGCCATCGCCGCCTGCGTGGTGGGCGGTGTATCGTTCAGCGGCGGGGTAGGGACCGTATTCGGCGTGGTGACAGGGGTAATTATCTTCACCGTGATCAACTATGGCCTGACCTACATTGGCGTCAACCCTTACTGGCAGTACATCATCAAGGGGGCGATCATTATCTTCGCCGTGGCGCTGGATTCCCTGAAATACGCCCGTAAGAAGTAATTTATGCCTGAGTAAAAACCCGCGCCTGGCGCGGGTTTTTTTATACCTGAAACGGATGCGATGATGGAGGCTACTTTTCTTTCTGCAGCTCCAGCAGCTGCTCCGGCGTGACCGCCGGGTAGGACTGGGCGTCATCCGGCACGTCGTGCTGCTGCGCCGGAATCGGGATTAAAGGGCCAAGGAAGCGCGGTTCCCGTTTGAAAATGTATAGGTCCGCCAGCGCGCCGAAGCGGGCACCGAATTCGCGCAGCCGCACGCTCCACATATCCTTCGGCGACGGCACCGCGTAGCACTGGGCCTGGATCCCCATATGCAGGGCGATAAACAGCGCCCGTTCGCAGTGGAAGCGCTGGGTGATGATAATGAAGTCGTTGGTGTCGAACACTTTGCGGGTGCGGACGATCGAATCAAGCGTGCGGAAACCGGCATAGTCCAGCACGATATCCGCCGGATCGACGCCGCCTTTAATCAGGTCCCGGCGCATCGTCATCGGTTCATTGTAGCTTTGCAGAGCATTATCGCCGCTCAGCAGCAGATAGTTGACCTTGCCGCTGTTGTAGGCGTTGAGCGCGCCCTGGATGCGGTAGCGGTAATACTGATTGATGACGCCGGTGCGGTAGTATTTAGCAGTGCCCAGCACCACGCCGACCTGGCGGTAGGGGAGGTCCTGCAGCTCGTCATAGATATAGGGCGCGGTTTTCCAGCTCATCCAACGGTCAAGACCCAGCACGGTCAACAGCAGCAGGCCGAGCAGGACTAACAGGCTGTAGAACACACGCTTTAACATGAACTTGGCTCAATAATAGACAACGGAGTCTTCAGGCTACTTTACCCGCCGGGTAAGCGCAAGAAACCCGCGTTTGATTGCGGGGATTTTCAGCAATATAGACAGATCGCCGAACGCAGGCCGGGTAAGGCGTGAGCCGACACCCGGCATAGGGATCTTCAGCTCGCCATGGCGCGAACCGTTGGTCGGGTAAGCGTAGCGCCACCCGACACCTAAGGGTATAAAAGGTAGGCCGGATAAGCCGAAACCGTCATCCGGCCGTCTGCGCAGGCGGATTAACCTAACAGCACGCGCTCGATATTGTGGCAGCCCAGCGCCTTCAGGGTGGCGACGGTGGCGTCCCACTGAATCAGCGCCGCATCGGCTTTCTCCGCCAGGATCGCCCGCTGGATGTCCGGATAATCATAGCCGTTGAGGCTGAGAAGATTCAGCGCCCCCTGCAGCGGCGGCAGCGTCGGGTTGAACGCCGCGTTTTCCGCATAGCTGCCGCTGAAAAGGGTGCCATCTTTCAGCTCCAGCGCCACGCCGGAAGGCGAATGGCTGTACGGCGCATGGCAGCGGTTAGCGGCCTCAATCGCCGCCTGCGTCAGGGCATCGCCGCTGACCGGGAAGCCGTGGTCCTGGTGGTCCATCAGCAGGGTTTTGATCTCCAGGTCTTTCGGGCCGAAGGCATCCGGCAGATAGTGCTGCAGAGAGTGGGCTTCGCGACCGGGCAGATGAATGCGCAGCGCCAGTCCGCTGTTCAGTTCGTTCATAAACTGACGGCAATGGCCGCACGGCGTGTAGTTCACCGTGATAGCGCGCAGGGAGGTTTCACCGCGCAGCCAGGCGTGGCTGATGGCGCTCTGCTCCGCATGGACGGTCTGCTGCATGGTGGCGCCGAGAAACTCCATGTTGCCGCCAAAGTACCAGCGGCCGCTGACGCCGCGGGCGATAGCCCCGACGTTAAAGTGAGAAAGGTCGGCGCGCGCGCAGGCGGCGGCCAGCGGCAGTAGCGCAAAGGCCAGCGCGTCTTCGTCCAGACCTGTCGCCTGTTGCAGCGTCGCCACCTGATCGGCTTCGAGCAGCGCCGGGAAGTGCGGGTCGGCGAGCATCGGGGAGATGGCCGCCTGCAGGTCTGCTGCCAGGGTAGTCAAAGCAGCTTGAAAACGTGAGTGCATAGCGTTGCCTCATAACAGTGTAATGGGGAACCAGTGTACGGGCGTCAAGGGGTTTCAAATGTGATTTACATCCCATTGCTAATGCAACTTTTCATTGTTGCATTAATAAATGTGACTTGAATCACAATTTATCCCACCACCGCGAGGATCAGCGGGAATAAAAATGGCGCCATCAACGAGGTGATGATCCCGCACAGCACCAGCGCCAGCGAGCTGAACGCTCCTTCCTGATAGTCCAGTTCCGCACAGCGGGCGGTACCGAGGGCGTGCGAGGCGGTGCCCATCGACAGGCCACGCGATGCTTTGGTGCGAATACGCATCAGGTTGAGCAGCGTATGGCCGAATACCGCGCCAAGGATACCGACAAAAATCACGCACACGGCGCTGATGGCCGGGATGCCGCCGATACTGCCGCTCACCGCCATCGCAATCGGCGTGGTCACCGATTTGGGCAGAACAGAGGCGGCGATTTGCGGCGTGGCGCCCATCAGCAGGGCCACGGTGGTGCCGGTGATCATCGCCACACAGCTGCCGATAAAGCAGATGGTGATGATCGATTTCCAGCGCGCGCGGATCTGGTGCAGCTGTTCATATAGCGGGAAGGCCAGCGCGACTACCGCCGGCTGCAGCAGATCGTTCAGGATCTTGCTACCGGCAAAATAACGTTCATAGGAGATCCCGGTCAGCAGCAGAAAGGGAATGATCACCACCATCGCCACCAGCAGCGGGTTGAGCAGCGGGAATTTGAAGCGGGCTGCCAGTTTGCGGGCGAGGAAAAAGACGATCAGGGTAAGCGGTAGCGACCACCAGATTTCATGCATCATTTTTCTTTTCCTTTTGCCCAATCACTTTACGTTCGCCATGCACCAGATGGGAACTCCAGCTCACCACCACAAACACCACCAGCGTGCTGATGGCGCAGGAGATAACGACAGGCCCAAGCTGGGCGCGTAGCAGATCCCAGTACTGCATCACGCCGACGCCGATCGGCACGAACAGGAGCGCCATATAGCGGATCAGGATATTGCAGCCGGGGTTGACCCACTGCGGCGGCATGATTTGCAGCGCCAGCAGCACGAAGAGGATCAGCATGCCGATGATGCTGCCGGGGATGGTGATGGGCAGCAGCCCGGCGATAAATATTCCGGCGTACAAGCAGGCGTAAATCAGGACGAAAGCCCGCAGGTACTGCCAGATAATAGTCAGCGATTTACTCATGGTAATAACCCTTGATGAAGTGCATTCATCATACAATTAACCCCTAAAATGTGCTACCGATCACATCATGAATTCTATGCATAGCGCTGATAGCTTACGGGAACCATCGTCTCACCCGTCAGAGTCCGAAGCCTTGCGGCTTAGACGGTCTCTCTCCCCACGCTACCTTGCTGGGCGAGGCGCGGCAAATAAAGGTAAATGAGACGCCACAGGCCCCTGTAAAGCATAGAGATTATCTCGCCGTTTTGCCGCCTCGGGCGTCCGGGGACCGGAGTGCGCCGGGTCGGACGCATTGAGCGCTTTCAACCAACGCCCGGAGGCGCTACCATAGCGCCTCTTTTTTTTCCGGGTAACGATATGCGTGTACTACTGGCGCCGATGGAAGGCGTGCTCGATTCGCTGGTGCGCGAGCTGCTGACCGAGGTTAACGATTACGATCTGTGCATCACCGAATTTCTGCGCGTGGTGGACCAACTGCTGCCGGTCAAATCGTTCTACAGGCTGTGCCCGGAACTGCATCATCAAAGCCGCACCCCGTCCGGTACCCGCGTGCGCGTCCAGCTGCTGGGACAATATCCCGAGTGGCTGGCGGAAAACGCCGCCCGCGCGGTGGCGCTGGGGTCGTGGGGCGTTGATTTAAACTGCGGCTGTCCGTCGAAGCTGGTGAACGGCAGCGGCGGTGGGGCGACGCTACTGAAAGATCCAGAGCTGATCTATCGCGGCGCGAAAGCCATGCGCGAAGCGGTCCCTGCGGATTTACCGGTGACCGTCAAGGTGCGTCTCGGCTGGGATAGCGGCGAAAGGCGCTTTGAAATCGCCGACGCGGTGCAGCAGGCAGGGGCCAGCGAGCTGGTGGTCCATGGCCGCACCAAAGAAGATGGCTACAAAGCAGAGCGCATCAACTGGCAGGCCATCGGCGAGATCCGCCAGCGTCTGACTATTCCGGTGGTCGCCAACGGCGAGATCTGGGACTGGCAAAGCGCGCAGGACTGTATGGCCGTCACCGGCTGCGATTCGGTGATGATTGGCCGCGGGGCGCTCAACGTGCCGAACCTCAGCCGGGTGATCAAATACAACGAACCGCGCATGCCGTGGCCGCAGGTGGTTCAGCTGTTGCAAAAATATACCCGTCTGGAAAAGCAGGGCGATACCGGCCTGTATCATGTAGCGAGAATTAAGCAATGGTTAGGCTATTTACGCAAGGAATATACCGAGGCGCTGACGCTGTTTAATGAAATTCGCGCCCTGCAAACCTCTGCTGAAATAGCGGCGGCGATCGCCCGCTATTAAGCGCCATATTGTTATTCGCTTCACATATTATTACTTGCATGCCTATTGATGATAGGCATGGGTTGAATAAAGTGATAATGTGCCGTCAATCAATTCAGGATTGCTACTGAACACAGGCAAAACCTAAGCACTTCCGTCATGCGTGGCGGCAAGTGCTTAGGTTTTTTTTTTGGCAAAAATTTAACGGTGGGTAAATGATGACGTAAAACAAGAGGTTGTAATTAATCTTTTCTCTGGCTCGGTCGCGGTTTTATTACCGAAGGACGCCCCTTGCCATTCATTTTTTAAAAAAGAAAACAGGTAAATAAATAGCCTGGGGATCCCCTTTGTTTTTATTCAGTCACGGTGGAGATCACAATGTATAACAAAAAAATAAATCAGCTTTTTATCGGCGCGGCGCTGGCGACTATGGCGCCCGCCGTGAACGCGGCGCAAACCCCGGCGTGGAACGGCAGCGTGCTGGGGTTTGAAGCCGGACAGCCAGGGCTGCTGGGCGATATGCTGGGCATTCGTCCCATCCTTGAAGAGAACGGCTTTCATTATAATCTTGGCTATCTTAACGAGATGGCCTACAACGCCGGCGGCGGCTATAACCATGATAAACATCTGGCCTATATTGACCAGGTGTCATTGACCTTTACCCAGGATCTGGAGCGCTGGACCGGCATACCGGACGCGCGGCTTGAGGGTAATATCGTCAATCGCAACCATGATGATAACCTCACCACGAAACGGCTGCAGGATCCGCGGGTCAGCTTCAACGATCTGTCGCAGGAGAGCTGGGGCGGCGGGTCGATCACCCGTCTCGGCTGGCTGACCTTCGCCCGCAGCTTTGACGACCGTCGCCTGACCTGGCGTATCGGCATGATGAACAAGGTGCAAACCTTCGACCAGATCATTCCCTGCGATTTCCAGCTGCTGACCCAGTGCGGCGGCAAATCGGCCAACTCGCTGACGTGGAATAACTGGAACATCCACACCTGGGGCACCACCCTCGAGTACAAGCTGACGCCGACGGTCACCCTCAAAGGCGGGGTGATGGAGCAGAACCCGCAGGCCGCCTCGCGCAGCCACGCCTGGAGCTGGTCGACGAAGGGCAGTAAAGGCATTTTACTGCCAATGGAGATCGAAACCCGCCCGTTGATTAATGGCCTGCCGGGGGCCTATAACCTCGGTGTGGTCTGGACTAACGCGCCGCAAAGCGACCTCTATAGCGGCAAATCTGGCGGCGCCGGGGCGACGGACCCGCAAGGCTACGCCGAGCACGACAGCACCTGGTTTATGTACGCTGGCCTGAACCAGCAGATTACCCGCCATGCCGACGATCCGCTGCGGGGAATGAGCGTCTCGCTGAGCGGCAGCCTCAGCGACCAGCGCAGCAACTATATCCACTCCGCCGTCGCCGCCTCACTGCGCTACCGCGGGCTGTTTGACGCCCGTCCGGAGGACTGGATCGGCTTCGGCCTGACGTGGATCGACATGAGCAGCCACTACGCGCGCAATCAGCGCTATATGAACCAGCTCAGCGGCGCCACCGACTATAACGATCCGGCCTGGCAGCCGGTGGCCGGCCACTCGCTGAATGGCGAACTCTATTATCGCTTCCGCCCGGTCTCCTGGCTGGAGCTGCAACCGGGCCTGCAGTACTGGCACCGTCCGGGCGGCGTTGCGCAGACCCAGGACGCGTGGGTGGTGGAGTGGAAAACCGTCGTGACCTTCTGATAGTCGCGATCTTTATCACGTTTTTTCACTTGTCAGGTTGAGCGCGCAGCAGAAGTTGTTACAGTGCTGGCGTTGGATTGCAACTGCTGCGGCAGGCAAAACCTGATTACCTGGCGTTTCGTCGGGGGTCAGGTTTTTTTGTTTCTGGGGTCAATATGCAAATCGCCAAAGTACTCAATAACAATGTGGTGGTGGTTCTTGACGAGCACCAGCGCGAACAGGTGGTGATGGGGCGAGGGCTGGCCTTTCAGAAACGCCCAGGCGACGCGCTGGACGACAGCAAAATTGAAAAAGTCTTCGCCTTACAAAGCGATGAACTGGTAGGCCGTCTGGGTGAGTTACTCAGTCAGATTCCGTTAGAAGTGATGACTACCTGCGATCGCATTATCGACCTGGCACGCGGGCGGTTGGGCAAGTTACAGGAAAGTTTGTACATCACGTTAACGGATCACTGCCACTTTGCTATCGAGCGGCAGAAAAAGGGCATCGCGCTGCGTAATGTGCTGCTGTGGGAGATTAAGCGGCTCTATCCGAAGGAGTTCGCGTTGGGCCAGGAGGCAAGGGCCATCATTGCCAAAAGGCTTGGCGTGGCGCTGGCGGAGGATGAAGCCGGATTTATCGCCCTGCATCTGGTGACGGCGCAGCTCAACAGCGAAATGCCGGAGGTCATGCACGTGACCCGGGTGATGCAGGAGATCCTGCAGCTGGTGAAGTATCAGCTGCAGCTGAACTACGACGAGGAGTCGCTGAGCTATCAGCGTTTCGTCACCCACCTGAAGTTTTTCGCTCAGCGGATGCTGACCCGCACGGTGGTGGAAGATGACGACGTCTCGCTGCACAGCGCGGTGAAAGACAACTACGCCAAAGCGTGGAAGTGTGCGGAAACGGTGGCGACGCATCTGCAAAAGCAGTATCAGCGGGCGCTGACCACCGAAGAAATTATGTTTCTTGCCATTCATATTGAACGGGTAAGAAAAGAGGGACGCTAAGTCTCCCGACAAACTGGATTGTTACTGCATGATGCAGGCAAAACCTGAGCGCGACGCCTACCGGCGTGGTTCTCGGGTTTTTTTTATTTTTACTACTCAGTCGCCGGTTGTCTGCGGGCAGCGGCAGTAAGGAAAAGAGCATGGAATATAAAGCACTCGCGCAGGATATTCTCAACCGCGTCGGCGGCAAAGAGAACATTGTGAGTCTGGTTCACTGTGCGACACGTCTGCGTTTTAAACTGAAAGATAACGGCAAAGCCGATGCCGAAGGGCTGAAGGCGAATCCGGGCGTCATTATGGTGGTGGAGAGCGGCGGCCAGTTTCAGGTGGTGATTGGCAACCACGTCCACGACGTCTGGCAGGCGGTGCGCCAGGAGGCTGGGCTGAGCGATGACAGCGAGCCGACGGCGGAAAGCGTTGAAAAAGGGTCGCTGCTGGGGCAGATCATCGATGTCGTGTCGGGGATATTCACGCCGTTTATCGGCGTGCTGGCGGCCTCTGGTATCCTGAAAGGAATGCTGGCGCTGGCGGTCGTCTGCGGTTGGCTGACCCCGCAACAGGGAACCTATAAAATCTGGTTTGCCGCCAGCGACGCGCTGTTCTTTTTCTTCCCGCTGTTTCTCGGTTACACCGCCGGTAAAAAATTTGGCGGTAACCCGTTTGTCTCAATGGTGATCGGTGGAGCGTTAACCCACCCGCTGATGATTCAGGCCTTTGAGGCCAGCCAGGCGCCGGGCGCGGCGGTGGAGCACTTTCTCGGCATCCCGGTGACCTTTATCAATTACAGCTCATCGGTGATCCCGATTATTCTCGCTTCATGGGTCTGCTGCTGGCTGGAGCGCAAGAGCAACGCGCTGCTGCCGTCATCGATGAAAAACTTTTTTACCCCGGCGATTTGTCTCGCCGTTGTGGTTCCGCTGACGTTTCTGCTGATTGGTCCTCTGGCGACCTGGCTCAGTCATCTGTTGGCCCAGGGGTATCAGATTATCTACGCGGTGGCGCCGTGGCTGGCGGGAGCGGCGATGGGCGCGCTGTGGCAGGTTTGTGTGATCTTCGGCCTGCATTGGGGGCTGATTCCGCTGATGATTAACAATCTGACGGTGCTTGGCCATGATTCCATGCTGCCCATGCTGTTGCCGGCCGTGATGGGACAGGTCGGCGCGGTGCTGGGTATTTTGCTGAAAACCCGCGACGCCCGCCAAAAAGTGCTGGCCGGCTCTGCGTTTTCAGCGGGCATCTTCGGCATTACCGAGCCGGCTATCTATGGCTTAACATTGCCGCTGCGCCGGCCATTTATCTTCGGCTGCGTGGCGGGCGCCATTGGCGGCGCGATTGTGGGCTTCAGTAACGCTCATGTCTATTCATTCGGTTTCGGGAACATTTTTACTGTCGCACAAATGATCCCGCCCCAAGGGCTTGATAGCACCGTTTGGGGCGGCGTAGTGGGTATCTTCGCGGCGTTGATTATCTCCTGTGGGTTAACTTTCTTCGCCGGCCTGCCGCGCGCCAGCGCCGCGCCGGGCGCCGTGGCGGTAGCGCCGGTCTCGGCAAATGACATCCTGGCGCCGATGAGCGGCAGCGTCATCGCCCTCGATCAGGTGCCGGACAGCACCTTCGCCAGCGGCCTGTTGGGGAAAGGAGTCGCCATTATCCCGGCGGTGGGCAAAGTCATCGCCCCATTCCCGGGCGAAGTGGCTTCCCTGTTTCAGACTAAACACGCCATCGGCCTGCAGAGCGACAGCGGCATCGAGCTGCTGATCCACGTTGGCATCGACACGGTCAAACTCGACGGCGTGCCGTTTACCGCGCATGTGAAAGAGGGCGACAGGGTACAGGCCGGCGATCTGCTGATTGAGTTCGATCGTCAGGCGATTCTGGACGCCGGTTACGACCTGGCGACCCCGATTATTATCAGCAACAGCGATGACTATCGTGAGATCGACACGGTGGCGCCCAGCGCCGTCGAAGCCGGTCAGCCGTTGTTGTCAGTCAGCCATTAATCACAGGAGAGAGAGATGAAAACATTCCCGACAGATTTTTTATGGGGCGGCGCGACCGCGGCGAATCAGGTGGAAGGGGCGTACCTGGAAGATGGCAAAGGGTTATCCACCTCCGATGTGCAGCCGCACGGCGTCTTCGGCGAAGTGGTCGAGCGCGTACCCGGCGACAGCGGCATAAAGGATGTGGCGATCGATTTTTACCATCGCTACCCGGAAGATATCGCCCTGTTCGCTGAGATGGGCTTTAACTGCCTGCGGGTCTCCATCGCCTGGACGCGCATCTACCCCAACGGCGACGACGCCGAGCCGAACGAAGCCGGACTCGCCTTCTACGACAAATTGTTCGACGAGATGGCGAAGCACAACATCACTCCGCTGGTGACGCTGTCGCATTATGAAATGCCATGGGCGCTGGTGAAAAATTACGGCGGCTGGGGCAGCCGGCAGGTGATTGGCTTCTTTGAGCGCTACGCCCGGACGGTGTTTAGCCGTTATAAAAACAAAGTCAAACTGTGGCTGACCTTTAACGAAATCAATATGTCGCTGCATGCCCCGATGACCGGCGTCGGCCTGCCGGCCGGCAGCAGCAAAGGCGAGGTGTATCAGGCCATTCATCACCAACTGGTGGCCAGCGCTCTGGCGGTCAAAGCCTGTCATGAGCTGGTGCCCGAGGGCAAAATCGGCAATATGCTGCTCGGCGGGCTGATGTATCCCCTGAGCTGCAAACCGGAAGATGTGTTTGCGACGCTGCAGGAGAACCGCAGCTGGCAGTTCTTCGGCGACGTGCAGGCGCGCGGGGCGTACCCGGGCTATATGCAGCGCTTTTTCCGCGACAACGGCATCACGCTCGACATCACCGAGGCCGATCGCGAAACGCTGAAAACCACCGTCGATTTTATCTCCTTCAGCTACTACATGACCGGGTGCGTCACCGCCGATGAGGCGCTGAACCAGCAGGCGCGCGGCAATATACTTAGCATGGTGCCGAACCCGCACCTGGCGAGCTCGGAGTGGGGCTGGCAGATAGACCCCCTCGGCCTGCGTACGCTGCTGAACATGCTGTGGGATCGCTATCAGAAGCCGCTGTTTATCGTGGAAAACGGTCTGGGCGCCAAAGATAAGGTGGAAGCCGACGGCAGCATTAATGATGACTACCGCATCAGCTACCTGAACGACCACCTGGTGCAGGCGCGGGAAGCCATTGACGATGGCGTTGAGCTGATGGGCTTTACCAGCTGGGGGCCGATTGACCTGGTGAGCGCCTCGAAGGCGGAGCTGTCGAAGCGCTACGGCTTTATCTATGTCGACCGCCATGATGACTGCACCGGCACCCTGGCACGCAGTAAGAAGAAGAGCTTTGACTGGTATAAAGAGGTGATTGCCAGCCGCGGCGCCAGCCTGAAAGCGTAATACTTCCCCGCCCGGCCATCGCCGGGCGAGGGATCAGCCCGGTTTACGCGCGCGCAGTAAAAAGATCATCGGACGCTCTTTCTCTTCATCCAGGGCGGGCTGTTGAGCAATCTGTTCGGCGCTCGGACCCCACTCATCCAGCTGCTCCAGCACAAAACCAGCGGCGATAAGCGCGTTTACCCAGCTTGAGAGTTTGCGGTGCTGTTTAATGACGCCCTCGGCAAACCAGTTGCTTACGCGCTCGCCCTCCTGCTGATAGTGGCTGACCGGCCAGCTTTTTTGCCCCTGCTCATTCACCTGCCATCCCTGCTGCAGCGGCGCGGTATAGATGGGATGTTCCGCGGAAAAGACCAGGATGCCGCCAGGGACCAGCGCCTGCTGCAGGGCGGTGAAGAGCGGGGCGATGTCTGGTAAGTAATGGAGCGCCAGTGAGCTATAGACCAGATCGCAGCTGTTGGCGGGCAACGTCAGGGTTTGCAGATCGGCGCAGCGGTAGTCAATCTCATCCCCGCGGGTCATCTCTCGCGCCTGCGTCAGCATACGTCGGGAGATATCAAAACCAATTATCTGGCTGGCTCCCTGCTGCAGCGCCCAGCGGCAAAACCAGCCGTAGCCACAACCGAGATCCACCACCCGCAAACCGGTTACTGGCGGCAGCATTGCCTGCAGCGATGGCCACTCTGGTGCACCCTCCAGTCCCTTCACCGAGCGATCGAGGGTCGCATAGCCGGCAAAGAACTGCGGGTCGTCATAAATATTCTGACTCATATTCATCCCTTGAATTGATAAGGTTGTTTATTTTTAGCTAACTAATAATTTAGTCACACGCTTTACTAAACGCGTTTAATTCAATTAATTTATGATAACCAACCTGATTACGTTATCTGACCTGTTAAATGAAATTGATATTAAAAAATAGCGTGCTGGCGGCATTGCCCCTGGCCATCGCGCTGGCTGGCTGCGCGCCTTCTCATGAGGTCGCTAATCCGCCGCAGCAGCAAATTCCGGCTTCCCACGTTTCCATGGATCTTCCCGCCGCCGTCAAAAATGGCTGGCCACACACCGACTGGTGGAAAGACTACCACGATGCCCAACTGGATAATCTGATTCAGCGCGCACTCGCCAACGCGCCGGACATGCAGATTGCCGAACAGCGCATCAGGCTTGCTGAAGCGCAGGCGCGAATGTCGCAGGCGAATCTTGGCCCGGAGATGGATTTCTCCGCCGATATCGAACGGCAGAAAATGTCCGCTGAAGGCCTGATGGGGCCGTTCGCCACCGATACCGACGGCAATACCGGCCCGTGGTACACCAATGGCACCTTCGGCCTGACTGCCGGCTGGGATCTCGATCTGTGGGGCAAAAACCGCGCGCTGGTGAAAGCGCGCATCGGCGAGCTGAAAGCCCAGGTGGCCGAGCAGGCCCAGACCCGCGAGCTGCTCTCCGGCAGCGTGGCGCGCCTGTACTGGCAGTGGCAGACGGAAGCGGCGATCAAAGCGGTGCTGCAGCAGGTGAAAAACGAGCAAAATAATATCGTGACGGTCGACAAGGCCCTGTATCAGCGCGGGATCACCAACTCCGCCGAAGGGGCGGAGAACGATATTAACGTCAGCAAAACCGACCAGCAGCTGGCGGACGTGGCGGGCACGATGAAAGAGATTGAAGCGCGGCTGATGGCCCTGACCAACAGCCAGAGCCAGTCGCTGAACCTCAAACCCGCCAGCCTGCCGACGGTCAGCGCGCAGCTGCCGGATACCCTCGGCTATGAGCTGCTGGCGCGCCGCCCGGATCTGCAGGTCGCTCACTGGTATATCGAGGCGTCGCTGAGCGAAGTGGACGCGGCGAAGGCGGCGTTTTATCCGGACATCAACCTGATGGCTTTCCTGCAGCAGGATGCCCTGCACTTAAGCGATCTTTTCCGCCATTCGGCGCAGCAGATGGGCGTCACCGCCGGACTGACGCTGCCGATCTTCGACAGCGGTCGTCTCAATGCTAATCTGGATATCGCCAGCGCGCAGAACAGCCTGTCCATCGCCCAATACAACAAAGCGGTGGTGGACGCCGTCAACCAGGTGGCGAAAACCGCCAGCCAGGTTGAGACGCTGATGGCCAAAAGCCAACAGCAGCAGCAGGTTGAAAAAGACGCCCAGCGGGTGGTGGATCTGGCGCAGGCCCGAATGGCGGCGGGGATCCTGCCCGGCTCCAGGGTGAGCCTGGCGAAACTCCCGGCGCTGCAGGAGCGTATCACCGCCCTGCGCCTGCACGGCCAGTGGATTGACGCCAGCATTCAGCTGACCTCAGCCCTTGGCGGCGGCTACCATCAGACGGTGAAGTAACCGCCAACCACGGTGCGCCCGCGGGCGCGCCGCTCAGTCTTTCTTCTTACTCTCGCGCCGCCTGAGCCACCAGTGGGCGGCCACAACCACCAGCACCGCGAGGATCAGCCAGATCCAATGCTTCAGATGGGCGTCCAGATGGTGCAGCCACGGGCCGACCACCTCGCCGCCAAGATAGCCTATGGTGGTAAACAGCAGGGCCCACACCAGCGCTCCGACAATATTCAGCGGCAGGAAAATGCGCGGCGGCAGGCGGCTGGCGCCGATCAGCAGGGGGCCGATCACCCGGAAGCCGTACATAAAGCGGGTGCCGATGACAAACAGCCACGGCCGGTGCTGGATCATGCGCTGCGCTTTCCGGATCCGCGCTTTCTGGCTGGCGAAACGGCGCAGAATGCGCCCGCCGAAGCGGCGACCAAGCAGATAGAGCAGCTGATCGCCAATCATCCCGCCGAGGGCGACGGCGATCACCACCAGGGGAAACTTCAGTAGCCCCTGATGCGCTGCGACGCCGCCCAGCAGGGTAATGGTCTCACCTTCCGCCATGCTGCCGACGATCAGCGCCGCGTAGCCATACTGGGAAATCAGGTGATTGATATCCATAAACAGCTTTTCTCCTTACCTCTTCACCTCTTAATCATACACCCTGCTGACCAAAACGCGGCGAGGCAGATTTTTTGCGCTGTACACAAAATAATCTACAGGGTGAATTATACTTGGATCAGTGCAGTACGAAGCCGTGACAAGGGGGACGCTATGAACCATGTCTGGGGGCTCTTCGCTCATCCCAACCGGGAGATGAGCGTGATTAAGAGCGAGAATGAAACCATTTCTCATCACTATACGCACCATGTGCTGCTGATGGCGGCGGTTCCGGTGGTTTGCGCCTTTATCGGCACCACGCAGTTGGGCTGGAACTTTGGCGACGGCACTATTATTAAACTGTCGATGTTGACCGGGCTGGCGCTGGCGGTGCTGTTTTATGCCGTGATGCTCGCCGGGGTGGCGATCATGGGGCGGGTCATCTGGTGGATGGCCAGGCAATATCCACAGCAGCCTTCCCTGAAACGCTGCATGGTATTTGCCGGCTATGTGGCCACACCGCTGTTCCTGAGCGGGATTGTGGCGCTCTATCCGCTGGTCTGGCTATGCGCGCTGATCGGTACCATTGCCCTGTTCTATACTGGCTATCTGCTCTATCTCGGGATCCCGACCTTCCTGAGCATTAACCGGGAAGAGGGGCTCAGTTTCGCCAGCTCAACCCTGGCCATCGGGGTGCTGGTGCTGGAAGTCCTGCTGGCGATCACCGTGGTGCTGTGGGGGTATGGCTACCGACTCTTCTGATCGGACGTAACGGGTCAATATGCATTGCCGGCAAATATGTATTTTATGTCGGCAATGCAGCATTTCTTCACGATTCTTATTAGGCACAGGGCCTTACAGCGCGGTATGATGGCGTTTGCCAGCGAAGTTGCCCACTTAACCTCGCGGCGTACGTTGCATAACGTGCAAAAATACTTTTCAGAATGCCCATGATGCCGAAATTTCGAGTCTCTTTGCTCAGCCTGACCTTGCTGCTGGCTGTGCCTTTTGCGCCCCAGGCGTTAGCAAAAACCCCGATGGCGGTGACCGCCTCGCAGCCGGACATCGCTTCCGGCAGCGCCATGATCGTCGATCTGGCCACCAAAAAAATCATCTACGCCAGCCAGCCGGATCTGGTGCGCCCGATGGCGTCGATCACCAAGGTGATGACCGCCATGGTGGTGCTCGATGCCCATCTGCCGCTGGATGAGATGCTGACGGTGGATATCAGCCATACCCCGGAAATGAAGGGGATTTACTCGCGCGTGCGTCTCAACAGCCAAATCAGCCGCCGCGATATGCTGCTGCTGGCGCTGATGTCTTCCGAGAATCGTGCGGCCGCCAGCCTGGCGCATCACTATCCGGGCGGCTACGACGCCTTTATTCGCGCGATGAACGCCAAAGCGCAGGCGCTGGGGATGACCCATACCCGCTACGTGGAGCCCACCGGACTGTCGGTGCATAACGTCTCCACCGCCCGCGATCTGACCAAACTGCTGATCGCCAGCGAGCAGTACCCGCTGATCGGCCAGCTGAGCACCACCAAAGAAGAGACCGCCACCTTTGCCCATCCGGCCTACAGCCTGCCGTTCCGCAACACTAACCATCTGGTGTATCGCGACAACTGGAACATCCAGCTGACCAAAACCGGCTTCACCAACGCCGCCGGCCACTGCCTGATTATGCGCACGGTGATCAACCAACGCCCGGTGGCGCTGGTGGTGATGGATGCCTTCGGCAAATATACCCACTTTGCCGACGCCAGCCGTTTGCGCACGTGGATCGAGACCGGGAAGGTGATGCCGGTGCCGGCTTCGGCGCTGAGCTATAAGAAGCAGCGCGAAGCGCAGATGGCGGAGGCGATGCTGAAAGGCGGCGCCCAGACCGCGCAGAACGATTAATCTGCACATCCCCCGGATGACGGCGCATTGCGCCTTATCCGGGCTACGTGATTTGGCGCCGGGTTCGCCCCCTTCGTAGGCCCGGCAAGCGCAGCGCCGCCGGGCAATCAGGCCGAGTGGCGGATGGCGGCTGACGCCTTAGCCGGCCTGGGGAACCGCGCTGAACGGTAGCCCGGCTGAGGCGTTTACGCCGCGAGCCGGGGATTTGACGCCGAATATTACTCCGGGAGCGTCCAGTCGCCGTCACCCAGCGCGCGCTGCATAATCAACGTATCCCGCCAGTCGCCCATCTTATAGCCGACGCTGCGCAGCTGACCCGCCACGGTAAAACCGAACTTTTTATGGATCGCCAGCGAGCCGGCATTGTTATGGCCATCGCCGATGATCGCCAGCATCTGCCGCCACGGGCCTTTCTCGCATTCGGCGATCAGCCGCGACAGCAGCGCGCTGCCGATGCCGCGCCCGCCCATTCCGGATTCCACGTAGATCGATTCCTCGAGGGTATAGCGATAGGCCGGGCGCGGGCGATAGAAAGTGGCGTAGCAGTAGCCGACGATAGCCCCGCGCCACAGCGCGACCAGCCAGGGCAGCCCGTTATCGCGCACGGTCTGGATCCGTTTACGCATTTCGTCAACGGTGGGGGGGATCTCTTCGAAGGAGGCGCGGCCATTAAGCACGTGCCAGACATACAGCGCGGCGATGGCGTGCGCATCGTCGGGCAGCGCTTCACGAATTTCTAAATCACTGTCGAGTAACGGGGCCTCTGCGGGCATGGCGGCGCTCCTGAATCTGCCGGAGAGACATTCTCCGGCGTGCAGCGTAATACAGAAGCGCCAGGCTGAATAGTCCTGCCGCCGATTATTGCGGATCCGCCGGGGAGACCGGCGCCGGGGCCGCTTCACCCCAGTATTTTTGCTTGCTGGTTTTACCAATCCCCGGGTTCATGCTGTTGGTCGGATCGTTCTGGCGATAGAACTGCTGCAGGCTCTCCGGCGCTTCATACAGATGACCCACGTTATGCTCCGCCGGGTACTGGGCGCCGCGCGCTTTCAGCAACTCCAGCATCTGCTCCTTCAGCGCATGGGCATCGACTCCTTTCTTGACGATGTAATCCTGATGGAACACATGACACATAAAGTGGCCATAGTAGAGCTTGTGCACCAGCTGGCTGTCGATCTCCGGCGGCAGATGTTCGAACCACTCGGTATCGTTGCGGCGCAGGGCGATATCCAGCGCCAGAATATCTTCGACTTCGTCGGCATGCACCGCCTGATAGCGGATCGCCGCGCCGGCGGCGGCAAAGCGATGGAGAAACGCCTTACTGCCTTCCTCCGGCGTACAGGCGAAGAAATCTCCCTCGGCCTGCTGGAAGTATTCCGTCAGCCAGCGCTGTGCTTCTTCGATGCCGTCGCCGGCCATCTTCAGCAGCAGATGGTGTTCATATTTGTCGCGCCAGGTTTTCATCCGCTCCGGTAAATGCGCCGGGAAGACGTGGCCGAGCTTCTGCATAAAGCGGTCGGTAAAGTGCGGTTTAAACAGCGACACTTTCTCCAGCATCGCGTCGGTTCGCCCCTTCATGGTGAAGAAGAACGGCATTTTGTCGGTGCCGAGCTTGTCGATCATCAGGAAGGTGTCTTTGCCATACTGCTCGGCGATATCGTAAATATCGCGGTGCATATATTCCCCGGCCACCGGCAGATGCTGGAACTCGGCGAGGATATGGCGGCGGATCTCGGTCAATACCTGCGGCTGGTTGGTGCCAATGTAAAACACCTGCTGGCGCTTTTCCGCCGGGAAGGTATCGAGACGCACGGCGAAAACCGCCAGCTTGCCGGCGCAGCCGGAGGATTCGAACAGGCGGTCCGGGTCGGCGTTGTAGCGCGCCGGGGTGTCGGCATCGACATCGCGCACGCGGGTAACATAGTCGTGATCGTGGGCGTGGCGGCCATCGTGCAGCACATCGCTATCGCTGATCCGCTCGTCGTCGAGTCGGCTGAGGATCTGCTCCGGCGTACTGCCGAGATCGATGCCCAGATGGTTGACCAGCTTCAGCTTGCCGTCGGCGTCAATCTGTGCGAACAGCGACATCTCGGTGTAGGCCGGCCCGCGCTGCACCAGGGAACCGCCGGAGTTGTTGCAGATCCCGCCGATCACCGACGCGCCGATGCACGATGAGCCGATCACTGAGTGCGGCTCGCGCCCCAGCGGTTTCAGCGCTTTTTCCAGTGAGTAGAGCGTGGTGCCGGGCCAGGCCAGCACCTGCTCGCCTTTGTCCAGCAGATGCAGTTTATCCAGGCGCAGAGTGCTGATAATCACGATCTCGCGATCGTAATCATTGCCGTTGGGGGTGGAGCCTTCGGTCAGGCCGGTGTTGGCCGCCTGCATCAGAATGATTTTATCGGCGTCGACGCAGGCGTTGAGCACGCGCCAGAGTTCCAAAAGGGTGCCGGGAAAGACAACCGCCAGCGCCTCGCCCTGACCGGAGCGGAAGCCTTTGCGGTAGCGCTGGGTTTTTGCCGGGTCGGTCAGCAGATGCGAAGGGCCAACCAGGCGCGCGAGGTCAGCCAGAAACGTTTTATTGGTGTTAGTGGGTGCAGATGACATGTTCCACTCCTTGTGGTGGTGCGCGAAATATCGAGGATAAGCATAGCGCTTTGTATGACAATTTGATGCATGAATGTTTCGCAAAAATCAGAGAAGAACCTTAGCATTCTGCGGGCGCGTTGTTTATATATATGGCAAACTGCGGTTTTTATTATGTTTTACCGAGTCCCCGTCTGAGAAAAAGCGAGATAACAATGAAATGGCTCTGCACTGTAGGCGTCGCCGTGAGTCTGGCGCTGCAACCCGCGCTGGCGGATGAACTGTTTGGTAACCACCCCCTGACCCCGCAGGCGCGGGATGCTTTTGTCACCGACCTGCTGAAAAAAATGACCGTAGACGAGAAAATCGGCCAGCTGCGTCTGATAAGCGTCGGCCCGGATAACCCCAAAGAGGCGATCCGTGAAATGATCAAAAACGGTCAGGTGGGGGCGATTTTTAATACCGTTACCCGCCCGGATATCCGCGTTATGCAGGATCAGGTGATGCAGCTCAGCCGCCTGAAAATCCCGCTGTTCTTTGCCTACGATGTGCTGCACGGCCAGCGCACCGTCTTCCCGATAAGCCTCGGCCTGGCCTCGTCGTTTAACCTCGACGCGGTGAAGACCGTGGGCCGGGTGTCAGCTTATGAAGCCGCCGATGACGGGCTGAACATGACCTGGGCGCCGATGGTCGACGTCTCCCGCGACCCGCGCTGGGGACGCGCTTCCGAAGGGTTCGGGGAAGACACCTATCTGACCACGATGATGGGTCAGGCGATGGTGGAGTCGATGCAGGGCAAAAGCCCGGCGGACCGCTATTCGGTGATGACCAGCGTCAAGCACTTCGCCGCCTACGGCGCGGTGGAGGGCGGGAAAGAGTACAACACGGTCGACATGAGCCCGCAGCGCCTGTTCAACGACTATATGCCGCCGTATAAAGCCGGGCTGGATGCCGGCAGCGGCGCGGTGATGGTGGCCCTGAACTCGCTGAACGGCACCCCGGCGACCGCCGATTCCTGGCTGCTGAAAGATGTCCTGCGCGACCAGTGGGGCTTTAAAGGCATTACGGTCTCCGACCACGGCGCCATTAAAGAGCTGATCAAGCACGGCGTGGCCTCCGACCCGGAAGACGCGGTGCGCGTGGCGCTCAAGTCCGGCATCAACATGAGCATGAGCGACGAGTATTACAGCAAGTACCTGCCGGGGCTGGTGAAGTCCGGCAAGGTGACCATGGCCGAGCTGGATGACGCCACCCGTCACGTGCTTAACGTCAAATATGATATGGGGCTGTTCAACGATCCGTACAGCCACCTGGGGCCAAAAGATTCTGACCCGCAGGACACCAACGCAGAAAGCCGTCTGCATCGTAAAGAGGCGCGGGAAGTCGCCCACGAGAGCCTGGTGCTGCTGAAAAACCGGCTTGATACGCTGCCGCTGAAAAAATCCGGCACTATCGCGGTGGTGGGCGCGCTGGCGGACAGCAAACGCGACATGATGGGCAGCTGGTCGGCGGCGGGCGTGGCCGACCAGTCGGTGACCGTCCTGACCGGCATCAAAGAAGCGCTGGGCGATAACGGCAAAGTGATTTACGCCAAAGGGGCGAACGTTACCGACGACAAAGGCATTGTCGATTTCCTCAACCTGTATGAGAACGCGGTGCAGGTTGACCCGCGCTCGCCGCAGGAAATGATCGACGAAGCCGTCGCGGCGGCGAAGCAATCCGACGTGGTGGTTGCCGTAGTGGGCGAGGCGCAGGGCATGGCCCATGAGGCCTCCAGCCGGACCGACATCACCCTGCCGCAGAGCCAGCGCAACCTGATTGCCGCCCTCAAGGCCACCGGCAAACCGCTGGTGCTGGTGCTGATGAACGGCCGTCCGCTGGCGCTGGTGAAAGAGGATCAGCAAGCCGATGCGCTGCTGGAGACCTGGTTTGCCGGCACCGAAGGCGGGCATGCCATCGCCGACGTGCTGTTTGGCGACTATAACCCGTCGGGCAAGCTGCCGATGTCCTTCCCGCGCTCGGTGGGGCAGATCCCAACCTACTACAGCCACCTGAATACCGGTCGTCCGTATAATCCTGAGAAGCCGAACAAGTACACCTCGCGCTACTTCGATGAAGCCAACGGCCCGCTGTACCCGTTTGGCTACGGCCTGAGCTATACCACCTTTAGCGTCTCCGATGTCACCATGTCGTCGGCCACCCTGCCGCGCGACGGCAGCGTGACCGCCAGCGTGCAGGTGACCAACACCGGCAAACGCGAAGGGGCGACGGTCATTCAGCTGTATCTGCAGGACGTCACCGCCTCCATGAGCCGGCCGGTAAAAATGCTGCGCGGCTTTAAAAAGGTCAACCTCAAGCCGGGCGAAACGCAAACCGTCAGCTTCCCGATCGACGTCGACGCGCTGAAGTTCTGGAACCAGCAGATGAAATACGTCGCTGAGCCGGGCAAATTCAATGTCTTTATCGGCGTGGACTCCGCCCGCGTGAAGCAGAGCGAGTTTGAGCTGTTGTAAGACATAGCCCTTAAGCGCAACGTCACACTTAAAAGGCCGATTAATCGGCCTTTTCTTTTTCGTATCGCTGGCAAATGGACTACGCTTTTCTCTTAAGCTTCTGTAAGCGAAGCGCAAAAGAACTGAGGGATGCGGGATGAAGATGGCGACGAAATGGTCCGGCGCGCTGGCGCTGGCCGCCCTGATAAGTATGCCGCTGCAGGCGGCGGAGCCGGTGAAGGTCGGCTCGAAAATTGATACCGAAGGGGCGCTGCTCGGTAATATGATCCAGCAGGTGCTGGAAAGCCACGGCGTCAAAACGATTAACAAAATCCAGCTCGGCACCACGCCGGTGGTGCGCGGGGCGATTGTCGCCGGCGAGCTGGATATCTACCCGGAATATACCGGCAATGGCGCTTTTTTCTTTAAAGATGAAAACGACCCGGCATGGAAGAATGCCCAGCAGGGCTATGAGAAGGTGAAGCGCCTGGATCAGGAGAAACATCAGCTGGTATGGCTTACCCCGGCGCCGGCTAACAACACCTGGACTATCGCCGTGCGTCAGGAGCTGGCGGAGAAAAATCACCTGACTTCGCTGGCCGACCTCAGCCGCTATCTGCAGCAGGGCGGCGAATTTAAGCTGGCGGCCTCGGCGGAGTTTATTGAACGCCCGGACGCGCTGCCGGCGTTTGAAAAAGCGTATGACTTTAAACTCAACCAGAACCAGCTGCTGTCGCTGGCCGGGGGCGATACGGCGGTGACCATCAAAGCGGCGGCGCAGCAGACCTCCGGTGTCAACGCGGCGATGGCCTACGGCACCGACGGCCCGGTGGCGGCCCTGGGATTACAGACGCTGAGCGACCCGCAGGGCGTGCAGCCGATTTACGCCCCGACGCCGGTGGTGCGCGAGACGGTGCTGAAAGCCTACCCGCAGATCGCCGACTGGCTGAAGCCGGTCTTCGCCAGCCTCGATGAAAAGACCCTGCAGCAGCTGAACGCCCGCATCGCGGTGGAAGGCCAGGATGCGAAGCGCGTGGCGGCAGATTATCTGCAGCAGAAAGGCCTGCTGAAGTAAGCCACCGGTGACCATTCGCTGTACTCACCGCGTCGGCCTGCTGCTGACAGGCCTGCTGCTGGTTACGCTGGCGCTGCCGTTTATCACTTACGCGCCGAATCGCTTACTCTCCGGGGAAGGGCGCGGGCTGTGGCAGGTGATGCCCTGGCTCGCCGGCGTTCAGCTGGCGGCAGCCCTCGCCGGGATCCTGCTCTGCTGGCTGCCGGGCAGGGTCGCGCCGCTTCTCCATCTGCTGCTGGCCGAACTGCTCTTCCCGCTGCTTATCTGGGGCAGCGGCCAGGCGGCGCTTGAGCTCTCCCGGCACGGCTCGCCGCTGGCGCGCACCTCGCCCGGCAGCGGCCTGTGGCTGTCGCTGGCGCTCTGCCTGCTGCTGGCCAGCGAGGCCATTCGTCATCTTACCGCCCGGCCGCTGTGGCGCTGGCTGCTCAATGCGCAAGTCTGGCTTCTGCCCATCATCCTGCTCGCCGCCGGGGCGCTCGATCAGCTCTCGCTGCTGAAAGAGTATGCCAACCGCCAGGAGGTGTTTGACGACGCTCTGCGCCAGCATCTGCTTCTGCTGTTTGGCACCCTGCTGCCGGGCCTGCTGATCGGCCTGCCGCTGGGGGTATGGCTCTGGCGGCGTCCGCGCTGGCAGGCGCCGGCCTTCACTGTGCTCAATGTGATCCAGACTATCCCGTCGGTGGCGCTGTTCGGCCTGCTGATTGCCCCGCTTGCCGGTGTGGCGCGCTATTTTCCGGCGCTGGGCGAGCTGGGCGTCTCCGGGACCGGCGTGGCGCCGGCCCTGATTGCCCTGACGTTGTATGCGCTGCTGCCGCTGGTGCGTGGGGTGGTGACCGGCCTGCAGCAGGTGCCGCAGGATGCGCTGGAGAGCGCGACGGCGATGGGCATGAGCGCCGGGCAGCGCTTTCGCCAGGTGCAGCTCCCGCTGGCGATGCCGGTGCTGCTGCGCAGCCTGCGGGTGGTCAGCGTGCAAACCGTCGGCATGGCGGTGGTGGCGGCGCTGATCGGCGCCGGCGGCTTTGGCGCGCTGGTATTTCAGGGGCTGCTGAGCAGCGCGCTGGATCTGGTGCTGCTGGGCGTGATGCCGACCATTGCCCTGGCGGTGGTGGTGGATGCTCTGTTCGCCCTGTGGGGCGCCTGGCTAAAAGGAGAGGCCAATGATTGAGTTTCAAGGGGTCAGCAAAGCGTTTGCCGGCCACCCGGCGGTGAAGGACCTGACCCTGGAGCTGCGCGAAGGCGCATTTTCGGTGCTGGTGGGAACCTCCGGCTCGGGCAAGTCGACGACGCTGAAAATGATCAACCGCCTGCTGGAGCCGGACCGGGGCATGATTCGCTTTGCCGGCGAAGACATCCGCCAGCAGCCGCTCCTGACCCTGCGGCGACGGATGGGCTATGCCATCCAGTCTATCGGCCTGTTTCCCCACTGGACGGTGGCGCAGAATATCGCCACCGTGCCGCAGCTGCAAAAATGGCCGCGGGCGAGGATCGCCGACCGGGTCGACGAGCTGATGGCGCTGCTGGGGCTGGAGGCGACGCTGCGCGACCGCTACCCCCATCAGCTTTCCGGCGGCCAACAGCAGCGGGTCGGGGTGGCGCGGGCGCTGGCGGCAGACCCGGAGGTGCTGCTGATGGATGAACCCTTCGGCGCCCTCGACCCGGTGACCCGCGAGGCGCTGCAGCAGGAGATGCTGCGCATTCACCGCCTGCTGGGGCGGACGATTGTCCTGGTGACCCATGATATTGACGAAGCGCTGCGTCTGGCGGACCACCTGGTGCTGATGGACGGTGGCGAGGTGGTCCAGCAGGGGGCGCCGCTGGCGATGCTCCTGCGGCCAGAGAATAGCTTTGTGCAGACCTTTTTTGGCCGCAGCGAGCTGGGCGTGCGCCTGCTGTCGCTGCGTGAGGTGCGGGACTATCTGCGCCCCGACGAGCGGCTGGCGGGCGAGGGGCTGACCGTCACCATGACCCTGCGGGAAGCGCTATCGCAGTTTGTCGCCCGGCGCTGCGAGGCGCTGCCGGTGGTGGATGCCGAGGGGCAGCCCTGCGGCACGCTGCATTTTGCCGATCTGCTGCGCCAGGAGGCGAGCCATGAAGGCGCTTCGTGAGCCGTTGTGGTGGCTTATCGCGCTGTTCATCGGCCTGCTGATGGGGCTACCCTACAGCGCGCCGCTGTTCAGCCGGCTGTTTCCGGAGCTGCCGCGGCCGGTTTACCAGCAGGAGAGCTTCTGGGCGCTCACTCTCGATCACGGCTGGCTGGTAGTGGTATCCAGCCTCGCGGCAACCGCCGTCGGGCTGGGGGCAGGGGTGGCGGTTACCCGGCCCGCGGGCAGCGCGTTTCGTCCGCTGGTGGAGACCATCGCCGCTATCGGGCAGACCTTTCCGCCGGTGGCGGTGCTGGCGATGGCGGTACCGGTGCTGGGCTTTGGCTGGCTGCCGGCGCTGATCGCCCTCGCGCTGTATGGCATACTGCCGGTGCTGCAGGGGACGCTGGCCGGGCTGGGATCGATACCGTCGGGCGTGTCAGATGTGGCAGAAGGGATGGGAATGACCGGCTGGCAGCGTCTGTATAAGGTGGAGCTGCCGCTGGCGGCCCCGGTGATCCTGGCGGGGATCCGCACCTCGGTCATCGTCAATATTGGTACCGCGACGATAGCCTCGACGGTGGGGGCCAATACGCTTGGGACGCCGATCATCATCGGCCTGAGCGGGTTTAATACCGCCTATATTGTGCAGGGGGCGCTACTGGTGGCGCTGGCGGCGATCATTGTCGACCGCGCGTTTGAGCGTCTGACCCGCTGGATCAGCCGACACCGCCACGCACAATAAAGGAATAGCCGGCCAGCATTACGCCGCTGATCCCGCCGATGGCCATAAGTAAGAAGAGAGTGACGACCGCGATTTTCGCTGGCTTCATAATAGGCTCCTGATGTTAACAGGGGGATTATACGGTGAAGCGCAGGTGTTAATGAAACATTAATTGCGGTTTAGCGCGCCGCGCCGGGCTTTTTGCCTATTTGGCTGAGCAACGCGCCGCAAAAAAGTGTGATCCTGCCCGTCATTTTTCATTTTTATGCAGGGCTTCAAAGAAAGTTTTCGCCAGTCAGGGTATGGTACGCGCTTTCTGAAATGTGTGGTTTGCGGGTATGTACGAGTTTGATCTGGTGTTGCTGCTGCTTCAGCAGATGTGCGTATTTTTGGTCATCGCGTGGTTGATGAGCAAAACCCGACTGTTTATCCCCCTGATGCAAGTCACCGTTCGCCTGCCGCACAAGCTGCTGTGCTACGTCACCTTCTCCATTTTCTGCATTATGGGGACCTATTTTGGTCTGCATATCGAAGACTCTATCGCCAACACCCGCGCCATCGGCGCCGTGATGGGCGGCCTGCTCGGCGGCCCGGTGGTCGGCGGGCTGGTGGGGCTGACCGGCGGCCTGCACCGCTACTCGCTGGGGGGGATGACCGCCTTAAGCTGCATGGTCTCCACCATCGTCGAGGGGCTACTGGGCGGTCTGGTGCACAGCGTGCTGGTCAAACGCGGCCGGCCGGACAAAGTCTTTAGCCCGCTCACCGCCGGGGCGATCACCTTCGTGGCCGAGCTGGTGCAGATGATGATCATTCTGCTGATTGCCCGCCCGTTCCAGGACGCCCTGCATCTGGTGCAGAGCATTGCCGCGCCGATGATGGTGACCAATACCGTCGGTGCGGCGCTGTTTATGCGCATTCTGCTGGACAAGCGGGCGATGTTCGAGAAGTACACCTCCGCTTTTTCCGCCACGGCGCTGAAGGTGGCGGCGTCCACCGAGGGGATCCTGCGTCAGGGGTTCAACGAAGAGAACAGCATGAAGGTGGCCCAGGTGCTTATCCAGGAGCTGGATATCGGCGCGGTGGCGATCACCGATCGCGACAAGCTGCTGGCGTTTACCGGCATCGGCGACGACCACCATCTGCCGGGCAAACCTATCTCCTCGTCGTATACGCAACGGGCGATTGAGACCGGGGAGGTGGTATATGCTGACGGCAACGAGGTGCCCTACCGCTGCTCGATTCATCCGCACTGTAAGCTGGGATCGACGCTGGTGATCCCCTTACGCGGTGAGAACCAGCGGGTGATCGGCACCATCAAACTGTATGAGGCGAAAAACCGTCTGTTCAGTTCGATCAACCGCACCCTCGGAGAGGGGATTGCTCAGCTGCTGTCGGCGCAGATCCTCGCCGGGCAGTACGAGCGGCAGAAGGCGCTGCTGACGCAATCCGAAATCAAGCTCCTGCATGCCCAGGTTAACCCGCACTTCCTGTTTAACGCGCTCAACACCCTGAAGGCGGTGATCCGTCGCGACAGCGAGCAGGCCGGCCAGCTAGTGCAGTATCTGTCGACCTTCTTTCGCAAGAACCTGAAGCGGCCGACGGAAATCGTCACCCTCGCCGATGAGATAGAGCATGTTAACGCCTATCTGCAGATTGAGAAGGCCCGCTTTCAGGCTAACCTGCAGATCCAGATGGCGGTGCCGGAAGGGCTGGCGCATCACCAGCTGCCGGCCTTTACCCTGCAGCCGATCGTGGAGAACGCCATTAAGCATGGCACATCGCAGCATCTTGGCGTCGGCGAAATTACCATTCGCGCCAGCCAGGACGATCGCTGGCTGCAGCTGGATATCGAAGATAACGCCGGGCTGTACCAGGCCAACCCTCAGGCCAGCGGGCTGGGGATGAATCTGGTGGACAGGCGGCTGCGGGCGCGTTTTGGCGCCGACTGCGGCATCAGCGTCACCTGCGAGCCGGAGCGCTTTACCCGTGTCACCCTACGTCTGCCCCTGGAGGAGAATGCATGCTGAGAGTATTGATCGTCGATGATGAGCCGCTGGCGCGGGAAAACCTGCGTATATTGCTGGAGACACAGCGCGATATCGAGATCGTCGGCGAGTGCGGCAACGCGGTGGAGGCGATTGGCGCGGTACATAAACTGCGTCCCGACGTGTTGTTTCTCGACATCCAGATGCCGCGCATCAGCGGTCTGGAGATGGTCGGGATGCTCGACCCGGAGCACCGCCCCTATATTGTGTTTCTCACCGCCTTTGATGAATACGCGGTGAAAGCCTTTGAGGAGCATGCTTTTGACTATCTGCTCAAGCCGATTGAAGCTGCGCGGCTGGAGAAAACCCTCGCCCGCCTGCGCCAGGAGCGTAATCTGCAGGATGTGTCGCTGCTGGATGATGCTCAGCAGACGCTGAAATACATACCCTGTACCGGTCACAGCCGTATCTGGCTGCTGCAGATGGAGGATGTAGCCTTCGTCAGCAGCCGGATGAGCGGCATCTACGTGACCGACCGCGAGGGCAAGGAAGGGTTTACCGAGCTGACCCTGCGCACCCTTGAGAGCCGCACGCCGCTGCTGCGCTGCCATCGCCAGTATCTGGTGAATATGGCGCACCTGAAGGAGATTCGCCTGGAGGAGAATGGTCAGGCGGAGCTGCTAATGCGCGCCGGGCAAACGGTGCCAGTGAGCCGACGCTATTTAAAAAGCCTGAAAGAGGCGATTGGCCTGTAAAGCTGCTACACTGCGCCCCATTGCATCATCGACAGTAAAAGGCACTCATGCTCAGTAATGATATTCTTCGTAGCCTGCGCTACACCCTGAAAGTCAATAATAACGATATGGTGCGTATTCTTGCGCTATCCGCGATGGAATCCACCTCCGCCAGCTTCGACACCTGGACAACGAAAGAGGATGAAGAGGGCTTTGTCCGCTGCCCGGACATTATTCTGTCGGGTTTCCTCAACGGCCTGATCTATGATAAGCGCGGCAAAGACGATTCGGCGCCGGAGTTAGCGCTGGAGCGTCGGGTGAATAACAACACGGTGCTGAAAAAGCTACGGATCGCCTTCTCGCTGAAAACGGACGATATTGTGGCGATCATGAGCGAGCAGAAATACCGCGTGTCAGTGCCGGAAGTGACCGCCATGATGCGATCGCCTGACCACAAAAACTACCGCGAGTGCGGCGACCAGTTTCTGCGCAATTTCCTGCGCGGGCTGACCCAGCGGGTGCATCACCCGAAACCGTGATTTTTGCCGGGTGGCGGTTTCGCCTTACCCGGTCTACATAACCCGTAGGCCCGTGCAAGCGCAGCGCCGCCGGGCAAAAAAAAGCCGGATGGTTAATCCGGCTTTTTTATTATTTCACCTGCTGACCCGGCCTGGCGCCGTCGTCAGGGCTTAACAGGAAGATATCCTTCCCGCCAGGGCCGGCGGCCATCACCATCCCTTCCGAGATACCGAAGCGCATTTTGCGCGGCGCCAGGTTGGCGACCATCACCGTCAGGCGGCCAATCAGCGGCTGCGGATCCGGATAAGCGGAGCGGATGCCGGAGAAGACGTTACGTTTCTCGCCGCCCAGATCCAGCGTCAGGCGCAGCAGCTTGTCGGAGCCTTCAACAAATTCCGCGTTCTCAATCAGCGCCACGCGCAGATCGACTTTGGCGAAATCGTCAAAGGTGATGGTGTCCTGAATCGGATCGTCCGCCAGCGGGCCGGTCACTGGCGCAGCTGCGGCTTTCACCTCTTCTTTTGACGCTTCAACCAGGGCTTCCACCTGTTTCATCTCGATGCGGTTGTACAGCGCCTTAAACGGATTGACCTTATGCGCCAGCAGCGGCTGCTGAATGGCGTCCCAGCTCAGCTCGCTGTTGAGGAACGCTTCCGCACGCGCGGCCAGCTGCGGCAGGACCGGTTTCAGCCAGGTCATCAGCACGCGGAACATGTTCAGACCCATGGTGCAGATGGCCTGCAGGTCGGCGTCGCGGCCTTCCTGTTTCGCCACCACCCACGGCGCCTGCTCATCGACATAGCGGTTGGCCACGTCGGCGAGCGCCATGATTTCGCGGATGGCCTTACCGAACTCGCGGCTGTCCCACGCTTCGCCGATGCTTTCCGCCGCGTCGGTGAAGGTTTTGTACAGCGCCGGGTCGGCCAGCTCAGCGGCCAGCACGCCGTCAAAACGCTTGCTGATAAAGCCGGCGTTGCGCGAGGCGAGGTTAACCACCTTGTTGACGATGTCGGCATTCACGCGCTGGATAAAGTCTTCCAGGTTAAGGTCGATATCATCGATGCGCGAAGAGAGCTTGGCGGTGTAGTAGTAGCGCAGGCTGTCGGCATCAAAGTGTTTCAGCCAGGTGCTGGCCTTGATAAAGGTGCCGCGCGACTTGGACATCTTCGCGCCGTTGACCGTCACGTAGCCGTGCACGAACAGGTTGGTCGGCTTACGGAACTGGCTGCCTTCCAGCATCGCCGGCCAGAACAGGCTGTGGAAGTAGACGATGTCCTTGCCGATAAAGTGATACAGCTCGGCCGTGGAGTCTTTCTTCCAGTATTCGTCGAAGCTGGTGGTGTCGCCGCGCTTGTCGCACAGGTTCTTGAAGGAGCCCATGTAGCCGATCGGCGCGTCCAGCCAGACGTAGAAGTATTTGCCCGGCGCGTTCGGAATTTCGAAGCCGAAGTACGGCGCATCGCGGGAGATGTCCCACTGCTGCAGGCCGGACTCAAACCACTCCTGCATTTTGTTCGCCACTTGCTCCTGCAGCGCGCCGCTGCGGGTCCACGCCTGCAGCATTTCGCTGAATGACGGCAGGTCGAAGAAGAAATGTTCGGAATCACGCATCACCGGCGTGGCGCCGGAGACCACCGATTTCGGGTCGATAAGCTCGGTAGGGCTGTAGGTCGCGCCGCACACTTCGCAGTTATCGCCGTACTGGTCTGGAGATTTACACTTCGGACAGGTGCCTTTCACAAAACGGTCCGGCAGGAACATGCCTTTTTCCGGATCGTAGAGCTGAGAGATGGTACGGTTTTTGATAAAACCGTTCTCTTTCAGACGAGTGTAGATCAACTCCGACAGCTCGCGGTTCTCATCGCTGTGCGTCGAGTGATAGTTGTCGTAGCTGATGTCGAAGCCGGCAAAATCGGTCTGATGCTCCTGACTCATCTCGCCAATCATCTGCTCCGGAGTGATACCGAGCTGTTGCGCCTTGAGCATAATCGGCGTGCCGTGGGCGTCGTCGGCGCAGATGAAGTTGACTTCATGGCCGCGCATTCGCTGGTAACGGACCCAGACATCAGCCTGGATGTGCTCCAGCATGTGGCCGAGGTGGATGGAGCCGTTGGCGTACGGCAGGGCGCACGTTACCAGAATTTTCTTCGCGACTTGAGTCATAGTGAGCATTACATCTTCTGTTGTAAAAAGGGCTTCCGATATTACCAAAAGGGCTGTGGGTGCGCCATAAATGGCTGCCCATATATGGATAATCCTTACCTGTGATAAACTCTGTGATTACTGAAAGCATCTCAAAACAACAAAGGAGTCGGGATGAATTCGCAATCCCAGGCCAAATCCCCCGAGCGCCTACGTGCGATGGTCGCCGGGACGCTGGCCAATTTCCAGCACCCAACCCTGAAGCATAACCTCACCACCCTCAAGGCGCTGCACCATGTCGCCTGGCTGGATGATACCATTCATATTGAGCTGCAGATGCCGTTCGTCTGGAGCAGCGCCTTCGAAGCGCTGAAAGAGCAGTGTAGCGCCGAGCTGCTGCGCATCACTGGCGCGAAGGCTATCGACTGGAAGCTGACCCACAGCATCGCCACCCTCAAGCGCGTGAAAAACCAGCCCGGGATCAACGGCGTGAAGAACATTATCGCCATCAGCTCCGGGAAAGGCGGCGTCGGTAAATCCTCCACGGCGGTAAACCTGGCGCTGGCTCTCGCCGCGGAAGGGGCAAAGGTGGGCATTCTGGATGCCGATATCTACGGCCCGTCGATTCCGACCATGCTTGGCGCGGAGGACAGCCGCCCGACCTCGCCGGACGGCACCCATATGGCGCCGATCATGAAGTACGGGCTGGCCACCAATTCCATCGGCTACCTGGTGACTGACGACAACGCCATGGTCTGGCGCGGCCCGATGGCCAGCAAGGCGCTGATGCAGATGCTGCAGGAGACCCTGTGGCCGGATCTGGATTACCTGGTGCTGGATATGCCGCCGGGCACTGGCGACATTCAACTGACGCTGGCGCAGAACATTCCGGTCACCGGCGCGGTGGTGGTCACCACGCCGCAGGACATCGCGCTGATCGACGCCAAAAAGGGCATCGTGATGTTCGAGAAAGTGGAAGTGCCAGTGCTGGGGATCGTGGAAAACATGAGCATGCATATCTGCAGCAACTGCGGGCACCACGAGCCGATCTTCGGCACCGGCGGCGCGCAAAAACTGGCCGAGAAATACCACACCCAGCTGCTGGGCCAGCTGCCGCTGCATATTACGCTGCGGGAAGATCTGGATAACGGCACGCCGACGGTGGTGGCGCGTCCGGAAAGCGAATTTACCGACATTTACCGCCAGCTGGCGGGCCGGGTGGCGGCCCAGATGTACTGGCAGGGAGAAGTGATCCCGGGTGAGATTGCCTTCCGCGCCGTTTAAGGCCGCGGCGAGCGCATCAGCCAGTATCTGCCCTCGGGCGAGGCGCCCTGTGCTTCGATGGTCCAGCCGTGACGCTGGTAGAAGCGCAGGGCGTTTTTATTTTCCATCAGGCACTTCAGCGTCCCGCTGGCGGTAAAGGTCCGTTCGACCTGCGCCAGCAGCGCGCTGCCGATATGTTTGCCCTGCCAGTCCGGGTCGACGAACAGATGGTGAAGGAAATTATCGGCGGTCCATACGGCGGCAAAGCCCACCGGCAGGCCGTCGCATTCCGCGACCCACAGCTGTTCATCCGCGGTGGCAGCATCGAAATCTTCCAGCCGCCACGTCGTGGAGGGAAGCCAGGTCCACGACACACTGCGCGCCCGCAGGAAGAGCTGGCGCAGCGCCGGAGAGTCCGCTGGTTCGCCGGGGCGGATGCGGATATTGAGCGGATCAGCGATGATAGAAGATCTCGCCGTCGTACACCTTGAGGATTTTGCCTTCGGTGTCGGTGATCAGCACGTAGTTACCGCCCATATAGGTCCAGTGGCTGCCGGCGTCCGGCGCGGGCAGATTACGCTGCTGCCAGCCTTTGATGTTGTATTCCGGGGTGAGGTACATCGCCGGAACGGTGTCGCCAATGTGAAACTGGGTGAAGTCGGCGGTGAACTCTTTCAGCGCATACTGATCGATCCCCGCGGCAGAAGCCGTCCAGCTGGCGCCAGCGGTGGCAAGGAGTACGCCCAGAAGCATCATTTTTGTTTTACGCATAATTTCCTCAATATTACCTGGACTCAAAATAGCAGCCTCGTATCATTCCTGATGCGTTGCTGAAATGGCAAGCACTGGATTTTTAAAAAGTGTAAGCAAAACACGGCGCAAGTCCGGCGCCGCTTGCGTTGCAGCGACGGTGATGCGTATTTTGGGAGCAATCTGAAGCAGGGGAGAATCGGCATGTTCAGGCTGGAAGATCTGACCTTATTTGTCCGCGCCGCGGCACTGGGCAGTTTTAGCGACGCCGCGCGCGAGGCGGGGCAGCAGCCGGCGCAGGTGAGCGCGGCGATTAAACGTCTGGAGACGATCCTCAATATTCGCCTGTTCGCCCGCTCGACCCGCAGCCTGCGCCTGACGCCGGAGGGGGAGACCTGGCTGCCGTATGCCACCCAGATGCTCGATACCCTCGAGGCCGGCCTGCAGAAGATCCAGACCCCGGATGATGAAATTCGCGGCATGCTGCAGATTGCCGTGCCGTCAGACCTCGGGCGTAACCTGCTCCTGACCTTGTTCCGCGACTTTCGGCAACGCCATCCGGCGCTGCGCCTGCGGCTGCTCTTTTCCGACCAGCTGACCGACGTGTTTAAAGATCCGGTGGACGTCGCGTTTCGCTATGGCAATAACGATGACGCCTCGTTTATTTCGCTGCCGGTGGCGCCGGAAAATCGTCGGGTGCTGGTGGCCTCCCCAGAGTGGATCGCCCGCCACGGCGAGCCGCAGACCCTTCAGGAGCTCGGCCAGCACAATGCGTTGATCTACATTTTGCGCGGCCGCCCGTTCGACCGCTGGTCACTGAGCCTCGACGGAGAAGTTCAGCAGCAGAAGGTCTCCGGCACGGTGATGAGCGACGACGCGGAGGTGATCCGGCGGCTGGCGGTGGCCGGGGAGGGCATTGCCTATAAATCGATGCTCGACGTCAGCGACGATCTGCGGGCGGGCCGCCTGCGGCGCCTGCTACCGCGTTACCAGGGGGATATGGTGCCGTTAAACCTGATTTGTCCGCACCGCAAGCAGCTCTCTGCCGCGGTGCGTTTGTTATATGAAGAGGTGAAAGCACATTGTGAAGGGCTTAATGTCTGACTAAGGTCGCGAAGTAGTAGACCAGCGGGACGGCCAGCACCCACAGGCCAATCGGGATTTCCCGCCACTTGCCGGCGATGGCCTTGATCACAATGTAAAACAGCAGCCCGCCGGCGATACCGGTGCCGAAGCTGTTGGCGATGAGGGTGATCATCACCATCATCAGCACCGGCAGGCCGTCGGTGAAGTTGCCGAGATCCACTTTGCGCAGGCCGCTGAACATGTTCAGGCCGATCAGGATCAGCGCCGGGGCGGTGGCCTCCTTCGGGATCATCAGCGCCACCGGCGTGAACAGCAGCATCAGCAGGAACATCACCGCCGCCGACAGCGCGGTGAGGCCGGTCTTGCCGCCGGCTTCCGCTGCCGCCGAGGACTCGATCAGCGCCGTTGCCGCCGGAATCCCCACCCACGGGCCGAGCGCCGCAGCAATCGAATCGACCATAAACGGGCGATTAATCTGCGGCATGTTGCCTTCTTCATCCAGCAGACCTGCCTCGCCGCCCACCGCCAGCGTCGTCCCCATGGTGGAGAAAAACTCAGAAGCGAAAAAGACGAACAGGAACGGCAGGAAGGCGATGTTTAACGCCCCCAGCAGGTCGACCTGTCCCAGCACCGGCGCCAGCGAGTGGGGGACATCGATAAAATGCGTCGGCAGTTTGGTCACGCCGAACGGGATCCCCACCAGGGTAGCGCACAGAATGGCCCACAAAATGGCGCCCGGCACCTTACGCGCCTGCAGGGCTATCGCCAGGAACAGGCCGCACAGCGCCACCAGCGCGCTGGGGGCGAGAAAGTCGCCGAGCATCAGGGCGTTGGTTTTGGCATTGGCGAGCACCAGCCCGGCGTTGCGAAAGCCGAGAACGGCGACAAACAGGCCGATGGAGGCCGTCAGCCCCAGCTTGATCGACTGTGGCACCGAGCGGGTGACCACTTCGCGCAGGCCAAAGCGGGTCAGCAGGAAGAAGAGAACCCCTGACCAGCAGGCGATCCCGAGGCCTGTCTGCCAGCCAATCCCCTCGCTACCTGCCAGCGTGACCCCTACCAGCACCGAGCCGCCAATGCCCGGGCCGACGATAAACGGCAGGTTGGCGTAAAACGCCATCAGCAGCGAACCGACGACGAAGACCAGAATGGTGCCGGTGGTCGCGGCGCCTTTGTCCATCCCGCCGATCGCCAGCAGTCCCGGGATGACCACCAGTAAATAGGCGGCGGCGAGGAAACCGGTGATCCCGGCCAGGCATTCAGTGCGTAGCGTGCCGCCGCGCGAGCGCAGCGCAAAGCGGCGCTCCAGCCAGTTATCGCGGGCGGAAGAGTGAAGTGTGTTATCGGCCATGCTCAGGCTCCCTGAGGATTATTGTTGTGAGGCGTTGGCGCCGGGGTCTCCCGGCAGGCTATCAACGGGTCGACTATCTGGCGGCTGCCGCCGTCGGTGAGACCCAAATCGGTTAAATGCGGCCCGGCGTTACAGGCAAGACAGGTGCCTTCAATAGCCTTGAAGACCCGGTACGGCGGCTCCCAGTCAGCGACTCTGCTGCTCAGATCGCGCAGCTCGCGGAACTGACGCGCCAGCTCGGCGGCCGGCAGATCCGACAGCATGCCGGCAATCGGCATCGCCACATGGGCGAGGATCTCGCCCTGTTGCGCCAGCGCCATCCCGCCGCCGGAGGCGATAAGCTGGTTGGCCGCCAGCGCCATATCCTCAGCATCGCGCCCGAGCACCACCAGATTGTGTGAGTCGTGGGAGTAGCTGGTGGCGATGGCGCCGCGCAGCTCGCCCCAGCCTTCAAGCAGGGCGATTTGCGGCGTCGCCTGATGGCGGCCGTGGCGGTGCTTGACCCAGATCAGGCTGAAGCCGGCGGGCAGCTGGACCTGGCCGTCGCGGATCTGCACCTCGACCTCACCCCACTGGGTGAAGCGCGCGCCGCGGATATGGCGCAGGCGGGCGACGCCGTGGCGAATGCCCTTGATGCGCAGGATAAAGTCATCGGCGGCGAGGGGGGCTATCTGTAAGGTATCGCGCGGCGGCGTCACGCCCGGCGCCGGGGCGATCGGCTTCAGCAGGCGGCCGGCATGGGCCAGCCGTTCCCCGCCAACATAGACTTCGCGGGCCGCCAGTTTTTCCAGGGAGTCAAACACCACCAGGTCGGCGCGTCGCCCGGCGGCAATCAGCCCGAGATCGTGGCGCTGCAGACGAATAGCGGCGTTGAGGGTGGCGAAACGCAGCGCGTCGACCGCCGGTAAACCGTGCTCGATCAGCAGGTTGAGCAGGGCGATGATCCCGCCTTTCTCCAGCAGCATATCCGGCGGCACGTCATCGGTGCAGACGGTGATCTGCGAGGAGAGGTGCGGCAGCGTTTTCAACGCCGCGACGATATCCGGCAGCAGATAGGGGTGCGAGCCGCGGATCTCGATCGTCAGTCCGGCGCGCAGTTTTTCCAGCGCGTCGTCCGCCGAGGTCAGTTCATGATCGGAGGTGACGCCGGCGGCGAGGTAGGCCTGCAGGTCGGCGCCGCTCAGGCCACGGGCATGGCCTTCAATCAGTTTACCGCTGTTAAGACCGGCCTGGACAATCTCCTGCATCCGCTCGCTGCCGTGCAGCACGCCGTGCATATCCATCACTTCCGCCACGCCGCGCACTTCCGGCCAGCCGAGCATGGTCTCCATTTCCGCGCCGGCGAAATCGGCGCCGGACATTTCAAGGCCGGGGGTGGAGGGGACGCTCGACGGCGCGGCGACCATCACCTGCAGCGGCAGGTGGCGGCTGGCGTCTACCGCGTAGCGCACACCCTCGACGCCGAGGACATTGGCCAGCTCATGCGGATCCCAGAACACCGCGGTGGTGCCCTGGGTGAGGACGATTTCGGCGTAGCGCTCGGGTGGCAGATGCGAGCTTTCGAGGTGCACGTGGGTGTCCATCAGGCCGGGCGACAGATAGCTACCGGCCAGGGAATGCACTTCATGGGCGTCGGCGCGGCTGCCGCGGGGGTGGACGCTGGCGATCATCTCGCCGACGATACCGACGTCAGCGGGGCGAATTTCGCCCGTGGCCATATCGACGATCTGCGCATCGACCAGCAGCAGATCAAACGGGGATTCGCCGCGCGCGGCCTGCACGGCGCGACGGCGGACTTGAGCATTGCTGGACATAACCACTCCGGCACAAGGATAATGCGGATACTCTAGAGGCACAGCAAACGTTTGCCCAGATGAATAAATTTATCACCCGATAAGCTCGGGTTATTGTGCAGGACCACCGTAGCGAACCCGATAATGAAAGAACCCTGGCAGCGACTGCCCGCGCTCTCACTTAAACAGCTTCAGTATTTCGTCACCCTGGCCCAGCTGCGCCATTTTACCGATACCGCCAGTCGGCTGGCGATTAGCCAGCCGGCGCTGAGCAGCGCCCTGCGGCAGATTGAAACGGTGCTCGGCGGCAAGCTGGTCAACCGCACCGCTTCGGCGGTCACCCTGACTGAGCTGGGGGCGGCGATTTTACCCCACGCCCAGCGGATCCTCAGCGTGGCGCAGGCGGCCTTTTTCGATATGCAGCAGATCGTCGAGGCGGGCGGCGACGGGACGGTGCGCATCGGCCTGGTGCCGTCGGTCAGTTCGCTGCTGTTTCCGCTGCTGCCGCAGACCCTGGCCCAGGCCTTTCCCCGCCTGCGCATTGAATTTCACGATCAGACCAACGATGCGCTTATCCTGGCGCTGCAGTGTGGCGAGATTGATTTCGGCATCGGGGCGATCGACAGCTCACTGCCCGCGGAATTGCTGGTCTATCCGCTGCGCGACGATCCCTTCGTGGCGGTGCTGCACCGCGACGATCCGCTGGCCGCGCAGGCGCATCTGCCGTGGAAACAGCTGGTGGGGCGGGACATTGCCGTGTTCTCGAAGGGCAATATCCAGCGGCTGGTGGCGGCATTAGTGGAGAGCCATCGCCTGACGCTAACCACCCGCTTCCAGGTGGACTATATCGAAACCCTGTATGGCCTGGTACGCTCGCGCTTAGCGGTGGCGATTCTGCCGGAGCTGTACACCACCCATCTGCAGGACCCGGCGCTCAAGGTCGCCCAGCTGCAGCAGCCGGCGTTGACCCGCACGGTGGCCCTGATGCGCGGGCCGCAGGCGCTGCCGCCGCTTATCGAAGACTGTTTTTCCCTGCTACAGGCCGCCTTGCGCTAGGGCAGGTGCTTGATCAGCACGTCTATGGTTAAGTGGTTGATGTACTCCAGCGAGTGTGAGGAGAGGACGCCCAGCAGCCGGTTATGGTGCCCGGCAATAATTAAATCGATCTGCCGCTGTCGAATGCAGGCTTCGACATCTTCAAACCGGCGAGTGGTCACCAGCGAGAGAGTATCCACCGGCAGGGAGACGGTGCAGGCCAACTCGTTGAGCAGGGCTTTGGCCTGGATCACCTCCTGCGAGACCTGATCGTCGCGCAGGCTGTCGGAAACATAGTTCAGCGCCCGGTAGTCGGTGCTGATGTGGGCGATGGTGATGCGCATGCCGTTCTCTTCTGCCATTCTGGCGGCATGATCGAGCAGCGGGACGCCGTCCTGACTGCTGTTGATCAGTACCAGCGCATGGTGATAAACGGCCATGGCGTATATCCTCAGTAGGTTAATTAGCTCATGATGTCATCATTTTCCGCCCGCCAGCAGCGGAATGCAATCTTGCCCGGTCGCTTGATGAGCATGATGGCCGCGATGGTGTCGTATGCAGGGTTAAAGGCTTGTTGTATGAACCGGTGAGTTGCGGTAAATTCCACAACGCTTAACAATTTCACTATTTTGACTCGGGGTGCCCTTCTTCGTTGAAGGCTGAGAAATACCCGTACCACCTGATCTGGATAATGCCAGCGTAGGGAAGTCAGAGACCGCAGGGTCATTGCTTCTACCTCGTCTGGCGGGAGCAAACCATGCCTGAGCTGCTGAATCCCGCGCCTGTCGCGCACCTGCGCCATCTGCTGCGCGCCCATTCCCCCCTTGTGCACTGCATGACCAATGACGTGGTGCAGACCTTTACCGCCAATGTTCTGCTGGCCGTCGGCGCCTCGCCGGCGATGGTGATCGATCCTCGCGAAGCGGCGCAGTTCGCCGCCATCGCCGATGCGCTGTTAATCAACGTCGGCACCCTGACCGCAGACCGCGCCGTGGCCATGCGCGCCGCAGTGGAGCAGGCCCGCCGGGCCGACAAGCCCTGGACGCTGGATCCGGTAGCGGTCGGCGCCCTGACCGTACGCACGGCCTTTTGTCGCGAGCTACTGGCCCTGCACCCGGCAGCCATCCGCGGCAATGCCTCTGAAATTCTGGCGCTGGCCGGGATGAGCGGCGGCGGGCGCGGGGTGGATACCACCGATACGGCCGCCGCAGCGCTGCCGGCGGCCCAGGCGCTGGCTCGTCAGCTGAGTACCGTAGTGGCGGTCACCGGCGAGGTGGACTACGTCACCGACGGCGAGCGGGTGCTCAGCGTGGCGGGCGGCAGTGCGCTGATGACCCGGGTGGTGGGCACCGGCTGCGCGCTGTCGGCGGTGGTGGCGGCGAGCGCGGCGCTGCCGGGCGACCGGCTGGAAAACGTGGCCGCCGCCTGCGGGTTAATGAAGCAGGCCGGGGAAATCGCCGCCCGTCACGGGGGACCCGGGAGCTTTGTTCCGGCGTTTCTCGACGCGCTGTATCAGGAGGTGCGGGGATGAAACGCATCAACGCCCTGACCATCGCCGGCACCGATCCCAGCGGCGGGGCCGGTATCCAGGCCGATCTGAAAACCTTCTCCGCGCTGGGAGCCTATGGCTGCTCGGCGATCACCGCCCTGGTGGCGCAGAATACCCGCGGCGTGCAGTCGGTCTATCGTATTGAACCGGACTTTGTGGCGGCGCAGCTCGATTCGGTATTCAGCGATGTGCGCATCGATACCACCAAAATCGGCATGCTGGCGGAGACCGATATTGTGGAAGCCGTGGCCGAGCGGCTGGCGCGCTACCGGGTGGCCAATGTGGTGCTGGATACCGTCATGCTGGCGAAAAGCGGCGATCCGCTGCTGTCGGCCTCGGCGGTGGAGACCCTGCGTCAACGATTGTTGCCTCAGGTGTCATTGATCACCCCGAACCTGCCGGAAGCGGCCGCCCTGCTTGACGCCCCCCATGCGCGCAACGAGCGCGAAATGCTGGAGCAGGGGCGGGCGCTGCTGGCGCTGGGCTGCGGCGCAGTATTAATGAAAGGCGGCCATCTCGACGATGCCGAAAGCCCGGACTGGCTCTTCACCCGCGAAGGGGAACAGCGATTTACCGCGCCGCGAGTGCAGACCAAAAACACCCACGGCACCGGCTGCACGCTCTCCGCCGCGCTGGCGGCGCTGCGCCCGCGTCACGCTGACTGGGCGGCCACCGTTACCGAGGCCAAGGCCTGGCTGTCGGCGGCCCTGGCCCAGGCCGACTCCCTGGAGGTGGGCCATGGCATCGGGCCGGTACACCATTTCCACGCCTGGTGGTAAATGGCAGCGTAACGGGACAGCAGAATCTCCTGAAAAAATGCCCTCCCGGCTGGAAAATAGGCTAAGTCGGTACCAGGCTTAACCTGCCCAAAATAATTGGGTTGGGATAATGCATGCCGGCTCCGGCCGGCCTTACGGGAGATTGCTATGACTGATATTACGCAGTTGCTGGGCAAAGATGCCGAGAGCCTTTTGCAGCACCGTTGTATAACCATTCCGGCCGACCAGCTGTATCTGCCTGGTGCAGATTATGTTGATCGGGTGATGGTGGATAACAACCGGCCACCGGCGGTGCTACGCAATATGCAAACCCTGTACAACACCGGACGTCTGGGGGGGACCGGCTACCTTTCCATTCTGCCGGTCGACCAGGGCGTGGAGCACTCGGCAGGGGCTTCCTTCGCCGCCAACCCGCTGTACTTTGATCCGAAAAATATCGTCGAGCTGGCGGTCGAAGCCGGCTGTAACTGCGTGGCGTCAACCTACGGCGTGCTGGCCTCGGTGTCGCGCCGTTACGCGCATCGCATTCCTTTCCTGGTGAAGCTCAACCATAACGAAACGCTGAGCTACCCCACCGAGTACGACCAGACCCTCTACGCCAGCGTTGAGCAGGCGTTCAATATGGGGGCGGTGGCCGTGGGCGCGACGATCTATTTCGGCTCGGAACAATCGCGTCGTCAGATAGAAGAGATTTCCGCTGCCTTTGAGCGGGCGCATGAGCTGGGCCTGGTCACCGTGCTGTGGGCCTATCTGCGCAATTCGGCTTTCAAGAAAGACGGTGTCGACTATCATGTTTCCGCTGACCTGACCGGTCAGGCCAACCACCTGGCGGCCACCATCGGCGCCGATATCGTTAAGCAGAAAATGGCGGAGAATAACGGCGGCTACAAAGCGGTTAACTTCGGCTATACCGACGACCGGGTGTACAGCAAACTGACCAGCGATAACCCTATCGATCTGGTGCGCTACCAGCTGGCCAACTGCTATATGGGCCGCGCCGGGCTGATTAACTCCGGCGGCGCGGCGGGCGGGGAGACCGACCTTGCCGACGCGGTGCGCACGGCGGTGATCAATAAACGCGCCGGCGGCATGGGGCTGATCCTTGGCCGTAAAGCGTTTAAGAAATCGATGGCCGACGGCGTGAAGCTGATCAATGCCGTGCAGGATGTCTACCTCGACGGCAAAGTCACCATCGCCTAAGGCGAAAATCCGGGCGTCACCGCCCGGATTGCTCGTTGTTCCTACCCGATGTCGGGTTTATTAAGACTCCGCCGCGTTGGCGGTAAACGGTTTTGCACTCTGAGCACTGGTAAAGCCAGGCTGTTCAACGCGGATTAACGGGCACAGGAAGAAGGCCAGAATATATAAGGCGGTATAGGCAATCACCACCCCGATGGTGCTGAAATAGGGCAGCAGCACCACGGCGATCGCCGGCGCCAGAAAGTTCGACAGCCCGGCTGACAGGTTATAGACCGAAATCGCCGCGCCTTTATGGTTCGGCTCCAGCGCCGGGAACACCGCCGCCATCGGCACGAATGCGGCGACGAAAATACCCAGGGCAATAGCCGGCACCAGCGCCATCGCAAAGCTGTGGCCAAAGTGCTGAGGGATGTAGTAAAACGCCAGGCTGGAGAACGCCATCCCGATGCAGCCGAACCAGCGAATCACCTTCATCCAGCCCATTTTCTCCGCCACGATCCCCCAGAAAACGTTCGAAAAGATAGTGGTGAAGAAGAAGGCCGCCCACACCTGGAGCCACTCCGAGGTGGTAAAGCCCAGCTCATCAACGAACATCATCGGCATAATCACCGCAAAACCAAACAGCGACAGGGTGTTAATAATGCGCACAATGCTCGAGAACAGGATGCTGCGGTTGGTATAGAGCAGCGTCGCGGCGCGCCCCAGTTCGGCGAGTTTTTCGCGAGTGGTCAGGTTCTGCATATGGCGCGGCGTTTCGGTATGACGCATCGACACCAGCGCAATGATGCCGCCGGTGGCGCAAAAGACCAGCGCCAGCCACAGGGTCCCCATTTCGCCAATGTGGGGAATGGTGAAGCTCGGAATATAGCTGCCGAACACGCCGATGCCCACGGAGTAGACCGCCCAGAACCAGCCCAGCGCAGAGCTGGAACTGTCGCTGCGAACGTTGTGGATAATGGCGACGATAAATGAGTAGAGGAACAGCGGGTAGGCCAGGCCGCGGATGCCATAAAACAGCAGGATCAGCGCATAGTTGGCGCGACCGAGGCCGAAGACGAGGAACAGTACATGGAATACGCACCACAGCACGAAGCCGATCATCATGGCCTTGCGTGGGGTGATGATCTCCGCCACCACGCCGGAGACCCACGCCGACAGGGCGGCGGCCAGACCGTATAGCGTAAAGGCAAAGGAAGCCTGCGCCGGGGTGAATCCGAGTGCTTTGATGTAGTGCGACAGAAAAGCCAGCTCAAAGCCGTCGCCGGTCATAAACACGGCGATGGCGACATATCCCCAGATGAGGTTGAGCGGTAGACCGTACCACTGTTTGTTATTAACGGACATGTTGACCTCGATTTCAGAGTGCAGATGAGTGTCTCCGCTGCACAGCAGCGGAGCATTATTGTTATTAAAAAAGAGGGTTGTTATTCGCGAATCAGCCTGCCGGCCTGTTGTAGCGCCTTATAGGCCTCATACCTGCGCTGATGTAGCGAGCTAAACGCAGTCTCGCTGTGATAGGTGGCATCCACCTGAGTAAATTGCTTCATGGCCTCCGGCAGCGAAGCCGTGATTCCGCCCGCGACGGCGCCGAGGATGGCGGAGCCTAACAGCACCGGCTCGCTGCAGGCGGTGCTCACGACGCTAACGCCGCAGGCGTCGGCCAGCAGCTGCCGCACCAGCGGATGCTGTCCGGCCCCGCCGCTGATGACGATATTTTCACTCTCAATTCCGCAGGCGCGCTGGGCGTCGAGGATCTGTCGCAGGCCATAGCCAATCCCGCATAACCCGGCAACGTACAGCGCGGTCAGGTTATCCAGGTCCCGCTCCATCCCCAGCCCGGCAATCAGCGCTTTCGCGTGGGGGTCGGCAAGCGGCGCGCGGTTACCGAGAAACTCGGGCACCACGTGTAGACCGGCGGCCAGCTTGACCGCCTCAGAAGGCGAGGCAGCCTGCGCCAGTACGCGATCTGCCAGCCAGACCGGCAGAGGGACGCCCGCGGCTTTAGCCTGCTCGCAAGCCGCCGCCGCCGCCGGATGGAAGCTCAGCAGCTGGTCGATTGCTGCGCCGGCGGCGCTTTGTCCGCCTTCAATCAGCCAGTAGCCCGGGACCATCGCCGAATAGTAGGGGCCCCAGACGCCGGGGACGAACACCGCTTCCTCAGTGGTGGTCATGGTGCAGGAAGAAGTGCCGAAGACGTAGGCCATATTGTTGACCGCGCCGTTAAGCACCCCAACGGTGCCGATGCCGCCCGCGTGGGCGTCAATCATCCCCACCGCCACCGGCGTGCCGATCGGCAGGCCCATCTCTTCTGCCGCCGTGGCGCAAAGACCGTCGCCGCAAGGGGTTCCAGGGGCGACAATCCGCTGGCCGATGCGGACAAAATCTTCATCCGCCAGCTCGTCGAGGCCAATCTGGCGGAAGTAGCCGGCATCCCAGCGTTGTTCATGCGCCAGGTAGGTCCATTTACAGGTCACAGTGCAGACCGAGCGGGCGTCATCGCCGGTTGAGCGCCAGGTAAGGTAATCGGCGAGGTCGAAGAAGTGGCGCGCCTGCTGATAGATGTGCGGGCGATTCTCCTTCAGCCACAGAATTTTCGGCGTTTCCATCTCCGGCGAGATTTTGCCGCCAACGTACTGCAGTACCGGGTGGCCCGTCGCGTTGATCTTTTCCGCCTGCGCGGTGGCGCGATGATCCATCCAGACAATAATATTGCGGTCCGGATCGTCCGAAGGCCCGACCGCCAGCGGCGCGTCGTTATCGCCAATCACCACCAGCGAGCAGGTGGCATCGAAGCCGAGCCCGGCGATCGACGACGGCGGGACGCCGGCGCAGGCCACCGCGGTTTTAATGCAGTAGCACACCGCCTGCCAGATTTCACGGCTCGACTGCTCGACCTTGTTTCCGGCGCTGCGAAACAGGGTAATTTCCCGGGTCGCGTGGGCGAGAAGCTCGCCCCGCAGATTGAAGACCCCGGCGCGCACGCTGCCCGAACCGACATCCACACCAATAATGTTTTGCGTATTGTTTTGCATCACATCCTCTCACAGGCTGGTTACGGGTCAGAGATCCACGCTGTTCGGCAGGATCACAATGTCGCGTACGGTGACGTTTTTCGAACGCGTCACCATAAACAGCACTGACTCCGCTACTTCAATCGGCTGCATCAGACTGCCGTTGGCCAGCGCTTCATCCATTTTGGCTTTTGGCCAGTCGTCCAGCAGCGCGGTCACTACCGGGCCCGGTAGTACGGCGCCGACGCGCACGCCATACTGCGCCACCTGACGACGAGTGGTGTGGACAAACGCCTGCACAGCGAATTTCGACGCGGTATAGACAGGCTCCCAGATCACCGGCACCACGCCCGCGATGGAGCTGGTAAAAATAATATCCCCGGATTGTTGCGCGATCAGATGCGGCAGGACGCTGCGCACGCAGCGGAAGGCGGCATTGATGTTGAGGTGCAGCACGCGGTCCCAGACGTCCGGGTCGCCCTCGGCCACCGGCCCGCCGATATAGGCACCGGCGTTGGCGTGGAAGATATCGAGACGCCCGGTAAGCTGCAAAATGCCCTGCAGAAGATTATCGACCTGGTCCGCCTGCATCAGATCCACCTGCAGAGCGAAGGCGTTTTCGCCAAGTTCGGCGACCAGTTTGTTGAGCTTTTCGCCTTCGCGGTCGATTAGCACTACTTTTGCGCCAGCCCCCAGCAGGGTCTTCGCGCACTCGAGGCCGATACCGGACGCCGCGCCAGTGATCGCGGCGACTTTACCGCTGAGGGAAGTATTCATAGAGGAGACAGAGTGGTTCATTTTATAATCCTTTGCCGTGTCTGGTTAAAACTATCGAACCCGAGGGCATCGCGTTCGAGGTTATGGACAAAAACCTGGTAACATATTGAATATCAGCATCATTATTCAGGCTTGCTGGCATGTTAAGGCAGTATGCGCGCGTACTTCCTGGCGTGAAATGGATGCTCAATCGATGAAGCTATGTTGCGCTCGCTTCATCGATTGAGCAAGTGGGGAAATTAACAGCGACATGATTTTGTGACGCAAGTTGGAAAAATGAAGAAGATAACGATTTACGACCTGGCGGAGCTTTCCGGCGTTTCGGCGAGCGCGGTGAGCGCTATCCTCAACGGTAACTGGAAAAAACGCCGCATCAGCGCAAAGCTTGCCGAGAAGGTGACCCGGATTGCTGAGGAGCAGGGCTATGCGATTAACCGCCAGGCCAGCATGCTGCGCAGTAAAAAATCACACGTCATTGGCATGATTATCCCCAAATACGATAACCGCTACTTCGGTTCCGTCGCTGAACGCTTTGAGGAGATGGCCCGCGAGCGTGGCCTGCTGCCGATTATCACCTGTACGCGCCGAAGCCCGGAGCTGGAGCTCGAAGCGGTAAAAGCGATGCTCTCCTGGCAGGTTGACTGGGTGATCGCGACCGGGGCGACCAATCCGGATAAAATTTCCGCGCTCTGCCAGCAGGCGGGCGTGCCTACGGTCAATCTCGACCTGCCGGGGTCTCTCTCTCCGTCGGTGATTTCGGATAACTACGGCGGTGCGAAAGCGCTGACCCACAAGATCCTCGCTAACAGCGCCCGCCGTCGGGGATCGCTGGCGCCGCTGACCTTCATCGGCGGGCGCAGCAGCGACCATAACACCAGCGAGCGTTTACGCGGTTTCCACGATGCGCATCACGAGCAGGGGCTGAGCGTGCCGCAGGCGAATATTCTGGCTCCCGGCTATTCGAAAGGTCACGTTGAGGACTGCCTGCAGGAGCGGTTTGGCAGCGCGAAGACGCTATTGCAGGGGATATTTGTTAACTCGACGATATCCCTTGAAGGGGTTGTGCGCTGGCTGTCGCAGGTGGGGCTGACCGGCAGCGAGCAGCCGCCGATGGGCTGCTTCGACTGGGATCCGTTTGTCTATCTGCTGGGGCACGATATCGACATGGTGCAGCAGGACGTGCCGGCGATGCTGGACGCTGTTTTTTCGATTATTGACGCCGGCGAAGCCAGCCAGCAGCGGATTGAAATTCCGCCGCGACTGATGAGCAGCAGTTGAGTCGCGGTTTGCTGTTTGCCGTTAGCGCGTCAGCAGCCAGCGAGCGGTATGTTCATCGGTCACCAGGCCGTTGATCCAGCCGCCTTTAAGGGCGGCCAGGATCGCCGGTCGTTTGTATTCTCCACAGGCCGCGGCAATCCGCGGGCAGTGGTTCTGGCGGATATCATAGCTGGTGATCATGCGGTTGATCTCGCTGTCGACCACCTCGCCTTCTGCATCAATAAACCGCCCGAGGATCTCCCCGATGCCGCCGCGGGCGGTCAGCTCATCCATCTGCGCCTGATTGATAAATCCGTCTTTAAAGATCGGGCTTTGCGTGCCCAGCGGACCAATACCGACAAAAATCACGTCCGCCTCCCGGGCGACGCCAGAGACGCTGCGGAATAAGCGATTGGTGCACCACATCTCATACTCATCCGCGGTCTGGGCGTAGCGCGGCGCCGGCCACTGATAGTACTTGGCTTTTATTTTGCTCGTCAGCAGCAGGGGCACGTCATCGTAATAGTTGCACTGCCCGTCGGCGTCCATGGCGCTGATCAGCGCCACGCAGCGGGTATTCAGGCTGTCGAAATCGATGCGCTGCAGCGCTTTTTTCAGGGTCAGGCCCGAGCCCAGACCGATGATTTTCTCTTTATCATCCTGCAGGTAGCGAGCCATCAGCTGATAGCAGCCAAACGATACGCTGTCGAGGGTGCTTTCTTCGCTAAAGGCGGGGACCACATTGCACTCAAGAAGCCGATACTTTTCCTGCAACAACTGCGCATAATCGAGGCAGTTCGCAACTGGATGGTGCAGATTAATCGACACAATCCCTTCTTCTTTCGCGGCGGCGATCAGCCGTTGCACCACCGGTCTGGAGGTGCCCAGCTGGCTGGCAATCTCGCTCTGATTCTGGCCGGCGATGTAGTACATCCATGCGGCACGCACCTTCTGATCCAACCGGATATCGTCTTCTTTACTCATGGTTTCCCGCCCTAAGTTGCTGGCCTGGGCACGCAATTGGCCCGGCGAATAACCGCATTCTCGCCGTGGTTGGCATAACTGGCAAGCTTTTGCTCTCGACTGGTCATTTGTAATTTAATTGGGTAATTGTTCTTTTGTGATCTGTGGCTCTTATTTTGGTCAAATGATCAATTACAGTGGCGCCATCAACTCAAGGAGAGCAGAACATGAACAATCAATTCACATGGCTTCACATTGGTCTGGGTTCTTTTCATCGCGCGCATCAGGCGTGGTATCTGCATCGTCTGATCGCTTCCGGGGATAAGCGCTGGAGCATCGCGGCGGGCAATATCCGCAACGACGCCGAGCAGGTGGTGCAGGCGTTGGCGGCGCAGGGAGGACGTTACGTGCTGGAGACCGTCAGCCCGGAAGGGGAGCGCGAATATGAAGAAATCACCTCTATTCAGAAACTGCTGCCGTGGCAGGCAGGGCTGCAGCCGCTGATTAACGAAGGGGCCAATCCGCAGACCAAAGTTATCGCCTTTACCGTGACGGAAGGGGGGTACTACCTGAATACCCGCCATCAGCTGGAAACCAGCAACCCCGATCTGCAGGCCGACCTGAAAGGCGAATGCAAAACCATTTACGGCACCCTCGCACGAATTCTGGAAAAGCGCATGGCGGACAACGCCGGGCCGCTGACCCTGCTCAACTGCGACAACGTGCGGCATAACGGCGAGCGCTTCCACGACGGGATGGTGGAGTTCCTGCAGCTTACCGGCAAACAGGCGGTGATTGACTGGATGGCCGCGAATACCACCTGTCCGAATACCATGGTGGACCGCATCACCCCGCGTCCGGCGGCCGATCTGCCGGCCCGTATCAAAGCGCAAACCGGCATTGACGATAAGGCGCCGGTAATGGGCGAGACCTTTATCCAGTGGGTGGTGGAGAACAACTTCCGCGATGCCCGCCCAAATCTGGAAGCGGTCGGCGTGGAGATGGTCGAGTCGGTTATCCCCTATGAAGAGGCGAAAATCCGCATCCTGAACGCGTCCCACAGCTGCATTGCCTGGGCGGGGACCTTAATCGGCCAGCAGTATATTCACGAAAGTACGCTCACCGATGCTATCTACGCCATTGCCGACCGCTACGTCACAGAGGATGTCATTCCTTGCCTCGGCGATAACGGCATTGATCTGCCGACCTACCGCGATGTGGTGCTCAAGCGCTTTACCAACCCGCATATCCAGGACACCAACCAGCGCGTTGCCGCCGACGGCTTCTCAAAGATTCCGGCGATGATCGCGCCAACCTTGCAGGAGTGCTATCAGCGCGGCGTCCGTCCGGAAGCGACCGCCATGCTGCCGGCGCTGTTCTTCGTCTTTATGGAGCAGTGGCATAAGGGAACCCTGCCGTATCAGTACCAGGACGGCATCCTGGATGAGCAGGCGGTGCATGAGATGTATGAGGCTCAGGATCCGGTGGCTGTCTTCGCCCGTGATAAAGCCCTGTTTGGTGACCTGGCCGACAACGCGGATTTCCTGGCGCTAATGCGCGAGAAAGTCGCCGCTGTTTACACGCTTATTAAATAAGAGGTGGCTATGTATCTGGGTATCGATCTTGGCACATCGGAAGTCAAAGCGCTGGTCATTGATGAGAACAATCAGGTTATCGCCAGCCATAGCGCGCCGCTGAGCATTCAGCGGCCTCATCCGCACTGGTCAGAACAATCGCCGGAGTTATGGTGGGAGGCGACGGAGTACCTGATGGCCACCCTACGGGAAAAATGCGCTCAGCACTGGTCGGCCGTCAAGGCGATTGGCCTCTCCGGACAGATGCACGGCGCGGTGCTGCTGGATGAAAAGGGGGAGACGATCCGTCCGGCCATTCTGTGGAACGACACCCGCTGCGCCGCAGAGTGCGCAGAGCTGGAGGAGATGGCGCCGGAGCTGCATCAGGTGGCGGGCAACCTGGCGATGCCGGGCTTTACCGCGCCGAAGCTGCTGTGGGTGCGTCGTCACGAGCCGCAAAACTTTCAGCGCACCGCCACGGTGCTGCTGCCGAAAGATTATCTGCGCTACCGGATGACCGGGAAGAAAGTCTCCGATATGTCGGACGCCGCCGGGACGCTGTGGCTGGATGTGGCGAAGCGCGACTGGTCCGATGCGCTGCTGGACAAGTGCGGCCTGTCGCGCAGCCAGATGCCGACGCTGGTGGAAGGCTGCGAGGTTTCCGCCACCCTTGACCCGCATGTGGCCGAACGCTGGGGGCTGAACGCCTCGGTGGTGGTGGCCGGGGGCGGCGGCGATAACGCGGTCAGCGCCATTGGCGTCGGCGCGGTTTCACCGGGTGATGCGTTTATTTCGCTCGGTACCTCCGGGGTGCTGTTTGTGGTGACCGACGCCTATCGTCCGGCGCCGCAGTCGGCGGTCCATGCGTTTTGTCACGTTCTGCCGAACCTGTGGCATCAGATGAGCGTGATGCTTAGCGCCGCCAGCTGTTTGCAGTGGTTCTGCCGCCTCACCGGTACCACGGAAGTGGCGCTGCTGGCGGAGATTGCCGAGCTAAGCGAGGAGGATAAAGCCAACGCGCCGTTCTTCCTGCCTTATCTCTCCGGGGAAAGAACCCCGCATAACGATCCTGACGCCCGCGGCATCTTCTGGGGCATGACCCACTCCAGCCTGCGTGCCCAGCTCGGCTACGCGGTGCTGGAGGGGGTGAGCTTTGGCATCAACGACGGCCTGCAGGTATTGAAAGAGAGCGGGACGCCGATCGCGCAGTGCTCGCTGGTGGGCGGGGGCGCCCGCAGTCCGTTCTGGGCCCAGCTGCTGGCCGATATTCTCGCTATGCCGGTGGTGACCCACAAAGGCGGAGAGACCGGCGGCGCGCTGGGCGCGGCGCGGCTGGCCTGCCTGGCGGCAGGCAAACCGATTGCCGCGGTGTGTGAAAAACCGGAAGTCTGGCAGACCTGGCGTGCGGATCCTGTTCGCCACCACACCCTGATGCAACGCTACGCGCAGTTTAAGGCCCTGTATTTAAACGATCTGCACTATCGGCAGCACTAATTTTCACCACCACAGCCGCTTCGTTGCACATCGCGGAGCGGCCACCCTGTACCCTGAAAACGAGGTCATTATGTCTATCAATAATAAACAGTGGCTCGGTTTACCCCTGAACCTGCTCTGGGGATACATCGCCATTGCCGTATTTATGACCGGCGACGGTTTCGAATTAGCTTTTCTCTCGCACTATATCAAAGCGCTCGGCTTCTCTCCGGCGGAGGCCTCCTTTGCCTTTACCCTCTACGGCCTGGCCGCCGCGCTGTCGGCGTGGATTTCCGGCGTGGTGGCGGAAATTATCACCCCGCTGAAAACAATGATGATTGGCTTCGTACTGTGGTGCGTGTTCCACGTGCTGTTCCTCGTTTTCGGCCTCGGTCACGCCAACTATGCGCTGATCCTGCTTTTCTACGGCATCCGCGGCTTCGCCTATCCGCTGTTCCTCTACTCGTTTATCGTGGCGATTGTCCATAACGTCAAAAGCGACAACGCCAGCTCGGCCATCGGTTGGTTCTGGGCGGTCTATTCCATCGGCATCGGGGTCTTCGGCAGCTATATTCCGAGTTTCACCATTCCGCATATTGGCGAAATGGGCACCCTGTGGCTGGCGCTGGCCTTCTGCCTTACCGGGGGCGTGATTGCTCTGGCTTCCCTGCGCCATATTCAAACGCCGCAGCATATGCAGAATCTCACCACCCGTGAGAAGTTTGCCGAGCTGGGACGCGCCGCGACGCTGCTCTATACCAACCGCAATATTCTGCTGTCGAGCATGGTCAGGATCATCAATACCCTCTCGCTGTTCGGGTTTGCGGTGATTATGCCGATGATGTTCGTTGATGAGCTGGGCTTCAGCACTTCAGAATGGCTTCAGGTGTGGGCGGTCTTCTTCTTTACCACCATTTTCTCTAACGTGCTGTGGGGCATTTTGGGTGAAAAACTGGGCTGGATGAAGGTGGTGCGCTGGTTCGGCTGCATCGGGATGGCGCTTTCCAGCCTGGCGTTTTACTACATCCCTCAGCACTTTGGCCACAGCTTTGCGATGGCGCTGATCCCGGCCATCGCCCTTGGGATCTTTGTCGCCGCCTTTGTGCCGCTGGCCGCCGTGTTCCCGGCGCTGGAGCCGAAGCACAAAGGCGCGGCGATTTCGGTATATAACCTGTCGGCGGGGATGTCTAACTTTCTCGCTCCGGCGATTGCCGTGGTGCTGCTGCCGTTCTTCAGCACCATTGGGGTAGTCATCGCCTATACCGCATTGTACGTGGTGGCCTTTTTCCTCTGTGCGTTTATCCGCGTGGAGCAGCCGGGATTTTCCCACAAGGAAGCGACTGCCCGTGAGCAGGTTGAATTCTCTTAAGGTGATGTGGCTGGCATGGGCTCCATGCCAGCCTTAATGAGGTGAACGAATGAGTATGCAGGCGGTTATTTTTGACATGGATGGCGTGATTATTGATTCCGAGGCGCTGTGGCGCCAGGCGCAGATTGACGCCCTTGCGCAGTGGGGAACAACGGCGAGCGTGGCTGAGTGTGAAACCCTGACCAAGGGCAAGCGTCTCGACGAAATCGCCGACACCTGGTGCCGCTATTTTCAGCTTAACCTTGCCCCATCGCTGCTGGAAGAGGCCATATTGCAGCGCATCACCGGCCTGATTGCCGCCGATGGCGAGCCGATGCGTGGGGTGCAGGAGGCGTTAGGCTATTTTCGCGCTGCCGGTTATAAAATTGCGCTCGCCACGTCATCATCCCGCCAGGTTATCGCCGCCGTGCTGAACAAGCTCTCGCTCTGGCACTTTTTTGACGCGATCTCCAGCGCGGATGATGAACCACGCGGCAAACCGCACCCGGCGGTGTACCTCACGACGCTGCGGAAGCTCAATCTCAACGCCAGCCAGTGTCTGGTGATTGAGGATAGCTTTACCGGCTTTTGCGCGGCCCAGTCGGCGGGGATTGCCACGATAGTGATTGCAGAAGATAGCCAGCACGCGCGTTTCCAGGCCGCCGCTGGCCGCTACCGGGCGCTGCCGGAACTGCTGGAAGCGCTTACCGCCGCGCCAGAGGCGGCGGTTTAAGTCGCCATTTGTGGGCGCAGACATTCCCGGGATGTAGCTGGTCGGTTAATCTCTTCTCTGCGCTCACGCCCTTTTTTCTCCTGGTCGATCTGCCTCACATTTCGCTCATCTTTTGTGAAAACAGTCACGTCTTGTTGTGCCAATGCCCAAATTTATGGCCTTGCTTAGCGGTGTTTGTCCGAGGCACTACTACGAAGTTGTGCTTAGATTATATATTGAAACGTATTTTCAATAATGTGAAACCGCTTTGCCGATTTGATTATGTCGATCGGATTTGGCCGTGATAAGGACCGAGCATGAAAATTGAATCTGTGAATGTCACCGTTTTCCAATATCCCACTCGTCGGGTTTCCGACAGCGCCGGGCACTCCCATCCGGGGGGTGAAAGCATGGCCAAAATGGCGATGCTGACCATCACCGCTGATGATGGGGCGCAGGGCTTTTCGTTTGCGCCTCCGGAAGTCGTGCGCCCGTTCGTGGTGAATACTTTTTTTCGCAAAGTGCTGGTGGGACAGGACCCGTTTAACCGTGAGCGTATCTGGCAGGATCTTAACCACTGGCAGCGCGGCAGCGCACATCAGCTAACGGAGCGCGCGCTGTCGTTTGTTGAACAGGCGCTGTGGGACCTGATCGGCCGCAGCCTTAAGATGCCGGTTTATAAGCTGCTCGGCGGCTATCGCGACACTGTCCCGGCTTACGGTAGCACCATGTGCGGCGACGATCTGCCGGGCGGCCTGTCGACCCCGGAAGAGTATGCCGCTTTTGCTGAGAAGCTGGTCGCCCGCGGCTACAAGGCCATCAAGCTGCACACCTGGATGCCGCCAATCTCTTTTGCGCCCAATCCCAAAATGGACATTAAAGCCTGCGCGGCGGTGCGCGAAGCCGTAGGGCCGGATATTGACCTGATGATTGATGGCTATCACTGGTACAGCCGCGCCGAGGCGCTGTGGATCGGCAAAGAGCTGGAAAAACTCAATTTCGCCTGGTTTGAAGAGCCGATGGAGGAGGATTCGATGTCCTCCTATGCGTGGCTGGCGGAAAACCTGTCGATTCCCATCGTCGGGCCGGAGAGCTTCGGCGGCAAGCACCACATGCGCGCCGAATGGGTGAAAGCCGGGGCCTGCGACATTCTGCGCGCCGGCGCTAACGGCGTGGGGGGGATTACACCGACCATGAAGGTGGCGGCGCTGGCGGAATCTTTCGGCATGGATTGCGAAGTCCACGGCAACGGAGCGGCAAGCCTGGCGGTGGTGGGCGCGATCCGCAACTGCCGCTGGTACGAGCGCGGCCTGCTGCATCCGTTCCTCGACTACGATGAACCGGCGGCCTATCTCAACAGCATTGTCGACCCGATGGATGACCAGGGATTTGTGCATTTGTCACAACGTCCGGGTCTCGGTGAAGACATTAATTTTGCGTATATCGAAGCCAATACCGTTAGCCACGACTGATTTAAAAAAATAAATACCCGATGGCGCTGCGCTTATCGAGCCTGCGGCCCGGTAGACCGGATAAGCCGAAAATGCCGCCATCCGGCAACATGTACCCTACAGTACAGGCAAACAGAGATATGAAAAAAACCTCCTTACTGGGAGCGTGTATTCTCGCGCTCGCCATGTCGATGGGGAGCGGGGAGGCGGTGGCGAAAACGCCGCCCGACCAGCTGATCATCGGCATGAATATGAATAACCTGCTCACCCTTGACCCGGCGGCGATGACCGGTAACGAAGTGGTGGGGATCGTGGTCAACCTCTACGACTCGCTGGTGGAGCTTGACCCTGAGCAGCTCACCACCGTCAGGCCCGCGCTGGCGAAATCCTGGGATATCAGCCCCGACGGCAAAACCCTGACCTTTCATCTGCGCGATGACGTTAAGTTTCACTCCGGCAACCCGCTGACCGCCGCCGACGTCGTGTGGTCAATGCGGCGCATCCTGCACCTCAACCTGGCCCAGGCCTCAGTATGGAAATCCTATGGCTTCAGTAAGAAAAATATCGACAGCCAGGTCAGCGCGCCGGACCGCTTCACGGTGCAAATCGTATTACCCAAAGATAACGATCCGCAGCTGGTGATTTACTCGCTGGCGGCGCTGGGCAACCTCGGAGTGCTGGACAGTAAAACGGTGCAAAGCCACCAGCAGGATAACGACTGGGGTAACCGCTGGCTAACCACCCATGAAGCCGGTTCCGGGCCGTTTATCCTCGAAACCTGGCAGGCGAAAGATGTGCTGCGCATGAAGCGCAACCCTGACTACTGGCGCGGCGAGGCGAAAATGAGCCGCGTGGTACTGCGTCATTTCCAGGAGTCGCAAACTCTGCGCCTGATGATCGAAAAAGGCGACCTTGATATTGCCAACAATATGGCGGTTTCCGATATCAACGCCCTGCGCAGCGATCCGCAGCTGACCGTCGATGCGGTGCAGCGCGGCACCATGTACTACGTGGCGATGAGCATGAAAGAGGCGCACTTCGCCAATCCGAAAGTGCGCGAGGCGGTGCGCTATCTGATTGATTACCAGGGTATCAATAAAGCGCTGATGCCGGGCTACGGCGTGCTGCACCAGCGGCCTATCAAAGCGGGAATGCCGTCCACGCTACCCGATCCCGGCTACAGGCTGGATGTGGCGCGGGCGAAAAAGCTGCTGGCGGAAGCGGGATATCCCAACGGCTTTGATACCACGCTGCGGGTACTCTCCGATCAGCCATTTCTTAACATCGCTATCGCCGTGCAGTCGACGCTGATGCAGGCGGGGATTAACGCCAAAATCATCACCGGCACTGGTAACCAGATCTACGGCGCAATGCGCGAGCGTAAATTTGACCTGCTGGTAGGTCGCGGCGGCAGCGGGATGGAGCCGCATCCGCACTCCAGCCTGCGCGCGCTGGTCTATAACCCGGATAACAGCGATAAGGCGCGCCTGACCAACTTCCAGGGCTGGCGTACCGGTTTTTACGACCCGCAACTGAATACGATGATTGACCAGGCCCTGCTGGAACGCGATCCGCAAAAACAGGTGGCTGACTACCAGGCCATCCAGACACGCTACGACCAGCTGGTTCCGGCTTTAATTCCGCTTTCGCAGATGGTTGATTCGGTCGTCGTGCGCAACGAGGTACGGGAGTATCAGCCGCACCCCTCCGCCACCACTTTTCTGCGTGACGTCTATAAAGTCCGCGAAGGAGAGAAAGGATGAGTACCGCAATCCTTGCGCCCGGCTCACGCGGCCGGCGCTTATCAAAACGGCTACTGCAGGTGGTGATTACACTGTTCGGCCTGCTGCTGCTGACCTTTACCATTGGCCGCGTCATGCCCATCGACCCGGTGCTGGCGATTGTCGGCCCGGATGCTGACCAGAGTACCTATCAGCAGGTTTACCAGCAGCTGGGGTTTGATAAATCGCTGACCACCCAGTTTGGCATCTATTTCGTCAACCTGTTGCACGGCGATCTGGGCAACGCGCTGCTGACCGGGAAACCGGTGGTGGACGATATTATCCGCGTCTTCCCGGCCACCATGGAGCTGGCAACGATGGCGATTATTGTCGGCGCGGGTCTTGGTATTCCGCTGGGCGTGTTGGCGGCGGCGCGGCGCAATAGCGTCTCCGATTATGTGGTACGCATTATCAGCCTGGCGGGCTACTCGATGCCGATCTTTTGGGTCGGGATGATGGGGCTGCTGGTGTTCTATGCCTGGCTTGGCTGGGTAGGCGGCGCCGGGAGGGTAGAGCTCGGGCTGGATGGTGTGGTGCCGCGCTGCACCGGGCTGATGACCGTTGATGCGCTGCTGGCCGGCAACGGCCAGGTGTTCTGGAACGCCATTAATCATCTGATTCTTCCCGCCTCGCTGCTGGGTTTTCACTCGCTGGCTTATATCAGCCGTATGACCCGCAGCTTTATGCTGGCCCAGCTGTCGCAGGAGTTCATTATTACCGCCCGGGTGAAAGGGCTGACCGAGCGCCAGGTTATCTGGAACCATGCGTTTCGTAACATCCTCGTGCAACTGCTGACGGTGGTGGCGCTGGCCTACGGCGCGCTGCTGGAAGGCGCGGTGCTGATTGAAACCGTCTTCTCATGGCCGGGGTTTGGCTCCTACCTTACCGGAAGCTTGCTGCTGGGCGATATGAATGCGGTGATGGGCTGCGTGCTGCTGGTGGGGGTGATCTTCGTGATGCTCAACCTGCTCTCCGACATGCTGTATCAATTCTTTGACCCGAGGACAAAATCATGACCGTTTCTCTGGATTCGCCGCTTTCGGGTGGTGCGGGCGAAGGCCGTCAGCGGCTGCAACGCGCGGCGGCGCGGGCCGTCGGGTTTATCGGCAAAATGGCGCGCAATCCGCTCACGGCCATCGGCGGAGGAATTATCTTTATGCTGCTGGTGGTGGCGATTTTCGCGCCGCTGATTGCGCCTTATAACCCGCTGGTACAGGACCTGAATAGTGCGCTGGTCGCGCCGAATGCGCAGCACTGGTTCGGCACCGATGAGTTTGGCCGAGATATCTTTAGTCGCCTGGTGTACGGCTCCCGCATCACGCTCTATATCGTGCTGCTGGTCTCAGTGACCGTCGGTCCGCTCGGACTGCTGCTGGGCGTCAGTGCCGGCTATTTCGGCGGTAAAGTCGATATGGTGCTGATGCGCGTCACCGATATTTTCATCTCCTTCCCGAGTCTGGTCCTGGCGCTGGCGTTTGTCGCCGCTTTAGGACCGGGGCTGGAGCACGTGGTTATCGCCATCACGCTGACCGCCTGGCCGCCGATTGCCCGTCTGGCGCGCGCCGAAACGCTCTCTCTGCGCCAGGCTGATTTTATCTCCGCCGTGCGTCTGCAGGGCGCTTCATCGGCCCGCGTCCTCTGGCGCCATATCGTACCGCTGTGTCTGCCCTCGGTCATTATCCGTATCACCATGAATATGGCCGGGATCATTCTGACTGCGGCCGGCCTAGGCTTTCTCGGCCTCGGCGCGCAGCCGCCAGAGCCGGAGTGGGGAGCGATGATCTCCAGCGGGCGCACTTATATGATGGAGTGCTGGTGGGTCGTAACCATTCCGGGGCTGGCGATTTTGATCAATAGCTTAGCGTTCAACTTCTTAGGAGATGGCCTACGTGACATCCTCGATCCCCGTAGTGAATAATGCACCGCTGCTCGACGTGCGCGATTTGTGCGTCGACTTTGTTAACGGTAGCGCGGTGACCCACGCCGTGCGCGGCGTCTCCTTCCAACTGGGGCATGAGAAGCTGGCTATTGTCGGCGAGTCCGGTTCGGGTAAGTCCACCGTTGGGCGCGCGCTGCTGCAGCTGCATCCGAAAAAGGCCCGCGTCAGCGCCAGCCGGATGCAGTTTGCCGACCTCGATCTGCAGCATCTTAGCGAAGCGCAGATGCGCGGCGTACGCGGCAAACGTATCTCTATGATTATGCAGGACCCGAAATATTCGCTTAATCCGGTGGTCTGCGTGGGTAAGCAAATCGCCGAGGCCTGGCTTACTCATCATCCCGGGCGCAAAGATGAGGCGAAAGCCAGGGCGCTGGAGATGCTGGAGGTGGTGCGTATTCGCCAGCCGGAGCGCGTTTATCAGCTTTATCCGCATGAAATATCCGGCGGACAGGGGCAGCGCATCATGATCGCCATGATGCTGATTACCGACCCGGAGCTGATCATTGCCGATGAGCCCACCTCCGCGCTGGACGTGTCGGTGCGCCTGCAGGTGCTGGGCCTGCTGGATGACCTGGTCCAGTCGCGCGGGCTGGGGCTGATTTTTATCAGCCACGATATCAACCTGGTGCGCAGCTTCTGCGACCGGGTGCTGGTGATGTACGCCGGACGGGTAGTGGAGTCCATCGCCGCTAAAGATCTCGATCACGCCCGTCACCCCTACACTCAGGGATTGATTAACTCGCTGCCGGATATGCAGCATCGTCGCCCGATACTGCCGGTGCTGCAGCGTCAGGCCAGCTGGTTAACGGATTAAGGAGCGGATAATGATTGAAGTTCAACATCTCAACCTCGCGTTTGGCGAGGGGGAGAAGCGTAACCAGGTGCTGTATGACGTCAGTTTCCACGTTAAGCCCGGCGAGATCTACGGTCTGGTAGGAGAGTCCGGTTCCGGTAAAACGACGGTGCTCAAGTGCCTGGCGGGGCTGTTTACCCACTGGCAGGGGGAACTGACCATCGATGCTCAGCCCTTAGGGCATGAAATTAGCCGCGAGCGCTGCCGTCAGGTGCAGATGGTATTTCAGGACCCCTACGGATCGCTGCATCCCCGTCACACCATTGGCGATATCCTCGAAGAGCCGCTGCAGATCCATCGTATCAACGACCGCGACCGGCGGATCAATGTGCTGCTGGATAAAGTTGGCCTCAACCGCGCCTTTCGCGAGCGCTATCCGCATCAGCTCTCCGGCGGGCAGCGGCAGCGCGTGGCGATAGCCAGAGCGCTGATTCTTGAGCCTCAGGTGCTGCTGCTGGATGAGCCGACGTCGGCGCTGGATGTGTCGGTGCAGGCTGAGATCCTTAACCTGCTGGCAGAATTGCAGCGGGAGGCTAAGCTCACTTACCTGATGGTCACCCACGATCTTGGGGTTATTGCCCACTTATGCCAGAAAGTGGCGGTGATGCAGTACGGGAAGATCCTCGAAACCCTGACGGTCGATGCGCTGGTCAGCGGCCAGGCGCAGACGGCCTATACGCAGATGCTGGTTAACGCCAGTCGGCAATATACGCGCGAAATGGCGCGTGAGGTGGCGGAATACTAAGCTTTATGGCGCATTGTCTCACGGCAGATGCGCCCATTTTAATAGGTAACCATTTGATGTTATAGGTTTTTTGTGGTTGTGGGTATCGTCTATTAATGTAAGCGCGTTGTTTGGATCGATATCCTGCCTAGGTTTTTCCTGCAGCCGCAGGTGCCGTTTTACCTTAACATTCAGAGGCTCAATCAACGAACCCGGCTGCTGTATACCAGCCGGGCACCGTCTTTGCTTTGCGAAGCCTGATCAGCGCAACAGCGGGCAGTCGGGCGGCAGCCGGCAGCGCAGGGCCGCCGGTAACAGCTCCATACGGAAGGTTTTTCCGCTGAGCGGCTCGCCGTCGAGGTTAAACGTCATCTCATGGGGGGCGGTGATCTCAAACCAGGAGGAGACGCCGTCGACAATATTCGGCGAGTTTTCCGGATTCGCCAGGGTGCTGAAGAGGGCAGGGATCAGCTCTTCGCCGGTGAAAATGCGCAGATGCAGCAGACCATCGTTAATCAACGCCTCCGGACATAGCTGCTGGCCGCCGCCCGCCTGGCGGCCGTTGCCGATGCCGATGACCAGCGCATCGCCCTGCCAGTGAAAGTTCTCCCCGCGGATCTCGCAGCGGTCCGGCTTCAGGGTATCCATGCGCATCAGGCCGTGGATTAAATAAGATACACCGCCGAGCGCGGCTTTGAGCTTTTCCGGCGTTTCGGTGGTGATCCGGGTGCCGAACCCGCCGGTCGCCATATTAATAAAGCCGGTCTTATCATTAACCCGGGCGATATCTATCGGCACATCGCGACCGACGATCGCCAGCTTGAGGGCGCTGGCCAGATCCTGTGGAATACCGACGCTGGTGGCGAAGTCGTTGGCCGTGCCCAGCGGTAAAATCCCCAGCGCCATGTTGCTGCCGCGCTCCACCAGCGCGGTCGCCACTTCATTAATCGTGCCGTCGCCGCCGCCGGCGATCACCGTTTCAACGTTCAGCTGCAGGGCTTCATCGATAAACCGCGCGGCATCGCCCTTTTCCCAGGTCACGCGGACGTGAATATCAATCCCTTCATCGCGTAACAGGTTAACCGCTTCGCGTAGCTGCGGTTCATTGGCACCTTTGCCGTTAAGGATCAGTAAGCTGGCAGGAAACGTAGACATCATCAAGGGAACCTTTATTGCTCAATGTTGCATAAAGTGTACCGCATGACGCAAGTGAAGGCCGGAAGAGAGGCAAAAAAATAAGCCCGCGTAAGGGAGATTACGCAGGCTAAGGAGGTGGTTCCTGGTACAACTAGCATTTATGGGTTATGTTTTTCAGCGAAATGGATGATACCTGTTTCGATCGAAACGGTATGTGATCCGATTCTAATATCCTTACATCGTGAAAAAATAACGCAAATTAACTAGTTACCGTGCGGGTTTCTGGTTGTCTGACCAGTAAAGTTGCGCATCAGCAGCGCATACTGCAGGGGCAGGTCGTCCGGCACAGGCAACCATACGGTATAGCCGTCGCCCGGGGCCACCGGCATGGCTTCGCCTTTGCCATTTTCCATGTGCTCGAGGGTGAAGTTGACGTTACCCTGCGGAGTCATCAGTTCAAGGCTGTCGCCAACGCTGAACTTATTTTTGACCGCCACTGCCGCCAGCGGGCCGTTCCGCTCCCCGGTGAATTCGCCGACAAACTGCTGGCGTTCGGAGAGGGAGTAGCCATATTCGTAGTTCTGGTAATCGTCATGGGTATGGCGGCGCAGGAAGCCTTCGGTGTACCCGCGATGGGCCAGCCCCTCAAGGGTTTCCAGCAGGCTGGTATCGAACGGTTTGCCGGCGGCGGCATCATCGATCGCCTTGCGGTAAACCTGGGCGGTGCGCGCGCAGTAGTAGAAGGATTTGGTGCGGCCTTCGATCTTCAGCGAGTGAACGCCCATCTGGGTCAGACGCTCAACGTGGGCGATAGCCCGCAGATCTTTCGAGTTCATGATGTAGGTGCCGTGCTCATCTTCGAAGGCGGTCATGTACTCGCCCGGACGTTTGGCTTCCTCGATCATAAAGACTTTATCGGTCGGTGCGCCAATGCCGAGGGTTGGCTCCACGGTCTGCACCGGAATCGGCTCATATTTGTGAACGATATTGCCGACGTCGTCCTCTTTACCTTCCGCCACGTTGTATTCCCAGCGGCAGGCGTTGGTGCAGGTTCCCTGATTCGGGTCGCGCTTGTTGATATACCCGGAGAGCAGGCAGCGGCCGGAGTAGGCCATGCACAGCGCGCCGTGGACGAAAATCTCAATTTCCATCTCCGGCACCTGGCGGCGGATCTCTTCGATTTCATCCAGCGACAGTTCACGCGACAGGATCACGCGGGTGAGGCCCATCTGCTGCCAGAATTTTACCGTCGCCCAGTTGACGGCGTTGGCCTGCACCGAAAGATGGATCGGCATATCCGGAAAGTTTTCCCGCACCAGCATGATTAAACCCGGATCGGACATGATCAGCGCGTCCGGACCCATCTCCACCACCGGCTTCAGATCGCGAATAAACGTTTTCAGCTTGGCGTTATGCGGGGCGATGTTGACCACCACATAGAATTTTTTACCCAACGCGTGGGCTTCATTGATGCCGAGCTGCAGATTTTCGTGATTGAATTCGTTGTTACGCACGCGCAGCGAGTAGCGCGGCTGGCCGGCATAAACGGCATCGGCGCCATAGGCGAAAGCGTAACGCATATTCTTCAGCGTTCCCGCCGGGGAAAGGAGTTCTGGTTTAAACATGGTGTTCTCGTTCTGATGACAGGTCAGATTCGCCGCACCGGGTGCGGCGAGTTGGGGAGTGTCCCCACATTAAGGGCGGGCATTGTAGCGCCGCGGCGAAGGGGAGTAAATATCAGATGGGTATCTTTCAGTATGGCTAATTTGTTTGCCATTTTGAACCTGGGCAGTGCTCACACTGACAGCACTCATAACGCCTGGTGGGATAGACGCTACGGAGTTTCCCGGGTTGCGGCGTAAACGCCTTACCCGGGTTACGGATTGCAGACGGCGGTGGACTTGTAGCCCGGCTAAGCGCAGCGCGAGCCGGGAAAGGCTCACTACGCCAGCCGGCAGGCGTCGGCTTCCCAGCGGTAGCCAACCCCGTACACGGCGCGGATAAACGACTGTTCGGCGTCCAGCGCCTCCAGCTTGCGCCGCAGGTTCTTGATGTGGCTGTCGATGGTGCGGTCGGTCACTACCCGATAGTCGTCATACAGATGGTTGAGTAGCTGTTCGCGGGAGAACACTTTGCCCGGCTCCTGGGAGAGGGTTTTCAGCAGCCGAAACTCGGCGGGGGTGAGGTCCAGCAGCTTGTCGCGCCACGAGGCCTGAAAACGGCCCTCGTCGACAATCAGCGGACTCTGCGCGTCCAGCGCCTGCAGGTCGCGCTGCGGCTTGCAGCGGCGGAGAATGGTTTTCACCCGGGCGACCACTTCCCGCGGGCTGTAAGGCTTGCAGATATAGTCGTCGGCGCCAATCTCCAGCCCCAGCAGGCGGTCGATCTCTTCGATTTTCGCCGTCACCATCACCACCGGAACGTCGGAGAAGCGGCGAATTTCGCGGCACAGCGTCAGGCCGTCGGTACCGGGCAGCATCAGATCCAGCAGGATCAGGTGCGGCGGAGTCTGGCGAACGTAGGGCAGGACCTTGTCGCCATGGTTAATCAGCGTAGGCGCATAGCCGGCGGCCTGCAGATAATCAATCAGCAGCTGGCCGAGCTTGGGTTCATCTTCCACGATAAGAATGCGCGGGGTGTTTTCATCTACAGGCAATTCAGTCATACGTCTCTCGGTAAATCATGTTCCAGAGGTAACTCAACTTTAATGCTAACCCCGCCAAAAGGCGAATGGTCGGCACGCAGGGTGCCGCCGTGGGCCGCTACGATATTGAGGCAAATCGCCAGCCCAAGGCCGGAGCCGCCGCTGGCGCGGTTGCGCGATCCTTCTGCCCGGTAAAAGCGCTCGCACAGGCGGGCCAGCTGCTCATCGCTGACCCCGGGGGCGCTGTCGGCGAAGTCGATCACCAGCATCCGTCCGCTGCGGCGGGCGGTGATGTGCAGGCTGCCGCCGCTGTCGGTATAGCGCAGGCTGTTTTCCAGCAGATTGTTGAAGAGCTGCATCAGGCGGTCGCGGTCGCCGAAGATCATCGCCTGCTCCGGGAGCGACACCTGGATGCTCAGCTGCCGGCCGGCGAAGCGCTCGCGAAAAGCGCCTGCGGCTACCTCCAGCAGGGTGATGATATCCAGCGAGGTTTTCTGGTAGGCCAGCGCTCCCTCATCGGACATCGACAGCTGATGGAGATCGTCTACCAGCTTGGTGAGGGTGGCCACTTCAGCCTGCAGAGAGGGAATGGATTCAGGGGTAAAACGCCGGACCCCGTCCTGAATCGCCTCCAGCTCGCCGCGCAGCACCGCCAGCGGGGTACGCAGTTCATGGGAGATATCGGCCATCAGGTCGCGACGCATCTGCTGGTTGCGCTCCAGGGTGCTGGCAAGCTGGTTAAAATCCTGCGCCAGGCGGCCGAGCTCATCGCCGCCGGTCACCGTCACGCGGGTGGAAAAGTCGCCCGCCGCCAGCTTATGGGTGCCTTCCACCAGCCGTTTCACCGGCGCCAGCAGGCCGCGGGCCAGCGGGAAGGTGGCCAGCGCGGCAAGCAGGGTGGCGAGGGCTACAATCAGCCAGCTGGTGCGCTTCTGCTGCCGGTCGAAGTTAATGTCGGTATTGCGGGTTAGCCGCTCCACCGGCGAGGCGATCACTCTGCCTACCTCCACGCCGTTGACCATAATGCTGCGCTGGCTGCCGTCCTCCGGCACACGCTCGCGGGGGCCCACCAGCACCCGGCCAGACTGATCAACCACCCAGAACATGGTGCGCCAGCCGTGGGGCGGCATTTCCGGCCTCGGGCGCGGGCCGTCAGGGGGACCATCCGGCGGCGGCCCATCGGGACCGGCGCCCGGCGCGTCCATCGCCCCCGGCTTCATGGCGTGCCCCGGCGGCGAGCGGTCGTCATTATCCCGTTCGAAGGTGCGCAGCAGCTGGAAGATAAAGCGGTCATTGTTGCGCAGAAACGCCCAGCTGCCGTGCTGGGCATACTGCTCGCTCAGCGCGTCGCTAAGCATGGTTAACCGCTGCTCATTGCCGCGCTTGATGTAATCGATAAACCCGCGTTCGAAACTGATGCGCACCGCCCAGTGCATGCTGATCAGCAGCACGATGCAGGTGGCGAAAATAGCGAGGAACAGCTTGCCGGTAATGCCCGGGCGCCAAAATTTCACGATCCACTCCTGTTGCGTCGACGGATGACGGTATTGCTGCCGACGTCATCCGGTACCCGGGAAAAGATGAGCGCCGGCAGGGCGATGATTGCCGCCATGCTCAGATAGGTATAGAGAAAGACCTGATGGGTGCCGGCGGCGTCGAGGCTCAGATGCTGCTGGCCGTACAGCCCCAGCAGCAGCCCGGCGATGGTCACGCCAATACTCATCGACAGCTGCATCACCATCGACAGCAGGCTGTTGCCGCTGCTGGCCAGATCGTCCGGGAGATCTTTCAGGGTCAGGGTATTCATCGACGAGAAGCGACTGGCGTTGATCATCCCCTGCAGAAACAGGATCAGCGGCAGCGCGTAATACCAGCCCGCCAGGGCGCAAAACATAAACAGCAGGCTGACTGCCGCCAGCCCCAGAGTGCTGGCGACCAGCACCCGACGGTAGCCGAAGCGGTTGACCACCTGGACCACGATCCGCTTCATCCCCATGCTGCCGAGCACCATCGGGATCATCATCAGCCCGGCGTGGAAGGGGCTAAAACCGAGGCCGATCTGCAGGAACACCGGGGTCATAAACGGCAGCATGCCGCTGCCGATGCGCCCGGCGAAGCTGCCGCCGAGGCCAAGGGAGAAGGTGCGGTTGCGAAACAGGTTAAGGCTGAACAGCGCCCGGGCGTTACCGCGGGCGTGCCACAGGTAGAGCAGCAGGGCGGCGAGGCCGACGGCCACCAGTCCCGCCAGCCAGGCGGGGGAAATGCCGAGCCCTTTCTGGCCATCCAGCGCCAGGGTCAGGGTCGCCATCCCGGCCGCCAGCAGCACAAAGCCGGCGAGATCGAAGCGTCGGGTCTGCATGGTGTAGTTGGGCATCAGGCAGAGGGTGGCGATGGCGCCGACGATCCCCACCGGGATGTTAATGAGGAAGATCCAGTGCCAGGAGGCGTACTCCACCAGTACCCCGCCCAGCGCCGGGCCGAGCAGCGGGCCGACCTGGCCCGGCAGGGTAACGAAGGTCATCGCCGCCATGTACTGATCGCGCGGGACGATCTTCATCACCGTCAGGCGACCGACCGGCACCATCATCGCGCCGCCGATACCCTGCAGCACCCGCGCCATCACCAGCTGGTCAAGGGTGCTGGCCTGGGCGCAAAACAGCGATCCAGCGGTAAACAGCACGATGGCGGTAAAGAAAATATTGCGCACCCCGACCCGGTCGGCCAGCCAGCCGCTGGCCGGCAGCATCACCGCCACCGTCAGGACATAGGAGACGATGATCATATGCATATGCAGCGGACTCTCCCCAAGGCTTTTGGCCATCGAGAGGAGGGCGGTGTTGACGATGGTGGTGTCCAGCGACTGCATAAAGAAGCCGAACGCCACTATCCATAGCTGCCAGCGCACGCTGGCCGGGAGGTCTGTCATCTTATTCGCTTACCGGTTGAGTGGAATGACGCGAAAAACGCAGCCGCAAACGGTCAAAGAAAAGATAGACCACCGGCGTGGTGTAGAGCGTTAACAGCTGGCTCATCACCAGACCGCCGACGATAGTGATCCCCAGCGGCTGGCGCAGTTCGGAGCCGTCGCCGCCGGAGAGCACCAGCGGCAGGGCGCCGAACAGCGCGGCGAGGGTGGTCATCATAATCGGCCGGAAACGCAGCAGACAGGCCTGGAAAATCGCCTCTTCCGGCGTCAGGTTGCCGGTGCGCTGCGCCTCAAGGGCAAAATCAACCATCATGATGGCGTTTTTCTTCACGATGCCAATTAATAACATGATCCCGATAAGGGCGATTAGGCTGAACGGGGCATCGAATATCTCCAGCGCCAGCAGCGCGCCCACCCCGGCGGAGGGCAGCGTCGAAAGGATGGTCAACGGATGTACATAGCTCTCGTAGAGCATCCCCAGCACGATATAGACCGTGGCGATGGCCGCGAGGATCAGGATCACCTGCGCGTTCATGGTCTGCTGGAACACCTGAGCGGTACCGGCAAAGGAGCCACGTACGGTGGACGGCACCCCGAGCTGGGTCATCGCGCGGTTAATCGCCTCGCTGGCTTCCGACAGCGAGCGGCCGGTGGGCAGGTTAAAGGAGATAGTGGACGCCGCCGACAGCCCCTGGTGGTTCACCGACAGCGGGGCGTTGGCCGGCTGCCATTTGGCGAAGTAGGCCAGCGGGATCGGCTTGCCCTCGCTGTTGATGACAAACATCTTATCCAGGGCGCTGACGTCCTGGGTGTAGGCCGGATCCACCTCCATCACCACCTTGTACTGGTTAAGCGGCTGGTAGATGGTGGAGATCTGCCGCTGGCCGAAGGCGTTGTTCAGCAGGTTGTTGGCGTCCTGAACGCTGATGCCGAGGCGCGACATGGTATCCCGGTCATAGACCAGGTCCATTTCGGCGCCATTGTCCTGCTGATCCGAGTTGACGTCCGCCAGCTCAGGCAGCGCCGCCAGCGCTTTGCGGATCTTCGGCTCCCACTCGCGCAGCGCCGACAGGTCATCGGACAGCAGGGTGTACTGATAGCTGGCGTTCGACTGCCGGCCACCGACGCGGATATCCTGCACCGCCATCAGGAACAGGTTAGCCCCGGGCTCGTTGGCCAGCTTTTTGCGCAGCCGGTCGATCACCTGCTGCGCCGTCTCGTGGCGCTGGTCGCGCGGCTTGAGGGTGATAAACATCATCCCGCTGTTGACCCGCGAGCCGCCGGTAAATCCGGTGACGTTATCCACCGCCGGATCTTCGCGAATGATTTTCATAAAGTCCTGCAGCTTGCCGCGCATCGCCTGGAAGGAGATGCTCTGGTCGGCCTGAATGCCGCCCATCAGCACGCCGGTGTCCTGCTCCGGGAAGAAGGTTTTCGGGATCGAGATATAGAGCCAGACGCTGAGGGCGATGGTGCCCAGCACCACCAGGCCGGTCAGGCGGCTGTGCTTCAGCACCCATTTTAACGATTTACCATAGCCGCCCTGTACGGCCACCAGCAGGCGGCCAAAGCCGCGGTTGCGCGTCGGCTGGTGGGGTTTGCCGCTTTTCAGCAGCCAGCCGCACATCATCGGCGTCAGGGTGAGGGAGACCGCCAGCGAGATGCCGATCGCCACCGACAGGGTGACGGCGAACTCGCGCAGCAGGCGGCCGGGCAGGCCGCCCATCAGCAGCAGCGGCAGAAACACCGCCACCAGCGACAGGCTCATCGACAGCACGGTAAAGCCGACCTCGCGGCTCCCCTGCAGCGCCGCCTGCAGCGGTTTCATCCCCGCTTCCAGATGGCGGGAGATATTCTCCAGCACCACGATAGCGTCATCGACCACGAAGCCGGTGGCGATAGTCAGGGCCATCAGCGACAGGTTATTGAGGCTGAAGCCGCATAAGTACATCGCGGCGAAGGTGCCGATTAAGGAAACCGGAACGGCGACGGCGGGGATCAGCGTGGCACGTCCGGAGCGCAGGAACAGGAACACGACCAGGATCACCAGCGCCACCGAAATCACCAGCGTCTGCTCCACCTCCTCCAGCGAGGCGCGGATGGTCGGCGAGCGATCCTGGGCGATCTGCAGGTCGATGGCCGCCGGGATGGTCTGCTGTAGCTCCGGCAGGCGGGCGCGGATGCTGTCCACCGTCTGAATGATATTGGCTTCCGGCAGTTTGCGGATCATCAGCAGGATCGCCGGCTTGGCGTTGGTCATCCCGGCGTTGCGCACGTCCTGCACCGAATCTGAGACGGTGGCGACATCCCCCAGCCGCACCGCGGCGCCATTCTGGTAGTGGACGATCAGCGGCTGATAGTCGGCGGCGGTCTTCAGCTCATCGTTGGTATGCACCTGCCAGCGGTGGGCGCTGTCCTCCAGCGCCCCCTGCGGCTTGCGCACGTTGGCGTCGCTGATGGCGGTGCGCACCGCGTCCAGCGACACGCCTTGGTTGAACAGCGCCTGCGGGTTGAGGTCGACGCGCACCGCCGGCAGGGAGCTGCCGCCGACGTCGACATCGCCGACGCCGTCAATCTGCGCGATGGTCTGCGCCAGCTGGGTGGAGGCGAAATCATACAGCTCACCCTGGGAGTAGGTGTCGGAGGTCAGCGTCAGGATCATGATCGGCGCATCCGACGGGTTGGCTTTGCGGTAGGTCGGCCGGCTGGGCATCCCGCTCGGCAGCAGACTTTGCGCGGCGTTGATCGCTGCCTGGACATCGCGCGCCGCGCCGTTGATATCGCGGTCGAAGTTAAACTCGAGAATGATGCGGGTGCTGCCGAGTGAACTGGAGGAGGTCATCTCATTGACCCCGGCAATCCGCCCCAGGGAGCGCTCCAGCGGGGTGGCCACCGACGAGGCCATGGTCTCCGGCGAGGCCCCCGGCAGCGAGGCGCTGACCATAATCACCGGGAAATCGACCTGCGGCAGCGGGGCCACCGGCAGCAGCCGGAAGCCGAGAATGCCGCACAGGGTGATGGCCAGCGAGATGAGGATCGTCGCCACCGGGCGGTAAATGAAGAGGGCGAAAAACTTCACTTACGCCTCCTCTTCCTGACGCGGGAAGCGGCGCTTCAGGTGCAGCGACAGGCGGTCGAACAGCAGATAGATCACCGGGGTGGTGAACAGGGTCAGCACCTGGCTGAGCATCAGGCCGCCAACCATGCCGATCCCCAACGGACGCCGCAGCTCCGCGCCGACGCCGGTGCTCAGCATCAGCGGCAGGGCGCCGAGCAGGGCGGCGAGGGTGGTCATCAGGATCGGTCGGAAGCGGAGCAGACAGGCCTGGTAGATCGCCTCCCGCGGCGGCATGCCCTGCTCGCGCTCGGCGGCCAGCGCGAAGTCGATCATCATGATGGCGTTCTTCTTCACGATGCCGATCAGCAGAATGATGCCGATGATGGCGATCACGTCCAGCTCGCTGCCCGCCAGCCACAGCGCCAGCAGCGCCCCGACCCCCGCGGTGGGCAGAGTGGAGAGAATGGTGATCGGATGGATAAAGCTCTCATACAGCACCCCCAGGACGATATACATCGCCACCACCGCGGCCACGACCAGCCAGACGGTGCTGCCCAGCGCCGACTGGAAGGCCAGCGAGCTGCCCTGGAACTGAGTGCGAATATCGCTCGGGAAATCCAGCGACTGTTCGGCGGTGAGGATTGCCTCTACCGCTTCGCCCAGCGAGTAGTTGTCCGGAACGTTAAACGAGATGGTGGTCACCGGGAACTGATCGAGGTGGTTCACTGACAGCGGGGTAAAGCGCTGCTCCACCGTGGCGATGGCGGTCAGCGGCACGATGCCGCCGTCGCTGCTGGTCAGGCGGATATTATCCAGCGCCGCCAGGCCCGGGGTCGCCTCGGTATCCTGCTCTAGCACCACGCGATACTGATTCGCCTGGGTGTAAATGGTGGAGATCAGCCGCTGGCCGAAGGCGTTGTACAGCGCGTTATCGACATCGGCCATCGAGATGCCGAGGCGGCTGGCGCTGTCCCTGTCCACCTTGATATAGGCGGCCAGGCCTTTGTCCTGCCAGTCGCTGCTGACGTCGGCCAGCTGCGGCTGGGCCTGCAGGCGACTGAGCAGCGGCGGCACCCAGGTGCTCAACGCCTCGAGGGAGTTCGCCTGCAGAGTGAACTGGTACTGGGTGCGACTCACCGTGGTGTCGATGGTCAGATCCTGGGTCGGCTGCAGATAGAGCGCCACGCCCGGGACACCGGCCACCGCCTGCTGCAGACGGCTAATCACCGTCTGGACGCGGTCGTCGCGTTCATCCAGCGGCTTGAGGTTGATCTGCAGGCGGGCGCTGTTCAGCGCCGGGTTGGTGCCGTCGACGCCGACGAACGAGGTCAGGCTCTCCACCGCCGGATCCTTGAGAATAATGTCGGAAACCTGCTGCTGGCGCTGGGCCATGCTGGCGAAGGAGACCGACTGCGGCGCCTGGAGGGTGCCCTGGATAATGCCGTTATCCTGGATCGGGAAAAAGCCTTTCGGGATAAAGACCCACAGCAGAATCGACAGCGCCAGGGTGCTCAGGGCGACGCCGAGCGTCAGCCACGGGTGGTTCAGCACCCGACTCAGCCAGCGGCCATAGACGGCGATCACCCGGTCAAAGAAGCGCTCGCTGGCCCGCGAGAAGCGGTTCTGCTTACGCAGCGATTCGTGGCTTAACATGCGGGCGCACATCATCGGCGTCAGGGTCAGGGAGACCACCGCCGAGATCAGGATGGCGACGGCGAGGGTAACGGCGAATTCGCGGAACAGGCGGCCAACGATATCGCCCATAAACAGCAGCGGGATCAGCACCGCGATCAGCGAGAAGGTGAGGGAGATGATGGTGAAGCCGATTTCTCCCGCGCCTTTCAGCGCAGCGGCCAGCGGCTTCTCGCCTTTCTCGATATAGCGCGAGATGTTCTCGATCACCACGATGGCGTCATCCACCACAAAGCCGGTGGCGATGGTCAGGGCCATCAGCGTCAGGTTGTTGATCGAGAAGTCGAGGAATACCATCACCGCGAAGGTGCCCACCAGCGACAGCGGCACCGCGACGCCGGGAATAATGGTCGCCGGCACGTTGCGCAGGAACAGGTAGATGATCATCACCACCAGGGCGATGGCCAGCATCAGCTCAAACTGGGTGTCGCGCACCGAGGCGCGAATGTTGGTGGTCCGGTCGGAGAGAACCTGCACCTTCACCGATTTCGGCAGGCTCTCGGTGAGCTGCGGCAGCATCTGGCGAATGCTGTCGGCGGTGTCGATGATGTTGGCCCCCGGCTGGCGCTGGACGTTCATCACGATCGCCCGCTGCTGGTTGGCCCACGCCCCGAGCCAGCTGTTTTCGGCCCCTTGTTCGACGCTGGCGACATCGCCGAGCCGGATCGGCGCCCCGTTCTGATAAGCGATAATCAGGCGGCGGTAATCCTCAGCGGACTGCATCTGATCGTTAGCGGAAAGCGTTACCGCGCGGGCCGGGCCGTCGAGGCTGCCTTTCGCCGAGTTAACGTTGGCGCTGGTGATGGCGGTGCGCACGGTTTCGCTGGTCAGGCCGAGGGCGGCGATGGCCTGGGCGTTAAGCTTCACCCGCACCGCCGGGCGCTGGCCGCCGGCGAGGGTCACCAGACCGACGCCGGAAACCTGAGAGATCTTCTGCGCCACCCGCGTCTCCACCATATCCTCTACCTGGGTCATCGGGATCGCGGAGGAGGTAACGGCGAGGGTCATGATCGGCGGATCCGCCGGGTTCACCTTGCTGTAGACCGGCGGGTTGGGCAGATCGTTCGGCAGCAGGTTGGTGGCGGCGTTAATGGCCGCCTGCACTTCCTGCTCGGCAACGTCCAGCGGCAGGGTCAGCTGGAACTGGAGCGTGACGACCGAGGCGCCGCCGGAACTTTGCGACGACATCTGCTTGAGGCCGGACATCTGGCCGAACTGGCGCTCCAGCGGGGCGGTGATGGCGGAGGTCACCACGTCCGGGCTGGCGCCCGGATAGAGGGTGACCACCTGGATGGTCGGGTAATCGACCTCCGGCAGGGCGGAGACCGGCAGAAAACGGTAGCCGATGATCCCGGCCAGCAGGATCGCCACCATCAGCAGCGTGGTGGCCACCGGACGCATAATAAAAAGCCGGGACGGGCCGCCGGTGCGGCCTGGGGGTAACACCTGCATCAGGAACGCGCTCCGTGTTTACCGCTCTGGCGCGGGGCGGGCTGCGCCTGCTCGCTGCCGCTGGCGGTGACAACTTCCACTTTCGCCCCTTCGGTCAGGCGGTCAATCCCGTCGGTGACCACGCGATCCCCGGCGGAAAGCCCGGCGCTGATGACCACTTTCTGGCTGTCCTGGATCCCCGGGGTGACGCTGTGTTTGCTGACCTTATTCTCATCGTTCAGCACCCATACAAAATGCCCTTCGTTGCCCATCTGCAGAGCGGCGGCAGGGATGACTACCGCGTTCTGCTGGGTGTCCACCAGCAGGCGGGCGTTAACGAACTGGTTGGGGAACAGGGCGTCGTCCAGATTGCTGAAGCGCGCCTTCAGCTTGATGGTCCCGGTGGTCGCATCGATCTGGTTGTCGAGGCTCAGCAGCTCCCCGACGCTGATTTTCTGCTTATTGGTACGGTCCCAGGCTTCGACGCTGAGCGCTTTACCCGCTTTCTGCGCCTGCACCACCGTGGCGATGCTGTTTTCCGGCAGGGTAAAGACCACGTCGATCGGATGCGTCTGGGTGAGAACCACAATCCCGGTGGTATCCCCGCTGGAAATTTGGTTGCCGATATCGACCTGCTTTAAGCCGACGCGGCCGTCGATCGGCGCGGTAATGCGCGTCCAGTCGAGCTGCAGCTGGGCGCTGGCGACGGCTGCTTCATCAGCTTTCACCGTGCCGGCGGATTCCACCACCAGCGACTGCTGGGTGTCGAGCTCTTGGCGGGAGACGAGATTGGTTTTCACCAGCTGCTGGTAACGGGCGAGATCGCGGCGGGCATTCGCCAGAGTGGCGTTATCTTTCGCCAGCTGACCCTGCGCCTGGGCGAGGGCGACTTTAAACTGGCTGGGATCGATCTGCGCCAGCAGATCGCCGGCTTTGACCTGCTGACCCTCCTGGAAGTGAAGGCTAAGCAGCTGGCCGTCGACCCGGCTGCGGACGGTGACGGTATTGGCCGCCGTCACGGTACCCAGCCCGGTGAGATAGCGCGGGACCGCTTGTTCGGTTGCGGTGGCGGCCTGCACCGGCGCCAGCGCGCCGCCAAAGCGGCCATGGCGCGCGCCGCCCGGACCCTGCGGACCCTGCCCGGCGGCGGGCGTCCCGCTGCCGCTCGTTCCACGATCGTGCCAGAACCAGTAGGCGGCCCCGGCGATAATCACTACCGCCAGCGCGGCGCCCCAACGACGTATGTTACTGCCTTTCATTAGTTTACGGTCTCATCCTGAAGCGTTTCGCTGAATGATACTAGTTTAGTGAGGGAAGGGGCCGTAAAAATGGAGGAATTATGAAAAGAAGGTTGAGAAATGTCTGGATAACGGCCGCGACGCCGGGCGTTCTCGCCGCTGATTTCCGGGGTGATATCAACTTTTAGTTTAAAAAAGCAAAAAATAGTTGTATCCGCGGGGGCTTTAATTAGATTTATGCGGTGAATAAATCAGTGCATTCTCATAATAATAAAATATGCACTTAAAAATCAACGTGTTAAAATAATCAGGGGTCATTGCTGTGGCAAACGCAAACAAACTCACGCTCTTCATCGTCGTTTTTATGCTGATGGGGATCCTCTCCGGCGCGGCTATCCATGCCTACGCGACGCCGACTACTATCTCCGCCTGGGCAGACAACATCACGCTGCTGACCGATCTGTTTCTGCGCTTAATCAAAATGGTTATCGCGCCCTTGGTGTTCAGCACCCTGACGGTCGGGATCATGCGCCTCGGCGAGACGGCGACCATCGGCCGGGTGGGCGGTAAGGCGATGGTGTGGTTTATCACTTCATCGGTATTATCCATTCTCGTCGGGCTGGTGATCGTCACCTTCCAGCACCCGGGCGCCGGGCTGAACCTGACGGTACCGAAAGAGGCGGTGGATACCGGCCTGGCGGTCAGCGGCATGACCCTGAAAGGGTTCCTGTCGCATACCATCCCTACCAGCATCACCGAGGCGATGGCCAACAACGAGATCCTGCAGATCGTGGTGTTCTCGATGTTCTTTGGCATCGCCGGCGCGTCGCTGGGCGAGAAGTTTAATGCTCCGCTGGTGGCGGCCCTAAACGTGGTGTCGCACATTATGCTGAAGGTGACCGGCTATGTGATGTACGTTGCGCCGCTGGCTATTTTCGCCGCCATCTCGTCGGTGATTGCCTCGCAGGGGTTGGGGATATTACTCAACTACGCTTCGTTCATCGGCGGTTATTACCTGGCGGTGCTGCTGACCAGCGCGGTGCTGATTGCCGTCGGCTATATGGTGCTGAAGAAAGAGGTCTTCCGTCTGCTGAACATGCTGAAAGATCCGGTGCTGGTAGCCTTTACCACCAGCAGCTCGGAGGCGGCCTATCCGAAGACCCTCGAACGGCTGGTGAAGTTTGGCTGTTCGCGCAATATCGTCTCGTTCGTTCTGCCGATTGGCTACTCGTTTAATCTCGTCGGCTCGATGGTCTACTGCTCCTTCGCCGCGATGTTTATCGCCCAGGCCTATAACGTCCCGCTGAGCTTTAGCGAGATTACGGTCATGATGTTGACCCTGATGCTGGCCTCGAAAGGCATCGCCGGGGTACCGCGCTCGGCGCTGGTGGTGCTGGCGGCCACTATCCCCAGCTTCCATATCCCGGTTGCCGGGATCCTGCTGCTGATGGGCATCGACCATTTCCTCGATATGGGGCGCTCCGCCATCAACGTACTGGGTAACGGCATCGCCACCGCTATGCTGTCGAAAAACGAAGGTCTGATGACCGACGAGGAAGCGCAGCCGGACTGGCAAGTGGAGAAAGTGGAAGCCTGATCCTGCCGCGCCCTCGCGCAGAGGGCGCCATTCCACACCGAAAAAAAGACCCCTGACAGGCACGTCAGGGGCAATGTGACGAAGTATCAGTTTTCCTCGTAAATAGTCTTTTTTCTTATATAAAGGCGCGCGGTAACGTCTTTATACCGAGGAAGCGTCAGAGTTTAACGTTATGTCTGGCAGCGCTGGCGCTTTTTTAGCATCCTGTGGCTATTTTCGGATTTACGACAATATCGCCAGGCGAATATCTTATTCTCTTCTGCTCGCTATTTACCTACCAGCGCTCTCGTAACAGATTCATAAACTGGAAAAAGTCATGGTTATTATTCAGACTGTATTTTTCCATAATCTTATTTTTATGATAGGCGGCGGTACGGGGACTGACGCGCTGCAGGGCGGCGATTTTACTCATATCCATCCCTTCGAGAATACCGTGCACCACGGCGGTCTGCGAGCGCGACAGCACGCGGTGCGGGCAGCTGGCGCAGCTGAGTTCCCGACCCGCGGCGTCGGTGGCTGACGGGCTCATACAATGCTGGAGCTCGCTTTTAATGATCGTCAGCAGTTGCGGAATACTGGCGGTTTTTAGCGAAACAAAAATAACCCCTTTCAGGCAGTTAATCATGAAATCATCTTCCGGCAACTGGTCGTAGCTGTGGAGGATAATCAGCGAACTGCCTTTTTTCCTGTTTTTAATCAGCGTATTGCACAGGTAGATTTCGCCGGGGATCACTTCGCAAATGATGATGTCTTCCCCTGACAGGTCATTATTACGCCAGGAAAAACGCGCCCGTATTTCGCCCTGCGTGAGGTCATTGACCATAGCCATCAGCGATTCACGGACAAAGGTATTGCGGGTGTTGATGGTGACATTAATGTTTCTCATGGCGTTATTTCCTTACGCAAAAACATAACGCCATGCTGTGACACATCCTCCGGGCGTATGCGGTGTGTTGACTGTATTAAAGTACCTACAATATGTTTTTATTATTCTACAGTGAATTATTTACGACGCATTGAACGCTTATCGTTAAAGGTAAATTTCTGCCGTCTCCTGTCTTTCAGATAGGAAATAAAACTGTATACAGAGATGCTGAAGAAAAAAATGCATAGCAATAAAACTAACCACGTTTGCATGGCCATTGTTTATACCTTGTTTGTGTTGCATGGTGTCAGAATTTGCCGCGAACGGCTAATACGTTTTGTTATATGCTTTTCTGTCCGATGAAAATCATACGACATCATCCTGATGTAGTAGCACTATAAGAAAGTTCTTAAGGTTATCGTCAGTCTCATTCCTCTCATTTCTCTCAGAAAATGAGAAAAATTAACACTTGCGAGTCATTCATATCCCGCGCGGCCGCCGACATGCCCCGTCGTTCAGGAGATAAAGGCCAGCCCCTTACCAAAGATTGCGCGTACGGGCAGGTGGATCCCCTGCTGGCGAGCCTTGTGGCGCAGGCGGCTAACCACCACGTCGATACGGTGCAGGTCAGGCTCGCTTTCATGGGCAAACAGGCAAGCATGAAGATCCAGTTTGCTACACACTTCGTTGCGATTGCGCATTAAGAGTTCCACCAGGCGATATTCCTGCTGGGTTAATTCCAGCGCCCGGGCGTCTGGGGAGATCAGTTTATCCTCATGCAGACGCCACAGTCCGGTAGCGGGAGCGGGAGCGGGGGCGGCGCTGGCCATCTCTGGCTGCTGAGGGGCCGGCCGATCCTGCTGCAGGCGGGCGCCGAGGGCGGTCAGGGTCTCCGCGAGATGGGCGAAGTTAACCGGCTTGATCAGATAGGCATCGGCCCCGAGGCTCAGCGCCTGCAGTTTATCCTGCTGTTGGCCGCGGGCGCTGACCACCACCAGACCGTAGTGCCCCAGCTCGTGCAGGTAGCTCAGCACGCTGAAGCCATCCTCGCCGGGCAGACCGATATCAATCAGCACGATGTCCACCGGATGGCTGTGCAGTTGCCGCCAGAAGGCCTCAGCGCTCCGCGTCCCCCATACCTCGAAGCCGCGATAGCCCAACCAGGCCAGCAGTTCATCCAGCAGATCGGGGTTATCTTCAATTATCGCCAGCCGTAAAGCCATGCGTCGTTCTCCTCTTAAGCAACCGTGGGGAGGGTGAGAATAAAGGTGCAGCCGTCCGGGCCATGCTCGGCCAGCCACAGTTTGCCATCATGAGCCTGCACGATCTGACGCGCAACATACAGTCCGAGACCGGTGCCGCCCGGCACCGGCGACGTATGTTCCCCGCGGCGATAGCGCTCAAAGATCAGTTCCGCCTGTCCGGCGGGGAGCCCAGGGCCGTAGTCGCGAATGCGCAGCTCTGTTTGCCCGGCATCAGCGTGAATATCGATGGTGATTTCGCCCGGCGGCGAATACTTGACCGCGTTATCCAGCAGGTTAGCGATGGCGATGCACAGCAGACCGGCATCGGCCTGCAGCTGGGGGCTTTCCACCGCGCCGTGATGGCGGATGTTCAGGTAGTGATCATGGGAGATGGCTACCACCGAGGCGGCCATGTTGATCACCGCCAGCAGGGCGGTCTGCTGGCGGTCAACGTGTAGATCGTGGGAGGCGAGGCGCGCGTCGGCGAGGCAGTTATCGGTGAGCTGTACCAGACGGGTGGCGGCGCGGCCGATGCGATCGAAGCGCGCCTCCTGGCTGGCGGAGGCCGCCGAGAGGCGGAGATTCTCCAGCGCAGCCTGGATCACCGCCAGCGGGGTGCGGAATTCGTGCGCCACCATGCCCATAAACTGCCGCTGGTGGAAGCTGGCCTCGCGCTCAATCTGCAGCTCGCGCGCCAGGCGCTGCTTCTGCTCCAGCTGGCGGTTTTCAGCCCGCACCCGCAGGATGGCAATGATCAGCACCGTAATGATGTGGACGATCAGCGCATACTGCCAGAGGGAATAGATCGCCATATGAAACGGGATAATACCGTGGATCGACAGCTGCACCAGCACCGCGGCGGCGACATAGAACGGCGGCAGGAGCCCCAGCAGGAGAGTGTTGCGGTCGATAGCTTTTTTGCGCCACAGCCACCAGGAGGTGAACAGCAGCACCGGAGTGATAATGATAAAGATCACTCCTTCAATCTGCATCGCGAGGCCGTAAAAACCCAGCGGAATACTGACCTGCAGCAGCAGGTTGAGCACCACGGCGGCGATCAGCAGCCGGTAAAGCCGCGGCATATTTTTCTTTAAATCGAATATCTCACTGTGTAGCCAGAGGGCGGTGGCATAGCTGAACAGCGAGAGGCTGCTGATCATAAAATCCTGGAAGGGCAGCGCGGCGTGGCCGAAGAACCACTCCGGGAAGCCGTGCAGGGCAGCCACCAGCGGATAATTGAGCGAGAAGAAGCAGATGCCCCATAGCAGACGCCGGCGCAGGGCCAGGGCCAGCCACAGCGCCACGCCGCTGGCGACCGCCGCGAGACCAAAATAGAAGCTCCAGAAGGCGGTGTCGGCGGCGGCCCGTTGCACATAGGCCTGCGGCGAAGAGAGCGAGGCCAGCAGGATCAGAGTGCTGGTGCTCTGCAGACGAAAGACTATCTCATAGCCGGCGGCGGTCGGCGGCGGAGGGAGGATCAGCACGCTTTCCCGATAGTGAAGATCGCTCTCGCGGGCCGGGTCGCGGTCGCCAAAGGTACGCGCTGTCCACGGCGCGTCGCTGCCCAACGGCCGGTAATAGAGAGTCAGGTGGTCGACGAAAGAGGGACCAATCTGCAGCCAGCGCGACTCGTCGGCAAACCAGCTGCCAGGCAGCTCGCTGCGCAGCCACAGGGTTTTGCGTGAATAGCCGAAGGAGGGGATCTGCCGGGTGGTGGCGAGCCGGTCCACGGGCAGGTCGGCAAAGCGATCGATGGTCATCTGGCCGCTGTCGTCCGCGTACCATTCGACGGGGATATCCGTCCCCAGTTGTCGGGGCGCCGCCTGCGCCTGTGGGGCGGCCAGCAGCAAGAGCAATCCGCAGCTGACCAGCCAGCCTGCCAGGAACTGCGGCCGGCAACGCCGGACCGCCGCGAAAATCGCAGACACCCTTTTCAATCACGCCCCCTTGCGGCATGCAAAGATTACTGACCGCAGACGACTGGCTACGGTATGGATAATACGCCCCCTGAATCGGAGGAAAGTGGACAGGCCTGTCCGGAAGAACAGGCCATTTTGCGTGGGAGACCAGGAATATTCCAGCGTAATCTGCAGCGCCACGATCAGGACAGACCTGCTGCGCGGCAGCGCCGGGGGGGACTAGCGGAAAACCACCTGCGCCCAGCGGGCCAGCCCGGCGGTTACCGAGCCAAAATCATCGCCACCGGCCAGCGGAATACCGGGCAGCCGGGCCGCCAGCGCCTTTTTGATCAGCGGCGAGCGGGCGCTACCGCCGGTAAGATAGATCACATCCGGGGTGGTCTGGCTGCTGTCGAGGGCGAGCTGCACCTGCTCCATAATGCGGGCCAGAGGCTGATCCAGCGCCGCTTCCAGACCCTGCTGAGCGATATCGGTAGCCAGCTCGTCCTGAATAAACGGCAGCGCGGTCTCAACGCGGGCGGCGCTGGAGAGGGCGATTTTGCTCTCTTCGGCGCTGCGCACCAGGCGATAGCTCAGACGCTGACGCCAGACCTTCAGCAGCAGGGCCACCTTATCGGCATCCCGGGCGCTACGCAGCAGATCGTTCAGCAGTCGGCCATTGGCGGTACTGTAGAAATCGCTCTGCGCCGGGACGTCGTTGATCGCCACCGCATTCCACCACGGGAGGATCGGCAGCGCGGTGCCTTTCTCCGTTTCGCCGCCCATGCCGAGGAGGGGCATCAGGCATTTAAAGGCCAGGGCAATGTCGAGGTCGTTACCGCCGATGCGGCAGCCGCTGTGGCCGAGCAGGCTCTGCTGGCGGTCGGCGCGCTCCCGCCACTGCGGGCCCATCAGCAGCAGGGAACAGTCGGTGGTGCCGCCGCCGATATCGACGACCAGCACCCTCTTCTCTTCATTGAGGGTAGCTTCGAAATCCAGGCCGGCGGCCACCGGTTCAAACTGGAAGACCACGTCGCGGAAACCGGCGCGGAGGGCTGCCCGCTCAAGGATCCCCTGCGCCTGGGCGTTGGCGTCGTCGCCGCCGAGGCCCTGGAAGTTAATCGGTCGGCCAATCACCGCCTGGTCAATCTGCTCGGGCAGCTGGCTTTCCGCCTGCAGTTTGATGTGCAGCATCATGGCGCAGACCAGGTCTTCAAACAGGGCCACCTGCTGCGGCTTGAGGCCGCTGGCGCCGAGGAAGGACTTTGGCGATTTAACGAAGTAGACCTCTTGCGGATCTTCAACATATTGATGCAGTGAGGCGAGGCCGAACTGCACGCTGTTGCGCAGCACCTCGATGTCTTCGTCGCGGTTGGCGGCAATCGCCCGGCGCAGCAGCGCCTGGTTTTCGTCGCTGTGGGTGGGCACATCGTGATGGCGATAGAGCCACTCACTGACCGCTTCGCGCGTCGGCGCGCAGAGCATCGAGGGCAATAGGGCGCTGCCGTTTTCCAGCGTCAACAGCTGGGGCTTGTTTTCCCGCATCACGGCCACCGAACAGTTGGCGGTGCCGTAGTCAAAACCAATAAACATCGTCTGCAAAATCCCCATGCCGGTGAAGAAGGGGGGCGACTTTAGCGGATCGCCGTCATGGCGACAACCGGAATTTAAAAGCAAGGCGCTGACGGTGAAGGGCGACTATCATTGAAACGCTATATAAAGGAGAGCTTATGGTGTTGTTACCCTGGACCCCGCCTTACGACTGGGCGTGGATGGTTGGTTTTCTGCAGGCGCGTGCGGTCGCTGGCGTCGAGCGTTTTCATGACGGCGGCTACAGCCGCAGCTTTCGCGTAGCAGGCCACGGCGGGCTGATTCATCTGGCGCCGGACGAGGAGGCGCAGGGCCTGCGGGTGACGCTCTCCCCGGGGCTGCAGCCGGTGGCTGAGATCTGCTATGCGCGAATTGGCCAGCTGTTCGATCTGGCCTGCGACCCGCAGCAGGTCGCTCGCACGCTGGGCGACCTGGCGCAGGCGCGACCGGGGCTGCGCCTGCCCGGGGCGCTGGACGCTTTCGAACAGGCGGTGCGCGCGGTGCTCGGCCAGCTGGTGAGCGTGGCGATGGCCGCCCGGCTCACCGGCAAAGTGGCGGCCGGCTGGGGCGAACCGCTGGCGGACGCCCCCGGCTATGCCTTATTCCCGACGCCGGAGGCGCTCTCCCGGGCCGATCCGCAGGGGCTGAAGGCGCTGGGGATGCCGCTTCGCCGCGCGGAGGCGCTGATCCACCTCGCCCGGGCGGCGCTCAGCGGCGAGCTGCCACTGACGGCGCCGGCGGATATCGACGCCGGGCTGCGTCAGCTGCAGACTCTGCCCGGGATTGGCCGCTGGACGGCAAACTACTTTGCCCTGCGCGGCTGGCAGGCGAAGGATATCTTTTTGCCGGACGACTACCTGATTAAACAGCGCTTTCCGGGAATGACGCCAGCCGCCATCGCCCGCTATGCCCGCCGCTGGCAGCCGATGCGATCTTATGCGCTGTTGCATATCTGGTATACCGATGACTGGGCGCCGGCGGCGGAATAGCCGTCCGGGGCGCATACCACTGGTATCGGGACGCTGAAATCCCTATAATTGCCGCGTTTGGCGGTCCGCCGCCACCCTCCATCTCTATCCAGGTTAATCAGGTCGCAAAAATTTATGACTGATATGTCCCATCAGTGCGTCATTGTAGGTATCGCCGGCGCATCGGCTTCTGGCAAAAGTCTTATTGCCAGTACTCTCTATCGCGAATTGCGTGAACAAGTTGGCGACGAACATATTGGCGTCATTCCGGAAGACAGCTATTACAAAGATCAAAGTCATCTGTCGATGGAAGAGCGCGTCAAAACCAACTATGACCACCCGAGCTCAATGGACCACAGTCTGTTGTTCCAGCACCTGCAGATGCTGAAAAGCGGCCAGCCGATTGAACTGCCGGTCTACAGCTACGTCGAGCATACCCGCACGCCGAACACCATTCACGTCGAGCCGAAGAAGGTGATTATTCTTGAAGGGATCCTGCTGCTGACCGACGCGCGTCTGCGTAACGAGCTCAACTTCTCTATTTTCGTCGACACCCCGCTCGATATTTGCCTGATGCGCCGCATTAAGCGCGACGTAAACGAGCGTGGCCGCTCCATGGACTCGGTGATGGCCCAGTACCAGAAGACTGTGCGCCCGATGTTCCTGCAGTTTATTGAACCGTCGAAGCAGTATGCCGACATCATCGTGCCGCGCGGCGGCAAAAACCGCATCGCGATTGATATTCTGAAGGCCAAAATCAGTCAGTTCTTTGAATAACCTGGCCGAATTGTGTAACGTGCAAAGAGTAGCCCTGTTGCCCTCTCCGCCGCGAAGCGTGCGGGAAGCAGCCTTATAAGGAGAAAGCCCATGCGTCTGTGTGACCGAGATATCGAAGCCTGGTTGGATGAAGGGCGACTGGCCATCAATCCGCGCCCGCCCGTTGAGCGTATTAATGGCGCGACGGTTGATGTACGGCTGGGTAATAAATTCCGCACCTTCCGCGGCCACACGGCGCCGTTTATCGATTTAAGCGGTCCGAAGGCCGAGGTCAGCGCCGCGCTGGACCGCGTGATGAGCGAAGAGATTGTCCTGCCGGAAGGGGAGGCCTTTTTCCTGCATCCGGGCGAACTGGCGCTGGCGGTGACTTATGAGTCAGTCACCCTGCCTGCCGATCTGGTGGGCTGGCTCGACGGACGCTCCTCACTGGCGCGGCTGGGGCTGATGGTGCACGTTACCGCGCACCGCATCGACCCGGGCTGGTCCGGCTGCATCGTGCTTGAGTTCTACAACTCCGGCAAACTGCCGCTGGCGCTGCGCCCGGGGATGCCCATCGGCGCGCTGAGCTTTGAACCCTTATCGGGCCCGGCGGCGCGGCCATATAATCGCCGTGAAGACGCCAAATATCGCGACCAACAGGGCGCGGTGGCGAGCCGAATCGACAAGGATTGATAACGTCAACGGGGTGTTGCTGAGGGTGCCATGAGACGAATACTGACAACGCTGATGATCCTGCTGGCGGTCATTGTCGCCGGGCTTACCTCGTTGGTATTGCTGGTCAATCCCAACGATTTTCGCGCCTATATGGTGCATCAGGTGGCAGAGCGCAGCGGTTATCAGCTTGAACTCGATGGCCCGTTGCGCTGGCACGTCTGGCCGCAGCTCAGCATTCTCAGCGGACGCATGACGCTGACCGCCCGAGGCGCCGAAGAGCCGGTGATCCGCGCCGACAACATGCGCCTCGACGTGGCGCTGTTGCCGCTGCTTTCGCACCAGCTGCAGGTGAAGCAGGTGATGCTCAAGGGGGCGGTGATCCAGCTGACCCCGAAAACCGAGGCGGTTCGCGACAGCGCCGCGCCGGTGGTGCCGCATGACAACACCCTGCCGCTGGCTCCGGAGGACCGCGGATGGTCCTACGACGTGCGCCAGCTGCAGGTGGCCGACAGCGTGCTCTTCTTCCAGCATGAGAACGGCGAGCAGGTGACCGTGCGCGACATCCGCCTGCAGATGGAGCAGGATGAGAACCACCGGGCCACCGTCGATTTCTCCGGCCGCGTCAACCGCGACCAGCGCGACCTGGCGCTGAGCTTCTCCGCCACCGTGCAGGGTGGCGACTATCCGCACTCGTTAAAAGCCGACTTTAGCCAGCTCAGCTGGCAGCTGCGCGGCGCCGAGCTGCCCCCCGACGGCATCAATGGTCAGGGGAGCCTGCAGGCCAGCTGGCAGGAAGATAGCAAGACCCTGCGCTTTGATAATCTGAACCTGATGGCCAGCGGCAGCACCCTCACCGGCAACGGCAGCGTGGTGCTGGGAGACCGCCCGGACTGGTCATTGGATCTGCATGCCACCACCCTGAATCTCGACAGTCTGCTGGCATCCTCTTCGCCGGCGACCGACAGCAGCGCCAGCCAGCAGGGCCAGAGCCAGACGCGACCGCTGCGTCCGGTGATCGCCGACAGCGATGAGCGCGAAGATTATCAGAGCCTGCGCGGCTTTAACGGCCGGATGGCCCTGAGCGCCGACCAGCTGCAGTGGCGCGGCCTGAACTTCACACAGGTGCAGAGCGAAATCAGCAATCAGCAGGGGCTGCTGAGGGTCAGCAAAATGCAGGGCAACCTCGACGGCGGCCAGCTCTCCCTCCCCGGGACCCTTGATGCCCGCGGCGACACGCCGCAGGCGACGTTCCAGCCGGCGCTGCAGAACGTGGAGATTGGTTCGCTGATCAAAGCCTTCAACTATTCATTAAGCCTGACCGGCAAGCTGTCGCTGACCGGCGAGTTTTCCGGAACGCGCATTGACGCGGATGATTTCCGCCGTCACTGGCAGGGCCAGGCGCAGCTCCAGATGACCGATACCCGAACCGAAGGACTTAACTTCCAGCAGCTGGTGCAACAGGCCGTGGAGCGCAGCACCAACGTGCGGGCGCAGGAAAACTATGACAATGCCACCCGCCTGGATGCCGTGAGCAGCCAGCTCACGCTGGATAACGGGCTGGTGACGCTGAACCGCCTGCAGGGGCAGTCCGATGTGATGGCGATGACCGGCGAAGGTCAGCTCGATCTGCAGAAAGAGAACTGCGATATGCGCTTTAACGTGCGCGTGCTCGGCGGCTGGAAAGGCGAGGGCAAACTTATCGACCGCCTGAAACAGACCGCTATCCCGCTGCGCATCTATGGCGACTGGCAGTCGCTGAGCTACAGCCTGCAGGTCGACCAGATCCTGCGCAAACAGCTGCAGGATGAAGCGAAGCAGCGCCTCAACGACTGGGTCGAACGTAATAAAGGCAGCAAAGAGAGCAAAGACGCCAAAAAACTGCTCGATAAGCTGTAATCGTCCAGACCATCAGCCCGGGACTTCCGGGCTGTGTCATTGTCGTCAAAGTGTGATGTCACCTTAATGTCGGGCGGCGGCTGCGCCTGATCCGGCCAGGATTGTGCTGCAGGGGGTAATTCCCCGGTTTGTGTCGCCCTCCCGTAGGCCTGATAAGCGAAGCGCCATCAGGCAGTGTGGCGGCTGTAGAGCATCAATTCCTGTGATGTGAGCATGTCGTCAAAGTGTGATGTCACGTTAATGCCGGGCGGCGGATACGCCTGACTAGGCCTGGGTTGTGCGGCAGGGGGGAATTCCCCGGTTTGTGTCGCCATTCCGTAGGCCTGATAAGCGAAGCGCCAGCAGGCAATAAACAGGGTACCTGGCTATCAATTTTACGGCCCGGGATACCCCGGGCCGTTATTTATCCCTTAGGATTACACCTCATAATCCAGCTCATCCTGCTTTACCGGCGGGACGATCTGCACCTTTTGCACCCGATGGCTGTCGACCTGCAGCGTGCGCAGGGTATAACCGTCAATCTCAATGGTTTCCCCCACCTGCGGCACATGCTGCAGATACTCCATCAGCAGACCGGCAACGGTGTGGTACTCACGTTTATCATCCAGTGGCAGTGGAACGTACTGCACCAGATCCTCTAGCGGCATATGGCCGTTAACCGTCCACGAACCGTCCTGATGATGCTGAATATCGTGGCGGGCGTCGATCTCCTCCACCTCGTTGGGCAGGTTGCCGGCGATGGTCTCCATCACGTCGCTCAGGGTCACAATCCCCTCGACGGAGCCAAACTCGTCCACCACAAAGGCAAAGTGGGTGCGGGCCTGACGGAACTGCTCGAGCGCGGAGAGGAGCGGCAGCCCCTCCGGAAAGACCAGCGGCTGGCGCACCAGCGCTTGCAGATCCAGCGGCTCCTGGCGCAGGGACTGCTGGAGCAGGTCGATAACATGCACCACTCCCAGCAGGTCTTCATTATCTTTCCCGCCAGTCACCACCAGGCGGGTATGCTGATTTTTTTCCACCAGGCTGCGGATCTCTTCCTCCGGCGCACTGAGGTTGATGCGCTCGATATCATGGCGGGAGGTCATAATACTGCTGACGCTGCGCTGATTCAGGTTCAGCACCCGCTCAATCATCAAGCGTTCCTGCGGATTAAACAGCGGATGATGATCCTGATCGGCGACTAGTGACGCTGTGTTAGCATCCAGTTCAGCTTTTTCTTTCTGACCGCTCAGCAGGCTCATCACCGCCTCGGTGGTGCGCTGACGCAGCGTCATATTGGCGGAAAGAAAGCGACGGCGGTTAAACAGCGCCAGCTGGTTAAGGGCTTCAATCATCACCGAGAAGCCAATTGCCGCATATAAATAGCCTTTCGGAATAATAAAGCTGAAGCCTTCAGCAATCAGGCTGAAGCCGATCATCAGCAGGAAGCTCAGACAGAGGATGACAATGGTCGGGTGGCTGTTAACAAAGCGCGTCAGCGCCTTGCTGGCCATCAGCATCAGGCTGATGGCGATAACCACGGCGGCCATCATCACCGCCAGGTGATCGACCATGCCGACGGCGGTGATCACCGAGTCGAGGGAGAAAATGGCGTCGAGCACCACGATCTGCGCCACCACTGCCCAGAATTTCGCCCCTTTGCGCTGGGTGGGGTTATCGCTGTCTTTCCCCTCCAGCCGCTCATTAAGCTCGACGGTCGCTTTGAACAGCAGGAATAAGCCGCCAAACAGCATGATTAAATCGCGGGCGCTAAAGCTGAAGTCGCGAAAAGCAATTAACGGTTTGGTCAGGGTGACCAGCCAGGAGATAGAGGCCAGCAGCAGGAGACGCATGACCATCGCCAGCATCAGACCAGTGATCCGCGCGCGGTCGCGCTGGGCGGGCGGGAGCTTTTCGGCGAGGATAGCGATAAAGACCAGGTTATCGATGCCCAACACCAGTTCGATAACCACCAGCGTGACGAGACCTGCCCAGATTGACGGATCGGCAATCCATTCCATATGTATTAAAACCTGTACGACTGCGGTATGTGTTACCACGATCATGGATAAGATGAGTCTAAAATGCAATAACGACGCGGATATCACCTTGCCATGGATGGATATATTTCCAGCACATAAAGCGAACCGATAAGAATTATGTTCCGGTAAAGAACAGTGAAAAAATAACACCATGGCGACTGCTCTGGAATAAGCGAGCCGGTATCAGAACTTTTTCGGCTGCGTATCAACGAGGGCGGTAAAAGGGCTTCACCCCAGGTTTCGTTACGGCGAGCATTGACGCGCACAGGAGAAGCGAAGCGCGAAGCCCGCTCACAAAACCGGCAAAATTCATATTATGAAGTGAGCGCAGAATATGGCAGATCGCAGTTCATAGACGCGGAATTGCGGTAATATGTCACCATATCTGGCTGTTTATGCTGAAATATATTGTCTGGCGAAATTTATTATCTATATCTATTCTTTGCGGGCACAGGCGCGGCGTGGCGGGCACGGCGCCCCGGAAAGCCCGCCTGGCGTGCCTCTCCGCCACATGGCGCGGTGCAGGAAACGAGCCGCTGAATAACCTGAACGAAAATAAGATTATTCTCAGCTCTAACTGTTGGTAAATGGAAGTTGTGTGTATTCTTTTAGGTGACAGTGAATTTAAGAATTTGGCGGGCAGATGCCCGGGCAGTATCCGTGTATTATCAGTTTCAATGGATTTGTGACATGTACAATTTTGCATAACTGCGTGTTTTGCAACCAAACAGGTGAAGATGAATATGGCGAATTTGAAAGCGGTTATTCCGGTCGCAGGACTAGGCATGCATATGCTGCCGGCCACGAAGGCAATTCCAAAGGAGATGCTGCCGATCGTTGATAAGCCAATGATTCAGTACATCGTTGATGAAATCGTCGCCGCCGGGATCAAAGAGATTGTCCTGGTGACGCATTCCTCGAAGAACGCGGTGGAAAACCACTTCGACACCTCCTACGAGCTGGAAGCCCTGCTTGAGCAGCGTGTGAAGCGCCAGCTGCTGGCGGAAGTCCAGGCCATTTGCCCGCCGGGCGTGACCATCATGAACGTGCGCCAGGCACAGCCGCTGGGTCTGGGCCACTCCATCCTCTGCGCCCGCCCGGTCGTCGGGGATAATCCGTTTGTCGTGGTGCTGCCGGATATCATCCTCGACGGCGGCACTGCGGACCCGCTGCGCTATAACCTCGCCGCCATGGTCGCCCGCTTTAACGAGACCGGCCGCAGCCAGGTACTGGCGAAACGCATGCCAGGGGATCTGTCCGAATACTCCGTTATCCAGACCAAAGAGCCGATGGTGGCGGAAGGGCAGGTGGCGCGTATCGTCGAGTTTATTGAAAAACCGGACGAGCCGCAGACCCTGGACTCCGACCTGATGGCGGTGGGGCGCTACGTGCTGTCGGCAGATATCTGGGCCGAACTGGAACGTACCGAGCCGGGCGCATGGGGCCGTATCCAGCTGACCGACGCCATTGCCGAACTGGCGAAGAAGCAGTCCGTTGACGCGATGCTGATGACTGGCGAAAGCTATGACTGCGGTAAGAAAATGGGCTATATGCAGGCCTTCGTCACCTACGGAATGCGTAACCTGAAAGAAGGTGCCAAATTCCGCGAAAGCATTAAAAAACTGCTGGCCTGACAGCTGGCGTGACGATGAGCGGCAGGGCAGAACCTTTCGCCACGCCGCTCATAACGTTATGCAGAAATTATTCATAACGTGAATGTTATAACGATTGTAAAGAAACGTATGGCTTCGGAGACTTCTGGTAGTTTGTCTCTGGCCTCTGTGGTGCAATGGTCGGAGTAGCGGCAATAATGCTTTATGAATAGTCACTTAGTGCGACAATTCCTAAAGGGCAGGGAAAGCGGTCAACGTCAGCAGAAAATAAAACTTGACTGCGATCATGTTTCCGCTTTAAACATCTCACTTGCATGCATAAAAATGTGAAATGAATTGGCATGCGAGCTGGTACAGACATTACGGATAATCCCTGAGCACGGCAGTGGACATCATCGAAGGATCACAGGTATATGAACTGGCAACTCATCTCATTTTTTGGCGATAGCACCGTTTTGCTGCCCAGCGCAGCGGCGCTGTTTATTGTCCTGATGCTGCGTAAAACGTCGCGGTTGCTGGCGTGGCAGTGGAGTTTGCTGTTCGGCATCACCGGCGCTATCGTCTGCGCCTCTAAACTGGCCTTTATGGGCTGGGGGCTGGGTATTCGCGAGCTGGATTACACCGGCTTCAGCGGCCACTCAGCGCTCTCCGCAGCCTTCTGGCCTATCTTCTTATGGCTGCTCAGCGCCCGTTTTTCGGCGGGTGTGCAAAGAGCAGCGGTCGCCACCGGCTATGTTTTAGCCGCAGTGGTGGGGTATTCACGGCTGGTCATCCATGCGCATTCCGTCTCGGAAGTAATAGCTGGCCTGCTGCTGGGCGCTGCCGGCAGCGCTTTGTTCCTGCTGCTGCAAAAACGTACCGCCCGTGCGGATAGCGTGAATATTTCCTGGGGCGGCGCTGTGTGCCTGGTGATGGTCCCGCTTATCCTGTTGCATAGCGGCAATAAGGCGCCAACTCAGTCCCTGCTGGGGCAAATTGCTATTGCGGTAGGCCCGCTGGATAAACCCTTTACCCGCAACGACCTGTACAAGCAGGTCTGGTAATTGCCATTTGTTTTACAGGGGAAATTAAGTTTTTGCTGGTTAATTAGTCAAATAAGAAAATAATCTACTATATGCCGGGCTATTGATAATTCATATTTATGAAATAATGAAGTGCTACTACATTGCTATTGCATATTTGCCTGGATATAGCCGTGTTCAGACGTTTCTTAAATGCGATGAGAAAGAACCTGGAGCACGTCTGCTGAATATTCCGTTACCAGGAAACTATTAGAAATTGTAGTTGACTTAGACGCCATCATCTGATTTTTGAATGACGCGACATTAACGTAAAAGATCTTGTTTTACAGATGGTTAGCTTCATGCTTGATAGGTTAGCAACAACGGGACACTGTCTGGCCGTTTAACTTAGTGAATAATCTTAAGTGTTGACCGCTTATTTAAGCCAATAAAAGAGCAGGCGGTATTAAATGGCAGATATTCGGTAACAAGACTCCCAATTGTGACCGAAATCCCGTAAACTTAACGCCGCAAAAAATAAAGGCCTGACCAATTATTCATCCACAGGTCGATAAAATAAGTCGTTCAGGTAGTCAGTGCGCTGGTAGCTGTGAAGCCAGGGGCGGTAGCGTCGCTGAAGCCGTTTGCTGCTGTACAAAGGCTCCTGTTCAACGGCTGTAAAAATCGACCTAGTCAGGATGAATACCCTCATCAGATATCTATCCATCTTCCACGGATATCCTCAGAAGTTGGTCAGGAGCGGCTGCTAATATCACCTGGACATTAATTTTCCCATTTCATCGATAGCCTGTAGGGTAAAATTCGCCTACATTGTGAGCTGGATGGATGTGATAATGGTTACGAGCAGCTTAGGGTAACTGGTACTTGCCTCGCCGGTGTTGCACAGTGAAGTCAGCTGGTGCCGCGAGCGCTTTCTATCTTGCTATTCCCCTCATTCTCATTGAGATACGACAGCGGGGCTGAAAATGGATCTTGTACAATGATAAAAATTGCGCGCATTGCCGTGACGTTGGGTTTGCTTTCCTCCCTGGGTGCCCAGGCTTACGCGGCCGGGTTAGTGGTAAATGATAACGATCTGCGTAACGACCTTGCCTGGCTTTCCGATCGCGGGGTCATCCATCTAAGCCTGTCGACCTGGCCGCTGAGTCAGGAAGAGATCGCCCGGGCGCTAAAAAAAGCTAAACCGTCCTATTCTTCTGAGCAAGTGGTTCTGGCTCGTATCAACCAGCGACTGTCTGCTTTAAAAGCCGATTTCCGGGTCACCGGCTACACCTCGACCGACCAGCCGGGCACCCCGCAGGGGTTTGGCCAGACGCAGCCAGCAGATAACTCGTTAGGCCTGGCGTTTAACAACAGCGGTGAGTGGTGGGATGTCCACCTCCAGGGTAACGTCGAAGGGGGAGAGCGGATCAGCAACGGATCGCGCTTCAACGCCAACGGCGCCTATGGCGCGGTGAAGTTCTGGAACCAGTGGCTCTCCTTTGGCCAGGTACCGCAGTGGTGGGGGCCGGGCTATGAAGGAAGCCTGATTCGTGGGGATGCCATGCGGCCGATGACCGGCTTTTTGATGCAGAGAGCCGAACAGGCCGCACCAGAGACCTGGTGGCTACGCTGGGTGGGCCCATGGCAGTACCAGATCTCTGCCAGCCAGATGAATCAGTACACTGCTGTCCCACATACTAAAATTATCGGCGGGCGCTTCACCTTCTCACCTTTCCAGTCTTTAGAGTTAGGCGCATCGCGTATTATGCAGTGGGGTGGGGAAGGCCGACCGGAATCCTTCAGCAGCTTCTGGGATGGCTTTACCGGGAAAGACAATACCGGAACGGATAACGAGCCGGGCAACCAGCTTGCCGGATTTGACTTTAAATTCAAACTCGAGCCGACTCTTGGCTGGCCGGTGAGTTTCTACGGACAGATGATCGGTGAGGATGAATCTGGTTACCTGCCATCGGCAAATATGTTCCTCGGTGGGGTCGAAGGACACCACGGCTGGGGTAAGGATGCAGTGAACTGGTATCTGGAAGCGCATGATACTCGTACAAATATGAGCCGGACAGGTTATAGCTACAATCATCACATTTATAAAGATGGTTATTATCAACAGGGCTACCCGCTTGGAGATGCCATGGGGGGGGATGGGCAGTTATTAGCTGGAAAAGTTGAATTAGTGACAGAGAGCGGCCAAAGATGGAGTTCTCGTTTAGTGTATTCAAAAGTAAATCCAGATAACCAATCATTTAATCAAGTCTTCCCGCATTCCGATACTTTGAAAGGCATTCAGCTGGGCTGGAGTGGTGATGTTTACAAGTCTGTTCGTCTGAATACCTCCCTGTGGTACACCAACGCTAACAACAGCGACAGCGATGACGTTGGGGCCAGTGCAGGGATAGAAATACCATTTAGTTTATAAGGCTGAATGCTGAAAATAGGGGAGAGAGGGTGGAAACGCTGCAGGACGCAGTCAAGATTACTCTCTCCACAAGCCGGCAGGGAAGCAATGGCGATGACAGCGGCTCAGGAATTGGCAAATTTTGATTTACTGATGATGTGACATTATGAAGAAAAAAATTGTTAGATTTTCGGCATTAGCGTTAGCGATTGGGTTTTTATCAGGTTGTACCATTATCCCTGGTCAGGGATTAAACAGTCTGCGTAAGAACGTAGTTGAACTACCAGACAGTGACTATGATTTGGATAAATTGGTCAATGTTTATCCGATGACGCCGGGGCTTATTGATCAACTCCGCCCTGCAACTGTTTTGGCACAGCCTAATCCTCAATTAGAGGATTTAATAAGAAATTATGAATACCGCATTGGAATAGGGGATGTTCTGATGGTAACAGTTTGGGATCACCCTGAGCTGACTACTCCAGCAGGGCAGTACCGTAGCGCAAGTGATACAGGTAACTGGGTTAATTCCGATGGTACGATTTTCTATCCTTACATCGGTAAAGTTCATGTGGCAGGTAAAACGCTAAGTCAAGTTCGTCAAGATATTGCAAGTAGACTAACAACTTATATCGAGAGTCCACAGGTTGATGTAAGTGTTGCGGCATTTAGGTCTCAAAAAACATATGTAACTGGTGAAGTTATAAAATCAGGACAGCAACCAATAACGAATATACCTCTCACAGTTATGGATGCTATTAATGCTGCAGGTGGTCTTGCTCCTGATGCTGACTGGCGCAATGTAGTTTTAACTCATAATGGTAAAGACACAAAAGTGTCTTTATATGCCCTTATGCAAAAGGGCGACTTAACTCAGAATCATCTTTTATATCCTGGAGATATACTTTTTGTTCCACGTAACGATGATCTGAAGGTTTTTGTAATGGGTGAAGTTGGTAAGCAAAGCACGCTTAAAATGGATCGTAGCGGCATGACTCTTGCTGAAGCAATTGGTAACGCAGAAGGTATGTCACAAGCCTTCAGTGATGCCACTGGCGTATTTGTTATCAGGCAATTAAAACAAAGTCAAGATGGTAAAATTGCGAATATTTATCAACTTAATGCACAGGATGCATCAGCTATGGTGTTAGGCACAGAGTTTCAACTTCAGCCTTATGACATAGTTTATGTCACCTCCGCTCCAATTGTACGTTGGAATCGTGTCATTTCTCAATTGGTTCCAACAATAACGGGCGTTCATGATTTGACTGAAACGGGTAAATTTATTAGAACCTGGTGAAATTAATGTTTGATTCGATTTTAATAGTATGCACGGGAAATATATGTCGCTCACCGATAGGTGAACGGTACCTAAGAGCCTTATTACCTGAAAAAAAAATTGATTCAGCGGGTACTGGAGCTTTGATAGATCATGAGGCTGATCCAATGGCCATTAAAATCGCAGAGAAGCATGGCCTTTCTCTAAGCGGGCATAACGGAAAACAATTTACACCCCAATTAGCTAGGAACTATGATTTGATTTTGGTTATGGAAAAAAACCATATTGAACAAATTGGTAGATTAGCGCCTGAAGCCAGAGGGAAAACCATGCTATTTGGTCATTGGATAGAGCAAAGAGACATCCCCGATCCCTATCGTAAAAGTGAAGAAGCATTTGCTTCAGTATTCCAACTCATCGAGCAGGCAGGTAAATGCTGGGCCGAAAAACTAGGTGTTTAACTTAGGAATTTTTTCATGTCATCAATTAAAAATAAGCCAGAAGTAAAAGACTCAGAAGATTTTGATATTGGCCGTTTGCTAGGCGAAATTATAGATCATCGCAAATTAATTATTTCCATAACTTCTCTTTTTGCGTTTACTGGGTTGTTATATATACTCTTATCAACTCCTGTATATCAAGCAGATGCATTAATACAGGTCGAGCAGAAACAAGCAAATGCTATTTTGGGTAATTTAAGTCAGATTTTACCTGATAGCCAGCCTCAATCAGCTCCAGAAATAGCGTTGCTGCAGTCGCGAATGATCTTAGGAAAAACGGTTGATGATCTTAATCTCCAGATAAGAGTTGAACAAGAGCATTTTCCAATTATTGGGAAGGGATTGTCACGGTTACTTGGACAAAAGGATGGCACATTAAATATCTCCATATTTTCTCCGGTTGACCAAACAGAAGATATACAAAAGTTTAAATTAACGGTTGAGGAAAATGGAAGTTATGTTATATATGGGGAAAATGTAGAATTAAAAGGTAAGGTTGGTGAAACCTTAGATGAAAATGGTTTTACAGTAAAATTAAGCTCTATACAAGCAGAGCCTGGTACCACATTTACTGTAACTTATGTTTCAAAGTTAAAGGCGATTTCTGATATTCAAGAGTCTTTAACAATTAATGATCAAGGTAAAGATACCGGAATATTAGCTATATCATTAAATGGAACGAACCCTTTCCTAATTAAGGATATTATTAATAGTATAAGCCAAAACTATTTAGCTCAGAATATTGCACGACAAGCAGCCCAAGATGCAAAGAGTCTGGATTTCTTAAACCAGCAACTTCCTAAAGTACGTAGTGATTTAGACGAAGCAGAAAGTAAATTAAATGATTATCGAAGAAAAAATGATTCAGTTGATTTATCTTTAGAAGCTAAGGCTGTATTAGATCAGATAGTAAATGTCGACAATCAATTAAATGAATTGACTTTCAGAGAGTCTGAGATTTCACAGTTATATACCAAAGAACATCCTACTTATAAGGCTCTTTTAGAAAAGAGAAAAACCTTACAGGAAGAAAAAGGTAAACTTAATAAACGAGTTTCAGCAATGCCTGAAACCCAGCAGGAGATATTACGTCTTAGTCGAGATGTTGAATCAGGACGCGCGGTTTACATGCAGTTGCTTAATCGGCAACAGGAACTCAATATCTCTAAGTCTAGTGCTATAGGGAACGTTAGGATTATTGATAATGCTGTAACTCAGCCTAAACCCGTGAAACCCAAAAAAGTTATCACACTGCTGGCAAGTATAATTTTAGGATTATTTGTTGCCGTCGGAGTAGTTCTTTTAAGAGTATTTTTAAGACGGGGCATTGAAACACCTGAGCAACTAGAGGAACTAGGTATAAATGTTTATGCCAGCATTCCAGTATCAGAAACATTCTCGCTCAAAAAAACGGTGAAGAAATCTAAAAGAAATAGCTACAGTGATGCTGAAATATTTCTGGCTTTAGAAAACCCCGCAGACTTAGCTATCGAGGCAATTCGTGGGCTTCGTACTAGCCTCCATTTTGCGATGATGGAAGCTAGGAATAATATATTGATGATTTCTGGTGCAAGCCCGAATGCAGGTAAAACATTCGTAAGTACAAATTTGGCAGCTGTAATTTCACAGACGGGAAAAAAAGTTTTGCTTATTGATACTGACATGCGTAAGGGGTATACGCATAAGTTATTTAATATCAATAACGATCATGGGTTATCAGATTTTCTTTCTGGAAAGAACGATATTAACAAAACTATAAAAACTATCGATGTTGCAGGTTTTGATTTTATACCTAGGGGAATTGTACCACCCAATCCTGCAGAATTGCTTATGCATAAACGATTCGGTGAGTTATTGAAATGGGCTAATGAAAACTATGATCTTGTAATATTAGATACACCTCCTATTTTAGCAGTGACTGATGCCGCAATAATAGGTAATTATAGCGGAACCACTTTGCTTGTCGCTAGATTTGAGCTTAATTCACCAAAAGAAATTGAAGTGAGTATTAAACGTTTTGAGCAAAGCGGAGTACACATTAAAGGTTGTATTCTTAATGGTATGGTCAAAAAAGCTAGCAGTTATTATAGCTATGGCTATAGCCATTATGGGTACTCTTATACCGATAAAAAATAATGGAATGCCGGAATATCCGGCTTTTCAAAATTAAACGGCTTAGGTAAAAATGAAAGCTTATATTGCTATTCCTACATATAATGGTGGTTCAGTCTGGGAAGAATCAGCGAAAAATATCAGCCTATACACTCCTAAAGATACATTGGTACAGGTTATAGACTCTTCAAGTAGAGATAATACTGTTGATATAGCGCTGAATTATGGATTTCAGGTATTAAAGATTGATCCCGCTAATTTCAACCATGGTGGAACACGAAATTTAGCTGTAGAATTACATAAACATGAATTTGATATTGTTATCTTTTTAACTCAAGATGCTATTCCAGAATCAAACTTTTTTGAAAATATAATCTCTGAGTTCCATGATCCATGTGTAGCATGTGCTTTTGGGCGCCAACTTCCGCATAAAGATGCAACAGCTATTGCTAAGCATGCGCGTTATTTTAATTATTCGGATAAAAAGTATATCTCTTCTAAAGATAAAATATCTGAAATGGGGATTAAAACAGTATTCTCGTCCAATTCATTTAGTGCTTATAGAATATCAGCATTTATGAATCTAGGTGGGTTTCCTGATAATACTATATTAAGCGAAGATATGTACTTTGCAGCGAAGGCTATAATGGAAGGTTACAAGCTGGCGTATTGTCCTGATGCGACAGTTCGTCATTCTCATAACTATAATAGTATAGAAGAATTCAAAAGGTATTTCGATATTGGTGTGTTTCATACTGATGAATCGTGGATAAGAGATAATTTTGGCGGTGCAGGTGGAGAAGGGCTTCGTTTTATCAGGTCTGAATTTAATTATCTTATTAAAAACAAACCCACAGAAATATTATCTGCTGGCGTCCATAACTTCGCCAAAATTGTAGGGTATAAACTAGGGCAAAACTATAAAAAAATACCGAAAAAATATCTAAAGAATTTGAGTATGCATAAACGATACTGGAGTTAGAACCCTGTTAGGGAATTCTACGCAGAATACCACTTAAAATAAATGATAAGTGAAATTTATGACAAGATTACCTCATCACGTGCGAGCCAAAACAAATGCGTCATTGATATCCATGGTTCAACGTTTTTCAGACATTATAATAATTTTGTTTGGGCTATATTTAGTATTTTATTTAAATGGTAAAGATTATGGATATAATCAAATTTTAGCGAGCATGATTGTTCTTGTCTTATATCAAATGACAGGAGGAATAACAGATTTTTACCGTTCATGGCGTGGAGTAAAATTCTCATCAGAGTTTATTTTAGTTCTTAAAAATTGGACAGTAAGTATTTTATTATCATTAGGAGTTCTTTCATATCTCAATGGATTATGGCTTCCCTTTCAGATTTTTATAGAGTGGTTCATTTTAGTATGCGTTTGCTTGCTTTTTTCACGAATGTCAATACGAGCAGGGGCACGTATAATCAGACATTTAGGTTATAATACAAGAAATGTTGCTATTGCTGGTTCTATGCCTGTCGGTTTAAATCTTGCAAAGAGTTTTATTGAGGAACCATGGTTGGGATTTAAGGTAGTTGGAATTTATGATACCAAAACCTTAGTCGAAGAAGCTGAAGAGTACGGTATTGAATATAAAGGTGATTTTGATGCTTTAGTTCAAGATGCGAGAGCTGGCCACTTGGACCGTATATATATTGCAATGAGCATGAGTGAAGAAGCGAAAATGAGAGGGTTAATCAAATCACTTACTGATACAACATGCTCGGTAATTTTAATACCCGATATTTTCACTTTTAATATATTGCAATCTCGTACAGAAGAGGTCAATGGCGTACCAGTTGTTCCATTATTTGACACCCCTCTTAATGGAATTAATATGGTATTTAAGAGAATGGAGGATATTATTTTATCTTTATTTATTTTACTATTAATTTCGCCATTGCTAATTATTATCTCCTTAGCTGTTAAAATTACATCACCTGGACCAGTCATATTTAGACAGACGCGCTATGGAATGGACGGCAAGCCTATCAAGGTATGGAAGTTTCGTTCAATGGTTGTTATGGAAAACGATACAGAAGTTAAACAGGCAACAAAGGATGATGTTAGAGTTACAGCTGTTGGGAAATTCTTGAGGAGAACTTCTTTAGATGAGTTACCTCAGTTTTTCAATGTGCTGTTTGGGGAGATGTCTATTGTTGGTCCAAGGCCACATGCAGTATCGCACAATGAGCAATACCGAAGCTTAATTGAGGGGTATATGCTTAGACATAAAGTTAAACCAGGAATTACTGGTTGGGCTCAAATTAATGGATGGCGTGGAGAAACTGATACACTAGATAAGATGGAGAAAAGGATTGAGTTTGACTTAGAATATATACGGTCATGGAGTGTATGGCTTGATCTAAAAATCATTATCATGACTATTTTTAAAGGTTTTGTTAATAAATCTGCATATTGATTTTATATATCATTACTGGTTTTTAATTCAGAAAAACGATAAATATTCAGTCCATGAATGTATTAATATCGATTGAGTTTAGGGATTAATAGAATGCATACGCAAAAAGAAGATTATATTAAAAACAACATTGTCGTTTACACGGCTCTTTTTGGTGACTACGATGAATTAATCGAAATTCCTGAGGGAATGCATAAGTGTGATTTTATTTGTTTTACTGACCAAGAAATTAAAAATAATAAAGGTTGGAAAGTTATTAAGATAGAAAATAGTAGTGATAGTAATGTCTTGCAAAATAGGAAGTATAAAATTTTACCCCATGTTTATTTGTCTGAGTATGTATATAGTGTATATATCGATTCAAACATTCGATTATTAAGAAGTCCTGAATCTTTAGTAATAAAGTATCTGCAAGATGTTGATATTGCACTTCCAAAACATTTTGAAAGAGACTGCATATATACTGAAAGTGAAATGTGTATATCTAGCGGGAAGGCTATCAAAAAAGAAGTAGAGCTATTGATTAATGAAATAAAAAGTGCTGGTTTTCCAGAGAAATATGGATTGGCTGAAAATAATATAATTATGCGCCGACATAATTCAGAGCGTGTAATTAAACTCATGGAGTCATGGTGGGATATTTTTTCTAAAAACGGATATCCAAAAAGAGATCAGCTTTCATTAATGTATTTATTATGGTTGTTGAAAATAGAATATAAATATATGGATGAGTCATCTCGGAATAATAATTCTTTTTTCAGATTTAAAATGCACAAAAATGCGAGCAACATGCCCATTATAAAAAAAGTTGCATTTTATGTAAGCTCAACGAGGGATCAGAATATGTTGCATAGATTGGCTTTCGAAATAATAAGTATATTGTCAAACATTAAGAAAAAAATCAACTGAACTAGGATTGAAAATGCGGAAGCTACCATGGTACCTCAGTATTTACTTGCTTATAATGTTGACTATCGTTCTATCATGTGTTGTAGGCTTCAAAAATTTTTATATTTGGCGAGATGTCGATACATATTGGGCTTATTATGATTTTGCATATTTCTACAATGTTAGTTATATTTTTTCAAATGTTCAGGACCCAATATTTACTATACTAATTAAACCTTTTGTTCATAGCGGGAGAAACGAAGGTTTTCATTTATTTCTGATTGTTATAGCATTTGTAACTATTGCTCTGAAATTAATTTCAATGTATAAAAGATGCCAGAACTTTTATATTTTTTTGTTGTTGTATTGCTCTTATTTACTATTTCTTCATGATTATGTCCAGATACGAGTTGCATTGGCTCTTGGGGTTTTTGTTCTGGCTTTGTACTGCGCTGATAGTAAAATAATTAAGGCATTATTGTTTGTAGTTGCATGCTTGATACATTTGTCATGTATATTGCTTGTATTGTTTTATTATGCATTTAGAATTCTAGGCCCTAAAAAAATTATAAAATTATTGCCTTTTGCTTTAATTATACCGTCCATTGTATTTTCAGGCGTTATTCCCGTAGAACGAATAACAACTTATATAAATATGTTAGGAAATGAAAAGAAATTCGATCAAATAAACTTGCTTTCAACTTTACCAATCCTGCAAATAATAGGTTTGTTGATTATTTATTTTTCGAAATCAATAAAAGATTTATCGAATAAGTTCGAATTTAGTATATCTGCACTTGGGGTTATTCTCTTTTATTCACTACATATGATACCTGTTTTTGCGTTCAGATTTTTTGAAATGACTAATTTGTTTTTTATCATTCTTTTATCTGATGGATTTAAAAAATCATTATATCTGAAGTTGGTGTTCGCACTTTATATATTGATTGGTTTGAAAAATAGTTTTTATGGCGAATCTTCATTGTTTAATTTAATTTAATTTAATTCAATTTAGCGGGATACTTTGTGAATACCTTAAAATTATCAATTTGTGTAGTTACCTATGAATCGTTAGATATGGTTAAAAAATTCCATACTGAGCTTACAAGAAGCTTAGAGGGATATTCTGAATGGGAGGTTTTATACTTTGATAATTCTAAGTCAGATGAGGTAATTAACTATATAAAATCAGTTAAAACGGATAACGTTACAATCGATTTTGATAAAAGAAACATGGGCTTTTCATATGGAAATAACAGGTTAATTATTAATTGTAAATATGATAATGTGCTGCTTTTAAATCCTGATGTTTTTGATATAACAAATAGCTTTTGGAGCGAATTAAAGTCAAATTACGATAAACAAGATGTATTATTTATTAAGCTTTTGAATGAGGATGGAACATTTCAGGACTGTATTGGTAAATATGCATCATTTTCAAGAGCCTTTGGGGCGAAGGTTAATTATGAAGCAATTAATAAAACTACGCCAATTGAAATGGGGATAATGGCTTTCATGTTAACTTCGAAAAAAGTGCTTGCCCATGTTGGTTTGCTAGACTGCGATTATCCTCTTTATGCTGAAGATATGGATTGGTGTTATAGAGCTAAGAGATTAGGTTACTCAATAATGTATAATCCATGTCTTGTCTTAACCCATACTGGAGGTGGGTCTTCTAGAACTCGTTGGCGTAATAACAAAACACAGCTAAAGAAATATTATGCTGAGGAAATTTTCATTAAAAAACATTATAAAGGATTACATAGGACTGCCATGCTGGTACTCAATTATGTAAAAAAAATTAATAATAAAATGAGATCTTTTAAATGAGTCAAAATGTTATTTTTCCAATGTTATCCATTTCAAATCATGGTGGTGTAAGAATTTTATTGCAGATAGCAAATAGCATTGCTAATAAAGGTGGTCGTACTAAAATCATATGTCCTAAGGGTGCATATGATACTAGGTATAATATTTCTGATAAGGTTGAAATAATTGAAATAGGGCCTGCGATATCTAATAAAATTTGTCGTTGGTTTTACTTTACAATCCTTTTTCCATTTTACGTTAAAAATAACGACACTGTATTTGCTAATTTTTTTGTTACTTTTTATGCTTCGCTTCTTTCCCGAATATTATATAAAAAAATTAAAATCGTATATTTTATTCAAGATATAGAATATGAGTTTTTCAGAGGATTGATTAAAAAAATTGCAAGAAAATTATGCGAGTTTTCGTATACTTATAAAAAAGCAGATATTGTCGCTGCAAACAGATATTTATATGATCAGTTATTAGTTAAAAACGATGCTATTAAATTATTCAATGTTTGGATTGATGAGAAATTTATCACAACTGCTTCTGTTGAAACGCACAGACAATACGACTTGATATATTTTCTTAGACAAGACCCCAGGAAAAGAATTGATAGATTTGATGAGATGCTACCTTTCCTTCATAAAAATAATATTTCTGTTTTATGTGTTACTCAATCTCTTGACTTAGCTGAAAGATACTCTTCGCAACTTTCTGTTTTTATTCCAGAAAATGATCAAGAACTTATTTCATTAATAGATAAATGTAAGCTCTATCTTCTAACTAGTTCGCAAGAGGGGTTTTCATTACCTCCACTGGAATGTATGGCTCGCGGTGTAATCCCTGTTGTTTTTAAATGTGGCGGGCCTGAAATATACATTGAAGATGGCTTGAATGGTTTTATAGTCAATTCAATTGATGAAGCTTCTAAGAGAATTTTTGAGCTAGTCAATAGTTATGATTCCTTATGTGAAATTAAAGATAAAGCGGTCAGAACAGCTAGAAAAATATCTTTTTCAGAAGAGGTAGATGCCTTAGCTAATAGAGTATTACAAATGTAATAGGAGGGTTATATGAAAAGACGTTCTTTTTTAGGTGGCGGTTTTTTATATCCGCTACTAAGTTTTTTTTTTCGGGTGAAGTGTTATCTAAAAATATCAAAAATGATAGTAAGCAAAAAAATATCACTAGTATTAGAATAGTTTCCTCCGTGGCTGAGTTGCGTAAGACAGAACCAAACTATGCATCTGAAATAATTTTTGTATCAGGATATTATGAAGACACTCCTTTTCAAGGAGGTGGGTATTTTTTATATGATATAAATAATACCAATTTAGATGATAGCGGTATTAATATCCGAACAAGATCTGGAAGTTGCTGGCGACGAACTGATGATTTTTCCTCAGGTCTCAATGCTCAGATATTTGGTGTATTAGATACTGGGGAAGACATAACTGAACAGTTAAATAATGCAACTAAATATGCATTAATAAACAATATAGAATTAGTTTTGCCTAGGGGTTATCTCAGAGTAGATGGTGTCTGGAAATGTAATGGTGAAGGATTTCGTTGTAGAGGTCAAGGATCAAATAACACTTTCGTTTTCGGTACCAATGTATCAGCAAATTCTCCAATTTTTTTGATAAAAAATAAAAATTGGGATATTAATTCTGATCCAGCTCTTTGTCGATTACATGGGTTGAAGCTTAGCGATTTCTGCTTTACTGGAAAAATAGAAGGAAATAAAGAGCAATCATCTTGCCGCGATGCACTTTCTTTGCATGGAATTGGCTTTGATTTTGAACTATCATCATTAAATTTTTATAATATTGGCTGTCGAGCGATTGTTGCAGAAGATTTATGGGATGGGGATATTCATAATTGCAAGTTTCATGAATGTGGACAGTGCTTACCATGGGAGACTGATGATGATTATTATCAGGCACTCGTTTTTAAAAGAAAATATGATAGTTGCAATGCAATAAGAATTACCAACTGCCATTTCGAACACCTTAAAAGAGGTGCGATATACATTGAAGATTATTGTTATTCTTTTTTTCTTACAAATAATAAGTTTGAAGCGATTAATCAAGATCAGAGATATAAAGAAGAATACCCTATATATATAGGTAATAATCATAGATGCTTTACTATGTCTGGTGGATTTATCACGCTCACACAACAAAATAAAAACATGCACTATATAAGAGGTGGAGGTGATATAATTCGTATTGATAATGTATCTTTTATTGCTCCTCAAAACAAAGACGGTGCTGCTGTACTTAATCTTTCAACTGGTAGATTTAAAGTTGGTGCTATAATTTCATCCCACTTTGACATAAGAGGTGACTTACAAGTAGAACCATTGCTCATCAAAGGCGATGCCGATTTTAGGGGCTCAACTATAAAATGCTTTCGACCCTTAAGAAATTTAGAAAAAAACGAGCGAATGATAAATAATGCATCATTTATATATGATATAAATTAAAATTTGATTTTAGATGATTACTTCTTAAGGCCTTTTATGAAGAAATATGTTTATAATGCGACTTGGATTTTTGCAGAAAAAATAGCTCGGGTTATAATTACATTTATAACCTTTGCATTTATTTCTAGACAGCTTGGCCCCGCTGATACAGGTATTCTAAGTTTTAGTCAAAGTCTAGTTATAATGTTATTGTGCGTAACAAATTTAGGGCTCGATAGCATTTTAATTAGCGAGTTTTCAAATGATAAATCAGAGCGTCTTAACGAAAATAAAAATGAAGATTTTATTTATTCAACAGTTATGATTGCTAAATTTTTCATTTCTTTTGTCTGTGTGATTGTATGCTTATTGATATTACTTATAGCAAATATATCATTTAATAATAAGCTGATTTTTGTATTATCTCTTATATCACTTGTGTTTCAGTCAAACAGCACTTTCTATGCATATTTTCAGGCTAAATCAAAAGCGCTTCTCTTGGCTAAGTTCAGTTTTATTGCAATAATTATTTCAACAATTTTTAAAGTTATACTTTTGATTTTACATGCAAATGTTTATTGGTTTTCTTTTTCTTTTTCTTTTGATGTTATCGTTCTTTTTTATTTGCTGTTGATTGGAATGAGGAATCAAGATAAATATATTTCATTTTCTGATTTTAGACGAGATGTTTTATTTGCCTTGTTAAAAAAATCTTACCCAATAATCCTTTCATCTTTATTGGTGGTTTTATATACGCGATTAGACCAAGTCATGATTTTGAAAATGATGGGTTCTGAGTCGCTCGGAATATTCAGCGTCGCCGTTAAGATTTCGGAGTCTTATTCCTTCATACCCGTAGCGGTCGTTACAGCCTTTTTTCCATTGATAATAAATAACAAGAACAATAACAGCGATATCAGAACCTATTTTGACCTTGTTTTTGCTAGCGCTTTTTTTTCTGCGTTGCTTGTAATACTTTTTTCATGGCTTTTTTTAGAGGATATCTTTGGGCCTGCTTATACCGGAAGTTTCTCAGTACTTTCAATAACTGTATTTTCCACAGTGTTTGCAGTAATGGGGGCGGCAAGCACTAATTATTTAGTAGTCATAAATCTTACTTATATGCGATTAATTCGTGCTGTTGCGGGGTTGATAGTTAATTTCATTTTAAATATCATCTTGATCCCTCGCATTGGTATCGTTGGCGCAGCTTACGCATCTTTATTTAGTCAGTTTTTTTCTGGATTTTTAGCAAACGGACTTAATAAAAGAACATGGTTATGTTTTAAGCTACAATTTTTGTCAGTAGTTACCCTTGGTATTCCCGGGATTGTAAGCCTACTTAAGAAAACAATGAAGGAGAGAAAAAGTGAGTCAATTAATTAAAAATCATATAAAAAAGACTAATTATTTGTATGCTTTGTTGGTTTTTATTCACGGGAAGGTTTTTTTTAATATTAAATCTCTGGCTAGATATTTTAATGATCGTTATTTTTCGTTAACTTACTATAATAGTTTATCTCTTGTTCGAGCTTGTCATATAACAGTAGGTATAAAGTATCTTTTTTTAAAAAGAACATTAATCCCTCATCCTGTTGGTATTGTAATAGGTAAAAATGTAGTTCTTGGGAGTGGTTGCACAATATATCAAAATGTTACAATTGGTGTTCGAAATAATAATGAAGAAAAATATCCTGTCTTAGGTGATAATGTTATAGTGTACGCCAATGCATGCATTATTGGTGATATAAAAGTAGGCAATAATGTTATTATTGGATCGGGCAGTTTGGTCAACAAAGATATTCCAGACAATGCTATTGTTAAAGGTAGTCCAGCTGTCGTGATCAGATTCCAATAATGTTTTTTTAACAAAAAACCATTAACTTTAAACATAGTTACGTTTTTGTCTTTTCTTATTTTTTATCTCCTAATTAATTTCACTATACCTTTTGTTTGTTTTAAACTAAAATGTATTTTCAGAATATAAACTGTGATTTTCTCGCAGTGTTTACACCTGACAGGAGTATGTAATGTCCAAGCAACAGATCGGGGTTGTCGGTATGGCTGTGATGGGGCGTAACCTTGCCCTTAACATCGAAAGCCGTGGTTATACCGTCTCCGTTTTCAACCGCTCCCGTGAAAAGACCGAGGAAGTAATTGCCGAAAATCCAGGCAAGAAACTTGTTCCTTACTACACAGTACAAGAGTTTGTTGAATCCCTCGAAACACCACGTCGTATCCTGTTGATGGTGAAGGCCGGGGCTGGCACCGACAGCGCCATCGATTCCTTGAAGCCTTACCTTGATAAGGGCGACATCATCATTGATGGCGGCAACACCTTCTTCCAGGACACCATCCGTCGTAACCGTGAACTTTCTGCTGAAGGTTTTAACTTTATTGGTACCGGTGTTTCCGGTGGTGAAGAGGGGGCTCTGAAAGGGCCTTCTATCATGCCTGGTGGACAGAAAGAAGCCTATGAGCTGGTTGCACCAATTCTGAAGCAGATCGCAGCGGTTGCTGAAGACGGTGAGCCGTGTGTGACCTATATCGGTGCTGATGGCGCAGGCCATTATGTGAAGATGGTTCATAACGGCATCGAGTATGGCGACATGCAGCTGATTGCTGAAGCTTATGCGCTGTTGAAAGGCGGTCTGGCTCTTTCCAACGAAGAGCTGGCGCAAACTTTCACTGAATGGAACGAAGGCGAGCTGAGCAGCTACCTGATCGACATTACCAAAGATATCTTCACCAAGAAGGATGAAGAGGGTAATTACCTAGTCGATGTCATTCTTGATGAAGCAGCAAACAAAGGTACCGGTAAATGGACCAGCCAGAGCTCACTGGATCTCGGCGAACCACTGTCCCTTATCACCGAGTCCGTGTTTGCTCGCTATATTTCTTCGCTTAAAGACCAGCGTGTAGCTGCGTCGAAAGTGCTGAGTGGTCCGCAGGCTCAGCCGGCCGGTGATAAAGCTGAGTTTATCGAAAAAGTTCGTCGCGCGTTGTACCTCGGTAAAATTGTTTCCTATGCTCAGGGCTTCTCACAGCTGCGTGCTGCTTCAGATGAGTACAACTGGGATCTGAACTACGGCGAGATCGCTAAGATTTTCCGCGCTGGTTGCATCATTCGTGCGCAGTTCCTGCAGAAGATCACCGATGCTTATGCACAAAACGCTGGTATTGCTAACCTCCTGCTGGCGCCATACTTCAAACAGATCGCTGATGACTATCAGCAAGCGCTGCGTGATGTTGTAGCTTATGCCGTGCAGAATGGTATTCCGGTACCAACGTTCTCAGCCGCCATTGCCTACTACGACAGCTACCGTTCCGCTGTTCTGCCCGCTAACCTGATTCAGGCTCAGCGTGATTACTTTGGTGCGCACACCTATAAGCGTACTGATAAGGAAGGCGTTTTCCATACTGAGTGGTTAGATTAATATTTATCTTGTTAGACCTCCTGAAATTTATTGGAGGTCTAATGTCAAAGTACATATATAATCAAGTTTTATTCTGACAAATAGCGGAAATTTAAGAGTTTCGCTATTTGTTTTTAAAGTGTTCCTTCGATATTATCCCCATAAAATTACATCTCAAACATTTTAATATGAAGATGTATGCAATTATTTTCTTTTTGCATGAGTAATCAAAGGTAAATAAAATATGAAGATTCTTGTCACCGGTGGCGCAGGCTTTATCGGCTCTGCCGTGGTTCGTCATATCATTGAAAATACCCAGGACGAAGTCCGTGTGATGGACTGCCTGACCTATGCCGGCAACCTCGAATCCCTAGCACCGGTGGCCGGGAACGAACGCTATTCGTTTTCCCAGACTGATATCACGGATGCCGCTGCCGTGGCAGCCCAGTTCAGCGAGTTCCGCCCGGATATCGTGATGCACCTGGCGGCAGAAAGCCATGTAGACCGTTCCATTGATGGCCCGGCTGCTTTTATCCAGACCAACGTGATCGGCACCTTCACTCTTCTGGAGGCGGCCCGTCACTACTGGTCCGGGCTTGGAGAAGCGCAGAAAAAAGCTTTCCGCTTCCATCATATCTCCACCGATGAAGTGTACGGAGACCTGCACGGCACCGATGACCTGTTCACCGAAGAAACCCCGTACGCGCCGAGCAGCCCGTACTCCGCCTCCAAAGCGGGCAGCGACCATTTGGTTCGCGCCTGGAACCGCACGTACGGCCTGCCGGTGGTGGTGACCAACTGTTCCAACAACTATGGTCCGTATCACTTCCCGGAGAAACTAATCCCGCTGACTATCCTTAATGCCCTGGCGGGTAAACCGCTGCCGGTATATGGCAACGGGGAGCAGATCCGTGACTGGCTGTATGTTGAAGACCATGCCCGTGCGCTGTACAAAGTGGCGACCGAAGGCAAGAGCGGCGAGACCTACAATATCGGCGGTCATAACGAGCGTAAAAATATCGATGTGGTGCGCACCATCTGCGCCATTCTCGACAAGGTGGTGGCGCAGAAGCCGGGTAACATCACTCATTTCGCAGACCTGATCACTTTTGTCACCGACCGTCCTGGACATGACCTACGTTATGCCATTGATGCCGCGAAAATTCAGCGCGATCTGGGCTGGGTACCACAGGAGACCTTCGAGAGCGGGATTGAAAAAACCGTGCACTGGTATCTGAACAACCAGACCTGGTGGCAGCGCGTGCTGGACGGCTCCTACGCCGGCGAGCGTCTGGGCCTAAATAACTGATATCTGACAAATTAAGGAATAGATTTATGAAAGGTATTGTTCTGGCCGGCGGCTCCGGCACGCGTTTATATCCGATCACCCAGGGCGTCTCCAAGCAGCTGCTGCCTATCTACGATAAGCCGATGATTTTCTACCCGGTGTCTGTCCTGATGCTGGCGGGCATTCGCGATATTCTTATCATCTCCACGCCGGACGATATGCCTTCCTTCCAGCGCCTGCTGGGTGACGGGTCGCAGTTCGGGGTGAACTTCAGCTACGCCGTCCAGCCGTCACCAGACGGCCTGGCGCAGGCCTTTATCATTGGCGAGAAGTTTATCGGCAACGATGCCTGCGCCCTGGTGCTGGGAGATAATATCTACTTTGGCCAGAGCTTCGGTAAAAAGCTGGAAGCGGCGGCGGCGAAGACCTCCGGTGCCACGGTATTTGGTTATCAGGTGCTGGATCCGGAGCGCTTCGGGGTGGTGGAGTTCGATGAGAACTTTAAGGCGCTGTCCATCGAGGAGAAACCGCTGAAGCCGAAATCCGACTGGGCGGTGACCGGGCTCTACTTTTACGACAACAACGTGGTGGAGATGGCGAAGGACGTGAAGCCTTCTGAGCGCGGTGAGCTGGAGATCACCACTCTGAATCAAATGTATCTGGAGCAAGGTGATCTGCATGTTGAACTGCTGGGGCGCGGTTTTGCCTGGCTGGACACGGGCACCCACGACAGCCTGATGGACGCATCACAGTTTATTCACACCATTGAGAAGCGCCAGGGGATGAAGGTCGCCTGCCTGGAAGAGATTGGTTACCGCAATCAGTGGCTGTCGGCGGAAGGGGTGGCGGCTCAGGCCGAACGCCTGAAGAAAACCGAGTACGGTGCTTATCTGAAGCGCCTGCTGAACGAGCGTTAATGCCCTCTCCGTCAACGACAGGATACAGAGAATGAAGATTTTACTGATTGGCAAGAATGGCCAGGTGGGCTGGGAGCTGCAGCGTTCACTGTCCACCCTCGGCGACGTGGTCGCGGTGGACTATTTTGACAAAGAGCTGTGCGGCGACCTGACGAATCTGGAAGGCATCGCGCAGACCGTGCGTACCGTCCGCCCGGATGTTGTGGTCAATGCAGCCGCGCACACGGCGGTGGACAAGGCAGAAAGCGAGCGGGAGCTCTCCGACCTGCTGAACGACAAAGGGGTGGCGGTGCTGGCGGCAGAGTCGGCGAAGCTGGGTGCCCTGATGGTGCATTATTCCACAGACTATGTGTTCGACGGTGCCGGCAGCCATTATCGCCGGGAAGATGAAGCGACTGGCCCGTTGAACGTCTACGGTGAAACCAAGCGCGCCGGTGAGCTGGCGCTGGAGCAGGGCAACCCGCGTCATCTGATTTTCCGTACCAGCTGGGTGTATGCCACCCGCGGCGCCAACTTTGCCAAAACCATGCTCCGCCTGGCGGGTGAGAAAGAGACGCTCTCCATCATTGACGACCAGCACGGGGCGCCCACCGGCGCTGAGCTGCTGGCAGACTGCACGGCGACGGCAATCCGTGAAACGCTGCGTAATCCGGCCCTGGCCGGTACCTATCATCTGGTGGCCAGCGGCGAGACCAGCTGGTGCGACTACGCCCGCTATGTGTTTGAGGTGGCGAAAGCCCACGGGGCAGAGCTGGCGGTTCAGGAAGTGAAGGGCATTCCGACGACGGCCTATCCGACGCCGGCGAAGCGTCCGCTCAACTCGCGCCTGTCGAATGAAAAATTTCAGCAGGCATTTGGGGTGACTCTCCCGGACTGGCGTCAGGGTGTGGCTCGCGTGGTAACAGAAGTCCTGGGCAAATAAACGGGTAGCAAAAGATGAACATTATTAAAACAGATATTCCTGACGTGCTGATTTTTGAACCGCGCGTGTTTGGTGATGCGCGAGGCTTCTTCTTTGAGAGCTTCAGCAGCAAGGTGTTTAATGAGGCGGTGGGCCGCCAGGTGGAATTCGTCCAGGACAACCACTCCCAGTCCCAGAAAGGCGTATTGCGCGGGCTGCACTATCAGCTGGATCCGCACGCCCAGGGCAAACTGGTCCGCTGTGTGGAAGGTGAGGTATTTGACGTGGCGGTGGATATCCGTCGTTCATCGCCAACCTTTGGCAAATGGGTGGGAGTGGTGCTCAGCGCAGAGAATAAACGTCAGTTGTGGATCCCGGAAGGGTTTGCCCACGGTTTTATGGCGCTGAGCGAAACTGTGCAGTTTGTCTACAAGGCGACGAATTACTACGCGCCGCAGTCAGAACGGAGCATCATCTGGAACGATCCGGAGATAGGGATTGACTGGCCGGCGCTGAGCGACTGCGCACTGTCGCTGTCGGAGAAAGATCTACAGGCACATACTCTGGCCACCGCAGAAGTATATAAATAATTAGGTTGTTTTTTCCTCAAATGGCGGGTTCCAGATGGAACTCGTCATGTTTATTCGTTAACAAGCCGGGTCAACCGGCTGACTTGACTAACCTTCTTTCTAAGCGTAAAACCGCCCACAGCATTATTTAATTTTGTGGCTATCCGCCATTATCCAGTTAACTGATTAAAGTGTAATCTCATGAAAATTACTATTTCCGGTACAGGTTATGTTGGTTTATCGAACGGTATCCTGATTGCGCAAAACCACGAAGTAGTGGCCCTGGATATCGTACAGGCCAAAGTGGATATGCTTAACCAGAAGATCTCTCCGATTGTCGATAAAGAGATTCAGGAATATCTGGCAGAAAAACCGTTAAATTTCCGTGCCACTACGGATAAGCACGACGCATACCGTAATGCCGACTACGTGATCATTGCCACGCCGACCGATTACGATCCCAAAACTAACTACTTCAACACCTCTACGGTGGAAGCGGTTATTCGCGATGTCACAGAGATCAACCCGAATGCGGTGATGATCATTAAATCGACCATCCCGGTGGGGTTCACCCGCGACATCAAAGAACGTTTAGGGATTGATAATGTTATTTTCTCCCCTGAGTTCCTGCGTGAAGGCCGTGCGCTGTACGACAACCTGCACCCGTCGCGTATTGTCATCGGTGAGCGCTCTGCGCGTGCCGAACGTTTCGCAGACCTGCTGAAAGAAGGCGCAATCAAGCAGGATATCCCGACCCTGTTTACCGACTCCACTGAAGCGGAAGCGATCAAACTGTTCGCGAACACCTATCTGGCGCTGCGCGTTGCCTATTTCAACGAGCTCGACAGCTATGCTGAAAGCCAGGGGCTGAACAGCAAGCAGATTATCGAAGGGGTATGCCTGGATCCGCGTATCGGCAACCACTATAACAACCCGTCCTTTGGCTACGGCGGCTACTGTCTGCCGAAAGATACCAAGCAGCTGCTGGCGAACTACGAATCGGTCCCGAACAACATTATCGCGGCTATCGTCGATGCCAACCGTACCCGTAAAGACTTTATTGCGGATTCTATTCTCGCCCGTAAGCCAAAAGTGGTGGGTGTGTATCGCCTGATCATGAAGAGCGGGTCAGACAACTTCCGTGCCTCTTCTATTCAGGGCATTATGAAGCGCATCAAGGCGAAAGGTATCCCGGTTATTATCTATGAACCGGTGATGCAGGAAGATGAGTTCTTCAACTCCCGCGTCGTGCGCGACCTGGATGCCTTCAAACAAGAGGCGGATGTGATCATTTCTAACCGTATGGCGGAAGAGTTGGCGGATGTCGCGGAAAAGGTTTATACCCGCGATCTGTTTGGTAATGATTAGGATTTTTAACCTTTGGCTGGATGAGAGTATCTCCAGCCAAATTTTATATGAAATTGGATTTCATTGATGTTAATTAACTTATGGAAATGGTTATCCAGTTAGTTATTTACGGTTAGTGAGTTTTTTCTTGTGATATAAACTTATTTTGTAAAACATCAATGCTGCCAATCGAGTATTTCTCAGGAGTTTAAATATGAAATTTTTAGTCACTGGTGCGGCTGGTTTTATTGGGTTTCATGTCAGCAAACGCCTTTTGAATGATGGGCATCAAGTTGTTGGGATTGATAACATTAATGATTATTATGATGTAAAGTTAAAAGAATCTCGTCTTGAGCAATTAGAATCTCCCTCTTTTACTTTTTATAAGTTAGATCTCGCTGACCGTGATGGTATGGCTAAACTTTTCGAAACAGAGCAGTTTGAACGTGTTATCCATCTTGCGGCTCAAGCGGGTGTACGTTATTCTCTCGAAAATCCATATGCTTACGCAGACTCCAATTTGATGGGCTACCTGAATATTTTGGAAGGTTGCCGTCACAATAAAGTGCAACATCTATTATATGCTTCATCCAGTTCTGTCTACGGTCTAAACCGTAAAATGCCATTCTCAACAGATGATTCAGTCGACCACCCCGTTTCGTTGTATGCTGCCACAAAAAAAGCTAATGAGCTGATGGCACATACTTATTCCCATCTGTACAGCATCCCAACGACAGGACTGCGCTTCTTTACGGTCTATGGTCCCTGGGGCCGTCCGGACATGGCGTTATTCAAATTCACAAAAGCGATGCTGGAAGGGAAAAGCATTGATGTTTATAACTACGGTAAAATGAAGCGTGATTTTACCTATATAGATGATATTGTCGAAGCTATTGTTCGTATCCAGGATGTAATCCCTCAGCCTGATCCTGAATGGACAGTCGAGGAAGGATCTCCGGCTACCAGCTCCGCACCATATCGGGTCTACAACATTGGTAACAGCTCACCGGTGGAACTGATGGATTATATCAATGCATTGGAGCAGGCATTGGGATTGGAAGCGAAGAAGAATATGATGCCTATCCAGCCGGGTGATGTGTTGAATACCAGTGCCGAGACACAAGCTCTCTATAAAACTATTGGTTTTAAACCGGAAACGCCAGTACAGCAAGGTGTTAAAAACTTTGTAGATTGGTATAAAGAGTACTATCGATATAACTAGTTTATTGGAAGGGGGGGATAGAAACGTTTTCGCGCCTCCCTCATACCGGCAGCAAGTAACGGATGTGATCATTTCTAACCGTATGGCGGAAGAGCTGGCGGATGTCGCCGATAAGGTTTATACCCGCGATCTGTTTGGCAACGATTAATTCTGCCTGTTCGACACTGGCGGCTCCCCGCCGCCAGTATGCTTCTTTATCTCCCCGCTATACCCCTCACTGCGCGTATTTGTCGCACATTCAGATTAACCTCAATAAATTGTGATGGACATTACGATCCTGCTCAAAACCCGTTGCGGGTTGAAAACAGGTCCGATAAGTTAAACTTACCTTGTGAAGAGCTACCGTCACTGTGATGTAGATGCCGGAGATAAGCGCCGGGAGGTAAAACGAAGCCTGCAACGCAGGCTTTTGTTATTTATGCCCTGAGGAAATATGAGGAACAGGGCGCGAGTAACGTTATTTTTTCTTGCCTTAAGGCCACGCCAAAACGCAGAATGAACGGTCATTCTGTCATATCATTTTTTTATCTCTTAATATTATCTTAATCTAAATGCAATATGGAGCGAGTCTTACCACTTGCGTTTATTAAACGTCAGTTTTGTTTTCTTTCTGTCTTTCAGATATGAAATTAAAAAGAAAACAGACACAGCAAGTAGTATGGCAGCCACTACTAAGAAAAATAGGTTTTCCATAATATCTACCACAGCTTTTTGTTGGTTGAATCATTAGCATGTTAAGCAACACGTCAGCCAGGAAGCGCTGAATTGCGATCTCTAACATATCCTGTTCTTAAGAAAATTCCTACAGAAAGTAATGTCTTTTATTTATCAGGAGAAAATGCTGAAGGAGCCATTAAAAATAGTATTGAAAAGAGTGATAGCAGGGGACCAGGCTTAAAGTTGTTGGCTTTTTCGCTGGCGGGCAGATGAAACTGGTTTCATCACCGTCGTTAAAACCAGTAAAAATTATTCTTTAGCACAAAAAAGTATAGCCTGTGCCAGGCTCGGGTAAAGAAATGAATGATAAAGAAAGACAATACGGGATGCTTATCCGTTGCCGCAATCAGCGGATTGCGGCAGGGCAGAGACAGGTTAGATCTGATAGTAATCCTTATACCACTCCACGAAGTTCTTCACGCCTTCTTTCACTGATGTCTGTGGCTTAAAGCCCACCAGGTCATACAGCGGCTGGGTGTCTGCACTGGTGTCCAGCACATCGCCCGGCTGAATCGGCATCATATTCTTCTTCGCTTCCATCCCCAGAGCTTCTTCCAGGGCGGTGATATAATCCATCAGTTCCACCGGCGAGCTGTTGCCAATGTTATAGACCCGGTACGGCGCGGAGCTGGTGGCCGGGGAAGCGCTCTCAACGGTCCAGTCGGCATTGGCCTGCGGGATCACATCCTGAACGCGCACCACCGCCTCGACGATATCGTCGATATAGGTGAAATCGCGCTTCATCTTGCCGTAGTTGTAAACGTCGATACTTTTCCCTGCCAGCATCGCTTTCGTGAACTTGAACAGCGCCATATCCGGGCGGCCCCACGGACCATAGACCGTAAAGAAGCGCAGCCCGGTGGTCGGGATGGCGTACAGATGGGAATAGGTATGCGCCATCAGCTCATTGACTTTCTTGGTGGCGGCGTACAGGGAGACCGGATGATCGACGGAATCCTCCGTGGAGAACGGCATTTTGCGATTAAGGCCGTAAACCGAGCTGGAGGAGGCGTATACCAGGTGTTTCACTTTGGTATGGCGGCAGCCTTCCAGAATATTCAGGTACCCCATCAGGTTTGCGTCGGCGTAGGCATACGGGTTTTCCAGCGAATAGCGCACGCCGGCCTGGGCCGCCAGGTGGATCACGCGGTCAAACTGTTCTGCGGCGAACAGCGTCGCCATACCCTCACGGTCGGCAAGATCCAGCTGCTGGAAATGGAATGCCGGAGAGGACAGGCGATCCAGACGGGCCTGCTTCAGGCTGACGTCATAATAGTCGTTCATGTTGTCGATCCCGACAACGTCATGCCCTTCATTCAGCAGGCGCTGCGCGATATGAAAGCCGATAAAACCTGCGGCACCAGTGACCAAAAACTTCATATTTTTCCTCCGGGGTGTGGATATCCCGTTCTACATAAGGGCCGATTTTACACTGGCTTGCGGTTGGGATCACTTGCTTTGCCGCGTCTTATCCGCCAGGCGTGAAGTGAAGGGCGCTTTTATCTGGCAAAATCGTGGTGGCAAAGGCTGATAAATAACAACGTTTCTCATTTGACTGTTAGCTGTCGAATAATAACCTTGTGACCTGTCAGCGGTTTAGCGATTCATGGCGCAATCATAAAGGTCGCCAATCCCCCCGGTATGGCGTAATTTTGTTTAAAGATATATTTTCGTCAGCGGCTGATTTAGCAAATGGGCAAAATCTCTGTAGTGTTTTCTCTGGTTTTTTGATGAATATCAATGGATTAGATTGGTTTTGTTTGTTTAGTGAATGTTTATAATGTGTATTATTTGAGTAATCCATTAATCAGTAGGCTTTTTTATTTTTATTCCCCGCGACCAGCGCTATAATCTGCGGACGATTTTCTTTGTGGAATGTGCAGTGTAGAGCATGAGTCGTTTATCCCTCCTGTCGGAACAAAGCGCCGTCGCCATGTGCAAAGGGCCATCAAGCCTGGCCGCGCGTTGTCTCCCTGGCGGCGATAGCGATGTCTCTTCTTATCTTTCCCCGCATCGTGGACGCTCCTTTCTGACGCTTGCTGACACCGGCAGGCCGCCCGTTTCTCTTTCGTCGGTGGCGGAAAGCGCACGCGTGATACCCTGCGTAAATGAGAAAGTCCTGATGGTTAACCCGGCGGCAAATGCGGAAAGTGTGGGGCATTTCGCGGCCAGGTGAGGACAGATGCATATTAAAAGCAGAGATATGTCTCAGGACATATCTCTGCTTTTAGGTTTTCAGGACACCCGTTCCGTCAGGCTGGCTTTTCAGGCCGCTGAGTGAACGTTCTGCCGATAGCCTGAAGCGAAAGAGGGTGGCGTTTAGCCTGAAACACGGGAGCAGTACGCATTTTGGTTGCGACAGCCAATGGCGGTAGCGTGCCTGAAAAAGGCCATTCCACCCGACGGTCGATTGATTGATAGTAAAATAAAGTAATTATTTATTTAAGGATTTCATTATGTTACTTCCTGTAATTATGGCTGGCGGTACCGGCAGTCGTCTCTGGCCGATGTCTCGCGAGCTTTACCCGAAACAGTTCCTCCGTCTGTTCGGGCAGAACTCCATGCTGCAGGAAACCATCACCCGACTCTCGGGCCTTGAAATCCATGAACCGATGGTCATCTGTAACGAAGAGCACCGCTTCCTGGTGGCCGAACAGCTGCGCCAGCTCAACAAGTTGTCGAACAACATTATTCTTGAGCCGGTCGGGCGCAACACCGCCCCGGCCATCGCCCTGGCGGCCCTTCAGGCCACCCGCCACGGTGACGACCCGCTGATGCTGGTTCTCGCCGCCGACCATATCATCAATAACCAGCCGGTCTTCCACGACGCCATCCGCGTCGCCGAGCAGTATGCCGATGAAGGCCATCTGGTCACCTTCGGTATCGTGCCGAACGCCCCGGAAACCGGCTACGGCTACATCCAGCGCGGCGTGGCCCTCACCGACAGCGCCCACACCCCGTACCAGGTGGCCCGCTTCGTGGAGAAGCCGGACCGCGAGCGCGCCGAGGCCTACCTCGCCTCCGGGGAGTACTACTGGAACAGCGGCATGTTTATGTTCCGCGCCAAAAAATACCTCTCCGAGCTGGCCAAATTCCGCCCGGATATCCTCGAAGCCTGCCAGGCCGCGGTCAATGCCGCCGACAACGGCAGCGACTTCATAAGCATTCCGCATGACATTTTCTGCGAGTGCCCGGACGAGTCTGTGGACTACGCGGTGATGGAGAAAACCGCCGACGCGGTGGTGGTCGGTCTCGATGCCGACTGGAGCGACGTCGGCTCCTGGTCCGCCCTGTGGGAGGTCAGTCCGAAAGATGAGCAGGGTAACGTCCTCAGCGGTGATGCGTGGGTGCACAACAGCGAAAACTGCTACATCAACAGCGACGAGAAGCTGGTGGCGGCCATCGGCGTGGAGAACCTGGTGATTGTCAGCACCAAGGACGCCGTGCTGGTGATGAACCGCGAGCGTTCCCAGGACGTGAAGAAGGCGGTCGAGTTCCTTAAGCAGAACCAGCGCAGCGAGTACAAGCGTCACCGCGAGATTTACCGTCCCTGGGGCCGCTGCGACGTGGTGGTCCAGACCCCGCGCTTCAACGTCAACCGCATTACGGTGAAACCGGGCGGCGCCTTCTCGATGCAGATGCACCACCACCGTGCCGAGCACTGGGTCATTCTCGCCGGCACCGGCCAGGTGACGGTCAACGGCAAGCAGTTCCTGCTGACCGAGAACCAGTCCACCTTTATTCCGATTGGCGCCGAGCACAGCCTGGAAAACCCGGGCCGCATTCCGCTGGAAGTGCTGGAGATCCAGTCGGGGTCGTACCTCGGCGAGGACGACATTATTCGTATTAAAGACCAGTATGGTCGTTGCTAATTTTTTTCGGGACAAAACGCAGAATGACACAGTTAACATGCTTTAAGGCTTATGACATCCGTGGTGAACTGGGCGAGGAGCTGAACGAGGACATCGCCTACCGTATCGGCCGCGCCTACGGCGAATTTCTGAAACCCGGGAAGATAGTGGTGGGGGGCGATGTGCGCCTCACCAGCGAGTCGCTGAAGCTGGCGCTGGCCCGCGGGCTGATGGACGCCGGCACCGACGTGCTGGATATCGGCCTGAGCGGCACGGAAGAGATTTACTTCGCCACCTTCCACCTCGGGGTGGACGGCGGCATCGAGGTGACGGCGAGCCATAACCCGATGAACTACAACGGCATGAAGCTGGTGCGCGAGAACGCGAAGCCCATCAGCGGCGACACCGGCCTGCGGGATATCCAGCGCCTGGCGGAGGAGAACCAGTTCCCGCCGGTGGACCCGGCGCGTCGCGGGACCCTGCGCCAGATTTCGGTGCTGAAGGAGTACGTCGACCACCTGATGGGCTACGTGGACCTGGCGAACTTCACCCGTCCGCTGAAGCTGGTGGTGAACTCCGGCAACGGGGCGGCGGGACACGTGATTGATGAGGTGGAGAAACGCTTCGCGGCGGCCGGGGCGCCGGTGACCTTTATCAAGGTGCATCACCAGCCGGACGGCCATTTCCCGAACGGTATCCCGAACCCGCTGCTGCCGGAGTGCCGCCAGGACACCGCCGACGCGGTGCGTGCGCATCAGGCGGACATGGGTATCGCCTTTGACGGCGACTTCGACCGCTGCTTCCTGTTCGATGACGAGGCGTCGTTTATTGAGGGGTACTATATTGTCGGCCTGCTGGCGGAAGCGTTCCTGCAGAAGCAGCCGGGGGCGAAAATCATTCACGACCCGCGTCTGACATGGAACACGGTGGACATCGTGACCCGCAGCGGCGGCCAGCCGGTGATGTCGAAGACGGGGCATGCGTTCATCAAGGAGCGGATGCGCCAGGAAGACGCCATCTACGGCGGGGAGATGAGCGCGCACCACTACTTCCGCGACTTCGCCTACTGCGACAGCGGGATGATCCCGTGGCTGCTGGTGGCGGAGCTGCTGTGCCTGAAGAACAGTTCGCTGAAATCGCTGGTGGCGGACCGCCAGGCGGCGTTCCCGGCGTCGGGGGAGATCAACCGCAAGCTGGGAAATGCGGCGGAGGCGATAGCGCGCATCCGGGCGCAGTATGAGCCAGCGGCCGCCCACATCGACACAACGGACGGTATCAGTATTGAATACCCTGAGTGGCGCTTTAACCTGCGCACGTCCAACACGGAGCCGGTGGTGCGCCTGAACGTGGAGTCCAGAGCGGATACGGCGTTGATGAACGAGAAAACGACCGAGCTGTTACACCTGTTAAGCGGGGAATAAGGTGAGAGATTTACTTACGACGATTTATCGTTATCGGGGATTTATCTGGAGCAGTGTTAAGCGTGATTTTCAGGCACGCTATCAAACCAGTATGCTGGGCGCACTATGGCTCGTTTTACAACCGCTCTCTATGATTCTGGTCTATACTCTGGTTTTTTCCGAGGTGATGAAAGCCAGAATGCCCGATAATACCGGGCCGTTTGCCTACAGTATTTATCTCTGCTCCGGGGTGCTGACCTGGGGATTATTTACAGAGATGCTGGATAAAGGGCAGAGCGTATTTATTAACAATGCCAATCTGATCAAAAAACTGAGTTTTCCGAAAATTTGTCTGCCGATCATCGTGACATTATCGGCAGTGCTTAATTTTGCGATTATCTTCAGCCTGTTCCTTATTTTTATCATTGTCACAGGTAACTTCCCTGGCTGGCTGTTTTTCTCGGTGATACCGGTTCTGCTTTTGCAGATCCTGTTTGCCGGTGGGCTGGGTATGATCCTCGGTGTGATGAACGTCTTTTTCCGGGATGTGGGGCAACTGGTTGGGGTTGCACTGCAATTTTGGTTTTGGTTCACTCCCATTGTTTACGTACTGAATTCATTACCAGCATGGGCAAAAAATCTGCTGCTCTATAACCCAATGACGCGGGTGATGCAATCTTATCAGTCCATCTTCGCCTACCATCAGGCGCCCAACTGGTATTCGCTATGGCCAGTATTGGCTCTTGCCATTATTTTCTGCGTCATCGGTTTCAGGATGTTCCGCAAGCATGCGGCGGATATGGTGGATGAATTATAATGAGTTACATCAGAGTAAAGAATGTCGGTAAGGCATATCGCCAGTATCACTCAAAGACCGGGAGACTGATCGAATGGTTATCCCCTCTGAATACTAAACGCCATAATCTTAAATGGATCCTCAGCGACATTAATTTCGAAGTCGCTCCGGGAGAGGCGGTTGGTATTATCGGTATCAACGGTGCGGGCAAGAGTACCCTGCTTAAACTCATTACCGGTACGTCCAGACCAACGACTGGAGAGATTGAAATCTCAGGCCGTGTCGCTGCATTACTCGAACTGGGTATGGGGTTTCATTCTGATTTCACTGGCCGACAGAACGTCTATATGTCTGGGCAACTGCTGGGGTTATCCTCAGAGAAAATTACTGAGTTGATGCCGCAAATTGAAGAATTTGCGGAGATTGGGGACTATATCGATCAACCTGTGCGCGTCTATTCCAGTGGTATGCAGGTTCGATTAGCTTTTAGCGTAGCGACCGCTATTCGCCCTGATGTGCTGATTATTGATGAAGCGTTATCCGTTGGGGATGCTTATTTCCAGCATAAAAGCTTTGAGCGTATCCGCAAATTTCGTCAGGAAGGGACCACGTTGTTGCTGGTATCCCACGATAAACAGGCGATCCAAAGCATTTGTGACCGGGCCATTTTGTTGAATAAAGGCCACATTGAGATGGAAGGCGAGCCGGAAGCAGTGATGGATTATTACAATGCGCTTCTGGCCGATAAGCAAAATCAGTCCATTAAACAAGTTGAGCACAATGGTAAAACGCAAACTGTTTCAGGCACTGGTGAAGTGACTATCTCTGAGGTTCATCTTCTCGATGAACAGGGCAGTGTGACTGAATTTGCCTCAGTTGGACATCGTGTTAGCTTGCAGGTCAACGTTGAGGTCAAGGACGATATTCCTGAGCTAGTCGTCGGATATATGATTAAGGATCGACTAGGGCAGCCGATTTTTGGGACCAATACGCATCATCTTAAACAGACACTCACCTCCCTGAAAAAAGGAGAAAAGCGCTCGTTCTTATTCTCTTTCGATGCGAGATTGGGGGTTGGCTCCTATTCTGTCGCTGTCGCGTTGCATACTTCCAGTACGCACCTCGGCAAAAACTATGAATGGCGCGATCTGGCCGTGGTATTCAACGTCGTTAACACGGAACAACAAGAGTTTGTCGGCGTGTCCTGGTTGCCACCTGAACTGGAGATTTCTTAATGGGTTCGTCGTTTTATCGTTCATTTGAAGAACGACACAGAGGTTCGGTTGAAGATATCAAGAGCCGCCTGAGTTTTTATTTACCTTTTCTGTCACGTCTGAAGGAAATTTATCCTGATGGCGTGATTGCGGACATTGGTTGCGGGCGTGGCGAATGGCTGGAGATCCTGACGGAAAATGGCATTGCGAACATCGGCGTCGATCTCGATGATGGCATGCTGGCGCGCGCCAAGGAAGCCGGACTGAACGTGCAGAAAATGGATTGTCTGCAGTTTCTGCAAAATCAGGCGGATCAGAGCCTGATAGCGTTGACCGGTTTTCATATTGCTGAGCATTTACCTTTTGAGGTACTGCAGCAGCTCGTCATGCATACCTTGCGGGTGCTGAAACCTGGCGGTTTGCTGATCCTCGAAACGCCGAACCCTGAGAATGTGAGCGTCGGGACCTGTTCATTTTATATGGATCCAACGCATAATCACCCTCTGCCTCCACCACTGCTTGAGTTTTTACCTATTCATTATGGTTTTAACCGGGCAATTACTGTTCGTCTGCAGGAAAAAGAGGCTCTTAAATCCCCGGATGCTGCCGTCAATTTGATCGATGTACTAAAAGGGGTTAGCCCAGACTACAGCATCATTGCTCAGAAAGCCGCGCCTGAAGATATACTTGAACGCTTTGAAACCCTGTTTACCCAACAGTACGGCCTGACGCTAGATGCCCTGAGCAACCGTTACGATGCGATTTTGCGCCAACAGTTTTCGTCCTTTGCCTCACAGCTGGAGACGTTAAACCGTACCTATACGCGTCAGATAAGCAAAATGTCGGAGACTATTCAGACGTTGCAAGGTCAGGTTGACGAACTGAATCATGTCATCGGTCAGAATCATCAGCTTCATCAGCAAATGGCGGACTTACATAACAGTCGTTCATGGCGTATCACTCAACCACTACGCTGGCTGTCTTTGCAACGTCAATTATTACGTCAGGAAGGGGCAAAGGTGAGAGCCCGTAGGGCGGCGAAAAAAATACTGCGCAAAGGGATGGCGCTCTCGCTGGTCTTTTTCCACCGCTATCCTAAGTCTAAGGTTTATCTGTTTAAGGTTTTGAGAAAAACAGGCTGCTACACATTGCTACAACGTTTGTTCCAGCGGGTCATGCTGGTGCACTCTGACACGATGATGATGCAGTCCAGAAGATATGATGTGGGTACTGAAGAAATGACAAGCCGCGCGTTGAGTATTTATAACGAATTAAAAAATAAAAATACGGAGAAATAACGATGCGTATTGTCATTGATTTACAAGGCGCGCAGACGGAAAGCCGCTTTCGTGGCATTGGTCGTTATAGTATCGCTATCGCCAGAGCCATAATCAGAAATAACAGCCAGCATGAGATTTTCATCGCGCTATCTGCCATGCTGGATGAGTCGATTGCGGATGTTAAGGCGCAATTTGCCGATCTCTTGCCGGCTGAAAATATTGTCGTCTGGCATGCCGCAGGCCCGGTGCGTGCGATGGACCAAGGTAATGAATGGCGTCGGGAGAGTGCGGAACTGATTCGGGAAGCTTTTCTTGAATCATTGCGTCCAGATGTCGTTTTCATTACGAGCTTATTTGAAGGTCATGTCGACGATGCGGCCACATCGGTACATAAATTTAGTCGTCAGTATAAAGTAGCCGTACTGCACCACGATCTTATCCCCCTGGTGCAGGCGGAGACCTATCTCCTGGACGATGTATTCAAACCCTACTATTTACAGAAAGTTGAATGGTTAAAAAACGCTGACCTTTTATTGACCAACTCTGCGTATACCGCCCAGGAAGCGATCGAGCATCTGCATTTGCAGGGCGATCATGTACAGAATATTGCAGCCGCAGCCGATCCTCAGTTTTGTATGGCGGAGGTGACTACGAGCGAAAAACAGACGGTCCTTGGCCATTACGGTATTCAGCGCGAGTTCGTGTTGTATGCGCCTGGCGGATTTGACTCAAGGAAAAACTTTAAACGGTTAATTGAGGCTTATGCCGGGCTCAGTGATGCCTTACGTCGCACTCATCAACTGGTTATCGTCAGTAAGCTTTCCATTGGCGATCGTCAGTATCTGGAATCCCTGGCGTCAGGTAATGGTTTACAGCAGGGCGAACTGGTACTGACTGGTTATGTGCCGGAACATGAGCTGATCCAGCTCTATCGCCTGTGTAAACTGTTCATCTTTGCTTCGCTACATGAAGGTTTTGGGCTACCGGTTCTGGAAGCAATGTCGTGCGGTGCGCCGGCCATTGGCTCAAATGTCACCAGTATTCCTGAAGTCATCGGTAATCCTGAAGCATTATTCGACCCGTATTCTGTTTCTTCCATTCGGGATAAGATCGCGCAATGTTTGACTGATAATGTATTCCTAGCGCATCTGAAAGAAATGGCGCAGCAGCAAGCGCGTAATTTCTCTTGGGATAAAGCAGCGGTGACTGCTCTGGAAGCTTTCGAGAAGATTGCGACAGAAGACTCCGGCATCGCGCAGGCTTTGCCTGAGGCATTGATTCAGAAGATCCTTGCTATCTCTCATGGGCAACCAGATGAGCGCGATCTACGCTTGTGCGCAACGGCCATTGATTACAATCTGAAGACGGCAGAACTTTATCAAATTGACGATAAGGCGCTGACCTGGCGAGTGGAAGGTCCATTCGATAGCTCATATAGTCTGGCGCTGGTCAACCGGGAATTTGCCCGGGTACTCTCAGCCGATGGCGTAGAGGTGTTATTGCACTCCACTGAAGGACCGGGTGATTTTGCGCCGGATGCCTCGTTTATGGCACAGCCGGAAAATAGCGATCTCTTGGCATTTTATAATCAATGCCGTACTCGCAAGAGTAACGAAAAGATAGATATTCTTAGCAGAAATATCTATCCACCGCGGGTTTCCGAAATGGATGCCAAAGTAAAACTCCTTCACTGTTATGCCTGGGAAGAAACGGGCTTTCCACAACCATGGATCAATGAATTTAACCGGGAACTTGACGGAGTGCTGTGTACTTCGGAACATGTTCGGAAAGTATTGATTGATAACGGGCTGAATGTGCCCGCATTCGTTGTTGGCAATGGCTGCGACCATTGGCTCAATACCCCAGCCGAAACGACAAAAAATGTGGATGACGGAACCTTCCGTTTCCTCCATGTCTCTTCTTGTTTCCCACGCAAAGGGGTACAGGCAATGCTCCAGGCCTGGGGGAGGGCATTCACTCGTCGTGACAATGTCATCTTGATCATTAAGACGTTTAACAATCCGCATAATGAAATTGACGCATGGCTGGCTCACGCTCAGGCTCAATTCGCGGAATATCCCAAAGTTGAAGTGATCAAAGAGGATATGTCTGCCAGCCAGCTTAAGGGGCTTTATGAAAGCTGCGATGTTCTGGTTGCTCCAGGTTGCGCCGAAGGCTTTGGCTTACCTATCGCTGAAGCAATGCTGAGTGGGCTACCGGCCATCGTCACCAACTGGAGCGGGCAACTTGATTTTGTTAATTCACAAAATTCATGGCTGGTTGATTATCAGTTTACCCGGGTAAAAACGCACTTTGGTCTGTTTTCCTCAACCTGGGCCAGTGTGGACATTGACAACTTAACGGATGCGTTAAAAGCGGCAGCCTCGACGGATAAATCAGTGCTGCGTGGCATGGCCGATTCTGGGCGCGAGCTTATTCTGAAGCAGTTTACCTGGAAAGCAGTGGCCGATCGTTCTTGTCAGGCGGTCAAGACTCTGCGTGCGCATATTGATATTGCTCAGCATCGGGCGCGCATTGGCTGGTTGACAACATGGAACACAAAATGTGGAATCGCAACCTATTCCCAGCATCTGGTGGAGAGTGCACCGCATGGCGCGGATGTTGTTTTTGCTCCCCAGGTCAGTGCTGAAGATCTTGTATGTGCAGACGAAGAGTTTGTACTGCGCAACTGGATTGTAGGTAAAGAGAGCAACTATCTGGAAAACCTCCAGCCACAAATTGATGCTCTGCGACTCAATGTCATCGTGATCCAGTTCAATTATGGATTCTTTAATCATCGCGAACTGTCGGCCTTTATTCGTCGCCAGCATGACGCCGGTCGTTCAGTTGTCATGACGATGCACTCAACTGTGGATCCGCTGGAAAAAGAGCCGACCTGGAATTTCCGGCTTGCCGAAATGGCGGAGGCGCTGGCGCTTTGCGACCGGTTGTTGGTGCATTCGATTGCCGATATGAACCGCCTTAAAGATTTAGGCTTAACTGAGAATGTTGCTTTATTCCCGCACGGCGTAATCAACTACTCCGCAGCGAGCGTCGCGCGTCAACCGCAGGCTTTACCGTTAATTGCGAGCTATGGCTTCTGCTTACCGCATAAGGGCCTGATGGAGCTGGTCGAATCCGTCCATCGTCTCAAGCAAGCCGGCAAGCCGGTTCGTTTACGACTGGTTAACGCGGAGTATCCGGTTGGAGAGTCACGCGATCTGGTGGCAGAGCTTAAATCGGCAGCTCAGCGGTTAGGTGTTACCGACCTCATTGAGATGCATAATGATTTCCTTCCGGATGCGGAAAGTTTGCGGCTGCTCTCAGAAGCCGATCTTCTGATTTTTGCTTATCAAAATACCGGGGAGTCAGCTAGCGGGGCGGTACGTTATGGTATGGCGACGCAAAAACCTGTCGCGGTAACGCCTCTGGCGATATTTGATGACTTGGACGATGCAGTCTTTAAATTTGATGGATGCAGCGTCGATGATATCAGTCAGGGGATTGACCGGATCCTGAATGCCATCCGTGAACAGGATGCCTGGGCGACCAGGACTCAACAACGTGCCGATGCATGGCGGGAACAACATGATTATCATGCTGTTTCACGTCGCCTGGTTAATATGTGTCAAGGCTTAGCTAAAGCTAAATATTTTAAATAAAAATATTCCCCCTTGTATTTTTTGCCTTTGAATACAAGGGGAGCTAGATGATGATGTGTCATTTATTATGAAAATTATTTTTGCTACTGAGCCAATTAAATACCCATTAACGGGCATCGGTCGGTATTCCCTGGAGCTGGTTAAGCGGCTGGCGGTTGCTCGTGAAATCGAAGAGCTGAAGCTGTTTCACGGCGCGTCGTTTATCGACCAGATCCCCCAGGTTGAGAATAAAAGCGATACCAAAGCCAGCAATCATGGTCGTCTGTCGGCGTTTCTGCGCCGCCAGCCGCTGCTGATTGAGGCGTATCGCCTGCTGCATCCGCGGCGCCAGGCGTGGGCATTGCGCGATTACAAAGACTACATTTACCATGGCCCTAACTTCTATCTGCCGCATCGCCTGGAACGCGCCGTAACCACGTTTCATGACATCTCTATATTTACCTGCCCGGAATATCATCCAAAAGATCGGGTTCGCTATATGGAGAAGTCCCTGCACGAGAGCCTGGATTCGGCAAAGCTGATCCTGACCGTCTCTGACTTCTCGCGCAGTGAAATCATCCGCCTGTTCAACTATCCGGCGGAGCGGATCGTCACCACCAAGCTGGCCTGCAGCAGCGACTATATTCCGCGCAGCCCGGCGGAGTGCCTGCCGGTCCTGCAGAAATATCAGCTGGCGTGGCAGGGCTATGCGTTGTATATCGGCACCATGGAGCCGCGTAAAAATATCCGCGGTCTGCTGCAGGCCTATCAGCTGCTGCCGATGGAGACCCGCATGCGCTACCCGCTGATCCTCAGCGGTTATCGCGGATGGGAAGACGATGTGCTGTGGCAGTTAGTCGAGCGCGGTACGCGAGAAGGGTGGATCCGTTACCTGGGCTATGTCCCGGATGAAGACCTGCCTTATCTGTACGCGGCGGCCAGAACCTTTGTTTATCCCTCCTTCTACGAGGGATTCGGTTTACCTATTCTTGAAGCGATGTCTTGCGGTGTGCCGGTAGTATGTTCCAATGTCACTTCTTTGCCTGAGGTGGTTGGCGATGCCGGCCTCGTTGCCGATCCTAATGATGTAGACGCGATTAGCGCGCATATTTTGCAGAGCCTGCAGGATGATAGCTGGCGGGAAATCGCCACCGCGCGCGGTCTTGCCCAGGCGAAACAGTTTTCGTGGGAGAACTGTACGACCCAGACCATTAACGCCTATAAATTACTCTAAGGGTGTCAGTTGAGAGTTCTACACGTCTATAAGACCTACTATCCCGATACCTACGGCGGTATTGAGCAGGTCATTTATCAGCTCAGTCAGGGCTGCGCCCGCCGGGGAATCGCAGCCGATGTTTTTACTTTTAGCCCGGACAAAGAGACAGGACCTGTCGCCTACGAAGACCATCGGGTCATTTATAATAAGCAGCTTTTTGAAATTGCCTCCACGCCGTTTTCGCTGAAAGCGTTAACGCGTTTTAAGCAGATTAAAGATGACTACGACATCATCAACTACCATTTTCCGTTTCCATTCATGGATATGTTGCATCTCTCGGCGCGGCCTGACGCCAGAACAGTGGTGACCTATCACTCGGATATTGTGAAACAAAAACGGTTAATGAAGCTGTACCAGCCGCTGCAGGAGCGATTTCTCGCCAGCGTCGACTGCATCGTCGCCTCGTCGCCCAACTACGTGGCCTCCAGCCAGACCCTGAAAAAATATCAGGATAAAACGGTAGTGATCCCGTTTGGTCTGGAGCAGCATGACGTGCAGCACGATCCGCAGCGGGTGGCGCACTGGCGGGAAACCGTCGGCGATAACTTCTTCCTCTTCGTCGGCGCTTTCCGCTACTACAAAGGGCTGCACATTCTGCTGGATGCCGCCGAGCGTAGCCGGCTGCCGGTGGTGATCGTCGGGGGCGGGCCGCTGGAGGCGGAAGTGCGGCGTGAAGCGCAGCAGCGCGGGCTGAGCAATGTGGTGTTTACCGGCATGCTCAACGACGAAGATAAATACATTCTCTTCCAGCTCTGCCGTGGCGTGGTCTTCCCCTCGCATCTGCGCTCCGAGGCGTTTGGCATTACGTTACTGGAAGGCGCGCGCTTCGCCAGGCCGCTGATCTCCTGCGAGATCGGCACCGGGACCTCGTTCATTAACCAGGACAAAGTAAATGGTTGCGTGATCCCGCCGAATGACAGTCAGGCGCTGGTGGAGGCGATGAATGAGCTCTGGCATAACGATGAAACCGCCAGCCGCTATGGCGAAAACTCGCGTCGTCGTTTTGAAGAGATGTTTACTGCCGACCATATGATTGACGCTTACGTCAATCTCTACACTACGCTGCTGGAAAGCAAATCCTGAGGCCAGCTACCCCCGCCGTTGCGGCGGGGGTCAACGCGTTAGTGCCGACTCTTCAGATTATCAATCACTTCCCCGAGATCCAGCCCCTGGTCCTGCAGCAGCACCAGCAGGTGATACATCAGGTCCGACGCCTCATTCTTCAGCTCGAAGCGGTCGTTCACCGTGGCGGCCAGCGCGGTCTCTACGCCTTCTTCTCCCACTTTCTGCGCGATGCGCTTGGTGCCGCTGGCATACAGCTTCGCCGTGTAGGAGCTCTCCGGGTCGGCGTGCTTACGCTCAGCCAGCAGCTGCTCCAGCTGATACAGGAACAGCCACTGGTGGCCGGCGTCGCCGAAGCAGCTGGTGGTGCCTTTGTGGCAGGTCGGCCCAATCGGGTTCACCAGCACCAGCAGCGTATCGTTGTCGCAGTCCGGTGTGATGCTCACCACGTTGAGGACATTTCCCGAGGTTTCACCCTTGGTCCACAGCCGCTGTTTGGTGCGTGAGTAAAAGGTGACCTTGCCGGTGGCTTCGGTTTTCTCCAGCGCGTCCTTGTTCATGTAGCCCAGCATCAGCACTTCGCCGGATACGGCGTGCTGCACGATGGCCGGCATCATGCCGTCCGTTTTTTCCCAGTCCAGCTGTTCAGTCAACATACCCTTATCTCCACGCCCTGTGCCGCCAGGTACGCTTTCAGTTCGCCAATATTAATAATCTGTTTGTGGAATACCGAGGCCGCCAGCGCGCCGTCAACGTCGGCGTCGCGGAAGGCTTCGAGGAAGTGTTCCATGGTGCCTGCGCCGCCGGAGGCGATCAGCGGCACATGGCACACCGCGCGGACCTTCGCCAGCTGCTGCAGGTCGTAGCCGTTGCGCACCCCGTCCTGGTTCATCATATTGAGGACGATCTCGCCCGCGCCGCGCTTCTGCACTTCCTCCACCCAGTCGAGGGTTTCCCACTGCGTCACCCGGGTGCGGCTCTCGTCGCCGGTGTACTGATTAACGTGATACTTGCCGGTCTGTGCATCAAACCAGGTATCAATCCCCACCACGATGCACTGCACGCCAAAGCGGTCGGCAAGGCGGGTGATCAGCGTCGGGTCGGCGAGAGCAGGGGAGTTAATCGAGATCTTATCGGCGCCGAAGGAGAGGATCTGCGCCGCGTCTTCCAGCGACTTGATCCCGCCCGCCACGCAGAAAGGAATATCGATTACTTCCGCCACCCGCGACACCCAGCTCTTGTCGACCACCCGGCCGTCGCTGGAGGCGGTGATATCATAGAACACCAGCTCGTCGGCGCCTTCGTCGGCATAGCGCTTAGCCAGCGGGACGATATCGCCGATGATCTCGTGATTACGGAACTGCACGCCTTTCACTACCTGACCGTCGCGGACGTCGAGGCAGGGGATTATCCGTTTTGCCAGCATTGAATGGCCTCCGTTACGTTGAATTTGCCTTCCAGCAGCGCGCGACCGACAATCACGCCGCGCACCCCGGTGCCGCGCAGGGCGGCAATATCATTGAGATCGCCGATGCCGCCGGACGACTGAAACGCCACCTGCGGGTAGCGGGCGCAGACCTCCTCGTACAGCGAGACGTTGGAGCCCGCCAGCGTGCCGTCGCGGGAGATATCGGTGCACAGCACATGCTGCAGGCCGACCGGCAGATAGCTCTCCACCAGCTCCTCCAGGGTCACGCCGGAGTTTTCCTGCCAGCCGCTGACCGCCACCTGCTTATTGCCGTCGGCGTCGATACGCACGTCGAGGGCCAGCACCAGCCGCTCAGGGCCAAAGCGTTTAAACCAGCCTTTCACTTCCTCCGGGGATTTCACCGCAGTGGAGCCGACCACCACGCGGGCGACGCCGGCTTCAAGCAGAGCCGCGACATCCGCCTCGGTCCGCACGCCGCCGCCGACCTGCACCGGGACGTCAACGCCGGCGACCAGCGATTTCAGCAGCGGGATCTGGCGCTTCGCCGGATCCTTCGCCCCGGTCAGGTCGACCAGGTGCAGGACTTCCGCTCCCTGAGCGGCATAGGACTGCAGGCGCGGCAGCGGATCGCTGCCATAGTCGCGCTGCTGGCCATAATCGCCCTGGTGGAGACGAACGACGGTGCCGTCGATTAAATCTAAAGCAGGAATAATCATCACATCTCCAGGAAGTTTTTCAGCAGCTGCGCCCCGGCGCTCCCGGAGCGCTCCGGATGGAACTGCACGCCAAAGAAGTTATCTTTCTGCACCGCGGCGGTGAACGCCTCGCCGTAATTGCACTGGGCGATGGTGTACGGGTTGACCGGCATGGCGTAGCTGTGCACGAAGTAGAAGTAAGCCCCTTCTTCAATGCCGCGGAACAGACGATCGCCTGCTTTGGCATACACCCGGTTCCAGCCCATGTGCGGCAGCGGCAGGCCGTAGTCGGTCATCTTCGGCACCTCTTCCTCGATAATGCCCAGCAGATCGACGCCGTTGTTCTCTTCACTGCGCTTGCCGAGCAGCTGCATGCCCAGGCAAATCCCCAGCACCGGCTGGGTACAGGCTTTGATCAGGTCGATCAGTTCGCGGTCGCGCAGCTGGTCCATCGCCGCCTGGGCGGTGCCGACGCCGGGAAGAAACAGTTTATCGGCACGCAATACCACCTCCGGGTCGCGGCTGACCACCGGCTCATAGCCGTGGCGGCCAATCGCCGATTTCACCGAATTGAGGTTGGCGCACCCGGTATCAAGGATCACCACATTCATTACAGCACCCCTTTGGAAGACGGCAGGGCATCGCCCTGGACGCGGATCGCCTGGCGCAGCGTACGGCCAAAGGCTTTGAACAGGCTTTCCACGCGGTGGTGATCGTTCTTGCCCTTGGTTTTCAGGTGCAGCGTCACCGCCATGGTGTAAGAGAGCGAGCGGAAGAAGTGTTCCACCATCTCGGTGCTCAGATCGCCGACGCGCTGATAGGTGAAGTCCGCCTTATACTCCAGGTGCGGACGGCCGGAGATATCCAGCGCGCAGCGGGCGAGACACTCGTCCATCGGCAGCACGAAGCCGAAACGGTTGATGCCGCGCTTGTCGCCAAGCGCCAGCTTCAGGGCTTCGCCGAGGGCCAGGCCGGTATCTTCCACCGTGTGGTGATCGTCGATATACAGATCGCCGCCGACGTTGACCTCCATGCGGAAGCCGCCATGGGTGGCGATTTGGTCGAGCATATGGTCAAAAAAGCCGACGCCGGTGTGGATCTTGCTGCCGCCTTCGCGGTCCAGCCACACTTTCACATCCACCTGGGTCTCTTTGGTGATGCGCTCGACGTGGGCATAGCGGTCACGGCGGGTCAGTTGCTCGCAGATGGTCGGCCAGTTCAGCGTCTCGCGGTCATAGCGCAGACCGATAATCCCCATGTTATCCGCCAGCTCAAGGTCGGTGGCCCTGTCGCCAATCACATAGCTGTGGGCTTTATCCAGTACGCCCTCTTCCAGCCACGGCAGCACCAGCTGGGTTTTCGGCTTGCGGCAGGCGCAGTTGTCGCCCGGGAAGTGCGGACAAATCAGCACTTCTTCAAAGTTAACGCCCTGCGAGGCGAAGATCTGCATCATCAGGTTGTGCGGGCCATCAAACGCCTCCTGCGGCAGGCTGTCGGTGCCCAGACCATCCTGGTTGGTGATCATCACCAGCTTATAGCCTTCCTGCTGCAGCTTCAGCAGCGCCGGGATCACCTGCGGCTCAAACGCCAGCTTGTCGAAACGGTCCACCTGGAAATCCACCGGCGGTTCGGAAATCAGGGTGCCGTCACGGTCAATAAAGAGATACTTCTGGGTCATACATTCTCCGCAGTCAAGGCGTCAATCACGCGCTGGCTCTCGGCACGGGTACCGATAGTGATACGCAAACAGCCGCTCAATGAAGGTTGTTTATTCTGGTCACGTAAGATAATGCCCTGATCCCACAAAGATTTAAACACTGCACTGGAGGCGGTTATCCGCGCCAGGACGTAGTTGGTTTCGGAATCGAAGACCTGTTCCACGCAGGCAATGCCGCGCAGCTGTTCCACCAGGTAGCGGCGCTCGTCGAGGATCTGCGCCACGCGCTGACGCATCGCGGCGATCCCTTCCGCGCTCAGCGCCTGGGCGGCGATATCGGCCACCGGCGTGGAGAGCGGGTACGGGGCGATCACTTTCAGTAGCACGTTGATCACCTCGGCGTTGGCGAGGGTGAAGCCGCAGCGCAGGCCGGCGAGGGCGAAGGCTTTGGACAGCGTGCGCAGCACCACCAGGTGCGGGTAGTCGCTGAGCCAGCCGGCCAGCGTCGCCTGCGGGCAGAATTCAATATAGGCTTCGTCGGCTACCACGATAGCTTTGCCGCGGGTCATCTCCAGCAGGTCGCGCATCGACTGCGGGTCGATAATTTGCCCGGTCGGGTTGTTCGGGCTGCAGACGAAGACCACCTTCACCCCATCCAGCTGCGCCTCGATGCCCGGCAGGTCGAGCTGCCAGTCGGCCAGCGTCGGCACGGTGCGGCACTCGACGCCGATGGTCTCGGCGCTGACGCTGTACATGCCGTAGGTCGGCGGGCAGTAGAGCACGGCGTCTTCGCCTGGCTCGCAGAAGGCGCGGATCAGCAGCTCAATGCCTTCGTCGGCGCCGCGGCTGACCAGCACCTGCTCCGGTTTAACCTCGGCGTAGCGGGCGTAGCTCTCAATCACCGCCTTCGGCTGCGGCTCCGGATAGCGGTTCAGCGTCTGCTCGGTCAGCTGGAAGGCCACGGCGGTGGGGAATTCGTTAGCGTTCAGCCAGACGTCGCCTTTCCCGCCCAGGCGGCGAGCGGATTGATACGGGGTCAGCGCGCGAACGTTGGCGCGGGCTAAATCTTCAATGCTCATGCTTGCTCCTTCAGGGCGGCAACGCGCAGCGTTACGGCGTTTTTGTGGGCGTCAAGGCGCTCGGCGGCGGCCAGGATCTCAATCGTTGAGGCGAGGGCGGCAAAGCCGTCGCGCGACAGCTCCTGCACGGTCATCCGCTTCTGGAAGTCGGCCAGACCGAGGCTTGAGCAGGTGGCGGTGTAACCATAGGTCGGCAGGACGTGGTTGGTGCCCGAGGCGTAGTCGCCCGCGGATTCCGGTGACCAGTCGCCAAGGAAAACGGAACCGGCGCTGGTGATGCTATCCACCAGCTCGCGGGCCTGACGGGTCTGAATGATCAGGTGCTCCGGGCCGTACTGGTTGGAGATGGCCACGCACTGCGCCAGGTCGCGGGCCACGATGATCCGACTGGCGGAGAGCGCCACGCGGGCGGTTTCGGCGCGCGGCAGGGCGGCCAGCTGGCGCTCCACGGCCTCGGCGACGCGGCTGCCCATCCCGGCATCGGGGGTCAGGAGGATCACCTGCGAGTCCGGGCCGTGTTCCGCCTGCGACAGCAGGTCGGAGGCGACAAAGTCCGGGTTGGCGCCGCTGTCGGCGATCACCAGCACTTCCGACGGGCCGGCCGGCATGTCGATGGCCGCGCCGTCCAGACGCTGGCTGACCTGGCGTTTGGCCTCCGTGACGTAAGCGTTACCCGGGCCAAAGATTTTATCCACCTTCGGCACCGACTCGGTTCCGAGGGCGAGGGCGGCGATGGCCTGCGCGCCGCCGACGTTAAAGATGGTTTTCACGCCGCACAGCTGCGCGGCGTAGAGGATCTCATCGGCGATCGGCGGCGGCGAGCAGAGCACCACCTGCTGACAGCCGGCGATGCGCGCCGGCGTCGCCAGCATCAGCACCGTGGAGAACAGCGGCGCCGAGCCGCCGGGAATGTACAGCCCGACGGAGGCGATAGGGCGGGTGACCTGCTGGCAGCGCACCCCCGGCAGCGTTTCGACATCCACCGCCTGCAGCTTTTGCGCGTTGTGGAAGGTCTCGATGTTTTGCACCGCCACCGCCATCGCCTGCTTCAGCTCGTCGCTGAGGCGCTCGCCGGCGGCGGCGATCTCCGCCTCGCTCACCTGCAGCGCGGCGACGGTGGTTTTATCAAACTTCGCGCTGTATTCGCGCAGCGCCGCATCGCCATTGGCTTTGACGTTATCGAGGATCTCCGCCACCGTTTTACTGATGCTGTCGGAGGCGGAAATCGCCGGGCGCGTTAAGAGTTGTCGCTGTTGGTCAGCGCTACAGCCGTTCCAGTCGATGATTGTGTTGAAGCTCATGATTGTTTTCCCCTGTGTGTCCCGTGACCGGCTGGCCGATTACTCCATCATCTTCTCAATCGGCAGCACCAGAATGGAGCTGGCGCCCAGCGCCTTCAGTTTTTCCATGGTCTCCCAGAACAGGGTTTCGCTGCTGACCATGTGCATCGCCACGCGCTGCTTGTCGCCTGCCAGCGGCAGAATGGTCGGACGCTCGGCGCCCGGCAGCAGGGCAACCACTTCCTCAAGGCGTTCGGTCGGGGCGTGCATCATGATGTATTTCGACTCGCGGGCCTGGATCACGCCCTGAATACGGGTCAGCAGGCGGTCAATCAGCTGCTGTTTGGCGTCGGCCATTTCGCCGTCGCGCTGGATCAGGCAGGCTTTGGAGCGGTAGATCACTTCCACTTCGCGCAGGCCGTTGGCTTCCAGGGTGGCGCCGGTGGAGACGAGGTCGCAAATGGCGTCGGCGAGGCCGGCGCGCGGCGCCACTTCCACGGAGCCGTTCAGCAGACAGGATTTAAAGGAGATACCTTTTTGATCGAGGTAGCGCTTCAGCAGGTGCGGGTAAGAGGTGGCGATACGTTTGCCGTCCAGCGCCGCCGGGCCGTTCCAGGCTTCATCCACCGGGGTCGCCAGCGACAGGCGGCAGCCGCCGAAGTCCAGACGACGCAGGGTGAAGTAGCGCGGGTCTTCGCCCTGGGCGCGGCGGCTGAGCAGCTCTTCTTCCAGCACGTTTTCGCCGATAATGCCGAGGTCGACAACACCGTCCATCACCAGGCCCGGGATATCGTCATCACGCACGCGCAGAATGTCGATTGGCATATTTTCCGCCAGCGCAATCAGACGCTGGGTGTGCAAATTGACTTTAATGCCGCAGCGGCTGAGTAATTCGCGTGAATCTTCGCTTAAACGGCCTGATTTCTGAATAGCTATGCGTAAACGGGTGTTGTCTAACATTGTTCTTTTCCTCTGAATACCTGTCTGAATCTGTCCGAATTTGGTCCAAAAAAAAGCCCCCGGAAGTGAATCTTCCGGGGGCTCTCTGCGCGTTCATGCACCACTGGAAGATCCAAATGTCTTCCAGCACACATCGCCTGAAAGACTAGTCAGGATGATGGTGATGATGGTGGTGTTTAAATTGAACGCGGTTCATAAAATTCTCTGTGAATGACTATGCATTTGATGTCCTTTAACCTAAACCACTTCCGCCGCAGAAAGCAAGGGCTTTTTTCTATCATTAATTCATTTCACATTGAGCGAAGAAATTGTCAGTTGCCGCTGGCTGGCGTAGCCTGTAATCAGCACAGCGAAAGAGTCAGGAGCCTGGGATGAAAAAGGTCGCGATAGTCGGTTTGGGATGGCTGGGGATGCCGCTGGCGCTGTCGTTGACGGCGCGAGGCTGGCAGGTCACCGGCAGTAAAACCACGCAGGATGGCGTGGAGGCGGCGCGGATGTGCGGGATCGACAGCTATCCGCTGCGCCTGGAGCCGCAGCTGGTCTGTGATACCGAGGACCTCGACGCGCTGATGAACGTCGATGCGCTGGTGATCACGCTGCCGGCCCGGCGGACCGGCGCGGGGGAAGGGTTTTATCTGCAGGCGGTGCAGGAGATCGTCGATACCGCGCTGGCGTACCATATTCCGCGGATCGTCTTCACCAGCTCCACCTCGGTGTATGGCAACGTCAACGGCACGGTGAAAGAGAACTCCCCGCGCCTGCCGGAGACCGCCAGCGGGCAGGTGCTCAAGGAGCTGGAAGACTGGCTGCACAACCTGCCGGGGACGTCGGTGGATATTCTGCGCCTGGCCGGGCTGGTGGGGCCGTCCCGACATCCGGGACGTTTTTTCGCCGGCAAGTCGGCGCCGGATGGCCAGCATGTGGTCAATCTGGTGCATTTGCAGGATGTGGTGGCCGCCATCGAACTGCTGCTGCAGGCTCCGAAGGGCGGGCACATCTATAATCTATGTGCGCCCCGCCATCCGGCACGCGGCCTCTTTTATCCGCAGATGGCCCGCGAGCTGGGGCTGCCGCCGCCGGTGTTCAGTGACAGCCCGGACGGCGGCCAGGGCAAGATTGTGGATGGCAATCGAATCTGCAATGAGCTGGGATTTGAGTACCAGTACCCCGATCCGCTGGTGATGCCGATGGAGTGATGCGCCAGCGGTGATTCGCATACCGTAAGGGGGTAGCGATGAAACCACTGCTGGATGTCCTCGTGATCCTCGACGCACTGGAAAAAGAGGGGAGCTTTGCCGCGGCGTCGGCAAGGCTCTTTAAAACGCCCTCGGCGCTGAGCTACACCATTCACCGGCTGGAAAGCGATCTCAATATTCAGCTGCTCGACCGCAGCGGTCACCGCGCGCGCTTTACCCCCACCGGACAGATGCTGCTGGAGAAAGGACGGGAAGTGCTGCATATCGCCCGCGAACTGGAGATCCGGGCGGTTAAGCTGCAGCAGGGGTGGGAGCATACCCTCCGCCTGGCGGTGGACAGCACTTTTCCCGTGGCGCAACTCTCGCCGCTGATCGCCGCATTTTATCAACAGCAGCCGCTGACCCGGCTGCACTTCACGCTGAACCCCTCGCTGCTGGACTGGCGGCCGCTGACTGAAGGGCAGGCCGATCTCCTGCTGGGGGCGCTCGGCGAGCCGCCGCCGCTGAGCGGCTATGATTATCTTCCCCTTGGCGAGCTGGATCTGGAGCTGGTGGTCTCCCCGCAGCATCCTCTGGCGGAGCGTCGCGCCCCGTTGAGCTGGCGAACTCTGCGCCGTTACCGCGCGGTGGCCACCGGCGAGGGCGGGGCGCTGCTCGGCGATCAGGAGACCCTGACGGTATGTGACGTTACGGGGCAGCTGGCGCTGCTGCGCATGGGGCTGGGGTGGGGCTGCCTGCCGCGTTACCTGGTGCAGGGGCTGCTGGAGAGCGGCGAACTGGTCAGCTTGACCGTGCGCGGGCAGTCGCCTCGTCAGCACGCATGGATCGCCTGGAATGACGCTACCTGCGGTTTGGCTGGCAAATGGTGGCGGGAAACGCTATTAGCAAATAGTGCTATTTTTACAATTTATCATATGGAAACCGTATAGATATTAGCACGTTAAAAAATATGCTTACGCAATGAACTTCATAACATCTTGTCAACGCCGTTGAATTTGTTGCAAAATATGCGGCCTGAAAACCAGAGACTAGCCGACGCTTTTTTTTAAAGTGTCGGTTATTTTTTTGGTCGAAAGACACATCATTCAATACCAAGAGGCCGGGCTTCGTACCGGATAGATATTTACTAAAAACCGACAGTCGTTGTCGCTGAGGAATAGAAAGAAATGGGGCAATTTTTTGCTTACGCGCTGGCGTTCACCGTAAAAGGGGATAACTATGTCGCATAACGCTACTCCAAATACCTCTCGCGTGGAATTACGTAAAACACTTACGCTAGTTCCGGTTGTAATGATGGGCCTGGCCTATATGCAGCCGATGACGCTGTTCGATACGTTTGGTATCGTCTCTGGTATGACCGACGGTCACGTGCCGACGGCCTACGCCTTTGCGTTAATCGCTATCCTGTTTACTGCGCTGAGCTACGGCAAGCTGGTACGTCGTTACCCGTCCGCCGGCTCGGCGTATACCTATGCGCAGAAATCCATCAGCCCGACCGTTGGCTTTATGGTGGGTTGGTCCTCGCTGCTCGACTACCTGTTCGCGCCGATGATCAACATTCTGCTGGCGAAAATCTATTTTGAAGCGCTGGTGCCTTCGATTCCGTCGTGGGTGTTTGTTATCGCGCTGGTCGCCTTTATGACCGCCTTTAACCTGCGCAGCATTAAATCCGTGGCCAACTTCAACACCGTGATCGTGGTGCTGCAGGTGGTGCTGATTGCCGTGATCCTCGGCATGGTGATTTATGGCGTGTTTGAAGGCGAAGGCGCCGGTACGCTGGCCAGCAGCCGTCCGTTCTGGTCCGGTGACGCGCACGTGATCCCGATGATTACCGGGGCGACGATCCTGTGCTTCTCGTTTACCGGCTTCGACGGCATCAGCAACCTGTCTGAAGAGACCAAAGATGCAGAGCGCGTCATTCCGCGGGCGATCTTCCTGACCGCGCTGATCGGCGGCCTGATCTTCATCTTTGCCACCTACTTCCTGCAGCTGTACTTCCCGGATATCTCGCGCTTTAAAGATCCGGATGCGTCACAGCCGGAAATTATGCTCTACGTGGCAGGTAAAGCCTTCCAGGTGGGCGCGCTGATCTTCTCCACCATCACCGTACTGGCTTCCGGTATGGCGGCGCACGCTGGCGTGGCGCGTCTGATGTACGTGATGGGTCGTGACGGCGTATTCCCGAAAAGCTTCTTCGGCTACGTCCACCCGACCTGGCGCACCCCGGCGATGAACATCATCCTGGTCGGTGCTATTGCCTTGTTGGCGATTAACTTTGACCTGGTGATGGCGACGGCGCTGATTAACTTTGGTGCGCTGGTGGCGTTTACCTTTGTTAACCTGTCGGTGATTTCGCAGTTCTGGATCCGTGAGAAACGCAACAAGACGCTGAAAGACCACTTCCAGTATCTGTTCCTGCCGATGTGCGGCGCCCTGACCGTCGGCGCGCTGTGGGTCAACCTGGAAGAGAGCTCGATGATTCTGGGCCTGATCTGGGCCGGTATCGGTCTGGTCTATCTGGCCTGCGTGACCAAAAGCTTCCGCAACCCCGTGCCGCAGTACGAAGACGTGGCGTAAGGCGTAGCGTGATGTGAATGAGAAAAGCCGGAGGGAAACCTCCGGCTTTTTTTTCGTCTGTGCTAGTTCGATACCGGGACCTGTTTTTTTGCCCGGCGGCGGTGCGCTTGCCGGGCCTGGGGGATATAAGCTGACGGGAGGCCTCCGTAGGCCGGGTCAGGCGCAGCCGCCACCCGGCACAAAAGCGGCTCCGCGCCCGCTGCCCTTGCCCGGCAATATGTTGGCCACGGAAACGACTGCCGGACGGTTCCCTCTCCCCCCGGGAGAGGTTAGGGTGAGGGAAAGCACTGCTGGGAAGTCTTTTATGTTATCTGTGGCTTCAGCGGGCATTGCGCTCCCGGTAAGTCTTCTGCGTTATGTCTCTCATGGCGCAGGGAGCGCACAGGGGGCGGCCAGTCGCCGCCGCCCCCTGTCCCCCCGGGCTCCGGCCAGCAAAATCGCCGCTACGCGGTACCTTCGACTTATCCCTGCAGGCTTCGGGTCGGGCCGAGGCAGCGTCCATGCAAAACACGGCCCTCAGCCCGCATCCATGCGGGCTGCCCCGGCCTTCCGGGAACGTCTCAGCGATTTTGAGGCCGCCAGCACCGGCAGTTTCAGTCACGCAAGTGGGTAAATCAAGGACAGGTCGCACGAACCCTGTAGGCCGCGTAAGGCGCCAGCCGCCACTCGGCACAAAAGCGGCTCTGTGCCCGCTGTCCTTGCCCGGCGGCGCTGCGCTTGCCGGGACTACGGTAATGAATAACCTTCTGATATATAAATGGCTTTGTAGGCCGGGTAAGCGAAGCGCCACCCGGCAGATATTCGCGTAAAGCGGTAAAACAGAAGCAGTATTGGGTTAGCGGTCAGGACACCTGCGGGTTGTTTATTGCGGCGGCGGTTCGAAGCAGAGGCTGCGCTCCAGGCACTCGTCGCAGCTCGGCGAGCGGCAGACGATCTCCCCCTGCGACTGCAGGCAGCGCTGGCGATAAAAGAACTTTTTCCAGCGCATATGGTGGACGTTCTGCGCCACCAGCTGCGGAAAGCAGTCGCGCATCAGCCGGCCCAGTTCCGCCCGCGAATCCAGACCCAGATCCTCCCACAGATGATTAAACGCCAGCGCCGCCCCGGCGACGATCGGCGCCATCGGTTCGGCTCCCGGCGCCATCCACTCCGCCAGCCACCGCGCCAGCTGGCGGCGCTCTTCGTCGCGGGTGGCATTCAGCTCCGTCATCAGCCGGCGGCGGCTCAGCGCCTCGCTGTCCAGCGGCGTCGCCATCTCACCCAACCGCTGCTGCAGGGCCAGCCACGCCTCGACGCTCAGACCCATCCGCAGCGGAAAGCAGCCTTTTCCGGCGTGATACAGTTGCCACAGGCGGGTCAACCAGTCGACCGGCGCCATCAGGCGACCCCCTGACGCAGACGCGATGCCGCCAGGCTCTGTCGCCGCCGCTGCCACCAGGCGGGCAGCACCTCGGCGACCGACCGCCACGCGCCGTCCACCTGCGGCTCAATGCCCTGTCGCTCGAGCTGTTGCCATGGCGTATGGCCGATACGCACGCAGAACACCGCTTTCACGTCGGCGAGCAGCGCGAGGAGCGCCGCCAGTCTGGCCTCGTTCTCCTGCGGTTCGCACTCCTCCGCGCCGCGGCAATATTTCGGCGTAAAGCGCTCGCCTACCAGCACCATGCCGGCGGCCGACAGGCTGTAGATCGAGAAGCGGTCGGCATGGCCAAAATGACAATCAATCACCTCGCCGCGGCTGGAGGCTACCGCCACCAGACAGGCGTCATCCGCCTCCGACTCTCCCCGGGTGGCGAGGCTGGCATGAAGTTCGGCGCGTTGGTGGAGGATGGGCAGCCAGTCGGGGAGGCTGTCCGGGTCCGGAAGCTGGGTAAACTGCTGGCTGCGATCTTCGCCCAGCATGCCGATGGCGTCGGCGCGGCACTGGTGGCAGTGGGTCATCTGCGGCATCGCTGCCCCGCACTGGCTGCGGATCGCGGCGAGCATCCCGGCGTCTGGCTCTGGCTGGCCGTTGAGGCCAAAGACCGTGCCGTGCTCCGGTCTGGCAATCAGCGGCATAATATTGTGAATAAACGCGCCGCTTTCCCGCAAACAACGGCTGACCTCGGCCATGCCGCTGTCGTTGATCCCCGGGATCAGCACCGAGTTTATCTTGACCAGCACCCCGGCGTTGGTTAGCCTGCGGACCCCCTCCAGCTGGCGGGCTATCAGGATCTCCCCGGCTTCCCGACCGCGGTAGCGTTCGCCGTCGAGCCACAGCCAGGCGTAGATTTGCCCGGCGATCTCGGCATCCAGAGTGTTGATGGTCACCGTAACGTGATCCACGCCGACCTCCAGCAGGCGATCCACCGCGTCGGGCAGCATCAGCCCGTTGGTCGACAGGCATAATTTCAGGTCCGGAAGCTGGTCGCGGACCAGCTCCAGGGTGCGGAAGGTGCGGGTCATATTGGCCAGCGGATCGCCGGGCCCGGCAATGCCAACCACCGACAGCTGCGGGATGGCCTGGGCCACCTGGCGCACTTTCAGCACCGCCTGCTCGGGGGTCAGCAGCGTCGAAGACACCCCGGGGCGGGATTCATTGCTGCAGTCGAATTTACGGTTGCAGTAGTTGCACTGCAGATTGCAGGCCGGGGCGACCGGGAGATGCATCCGGGCGAAACGGTGGTGCCCGCTGCGGGAGTAGCAGGGGTGCGCGGCGACCTTGTCGGCCACCCGCGGCGCTAGCGCGCTGGCGTCCGCCGACTGACAGGCGTTGCCGCCGGAAAAAGAAGAGCAGGAAGTCATGGTCGTACCTTCTTGGTTGGGCGATACCTTCCTGCTGCAAAGGGCATACCAGAGAGGTTTTTTTTATCTTTCTGAAAAGAAAGGTGTTATTCCGCATCCCTGCGGCAAAATATTGTCGTGTTCCCGCCGCACGGGCGACAATGTCCTGAACCTGACACCGCGGCCTACAGACGCGGCAGGGTGATATCCATGATCTGGATCCGGTAGGCGACCTGGCGCGGCGTCATCCCCAGCAGCCGCGCCGCCTTGGCCTGCACCCAGCCGGCTTTTTCCAGCGCGGCGATCAGCCGCTGGCGTTCATCCAGGCTGTTGTCCAGCCAGCTGTCTTCCGCTGGCCCGCTGGCGGGCAGGGCTTTGGCCGGACGTTCCTGGTGGGTGAAGAGGATCACGTCGCGATCGATCAGGCCGCTCTCGGACATCACCGCCGATCGTTCGAGGCAGTTCTCCAGTTCGCGGACGTTGCCCGGCCAGCTGTACTCCATCAGCAGGCGGATCGCCCCCTCGCTGATCCGCAGCGTGCGCCCCTGATGCTGGCCAATTTTGCGCACCAGAAAGTGCGCCAGCTCGGCGATGTCCTCCTGACGCTCGCGCAGCGGGGGCAGGGCGATGGGCATCACGTTCAGGCGATAGTAAAGATCCTCGCGGAAGTGGCCCAGCCGGACCTCCTCCTCCAGGTGGCGGTTGGTGGCAGCGATGATGCGGACATTCACCCGCAGGGTCTCATCGCCGCCGACCCGCTCCATCTCCCCCTCCTGGAGGATGCGCAGCAGCTTAGCCTGGAATGAGGCGCTGCTTTCGCCAATCTCGTCGAGAAACAGGGTGCCGCCATCCGCCAGCTCAAAACGCCCCTTACGCTGGCGCACCGCCCCGGTAAAGGCGCCTTTTTCATGGCCGAACAGTTCGCTTTCCAGCAGGTTGTCCGGCAGCGCCGCGCAGTTAAATTTGACGAAGGCGGCGCCAGCCCGCGGCGAATGGTGGTGGATGGCATTGGCGATCAGCTCCTTCCCGGTGCCGCTTTCGCCGCGCACCAGCACGGTGGTGTCCCAGCGCGAAACCTGGCGGATCACCTCCACGATCTGGCGCATCGCCGGGCTCTTGCCGACCATATTGTCAAGGCCCACCCCGCGCGACGACGAGCAGGCCGGCGGCCGTTCCACCTTCGGCGGCTGGCGGCCCGGCAGGGTGGCGGAGGCCGGGAGGATCATCAACCGGATGGTCTGGGCGATGAGGTTGGCGACGGTTTCGAGAAAGCGGGTGCAGGCCGGCAGCCGCTCTTCCTGGCGCGCCATCGGCTGGGCCGCCAGCACTCCCATGGGCCGGGCGTTAGGCCCCATCAGCGGCACGGCGATAAACGGCAGGTCATAATCGTAGAGGCTCAGACGGTCGAGAAAACGCTGATCGTCGGCGACCCGCGGCAGCACCAGCGACTGCCCCTGGGCCAGCACCGTCCCCACCAGCCCCTCGCCGGGACGATAGCGGATCTGCGCGCTGCCGGGGAGGGGCTGCTGCTCGGTTTGCTGCAGCGCTTCGATACTGAGGATCTCCTGCTCGCTGTCGTACAGACAGATCATCCCATGCTGCATAAAGGCATCGTTGTGCAATACGCTGAGCACCTCCTGCAGCGTTTTGCTGGCCTCGGTGGCGCGGCTCAGCACCACGCTTATCCGCTGCATGGCGGTGAACTGCTGAGAGAGGTCGAAGCGTCTGACGGTGGTGTCCGGGTCGGATTCGGGGATCATGCTTCACCTCCGCTCAGGGTGTTAAACAACGGGAAACGCAGAGTCAGGCAGGTGCCGCCCTGCGGCCGGGAAGCCAGCTCGATGGCCCCGCGATGGTGCGCCACCAGGGTCTGGATCAGCCGCAGCTCCATGCCTTTGCCCGGCGAATTCAGCGCGTCGGGGGAGTGGGCGTAGCGCACCTGCAGCAGCGGTACGTTGTCGGTCAGGTACAGCGCCAGCCAGCCGTCGTTTTCCTCGGCATAGAGCTGCATCGCCAGCGGGACGGAAGGCAGCTCGGCGGCGAGCGCCAGGGTGCGGTCGAGCCACAGGCTTAAGCACGCCAGCAGCTGAGTGCGCTGGCCAAAGCCGATCAGATGTGGTGAGGCCATGTCCAGCTGTAGCCCCTCGGGATCGAAGCGGGTGCGGTAGAGGGCGCACAGGTCGTCGAAAAAGGGCTGCAGCGGCCAGACGGCGGGGCTTTCGAGTTCCAGCGACGGGCGACAGCGCTGGAGCCGGGCCATCGCCTCTTCCCCTTCTCGCCAGGCGGCCTCCAGCGCCACGTTGCCGCTGCTCTCGCCGTTCAGCCGACGGGCCGCCGCCAGCATGTTAATCGGGCAGTTCAGCTGGATCAGCGCGGCGTCCAGCGACTCGCGGATCGCCGCCAGCAGCTTGCCGGCGGTCATTTGCTGCTTCAGCCGGTCGAGGCGGCCCTGCTCCTGCTGCTGGCGCTGCTGGGTACAGTCGGCGATCACCACCAGGCTTCGCGCCAGGGCGCTGTCGATAAAGTAGCGGCTGGCCTCTTCGCTGACGCCGGGCAGCGGCCAGCAGGTCACCGACAGCCAGCGCGCGGCCCCGCGGATCGCCACCGGCAGGATCTGTTCCACGCCGGGCGTCATTCGGCCAGGGGAGACCTGCAGCTCGGTGAGCAGCTCCCGGCCGCCGCAGTCGGCGCAGAAGGTTTTATAGGCGAGGTTGTCCATCACCACCCGATCCTGCTCGTCCACCACCACCACGGCGGCGGGAATATTATTCAGCACCGCCTCCATCAGGGTCATATGGTTGCGCAGCCGCTGCTCCAGGGTATAGCTGACGCTGATATCCCGCTGCATCGCCAGATAGTGCTCCAGTTCCCCCTGCGGACTGAGCACCGGAGTGATGTCAATCTCCACCAGGTACAGGCCGCCGTCACGCCGCTGGTTAATCAACTGGCCGCGCCACGGCTGACGCTGGAGCAGGGTGTGCCACATCTCCTGATAGATCTCGCGCGGCGTCTGGCTGCTGGCCAGCAGGCGCGGGTTCTGATTTAACAATTGCGCCAGCGAATAGCCGGTCTGGCGGCAAAACGCCGGGTTGGCGTAGATGATCCTGGCGCTGGCGTCGGTGAGGGAGATCGCCACCGAGGCCTGTTCCACCATAGTAAAAAACAGCCCCGGATGTTGTTGAGTCAGCGCGCCGGCGATGGCTTCCGGCGCGGCGTTATCGAGCATCATATTCAGGGTCATCGCAAACTCCTGTGTCGCAGTTATGACAAATTGTCCGACACCCTGCGCGGATCGCGGCGGGCTGAGCCGAACCCGGATAACCATGCAAACTGTGCGCCCTTATCGAAACGACCGAACGAAACATTGATCCGACAGGGGGAAAATCCGCTGATTTTTACCTTTCGGCCCGCCGGGGCCGCCTTTCGCGGGCGCTGCTGCGGCGGGAAGCGATCCTGATGGGGCAGGGATGGGCCGTCACGGTGCAGGGCAACCTGGCACAGCCTTCGCAATACCCCTGCGGTTATCCCTATTTCCGACACCATTCCGACAGGAGCGTACTATGGCGAACATTGGCATTTTCTTTGGCACCGATACCGGTAAAACCCGCAAAATCGCGAAAATGATCCACAAGCAATTAGGGGAGGCCGCCGCCGCCCCGGTCAATATTAACCGCGCCACGCTGGCGGACCTGCTGGCCTACCCGGCGCTGCTGCTGGGCACGCCGACGCTTGGCGACGGCCAGCTGCCGGGCCTTGAGGCCGGGGGCGAGAGCGAGTCGTGGGCGGAATTTCTTCAGACCCTCGGCGACGTCAGCCTGCAGGGGAAAACGGTGGCGCTGTTTGGCCTCGGCGATCAGCGCGGCTATCCCGATAACTTCGCCAGCGGGCTGCGGCCGCTGTACGACGCCCTGCGCGCCCGCGGGGCGACGATGATCGGCAGCTGGCCGAACGAGGGGTATGAGTTCAGCGCCTCATCGGCGCTGGAGGGGGAGCGGTTTGTCGGGCTGGTGCTGGACCAGGATAACCAGTTCGACGAAACCGAAACGCGCCTGGCGACCTGGCTTGAGGAGATTAAACCGCATCTGCTGTAGGCGATGGCGGGTAGCCTGTCGGCTACCCGCACAGCCCCGGCTGGCGCGCTAACATCTCAGCCAGCCACTGGCGCTGGTGGCGGCGCTGGCTCTGTTGACTGAGGTAATCGCGGGCGCTTTCCAGCGCCTGCTCAGGCGTCATCGGCGCGGCGGGGCGGATGGCTTCGCACCATACCAGGTGCCAGCCCAGCTCGCTGGCCACCGGCGCGCTCAGCGCGTTTTCCGTCAGCGCAAACAGGGCCTCCTCCAGCTGCGGATAAAGCAGCCCCCGGCCGATCCACCCCAGCAGTCCGCCGTCGAGGGCGCTCGGACAGTGGGAGTGTCGCTGGGCCAGCGGCGCAAACGCCTCGCGGGAGGCCGCGATTTGCCCATGAAGCGCCTGGATGCGCGAGTAAACCGCCTGCTCATCGCCATCGACGGTGAGCAGCAGATGGCGGGTCAGGCGCTGTTCCGGGCGGATAAACTGCGCCTGATGCCGCAGATACCAGGCCTGCACCGTGGCGGGATCCGGCTGCGGCGCCTGGCTGGCAATCCCGGCGAAGGCGGTTTCCAGCCGGGCATAATGCAGGACGATCGCCGCCCGCTCCGGCGGCGTAAACCCGCCCTCATCCAGCCAGGCGCCCAGCGAAGCGGCGAGGCCTTCCCGTAGCGCGGCGGGGATCGCCTCCGCCGCGACCTGGGCGACCAGCGCCTGCTCCACGCTGGCCTGACGCTGCCAGGCCGCCTCGAAGGCCTCCCGGTCCGCCGCGGCGATGGCCGCCGGTTCGCAGTTCCAGCGGCTCTGCGCCAGCCGCCGCCGGCCAAATCGTTGCCATGGCTGCATTATTCTTCCTCCTCTGCCAGGGCCAGTGCGGTCACCGGCACCTGGAACCAGCGGCCGCCGAAGTCGACGATATAGCCGTCGCCGCGCTCGCCCCGATCGGTGGCTTCAATGCGCCCCTGCTGACCGACGTTGACCACCACTTCGCCCTGCAACGTCAGCGCCGTCTGGCAGGTGACGTTATCGCCATACTGCAGATTCCCCGCCAGCCAGGGCCGATCGCCGGCAATCAGCTCCTGTTCGCGGCAGCCGACAACCCGGTCACTGTCCGGGAAGTGGATCTGGTAGATGATCTGGTCCTGCAAGAACACCCCCCAGTCGCGGACATAGCCGATGCTGCCCCGGCGCACCAGCAGGGCGCCGGATGGCAGGCCCGCATAGGTGCCATCGTTGCGGATGGCGCGCACGACGCGGACCGCTTCGCTAAAGGTGAATGTGGGTCTCATGGCCTGTTCTCCTCGAACTGTTGCTGATAACTCTCCGCCAGCAGCCGGCGCGCCAGCAGCCAGTGCGCGCGCGGGTTCTCCTCCAGCTGGTTGAGCAGAGGCACTTCCGCCTTCAGCTTACGGTGAAAGGCGGCCAGCACCGGCAGGCTGCAATGGGCCAGACGCTCGGGCTGGTAGGGAACGGCGAAAAACTGAAAGAAGGCGTCGGCGGAGCGCAGGTCGTCTACGCCGGGGATCTGATAAAACCACTCCATGCTTACCCCCTGGCCTGCAGCGTTTCGGCGCCGCAGAGCGCGTGAAAGATTGCCGCCAGCTCATCATCCCGCGGGCTGCGTTTACCGGTTTCCGCAAAGTGGCGGAGCGCGGGCAGCAGCTGGTCAATTTGCGCTGACGTCAGGTGATAGCCCATCCGGTCGAAGACGCCGTTAACCGCCTGGCGACCAGAGTGTTTGCCCAGCACCAGCCGATAGCCGCGGCCCAGCAGGGCGGGGTCGATCGCCTGATAGCTCTCGCTGTCGCGCAGCAGCGCCGCAACGTGCACGCCGGATTCGTGGGTAAAGACCAGCTCACCCACCAGCGGCTGCTGGGGATCCACCGGGCGGCGGGTGGCGAGGGCCACCTGTTCGCACAGCGCCGGCAGGGCGGTGAAACGCACCCCGGTCTCGACGCCCAGGCAGCGCTCCAGCCCGAGCGCCACGGTCTCCAGCGCCGCGTTGCCCGCGCGTTCGCCCAGGCCCAGCACGGTGGTGTTCACGCTGGTGGCCCCGGCGCGGACCGCCGCCAGGGTGTTGGCGGTAGCCAGGCCCAGATCGTTATGGGCGTGCATCTCGAGTTCGCCGGGCCAGACGCGGCGCAGGGCGGCGATCTGCGCCGCGGTAGTGAACGGGTCGAGGATACCGAGGGTATCGGCATAGCGCAGACGGGTGGCTCCCGCCTCGCCGGCCTGCCGGGCAATGTCCTGCAGCGTCGCGTCGCTGGCTCGCGAGGCGTCCTCACAGCCAATGCAGACCTTCAGGCCAAGGGTGTGGGCGAGGTGGATCAGGGCCGCCAGCCGCTCCAGCAGCAGCGGTAAGCTCTCGCGCAGTTTGTACTGCCGCAGCTTGTCGGAGGCGGGAATGGAGATATCCACCCAGTCCATGCCCAGCTCGGCGCTCTGGCGAATTTCGCCGGCCTGCATTCGGCACCAGGTCATCAGCGTGGCGCCCGGGAGCTGACGGCGCACCAGCCGGATACGGGCGCACTCCTCCTCGCCCATCGCCGGGGTGCCGACCTCCAGCGCCTCGATCCCCGCCGCGTACAGCGCCTCGGCGATGGCGATTTTTTCGCTGGCCTGGAAGGCCACGCCGGGACTCTGTTCGCCATCGCGCAGGGTGGTGTCATTGATCAGTACGCGTCCCATTTTCGTCTCTCCGTCTTAACCGTAGACCGGCGTGAAGGCGCCATCCTGCAGGTGCGGCTGGCCGTTCCGCCAGTAGGGCGACAGGGCGCGCAGCCGGTCGATAATGGGCGGCAGGGCGGCGATGACGTAGTCGATCTCTTTTTCCCGGGTATAGCGCGAGAGGGAGAAGCGAACGGTGCCGTGGGCCGCGGTGTAGGGGATATTCATCGCCCGCATGACGTGCGACGGCTCCAGCGAGCCGGAGGTGCAGGCGCTGCCGCTGGAGGCGGCGATCCCGGCCTGATTCATCAGCAGCAGGATCGCCTCGCCTTCAATGCACTCGAAGGCCAGATTAAGCGTGCCGGGCACCCGCGGCTGGCTGCCGCCCATCACCGTTACCGCCGGGATAGTGGCCTGGAGATGGTGTGCAAGGCGATCGCGCAGCTGGCTAATCTGCGCCATGCCCGGGAGATGGACCTGCGCCAGCTCGCTGGCGGCGCCCATCCCGACAATGCCGCTGATATTTTCCGTACCGGCCCGCCGGCCATGCGCCTGGTGGCCGCCGCGCAGCAGCGGGCGAAACCGCGTTCCCCGCCGCAGCCAGAGGCAGCCCACCCCTTTGGGGCCGTGGAATTTATGCGCCGAGCAGGAGAGCATATCGATCCGCGTCTGGCTGAGCGCCATCGGGATTTTGCCCACCACCTGCACGGCGTCGCAGTGAAACAGCGCGCCCTGCTCATGGGCCAGCTCCGCCAGCTCGGGCACCGGGAACATGACGCCGGTTTCGTTATTGGCCCACATAATGCTGACCAGCGCCACGCGCGGGCTAAGCGCCGCCCGAAACTGCGCCATATCGAGGGCCCCCTGCCGATCCACGGCGATACGGTGGATCAGGTATCCCTGGCGCTCCAGCTGTTCGCACACCGCCAGGGTGGCGGGATGTTCGACCACGCTGGTGATGATCTCGCGCCGCTCCGGCATCAGGGCCACCGCCGAGGCGATGGCGGTGGTGGTGGCCTCGGTGGCGCAGGAGGTAAAGATGATCTCGCTGGGGTAGTCGGCTCCGAGCAGGGCGGCCACCTGTTGGTGCGCCCGTTCAAGGGCGGCCTGCGCCGGCAGACCAAAATCGTGTATCGACGAAGGGTTGCCGTAAAAGTCGGTCAAAAAGGGCATCATCGCGTCGAGAACCATCGGGTCGAGACGGGTGGTGGCGTTGTTATCGAGATAAACAGGTTTCATCGTATCCCCCTTGGGTTAGTTAACCGCGGCCGGGGCCGCCACCACGTCCATGTAACTTCCGGTACGCTCCATCAGCTTCTGCTGCAGCCAGGCGAGGGTCATGTCGGTCATCATGCAGCCGCTGCAGCTGCCGGAGAGGCTGACGGTCACCTGGCGCGGGGTGACGCTCACCAGCGTCATGTCGCCGCCGTCGGCCTGAATGTGCGGGCGCAGCTCGTTGATGGTATCGACCACGCTTTGCCAGTGTGCATCCTGGGTCGTCTCCGCCGGCAGGGGGGCGGGCGGCTGTTGGGCGAGGATCGCCGCCAGCGCCAGCTCAATTTTTTCATGGCAGGCGGTACAGCCCCCGCCGGCCTTGGTGTAGTTGATCACTTCCTCGAGGGTGGTCAGGCCGTTGTTCACCACGGCCCGGCGAATATGCCCTTCGTCGACGCCGAAGCATTTACAGATCAGCTTGCCCTCCTCATGCTCCTCCTCAAGGCTTTCGCCGCGAAAATGGGCGATGGCCGCACGCAGCGCCTCCTGGCCCATCACCGAGCAGTGCATTTTCTCCGGCGGCAGACCGTCGAGGTAGTCGGCGATCTGCTGGTTGGTGATCTGCCCGGCTTCGGTCAGGGTGTGGCCGATAATCAGCTCCGTCAGCGCGGAAGAGGAGGCGATGGCGCTGCCGCAGCCGAAGGTCTGGAAGCCGGCCTCCTCGATGATCTCGGTCTGCGGATCAACCCGCAGCATCAGGCGCAGCGCATCGCCGCAGCTTAATGAACCCACATCGCCCACCGCGTTGGCGTTGTCGACCACGCGCGCGTTGCGGGGATGAAAAAAATGGTCTTTCACTTTCTCGGAGTAGTTCCACATGCTGTCAGCTCCAGGGATGATGACGAAAACGCCGGGGCGCGGTGCACCGCGGACTGGCGGTGGTACTGTTCCCCAAGCAATTGCAGTACCAACGCATAAAAACCTTATTTATTAATTATCTGGCTGAATCAGCTCCCCCGACAGAGCCGACACTGTTGTGGCGTTTTGTGGGCTTTGTCGCATAAACGACAGGCTCAGGGCTGCGGGTCGGGCTCCTCCCGCCATGTCTGCTCCTCCAGCAGGCGGTTAAAGCGCTGCGGGTCACGTTGCCGCGCGCTGCGGCGCTGCGCTTTTTCATACCAGGAGAGCTGGATCTCCTGCAGTAAGCCGAGGATGGTGGTCTGGTCGGGAACCCGTTCGGCGCGGACGCCCACCTGCAGCAGCTGGCGAAAAACCGCCTCGCCAATCGCCACGCAGAACAGGGTGACGCAATCCTCCAGGGCGTGGATGCGCTCGGCTATCTTCTCGGTTTGATGGCCGCTGACGACCGGGAACTCCACCACCCGCAGCAGGGTGACTCGATCCGCCTTGACGCCGTAGACCACCAGCCGCGGCGTGGCGCCAAAATGCTGATCGACGTGGCGGTAATCGGAGCTGGCGAAGGCGACTTTCATCGACCACTCGTCGGCGTGGACCATCTCAAACTGTCGGTTAATGGGCGGCATAAGCGTCTCCTGAAGCCGGCTGGGGGTCGGCGCTCTGGCGAAGCGGCGAGCGGTAGAGGGCGGTGTGGTGATGGCGGTCGCGCAGCAGATTGGCCAGCTCAAACAGCGTGTCGCGCATGCCGGGGTACCCCTGGCGGACCCGGCGAAACTCGCCGAGCCGGTCGAAGATGGGAAAGCCGACGCGGATCAGCGGCAGGGCAAACTGCTCCGCCAGATCGCGGGCGTGCGAGTTAGCCACCAGCAGATCGGCGGGTTGGTGGCTCAGCAACTGCTGGAGATCCTCAAGATCCCCCGGCACCACCTGCTCGACCGGCAGCTGGCGCAGGCTGGGGTGGCTGGTGGGGGCGACCAGCGGGCCGGGCTGGATCCCCTGGCTGCGGGCGAAATCACACCATGCCGCCAGCAGGTCGCCCTCCGCGGCCATCGCCATGCGCTGGCCCTGCAGCCACATATGGCAGTCGATCATCGCATCCTGCAGCTGGCCGCGCTGGCGCTCAATCCAGGCCGGTACGCGGCGTCCGGACAGCTTCGCCAGCTGATGGATAAAGGTATCGCAGTGGTCGAGAGTCATCAGGTGCGGCAGGGCGATCACGTCCCCCCGGCTGCGCTGGCTCAGGAGGGATGCCGCCCGCTGCATTGACACGCCGATGGCGAAGCTGCCCAGACTCTGGCCCATCTGCGCAATCTGGCGCAGCGAGGCGCCGCCCTGGGTCAGGGGCGTAAAATCCCCCTGACCGAGGTGGCCATCCATCGACAGCGAGAGGTCCGGCAGGACCACCGGCTGCAGGCCAAAGGCCTCCACGCAGCGGCTCAGCCATTCGATATCCCCTGGCGAACAGAGGTGGCTGACCAGCAGGTTGACCCGCCGGGGGCGCTGCCCCGGCCGCGGCGTCGGCGCCACCCACTGCTCGATGATGCTCTCGATCACCGCGCTGTAGCCGTTTTCCATAGAGCCAAAAAAATCCGGGGTGTTGACGGTGAGGATCGCCACCCCGTTATGGCGGGGATGCGCCTCGCGAAACTGGCGCACCACCCGGGCGATATCGCTGCCCTGCGCTTCCGCCAGACCGGTGCTGAGCAGCACGATGGCCTGCGGACTGTGGCGCTGGCAGAGGGTGTCGAGCGCGGTGAAGATATTGCCGTCGGCCCCCATGATCGTGGCGGTCGGATCCATGGCCGTCGACTGCAGCGGCACCGGGTCATGGAAATGCTGAATAAAGAAAACTTTGGCGAAGGCGCTGCAGCCCTGGGCGCCGTGGACCAGCGGGATGGCCTGGGCCAGCCCGAGGCTGGCGAGGATCGCCCCGAGCGGTTGCCCGGTTTTAATCGGGCTCACCGCCAGCGGTTTTTCGCTACGGATAAGGTCTGCCATGGTGTTCTCCTAGCGCCACGGGGCGCGGGCATGCGTTTGCGGCCAGACGGGGCTGGCGAGGGTCAGACAAAGCTGGCGGGCGAGGGTGATGATGCCCTGGTAGCCAGCGTAGGCGTGCTCCCGCTCCTGATTGATATCGAGAAACGGCAGCCGGGCTTTCCAGGCGGTGTACATATTGCGTCCGCCGGCGATCATCAGATCCGCCTGATAGCGGTACACCACGTCGAGCAGGGTGCGGGCGTTGCCCTCCTCAAGCATCACCGCCTCGTCGCCCATCAGCTCCCGGATCCGCTGTTTATCCTCCTCGGTGGATTTCCGCGTGCCGGTGGCCACCACGGTCATGCCGAGATCCTGCAGGGCCGAGACCACCGACCAGGATTTCACGCCGCCGGTGTAGAGCAGCACCTTGCGCCCGCGGAGCTGCTCGCGCCACTGCGCCAGCGCCTGCTCCGCCGCTCGCTCCTCGCGGGCGATCAGCGCCTCGGTGCGGCGGCACAGGTCGTCATCCCCCAGCAGCGCCGCCAGCTGGCGCAGGGCGTCGGAGGTGGCGCGGATCCCGTAGAAGCTGCCTTCAAACCACGGCGTGCCGTAGCGCAGCTCCAGCCCCCGGGCGACGTTGATCAGCGCCCGCGAGCAGACCAGCATATTGGCCTGCGCCCGGTGCAGGGTCTGGATCTCGGCAAAGCGGCCGTCGCCGGAGAGGCTGCCGAGGACGCGGATCCCCAGCTCGTCGAGCAGCGGCTGGACCTGCCAGAACTCGCCGGCGATATTGAATTCGCCAATCAGGCCGATATCGTGGCGCTGGGCCGGGGCAAAGGGCGTGTTGTCCGGCCACGGGGCGGGTTCGCGCTGGCCAATCACCTGCCTGAGCATCACGTCGCCCGCCATCCGGTTGCCAAGATTTTTGCTGCCGTAGAAGCCGGCGGCGTCAATGGCGATGACCGGGACGCCGGTGGCGGTCTGCGCGGCCTGGCATACCGCTTCGATGTCATCGCCCTCCATCGCCGGTACGCAGGTGTTGTAGATAAAGACCGCCGCCGGGCGATAGCGGTCGACGATGTGACGCACGGCGTGGAACAGACGGCGTTCGCCGCGGCCCATAATCACATCCTGTTCGTTGAGATCGGTGGTAAAGCCGAGCCGGTTGAGGGCCGGGCCGGCGCTGACGCTGCCACGGTTATCCCACGAGCTGCCCGCGCAGCCGATGGGGCCGTGCACCAGGTGCGCGACGTCGGCGATGGGCAGGAGCGTTATCTGCGCGCCGTCGAAGGCGCAGCCGCCGGCGGTGGCGCCGGGCTTAGGGGCGCTGCAGCCGGATTTTTGCTTCTGGTTGTGCTCGCAGGCGGGTTCGTCCAGCAGCGCCAGAATTTCCTTTCCCTTCATAGTGACCTCGTTGACGGTGGGAGACCAGGGAGGTGATGCAATTTGCGCTCCAGGGAGAGGGGGATTGATTTTTAAGGAAAAAGGGTTGTGGGTTTTGCGACAAAGGCAACAATCGGACAAGGGGGGCATGATTTATCGCGCTGATAACTGGATTTACCGCGACAGTATTGCTGCAGACTGGTGAATGGCGGGAAAGGTCGATAAGGTGGACTATTCCGTTCACCGACCTTCCTCTCTATTTCATCGCGCCCTCTGCGGGTGAACGGCATGGGGGGCGTTTCGCCCGCCCCCCATGACCCCCCGCATGGCGCTGAAAATTGCCGCTGCGCGGTCCGCTCCACTCCGGCTTCATCTGGCGGAACGGGCGGACTCGACATCCCTGTCTCGACCGCCCTCTGGCCGCCGTCCTGGCGGCCAGTCCTGGATGCGCGCCTGCGTTCTCGCCAATTTTCCTGATGCGCCCAACCCCCCGCTGTTACTTTTGTCCCTGTCCTGCGGCACTTGTCTTGCTGAAAGAAAGGATGCCCCTGCGGGGGCAAAAAAAGGCCCGCGGGGTCGGCGGGCAACAAGCACAACACAACGATTAAAAAACACGTTCCTCCAGAGGGTTATCCCGGTTGAGGCGCTTCGCCAGCCACGGCGGCAGCCGACCGGCCAGCATCGCGCTCACCGCGGCGCACTGCGCCTGAATCGTCGTGCCCGGTGGCGCTTTCATCGGATGGATCTGATGGCGGATCAACCTCGCGGCGGCAGGCCCGCCAATCTCCTGACAAAACAGCAGATGGCAATCCTCCAGTAGCCTGGCGCGCATCTCGCTGGCGTCAGACGCCGCCGAAGGGGAGGCATAGCGGCGCAGATCTGCCAGCCAGCCGCCCTGGTCATCGAAGGCATAGATAAAAAACAGCCGATTCTGGCCAAAATGACCATTGATGGCCAGGCCATCCTGCGAGCAAAAAGCGACCCGCAGCTGCGGCGTTCGCTGAGAGTGGCGGGCGATGCGCAAATGGCCGGGCAGCGCCCCCTGCAGGCAGGCGATGACCCGCGCCCAGCGGGCCGGGGACATCACCGCCGTCGCCGAAGGAAAGCTGGCGGCCAGCTGGGGCTGCGTCAGGGTGGTTAAGCGTGCCGGGGTCAAGGTCTCGCCGCACTCCTGCGCCAGCCAGTCGACGACTTGCACCGGCTGCAGCTCCGGCAGCGTCTGGAACAGCGCCAGCAGACGCCAGAAAAGGGTATCGTTATCGGACATTTCCAGCTCCTTATAGCAGCGTGCTGCGGGTGGCGCGCAGGCTTATCGGGAAGACTGGTCGCCCCGGCTGCGGATTGACGTAGTAGCGACGTCCCCCTTCAAGGGCAATCGCGCCGCCCCAGCGGTCGGTCTCGTCATGTTCGACCTGGAGCACCCGAGCCTCCAGATCCTGTTTGGCGATATAGGCATACAGCGCCTCGCCGCGCTCACGGAAAATCACGATGGGCATACTCCCTCCTGGCCCCGCCTGCGGCGGGGCGCCTGATGGTTAACGAACGAGGTCGAAGCTGTAATCGGTTTTGCCCAGCTGGCTGGTGTTGTGGTCCAGTTTTTCCAGCACGGCGTTCACCAGCGTCGTGACGATGTTCATCGCGCCTTCATAGCCCCAGGTGGTCTGGCGGTGCAGATGATGACGGTCGAACAGCGGAAAGCCGAGACGGATCAGCGGCACTTCGAAGGCTTCGCCCTTCGCCAGAGTATCGCGCTGGATAAACTTGCCGTAGGAGTTACCGATCATAAAGTCCGGCTGGCGGGTGAACATCAGCGACCGGAAGTGCCACAGGTCGCAGTTGATGAACACTTCGCTGTCCTGGCCGTACGGCGAGGCATCGAGCATTTTCTTCATCGCTTTTTGCCAGCGTTTATTGGCGTTATGGCTGAGGATCACCGTCGGCTCGCAGCCCAGCTCCAGCAGGAAGCGCGTCAGGCCCATCACGAAATCCGGATCGCCATAGAGGCCGAATTTTTTGCCGTGCAGCCAGGTGTGGGAGTCCAGCATCATGTCCACCAGCCGGCCGCGCTCCAGGGTCAGGGCGTCGGCGATCGGTTTGCCGGTTAGCTGACTAACGGTCATGAGCAGCGCGTCGGTAGCGGCCAGACCCAACGGAACGGCCACCTCCGTCGCGGGCTGATTCCACATCTCCTGAACCACCTTTTTGCTTTTCACCAGCTGCCACGGCTGCAGCAGCAGGGTGTCAATGGCGTCCGGCGCGGTTTTGATCTCCTGCTGGCTGGTGCCGCCGGCGTACATCCGGTAATGGCCGTCGGCGGGGGTGTCGAGCACCTCGGATGGGTCGGAGAGCAGGCTGCACGGGACATCCATCTGCGCCATCATCCGCTTCAGCACGCGGAAGTTGCCGAGATAGGTCTCAAATCCGGTCACCAGATTGAGCTTTTGCTGTTTGCCCGGCTGCCCGGCGTAGTCAGCGGTAAAGGTCTTCGCGAACCCTTCGAACATATTGTCCCAGCCGGTGACATGGCTGCCGATAAAGCTGGGGGTATGGGCGTAAGGAATGGCGATGCTGTCGTCAACAAATCCCTCTTTTTTGGCGTTGGCGATAAACGCCTGCAGATCGTCGCCGATCACCTCGGCCATGCAGGTGGTGGAGACGGCGATAATCTCGGGTTTATACAACGCGCTGGCATTCTGCAGGCCCAGATTCATGTTGTTGTTGCCGCCGAACACCGCCGCGTCCTCGGTCATGGAGTCGGAGACGCAGGCCACCGGCTCTTTAAAATGGCGGTTAAAGTAGGTGCGAAAATAGGCGACGCAGCCCTGGGAGCCGTGCACGTAGGGCAGGGTACCGGCGAACCCCAGCGCGCAGAGTACGGCGCCGAGCGGCTGGCAGGCTTTGGCCGGGTCGACGGTCAGCGCCTCGCGCTGGAAGTTCAGCGCTTCATACTCGGCGGTGGTGGTCCAGGCAAACACCTCCTGGACGCGCTGTGCGTCGTGCGCCTCTTCAAGGCTCTTTTTGTTCTGGAACAGGGTCTGGTATTCATCCTGTTCAAACAGCGGATAACAGCTGTGAATTTTATCGATCGTTTGGCTCATGGTGTTCTCCTCCCGCGCCACAAATCGGTGGACTGACGGGATAGTGAAGGGGCAATCACGCAGACTTCAGCCACGGGGCAGTCAGTTCGTTCCACGCCGGATTGTTCAGGGTCATATCCATATCGCGGGCAAAGATGGCGAAGCCGTCATAGCCGTGATAGGGGCCGGAATAGTCCCAGGAGTGCATCTGGCGGAACGGCACCCCCATTTTCTGGAAGATATATTTCTCTTTGATCCCGGAGCCGATGAGGTCGGGCTTCAGCGCTTTGACGAAGGTCTCCAGCTCATAGCTGCTGGCATCGTCAAACAGCAGAGTGCCCTCTTTCAGGTCCGGCAGGGTGCGGTCGTAATCATCGTTATGGGCAAACTCGTAGCCGGCGGCGATGATCTCCATCCCGAGATCCTCATAGGCGCCGATGACGTGGCGCGGCCGCAGCCCCCCCATGTACAGCAGCACTTTGCGCCCCTCCAGCCGCGGGCGATATTTGGCGATGATGGCCGCCATCTGCCCCTCATATTTGGCGATCACCGCTTCCGCATTGGCGCGAATGGTGTCATCAAATTGATCGGCGATTTTGCGCAGTGATTCGGCGATTTTGGTCGGGCCGAAGAAGTTATATTCCATCCACGGGATCTGATGTTTCTCCTCCATATGGCGGGCGATATAGTTCATCGAGCGGTAGCAGTGGACGAGGTTGAGCTTAACGAACGGGGTGTTCTCCATCTCCACCAGGGTGCCGTCGCCGGACCACTGCGCCACTACGCGCAGCCCCATCTCTTCCAGCAGAATGCGCGAGGCCCAGGCGTCGCCGCCGATGTTGTAATCGCCAATGATGGCAACATCGTACGGGGTGCTGGCAAACGGCTGCCCTTCGCGATTGTTCAGCACCCAGTCGCGCACCACGTCGTTGGCGATATGGTGGCCCAGCGATTGCGAGACGCCGCGAAAGCCTTCGCAGCGCACCGGGATCACCGGTTTATCCAGCGCCTTGCTGCTGGCGTTGGCCACGGCGCTGATGTCATCGCCGATCAGGCCCACCGGGCACTCCGACTGGATAGTGATCCCTTTGGTCAGCGGGAACAGCAGCTCCATCTCTTCGATCAGTTTGCTCAGCTTTTTATCGCCGCCGAAGACAATATCGCGCTCCTGAAAATCAGAGGTGAAGTTCAGGGTGCCGAAGCTGTCGACACCGCTGACGCCGGTATAGTAGTTGCGCCGTCCGGCGCGCGAGTACTGGCCGCAGCCGATGGGGCCGTGCGAGATATGGGCCATGTCTTTGATTGGCCCAAACACCACCCCTTTCGAGCCCGCATAGGCGCAGCCGCGCACGGTCATCACCCCGGGCTGCGATTTACGGTTCGAGATAATGCACTTGCCGACGCTCTCCATCTGCGGATCGCTGATCATCATGTGCTTTCTGCGCTCTTTGCGCGCGGTTTCGGGAAACACCTCCAGGACTTCCTGGATGAGCGCAAGGTTACGTTCGCCTGTTGCGTTGGTCATGGTGAGGATCCTGTACTCAGGCCGCGTTTTCTTCAGCGGCGGTTTTACCAATGATGCTGGTGTCTTCTTCTTCCATGATGCCGAACTCCATCAGCAGCGACTCCAGCTCGTCCATGGTGCAGGGGGTCGGCACTACTTTTTTGGTGTTATTGACGATCTTCTGCGCCAGTTGACGATATTCGTTGGCCTGCTGACAGGTCGGGTCGTACTCGATCACCGTCATCCGGCGGATCTCCGCGCGCTGTACAATGTTGTCGCGGGGAACGAAGTGGATCATCTGGGTGCCAAGCTTCTCCGCCAGGGCGATGATCAGCTCATCTTCGCGGTCGGTTTTACGCGAGTTACAGATCAGGCCGCCGAGGCGTACCTTGCCGGATTTGGCGTACTTCACGATCCCTTTGGAGATATTGTTGGCGGCATACATCGCCATCATCTCGCCGGAGCAGACGATGTAGATCTCCTGGGCTTTGTTTTCGCGGATCGGCATAGCGAAGCCGCCGCAGACCACGTCGCCGAGGACGTCATAGAAGACGAAATCCAGATCTTCTTCATAGGCGCCTTCTTCTTCGAGGAAGTTGATGGCGGTGATCACCCCGCGTCCGGCACAGCCGACGCCTGGCTCCGGGCCGCCGGATTCGGCGCAACGGACATCGCCATAGCCGATTTGCAGCACGTCTTCGAGCTCCAGATCCTCGACCGAGCCCACTTCCGCCGCCATCTCCATGATGGTGTTCTGGGCTTTCGCATGGAGGATCAGACGGGTGGAGTCCGCCTTCGGATCGCAGCCGACGATCATCACTTTCTTACCCATCTCGGCGAGAGCCGCGACGAGATTCTGGGTGGTGGTGGATTTACCGATACCGCCTTTACCGTAGATAGCGCATTGACGCATGGTCATGGTGACTTCTCCTGTTGTTGAGTGTTTGCCAGCAGAGAAGTGCAGGGAACATACCAGCTGTGATTTTTTATTTAGGTGTTTGATAAATAAGTGTTTTTTTGTAAACCGGCCGCGCAGGGGGCCTGCGCAAACGGCACAATAACGCCACCAAATGTGCGAAACAGAACAATTTCCCGCCACCGGCCCGGCGCGGCGCTTTGTCGCCTGTTCAACAGCTTGTCGCGCCCTGTGTCTTATTCCCCGCAATTGCGCCGGACGGATCTGCGCCTTTCTTCCCTTAACCTGTTGAATTAATAAGCGACAGGCGGCAATTCGCGAGCTGGCACAGGCTGTGCTTGAAGAGGAAACAGGGTTTGCCGCGGGCTGTCGCGGTAAAGAGAACGCTCACCTTCGAGGATTGAACGATGTCCGGAAACATGAAAACAATGGATGGCAACGCGGCGGCGGCCTGGATCTCCTACGCCTTTACCGACGTGGCGGCCATCTATCCCATCACCCCCTCCACGCCGATGGCGGAAAATGTCGATGAATGGGCCGCTAAGGGGAAAAAGAACCTCTTTGGTCGACCGGTGCACCTGATGGAGATGCAGTCTGAAGCCGGTGCCGCCGGGGCGGTGCACGGCGCGCTGCAGGCGGGGGCGCTCACCACCACCTTCACCGCGTCGCAGGGGCTGCTGCTGATGATCCCCAATTTATACAAAATCGCCGGGGAGCTGCTGCCGGGCGTCTTTCACGTCAGCGCCCGGGCGCTGGCGACCAATTCGCTGAATATTTTTGGCGACCATCAGGACGTGATGGCGGTGCGCCAGACCGGCTGCGCCATGCTGGTGGAGAATAACGTTCAGCAGGTGATGGACCTGTCGGCGGTGGCGCATCTGGCGGCGATCGCCGGGCGGATACCGTTTATCAACTTCTTCGATGGCTTTCGTACTTCGCACGAAATACAGAAGATCGAGGTGCTGGCGTATGAGCAACTGGCGACGCTGCTGGACCGCCCGGCGCTGGAGCGCTTTCGTCGTCAGGCGCTGCACCCGGATCACCCGGTGATCCGCGGCACCGCGCAAAACCCGGATATCTACTTCCAGGAGCGGGAGGCCGGTAACCGCTTCTACCTCGCGCTGCCCGATCTGGTGGAAAGCTATATGGCGAAGATCACCGCGCTTACCGGGCGGGAATATCACCTGTTTAATTACCACGGCGCGCCGGACGCCGAGCGGGTGATTATCGCCATGGGCTCAGTGTGCGACACCGTCCAGGAGGTGGTGGAGACGCTCAATGCGGCGGGGGAGAAGGTGGGGCTGCTCAGCGTCCATCTCTATCGGCCGTTCTCGCTGGCGCACTTCTTCGCCCAACTGCCCGCCAGCGTGCAGCGCATTGCCGTCCTTGACCGCACCAAAGAGCCGGGGGCGCAGGCGGAACCGCTGTGCCTCGACGTCAAAAACGCCTTCTATCAGCGCGACGATGCGCCGCTGATCGTCGGCGGCCGCTACGCGCTCGGCGGTAAGGACGTGCTGCCCAACGATATCGCCGCGGTGTTTGATAACCTCAGGCAGCCGCTGCCGAAGGACGGCTTTACCCTGGGCATTGTCGATGATGTCACTTTTACCTCGCTGCCCGCCCGGCAGGAACCGCTGGCGGTCTCCCATGCCGGGATCACTGCCTGCAAATTCTGGGGCATGGGCTCGGATGGTACCGTCGGGGCGAACAAAAGCGCCATCAAGATCATCGGCGATAACACGCCGCTCTACGCTCAGGCCTACTTTTCCTACGACTCGAAAAAGTCCGGGGGGATCACCGTCTCACACCTGCGCTTTGGCGATCGGCCGATCACCTCGCCCTACCTGATCCACCGGGCCGATTTTATCGCCTGCTCTCAGCAATCCTATGTCGACCGCTACGACCTGCTGGAGGGGCTGAAGCCGGGGGGCACTTTTCTGCTCAACTGCAGCTGGTCCGAGGCGGAGCTGGAGCAGCACCTGCCGGTCAGCGTCCGGCGCTATCTGGCGCAGGAAAAGATCGACTTTTATACCCTCAACGCGGTGGACATCGCCCGCGAGCTGGGCCTCGGCGGGCGCTTTAACATGCTGATGCAGGCGGCGTTCTTTAAGCTGACGGCCATTATCGATCCGCAAACCGCGGCGGACTATCTCAAGCAGGCGGTGGAGAAAAGCTATGGCAGCAAAGGGGCGAGCGTCATTGAGATGAACCAGCGGGCTATCGAGCTGGGGATGGCGGCGCTGCGCCGGGTGACGGTTCCCGCCCACTGGGCGACCCTCGAGGCGCCGGCGCCGCAGGCGACAACCCTGATGCCGGACTTTATCCGCGATATTCTGCAGCCCATGAACCGCCAGCGCGGCGACCTGCTGCCGGTGAGCGCCTTCGCCGGGATGGAAGACGGCACCTTTCCCTCCGGCACCGCCGCCTGGGAGAAGCGCGGCATTGCCCTGGAGGTGCCGGTCTGGCAGCCCGACGGCTGCACCCAGTGTAACCAGTGCGCTTTCGTCTGCCCGCATGCGGCGATCCGCCCGGCGTTGCTGAGCGCTGAAGAGCAGGACGCGGCGCCCGCCGGGCTGCTGAGCAAACCGGCCCAGGGGGCCAAAGACTACCACTATCATCTGGCTATCTCGCCGCTGGACTGCTCCGGCTGCGGCAACTGTGTGGAGAGCTGCCCGTCGCGCGGCAAGGCGCTGCAGATGGTCTCCCTCGACAGCCAGCGCGCGATGGCCCCGGTCTGGGATTACGCCCTGGGGCTGGCGCCAAAAGACAACCCGTTTCGCAAAACGACGGTCAAAGGCAGCCAGTTCGAAACGCCGCTGCTGGAGTTTTCCGGCGCCTGTGCGGGCTGCGGCGAAACACCCTATGCCCGGCTGATCACCCAGCTGTTTGGCGACCGGATGCTGATCGCCAACGCCACGGGCTGTTCTTCGATTTGGGGCGCCAGCGCGCCTTCAATGCCCTATACCACCAACCACCGCGGCCACGGGCCGGCCTGGGCAAACTCGCTGTTCGAGGATAACGCCGAGTTCGGGCTTGGCATGATGCTTGGCGGCCAGGCGATCCGCCAACAGATCGCCGAGGAGATGACCCGCGCCCTGGCCCTGCCGGTCAGCGACGCGCTTTACGCCGCGATGCGGCAGTGGCTGGCGCAGCAGGATGAGGGGGAGGGGACCCGCGAACGCGCGGACCGCCTCAGTGCGTTGCTGGCGGCGGAAAAAGAGGGGGTTCCGCTGCTTGAGCAGCTCTGGCAGAACCGTGACTATTTCGTCCGGCGTTCGCAGTGGATCTTCGGCGGCGATGGCTGGGCCTACGATATCGGCTTCGGCGGCCTCGATCATGTGCTGGCCAGCGGGGAAGACGTCAATATTCTGGTGTTTGATACCGAGGTCTACTCCAACACCGGCGGCCAGTCGTCCAAGTCGACCCCGGTGGCGGCGATCGCCAAATTTGCCGCGCAGGGGAAACGCACGCGGAAAAAAGATCTCGGCATGATGGCGATGAGCTACGGCAATGTTTACGTCGCCCAGATCGCCATGGGCGCCGATAAAGATCAGACCCTGCGGGCCATCGCCGAGGCCGAGGCCTGGCCGGGACCGTCGCTGGTGATCGCCTACGCCGCCTGTATCAACCACGGTCTGAAAGCCGGGATGCGCTGCAGTCAGCGCGAGGCGAAGCGGGCGGTGGAGGCGGGATACTGGCACCTGTGGCGCTACCATCCGCAGCGCGAAGCCGAGGGCAAAACGCCGTTTATACTGGACTCCGAAGAGCCGGAAGAGAGCTTCCGCGACTTTTTGCTCGGCGAGGTGCGCTATGCCGCGCTGCACAAAACCACACCGGATCTGGCGGACGCCCTGTTCCAGCAAACGGAGGACGATGCCCGGGCCCGTTTCAGGCAGTATCAGCGGCTGGCGGGGGAGGAGTAGGCTGTCGGTTAGCGATTCACGGCTGCTGCATCACGTTCAGCAGCGTATCCAGCAGGCCGGGAAAACGGGCGTCCAGATCTTCCCGGCGCAGCGAAATCATATTCTCCCGTCCCTGAGGCCGCTGCCAGATCACACCGCTGTCGCGCAGGACGCGCCAGTGGTGGGTCATGGTGGACTTGGCCACCTCTTCCTGACGCAGGGCGTTGCAGCTCTGCTCGCTGCCGTCGGCCAGCGTGCGGATGATCTCCAGTCGCAGCGGGTTGCCGAGCGCGGAAAGGACATTTTCCAGGCGAATTTGTTCTCGTTCGGGGTGATTGGCGATCATAATAATCCTGTGTCGGCGGTGGCGCGGCGCATGGCGGTCGCAGCCCGTATCGGCGGCTGGCGGCTACTATACCCAAACTCCAGGTCTGATGCCACGCGCGCCGCCGCAACCTGACCAATCATAATAATAGTCAAAATAGTTCGAATATACTCGTACAATTGTACTATCATAAGCGGCAGTGAAATGAACTGCGGATCATTCCGACCGCAGACTGACAGTCAAAACGACTAAGGACGCATCATGCCCCGACCCATCCCCCTCGAACGTTATCGCAACATCGGTATCTCCGCGCATATCGATGCCGGTAAAACCACCACCACCGAGCGCATCCTGTTTTACACCGGGATGAGCCATAAGCTGGGTGAAGTACACGATGGCGCGGCAACCACCGACTGGATGGCCCAGGAGCAGGAGCGCGGGATCACCATTACCTCGGCGGCGGTGAGCTGCTTCTGGCCGGGTATGGACCGCAGCTTCGAGCCGCACCGGATCAATATCATCGACACCCCGGGGCACGTGGACTTCACCATTGAGGTGGAACGTTCCATGCGCGTGCTCGACGGCGCAGTGATGGTGTACGACTCTGTCGGCGGGGTGCAGCCCCAGTCGGAGACCGTCTGGCGCCAGGCGAATAAATACCATGTCCCGCGGCTGGCCTTCGTCAACAAGATGGACCGCCCCGGGGCGGATTTCTTTCGCGTGGTGCAGATGATGATCGACCGCCTGAAGGCCAACCCGGTGCCGATTGTCATCCCTATTGGCGCCGAAGAGCACTTCACCGGCGTCGTCGACCTGGTGAAAATGCGCGCCATCCTGTGGGATGACGCCACTCAGGGCATGACCTTCAGCTACGGGCCGGTCCCTGACGATCTGCTGGCGACTGCCCGCGAGTGGCGGGAGAAAATGGTCTCGGCGGCGGCGGAGGCCAGCGACGCGCTGATGGATAAATACCTCGAAACCGGCGAGCTGGACGAGGCGGAGATCGTCGCCGGTCTGCGCCAGCGCACGGTGAAGGGCGAAATCCAGGCGGTGCTCTGCGGGAGCGCCTTTAAAAACAAAGGCGTGCAGCGCATGCTCGACGCGGTGGTGGAGCTGATGCCGTCGCCGTTGGATATTCCGGCGATACAGGGCGTGGATGAGAAAGGCCAGCCGGCGGAACGCCATCCGAGCGACGAAGAGCCGCTGTCGGCGCTGGCGTTCAAACTGATGACCGACCCCTACGTCGGCCAGCTGACCTTTATCCGCGTCTACTCCGGGACGCTGAAGAAAGGCGATGCGGTGTGGAACCCGGTGAAGGGCAAGAAAGAGCGCATCGGACGTATCGTGCTGATGCAGGCCAACGATCGCCACGAAGTTGACGAACTGCACGCCGGGGATATCGCGGCCTGCGTTGGACTGAAGGATGTCACTACCGGCGATACGCTGTGCGATCCGGATGCGATCATTACCCTCGAACGGATGGAGTTTCCGGAGCCGGTGATTTCGCTGGCGATTGAGCCGAAGACCAAAGCGGACCAGGAGAAAATGGGCATCGCGCTGCAGCGGCTGGCGGCGGAAGATCCGTCGTTCCGTCTGCATACCGATGAAGAGTCCGGCCAGACGATTATCTCCGGCATGGGCGAGCTGCATCTGGAGATCATTGTCGACCGGATGAAGCGCGAGTTTGGCGTCGAGGCCAACATTGGTCGTCCGCAGGTCACCTACCGCGAAACCCTGCGCAAGAAAGTGACGGACGTGGAAGGCAAGTTTGTGCGCCAGTCCGGCGGTAAAGGGCAGTACGGGCACGTCGTGCTGACCCTGGAGCCGCTGGAGCCGGGCAGCGGATTCGTCTTCGAGGACGCCACCAAAGGCGGGGTAGTGCCGCGCGAGTACATCCCTTCCGTGGAGAAAGGGCTGCGCGAAGCGATGGGCACCGGCGTGCTGGCGGGCTATCCGGTGGTTGACGTGAAAGCGACCCTGACCTTCGGGTCGTACCACGACGTGGACTCCTCAGAGATGGCGTTCCGCATGGCGGCGATCTTTGGCTTCCGGGAAGGCGCGCGCAAAGCGGATCCGGTGATCCTTGAGCCGGTGATGCACGTCGAGGTGGAGACGCCGGAAGAGTACGCCGGGAATATTATGGGCGATCTCTCTTCCCGTCGCGGGATGGTGCAGGGGATGGAAGAGCGCTTCGGCAGCCAGATCATTCGCGCCGATGTGCCGCTGGCGGAGATGTTTGGTTATTCCACCACGCTGCGCTCGATGTCTCAGGGACGAGCAACCTACAACATGGAGTTCCACCACTACGCGGAAGCGCCGCGCAACGTAGCGGATGAAATCATCGCCAGCCGCGCGAAAAGTTAAGCCAGTCATCCCGGGTAGCGGCGACCGCCTTACCCGGGATACTCTGGTACCAGCGCCCAGGCCCGGTAAGGCGAAGCCGCCACCGGGCAAAAAGGTAAGCACGAACCGGGGATGCAATGCCCGGCGGCGCTGCGCTTGCGCGGGCCTACGGTCAGGCGTCCTCCCCGGTCATCGTTTGTAGCCCGGGTAAGGCGTTAGCCGCAACCCGGGCATATCTGCCAATCAGACAATATCCTGCGCGTACTGCCACAGCGCCTTCAGCTGCGCCAGCTTCTCTTTATCATCCGCATACTGCTGATACAGCATCTGCAGCTCATCGGCATAGGCCTGCAAAAACTCAGGCGTAAATACCTGACGACGGTGCTCTAACCAGCGCTGCTGCTCATGTTCATCGAGCGTGCCGGGGAAGTTGCGCGCCCGGTAGTTAAACAGCAGGCGTTCGATGCGCTTGTCGGCGAAGGTGATATCCAGCGCCGGCAGATTGCGCGGTTCGGTTTCCAGCACGATTTTCATCGCCGCGCGGTCGGCATCGCTAAAGAACCCATTGTAAAGCTGGGCGTCGACGTTTTCGGACGGCACGAACGGCTCGGCTTCGGCATACACCGCCACCACTTTCTCCCGCACCTGCGGATTCGCCCGCAGCAGCTGGGCATTCTCCAGACAGCGTTGAATAGAGATCCCCAGCCGGTCGGCATCCTGCGGGCGCAGGGTATTGGCCTGGGCCAGCACCGGACATTTGTTCAAATGCACCAGCTTAATCGGCGCCGCCGGCAGATCGCCAAGCTCGGCGCGCGGGGTGTAAAGCCGCTCGCGCAGGGCGTCGGCATCCAGTTCCAGCAGCGGCGCCATATCCCCCGCCAGATCGACCATGATCACCGCATTGCGGTTTTCCGGATGCCAGGCCAGGGGCGCCACCAGGCTGGTGTTGCCGCGCGCGGCGCCGAACATGCCGGAGACATGCACCAGCGGCTTCATTTGCGGCACGTCGATGAGCGTCGCCAGCTTGCGCTTATTGCGGTGGCTGTAGAGATAGTCAAACAGCCGCGGCTGCCGGGTTTTCACCAGCTTCGCCATGGCGATGGTGGCGTAAACGTCGGCCATCGCGTCATGGGCGTTCTGGTGTTCAATACCGTTGGCGACGGTCAGATGTTCAAGCCGGAAGCTCGGCAGACCCTCGTCATTCTCCGGCCAGACGATCCCTTCCGGACGCAGGGCATAGCAGGCGCGCATCACGTCGAGCAGATCCCAGCGCGAGTTATCGTGCTGCCAGCTCCAGGCATAAGGGTCATAGAAGTTGCGATAGAAGATATTCCGCGTCACTTCGTCGTCAAAGCGCACGTTGTTATAGCCGACGATGCAGGTCTGCGGCACCGTGAACAGATCGTGGATGCGGCGGGCAAACGCGGCCTCGTTATCCCCTTTGGCCAGCGCTTCCTGCGGGGTGATCCCGGTGATCATCACCGCCTGCGGCTGCGGCAGATAATCGTCAGCGGGCTTGCAGTAAAAGACCTCGGGCTCGCCGAGCACGTTTAACTCCGCGTCGGTGCGGATGGCGGCGAACTGCGCCGGCCGGTCGAGGGAAGGGCTGGTGCCGAAGGTTTCATAATCGTGGAATAAAAATCCGGGCTGGTTGACGCTATCTTGCATAGTCTGTTCATTATCCGTGGTGGCGTGCGACCGGTATGGTAAACGATTTGCCCGGTCATCAGAAGGGTAACGGCAAGCAACTTCCTCTGCTGTGTCATATTTTCTTGCAATTAAACCCTGATATGAAACGCGAAGTTCCGTAAAAAGGACGGCGGATCTGTAAATCTAGAGGATATGCCGTTGAAAGGCCGTTTGTTTATTGCTGTATCTTTGCTCGCTTCGAGCGTTTCCTGCGCATTTGCCGTCGACTTACCTGCTACGGTCGCGCCGCCTTCCATTCAGGCTGGCTCCTGGGTGCTGATGGATTACACCACCGGTCAGGTGCTGACCGCGGGTAACGAACATCAGCAGCGTAATCCTGCCAGCCTGACCAAACTGATGACCGGCTACGTGGTCGATCGCGCCATCGACAGCCATCGTATCACCTTTGACGATATCGTCACCGTAGGTAAAGACGCCTGGGCGAAGGGCAACCCGGTGTTCGACGGGTCATCCCTGATGTTCTTAAAGCCAGGGGACCGCGTCAGCGTCCGCGACCTCAGCCGCGGGCTGATTGTCGACTCCGGCAACGACGCCTGCGTCGCGCTGGCCGACTATGTCGCCGGCGGCCAGCCGCAGTTTGTCGCCCTGATGAATCAGTATGTCGAAAAACTGCATCTGCAGGACACCCATTTCGAAACCGTCCACGGCCTTGATGCCCCGGGCCAGCACAGTTCGGCCTATGATCTGGCGGTGCTGTCGCGGGCGATTATCCATGGCGAGCCTGACGTCTACCACATGTACAGCCAGAAAAGCCTGACGTGGAACGGCATTACCCAGCAAAACCGTAACGGTCTGCTGTGGGATAAAACCATGAACGTCGATGGCCTGAAAACCGGCCACACATCGGGCGCCGGGTTCAACCTGATCGCCTCGGCGGTGGATGGCCAGCGCCGGCTGATCGCCGTGGTGATGGGGGCCGACAGCCCGAAAGGCCGCGAGCAGCAGGCCGCGAAACTGCTGCACTGGGGTCAGCAGAACTTCGACACCGTGCAAGTGCTGCAGAAAGGGCAGAAGGTCGGCACTGAGCGCATCTGGTACGGCGATAAAGAGCAGATTAAGCTCGGCACCGATCAAGATTTCTGGTTAGCGCTGCCGAAGGCGGAAGTATCGCGGATTAAGGCGAAATACGTGCTGGATAAAAAGGATCTGGAGGCGCCGATCGCCGCCAACCAGCGGGTCGGCGAGATTTCGCTGTATGACGGCGACAAGGTCGTGGGCCACTATCCGCTGGTCACCCTCGAAAGCATTAATAAAGGCGGGGTGTTCTCGCGAATGAGCGATTACCTGCACCACGAGCTGTAACCATGATAACCGCCTCTTTGCAGGCGGTTTTTTTTCGCCTGCCGCCCGGCAGACGCGGCGACAAAATCGCCGTTTTTTTCATCAGCCGCAATGGCGACTCTGTGAATTCGCGCACATACTGAGGGGGGATCTCCTGCTAGATTAACTGTACATTTATACAGTAATATGTTCACGAAGGAGGCAAGATGAACTACAGCGTCACCACCCTCGGCAAGAAAACCATTGCCGGTTTCCATCTGGTCGGGCCCTGGGATCAAACCGTCAAGCAGGGGTTTGAGCAACTGATGATGTGGGTTGAGAACCATCAGGTGCCCGCCCGCGAGTGGCTTGCCGTCTACTACGATAACCCGGAGGACGTGCCAGCGGAAAAACTACGCTGCGCCACCGTGGTCGCCGTTGACGAGGATTACGTCATTCCCGCCAACAGCGAAGGGGTGATACTGGCGGCGATTGCCGGCGGGGATTACGCCTGCGCCCGCGCGCGAGTGGTGGATTACGATTTTGCTACCCCGTGGATGCAGTTTTTCGACAGTCTGCTGCAGAGCACAACGCATCGCGTGGCCCCCAGGCCCTGTTTTGAGATCTATCTCAACGATGGCAACCATGACGGCTACTGGGATATCGACATGTATGTCCCCGTTGAGCGCGTTGCGTCGTAGCGGTTTACCCCTGTTCCGGACAAGGATTTTTACATTCCCGGCATGCTCCGGGCGAAAAAGCAGTTACAATTGGCCTTTTCGTTTTGCCGGAGAGGGTTGTGCGCGCTGATAAATCACTCAAGCCATTTGAGATCCGCTTGTATCGCCATTATCGGGTGGTGCATGGTGTGCGGATTGCGCTGGCCTTTGTGCTCACCTTTTTGCTGGTGCGGCTGCTGAACGTGCCCGAGGGGACCTGGCCTCTTATTACCCTGGTGGTGGTGATGGGGCCGATCTCCTTCTGGGGCAACGTCGTGCCGCGGGCGTTTCAGCGCATCGGCGGCACGATCCTCGGCTCGGCGCTGGGGCTGGTGGCGCTGAAGCTTGAGCTTATCTCCCTGCCGCTGATGGTCCTCTGGTGCGCGGCGGCAATGTTCCTCTGCGGCTGGCTGGCGCTGGGCAAGAAACCCTATCAGGCGCTGCTGATCGGCATTACCCTGTCGGTGGTGGTCGGGGCGCCGCCCGGCGATATGCATACCGCGCTGTGGCGAAGCGGCGACGTGATCTTCGGCTCGCTGCTGGCAATGTTATTTACCGGTATCTGGCCGCAGCGGGCGTTTATCCACTGGCGTATCCAGATGGCCAGCTACGTCACCAACTTCAACCGCCTCTACCAGGCCGGCTTCTCGCCAAATCTGGTGGATCGGCCGCGGCTGGAAAAACATCTTCAGCAGGCGCTCAACGACGTCGTCAAAATGCGCGGGCTGATCACTCCCGCCAGCAAAGAGACGCATATCCAGAAGGCGATCTTCGAGGCTATCCAGACCGTCAGCCGCAACCTCGTGTGCATGCTGGAGCTGCAGATCAACGCCTGGTGGGCAACCCGTCCGGGTCACTTCGTGATGCTCAATGCGCACACCCTGCGCGAGACGCAGCAGATGACCCAGCAGACGCTGTTGGCCATCGCCCACGCGCTGTACGAAGGAAACCCTCAGCCTGTGCGCGCCAACAATGAAAAGCTGAATGAGATTGTCCTCGAACTGCGCCAGCTGATGAAAGAGCAGGGGGACGACAGCCTGGCGGAAACCCCGATCCATGGCTATGTTTGGCTCTCTATTGAACTGGCACGCCAGCTGGAGCTGCTGTCGCATCTGATCTGCCGCGCATTGCGCAAATAAGCACCAGATGCGCCGGGTAACTGCATGGGTTGTTTCGATTCAGCAGCGTTTAGGGTTATGATAAACGCAAAGGAAAAAACATTGTCATCAGCGACTGCTAGCAGTTATGTTAGCCCTATAACGCAGTCGCTTTACGAATCCGAATCTCAATTATTAGGGGTGTAAAAATGGAAACAACTAAGCCTTCTTTCCAGGACGTACTGGAGTTTGTTCGTCTGTACCGTCGTAAGAACAAACTGCAGCGTGAAATTCAGGACGTTGAGAAAAAGATCCGTGATAACCAGAAGCGCGTTCTGCTGCTGGACAATCTCAGCGACTACATCAAGCCGGGCATGAGCGTGGAAGCTATCCAGGGCATCATCGCCAGCATGAAGAGCGATTACGAAGACCGCGTTGATGACTACATCATCAAGAATGCCGAGCTGTCCAAAGAGCGTCGCGACATCTCCAAAAAACTGAAAGTGATGGGCGAAGCCAAAGTCGAAGGCTAATCCCTGCTGTCCGGCGGCGGTCAGCGTCGCCGGGCTGTTCTGCACTACCAGCTCCTCAACGCATATTTCTGCGAAAACTTTGTCCCGGCAACTGCCTCTCCTCGCCGACTCTTTGCTATACTGCCCCGCGAAAACGTATTGATATCGGAAAGGTTTCTCTCATCCTGGCCGGGCATCTGACGCAGCGGCGTCAGGGCGATATCTCAACACCTCTCACCTCTCCGACGATCGATTCGCCAGAAGACAAACTCAGGTGCTGACCGGGCGCGACAGAACTCTTCCGCTGCTTTCGCCGACAGGAGTCAACCCCACGTGATTAAGTCATTCTTTGCTGCACTCTCGTTTATCAGCCGTCTGCCGGTCCCGGCGCGGTTATCCCAGGGCCTGGAGATCGAACAGTACCAGCGCAGTATCGTCACCTTCCCGCTGGTCGGTTTACTGCTCGGCGCTATCGCCGGCGCGGTGGTGTACCTCCTGCAGCCATGGTGCGGCGTCCCGCTGGCGGCGCTGTTCGGCGCGCTGGCGCTGGCGCTGCTCACCGGCGGATTTCACCTTGACGGGCTGGCCGATACCTGCGACGGCATCTTCTCCGCCCGCACTCGCGATCGGATGCTGGAGATCATGCGCGACAGCCGGCTGGGGACCCACGGCGGTCTGGCGCTGATTTTTGTGCTGGTGGCCAAGGTGCTGGTGGTCGGCGAACTGCTGCTACGCGATGTCAACCCCATCGCGGCGCTGGCGGCGGCCTGCGCCGTCGGTCGCGGGATGGCGGTACTGCTGATGTATCGCCATCGCTATGCGCGGGAAAAAGGGTTGGGCAATCTGTTTATTGGCAAGATTAGCCTGCAGCAGACGCTAACGACGTTGGCGATAGCGATCGCGCTGGCCACCGCCCTGCTGGGGCTGCAGGGGCTGCGCGCCGCGCTGATCGCCCTGGTGCTGATCGGGGGCCTGGGGTGGGCGCTGAAGCGCACCCTCGGCGGGCAGACCGGGGATACCCTCGGAGCGGCGATCGAGCTGGGCGAAGTATTCTTTTTACTGGCGCTACTGTAAGGCCTGGCATCCACGGTGAGGAACAGAATGGAAACACTTTCGGCGTTACTGGCTGCCATTCCGCAGCCCGATGTGGCGGGCATGGCGCGCGCGCAGCAGCATATTGATGGCCTGTTAAAGCCGCCCGGCAGCCTTGGTCGTCTGGAGAGCCTGGCGGTGCAGCTGGCCGGTCTGCCGGGGCTGCAGGGGCAGCTGGCGCTGAGCGATAAAGCCATCGTGGTCATGTGCGCCGACCATGGCGTCTGGCATGAAGGCGTGACCCCTTCGCCGCAGGCGGTGACGGCCATTCATGCCGGCAATATGGTACGGGGCAACACCGGGGTCTGCGTGCTGGCGGCGCAGGCCGGGGTGAGAGTGGAGGTGGTGGATGTCGGCATCGACGCCGAGCCGCTGCCGGGCCTGATCAACCTCAAGGTGGCCCGCGGTAGCGGGAATATCGCCCGGACGGCGGCGATGAGCCGTCAGCAGGCGGAGACGGTGCTGCTGGCCAGCATGCATTTCACCCGCCAGCTCGCCGCCGACGGAGTGAAAGTCTTTGGCGTGGGAGAGCTGGGGATGGCCAATACCACCCCGGCGGCAGCGACGATCAGCGTCCTGACCGGCAGCGACCCCGACGCGGTGGTGGGCTGCGGGGCCAATCTGCCGCTGGCGCAGCGGGGCCATAAGGTGGCGGTGGTGCGCCAGGCGATCGCTTATAACCAGCCGAACCCGGCGGACGGGCTGGACGTGCTGGCGAAGGTGGGCGGTTTTGATCTGGTGGGCATGACCGGGGTGATCCTCGGGGCGGCTTCCTGCGGTCTGCCGGTGGTGCTGGATGGTTTCCTCTCCTACGCTTCGGCTCTGGCGGCCTGCCGCATGGCCCCGGCGGCGCACCCGTATCTTATCCCTTCGCACCTGTCGGCGGAGAAAGGGGCGCGGATCGCCCTCGACGCGCTGGGTCTGCGCCCGTATCTCGATATGGACATGCGCCTGGGGGAGGGCAGCGGCGCTGCGCTGGCCATGCACTTGCTGGATGCCGCCAGCGCGATGTACCACCAGATGGGGACCCTGGCGCAGAGCAACATTGTGCTGCCCGATAGCGCGCCAACGTCCTGATGATAAAGCGCATCGTTTCGACGATGCGCCGGGTTTACAGCGCCTGCTGCCAGACCGCCTGCGGTAGCAGGTAAACCTGCGCCGGGGCGCGCATACCGTCGCTGACAATATGACCGATACCGCTGGCCATCACCGCCAGGGTGACGTCAAAGGCGTTCAGGCTGTCGCCGAAGCCGGCGGTCAGGTTGAGCATCGAGCCATTGGCCATCAGGTAGACGGTTTTGTCAGCCATGCGGTAGGCGTTGATATACGGCATCACCTCTTCCTGAGGATACTGGCGCAGGTATTCGCCGTCGATCTCTTCCGCCACGTGGCCGACGTTAAGGATAAACACTCCCGCTTTCGCCCGGTCCAGCGCCTGGCGATTAACCACGTTTTTACCGCCTGTCGCCGTGGCGACCACGTCCGCCGAGGCGATAGCCTCCTGGAGATCGACCACGTGCCAGCCGTCATAGGCCGCCTGCAGTCGACGGGCAGGATCGATCTCCGCCACCATCACCTGGCCGCCAAAAGCTTTTGCCGCCGCCGCGACGCCCTGGCCAACCAGGCCGTAGCCGATGACCAGCACTTTTTTCTCATGCAGGGTGAGATGAGTGGTCTGGAAGAAGGTATGCCAGGCGGTGAGTCCGACCATATGGCGGTTATGCAGCCCCTCTTTGACCGGCAGATCGTCCCAGTTAAAGATCGGATAGCCGGGCTGAATATCCCCCAGCCGATTGACGCCGGAGCCGGTGGCTTCCAGACCCGCCACGATGTTGCCGAACTCGCCGCGCTGGTGGAGGAGGGTGGTGATATCGGCTCCCATTTCGCACAGGTGAGTCGGCTGCCAGGCGATCGCTTTTTCCCATGACTGTTGCCAGTCGGCATCGCTCATATTGCGCCAGGCGCAGGCCTCGGCGCCACGCTCCACCAGCCAGGCCACCACGTCGTCCTGCACGGTGGTGGGGTTACAGGTAGTTAAAAAGACCTGAGCGCCCTTGTCGAGGATCCCCTGCACCAGCGGGATCATTTTCATGTCGAGGTGCATACAGCAGGCCAGGCGGACGCCGCTGAGGTCGGGCAGGGCGGCGACCTGGCGCAGGGTACGCGGCATATTCTGGCTGGCCCATGCCACTTCTTTCGCTAAAGAGATTTTATTATTCACTGGGTTATGACCTTCAGTTCGCAAAGGGGTATCCCCCTGACAGAAAAGGGATTCTATCAGTCCGGGCGAGAATTCACAGCCCTGTGCCGCCTGGAAATCGCCGCCCGTGCAATCCCCTGCGAAATACAGGGTTGTTAATGAAAGGTTAAAAAAAGAAAATAAAATATAAGTTATTCCTATGATCTGAGCGATAAAGCGATGTTGAGTGTCATTCCCGCGGGCCTGTTTTCACGGCTGCGGATTTTCCTTGGGCGGTTGAAGCCGCATGCGCTGCCGGTGGCTCGACGGCATATTGTGCTGGGATCCATCGGCGCCGGCACCGGCCTGGCGGTGACCAGCATGTTCAGCCACTGGCTGCTGGGCGAAGTTAACCTGTGGTTTATTGCCCCCATGGGCGCCTCGGCGGTACTCCTGTTTGGCGTGCCGAGCAGTCCGCTGGCGCAGCCGTGGTCGATTGTCGGCGGCAATGTGCTGTCGGCGCTGATCGGCGTCACGGTGGGTATGCTGGTGCCCGACCCGGCGCTGGCCTGCGGGCTGGCGGCGGCGCTGGCCATCGCCGGAATGTATTTTCTGCGCTGCCTGCATCCTCCCGGCGGCGCGGTGGCCCTGACGGCGATCCTCGGCGGCGCCGGGGTGCACAGCGAAGGCTATCACTTTGTGCTGACGCCGGTGCTGCTCAACTCCCTGATGCTGGCGCTGCTGGCCATCGTGTTTAACAATCTGGTTGGCCGCCGCTACCCCCATCCGCTGGCGGCAGAGGAGGTCAAATCCCGGACGGTGCCGCTGGGCATTTCGGTTACCCGGGAAGATATTCACGCCGCGCTGCTGGAAGGACAGTTCCTCGATATTGACGAAGACGATGTCCAGGAACTGCTGGAAAATATCGAACAGCAGGCGCGCCAGCGCATCGCGGCGGCTGGCCGCCGCTGACAGCGCTCTCCCGGCCGCGGGTTAAAGATCGCCGGTAAGATACTGGGCGACCCCGCGGCCAAAGCTCCAGTCGCCTTTCTGGTTGCTGATAATCGACACCATCAGATCATCGCCGCTCAGGCCGCAGTGTTCCGCCAGCTCCTCCTGCAATATGGCGAAGAAGCGCTGCTTCTGCGCGTCGCTGCGCGGGCTGGTATAGACCCGCACCACCACCAGATCCCGCGTGCGGGTCAGTCCGAGACCGGTATCTTCAATCACCATATGATGGGCCTTGTTTTCGTGAACAATCTGGTAGCGGTCGCGTTCCGGTACCTCGAAGGCGCGCAGCACGGCGCGATGAGCGGCATCCAGCAGGGTTCTGATCTCCTGTTCCGTACGGCCTTCAATCAGGTCAAATGTCAGTAATGGCATGCAGGTGTTCCTTATCGTTAGGCAATAATCGCGGTCTGATAAAGATGCTAGCCGATGCCGTCGCGGGCAAAAACCGCTATAGTTGAATACATTGTTTTTACTGGTGAACAATCAACATGAGCGAGAGTCGTCCGGAGAGTTACTGGGCCCATCTCTACTGGCTAACGGTGCTGGAAGAGCAGAAAAGCTATACCCGGGCCGCGGAAAAGCTGGGAATCAGCAAGTCGGCCATCAGCCAGAAAATCAGCGAGCTGGAGCGGGTGACCGGTAAAACGCTGGTCCATCGCACCACCCGCAGCGTCAGCCTCAGCGACGACGGGCTGCGGCTGGTGGCGGAGCTCAATGAGCCGTTTGGCCAGCTGCGGGATATTTTCACCGGCGCTTGCGATGAGGGCGGGCCGCTGCGGGGGACGCTGCGCCTGACCGCGCCGGTGGCTTTTTCCCGTCAACAGCTGGTGCCGGCGATCGCGCCCTTTTTGCATCAGCATCCCCAGCTGCATCTGCAGCTGGAGGTGACCGACCGGCTGGTCTCTCTCGGCAGCGAAGGGTTCGACCTCGCCATCCGCCACTGTCGGCGCGAGGCTCTCCCGGACACCCACGTCGCCTGGCCGCTGTGTCACACCGCGACGCTGATCGTCGCGTCCGCCGACTATATCCGCCGCCATGGCCGCCCCGAGACGCCTGACGATCTGCGTCATCACCAGTGCCTGACCTACCCCCGTGGGCCCCAGCGCCCGCAGTGGACGTTTGCCTCCCGCCAGACGCCCGATGAACGGGTGACCATCAACGTGCAGGGGCCGTTCGCCACCAACAACAGCGAGTCGCTGCGCGATGCGGTGCTGGCGGGGTTGGGGGTGGCGCTGCTGCCGGATTTTAGCGCCCGGGAGGCCATCGGCCGCGGGCAGGTGCAGGAGCTGCTGCCGGAGTGGCAGCCGGTGGAAGTGTTCGCCGATCGGCTATACGTCATCCGGCCCTATACTCCGCGGGTGTCGCGCGCGGTGGAGACCTTCAGCCGCTACCTGAAAGCGACCTTCAGCGAGCCGCGTCCAGCTCCCGCGCCAGCGCCTCGCTGAATCGGGGGAGCAGATGGCGCTCGCCGGGAAGCAACTGCGCCAGGGTGACGGTTTTGTCGGCGCGGTAGACCCGCCCGCTGCCAAGCTGCGCTTCGAAGGCGTTCGCCGCCTGATGCGCCGCGCTAAGGTCGGCGTCAATAAGGATCACCGCATGGGCCAGCACCACATGGCCGCCGCTCGCCGTCAGCGGCCGCCAGTACTGGGCGGTACCGACAATCTTACGCGCCGCCTCTCCCTCCCCGCAGGCGAGATTATAACGGCCATCGCAAAAGGAACCGCTCACCGCCCGGGGGTGGCTGGCAACGCCGAAGCGCGCGAGGGTGCGCTGCAGCACAGCGCACAGCGAGTGATAGATGGGTTCGGCGGCTTCGCCGAGCGGCTGCTGCACCGGCCAGGCGAGGCTGAGGTTGATAATCCCCGGCCCCTGGGGCACCAGACCGCCCCCGGAGCGGCGGAGCCATACCGGCCAGCCCCGCGCGGCAAAATGCGCGCTGACCGCCGGCAGGTCCGCAAACTGACGATAGCTCCCCGGCACCACGAATCCCTGCGGCGCCTGCCAGAGCTGGGCGACGGCCTCGCCGGCGCAGGCTTTGGCAAACAGCGGCAGTTCTGCCAGGGTGGGGTCCTCGCAAAACTGCAGCGCCAGCGAGGCGGGGGTAAAGCGGCGTGGCCAGCAGTCGGCCAGAGGCAATAAAGACATGCATTTTCCTTACCGGAGGGCGCGGGTCGCGCCCTCCGAAGGCTGGTCAGTCGACGGTATGTTTTTTCATCAGCAGCGCGGTGAGTGCTGACAGCAGGCATCCTGCGGTCAGATAGAGGGCCACGCTGTGCCAGGCTCCCCCGGAGAAGGTGACCAGCGCCGCGGCGATAAACGGCGTAAAGCCGCCGCCGACTACGCTCGCTACCTGGTAGCCGACGCCGGCGCCGCTATAGCGATAGCTGGCGCCGAACAGCTCGGTAAACATCGGCTGCTGGACGCAGACCACCATATCATGAGCGATATTGGCCAGCATCAGGGCGAAGAACAGGATCCAGAAAACGGACTGACTCTCCAGCGCCATAAAGAACGGGAAACCGCTCAGCGTGCCGATTAGCGCCCCGGTAATGTAGATCCGCCGACGGCCAAAGCGGTCTGCCAGCCAGGCGAAGCAGGGGATAGTCAGACAGCTGAGGCCGCCCACCAGCAGGCCGATGTTGAGAAACAGCTCACGCGGCAGGCCGAGGTTTTGCGTTGAGTAATTGAGGGCGAAGGCGGTAACGATATACATGGTCAGCAGTTCGCACAACCGCAGGGCAATAATCAGTAAAAACGCCCCGGGATGGCGAAGCAGGGCTTCCACCACCGGCAGCCGCTTTTTCACCTGCGGCGCGTTGGTCTGGCGCTGTTGGGCCTCAAACTCCTGCGATTCGGCCATACCGTTACGGATCCACAGCGCAATCAGGACCAGCGCCACGCTGAACAGGAAGGGTAAGCGCCAGCCCCAGCTGAGAAACTGCTCATCGGTGGTCAGGCTGCTGATCAGCGATACCAGCCCGGTGGAGAGCAGCAGGCCGACGCCGTAGCCCACCTGCACGCCGCTGCTGTAAAAGGCTTTTTTTCCCTTCGGAGCGTTCTCCACCGAGAGCAGCGCCGCGCCGCCCCATTCGCCGCCGACGGCAAAGCCCTGAACCGCCCGCAGGAATACCAGCAGCACCGGCGCCCACCAGCCGATCTGGCTGAACGACGGGAGCAGGCCGATGCAGGCGGTGGCGATACCCATCATCCAGACGGTCATCATCAGCATCCGCTTGCGCCCGAGACGGTCGCCGAAGTGGCCAAAGATAATCCCGCCCAGCGGGCGAAAAAGAAACCCGACGCCGAAGGTGGCAAATGCGGCAAGGGTGCCCATCGCCGGGCTGATTTGCGGGAAAAATTCGCGGTTGAACACCAGCGCGGCGGTAATGCCATAGAGAAGAAAATCGTACCAGTCGACCACGGCGCCGGCAAAGCTGCCCCATGCCGCCCGCCGGGCCCGATGCAGCGAATCCGGCGCCTCGTCGGGCTGCACGCTTATTGTTGAATCCATACCCTGTCCTGTCAGTCACATATTCGTTGTTATTGGAATGAGACGCTTTTAGCATTGCGTCTGCTCTGAGACTACCGCGCGGCGGCCGTGGAGGAAAGTAGTTTGCCTGCTAAGCGGAGAACTGGTGCAAAAATAAGCGGCCGGAAAGGCGGGCGAAATCACACCCTTTACTAAACATTCTGGCAATTTGCCAGCCAGCTTATACTTTTAATTAAATCAACGGATAACAAAGAGGAGCACCTTTTAAGAATTGACGTAAATGGTTTACACTTAACATGTCTCCTTCTCTGGAATGGTGAGTTAAATGCGTCTACTTCTTGCAGTTTTATTTTGTTCTGTCATGTTGCCTTCTGCTTATGCTGAAAAACTGCCTGCGCCGACAGGAAAACCTGTACTGACCATTTCCGGGAAAATCGGAAATACGAACGTCGGTGACAAGGCGGTTTTTGATCTCGCGATGCTGGAAAAACTGGGCATGAAGACGGTGGAAACCACCACCCCCTGGTACACCGGGAAGGTCCGTTTTGATGGCATTCCCCTTAATAAACTCATGGATTTAGTCGGCGCTAAAGGCCAATCCGTCCGCGTGCTGGCGCTCAACGACTACACCACCCTTATCCCGATGGACGATTTTTATAAATTCCCGGTCATTATGGCGTTAAAAATGAACGGCGAATATATGCGCGTTCGGGATAAAGGCCCGTTATTTATCGTCTACCCTTACGACAGCAGTGCTGAATTACAGAACCAGATCTATTATTCCCGATCGGCCTGGCAAGTTTCTAAGATTATTATAGAGTAAGGGTTGGATCTTGAATCGAATACTCACGGCTATTATTTTGTCGTTGTTTATTGTTACTGGATATATTACTTATCTGGTGCATGAGCGACAAAGTGAGTTGCAAAAATTTACCCGCTATACGGACTCGTGGTCAATGTCGCAGATGGTATCGGAATATATGCGACTGGAGTCTCGTCTGGCGGGCATGGCGATTGGGGCCGAAGGGGCGGACCACGATGAGGTGCGCCTGCGCCTCGAGATCATGATGAGCCAGATCGAACTTCTGCAGCAGGGCGATCTGGGTCGCTTTATTAATAAAAGCGAACAGCGGAAGGCGGTGGTCGCCACGCTGATCCGCAATCTCCATTTGCTTGATAAACAAGTTGACACCATGACGCCGGCGCAGGTTAAAGCGATCCTGCCGGTGTTAAGCGAGCTGGATGGTCCTCTGACCTCAATGGCGGCCGCCACGCTGACGCAAGATATTAATATCGTTAATATCACCCATGATAAAATTCAGCATCTCTATTATATCTACTCGGTGATCTCCATTTTGCTGATCGCCATGTGTATTACCCTCGGGCTGCTGATGCTGCGGCAGAATAATAACCTGCGGCGCGCCCACGTTCATATGAAAACCCTGGCCAACGATCTGCAGGCCTCGAAAGAGAAGCTGCAGGTGCAGAACCGTCGTCTGCAGTACGATGCCTACCATGATTCGCTGACCGGTATGCCAAACCGTCTCTCTTTCTGGCAGCGTCTGCAGGAGATCGTCAATCAGGTGCGTCCCTATAACGGATGCGCCGTGGTGATGCTTTTTGACCTCGACAGCTTTAAGGATGTAAACGATACCCTCGGCCATGACGCCGGCGATAAGCTGCTGCAGGATCTGGCCAGCCGCCTCTCTTTTTTCCGTAAAACCTCTGAGACGCTGTATCGCCTCGGCGGCGATGAGTTCGCGATGCTCTCTTACGATCTGACCGAAGAGATGGCCCTTGAGCGGGCCAATGTTATCCGGGAGAAGATCAGCCAGCCCTATCAGATCTACGATGCGCAGATTAATATCGACGCCTGCATCGGGATCGTGATCTCTGATGGCGAAAGCCGGACCGATTATCTGTACAAGTGCGCCGACCTCGCGCTGTATGAGGCGAAAAAAGAGGGCAGCGGCCATGTACAAATCTTACGGCCGGGGATGCTGCAGCGTCTGCAGGAGAATAAATCGTTTGAAGACGATCTGCTGCAGGCCCTGTCCCATGACGAATTCAAAGTCTACTACCAGCCGATCGCCGATACCGTCACGCGCGAAATCTACGGCTACGAAGCGCTGGTTCGCTGGTTCCATCCGGTGCGCGGCGCCGTGCCGCCGACGGTGTTTATCCCGGTGGCAGAGAAAATCGGCCTTATCAATGCCCTCGGCGAGTGGGTGCTGAAAACCGCCTGTGCCGAAGCGGCCAGCTGGGCGACGCCGCTCAAGGTCTCGGTCAACGTTTCGCCGATTCAGCTGATGAACACCTCGCTGACCGACACCATTATCAGCGTATTGCAGCAGACTGGCCTCGACCCGCGACGGTTGGATCTGGAGATCACCGAGTCGGACGTGTTCAATGAGAACACCCGTTCGCTGGAAATTCTCAGCCAGCTGCGCGAGCAGGGCATTCAAATCTCCATCGATGACTTCGGTACCGGCTATTCTTCGTTGTCACGTTTAAGCTACTTCCCGTTCGACAAAATCAAAATCGACCGCTCGTTTGTTATTAATATTCCGGAGCAAAAAGACGATCTGGATATCGTGCGCCTGATTATCAGCATGGGAAAGAGCCTGCATATGCGTATTGTGGCTGAAGGCGTGGAGACCGAAGAGCAGTTGGCCTCGCTACAGGCGCTGGGCTGCGACCTGGTGCAGGGCTATTTAATCGGCAAACCGAGTCCGCTGCGCTAATTTAAATGTAAACGGCTTAACATAATTATTGCGGGGCGATTTCAGGACACTGTAATCGCCTTTTTTATTTTATCAAAGCGTTAATCCCTGAGGGGTATAAAAAGGAGTAGAGGTAAAATTCACCAGCAAAATAATATCCTTCCCCTTTGAAAGAGGTATATGATATGCATCATATCGATTATTTCTGACCGTATCCTGTGCGACGGTAAAGTGAGGCGCAATCATGCAGCGAATTATTATTCCCACCCATTACGTTCATACCCGCAGCACGCCGCTGTGGACAAAGGAGACCGCTCCGGCCTCTATCTGGCGCCGCCATCTGGACGCTGGCACCCGCCAGGGGGTCTATCCCCGGCTGTCGGTGATGCAGGGGGCGATCCGCTATCTCGGCTATGCCGATGAGAGCAGCCCCGAGCCGGTTGAAACCCTGACCATTGAAGCCGGCCAGTTTGGCGTTTTTCCGCCGGAAAAATGGCACTGCATTGAGGCCCTGTCGGAGGACACGGTATTTAATGTCGACTTCTATGTTGATCCGAATATTCTTATCGAGGGCTAAAAGCATGAACAGTGAAAATAAAGGTTATACCTTAGCGGTAGAGAATGGCCGCCTTCAGCGGAAACAAGAAAAAATATTCCTCAAACCGATGGTATTGTATATTCCGCAGCAGGCGGTGGAGGCCGTTAATGGGCTGCTGAGCGATCTGCCGGACGACAATTTAGAGGGGGAGTTTGTGCTGACGGTCACCAATAACAATAACGGCGTCTCGGTCGATAAAAGCTTTTCCTCGCTGGCGGCGCTGTGCGACCCGCTCGCCGCGGCCGATGCGGTGAAGGAGCTGATCAATATCGTCCGCGGCTATGAGTCCGACGAAGAGACTAACGTTTGCGGCTGGTAAGGCCGCTATCCCGCTGCCGGCTGGCCGCTGTCGCCCGAGGCCATTTTACCCACCAGCCACTCCCGCAGCGCGATAATATCCCCCCGCTGCGCTGCCGCCTCGGTGGTGACCAGGTAGTAGCTGGCGCCCGGTAACGCGCTGCTGAATGGCGCGGATAACACTCCGCGCTGCAGCAGATCCCGCGCCAGCAGTTCGCTGGCGATCACCGCCCCCTGGCCAGCCACCGCCGCCTGCAGGGCATGGGTTTCATCGCTAAAAGTTAACCCCGCGTCAATATTCAGCGTCGGCGGTCCATAGCGGCGACGCCAGTTCTCCCAGCTCGGCGAATCCGCCGGTACGTGCCGGTTGGCGACGTGAAATAGCGTCACTTGCGCCAGATCGTCAGGCCGACTGAGGGCCAGCGTCGGGCTGGCGACCACGATAAAGCGATCCTCATGCAGCAGCGTACAGCACAGATCCGGCTCGGGCGTTTCGCGATAGCGAATCGCGGCGTCCACCATGCCCAGATGCAGATCTACCCGTTCGACGCTGGTGTGCAGACGCAGGTCGATAGCCGGAAAGCGGGCGGTGAAGTCCGCCAGCCGTGGCACCAGCCAGTGGGTGAGAAAATTGGAGGTGGTGGTGACGGTTAAGGATGGCGGCTGGCGGGCCTGGGCTATCTGCACAACGGCCTGCTCCAGGGCGCTGAAGGCGCGCTGGGTGGCGGCGTAGAGGATCTCGCCGTCGGCGGTCAGGCTGACGCCCTGCGCGCTGCGCTCGCAGACCCGGCACTCCAGGACCGATTCCAGCAGTTTAATCTGATGGCTGACCGCCGTCGCGCTGACGCCGAGCGCCCCGGCGGCCAGTTTAAAACTACGCTGGCGGGCGACGGCGTGGAAGGCGCGCAGGGCGCCCAGCGGCGGCAGGCGGGGTGTTCTCATGGCTGAGTTTTTCTCATCTATGGCTGAAAACTATGCGTTTGTGTGTCCCTGTATAGTGGCGATAGGCTACGGGCATGTAAAGACGATGGCATGAGTTATTTTCATGTCGTTTACAGTGTCAGGAGCTGAATATGCACGTTTTACACCACCATGCCGCCGCGGACGCGGCGGGAACCATCGACCCGCGCGGCCGCGCCATCGCTCTCAGCGTGCTCTTCGCCGCCGGGGCCTTGCTGTTAATCATGGCTCCCGTTATCGGGGCGAGCGGCACGCTGGGTCTGCTGGCGCTCCTGATCGCGGCCTTCGGCGCCGGATGGGGATTCGCGCGCGCGCAGCCCAGGCTCTATCGGGCGCCCCTGGCGGCAACGCGCTGGGCTTTCCTGCTGTCGGCGGCCGGCTGGCTGCTGGCGCTGGTGGCGTGGTATGGCGGCCAGGCCTGGCCGGCGCTGCTCCCCGGCGTGACGTTC